>OJIY01000028.1_pt1 | contig 228094 bp, 189 predicted proteins | sample 1596061 | NCBI WGS metagenome assembly OJIY01 (sample SAMEA4350111, study PRJEB24818) | metagenome | biome: human; feature: gut; material: faeces | place: Denmark | collected 2013-09 | reverse complement strand
CGTGGACTACCAGGGTATCTAATCCTGTTTGCTCCCCACGCTTTCGCACCTGAGCGTCAGTCTTTGTCCAGGGGGCCGCCTTCGCCACCGGTATTCCTCCACATCTCTACGCATTTCACCGCTACACGTGGAATTCTACCCCCCTCTACAAGACTCTAGCCAACCAGTTTCAGATGCAATTCCCAAGTTAAGCTCGGGGCTTTCACATCTGACTTAATTGACCGCCTGCGTGCGCTTTACGCCCAGTAATTCCGATTAACGCTTGCACCCTCCGTATTACCGCGGCTGCTGGCACGGAGTTAGCCGGTGCTTCTTCTGCGGGTAACGTCAATTGATAAAGGTATTAACTTTATCACCTTCCTCCCCGCTGAAAGTACTTTACAACCCTAAGGCCTTCTTCATACACGCGGCATGGCTGCATCAGGCTTGCGCCCATTGTGCAATATTCCCCACTGCTGCCTCCCGTAGGAGTCTGGGCCGTGTCTCAGTCCCAGTGTGGCTGATCATCCTCTCAGACCAGCTAGAGATCGTTGCCTAGGTGAGCCATTACCTCACCTACTAGCTAATCCCATATGGGTTCATCCGATAGCGCAAGGTCCGAAGAGCCCCTGCTTTGGTCCGTAGACGTCATGCGGTATTAGCCACCGTTTCCAGTAGTTATCCCCCTCTATCGGGCAGATCCCCATACATTACTCACCCGTCCGCCGCTCGTCAGCAAGAAAGCAAGCTTTCTTCTGTTACCGCTCGACTTGCATGTGTTAGGCCTGCCGCCAGCGTTCAATCTGAGCCATGATCAAACTCTTCAATTAAAAGTGTTTGATGCTCAAAGAAATCGAAAACTTAGCTATTCATAAATGAATTTACTTTTGTTGTTCACTCTTCAAGACTTGATACATCTAATATTTTAGAAGATATCGTCTCTGCGAGTGCCCACACAGATTGTCTGATAATTTGTTAAAGAGCAGTGCAACATTCGCTGCCGTTTCCGGTCTTCTGCGTTGTTGCGAGGAGGTGCATTCTACATCTTCCTCATTTCGTGTCAAGCGTTTATTTTCAAGGCTTCACACTTTTTTCTTTGTTCTCTCAGTCAGTTCGCTTAGCGCCCTGTTCCGTGACAACGAGGACGCATTATAGGGAGTTTTCTGAGGCTGGCAATAGTTTTTTTAAAAAAAATGATCGTTTGTTGGTAAATTAAACGAAGTGCTTATTTTTTGTGGCTTTTTAACCATTTTGGCAAGTCTGTAAGGCTATCAAGAACAAAATCTGCACACTCTTGTGCCTCTTTTGTTATCTCTTTTCCTGTACGAACTAGAATTTTATGACCTACACCTGCATTTTTTGCTGCCAACATATCTTCTTTTTTATCACCAACCATATAAGAAGAAGCCATATCGATATTCAATTGTGCTTTAGCATCCATAAACATACCAGAGGCAGGTTTACGACAATCACAAGCTTTCTTAAATTCTTTTACAGTTGCATCAGGATGATGAGGGCAATAATAGATACCATCTAAATCAACGCCTCTATCAGCTAAAGACCAATCCATCCATTCTGTTAAGTGTAAAAATTGATCTTCACTATAATAGCCTCGGCCAATACCTGATTGATTGGTTACTAATACTAAGGCATAGCCCATAGCTTTTAATTCAGCCATTGCCTCAATAACGCCATCAATAAATTCAAAGTTATCAATTTCAGATACATAACCATGGTCTATATTAATAGTTCCATCGCGATCTAAGAAAATCGCAGAAATCCCCTTACTCACAGCACATTACTCCATTTAGATATTTTTATTAGTATCGCATGTTTTTTCTTATATAGAGAATGATATCCACGGCTTTCTTTCTTTATTAGCCTTCTACTCTTTTTTATTGACTTAGCCGTCTAGACGCCTTAACATCTATTTTAACTCGGGCAGAATAGTCTTTATGTCCCATATCTACTTATATAAAGAAAAACATGATTAAACTGACGAATATAAACAAAGTATTTAAGCAGGGAGAGCGTTCTATACACGCGCTATCAAATATAAACCTGCACGTGCCACAAGGGCAGATTTTTGGTGTTATCGGATCGTCAGGAGCGGGTAAAAGTACACTTATACGTTGCGTAAATATGTTAGAGAAACCAACTTCAGGTGAAGTATTGGTCGATGGACGAGATCTCACAAAGTTATCAGATAAAGAATTAACGAAAGCACGCCGTGGTATTGGCATGATTTTCCAGCATTTCAATTTACTGTCCTCACGTACCGTATTTGATAATGTCGCATTACCATTAGAGCTTGATAATACGCCTCGTGCTGAGATCAATAAGCGTGTTAATGAATTACTGGAATTAGTAGGTCTGTCTGATAAGAAAGAGTATTACCCCGCTAACTTATCTGGTGGACAAAAACAACGTGTTGCAATTGCACGAGCATTAGCAAACTCACCAAACGTTTTATTATGTGATGAAGCTACCAGCGCACTAGATCCAGCAACAACACGTTCTATTTTAGAGTTACTGAAAGACATTAACCGTCGTTTAGGCCTCACCATTTTATTAATCACTCATGAAATGGATGTTGTAAAACGTATTTGTGACCAAGTTGCCGTTATTAGTGGTGGTGAATTAGTTGAAAGTGATGCTGTTAGTGCGGTTTTCTCTCACCCTAAAACGCCTGTTTCTCAAGCTTTTATTCAATCGACATTACAATTAGATATTCCTGAAGACTATAAAGAGCGCATGAAACCAGAGTGGGAAGAAGGTTTATTCCCATTATTAAAACTTGAATTTAACGGCCAATCTGTCGATGCACCATTAATGTCTATTGTTGCACGTCGTTTTGACGCTGATATTAATATTTTAAGTTCTCAAATGGACTATGCCGGTGGCGTGAAATTTGGCGTGATGTTAGCTGAACTACACGGTAAGAATGGTAACACTGAAAAATCGATTGCGTTTTTAGAAGAGCATCATGTGAAAGTAGAGGTTCTCGGTTATGTCTGAAGGAATGATTTATTTATTAATTAGTGGGATCTGGGAAACCTTAGTCATGACCTTTGTTTCAGGCTTCTTTGGTTTTGTTATCGGCTTACCATTGGGTGTTTTACTTTATGTCACGCGTCCTGAACAAATTATGGCAAATCCACCTGCCTACCGTATTATTTCAGCACTCGTCAATATTTTTAGGGCAATCCCTTTTATTATCTTATTAGTATGGATGATCCCTTTTACACGTATGGTTGTCGGGACTTCAATTGGCTTGCAAGCAGCCATTGTGCCATTAACCGTTGGAGCAGCGCCATTTATTGCACGTATGGTCGAAAATACGCTGTTAGAAATCCCTCAGGGATTAATTGAAGCCTCCCGCTCTATGGGGGCAACACCAATGCAAATTATTAAAAAGATTTTATTACCCGAATCTTTACCTGGCTTGATTAATGCGGCAACCATTACTTTAATTACATTAGTGGGTTACTCCGCAATGGGAGGTGCTGTTGGTGCCGGTGGTTTAGGTCAAATTGGCTACCAATATGGTTACGTTGGCTATAATGCAACAGTTATGAATACAGTCATTGTTCTACTCGTTATTCTTGTTTTTATCATTCAGTTTTTCGGCGATCGCTTAGTAAAGCTGACAACACATAAATAAATAGATTGAAGGTTTCTATTATTAATAACGAAGCCTTTTAATTAACAGATCAAATAAGGGTAAATGTATGTCGTTGAAATTTAAATCACTCGCAGTTGTAAGTGCTTTAGTTGGTGCATTAGCGTTAGCTGGTTGTGGTGAAAAAGAAAAAGATCCAAACCATATCCGTGTCGGTGTTATTTCAGGCTCTGAACAACAAGTCGCAGAAGTAGCAAAACAAGTCGCTAAAGATAAATATGGTCTTGACGTAGAACTCGTCACTTTCAATGACTTTGTCATGCCTAATGAATCATTAAGTCGTGGTGATATCGACATTAATGCATTCCAACATAAACCTTATTTAGACCAACAAATTAAAGATCGCAATTACAAAATAACAGCTGTAGGAAATACTTTTATTTATCCTATCGCGGGTTATTCTAAAAAGATTACAGATTTAGCCGATTTACCTGATGAAGCACAAGTGGCTATTCCTAATGATCCAACAAACTTAGGTCGCTCACTGCTCTTATTAGAAAAAGTTGGGCTAATTAAATTAAAAGATGGCGTAGGTCTGTTACCTACCAAGCTTGATATTATTGAAAACCCTAAAAAATTACAATTAGTTGAATTAGAAGCACCACAATTACCTCGCTCATTAGATGATCAAAAAATCTACTTAGCGGTAATTAACACTACTTATGCAAGCCAAGTTAATTTAACACCAGCAAAAGACGGTATTTTTGTTGAAGATAAAGACTCACCATACGTAAATATCATTGTTGCTCGTGAAGATAATAAAGATAGTGAGAATGTGAAGAAATTTATTCAAGCCTATCAAACTGATGAAGTGGATAGTGCTGCCAATAAAATTTTTAACGGTGGTGCGGTAAAAGGCTGGTAATACGTTAATATTTAACTTAATTATAAAAAAGGCGGACATTTGTTCGCCTTTCTCTTTTTTACTTGGCTAATTTGCATTAAATTAGAGCCGTTTAATTTTTGTATAGACAATAATAAAGAGGATATGACCCATGCACATGCGCTTGCTACTTCTTGGCATCATGGCGCTGTTTATGACAGGCTGTTCAATGCAAAATTCATCTGATGTTGATCAGTCTAAATTTACGGATATGCGTTTAAATAAACCAGGGCAACCACAAAAACCAAGATCACAAACTTTACCTTCAGTGCGTATCGTTGAAAAAACAGAAGACCTTCTGGGTGCTCCGTTTAAAGATCTCGGCGTTGTTGCGGGTGAATCTTGCCGCCAAACATTACAAGATCCGCCAGCAAGTTTGCCTATTGCAAAAAAAAGAATGGCAACAAAAGCAGCTTACAAAAATGCCAATGCTGTTCTATTACATGAATGCCAAATTGTCACTGGTTTAGGTTGCTACCAATCTGCCATTTGTGAAGGCACAGCACTACTCATTACAAAATGAACACCTACCAAATGAATCCTATAGGATATATATCGAGTCCTTATAAAGAAAAATTTGCCGTTCCACGCCAACCTGGATTAATCCAGGATGGCGGTGGCCAACTTATTTTACACTCCCCCTATAATCATCCTGATGCAGTTCGAGGCTTAGAGCAATTTAGTCACCTTTGGTTAATTTTTATTTTTCATCAAACAGCAAAACAAAGCTGGCATCCTCTTGTTCGTCCCCCAAGATTGGGCGGAAACACTAAAATAGGAGTATTTGCAACTCGCTCAACCTTTCGTCCCAATCCAATTGGTATGTCTTTGGTTGAATTAAAAAAAGTAAATATAGAAAATCAATCTGTTACTTTAGAATTAGGTAGTCTTGATTTAATTGATGGCACACCTATTCTTGATATCAAACCTTACTTACCGTTTGCAGAGTCTCGCCCAAATGCGATGGCTGGGTTTGCACAAGAAGCACCAGATAATGAGATGCCTGTTTTCTTTTCACAACGCGCTTTAGAACAGTTACAACATTATGCAAACGAATACCCTCATCTTTCGCGTTTTATTACTCAAGTATTACAACAAGATCCTCGTCCTGCTTATAAAAAAAAGGCGCAAAGTGATAGGATCTATGCGGTGCATTTACTTGAATTTAATGTTCGCTGGCAAGTGAATGGGCAACAGACACTTGTTCTTGGTATAGAACCGCGGTAACTTGCTACTATCTTCATTGATATTGCTATCATGAATTATCCAATCTGAGCGTCATTCTCGTTGTCTTTAAACAAATCAGATTGAAAAAAATGCGTTGCCCCTTTTGGCAGACCTAAGTCACTGGTAGACTAAAGTCTTTCTCTAATTATATTGATATAGACTGGCGTGACAGTCAGCCTAAGTATTTTTGTTCTAATGGAACCTAATAATGCGTACTAGCCACTATTTGCTCTCTACTTTAAAAGAGACACCTGCTGATGCAGAAATTGTCAGCCATCAACTTATGCTTCGCGCGGGCATGATCCGTAAGCTCGCTTCTGGTCTTTATGATTGGATGCCGACAGGGGTTCGTGTTCTGAGAAAAATTGAAAAAATTGTTCGTGAAGAGATGGACAACGCAGGATCACTTGAAATTTCAATGCCCGTTGTTCAACCCGCTGATTTATGGCTAGAAAGTGGTCGTTGGGAACAATATGGTCCTGAATTACTGCGTTTTGCAGACAGAGGCGAGCGTCCATTTGTTTTAGGCCCAACTCATGAAGAAGTTGTCACTGATATTGTTCGTAATGAAATTACTTCTTACAAACAACTTCCACTAAACCTATATCAAATTCAAACTAAATTCCGCGATGAAGTACGCCCTCGTTTCGGCGTTATGCGTTCTCGTGAGTTTATTATGAAAGATGCTTACTCTTTCCATATCTCTCAAGAGTCTTTACAAGAGACTTACGACAGAATGTATGAAGCTTATAGCAAAATCTTCTCACGTATTGGTCTAGATTTCCGTCCAGTACTTGCAGATACGGGTTCTATTGGTGGTAATGCATCTCACGAATTCCAAGTATTAGCCGACAGCGGTGAAGACGATATTGTTTTCTCTACAGGTTCTGACTATGCAGCGAATATCGAATTAGCAGAGGCTGTAATGCCTACTACTCCACGCGCAGCAGCAACAGAAGAATTACGTTTAGTCGATACACCAAATGCTAAAACGATTGCTGAATTAGTTGAACAGTTCAATCTACCTATTGAAAAAACAGTTAAGACACTGATTGTTCATGGCACGAAAGAAAGTGGCCATCAATTAGTTGCGCTATTAGTCCGTGGTGATCACGAACTCAACGAAGTAAAAGCAGAAAAATGCGCTATTGTTGCCGCACCTTTAACTTTTGCTACAGAAGCTGAAATTCGCCAAGCGGTAAATGCAGGCCCAGGTTCATTAGGTCCAGTTAATCTACCACTACCAGTAATTATGGATCGTTCAGTCTCTGTAATGAGTGATTTCGGCGCTGGTGCAAACGTTGATGGTAAACACTACTTTGGCATCAACTGGGAGCGTGATTTACCTGTTGCTGAGATTGCAGATATCCGTAATGTTGTTGAAGGTGACCCAAGTCCTGACGGTAAAGGAACGTTGCTAATTAAGCGTGGTATTGAAGTGGGTCATATTTTCCAACTCGGTACAAAATACTCTGAAGCATTAAAAGCAACGGTACAAAACGAAGAAGGTCATAACCAAATCGTGACTATGGGTTGCTACGGTATTGGGATTACTCGTATTGTTGCGGCTGCTATTGAACAAAATCATGATGCTCGCGGTATTATTTGGCCAGATGCAATTGCCCCATTCCAAGTCGCTATTTTACCAATGAACATGCACCGTTCTTATCGTGTGAAAGAAGTTGCCGACAGACTTTATAACGAATTACGCGCTCAAGGCATCGATGTTCTTTTCGATGATCGTAAAGAGCGTCCAGGAGTGATGTTTGCTGATATGGAACTGATTGGCATTCCACACACTATCGTAATTGGTGATCGTAACTTAGACAACAATCAAATCGAATATAAAGCACGCCGTAGTGATGATAAATCACTGGTCAATGTTGACGATGTTGTTGCCTTTATTAAAGAGCAACTCGCTTAATTATCAAGCCTCTTATCTTCAAGAGGCTTCATTTCTCAATAAAAAACCGCTTCAAATTCAGCGGTTTTTTATTGAGAAATAGACTAAAACTTAGCTTCTGCCACCACGATGGTTTTCACAGGAGCCATGACGATTAAAACGGGGTTTTTCATCAGTAACAACTAACGCTCTGTCATATTTACCCTCTTCCATGGAAGGGCGAATACTGTAATAACCCTTCACTTCAAGGTAAACGGGTGTTCCCCCCTCAACCCCTGTTGAGAAATAACCTTTTTCTAATTCAATACCATTTGCTGCATAAACACGCCCTGATTGGCAATCTTTAAAGGTTCCAGCATCAGCAAAATAGGTAAACTCGCCAACAAGCTGTTTAGGCTGAACTTTAGCTAATGTATAATTTAGCTCCGAATTAATGACGTTACCATCAATATCAAGCATGACTAATTTATCTTCACGAGGTAAATAATAGCTTTTCTCGCCATAACTATTAGTCAGCGTCAGCTTATCTTTACCTAATACCCAAGTTCCTGATTCAAAAAAACTGCGTTTATCATCCGCTGAACCTTGATAGCTTTGCTCCATAACATAAGAGCCATCTTGATTAACAAGAATTGTGGTGTCGATACCAGAACAATCGGCACACGGCAGAATACTGTTATAAGTTTGGTCTACAATTTTTCCATCAAGCGATAAGCCAATATTATTTTGGCAACCTGATAGCACAAACAACCCGGCAGCAACGGCTGCAAATAAAAGTTTTTTCCCCATCATCGACTCCCTACATTCTGGGTACTTTTTAATAAATCATTCTCAATATGATTCTAACATTTTTTAAAATAAAAGGGGGTAATAAAACGCGCTTTAAGATAAATGCACCTATAATTGCCAGTTATTTCTCAAATCACTTCGAATAAAGCACTATTTCAGAAAATTATTATAATAACTATTGTGCTCACATCGAATAACAGCATAATGATTTTATTCTGAATTATTCACTGGCGGCTATACCGCCACGAAAGAGTGGTGAGGGAATATGTCAACAAATACAGAATATCAACCAATTAACTGTGATGATTACGAGTATCTGGAGCTAGCATGCCAACGTGGTTTAGCGCTCCATATTGAATTGCATGATGGTGAGCTTATTGAAGGCGTTGCTGATGACCTTTTCTTAAGCAAAAAGGTTGAATACCTAAAAATCAAAACGTCTGAAGGCTCAAAAGATTTACGACTGGATATCATTGCCAGTTTTTCTAATCCCGAACTTGGGACTATTGTTATAAAATCGGAATAACCGAATAAGGAACAACCGCCAGCTGGCGGTTGTTCATTCATGAGCCTCTTGCCACTCAATATTAATCACATGTTCTGATGTTGCTTTTCCCTCAAAAGTCACAAATGTATTAATAGCAGTAATTAACGTATCATTATAATAAATCAAAGGAATTCGTGTTCTACGCCAAGGTGCAACTTCAAGTTCTTGCCAAATCTTTTTGCTATGTCGAGCATGCTCTCGCCCCACAATACGTAAAGATGCTTGTGTTAAACCAAAACGAACGGTGACTTTTTCATCATTTGAAGGCGCTCTAACCGTATTTTTTCCTCTTTCTGTTGTGAGTGATAAAACCCCTAACCCACTGGGTAAATACAGTGATTGAGTAAGCGACCATTCAATTATTTTATTAACTGGCTCATCAATTATTGGCACAAGGTAAAGTCGTTGTTTATAACGTCTAACTTCATCTTGATAAAATTGCAATTTAGGCTCAGCATCGGCTTTAGCTAAAGCGACTTCTTGCCACAATCGTAAAATTTGTTCTCTAGATGGCATCATTTTATCATGTTGAGCAAACCAACGTCTCAATAACGCATTGCGTTTTATCATACTACAATGAGCAAGTTGGTTGATGTCTAAACTTCGCTCACTGTCCATTAAAGCATTAAGTTCAGAATCTAACAGCTCATCTAATAAAGCTTCTTGTTCACCACACAGTGCTGCACTGCGAGTCACTGCTTGTGAAAAATGAGGCCAGCGTTGCGTTAATAATGGCATAACACGTAAACGTAAAAAATTGCGATCATAACGATCGTCTTGATTACTATCGTCTTCTATCCAAGTTAGCCCTTGTTCAATCGCATAATACTCAATTTGTTCACGTGTAATATTAAGTAATGGGCGAAGCAAATAGCTATGCTCAAATAGCATTTTAGCTGGCATTGACGAAAGCCCTGCAGGACCACTGCCTCGTTTTAATGCCAGTAAAAAAGTTTCGGCTTGATCATCTTGATGCTGAGCTGTCACTAACACTTGCTGTGGTTGTAAATTACGGCGAAAAGCTTGATAACGCGCTTCTCTAGCACTATTTTCAAGCCCCCCGTCTTTAGGATCTACATTCACTTTTTCACTGATAAAATTTACCTGCCATTGCTGACAGCATTGTGCACAATGCTCAAGCCAATCATCTGCTTTGATATTTAATCCATGATGAATATAGAGAGCCGTTAATTCTAAAGGTAATTGGAATTCATCACGTAAACGAACAAGTCCTTGTAATAAAACGGTGGAATCCACTCCACCACTAAAGCCCACCAAAATTTTGGTGTGGGGAGTAATATGCTGTTTGATCTCTTTTAGAAGTGAACCGTAATCCTGTTTCATCGCTTTATCATTTATCAGTGAATCCAACTGATTATGTTAAGCTTTTCGAGCTGATTTTGCACGAATACAAAGCATTCCTATACATAAGACCAAATGTAACTCTATTGCATAGGCAACACTAGAAAATCAGTGAGAAATAGAAGTAAATCCGAGGTTTTAGAGAAGTTAAAAAAACTAAAAAAGCAGAATAGCGATTATCCTGCTTCCTATTGAAAACAGGATTAAGCGGTAAAACCGCCATCAACCAAATAAGAGGTTCCAGTGACAAACGAAGCCGCGTCGCTAGCTAAAAACGCAACAACGCTGGCCACTTCTTCTGGCGTGCCGAGACGCCCAATAGGATGTAATGCCGCTAACTTTTGCTTATCTAATTCACGGCCATCCAGCAAAGGTGTATCAATATAACCGGGGCAAACCGCATTAACACGAATACCTTTATTTGCATAATCAATGGCAAGTGTTTGTGTCAGTAACTTGACTCCACCTTTTGATGCACAATAGGCAGGAAATTCATGTTGTCCAACAAAAGAACAAATTGAACTGCAATTAACAATCGCACCTGAAAGGTGATTTTTTAGCCAATATTGAATTATTGCTCTATTAATCAAAAAGAGTCCATTTAGATTAACATCCAAAACATCTTTCCATTTTTCATACTCTAATTTATCAGCAAGGTTATCCGTTAAAACCCCCGCATTAGCAAAAACAAAATCTATTCGTCCATATTTATTTACAACATAATCAATAAGTTGTTCATTTTCTTTTTCATTCGTCACATCCATTTGAACGAATTCACCGGAAAATCCTTTCTCTTTTAGGTATTTCTCTGCATTTTGTCCTCGCGCTAAATTACTACCTGTAATAACCACCGATGCACCTAAGGATAAAAATTTTTCTGCAGAAGCTAAACCAATGCCACTATTGCCACCAGTAATAATTCCAACTTTGCCACTAAACGATATCATTAGCTTATCCTCATTAATGAATTAAATGTCCTCATAAAATAATAGATATGACTTATTATTCTTTTAGTGAAAAAGTGAATTAATATTAGTTTTGAGACCAAGTTAACACATTGATATATAATACATTATTGTTAATATCACAGATTCTAATTATTTCGGTAAAAACAGTTTTGAGAAGAAAAATAAAAAAGCCCCATGTCATCAACATGAGGCTTGTCAGAATTCATTCAAATATTAAGAGATCAGCAGTAGCCGTATTCCATTAAACGTTGATAACGACGATTGGTCAGCTCTTCTGAATCAAATGCATCTAATTCTTCTAAATCAGATTGAATTTGTGCTTTTAATGAGGTGGCAATTTCATCATAGTGACGATGTGCACCACCTAAAGGCTCAGGAATAACCGTATCAATTAGCTTAAGCTCTTTTAAACGGTTTGCCGTGATCCCCATTGCTTCAGCCGCTAATGGTGCTTTATCTGCGCTTTTCCAAAGAATAGAAGCACAGCCTTCTGGTGAAATAACGGAATAGGTGCTGTATTGCAACATATTCACTTTATCGCCAACACCAATCGCTAACGCACCACCAGAACCACCTTCGCCAATAACAGTACAAATAATTGGTACGCTAAAACGTGACATTTCACGTAAGTTACGTGCAATTGCTTCTGATTGACCTCGCTCTTCAGCACCAACCCCCGGATAAGCTCCCGGAGTATCAATAAAGGTGATAATAGGAAGATTAAAACGTTGTGCCATTTCCATTAAACGCAGTGCTTTGCGATAACCTTCTGGTGCAGGCATGCCAAAGTTACGGCGGATCTTTTCTTTCGTTTCACGCCCTTTTTGGTGACCAATAACCATAACAGGACGGCCATCTAAACGCGCAATACCACCCACAATCGCTTTATCATCAGCATAAGCGCGATCGCCTGCTAATTCTTGGAAATCAGTAAAGATACGATGAATATAATCTAGCGTGTAAGGTCTTAATGGATGACGTGCAAGTTGTGCAACTTGCCATGCACCAAGATCAGAAAAAATCTTACGCGTTAACTCTAGGCTTTTTTCTCTTAAGCGTGAAACTTCTTCATCGATATTAATATCAATTTTTTCATCATGTTGGCTAACTGCGGTTAGCGAATCAATTTTCGCTTCTAACTCGGCAATCGGCTGTTCAAAATCCAGAAAATTAAGACTCATAACATTCCTATTTTAGTCAAATTCTAATTCTACCTGCTCATTACCCAGCAGAGTTCGCAGATCCGTTAAAAGCATATCTGTTGGCGTTACTCGCCAAGTCGCACCAAATCGTAAACGTGCACAGGCATCATGCTTTTCAAAATAAAGATGAACCGGTATCGTGCCTGAACGATGAGGTTCTAAAACGCCGCGAAGACGATTTAATAATTGCTCATTAATTTGCCTGTCGGATAGCGAGATAGCAAGTCCTCGTGCATATTTTTCACGGGCTTCGTTGATATCCATAAGTTCGCGGACAGTCATTTTAAGCCCACCATTGAAATCATCAAAGCTGACCTGCCCGGTAGCAATTAAAATCTTGTCTTGTTCTAATAAATGTTGGTATTTATCCAATGCATCAGAAAATAACATAATTTCTAAGCGACCTGAACGATCATCTAAAGTACAAACACCAATTCGATTTCCTCGTTTCGTCGTAAATACTTTAGAAGCAAGCACTAAGCCCGCAACTTTCACCATTTGACCACGTGGTGTCGGTACTAAATCTTTTAGACGCGTTCCCGCAGCATATCGTTCAATTTCTTTTAAATAACGTGTAATCGGATGACCTGTTAGATATAAACCTAATGTCTCCCGCTCACCTTCTAAAACGACTTGTTCTGGCCATTTAGGTATATTGGCATAAGAACGCTCAACTTGTTCCGGCGCTTCAGCTAACACGCCAAACATGTCTGATTGCCCTATAGCTTCAGCTTTGGCATGTTGGTCTGCGGCTTTTAATGCATCTTCTAATGAAGACATCAAAGCAGCACGATGAGGCCCTAACTTATCGAATGCGCCTGACATTATCAGTTTTTCCATCACTCGGCGATTCAATTTTTTCGTTTCTGTTCTAGCACAGAGATCAAAAATATCTTTAAAGTGACCGCCTTGCTGACGAGCTTCTACAATTGCTTCAATCGGGCCTTCACCTACCCCTTTAATTGCACCAATACCGTAAACGATTTCACCTTCATCATTGACGTGGAAATGATATAAACCACTATTAATATCAGGAGGAAGAACTTTTAATCCCATTCTCCAACATTCATCAACCAATCCCACCACTTTTTCTGTGTTATCCATATCTGCTGTCATTACAGCAGCCATAAATTCAGCAGGATAGTGGGCTTTTAGCCATAATGTCTGATAGGAAACTAAGGCATAAGCTGCTGAGTGCGATTTATTAAATCCATAACCGGCAAATTTCTCTACCAAGTCAAAGATCTTCATTGCAAGCTCACCATCAATCCCGTTTTTGATAGCTCCTTCTTCAAACACAGAACGCTGTTTTGCCATCTCTTCAGGCTTTTTCTTACCCATTGCGCGTCGTAACATATCCGCGCCACCTAACGTATATCCAGCAAGAACCTGTGCAATTTGCATAACCTGTTCTTGATATAAGATAACGCCATAGGTAGGCTCTAGAACAGGTTGTAAGCTCTCGTGTTGCCATTTAACATCGGGGTAAGAGATCTCTTCAACGCCATGTTTACGATCAATGAAGTTATCCACCATACCTGATTGCAATGGGCCCGGGCGAAATAAGGCCACTAATGCAATCATATCTTCAAAGCAGTCAGGACGTAGACGTTTGATAAGATCTTTCATACCACGAGATTCCAGCTGGAATACCGCAGTAGTTTCAGAACGTTGCAACATATCAAAACTACGCTGATCCGTTAATGGGATCGCAGAGATATCAACAGGTTCAAGTGATTTTTTTGCGCGCCGAGCATTAATCATTTCTAATGCCCAGTTAATGATAGTGAGTGTTCTTAGCCCCAAAAAGTCAAATTTAACAAGACCGGCATATTCAACGTCATTTTTATCAAATTGTGTAACTGGGTTATTTCCCTCTGCATCACAGTAAAGTGGAGCAAAATCAGTGATTTTTGTTGGCGAAATAACAACACCACCCGCATGCTTACCTGCATTACGTGTCACCCCTTCTAATTTACGAGCCATATCAATAAGAGATTTAACCTCTTCATCGGCTTCATAAATTTCAGGTAACTGAGGTTCTGCGGCAAATGCTTTTTCTAGCGTCATCCCAGGATCAGGGGGGACAAGTTTCGAAATTCTATCAACAAAACCGTAAGGATGTCCTAAAACGCGCCCAACATCTCGAATAACCGCTTTTGCAGCCATCGTACCAAATGTAATGATCTGAGATACTGCATCACGACCATACATATCAGCAACGTGATCAATTACTCTATCGCGTTTTTCCATGCAGAAATCGACATCAAAGTCAGGCATTGAAACACGTTCTGGGTTAAGAAAACGTTCGAAAAGTAAGTCAAATTCAAGAGGGTCAAGGTCAGTAATTTTGAGTGAATAAGCAACCAAAGAACCCGCACCAGAGCCTCGCCCAGGCCCCACAGGAACACCGTTATCTTTAGACCACTGAATAAACTCCATCACGATAAGGAAGTAGCCAGGAAATCCCATCTGGTTGATCACTTTTAGCTCGATATCCAGACGTTCGTCGTATTCAGGGCGTCTTTTTTGCCGTTCTTCGGGATCTGGAAACAGAAAAGCTAAACGTTCTTCTAAGCCTTCTCGAGATTTTTTAACGAGGAAATCTTCAGTACTCATATCCCCTGTCGGGAATTGTGGAAGAAAGTATTCCCCTAAACGGATTGTAACATTACAACGTTTGGCTATTTCAACGCTGTTTTCCAATGCCTCTGGTATATCAGCAAATAATTCACACATTTCTTCTTCTGTGCGCATATATTGCTGCGGACTATAATTTTTAGGTCGTTTGGGATCGGAGAGCGTAAATCCATCATGAATTGCAACACGAATTTCATGTGCATCAAAGTCATCACTATCAAGAAAACAGACGTCATTTGTTGCAACAACAGGTAAACCCTTTTCAGAAGCGAGAGTAACAGCTTTATGCAAATAACTCTCTTCATCAGGGCGACCTGTTCGAATAAGTTCTAAATAATAACTATCAGGAAAGTGAGTTTGGTAATACTCAAGACATTGATCAACTAAAGTGCGATTTTCACGAAGCAAGAACTTACCTACATCGCCCATTCTTCCACCCGAAAGCAACAAGAGTCCTTCTTTATAGGTTGTTAGCCACTCTTGTTTAATAATCGGCCCAGCTGCACCATAACCGTGCTTGTATGCTTCAGAAATGAGTAAAGTAAGATTTTGATAACCCACATTATTGCGGGCAAGAATAGTAAGGTGAGCATATTCATCACCTAATAATTCTGTTTCGAGATAAACATCAGCACCAATGATCGGTTTAATGCCAGCACTGTGTGCGGCTCCATAAAACTTCACTAACCCGCATAAGTTAGTGAAATCAGTAATCGCAAAAGCAGGCATTCCCAGGGAAGCCACTTTCTTCACAAGAGGCCCTGTTTTTGCCAATCCATCGATCATTGAATAATCGCTGTGTACCCTAAGATGGATAAAACGAGGATCTGCCATAATATTTAATTACTCTGTGGATTACTTTAAATTTAATGCTCGTTTTACAGGCGCAAAACTTTTTCGATGATAGGGTGTTGCCCCTAATAAGGCCAGTTTTTCCATATGGAAAACCGTTGGATACCCTTTATGTTTAGCAAAACCATAATCAGGGTAGAGCTTATCTAACTCTTCCATTTCTCTATCACGAGTGACTTTAGCAAGAATAGACGCTGCGCTAATTTCTTGAACTAAACTATCCCCTTTTATGACTGCTTGAGAAGCCATTGGCAATTTAGGACAGCGGTTGCCGTCAATCAAAACCATATCAGGCGTAATAGATAATCCAGCAACAGCGCGTTCCATTGCTTTCATCGTTGCCCAAAGAATATTTAACTCATCAATTTCTTCAGGCTCCGCACGACCGATAGCCCAGCATAATGCTTTTTCTTGTATTTCGTCATACAGTGCATTACGTTTTTTTTCTGTTAATTTTTTAGAGTCTGTTAATCCTTTAATCGGGTTTGCCGGATCAAGAATAACAGCGGCCGTTACTACAGCACCAACCAGAGGTCCACGACCGACTTCATCAACTCCAGCAATAAGATTTGCTTTTGGATATACAAATTCCATTATTTCTCTGCCAATTCTAATACTGCATTTGCTGCTTGCTCATCCGCATGACAACGAATAGCACTATGAAGTTGTAAAAATATCTCTTTTAGTTGATGTGCTTTTTCTTCATCCGTTAAAAGAGGTAAAAGCTGTTCCGACAATGCCCTTGGCGTACACTCTTCTTGTAATAGCTCTTTGATTATTTCTCGACCTGCTAATAAATTAGGTAACGAAACATAAGGTGTTTTCACTAACCTTTTTGCTAACCAAAAAGTAAAGGGTTTCATACGATATCCAACAACCATAGGGCACTTCGTCAGCATACATTCTAGTGCTGCTGTACCTGATGCTAATAAGGTTGCATCACTTGCTGTCATCGCTTCTCGAGCTTGTCCATCAAGCAACTGAATGTCGAGTTCAGGTGCAATATCTTGATGGATCTGCTCAAATTGAATACGTCGTTTAGCATTTACCAACGGCACAACAATATGAAGCATTGGTATTTGTTGTTTTAGTAACTGTGCTGTTTTTATAAAATCTGCACTCAACATTTCAACTTCTGCATGACGACTACCAGGAAGGAGGGCTAAACAAGAGACATCTTCAGGTATTCCTAAATGTTTACGAGCAGCTTTTTTATCTGGATTTAAGGCGATTGCATCTGCCATTGTATGTCCAATAAAACGGCAAGGAACCTGATATTTATCGTAAAACGCTTTTTCAAAAGGCAGGAATGCTAAAACTAAATCCGTCGCTTTGCCAATTTTGAAAACCCGTTTTTGACGCCAAGCCCATACCGATGGACTGACATAGTGAATCGTTTTGATCCCTTTTTGCTTTAAACGGCCTTCAAGGGTGATATTAAAATCAGGCGCATCAATTCCCACAAAAACATCCGGCTTTAATGCTGAAAATCGTTGAGTGAGATCTTTTCTGATCTTTAATAATCTAGGTAAACGTTCAAGAACTTCAACGATCCCCATAACGGCAAGCTCTTCCATCTCATACCAAGCTTCACAACCTTCAGCTTGCATAAGAGGGCCAGCAACACCGACAAAACGGACATTGGGATGCATTTGTTTTAGAGCGCGGATTAATCCCGCGCCCAAGATATCACCGGACGTTTCACCAGCGACTAAGCCGATGACTAACGGACGCTGAACAGTAGATAATTGGCCTGACAAGGTCATATCCTATTAGCGAATGATACCGCGGTTAGATTTTGCTGAGTTTTCCAGAAAATCACTGAACAATTTGACATGCGGATTATTATTATCAGCAACCAACTGTCCAATTTCTTCACGCGCTTCTTCCAGTGTTTTACCATTACGATAGAGCACTTTGTAAGCATTACGGATTGCATGAAGATCTTCTTTAGCAAAACCTCTGCGCTTTAATCCTTCAATATTCAGCCCATAAGGGGTTGCGTGGTTTCCTTGTGCAATAACAAAAGGAGGTACATCTTGTGCCACACCTGAACATCCACCCACCATAACGTGAGAGCCAATTTGACAAAACTGATGAACCGCACTCATACCACCGATAATCACAAAATCACCTAAAGTGACATGACCACCAAGTGTTCCATTATTGGCAATAATGCAACGATCACCAATAATACAATCATGCGCAACATGTGTATTAATCATCAGTAAGTTGTCATTACCAATTTTTGTGATATTACCACCCTGAGTTGTTCCACGATGGATAGTCACACTTTCACGAATAAGGTTGCGATCACCAATAATGACTTGTGTGGGTTCACCACGATATTTCAGATCTTGATTAACTTCACCAATAGAAGCAAATTGGTAAATCTGATTTTCTCGACCAATACGCGTATGTCCATTGATAACAACGTGAGATTTGATATCAGTACCTTCACCGATTTCCACGTTTGCACCAATAACGCAAAAAGGGCCAATGCGAACATTAGCTCCAATTACCGCACCCTCTTCAATAATTGAGGAAGGGTGAATGACTGCGGATTTATCTATCATAGGCTAGACCTCACGGCGGCGAGCACACATCATTTCAGCTTCGCAGGCAATTTCCCCATCAACTTTAGCGACACCTTTAAAGCGAGCAACACCGCGGCGTTCTTTAATGAATTCTACCTCTAGGATCATTTGATCCCCAGGTAAGACAGGACGTTTAAAGCGAGCACCATCAATAGCAGCAAAATAGTAAAGCTCACCAGGTTCCAGCTTTCCTACACTTTTGAACGCTAAAATACCCGTTGCTTGTGCCATGGCTTCTAGGATCAATACGCCTGGGAAAATAGGTTTTCCTGGGAAGTGACCTTGAAAGAAAGGCTCATTAAAAGATACATTTTTTACTGCTCTTAGAAATTTCTTTTCTTCAAAATCAAGGACACGATCAACCAATAAGAATGGGTAACGGTGTGGAAGTAAATCTAAAATTTCTTCGATTTGCAGAGTATGATTCTCACTCATTGCAATACTCTTCCTGTCTAATAAAACTGCGTCTAATTAATAATGACACGACCTGCTGTGACTCAAAAAAGTGAGTTAACCCGCAGGTCGCAAAATAGGTAACAACCGTCAATGACGTATTTTGTTACTTGTCGCTACTTTCTACTTGACGTTCAAGCGACTTAAGTCTTTTTTGCATTTCATCAATTCGCAACACTAGTGCTGCGGTTTTACGCCATGCTTTATTCGGTTGTAGCGGGATACCTGAAGAATAAACCCCTGGTTCAGTAATAGGACGCATTACCATCCCCATTCCTGTTACCGTGACTTTATCACAGATTTCCATGTGACCATTGATAACACTTGCTCCACCAATCATACAATAGCGCCCTATTTTCAGGCTACCCGCCATGATGACGCCCCCCGCAACAGCGGTGTTGTCACCAATAATGACGTTATGTGCGATTTGACACTGGTTATCAATGATAACACCATTACCGATAACTGTGTTATCTAATGCGCCTCGGTCAATCGTCGTACATGCACCAATTTCCACACGATCACCAATGACGACAGAACCTAATTGTGGAATTTTGATCCAATTACCACGTTCATTAGCATACCCAAAACCATCAGAGCCAATCACTGTTCCTGATTGAATTAAGCAATCTTTACCAATAATAACTTCATGATATATCGATACATTTGCCCATAAACGGCTATTATCACCGATGTGTGCTTTTTTACCAACAAAACATCCTGCACCGATCACAACATTGTCACCAAGGACAACATCGGATTCGATAACGGCATTTGCCCCCACTGACACATTTTTTCCTAATTTAGCATCAGGAGAAATCACAGCGCTTGGATGAATATCTTGTGCGGGTTGTGGGGTTGTATCCATAATCTGCGCCATTTGAGCGTAGGCAAGATACGGGTTTTTCACCACAAGTGCAGCAACGGGACAAAATGGAAGATCAGCCTCTGTTAATACAACGGCAGCAGCCTGACATTCGCTTAATTTTTCACGATAGCGACTATCGGAAAGAAATGTAATTTGTTCGCTATTTGCTAGGCTCATTGAAGCAAGACCGGCGATAGTGATATCACCATCGCCGTGTAACTGTGCATTCAACTGCTGAGCAAGATCAGCTAATCGAATTGAAAACATCTATTATTTAACCTGTTTTTGAACCTGAGCAGTAATATCTTTACCATCTGCGAAATAAGGTACAGTGTTAGCATCAAGGATCACATCATAGCCTTCTTTCTTCGCTACTGCATCAACAGCGTCTAATACACGTTTCATGATTTTGTTACGTTCTTCAGCTTGACGACGGCTAAAGTCTTGCTCAAAAGCTTGTGCTTTTTGTGCATATGCTTCACGTTTAGCAACCAGATCTTTCTCTGTATTCGCACGTTGTGTTGCATTCATAGTTGGTGCATCTTTTTGATATTTCTCAACAGCGGTCTGTAGTGCTTTACCTAAGTTCTGCAATTCAGTGTCACGTGATTTGAATTCATTTTCCAATTGTTTCTCTACCGCATCGCGGTTAGGAATTTGTTGGAGAACTTGACCGATGTTCACAACACCTACTTTATCTGCGGCTTGAACACCTGCTGACATGGTCAATGCCATTCCTAGGGCAGCGGCACATAACAATTTTTTCACGATTAAACTCCTTAAAACCAAAAATAATTTTTTGTCAGAAATCGGATGCCTTTTTCAGCATTATGAATCAGGCATCAACTTTACTTACATCGCTACCACGTTCTACCAATATTAAACTGGAATTGCTCTGATTTATCACCTTCGTAATCTTTTATCGGCTTAGCATAAGAGAATACTAGCGGACCTAAAGGAGATAGCCATTGTAACGCAACACCTGTCGAAACACGTATATCACTTGCACGACTATAATCTGGCATACCTGCTGTCCAAGCAGAGTTAGTGCTACTCCAGTTGGTATCCCATACTGTACCTGCATCAACAAACAGAGATGTTCTAACTGATGATGAATATTTATCATCTACAAATGGCGTTGGTGTGATCAGCTCAAAGCTTGCCACGGCCATTGCATTACCACCGACAGCATCGCTAGATAAAGAAGGATCAATTGTCGTATTTCCATTATTTGTAACTTTTTTCAAATAAATCGCTTTAGGACCGATATTATTTGAACGGAAACCACGAACGGTGCCAGAGCCCCCCGCATAGAAGTTTTCATAGAATGGTAATTCTTTACCACCTAAACCATCACCGTAGCCTAAGCGACCTTTAAACAGGGTTACCCAAGACTCTTTTTCATCAATTGGGTAGTACGCCATACCGTCCCAAGTTACTTTGTAGTACTTGTTATCAGAGCCAGGTACAGTCACACGTCCACTTAAGTTGCTTCTCACACCTGATGTAGGGAAGAAACCTTTATTTAAGTTATTGAATGTCCAACCAAGGCTGACAGTATAATCATCAGCATTAAACGATTCACGTTTATCAAAACCTGGGTTTTCACCCATACTTTCTAGGTAACGCCACATTGCAACCTGAGGTTCCATACGTGATAGACCATTATGAGTATAGCCTAAGCCAAGACGTGCCGAGTTATATTCATTAATTGGGAAGCCTAACGTACCATCTACACCGTAAGATTTATTGGTATAACCTGATAAATCAGCGTCATTTGCACGGAAGTCGTTATAGAAAATACGACCACCTAAGCTTACACCATTAACAGTAAAGTATGGATCAGTAACAGATAATTCTGCATAAGTTGAGTAGTCATTTTTACTCGCATTAATCGCAACTGCGTTACCTGTACCTAACCAGTTATCTTGAGTAACACCCACTTGGAAGCTCACGCCACTTTCAGTACCGAAACCGACACCAAAGTTAAGAGAACCTGTGTTACGCTCTTTTACGCGATAAACAATATCTACCTGATCAGGCGACCCCGGAATACGTTGCGTTTCAGTTTCAACTGTTTCGAAATAACCTAAACGATTTAAACGCTCTTTACCTTGTTCAACTAAATCGCTACCTAACCACGCACCTTCCATTTGACGCATTTCACGACGTAAAACAGAGTCTTTAGTGATATCATTACCTGCAAATCGTACTTGGCGAACATAGAAACGGTTTCCTGCATCGACATTTACATGCAGTTTAACAGTTTTATTTTCATCATTAATTTCAGGGTTTGTCATTACGCGAGGATAAGCATATCCATAACGACCTAACAGATTTTTAATATCATTTTCTGTTTTGGTGACTTGCGCGCCATTATAAAGAGAGCCTGGTGCAATTTGGATAAGATCTTCAATCTCTTTGGTATAGCCAGCCGTATTACCATTGATCTCGGTATTTTCTACCGTGTATTTATCACCTTCTTTCAGGTTAATGGTAATGTAAATCCCTTTTTTGTCTGGCGTTAAGCTGACATTCGTTGATTCAATATCAAAACGGGCATAACCACGATCGAGATAGAAACTTCTTAATGTTTCTAGGTCACCTGCCAATTTTTGTTTTTGATATTTCTCATCAGCGGCTAAGTTCCACCAAGGCACATCATCACGTAATTGGAAGCGGTTAACGAGCTCAGCAGTAGAAAACGCTTTATTACCAACAATGTTGATTTGCTGAATTGTTGCTGATACACCTTCTGCAAACACAAGTTTTAAGTCAACACGGTTGCGGGGAAGAGGCGTAACAACCACTTTTACAGTTGCATTATATTTACCAACACTATAGTAGAAATCTTCAAGCCCTTTCTCGATATTCGCTAGCATTGTACGGTCGAGCGTCTCGCCAATACGAATATTAGAAGCCTCAAGATTCTGCTTTAGCATATCTTCTTTGATTGCTTTGTTACCAGAGAAAGTAATGCTGGCAATAGTTGGACGCTCTTTTACTTGAACAATCAGTGTACTTCCATCACGCAGAACACGAACATCATCAAAGTTTCCTGTCGCAAATAACGAACGGATAGTTCGACTGATATCATCATTGCTAACCGAGTCTCCAACCCGGACTGGCATGTTCAGTAATGCTGCACCAACGGCGACGCGTTGAAGACCTTCGAATTGAATGTCCTGAACTACGAATCCGTCTGAACCGTATGCAGTGGCGCTGCCCAGCAGCAGCGACGCTATAAGCAACTTTTTCATCGCCATCGTTGTTTTGTGTTTTCCTAACCGGTCCCTGCTTACCAATTATAAGCGAGAGAAATCATTGAAAAGTGCAAGCCCCATTAAAAGCATCAGTGCCATAATACCAATGCGATAACAGAAATCTTGTACACGCTCAGATACCGGCCCTCCCTTTATCTTTTCGATAACCAGGAAAAGCAGGTGCCCGCCATCTAAGACAGGCAGGGGAAACAAGTTAATGATCCCCAGATTGACACTAATAAGCGCCATAAACATCAAATAATAAATAAACCCAGAATCAGCAGACATTCCTGCGCCTTTCGCGATAGAAACGGGTCCACTAAGGTTAGTCAATTTGACGTCACCCACCACTAACTTGCCAATCATTTTGACAGTTAAACCCATCAACTGCCATGTTTTATCAGTAGCTTCATATAGTGCTGAAAATGGATTGTATTGTTGCATTATCAAGTATTGCTCATCAGGAGGTAATACTTGTAATTGCGCACCAACTTGCCCTACTTCAGTGCCATCTTTCAGTGCAATAGCTGTCGGTGTAATCGTTAATTCCAACGAAGAGCCATTGCGTTCAACAAGAAGTGCCAATGGTTTATTTGGGCTTTGTCGAACAAAATAAGTAAATGGATGCCATGTATCAATTGGCTGTCCATCAACTGTAACGATACGATCCCCTGCCTGTAAACCTGCTTTTTCGGCAACAGAGCCTACCGTTACTTCAACAATTTTTGAGTCCAATCTCGCGCCAACAGGCATAATCCCTAAAGATAAGATGGGATCTTGTTTTTCAGGATCAAAATTCCAATGTTGTAAATTCAGTATATTCTCACTCTCAGAGAGTGAATTTGGGTCTGACACAACAAATGAAACCTCTTTGGCACCAATTTTACTGACTAATGCTAAACGAACTGAATTCTGATCAGGCGTTTCGATACCTGCAATAGATTTTAGTTCCATTCCAGGCGTTAATTTTGCTTGTTCTGCAATAGAATTCGGACGAATATCTGCAATTATTGGTTTTAATGCAGGAACACCTATCATAAAAACAATCCAATAGGCGACGATTGCTAACAAAAAGTTGGCAATTGGTCCGGCAGCAACAACGGCGGCTCGTTGTCCAACTGTTTTATTATTAAATGCCAGATGACGACGTTCAGGTGAAACCTCACCAACGCGCTCATCTAACATTTTTACATAGCCACCCAAAGGTATCCATGCGATAACAAATTCAGTACCATGTTTATCTATTTTGCGCCAAATAGCTTTTCCAAAACCTATAGAAAAACGCTCAACGTAGATCCCACAGCGCCTAGCTACCCAAAAATGCCCAAACTCATGTACCGTAATCAGAATACCTAAAACGATAATAAATGCGGCAAGATTCCACAGGATACCCATTGCTTACCTTTATAGTTTAAAGCCAGAAGAAATCAGAAAGACCAATCCTGCAAAAACTGGAATAGCCGCAGTTAAACTATCAATTCTATCAAGCACACCACCATGCCCTGGTATTAATTGACTACTGTCTTTAATGCCTGAAACCCGTTTAAACATACTTTCAGCCAAATCACCAAATACAGATACTATGACAACAACACCTGATATTAATAATAAATTATTAGGAACTTCGATGACTGGTGCGAAATAGGTAAATAACCATGAGGCCACGCCAGCGGTAATCAATCCGCCAACTAACCCTTCAAGAGTTTTACCCGGAGACACTTTAGGAGCCATTTTATGTTTCCCCATCAAGCGTCCAAACGCATAAGCACCAGAATCAGCAGCCCAAACTAATATCATGACATACAGTAACCACCATGCGCCGGTGTAAGTGTCAGTGCTATACCCCAACATACGCAATGCCATCATGCCACAATAAAAAGGAACAATCGTCAATATACCGAACAATAGCTTAATAAAAACTGAATTTTTCCACATATTGGCTGAATTAGGATAACTTACAACTAATAAAATTGCGGCTACCCACCAAATTAAACCAGCCCACAAACCATTTTTTATCATTGGAGTGTCGAGTAGGTGGTCAAAATTGGGTAAAGAAAACTGCATAACGAGCAACAATGCAGCAAAACCCACCCCTGTTGCAATACGTTTACCTTGAGAATGCCAACCAATAAATTGAGCCCATTCCCAACCCGCTAAGCCTGATATAGCAATAATCACTAACCCAAAACTCACCGGAGGCAGTAGAAATAGAGCGGCAATAACAATAGGGATTAAAATTAATGCGGTGATGACACGATACTTAAGCAAATTATCCTCCCAGATTTATAGTGTCTGTTTCTGATGTAGTACCACCGAAACGTCTTTCCCGTTTAGCAAAAGCATCAAGTGCATTCTGAAAAACTTGTTCATCAAAATCAGGCCATAAAACCTGTGTAAAATAAAGCTCAGCATAAGCTATTTGCCAAATAAGAAAATTACTTATGCGGTGTTCACCACCAGTCCGGATCACTAGATCAACACCAGGCTGATTATGCAAGCAAAGATGTGAAGATATGGCATTTTCATTAATATCTTCGAGATTAATTTCTCCTTTTGAGAGGGATGTCGCTAATTGTCTTACGCTTTGAGTAATATCCCATCGTCCGCCGTAATTAGCTGCAATATTTAAATTAAGTCCTGTATTATTCGCAGTAAGTGCGACAGAATTTTTTATTCTGTCTTGTAGGCGACGGCTAAAGCGACTGATATCGCCAATCACCGTAAGTTTAACATTATGTTTATGTAAGTTTTTCACTTCATTGTCTAAGGCGAAGACAAATAATTCCATGAGAGAACTGACTTCTTGCTCAGGCCTATTCCAGTTTTCGCTACTAAATGCGTATAACGTTAGTGATTCAATTTTGTGTTTTACGGAAAAGCTAACCGCATCCCGCACTGCTTTAATTCCCGCGCGATGCCCCGTTACTCGGAGTTTCCCTTGCTTTTTAGCCCAGCGTCCATTGCCATCCATGATGATAGCAACATGCTTTGGTTTTGATGCGGATGAATCGTCACTGGATAAGTTCACTCAATTTAACCCTTTGCTAATCTGATACTGATACAGACAGTCCTCTTCGGATACCCCATGCACAAAAAAACCGTGTCACCCACGGCCTTTGGCAAAGCCTCAAAGTTGCTAAAGCAACAGCTTTAGTAATGAACTGTTAATTTTCATTATTGTCTTTAGTGATTCGGCAACTATACCATTAGCCAGAAAGACGAACAAACACCCTATATTAAATATAATCACCATTATACAAATTGGGTGATTATCTGATGAGTTTCTAATCTGGCTAATTTATCAATTTCTAGAACATCATTAATACTTTGAGGCTCTGATAGGTCAAAATGTTCAACGACTTTGCGATTAATTTTAGCAATATCAGTAAACTTCACTTTTTCGTGTAAAAAAGCATCAACAACCACTTCGTTAGCGGCATTTAACACGGTTGTTGCCGCTTGACCACGTTTAGAAGCCTCAATGGCAAGTGCTAAACAAGGGTAACGTTGGTAATCAGGACGAATAAATTCTAGCGATTGAATCTCAAAAAAATCTAATGCTTTTGCACCTGACTGAGTGCGATGAGGATAAGCCATTGAGTACGCAATAGGTGTTCTCATATCTGGCTCGCCAATTTGAGCAATAATACTGCCATCACGGTAGCGAACCATTGAATGAATAACAGATTGAGGATGAATAATTACTTCCATTTCTTCTTCTGATGCATTAAAGAAATAGCGAGCTTCAATATATTCTAGCCCTTTATTCATCATTGTTGCAGAATCAACCGATATTTTACGTCCCATTGACCAATTTGGATGTGTACAAGCTTGGTCTGGCGTCATTGCCTCAAGTTCATCTAACGGGGTATAGCGAAAAGGTCCACCAGATCCCGTTAGTAAAATACTGGTCACGCCTTCATCAGCTAAAGATGCATGGCCTAAATTTTCTTGGATAGTTTTAGGTAAACTTTGATAAATCGCGTTATGTTCACTATCAATCGGCAATACAGTTGCGCCATACTTAGCCACCGCATCAAAAAAAAGACGCCCACTGGTTATCAGTGATTCTTTATTGGCTAATAAAATTCTTTTACCCTTTTCTATGGCTGCAAGTGTTGGTTTGAGTCCGGCAACACCGGTTATCGCAGACATAACTTGATCAGCTTCGTCAAGCGCTGCTATTTCATTAATTGCATGGGAGCCTGATAAGACTTCTGTTTTACAAGATGTATTTGCGAGTAACTGTTTAAGCTGATTTGCGCTTTGTTCATCAGACATCACAGCATATTTAGGTTGGAAGGTGACACATTGTTGCGCCATTTTATTTGTATTTTTTCCTGCAACTAAAGCAAGAACCTGATACTTATCAGGGTTATTTTCAATAACGGAAAGTGTGCTTGTTCCGATAGACCCTGTTGAGCCTAATATAGTTATTTGTTTCATTTATTAATCAATCAGTATGTCTACAACGTTTTAATTAAAGAGAATTATATCAGTATGACAAGATAAATGAGGGAGAAAGATGAAAACTTTAATAAATAATGTGACTAAAAGAAGGTATTAAGCACGAATTTTCAAATAAATAACCAAAAATAATGCCGCTAAAAGCGGCATTATCAAAAAAAGATATAAAAATTAGAATTCCATTAACTCTGCTTCTTTCAGCGCTAATGCATCATCAATTTTTTTAATGAACATATCAGTTAATTTCTGAATGTCATCTTGTGAACGGCGTTCATCATCTTCGCTGATTTCTTTATCTTTCAGTAAGGCTTTTATTTTATCGTTAGCATCACGACGGATATTACGAACAGAAACGCGACCTTGCTCTGCATCACCACGAACAACTTTGATTAAGTCTTTACGACGTTCTTCAGTCAATGGAGGTAGCGGAACACGAATAATTGCCCCAGCAGATGAAGGATTTAAACCTAAATCTGATGCCATAATCGCTTTTTCAACAGCTGGTGCTAAAGTACGGTCAAATACAGTGATTGCCAGTGTACGACCATCTTCTGCAACAACGTTAGCAACTTGATTTAATGGTGTTGGCGCTCCGTAGTATTCCACTACAATACCATCTAAAAGGCTTGGAGACGCACGACCAGTACGAACTTTGTTAATCTGGCTTTTTAGTGCTTCAACGCTTTTATCCATGCGTTCTTGAGCATCTTTTTTGATTTCATTAATCACGTTATAAACCCTTGGGAACTGGTTATCTTCCAGTCGATATAAAATGATATCGACATAAATGAATTGACGTACTCTAGATGTTAACGCCAAATTATACCGTTGTCTCTGTGTATTAAGCGTGAGAAATCAAAGTTCCTTCACTTTCACCCATTACAACCCGACGTAATGCACCCGGTTTATTCATATTGAATACGCGGATAGGTAAATTATGATCTCGGGCTAATGTGAATGCAGCAAGATCCATGACTTTCAATTCACGTTCTAATACATCCTGATAAGTCAGTTTCTCATAAAGTACTGCATCAGGATCTTTGGTTGGATCGGCTGAATAAACGCCATCCACTTTCGTTGCTTTTAATACAACGTCAGCTTCAATTTCAATACCGCGTAAACACGCAGCTGAATCGGTAGTAAAGAATGGATTGCCTGTACCCGCCGAGAAAATAACCACACGGCCATGGCGTAATAAGCTAATTGCTTCCGCCCAACTGTAGTTATCACAGACACCATTTAGTGGAAAGGCTGACATAAGGCGAGCATTAACATAAGCACGATGCAGTGCATCACGCATTGCTAAACCATTCATTACTGTTGCGAGCATTCCCATGTGGTCACCCACAACACGGTTCATACCTGCCGCCGCAAGACCTGCGCCACGGAACAAGTTACCACCGCCAATTACGACACCGACTTGTATACCCAATTCAACGAGTTCTTTGATTTCTTGAGCCATGCGATCAAGTACGCTCGCATCGATACCGAAACCTTCTGCGCCTTGTAGAGCTTCGCCACTCAGCTTTAATAAAATTCGCTGGTATACGGGTTTTGCATTGGTTGCCATGGTGTTCTGTCCTAAGCAGATTAGTCAATTGGAGGTTTTAGATAGCTTCTCTTTTTAACAAAAAAAAGCAAACGGTCAGTGGAGATTGTAACAAAATAGAACCGCCATAAGGCGGCTCTGTTAACGCATAGCGTTATTATTTGCTCATTGCAGCAACTTCAGCTGCGAAATCAGCTTCAACTTTCTCAATACCTTCACCCACTTCGAAACGAACGAAGTTGATAACATCAGCATTGTTTTCTTTCAGCAGTTCACCAACAGTTTTGCTTGGATCCATTACGAAATGCTGGCCAGTCAGAGAAATCTCACCGGTGAATTTGTTCATGCGACCAATAACCATTTTTTCTGCGATTTCGCGTGGTTTACCTGATTGCATTGCGATATCCATCTGAATTTGGTGTTCATGCTCAACAACGTCAGCAGGAACATCTTCAGGACGAACATATTCTGGTTTGCTTGCAGCAACGTGCATAGCAATGTGTTTGATCAGTTCTTCGTTAGCGCCTTTAGCTGAAACTAAAACACCGATACGAGCACCGTGCAGATAAGTACCTAATTCTTCAGCTTCTAATACAGCAACACGACGAATGTTGATGTTTTCACCGATTTTAGCAACTAATGCAGTACGTGCTTCTTCGAATTTAGCTTTCAGAGCTTCGATATCATCAGTTTTGTCTGCTAATACAGTAGCCATAACTTCTTTACCGAAAGCGATGAAACCAGCATCTTTAGCAACGAAGTCTGTTTCACAGTTCAATTCAACCAGCGCACCGAATTTACCATCAGTAGCAACTTCTGCAAGGATGATACCTTCAGCTGCAACACGGCCTGCTTTTTTAGCCGCTTTTGCTTGACCTGATTTACGCATGTTGTCAATTGCTAATTCGATATCACCATTAGCTTCAACTAGCGCTTTTTTACATTCCATCATGCCTGCGCCAGTACGTTCACGCAGTTCTTTTACCAATGCAGCGGTAATTCCAGACATTTGTTTCTTCCTCGACTTTTCTATGGACTCGCCATAGATGTTCTCATAGCAGATGTGTAAAGGGGGCCTATTGAGGCCCCCTAACCAATATATAGCAATACCTGGTTAAATAAGGGCTCTTACGAGCATGCCTTATTATTCAGCTTCGACTAAGCCTTCTTCAGCCTGAACAGCCAGATCTTGAGAACGACCTTCACGAACAGCTGTAGCTGCAGCGGTCAGATATAATTTAACCGCACGGATTGCATCGTCATTACCAGGGATAATGAAGTCGATACCATCTGGATCAGAGTTAGTATCTACGATAGCAAATACTGGGATACCCAGGTTGTTTGCTTCTTTGATAGCAATGTGTTCGTGTTCAGCATCGATAACAAACAGAGCGTCAGGTAAACCGCCCATGTCTTTGATACCACCCAGGCTGTTTTCTAACTTACCAAGTTCACGAGAACGCATTAACGCTTCTTTCTTGGTCAGTTTGTCAAAAGTACCGTCCTGAGACTGAGATTCTAAATCTTTCAGGCGTTTGATTGACTGACGAACTGTTTTCCAGTTAGTCAGCATACCGCCTAACCAGCGGTGGTTTACAAAAAACTGGTCACAGCTTTCAGCTGCTTCTTTAACAGCTTCAACGGCAGAGCGCTTAGTACCAACAAACAGGATTTTGCCTTTACGAGAAGCAATTTTGTTCAGTTCAACCAGAGCTTCATTGAACATTGGAACCGTTTTTTCCAAGTTAATGATATGAACTTTGTTACGCGCACCAAAGATGAAAGGTTTCATTTTTGGATTCCAGTAACGAGTTTGGTGACCGAAGTGAACACCGGCTTGCAGCATATCGCGCATTGAAACAGTTGCCATTTTAGACCTCTATAAATTTAAATTTGGGGTTATTTCGTCCACAAATCCCATACGACCGACTCATCAGCTGTAAAGGTTTAAACCTTTACATAAGAGCACCCCGGCGTTATGTGTCGATTTGTGTGTGTAATTAACACAATTGAATGTTCAGATTTACTGTTACTACTCTGGATGTGATGCAATAACAGAACTCCGGCGCGCTTTATACCATAAATAACCTTAAGAAACCACTATTACTTGTGTTTGATAACGGCTTATTTGAGATAAAGTTAGGGATATTAACCAAAGAAAAAAGAGATTATTAAAACAATTACGGTGGATCTTGTTCTACTATCAAATCGCTAAGAAACACCAGAGAGAAAAGCGCAATAAGGAAAGACAACAAGATAAAGAAGGCGTAATGTGCGTGATTATTCTCGATATCAGACAGATTGCAAGCACCCTCTTTATTGGCATGCCTACTTTCTACTGATATCATAAATAGTAATCAGAATTATTTCTCATCATCATTCATTTAACCTGCAATACAAAATATGAAGCAACCCAATTGTGTTATCTCATACGTATTGTGGTTTTTAATCTAGACGAAGAACTCAAATGGCTATTGTAATCAAGACAGAAGAAGATATTCAAAAAATGCGCGTCGCGGGTCGTCTTGCGGCAGAAGTTCTTGAAATTATCGCACCTTTCGTAAAACCTGGCGTAAATACCGCTGAATTAGACCGTATTTGTCATGAACATATTGTTAATGTACAACAGGCAATCCCTGCTTGTCTAAACTATCACGGTTTCCCTAAATCAGTCTGTATTTCTGTTAACGATGTTATTTGCCACGGTATTCCTAGCGAAGAAAAAATCCTTAAAGATGGCGATATTGTTAATATTGATGTCACTGTCATTAAAGAAGGTTTTCATGGTGATACCTCAAAAATGTTTATCGTAGGGAAACCAACCATTCAAGGTGAGCGTTTGTGTCGTATCACCCAAGAAAGCCTATATTTAGCAATTAAAATGGTTAAACCAGGCATCCGTTTACGTGAATTAGGTAAAGCGATTCAAAAATTTGTTGAAGGCCATGATTTCTCTGTTGTTCGTGAATACTGTGGCCATGGTATCGGCGAAGGATTCCATGAAGAGCCACAAGTTCTGCACTACGATGCAGATGATAGCGGTGTTGTGTTACAAAAAGGCATGGCATTCACTATTGAACCTATGGTCAACACAGGCGATTACCGTATTCGCACAATGAAAGATGGCTGGACTGTTAAAACCAAAGACAGAGGCTGGTCTGCGCAATATGAACACACCTTGGTGGTTACTGATAACGGCTGTGAAATCATGACGTTACGTAAAGAAGAAGAGCCGTTTATTTCGGCGGTATTAATTAACGAATAACGCACTTCAATTTACAATGTAAAAGCGACATATTTTTTCGAGATATGTCGCTTTTTTTATTTTATTTGCAATGAAATAACAGAATTGCTAGTCAGGTTATCGTTTTAACATTAGTCTTACTATCATAGGCAAACATTGAGTAAGAAGATGAATGATGACTACTAAAAACGCATTTCAAACACAGCCCCCTTCCCCTTTTTTGCTGACGAAAAACACACAAAATCACACTGAATTAAAACAATCTATCGAACAATTTCAGTCTTGGTTAGCGGATGCTTTTTACCACGATGTTGATGTAACTTTATTACTTCAAGCGCGTAGTCATTTTATCGACCAACTCTTAACTCAATTATGGCGTTACACTCAATTATCTGATTATCCTGATCTTAGTATTATTGCTGTGGGGGGCTATGGTAGACAAGAATTACATCCCCTTTCTGATATTGATCTTCTTTTTTTAAGTGATTCGCCTTTATCACCAGAAGTCTCTGATAAAGTGAGTAAATTAATTACCTTACTTTGGGATGTACGCCTTGAAATCGGTGCCAGCGTTAGAACAATGGAAGAATGCCTTTTAGAAGGTCTCTCTGATTTAACAGTAGCGACAAATTTACTAGAAGCTCGTCTTGTTTGCGGTAATCAGTCACTTTATCAACAATTAATCAATCATATTTTCAGCCAAGGATTTTGGCCATCACCTGATTTTTTTGCTGCCAAAATCGAAGAACAAAAACAGAGACATCAACGATTTCATAGCACCAGTTATAATCTTGAACCTGATATTAAAAATAGCCCTGGCGGCCTTCGCGATATTCACACTTTAATTTGGGTTGCTCATCGTCATTTTGGTGCAGCTTCTGTCTCTGAGATGGTAAATTTTGGCTTTTTAACTCCTGCAGAAGGGCAAGAACTACTGGAATGCCAATACACACTATGGAAAATTCGCTTTGCATTACACCTCGTACTTTCTCGCTACGATAATCGCCTACTGTTTGATAGACAACTTAACGTTGCTCAATGCTTAAATTATCAAGGAGAAGCTAATCAGCCAGTTGAAAAAATGATGAAGGATTATTATCGGGTCACTCGCCGTGTCAGTGAGTTAAACGATATGCTACTTCAATTATTTGATGAAGCTATTCTTGCTTTACAACCTAATGTAAAACCTCGACCATTAGACAATGAATTTCAGCTAAGAGGCTCGCTAATTGATGTTGTCGACGATAGCTGCTTTCTTGATGATCCTATCGCTATTATGCGTCTATTTTTACGTATGGCAGAACATAAAGAGATCACGGGAATTTATTCTACAACACTACGTCATTTACGTTATGCACGTCGTCATTTAGTCCAACCTTTATGTGAGTACCCACTAGCACGCAAAATTTTTATGCAGATCTTGCGTCATCCTCACGCCGTTTCCGGTGCGTTCGTTCCTATGCACAAACACAGTGTCTTAGCAGCTTATTTCCCGCAATGGAACAATATTGTCGGTCAAATGCAGTTTGATTTATTCCATGCCTATACCGTTGATGAACACACTATTCGTGTTTTGCAAAAGCTGGAAAGCTTTGGTTTCTCTGAGAATCATGAAAAACACCCACTTTGTGTTGAAATTTACCCAACACTTCCACAACTTGAATTACTTCGTTTAGCTGCACTTTTTCATGACATTGCTAAAGGTCGCCATGGTGATCACTCAGAGCTAGGAGCACAAGATGTTGTTCTCTTTGCTCAACAACATGGTTTAAATCAGAGAGAATCTGCTTTAGTTGAATGGCTGGTTAGTCATCACTTACTTATGTCTGTCACAGCACAACGACGAGATATTCAAGATCCCGACATCATTTTTCAGTTTGCATCAGAAGTCAAAAATGAAAGCCGATTACGCTACCTTTTATGTTTAACTGTTGCTGATATCTGCGCGACCAACAGTAGTCTATGGAATAGTTGGAAACAGAGCTTATTACGTGAGCTTTTTCTATCGACAGAAACTCAATTACGCCAAGGTATGCATTCTATTCCTGATTTACGTGAACGCATCCGTCATCATCGTTTGCAAGCACTAACTATTTTACGTACAGAGCATGTTGATGAAGAAAAATTACAAGCAATTTGGGGGCGTTGTCACGCCGATTACTTTTTACGGCACACACCAGAACAAATTGCATGGCATGCCCTTGCTTTAATTGAACATAATAGTGCTGATCCCATGGTATTAATCAGCCAACAAACAGAACATGGTGGCACGGAAATATTTATTTGGTGCGCAGATAGGCCCTCTCTTTTTGCTTCCGTGGCAGGTGAGCTTGATAGACGTAATTTAAATATTCATAACGCACAGATATTTACCAATCGCGATAATATGGCTATGGATACCTTTATTGTACTTGAGCCTAATGGCAAGCCCCTTGCTCTTGATAGGTATAATGCTATCCGCAAAGCACTCATTCAAGTTGTATCAGCACCTTATAACGCCAATGCAAAAACACGTTTATTACCTGCAAAATTACGCCATTTTGACGTTCCGACAAAAATTAATTTTGTCGCTTCTAATCATAATAAACGTACTTATATGGAATTATTTGCGCGTGACCGCCCAGGATTACTAGCGATTATTGGTAAAGTTTTTGCTGATCTTTCATTGTCATTACATGGTGCAAGAATAACCACAATAGGTGAGCGTGTTGAAGACTTTTTCGTATTAACCGATAGCGAAAATAAGGCGTTAAACCAAAAAATGAAGGATGAAGTCGTAGAAAGGTTGACAAAAGCCCTAGTTTCAAAGGATAAAATATAGGAACCCACGACAATACATATAGGAAATACTATTGATGCAAGCATTACAATCTATTATTGATAACGCCTTTGAACATCGTGCAGATATCACCCCAAACAACGTTGAGCCTCATATCCGTGATGCGATTAATAACGTTATTGAACAGCTAGACAGCGGAAAATTGCGGGTGGCAGAAAAAATTGACGGTCAGTGGGTGACCCATCAATGGTTAAAAAAAGCGGTTCTACTCTCTTTTCGTATTAATCACAATCAAGTGATGGACGGCGGTGAAAGTCGCTATTTTGATAAAGTACCTATGAAATTTGCTGATTATGATCAAGCACGTTTTGAAAAAGAAGGCTTTCGTGTTGTCCCACCTGCAGCCGTTAGACAAGGTGCTTATATCGCTCGCAATACTGTTTTAATGCCTTCTTACGTTAATATCGGTGCTTACGTTGATGAAGGTAGCATGGTTGATACATGGGCAACGGTAGGCTCATGTGCCCAAATAGGCAAAAATGTTCACCTCTCTGGCGGTGTAGGAATTGGCGGTGTCTTAGAACCACTACAAGCAAACCCTACGATTATTGAAGATAACTGTTTTATTGGTGCTCGTTCTGAAATTGTTGAAGGTGTTATTGTTGAAGAAGGCGCAGTTATTTCAATGGGCGTTTATATTGGTCAAAGTACCAAGATTTATGACAGAGAAACAGGCGAAGTGCATTATGGTCGAGTTCCCGCAGGTTCTGTTGTTGTATCTGGTAATTTACCGTCGAAAGATGGACGCTACAGTCTTTACTGTGCCGTGATCGTGAAAAAAGTTGATGCTAAAACACGTGGAAAAGTTGGTATTAATGAATTGTTAAGAACTATCGACTAATATAAGAACAGCGGATAGAATTAATTCTGTTCGCTATTCTTTCATTCATCTTTCTATCAGGTGCCAATATATGTACGATAATTTAAAAAATTTAGGGATCCCGCATCCTGAAGATATTGACCGCTATACCCTACGCCAAGAAGCTAACAACGATATTTTAAAAATCTATTTCCGCAAAGACAAAGGTGAATTCTTTGCAAAAAGCGTAAAATTTAAATATCCACGCCAACGTAAAACAATTTCTGATGGTCAATCAGGACAAGGTTTTAAAGAAGTAAATGAAATCAATACTAACTTACGTTATGTAATTGAAGAATTAGATCAAATTTGCCAACAAGACCAAGTAGAAGTCGATTTAAAACATAAAATCCTAGATGACTTGCGCCACCTTGAACATGTTGTAGCAAATAAAATTGCTGAAATTGAAGCTGATTTAGAAAAGCTGACTCGCCGTTAATAACAGGCAATTTTAGCCAATATAGGTTAGATTTATAAAAAACACCGCTTACTTACTGTATAAAGCAGAAACAAGCGGTGTTTTAAAATCAAAAATATTATTCATTATTTTGTTAACCAACTAATTATTGGGTTATTTTTTATTTAATCTAATAGATTGACCCAGTTTTCAAGCCAATCTATTGCAAATACTTCTGGCTCTGCGACATCCATTCCGTCTATTTTCAATATTTCACCGATACGTTTTGCTTGGTGCTCCTGTAACAACTCATCAAACTTCATCCCCGCACCACAAAAGTAGTCATAGCTACTGTCACCTAACGCAATTAGACCGTAACTTAGGTTTGGCTGATATCCCACATTATCACGTAATTCATGAAATAAAGATGCGATAGTATCAGGTAAATCCCCTTGCCCTGTACTCGACGTTATCACTAATACGGTCGAATATTTTTTCCAATCCACAAGAGTTCCTTCTTCATAAACATTAGCTTGGTGTTTATGCTCAAGTAAAATACGTTGAGCCTCTTCAGCAACCGCTAATGCATTTCCGTAAACTGTACCTACAAAAATACCAATTTTAGCCATAATGATTACCTACTTTATGCGGTTTAAAATTCAATAAACTTAGTTTGCCTAACATATAGAAATTTAATCTTTATCTCAAGCTTCAGTGTCTTTAATTACTTAATCTCATCCTTAAACTCATTAGAATAAATAAAATACTTATTATATTTTCATTAACAACATCTTAGTTATCAATAACTCCTTTATGCCTTTATTTAACAATAAGCATGTTGAAAATTTTATTCCATTCTTTTCTTTCTTTTGAAAAAAGCCAAAGAATATCATTTTTAGGTTTTGATTCTTTTAAAGTTTTTGTTATTAGTTTATTAGCCCACTCAGGTAGTTTTCCATCTTTAAAATTATCGCTATTCAATATGACATTTAAATTCTCGTGCATTAGCATTATATTACCATGCGCTTTATTATTGATATCTAGTCGTTTTTGATATGATTTAGGAAAAAGAATCTTATATATTTTAGAAAAAAAACCATTATAATTCTCTCGATCATTATTATTAATAAAAAGTACTGAAGCAATTTTATTAATATCCAATAAAATATTTTCTTTTGGTATTTTACTATTAATCCCAGCAGTGTATTTTTTCAATTTATTATCTAAACTTCTTAATAGTGAAATTTGTCTACCATTAACCGATTCAACAAAAATAAAATATTTATTTTTTATACATTTTATTTTTTCCAAGCTAGATTTTAATTCCTTTAATTTATCAACCCCATCTATTTTCTCCATTAAATTTAATCTACTAACAATAATCACCTCATTATTAAATTCCTCTTCCTTTGCAATTAATATATCAACATTTATTTTAGATAAATCATTATATTCTAAAAGATCAACAAGTTTATTTATTGCTAAGGTTGTATCAATTATTTTTTTATTATTAATTCTTATTTTAGAAGATAATTCATTTTCAAGTAATTTAATTTCATCTTGAATTTCTTTAATTTCATCTTGAATTTCTTTAATTTCCTCTTCCATTTTCATAATAGACATATTACATCCATAAAAACCAACATTATTATTTTTAGATGAAGATAAATTAAAAAACTTATTCCCTTTATTACTCTTATTATCTAAATTCTCATTAATATCATCTAATTTGTAAAACTTACCCTTATGATTTATGAAACTATTTATAATTGGATTTTTATCATTGAAGACCACACCCTCAAAAGAGTTCGTATTATAAATACTCTTTCTCACTTTAGTACAAACACTTTCCTCTTTTTTATAAGAAAGTAATCCATCAAATATTTTTCTAACATCACCAATATCATTAATGTTTTTCACACTAATTATTTTATCTTTATTATCAAAAAAAAACTTAACACCTCCTAAGTTAATCCTTTTTTTTAGTTTTTCTATACGATTTTTATTTTCACCGTGATTAGTATATTTATCAATTGAATTGTCTAATTCTTTTTTTATATTGCTTAATAAGAACTTTTTATCTTTATTGGCAATAAAAACATCATCATTTCCTTTTTTTAAAAAAAGTGAAATACTATTTTTATCAAACTTAATACTCTTTCTATCTGTTTTATCATTTATATCTGTTATGGATAATAAAAAACTTCTATGACTATCTATGAAGGTTGGCATGATATCTCTCCATTCTGTTTAATACTTAACAGAATGCCATACCCAGTATCAATATTATTGCAATAAAAAAGCACTCCCTATTTTTATATGGGAGTGCTTTATGATTTGATATTACAATCAATAAGTTATTTATTCAGCACTATCCAAAGACCGAATATATTCATCCATTTCAGTTTTTAGATTATCTGACTTAGGACCAAAAATCGCTTGGATACCCGAGCCGACAACGACTACACCAGCAGCGCCCAATCTTTTCAATTCATCACGATCAACTTTATCAATCTCTTTTACACCAATACGTAAACGTGTGATACAGGCATCTAAACTACTGATATTGTCTTTACCACCAAACGCAGCGACTAAAGATTGTCCCATGGCACTTTTATCAGCTTGTTTCGCGTTTTTATCTTCCACTTCGCGGCCTGGAGTTTTCAGGTTTAGTTTCACGATTAAGAAACGGAAAATAGAGTAATATGTTATCGCATACAGTAAGCCAATAATTGGGAACAGATACAGCTTGCTACTATTACCACTTAATACGATAAAGTCGATCAAACCATGAGAGAAACTTGTACCATCACGCATTCCTAACAAAATACAAATGACAAATGCTAAGCCTGCCAAAATAGCGTGAATGACATAAAGGATTGGTGCGACGAACATAAATGAGAATTCAATAGGTTCAGTGATCCCTGTTAAGAAGGCTGTTAATGCCGCAGAAATCATGATACCACCCACTTTTACACGATTCTCAGGGCGTGCTGAATGCCAAATTGCAATTGCAGCAGCAGGCAAACCAAACATCTTAAATAGAAAACCACCCGATAACATACCCGCAGTTGGATCACCTGCCATATAGCGAGGAATATCACCGTGGAATACTTGCCCAGCACTATTGACATATTCACCCACTTGCATTTGGAACGGTACATTCCAGATATGGTGTAAACCAAATGGTACTAATGCACGCTCTACAACACCGTAAATACCAAAAGCAACAGCAGGGTTTTGATAGGCCGCCCATTCAGAAAAACGTTGGATAGCCGTACCGATAGGAGGCCAAATAAAAGATAAGATAATCCCAACAAAAATAGCAATTAAGCCTGAAATGATAGGAACAAAACGCTTACCCGCAAAGAATCCTAAATACTCAGGTAATTTAATACGATAAAAACGGTTAAACATAGAGGCTGCAATAATACCTGCAATAATTCCTCCTAGCACACCAGTATCAGTAAGGTGTTGAGCCTCAATTTCCGCAGTCGAGAGTCCTAAAACCCAAGGAGCAACCACTATCATGGTTTTAGACATGATACCGTAAGCGACTACAGAGGCCAGCGCAGATACCCCATCATTATTGGTAAAGCCTAACGCAACACCAATAGCAAAAATAAGTGGCATATTAGAGAAAACTGAACCCCCCGCTTCTGCCATTACTTGAGAAACAGAAGAAGGGATCCATGAAAGATCAGCGGAACCAACCCCTAATAAAATACCGGCAATAGGTAGTACAGATACCGGTAACATCAAGGACTTTCCGATTTTTTGTAAAACAACAAATAGGTTTTTAAACATCAAGCAGACTCCCGGAATGTGGGTTTTATATGTTGTAGGTTTTTTATTTGTTTAAAGTTATGTGGTTTTTTATTTCATAAACTTATCTAATGATAAGCCTTATTTATTTTACATCATAAAATAAATCGCCAAATGAATACATGATAGCTGTCACGTTTCAATACATGTGATCAGATCAATTTGTAGAATTATATATTTTACAAATAGTTAATAGAAACTATGAATTTGCGCAAACCATCAAGACTTAAGTAAAAAAGCCTTGATAGTCACATATTGAAAGCAATATTCAAATAAGAAAGGAATTAAAAATGATGAGCTAAATCGTCACCATACTGCTCTAATTCAGGTCTTAATCCACGCCAATCAAACTGATTAATAAGGTGTTGCCAAGGTAGATCCCACTTAGCCGTTAAACTAAGCGGTTGTAATGTTATTGGATGAATTAAGTTTAGATGGCTTGCATGTAACATCAAGCGATGAGATTGAAAATGATTTACCACACCGCGATTTTGACGTAAATCACCATGAGCAGTATCACCAATAATAGGATGACGAATATGAGACATATGGCGGCGTAATTGGTGTTTACGACCTGTTTCAGGACGCAATTCTAATAAGCTAAATCGAGATGTAGGATAACGCCCAATAGCAACCTCTTTTTCAACGGTTGCTAATGGCTGACAATGTGTTACACACGCTTGAATTTGTGGTGGCTGAGTTGCAAATTTATCAGCAATTTTATCTAACTCTTCCACTAAAGGGCTATCAATTACTAATGCTTCTTCAACATACCCTCTTACTACAGCATGGTAAATTTTTTCTGTTTTATGTTGTTCAAAAGATTGGGAAAGGGCTCTTGCAACATCAGAGGAAAGCGCCATTAATAAAACCCCTGATGTAGGTCTATCTAAGCGGTGTACAGGAAAAACATGTTGCCCTATTTGGTCTCTTAGTGTTTGCATAACAAACACAGTTTCATGCCTATCAAGCCAACTACGGTGAACAAGCCAACCTGCCGGTTTATTCACCGCAACAAGATATTCATCTTGATAAATAATATCTAGCATGATCGGCCTTATGATTTAAACATTGCGTCAAGTTCACGCAAATGGTTGAGTAAATCAGTAAAGTCGCGACTTTCATCATCTTTAAATGCTTCTTCGTAATAAGGAGCGATTGAGAATGCATGAGGTAATGGCATATTGTTTTCAATCATTGATGACAATCGTGGAATTAATACCCACTGTAACCATTCGTGTGCACTCATTGTGTCAATACAAAAAGGTTCAATGCTTTCAAATGCCTGTTCAGTTGGTGACCCTAATTGCCATAGCTCAATGTTCTTCATCTCTTCTTCGATTAAGAGTAATTTCGCTAAAATGCGTTGTTCTGGTGTCATCATATATTCCTTATATAAAACCTACGAATAAGGATAACATTGGGATGGAATAGCAGAAAACAAATAAAAAAATAAAAGGAGCCGAAACTCCTTTTAGACAAGAAAAATAACTGTCTGTACAACACATGCATCCAAGCAAGACCGTTTTATCTATCCCTGTGATTAAGTCTGTATCCACATTAATGGAAATATCCTATTTCCTGTGCCCTTGATTACTTTACATTATATCGGTCACCAAACAGTCCCTTCGTTGGTGGACGTAGAATGCCAATAATTGATTAGTTAAACAACCCACAAAATAAATGTAATTAAATAGATATAACCATAAGCAAAAACAATAGGTTAATAAGTTATTGCTCTACTTAAATAAATTAAATTTACTCTTATACAAGAGCCTATTTACTAAAAAAACAGACTCTTTTTTGTAAGATATATCTCACACAGAAAATAGTTTAAAGACTACATCAGTCACTATACACCACGGCTAATTCTGATAAAAAAACAGATAAGTTTTCAGCTAGAACTTCTCTTTTCTTTTGGCCAAACGTTTCAAGAATAACTTCACCAGAAACATTACAGACAGAAATGATCTCATTTTCTGAATCTGTTGTGCCAATAAATAAAGTTGGCGTTAATTTCAGTCTCTTTTGCGTCACTAAATGCCCAATAATATTTTCTTGTAGGCGAATAAAATCTTCTTCACTCCAGACTTGGATCAAACTTAGATGAGTATTTCTAAAGCGAACTTGCATATCCCCCGCATACTGAGTAGTAAAGTAATTATGCAATTCAGGGCGAATGATAATCCCCATCGCTTTTTCAACTTTTTCCAGTTTGTCCGTTCCTACAAAAGGTTGAGGTAACCAATAAACGACTTCATCACCCGTTCTTGATATGCAAACTGAAGGAACACCATAGAGCTCTTCACTCGCAGGAGGTAAACCTGATTTTTCTTGCCACAAGTCAACATATTTTTGCGTGAAAGCTTTTAATTCAGAGGAGATGTTTTCAATCATGGTTATTAACTTTATTATTAAATAAAAATTAGCCCTTATGTTACCTGATTATGTTACTAATTCAGAGTATCAAAAATAAAGCATTCGTATACTATTGATGTTTCAATAGTATAATTAGCCTTCTTTTATTCTCAGTTAAAGTTAGGATGTAAGTTATGTCTTTATATCAAGGTGATAAATCTCTTGAAACATTATCTTTAGGCAAAGAGACTCAATATCATACGCAATATGATGCTAAATTATTGCAGGGTGTACCACGTAGCCTAAATCGAGATTCACTCTCTTTAACTGCTGAAAATTTACCTTTTCATGGTGGCGACATTTGGACTATGTATGAGCTCTCATGGCTTAATAGCAAAGGACTACCGCAAGTCGCGATTGGCCATGTTGAATTAGATGCAACCACTGAAAATCTCATTGAATCTAAAAGCTTTAAACTGTACCTCAACAGCTTTAATCAAACTCGCTTTGAAAACTGGGATATCGTTGAAAAAACCTTACTTAAAGATTTAACCTCTTGTGCTAAAGGTAAAGTGAATCTAACTATCTATCCACTTTCGCATTTTACATCACAGCCTATTGTTGATTTTGCTGGAGAGTGTATTGATGAACAAGATATTGAAATTGATAATTATCAGTTTGATGCACAATGGTTAAACGGATCGACAACCGATACACGGGTTGAAGAAACGCTGGTCAGTCATCTGTTAAAATCAAACTGCCTTATTACCCATCAACCCGATTGGGGATCTGTCGCTATCCAATATAAAGGTAAAAAAATTGATCGTGAAAAATTGCTACGTTATTTAGTCTCATTTAGGCAACATAATGAATTTCATGAACAATGTGTTGAGCGAATTTTCCACGATATCATGCAATTTTGTACGCCAGAAACATTAACTGTTTACGCAAGATATACACGAAGGGGGGGATTAGATATCAATCCTTGGCGTAGTAATTGTGAGTTTGTTCCAAAAATCAGTCGATTAGCCAGACAATAATAGGAATAATGCCTGTATGTTAATATGATCTGTGTTATACCAAGATCAATTGCACTTCAGTTTGTTATTTCAGGAGAAAAAGGAGTCCTACGTGATAACTCATGTCAGCCCATTAGGTTCCATGGATCTGCTTTCACAGCTAGAAGTTGATATGCTTAAAAGAACCGCAAGCAGTGATCTTTACCAGCTGTTTCGCAATTGTTCTCTTGCTGTCCTCAACTCTGGTAGCCTTACTGATAGTAGTAAAGAACTGTTATCTAAATACCAAGATTTTGATATTAACGTACTGCGCCGTGAACGTGGCGTGAAATTAGAGTTAGTCAATCCTCCTGAAGACGCCTTTGTTGACGGAAAAATTATTCGTTCACTACAAGCTAACTTATTCGCTGTACTTCGTGACATTTTGTTTGTTCATGGACAGATCACTACAGCCAAACGTGACCTCCACCTTAATTTAGAAAATAGCTCTCACATCACTAACACCATATTCTCCATTTTACGTAATGCAAGAGCCCTTCATATTGATGAAGATCCTAATATGATTGTGTGCTGGGGAGGCCACTCTATCAATGAAACTGAGTATCTTTATGGCCGAAAAGTGGGTAACGAATTAGGGCTACGAGAACTTAATATTTGTACAGGTTGTGGCCCGGGTGCGATGGAAGCGCCAATGAAAGGTGCCGCGGTTGGTCATGCTCAACAACGTTATAAAAATAGCCGTTTTATTGGCATGACAGAACCATCTATCATTGCGGCAGAGCCACCCAATCCATTAGTTAACGAACTCATTATCATGCCAGACATTGAAAAACGTCTAGAATCTTTCGTTCGTATTGGACACGGTATTATTATTTTTCCGGGAGGTGTGGGAACAGCAGAAGAATTGCTGTACCTACTTGGTATTCTTATGTCGCCAGAAAACCAAGATCAAGTATTACCACTGATTTTAACTGGTCCGAAAGAGAGTGCTGATTACTTCAATGTACTAGACGATTTTATTGCAAATACATTGGGTGACGAAGCACGACGCCATTACCAAATCATTATTGATGATGCGCCAGAAGTGGCTCGTATTATGAAAAAATATATGCCATTGGTGAAAGATAATCGTCGTAGCACAGGTGATGCCTATAGCTTTAACTGGTCAATGAAAATCAATGCTGACTTACAGCATCCTTTTGAACCTACCCATGAAAATATGGCATCCCTTAACCTAAGCACCAATCAGTCTCCTGAAAAATTAGCAGCAGACTTACGTCGTGCATTTTCAGGTATTGTTGCGGGTAACGTAAAAGAAGTGGGAATGAAAGCGATTGAAGCTCATGGCCCTTATAAAATTCATGGCGACAGCGAGATTATGCGTCGTATGGATATTTTATTAGCCGGCTTTGTTGAGCAACATCGTATGAAACTTCCTGGTGGTACTGCTTACCAACCATGTTACGAAATAATCAGTTAATTTATGATGATACATTTGCTGATTATTGATGCTTTAAACCTGATCCGTCGCATTCATGCGGCATCAGGTTCTTCCTGCCTGACGGTGTGTGAACAAAGTGTCAATCAGCTACTCGGACATACACACCCTACTCATGCTGTTGCTGTCTTTGATGAAGATGACCGAGAAGGGAGTTGGCGACACCAACTCCTTCCTGATTATAAAGCAGGTCGCACACCAATGCCTGATGAATTGCGACAACAATTGCCAGTAATTAAAGCAATGTTACTCAATTTAGGAATACAAAGCTGGCATTCTGGTGGAGATGAAGCAGATGACGTTGCCGCAACATTAGCCACAAAAGTAGCAAATGCAGGTTTTCGTGTCACTATTATTTCAACTGATAAAGGATACTGTCAGTTACTTTCTCCCTCTATTCGTATTCGAGATTATTTTCAACGACGTTGGTTAGATTTAGAATTTATTAGGGCCGAGTTTGGTGTCGAACCATCTCAACTTACTGATTATTGGGGATTAACAGGTGTAAGTAGCAGTAAAATTACAGGTATTCCAGGTATTGGCCCTAAAAGCGCTGCAGAACTCTTACAAATTTATCCTGATTTAGAATCACTGTATCAGCACATTGATAACGTCCCTACAAAATGGCGAAACAAGCTGATTACTCACAAAGAGTCTGCATTTATTAGTCGGAAAATCACAACATTACGCACTGATATCCAATTAAACGGTAATTTACAACAATTACGTTTAAACAACTATAATCTAAATAATTCAGCTCCAACCTGCTGATAATTTAGTATCATTATATAAAGTAAAAAAGGCTAAGCCTATAAATAGAAGCTTAGCCTTTTTATTGTCATCAATAATGCATTGATGAGTGTTTACCATACTTCTTAGAATTCGCGATCTGGGCGATACGCAGCCCAAATATTTTGGATATGAACCGTTATTTCTTCTCTATCATGATAAAGATGTTTTGCTTGGATTTTAGCATTAATGCCTTTTTCGGCTAACTCTGTCTTTATTTTTTCAAGAATATGAGAAACTTCTTCATAACGCTTTTTCATTGGTAATTTCAGGTTAAAAATCGCTTCACGACACCACTCATTAGCAACCCATGTTGTCATTAAAGCTGCAACTTTTGCTGGTTTTTCAACCATATCACAAACAAGCCATGTGATATTTTTAGAGGTTGGCTCGAATTTAAACCCATCAACTTGGTGATGACGAACTTGCCCTGTATCCATTAAAGATTGTGCCATTGGGCCATTATCGACCGCATGTACCATCATGCTACGTTTCACTAATTGATAAGTCCAACCACCAGGGCAAGCACCTAAATCAACCGCTTTCATTCCACTGGCTAAGCGCTCTTCCCATTCTTCGTACGGAATGAAAATATGAAACGCTTCTTCAAGTTTCAACGTAGAGCGACTTGGTGCATCGGATGGAAATTTTAATCGAGGAATACCCATATAGAATGCAGAATTATTGAAGCTATAAGAATAGCCAACATAACAACACCCTGGTGCAATGAAAAATACATGAATAATAGGACGGCTATAATTCTCCACTTTCAGTAAAATTTTTTCATTACGTAAATGATTACGTAATGGTACCGTAAATTTACGGCAGAATTTTAATAATTCCTTGCTTTCATTCGTATCTGCAACTTCAACTCGAAGTTCACCCGCTTTTTCAACAACACCTTTTAGCATTCCAACAATAGGTGTAATTCTATCTTCTGGAGGTAAATCTTTAAGTAACTCACCTGTCACAAACATCTGACGAGCAAAAATTAATTCACGGAAATTAACTTCACGCGCAATCTTGTCTGCGTCACCTTCTTGGTAGCATTCAAAAATCACATAACCACTTCCCTCTTTAACACGAGGAAAGCCATAAACACCGATTTGACCTGCTTTATCCGTAATCTCAGCCGCGCACTCTTTTTCAAAACCTTGGCGACAATATAATGCAACTTTATTCATGGCGAGACGCCGGTGCCCTTAGACGCAAAGCGCCAATAAAAATTAAAGTCCAACCAATAAGAAAACTAAATCCACCAATTGGCGTAAAATAAGATAATAATCTAACTTGTGTTAGCGCCATACAATAAAGGCTACCACTGAAAAGTAAAATACCAACACTAAAGAAAATACCAGCCCAATAAAACCATAAAATGGTTTTTCGCATTAATATTGTCGCGATCCCGACAAGTATCAAGGTATGTACAATCTGGTAGCGCATCGCTAACTGAATGTATTCCCAATGTTGTGGCGATAAATGAGGTGCTAGCTTATGCGTTGCAAATGCACCAAAAGCGACATAAAAAAAGCCACTAATCGCGGAAAACATAAGCAATGTACGACTATTCACTATTTATTCCTTCCTAATTTAGAAGATATTTTGCCAATCATAATATTAAGATGACGCTAGTAAACCCAGCTTTTCTTGTTCGTTTGCTGCTTGTGATAAAATCCATTGGCGAAAAGCCGCAATTTTACCCAACTCAGCCTGACTATCTTGGCAAACTAAATAAAATGCATTTTTACTGACAAGGACATCTGGAAAAGGTCTCACGAGCCGACCAGATTCTATTTCACTACGTGCCATAACATTATTAACTAATGCAACCCCTTGCCCATGTACAGCGGCCTGGATCACCATTGAGCTATGGCTAAAAATGGGGCCTTGCTGCACATTGATCTGATTTTGTATCTCTAATTGGCGAACATAAGCTTGCCAATCTCGACGAGATGTATCATGTAGTAGTGTATGATAAATCAGATCGGAGGGGGTTTTTAGTGGTTTTTCGCCTGTAAGTAAAGATGGCGCACAAACAGGAATTAAATATTCTGCATAAAGGCGGTCTGTGCGTAACCCAGTCCAGTTCCCTCGACCATAAAAAATAGCCACATCAACGTCATCAGCAAGTTTATCTTCTTCTCTATCGACAGCCTGAATTCGTACATCAATCCCTGGATAAGCTTGATTAAATCCAGACAACCTTGGCACTAACCATTGGATCGCAAAACTCGGAGAAAGACTAACTGTTAGTGCACCTTTCGCGCTTCTCGCTAATAATTTGCGAGTTGCTTCGTTAATTGATGAAAAAATTTCCTTTATATCAAGATAATAGCTCTGTCCTTCTTCTGTTAGCAAAAGTGAGCGATTGCGTCTTCTAAATAATTTTAGCCCAAGAAATTCTTCTAGTGTTTTAATTTGATGGCTCACCGCCGCTTGTGTCACAAATAATTCTTCAGCCGCTTTAGTAAAACTTAAATGACGTGCAGCTGAATCAAAAACCCTAAGCGCATTTAATGGTGGTAAACGTTTAGACATATTCGGTTCTTAAACCCCTATTTTGGCTATTAGTAGACCCTAACTTTCATCATTAGTTTTTTTTATGCGAAGCATTATAATTTGTCCCTTGATGATTAGCCAGTAAATACCTATAGTAAGCGCACTTCCTAAGCCGGAACGAAAAGTTGTGTAGTAGTAATACTGCAAGACTTTTGGCTTTGTGGTTGTGATGTTGTGTTTGCAAGTTGTCTGGAAATTCCAGACTTAGTAGCTGATGCTACTGTTTTTTTTCACTTCCTGTACATTTACCCTGTCTGTCCATAGTGATTTTATAGTGCACCGCCAAGGCGGTGCTTTTTTTATTCCCTATTTTTATCTAACTTTTCATCTGCTATACACCCACTTTTGATGTTTTTATCTTTTCTTTACAAGAAATTTATTGTCATTGTTCTAAAAAACACATCATATTCTCTTTAAGATAATTAAATTAAAGAAAAAAACACGTGTTCAATCTACTATCTGTGACTTTTTATTGAGTGAACTTTCGCCATCTTTATCGTGCTATGATGGACGCACTATCATGTTACAAACGGATGTTCCTAGTTTTTCATTATAAATAAATATAATTAACCGTATAATCCATACGCCCTATTTTTACTACAAATCACGAAACGTTATTCATCTACTAATACAGCATAATTATGAACGTATTTTCCCCTAAATTATTTCGACAACAATTTCCCGCTCTCGAAGCAGATACGATTTATCTTGATAGCGCAGCCACGGCACTAAAGCCCCTCGCCATGATAGAAGTCTCCGATGCCTTTTATCGCCATAATTTTGCAACGGTTCATCGTAGCCAATACCAGCATGCTAAAGAAACCACACAACAGTATGAGGCGACGCGTCAACAAATTGCTAAATTAATCAACAGTGCCGATAGAGATACAATTATTTGGACAAAAGGCACAACAGAATCACTCAATTTTATTGCTCAAGGTTATTTTCGTCCTCGTTTACAACCAGGTGATGAAATTATTGTTAGTGAGCAAGAACATCATGCAAACCTTATCCCTTGGTTGATACTGGCAGAACAAACAGGTGCACGGGTGATCCCTTGGGTAATAGAAGATGATTTTTTACCTTCAATTGACAGCTTAAATGCTTTAATCAACAAACGAACACGAATTGTCGCTATTAGCCAAATGTCGAATGTGACAGGTGCTCAAATCGCATTAGACAAAGTGTCTCAATGCGTTCATCAATATGATAATTGCTTACTCATTGTCGATGGTGCACAAGGTATTGCACATCATCCAACAGATGTCACAGCACTTGATATCGATTTCTATGTCTTTTCTGCCCATAAACTTTATGGTCCTAATGGATTAGGTATTTGTTATGGCAAACGAAAACATTTAGAGAATATGGCACCTTGGCATGGTGGCGGAAAGATGCTAACGAACGCAACATTTGATGGTTTTACCCCAGCTCCTATCCCTCAGCGTTTTGAAGCTGGAACACCTAATGTTGCAGGTGTTATTGCTTTCTCCGCCACATTAACATGGTTAGAAACACAAGATATGTATCAGGCTAACCAATACACATTAGAGCTTGCTGATGAAGCTGAAAAACGTCTAAGTGAGTTAGATGGGTTTATCAGCTATCGCGCGCCAAATTCATCCATCATCTCTTTTAATTTTTTAGGCATTCATCATAGTGATTTAGCAACATTAATCGCAGAGAAAGGTATTGCATTACGTACAGGACAGCACTGCGCGCAACCTCTTATTGATTCATTAAATATTTCAGGCTGTTTACGCATTTCTTTTATGCCTTATAATCAATATTCTGATATTGATGCTTTTATTAATGCCGTTAAATTTGCGCTAACACTCTTAAAAGACGAATAATGATAATGAACAACACACATCACCTCACTACTCAACACCCTTTTGGCCATGAAATTACTTTAGAGACCTTGCTTAAGGATTTTCAAAAATCAAAAGCATGGGAAGATAAATATCGTCAATTAATTCAACTTTCACGAAAACTACCTGCATTACCAGATACATTAAAAACAACAGAAAAAGAGATCCAGGGTTGTGAAAATAGAGTGTGGCTTGGGGTTGAATTAAACAATGAGGGCAAATATCACGTTTATGGTGATAGTGATGGACGGATTGTAAAAGGCTTACTTACTATTATTTTAACAATAGTTGAAAATAAAACGGCACAGGAAATAGCTGATATCGATATATTAGCGATTTTTGATCAATTAGGATTGGCTAATCAAATTAGCCAATCCCGCACTGATGGAGTGAATGCAATTATCGCGCGGTTAAAATCACTCACTTCTCAATCTTAGCCTTAACTTAGGCTCAAAATCTCAATATATAATACAAATATATACTATAAATAATACGAGGTGCAGCCAGGCGATAAGTGAATGAGTCACTAGGAGCATACATCAGTATGTGACTAGTGCGAATGAGCATAGTCAACAACGCTGCAACTTGAAGTATGACGAGTATTATAGTCGGCCTTCTCGTTGTGCCTTAGCCAACATCTTCTTCAACGCATGAGACACCGCGATAAAACCAAAAGAAGCCGTTACCATCGTTACAGCCCCAAATCCTGCGGAACAATCCATTCGTTTTACGCCATCAGCAGTGCTTTTCGCTGCACAAACCGTCCCATCTCCCTGCGGGTAAACCAGTTGTTCAGTTGAGAAAACACAATCTATTCCTAGCTTACCTTTGCTATTTTTTACAACATTAAAATCAGATTTCAAGCGCTCTCTTAGTTTAGCAGCTAAAGGATCTTGAATTGTTTTTGCTAAATCAACGACCTGAATTTGGGTTGGATCAGTTTGGCCTCCAGCCCCTCCTGTTGTGATCACAGGAATTTTATAACGACGACAATAAGCTAATAACGCCGCTTTGGGCCTAACACTATCAATCGCATCAACCACATAATCAAAATTGTTATTCATCATCTCATCGACATTATCAACCGTGACAAAATCATCAATACTAGTGACATTACATTCTGGATTTATTTCCAAAATACGCTGTTTCATAACATCGCATTTAGGCTGCCCCACATTTTCTTTTAATGCATGTATTTGCCGATTCGTATTAGTTACACAAACATCATCCATATCAATTAAGGTGATAGCACCAATACCACTACGTGCTAGTGCTTCTGCAGCCCAACTGCCTACCCCACCTATACCCACGACACAAATATGAGCCTGAGCAAAATAAAACAACGCTTTTTGCCCATAAAGTCGTCCTATTCCAGAAAAGCGTTGTAAATATGAATCTGATAATGAATTTTGCATAATGCGATAACAACCTAAATAACAAAAGGTATCATGGCTATTAATATCAATAGCCATGTCGTTTACGTGATTTTACCGTTAATAATAACTCGATGAATAGTAAATCGTTTTATGACGCAGGATTTAGTAAGTTAAGTTGTGATTTTTTTAATACCCAAACACGGCCATAATGATTATAAAAACCAGCCATATGACCTGCATCTTTGCCAATTCCATGATAAATATCGAAATGATGTCCTTTGATTGCACCGCCCACATCTAATGCTACCATCAAACGCATCTGATATTCACCGGTAAACTTACCAGTATTATCAAGTACAGGAATTTCAGCCAATAATACAGTTCCCGCTGGAATAATACTTCTATCAGAAGCAACAGATGCAAGTGCAACCAATGGAATAGCACTAGCACCTCTTACTGGTGTAAAAGGTTCGGGTTTAAAAAAGACAAATGAAGGATTTTCTTCTAACAATTTTCTTACTTCAGCATCGCTATGTTTATCAGCCCATTCCCTGATAGCAAGCATCGACATATCTTTTCTTTCTACTTCACCATTATCGATAAGCACTTTACCAATGCTTCGATAAGCATGCCCATTTTTTCCTGCATAACCAAAGAACGTAAGCGGTTTTCCATCACCAAAATCAACATAGCCACTCCCTTGAACTTCCATCATAAAGTTATCCATAATGGAATTACTGTAAGCAGCAATCAAAGATTGGCTTAATGCGCCATTATAGATAGCTGCGCGTGAAGGAAGCTTAGAACGGCTATTCGCGGGCATTTTATAAAGAGGGTATTGGAATTCGCCTTGTCGTGTTAAACGAGCTTCAAGAACTGGCGTATAATAGCCAGTAAATTGAACGTTACCGTAATTATCAACACCTTCCATTTGAAATGCAGAAAGATTAAATTGGCGTAATTGGCGAGTATCTGCCCCTGAACGTAACCAGTTTTCAACAGCTTGATAAGTCTCTTGATGGCTATTATACAAGCGAGATGATGTTTGACTTATCTGATTAATTTGTTGCAGATAATCTGGGCCATTAATCGGTGTACCTTGTGTATTTGGCGAGCTGACTTCGATCAAGTCCTGTTTAAGCTTTCCATCTTTATATTGCTGACCTTGCTCTGTGGGACGGTGACATCCTGTTAAGGCAAGCGCTAACATACCTAAAATTAACGATTTTCGCCAAGTAACCATTTTTTACTCGCTTAATGATTAAATTTGAGAGTTGATTTTGAATGAGAAAGATACCAAAGCCAAATCAATAAAGATATGAATGTCCCCCATTGCTAATGTCTTCTATTATCAACTAACCAATACGACTTTTAAACATTAAATATATGCTCTAAATAATTCGAGATACAGGTAGATAACAAATGAAAAAAGGTAAAGTGCATAGATAAACTATATATGACTCAACTCACAGAATTGTACTATAACTCGAAGCATGACAAGTATAACTGCCTAAAATTGCATCTCCATGTATTATTTCTGACCTTTTTTAAAAGAAAACGATAAAAATTTCATAAAAAACTTGCAACTCACCAGATCCTGAGTATAGTGCCCCTCTGTGGAGACGCGGGGTGGAGCAGCTTGGTAGCTCGTCGGGCTCATAACCCGAAGGTCGTCAGTTCAAATCTGGCCCCCGCAACCAATTCACAAAGTAGTCAGTTATAGTATCAGTCGCGGGATGGAGCAGCATGGTAGCTCGTCGGGCTCATAACCCGAAGGTCGTTGGTTCAAATCCAGCTCCCGCAACCAATTCTATAAATAACAATTCAGTCGCGGGATGGAGCAGCATGGTAGCTCGTCGGGCTCATAACCCGAAGGTCGTTGGTTCAAATCCAGCTCCCGCAACCAATTTCTTTCAAGATATCTCTCTCATTTTTTACCCTCTTCCTAAATTAATTCAATTTTATTCCCTACTCTGTCCATATATTTATTCTATTAGTTATCTTTTTTGTAATAAAGTCATGATGTTAAATAAGGTTATTTTATTGAAAAGTAATAAGAAACCCCAATAGAAAGCAATGTTTACTTTCTACTGGAATATAAAAGATAAGAGGAAAACACTAGCTACGATCAGCTAAGGTTAACTCACCACCATTAGCAAAATAAGCTTTGATACCTTTAAAAATAGATTCTGCAATTTGTTGCTGGAATTTAGCCGTTTTCAGTTTTTTCTCTTCTTCGATATTACTGATAAAGGCAGTTTCTACTAAAATAGAAGGGATTTCAGGCGCTTTTAATACAGCGAATCCTGCCTGATCGACTTTATTTTTATGCAGTTTATTAATCCCTCCTAACAATTTAAGCACCTCACTACCAAATTTCAAACTGTCATTGATAGTCGCTGTTTGCACAAGATCAAGCATGGCATGATCAACATAACGGTCACCACTTTTGCTCACACCACCAATTAAATCAGACTCATTTTGAGTTTGCGCAAGATAACGTGCCGTATTACTGGTCGCACCTGTTTTTGACAACGCAAAAACAGATGAGCCTCTGGCAGAACGATTAGTAAATGCATCTGCATGAATAGAGACAAACAGGTCTGCTTGCATTTTTCGTGCTTTAGCAACACGCACTGTTAATGGAATAAACACATCTTCATTACGTGTCATATACGCCTTCATTTTGGCGTCTTTATCGATTAATGTTCTTAAGCGACGTGCTATTTGTAATACCACATCTTTTTCACGCGTTTTATATTTCCCTACGGCACCGGGATCTTCCCCGCCATGCCCAGGATCGATCATAATGATAATTGGCCTATCTCGTCCCGCCCGACCCGGTTTACGTGTATCTGTTTGTGCGGGTACCGCTTGTTGTAAATCGCCATCATTATATTCACGTAACAGTGCTAAGAGTGGGTCATCTTCAGTGTCTGAGCCGTGACTTGGGTAGAAATCTAACACTAAACGGTTTTTAAATTCCGCAACAGGCTTTAGAGTAAACATTTGTGGCTGCACTGCTGTTTTTACCTCAAATACCAGTCGCACTGTTTTGGACGTATTTTGACCAACACGGATCAATTTCAAATAAGGATCGCTAGTCTGCACCTGATTAGCAACCCCTTTTAGTACGCTATTAAGTTGAATACCTTCTAAATCCACCACAATACGTTCAGGGTTTGATAATGCAAACTGACGATATTTAAGTGGTGTACTTGATTCTATAGTCACGCGAGTATAAGTCGAGGCAGGCCAGACCCTGACGGCCACAATAGATGCTGTCGCAGCCAAGCCAACAGGGCTAACACTTAACAATAATAACGCGCCAATTCCTTTAATAAGACGACGACGAGTTTGATTGTGCTCAGAATGACTCATGAAAATATTCCAAAAAAACGATTAACGTCAATAAACTCTAAAAAGAGATAAAAAAAGTTAAGAACGAAAAACTTTACCCAATCCACACTTCACTGTCACTTAAAAACAGCACAATTACTCACTTTTACACGAATATTCTGCCCTTATGCAAAACAATAAGATAGGATTTTACTTGCCATTTCTCACCAAAAAGAATAAAAATACATAAAATACGAATAAAAATTCATTTGAGAGGGCTTTATGAAAGAGCGTAGCACCGAATTGGTCGATGGATTCCGCCACTCGGTTCCGTATATTAATGCACATAGAGGCAAAACATTTGTCATTATGTTGGGTGGCGAAGCTATTGCACATGAAAATTTCCCATCCATCATTAACGATATTGGATTACTACACAGTTTAGGTATCCGTTTAGTGGTTGTTTATGGCGCAAGACCACAAATTGATATGGCACTTGAAGTGCAAAAAGTCTCTCCGATTTATCATAAATATACCCGTATTACAGATAGTAAAACCTTAGAAATTGTTAAACAAGCTGCGGGTACATTACAGCTCGATATTACCGCACGTTTATCAATGAGTTTAAGTAATACACCATTACAAGGCGCGCATATTAATGTGGTTAGTGGCAACTTTGTCATCGCGCAACCTTTAGGAGTTGATGATGGTGTTGATTATTGTCACAGCGGAAAAATTCGCCGTATTGATGAAGAAGCAATTCATCGTCAATTAGACAGTAATGCCATTGTATTAATTGGCCCTGTAGCCGTGTCTGTTACAGGTGAAAGTTTTAATCTCACATCAGAAGAAGTGGCAACACAACTTGCTATAAAACTTAAAGCGCAAAAAATGATTGGTTTTTGCTCTTTCCAGGGAGTGGTTGATGAAGATGGTCACATTGTGTCTGAATTACTACCTAATCAAGCAGAAGACAAAATTCAAGAACTACAAACAGAAGGTGATTACCACTCAGGTACAGTTAGATTCTTGCGAGGCGCTGTTAAAGCCTGTCGTCGGGGGGTAGAACGCAGTCATCTATTAAGTTATCAATCTGATGGTGCGCTTATTCAAGAGCTATTTTCTCGGGATGGTATTGGGACTCAAATTGTGATGGAAAGCGCAGAAAAAGTTCGCAGAGCCAATATCAATGATATTGGTGGCATACTCGAACTTATTCGCCCATTAGAACAACAAGGTATTTTAGTCAGACGTTCAAGAGAACAATTAGAAATAGAGATAGACCAATTTACTATTATTGAACGCGATAATATGACTATTGCCTGTGCCGCGCTTTATCCTTATCAATCAGAAAAAATTGGTGAAATGGCCTGTGTTGCCGTACATCCTGATTATCGTAGTTCTTGCCGTGGTGAAGTATTACTGCAACGTATTTCTACTCATGCTAAGCAATTGGGACTAGAGAAACTATTTGTTTTAACAACGAGAAGTATTCACTGGTTTCAAGAGAAAGGATTTGAACCTGCTGAAATTGATAAGTTACCCATTGAAAAACAAGCGCTCTACAATTATCAGCGTCGCTCTAAGATCTTGATTTTAGATTTACATAAAGAGTAATATTTAACACAACCCCAAAGACAGGTATCCCTCTCAATGCCTGTCTTTTATTGTTTTTATCTTATTAGGTAAATATTAATAACGTAATTTATCGACTAACCCACTTCGACGCTGAATACGTGTTTGAATAGCCATTTTCACCATATACTCGCAAGCGTAAAGAGAAAGCTTTTGTTTAGCGCGCGTTAAAGCAGTGTACAACAATTCACGGCTGACTACGGGCGAAAATTTTTCAGGTAATACCAATGCGGTGTGTGTAAATTCAGACCCCTGCGATTTATGTACTGTCATGACATACGCCGTTTCGTGTTGAGGTAATCGGCTAGGTTGAATAGCTTTCAAGGTACCATCTGGTAATTGGAAAAAGGCTTTCATTTCGCCTTCATCATTATTGAGCATAATGCCGATATCACCATTAAACAGCCCAAGAGTACTGTCATTTCGCTGGATCATAATTGGGCGCCCAATATAGTCACTCTGATAGCTATTTGTGGGGCGACGAATTAATCGTTGGCGATGCAATAGCATTTCAATTCGCTCGTTTAATCCGCTGACACCAAAAGGCCCTTCTCTTAATGCGCACAATAAACGATATTGGTTAAATGCGTTAAGAATAGCATCAGGAGAGGCTTTTTCTGCTATCAATGAAAGATACTGACGATAGGCTTGTGCCGCATCTTGTATCATCAGTAAATAGTTTTCATCACTCTCTAATGGAATAAAACTCACATCTTGAGTATCTAGTGCCATTTCAATTTGTTGAGGTGTAATTTTTGCTTTCTTTAACAGTGTTAGGGCTGTTTTGGTCTGTCCTTGGTTTACAGCAAAAGCAAGTTGGCCAATGCCTGAACTGGAGCCAAATCGATAACTTTTTCGTAATAAGCAAAGCGAATCACTGACAACTGAAACCGGTGTGTTAGAAACAGAAATTGCATTTGCTGATTTTGATAACTCACCTTGTGTTAAATAATCAATTTTTTCAAATCGCTTTTGGCTTAAACCATCATCCGCAAAACGGCAAATATCCCCTAACACAGCCCCAGCTTCAACAGAAGCTAACTGATCTTTATCACCCAAAAAAATAACATGGCATTGCGTTGGAAGTGCATCAATTAAGCGAGCCATCATAGGTAAATCAACCATTGATGCTTCATCAATAACTAAGATATCAAGCTGTAATGGGTTATCTTTATGGTAACGCACTTGTTGACTTTCGGGCTGAGCCCCTAACAAACGATGAATAGTTTGTGCCTGTTTTGGCATCCATTTATTTTCTTCTTCGCTTAAAGCAAGTTGTGCAAGTGCTTTACCTAAAGATTCTGTTAATCGAGCTGCTGCTTTTCCAGTTGGTGCGGCTAGTTGAATAATGGGTTTCTCATTTGAAGTAAGCATCACAAAAGCAGCTAAAATTTTAGCCACGGTTGTGGTTTTCCCTGTTCCTGGCCCTCCTGAAATAATAGCGATAGGACTCGTTATAGCAACACTGGCAGCTACTTTCTGCCAATTGGTTTCTTGATTTTCTTTTACTGTTGGAAAAAGCTGATTGAGGGCTACAATTAATGCCTTTTCATCATTATCGACAATGGGGTGTTCTCGCCTAAAAAATTGAGCCACTTTTTCTTCGTAGCTCCACATTCTTTGTAGATAGAGAAGCCCATTATCTAAAATGATAGGTGACGGAGAATTATCGTCACCTTGTGTCACACAATGACTATGCATTAACGCTTCTATTATTTGATGAGTCGAAGGCTCCCCCATTCTTTGCCAAATTTCACGGGAAAGCTCTTCTTGTCTACCATCAAACAATTGATTTTCTTTGATAATATTTAATGGTAAACAAACATGCCCCGCCCCTGTTTGAGCACTTAAATAGGCAAATATAAACAGTAAAATCGGATTTTCATCTTCCACCAGCATTTGTGCAAATCGAAGATCTAACGGGCGTAATACATTTTGTGTAATCGCTTGTTCTAATAGTTTGATCATTTTGATTTCTCATCGACTACATCAGAAGTACTACTTTTCATACTTTTTCCTGTAAATAGTGCATCTAGCGCTAAAACAAACGCTTCATCAGGTAAATAGGCATAAACTCCATTTCCAGGGTGTGCTTTATCTATACCACGTAAAAAAAGGTAATAAATTCCCCCAAAATGTTTTTTGTAATCATAATCTGGAATACGTTGCTGTAAAAAACGATGTAACGCTAACGTATAGAGTTGGTACTGCAAATCGTAACGGTGATCTATCATTGCATTAACCATCGCTTCTTGAGTATAGTCCTCACTCGATTCACCTAGCCAATTCGATTTATAATCCACCACATAATATTTCCCTTCCCAACAAAAAACTAAGTCAATAAAGCCTTTTAACATGCCTTCTACTTGCTGAAATTGTAAAGGTGCACAACGCTTTGATAAGGGATCAAACTGACTTATTAATTGAGTCAACTGAGATGATGAGACTGCTTGTTCAATCGGTAAATAGAATTGCAATTCATCAAGTTGTTGTGTATTAGGGATATCAGCAAGGCATAACCCATCAGCATTAAGAGGGGTATGAAACAGGGTTTCCATCCAGGTTACTAATAATGGTGCCCACTTTTCATCAAAGCCTTGAGCCATTAATTGCTCTTGCATCCATTGTTCATCAATGGGTTGAGAAAAATCCAAAACTTCAAGCAAACCATGTAAGAATGTTCCTGCAACTGCACCTCGAGGGAAATGATGAATCGAATGGGCTCCAACTTCTTCTCGTTGTTTCTCACCTTTGGCATCAGTATCCAGTCCTGGTGCAATAGACTGCACCAAATCCTCAATATCGCCAACATCAAAATGATATCCGCGATTTGAATGTTGATACGTTAATCCTGAATAGCTGGTTATGCGCCAATTATCATGAATTTTACGTTTAAATACCGCAGCCTCTAATTTTGCGTCACTGACTAACTGAGGTTGGTAACGATGTGCTGAAACACCATTAAGCGTGCTCACACTAATATTTTCATCGAGTAATGCATGGATGGATTGATGTAATAATTCACTATTTCCTTCTTCACCTTGCTGTAATAAATACCCTAAAGCATTTTTATGGAGATCGGTGTTCCCCGATTTACGTTTATTCCCTTTCACCAACGGTGCAACACCGACATAGCAACAAAATTTAGAACGTGTTAATGCCACATAAAGTAGGCGTAAATCTTCAGCTAAACGCTCTTCATCCGCTAAACGCATGCTTTCCGGTCGACTAAAAATATCTAACTTAACGTAAAATTTTTCTCTGTCATGATAAAGCGCCCCTTTTTGCTCTTGATAATTACAAGCAAAAGGCAGGCAAACAATAGGATATTCAAGACCTTTGGATTTATGAATAGTACAAATTCGCACAAGATTTCGATCACTTTCCAAGCGCATTTGTTGACTTTCTGATTGTGCATCAGGATGAGAAATTTGTTGTGCTAACCAACGTATAAGCGCATGTTCACTATCAAGTTGTAATGAGGTTTCTTGTAATAATTCACCAAGATGCATAATATCAGTGAGCCTTCGTTCCCCCTCGATACTGGCAAGTAGATCCTCGGCAATATGATGATCCATCATAATTTTACGCAACATCGGTAAAACGCCACGTTTTTGCCATAAAACATAATAATCAGCAAATTGCTCTACATAACTATTCCAGCGCTGCTCATCATGATTTAAGCTATCAATTTCTCTTGCACTAAAACCAAATAACCGACTAGCTAAAGAGGCTCGTAAAACGCGCTCTTTCTCTGGCGTTACAACTGCTTGCAGTAACCAAAGCAAATCTTTAGCTTCATTCGTTTCAAATACACTTTCACGGTTTGATAAAAATACAGATTGTATAGAGAGTAAATTTAGTGCATCACGAATAAGTAATGCTTCTCTACGACTACGAACCAGCACCATGATATCGGCCGATGTCAGTGATTTTTTTTCACCTTGCTCTAGGAGCCATGCTTGCTGTTGATCGCCTGCTGATAACCAATCACGAATTTGAGCTGCACATTGCGTTGCCATCATTTGCTCATAATTTCCCGCTGATAGACTTTCACCTTCAGCAAGCCAAAAGTTAAAAGGTGAGATCGATTTACCATGATAAATAAAAGCCATGTCTTGGTTTTTTTCAGCAGAACTCACCTCAATAAAAGGAATATGCTCAAATAAAAACGGAGCACTGGAGCGCATAAAAAGTTTATTAACTGCATTCACCATCCCTGGAGCAGAGCGCCAGTTAGTGTTTAAAGTGTAATGGTGTGTTGTTTGTTTTCGTGCTTGAATATAAGTAAAAATATCAGCACCACGGAAAGCATAAATTGCCTGTTTAGGATCACCGATAAAAAGTAATCCACTGTTTTCATGCTCACCATAAATAGCATCAAAAATACGGTATTGTTGAGGATCGGTATCTTGAAACTCATCAATCATTGCAACGGGATAACGCTCACGTATAGCCTGCGATAACGCGTCTGCACCTTCGCGTTTTAATGCTCTGTCTAAACGTGTTAAGAGATCATCAAACCCCATTTCACCCCGACGCATTTTTTCATTTTCAATACCTTGGCGTATTTCAGGAATAGCGTTTACTAAAATAACATCACGCAGTGTTAAGCTTTGTTTTGTTAAATGCTCAATTTCAACAAAAAGAATATGTTCTGGAGCTGGGCCTTTGGTGGCTTTTTCATTTAAGGTTTCTTGAGAAAAACGAACCAAGCAATCAGGTAGTTGATAGCTTTTCGTTTCAAATGTTGCTGCCCACAGCGTGATTTCTTCAATCCATTTAGGTAAAAAACGGCTACTATAACTTCGTTTATCCACGCCTGAGGCCGTTATCCACGCTTCAACTTCATGATGATGTTCATTCCAGCGCGCTTTCACCTTGTTAATGGCTTCAATAACAGCCTGATGACGCTCTTTTACTGATTCATTTTCACTGTCTAATGCCACACCTTCAATTTCTGGCATTTCACCTTGTAAATAAGGTTGTATTTCATAAAGCAGTTGCTCTGGACCAGACCAAATCTGGCTAACCGCATTAGCAACATCATAAGAAAGGGGATAACAGTGGCGACGCCAAAAATCAGCACAAACACGTTTTTTCAGCTCATATTCATCTTGGATCAAAACTTGTTCAAACAATACACCTGACTCAAATGCATTGTTTGCCAGCATACGCTGGCAAAATCCATGAATAGTGTAAATAGCTGCTTCATCCATTTGACGCTCAGCTTCTAATAACCACTGCGCGGCTAACTCTTTATTCGGAATTTGTTTGAGTAACTCTTGGTATGTTTTGTCACCACTATCAACATCATGGCGGATACAGGCAAGCCTTAGTTCATGGATATTTTTACGAATACGTGCACGTAATTCATCAGTGGCCGCATCTGTAAATGTCACAACCAAAATCTCTTCAACGCTGAGAGGACGATAAAACGCAGAATCTCCCCCTAAGCCAAGAAGTAATCGCAAATACAGTAGTCCGATGGTATAGGTCTTACCTGTACCTGCAGAAGCCTCAATAAGGCGCCTTTGATATAAAGGAAGTGTATAAGGATTTAATGGCTGTGCCTGTATCACTTCACTCACTCTTTAATTTCCTCAATTGGTAACGTTTTTTGTAATTCACTGACGGTTGTATAACGTTTCCATTTTTTATTTTGCGCATAATCAGCATCTTTACCATCTTTGCCAATTATTTGAGAAACAAACACAAAACCATTTGGTTTTATTACTGCTTTTTCATAAAACTCAATAGCTTGTTTTAACGTCACTTTATTAAGCTCAACTAAGAATTTCTCTCGTCCATCATATTTTAAATTATTACGATGGAAATCATTTCGATAAAGAGAGACTTCTTCATAGAAAGTTTGAGGTGGTTGTTTAACTTCAGTAATAATTGCTTGCTTATACTGATTAAAATCAGCCTCACTCATTTTTTTCAAACGTTCGTAGGCTTGCTGATAAAATGCGTTATAACGTTCATTTAAGTAAACTGGCGGTTTAGCATTACTTTGCAATAAGAAACCTAAGCCAGACTGTTCACCCATTGTGCCTTGATAAGCAAATACAGCATAACCGAGTTGTTCTTCTGTTCTTAATTGATCATAAAACCAAGGCTTAATAACCGAAGCTAATACAGAAGAAATAGCCTGACCTTCAAGGCGACTATACCCTGTAGGAATATAAAGCTCGCCTAAGGCATTATCCGTACTGTTCGATTTATTTTGAAATTCAACTGCATCAAATTTATTGAAAACTAATGTTTCACCAATCCAGTATTCTGTCCCTTGATTACCTAATAACTCATGCGCAGATTTCACAATATCACGGCTTTGCTCTGGCGTTAAATTACCAACAATCAACGCTTGAAGTGCGGCGTTTTTAATCACTTCACGACGATTATCAATAATATCTTGCAGTGTAATTGACTCTAATGCTTTGAGTTTGTCAGCTTCTTCATAATACGGGATCGTATTTAATTGGCGAGCGGGCAACATTGCTGCTTCAAATGCTTTTAGGTTATGAGTAACTTCAAGTTGTTCGCGATACCAAGATTTAGCCTGATCTAGCTCTTCTTGAGTCGATTCAAAACTCATATAGCTTTTTAATGTCGCATTCACTAACTCAGGTAAATGTTGAGTATAACCATTCATTGAAAAATCAATACCTTGTCCTGATGAGGATGAGATGTTCATACCTGCAACAGAGGCCTGGTAAGATAATTCACTGAGCGCTAAGCCCGCGAGATAATCTGTTAGAGCTTGTGTAACTTGCTGTTTAACCGTAATGTCTGATTTCTTATTTACCAAACTTAATGTCACACTGGCTTTTGGCTCATCAGAAAAATAGTGTGATGGCATATAGAACAAGCGAGCACTTTTATCTTGCCACAATAATTGTGGTTTGGTGATTTTACTATCTGCATCAATCAACGACAGATTATTGGGGATATAGGGATTAAGTGTTGGTAAAGATAATGAAATATCATCCGACAATATCTGCCATGTTTCTAATTGTTTAGCTGTGATTTTATCAACTTGATAAGGTGCATTAACAAAATAGGCTTGCTTGTTAGACGGTTCATTAGGACTTATCACCCAAATACGCGCTTTCTCTGGCGTAAGTGATTCTAGACGAGAAAGAATTGCTGAAGGCTCATAATTATCGGCAATATAATCTGCATTCAAGATATTTTTGATTGGATAACGCAACATCATATCTGAAATGCTTTCTATATAATTCATATCTCTAACAATCGAACCATAACGGAATGAGAGATCTAAAACATTCGCAATTTCATTAAAATAACGCTGACTAATACCTTGCGACTCTATTAATCGAAGGTATGAGAAAATAGCTGCAATGACTTTATCTTTTTGCGCTAAACCTTTATCTGTTAGCGCAACATAAATTGTAAATGAGCCTTGATTACGATCGATATAAGGCTCTGAAAATGCGCTGATGCTTTCAGCTAAACCTTGATCTTGTAACCATGTTGCAAGTGTTCCTGAACTACGATTACTGATTAAATAACCAATATACGCATCAGATTTACTGCGAAATTCGGCAACATTATTATCAATATTAAATTCAATTTGTAAGGTTTTTTGTGGTAAAGCGGGCACCAGATGGATCATTAACCCTTTTTCTTTATCCGTCATCGCAGGCACCGTGGTTACAGGGATATCTGCTTTTTTATTTGGAATACGAGCAAAGGTTTCTGCGGCTAATTTAGATAATTCATCAAGTGATTTATTACTATAAATCACCCCATTCATTAAGTTGCCAGAATAGTGCGTTTGATAGAATTTAATTAATTCATCTTGAAGTTTACTATTTGGCTTGTCACTCAGCGTTTCTAAATTTCCGCCCATAAAACGAGAACTTGGATGTGCTGGGTTTAAGGTTTCTGCTCTAACCTGCCAAAAACGCATACCATCACGTGCACGCGCCATGGTTAATTCAGCATTAACCGCATTACGTTCGCGATCTGCATTTTTAGGATCAAGTAAAGGTTCAGCTAAGGCATCAGCAAGACGATCAACGGCTTCATTAATGGCACTATTTTCCACTTCTAAATAAAAAGCAGTACGATACGTTGTAGTACTCGCATTATGAGATCCCCCATTCTTTTGTAAGAACTCTGACATACTGCCAGATTGAGGATATTTCACCGATCCCATTAGCACCATATGTTCCAAATAGTGCGCCAGCCCTTGCTGACTATCAGGATCTTCTAATGCGCCAACAGGTAACGCAACTGCCGTTAATGATTTAACTGCTTTTTCGTCAGAAACCAGTAATACAGTCATATCATTAGGCAATTTAATCGCTTGATATTGCCGTGGATCACTTTCACTTTTTTCAATACTATCTGGCAATACTTGCCAAAGAGGATCAGCAGCAAAGCTGTTGATACTCACTAGCATCAATAGCAACATGATCCATAGTTGCGATAAGTATTTTCTCATCTGATATGAGCTCCCTTATTTTTTTAAAAATGGAATTATTGGTTTAAATATCGTTAATGCCGTCTTTTTTACTGTTTGTAAAAAATGCTCGTCTAATTGAGAAAAAGCACGCTGAACATACATATCGCTCATTTCACCATCTCGATTATAGCTATCCATTAAATGTTGTAGCAGCACTAACTCCGCTTTTGCGAGAGTCTCTTCATCATCCAGTAAAAATTCTTGTGTTTTTTTATCATAGCAAGCTTGTAGCCAAGCCCAGCCACTTTTTGCAAACAATGCTAATGGGCTATTTAGCCCTTGTTTATAATCGTGAATTAAATTATCTAAAGTTGAATAGGCAAATTCAGGCTCAACCGGTAATAAACACCATTGCGTCTCTTTTCTGCCATAAAACCGACTTTCGCCAGTCCCCTCTTTCAAACAATAAACCAGATGTTCAATCCACAGTTGCAATAAGTCATTAGCCGTTAAGCTCGCAGGTCGCCAACGTAGTAAGCCATCTGCTTGCACTTCATTTAAACGTCCAATCAACGGCATCGCACTAAAGCGTTGCTCTAGTGTGACAGAATGCGTAGCTAATCGTTCACTTCTCACCTTTTCCGCTAAAGGAAGTAGCTCTTCTATTTGTTGTTCCCAATAAATTTGACCAAATGCACTTGCTGGAAGTTGCCCTGCTGCTTTAATACGCTCAAATAACGATTCCGTTGACGTTTGATCAATCAAAGCTTTCAATAGCCATTGATTTAATAAATAACGTTGAAGTGCATTTATCACAAAAGGCTCTTCTTCGGGCAATTCTGTTTCTTCAATAACAAAGTTGGTTTTTAATCTTTGTTGGAAGAAAGCGCGGATAGGATGGCGATAAAAACGAGAAAGTGCATCAACGGAGACTTTATCTATTGATGCATCATCATCTAGTGATTCCGTAAAACCTTGATGAGCAGCCCCTTGTCCACGGGCTGCTGGTAACCATTCTGAGGCATAAGAACGAGAAGATGCCTCAATGTGGAAGTTTTCTTGAGCAAAAGGAACCCTGCTATGCTGTGTTAATAAATGCTGGTTAATGCGAGTTGCACTGTCATCAACATTAAGTTTTCCATCATCAGGTAGGCGGAAATTTTGGCCAATATAATCTTGTAGCTCTTTGATTAAGACGGACGGGTTACACTCACGATCGTCACGGATTGATTTACCGATGTAGCTGATATAAAGGTATTTTTCGGCCGAACTAAGCGCCTCAAGGAATAAATAACGGTCATCATCACGGCGTTTTCTGTCACCACGACGGCGCTTTTCTGCCATTAAATCAAAACCTAACGGCTGTATATTACGAGGATAAACACCATCGTTCATTCCTAATAAACACACTGCTTTAAAAGGAATTGAGCGCATAGGCATTAACGTACAAAAGTTCAAGCTTCCTGCCAAAAAACGCTGGCTTATCTTTTCATCATCAAACCGTACTGTTAATTCATCGCGAATAAGCACTAATGGAATTTCATTTTGATATCGTGCTTTTAATCCGTTCTCAATCACTTTTTGCCACTGTTGTGTTATCAACGCTAAAACTAACTCGGTCTCTCCATCAGCTTCAAAAAAGGCATCAACCAATTGTTGTCCAATTTCTAACCACGCTTCTAAGGAACGTGTTTCACTTAAACGTGTACGCCATTCACTTAATGTGTAAAGAAAATCAGCAAGATGCCCTGCAAGTTCTGCAACTAGACCGCTGGATTCATCATAAGGAAGTACACCTTTCCAAGGGCCATTTTCGCTTTCCATTGCGTAACCAAGCAGCATACGCAATAAACCAAATTCCCAGGTATTTTTACCAGTGATAGGGAGTAAAAATGAAGCTACGTTTTCATCATCCAATCCCCAACGTATACCTGATTCATCGACCCATCGGCGTAGTAATTTTAATTCACTTTCAAAAATAGAAAAATGTCCTGCTAATGCAGGCACTTCAAGTAAAGCTAATACTTGTTCTGCGGTAAAACGACTTTGAGGAAGTTCTAATAGTGTAATAAAGGCTTGTAATACAGGGTGTGCTTGACGTGCTTTTCTATCAGAAATCGCAAAAGGAAGATAGCGTTCAGCAGGTGCATTACCAAAAACAGCCTGAATATAAGGCGTATAACTATCTATATCTGCAACCATCACAATAATATCTCGTGGTAGTAATTCAGGATCTTGCTCTAGCAAATGCAATAATTGATCTTGCAATACTTCCACTTCACGTTGTGGGCTATGACTTGCATGAAAGGTCAGAGAGTGATCATCAGGCGAAATAACACGTTTTTTCTCACTACATTCATAAGTTTTAAGAGTTGTGCCTAATTGTGAAAAATCGTCTAAATCAAGGATATCTGCTTGTAATTGATGAAGTAAGCAATCTCTTGGAATATCAACAAAAGCATCCAACACATCAGTATATTCAAGCTCAGAAAGAAAATAGAGGTTATCTTTACCCAGCTTTCCCCATGAGGCTAATAGCGGATTACCGATATTTTGCTCTCCCTCTTCATTAAATAATAAAGAGGCATTTTTTTCATCTTTAAACCAAGGCGATTCATGTAATTGCTGATAATGACGAGGTTTTCGACTATTAAGACGAGCAAGAAATTTAGGATCTTGAATATCTCCCCAATAGTAACGGCAAGGGTTTGTAAAAAGTAAATAGATCTCTGTATGACGCCCAATTGCTTGCAGTGCCTGCAAATAGACTTGAGGTAATGCAGAAATTCCACAAATAAAGATACGAGGTGGAAAACAGTGCTGAAGTTCTCCTTCTTTTGCACCATTTAATGTCGAAATAAATTGTTGATAAAGATTAGAACGATGCCATTGAGGCTGATTGAGATCTTTGGTGTATTGCTGTAATGCTACCCACAATATTTTTTGCCAGTGCTGATTTTCACTCAACCCTTCTATCAATTCATCGTTTTCCCATGCGGCCAACCAATCTGACCGATACACTAAATATTGGTCAAATAAGTCAGCAACACGTCCCGCTAATTGGTGTAATTTACGTTTATCTTCATCATCATCAAGATAATGAAGTAGTGGCTTAAATGCTTCATGGACTAAATATTCAGGTAGTAATGCCATTAATTTCCATGTCATGGCATCTTTAGAAAAAGCACTTTCTTTAGGTATACCTGATAGTACTCGCGTAAACATTTCCCAAATAAATGTTGCAGGTAATGGATAGCGAATATTTGCTGCAATTCCTAAACTTTCAGCAAGCTGAATTTGCAACCACTGGGACATTCCAGGGCTTTGTACTAAGATCACTTCTTGTTCAAAGGGAGAAGAGAGTGGCCTGGTCTGCATAAAGTGCACCATAAGTGACTTTAATAATGACAACTGATTTGAATGATATATATGAAACATCAGACCCTCATCTTATGGATTGCATGACCAGTAGTATAGGCTTATCGCAGGTAAAACATTATTACCAACATAACCTTCTATTTGCTGACAACCTTCAGAATATGAAAGAGAACGTGTCATTATTTTCTGGTTATAAGCAAAATAATAAGGTGATTTATCAGGCAATATTTCAAATAAAACAAAAATCCCTTGCCCTGTTTGCTGTAATTGAATTAACCGCTGAAAATCAGCTTTTAATGATTGACTATACCCTATAATAGCGACAAAACTAATATTAAAAAATAGTAATACAAACATTGTATTAAGTAAGATGGACCCCTTTTCTGATCTATTTTGACCTTTTTTTATGATACACACTCCTTATGCACAAATGGGCAATAATCTAACCACCCATTTGGTTCAGTAACAATCACTTTATTTTTTTCCTTTTTAAAACTAACCCATTGATAATGATATATTTTATAACCTAATAAGCTTTCTGCTTGTCCTTGAAGTAAAGCCTTATCTGTAGAGATTAAAAATAAGCAGCTCTTTATTTTGGGATCGGCATAAAAATGACGGCATTGCCATTTGTTTAATTGTATTGATGAAAGATCCCAATCCTGTGTTATTCCCCATTTCAGTGCAGATTCAGCAAATAAAAAGGCCTGTCTTGCTTGTAACTCTTGCATCACTATTTGTTCAGATTGCCTGTAATGGTAAGAAAAATTTCCAAGCATAGATAAACTCATGCCAATAAAACCTATCACGACAAATATACCCGCTAAGCCCTGTTCATTGCTCCTGTGAGTGAAATAAATATTCATAGTGCAGTCACATTCCTTAAACGGATGGTATTTTGATAATGTGATTTTATTTCAGGCTTTTGTTTTAAATGAAATTTTAAAGAAACAGAAAGATAAAAATACGGATTTGCTTTCACAGAATAAATTTTTGTATAGGGCTGTAAGATAAACTCTGTTACCTCAATCTCATTATTTTCGAAAAATTGTTGCCAGCCTGAAGAATCACAATCTTTTACGCCTCTTAATTGCTCTAATTGACCCTTTTTAAGGCGATACCCAAAATAATCACTCTCTTTTGACGAAGGTGGCTCCCATCGACCATTACTGTTGATGTCGTAAGCAAAAATAATGCAGGAATTTTTTTCTTGATGAGGATATTGCCCTAACTTTAGAGGTGATACCTGCAACTGATTTGACTTCAACCCATTAACACAGTCACCATAACAATATCCTGTACGCCTTAACTGCGTTTCAAGTACCAATAATCGTTCTCTTAAAAAAACATCTAATTGATATTGTTGATAGGAATAGAACAATGTATTCATTATTTGAGGATAAGCTCGACTAATACAAAGGAATAATATGCCACTTATCGCGATAGCGAAGAGGCATTCCATCAACATCATTCCTGATGAAAAAGAAAATACAGAGCGCTTTAACATGATGCAAATACCTTTATTTTCTGACTACATGCTCTTATCCGTCCTAACGATGAAATAATAATTTTTACTTCCCCCTCTTCACTTTGAAGTACAAAACTCATGGGTCTTAACGTTTGACGAATTCCACCAAACGTAACATTTGAGATTGTTGATTGCTTAAGTTGAATGCCTGGAGCTAAAGAGAAAATTTCTTGTTGCACAGGCAAATAATGAAGAGGTGTCGCCATTATTTTATTATGAGGCGATAGCCAAAATACTATTTTAATTTTGACATTAAACAGTAACGCTTGCTGTCGCTGATAAGAAAGAAAAGCGATGGTTTCTCGCACATTCTGTATTAAATGGCGTTGTTTGATAACATGTTGATAAGAAGAGATTGATAGATAACTTAAAATAGACACTATCAACATCACGATAAGTATTTCAAGTAAGCTAACACCTTGCTCACTTTCTTTCTGAAGCGCTTTATTTAGGCTTATTTCCCTGTTGTTGTTCATTTGTTTCTCCTTTTAGCCTGCGATGAGCATGCAGATGACAAGCTTAAAGGTAAACAAAGATAAACGTTTTTCTCGAACAGCTACGCAATAATAATATTTTCAGAGAAAATACAAAATAAACGTATTTATAATTAATAAATAGTGACAACACTTTAATTTTAAAATAAAAAGCCCTTGCTTATGACTAAACAAGGGCTTTAAAAGCAATAGGAGGAATTATACTGTAAATGGGTATTTTATCGCTTCATGACATTGATAGCTTTCAACAGTAAAATCATCCGTTGTTACCCACGTTTCGATATCTTCCAATGTTTTGATTTTGGGATTGATATGCAACGTTGGTAACGGTAATGGCTCCCTTTTTAACTGTACATCGCGCATTAGAGGTAATTGATTTTCATAGATATGTGCGTTGATTATCTTATGAAATGCCTTACCTGGTTTATGTCCTGTGATTTGAGCCACTAGCGCTAATAAAACAAAGCACTGAATTTGGTTAAAATTTAAACCTAATGGCACATCACAGCTGCGCTGATAAGAGGTTAAATAAAGCGTATCACCGACAAGTGAAAAAGTATGCGTATGCATACAAGGACGTAAACACCCTAGTTCAGTTTCACCCGGATTGTAAAACGTGATGATTTCACCACGATCATCAATACCTTTAGCCAAGTTATCTACCACTTTACGCAGTTGATCAAAATGAGAACCATCAGGACGTTGCCATTGGCGTCCTTGAACGCCATAAACACGCCCCATATCGTCTTCACCTTTGCGATAAGGGTTATTTAACCATGCACTATTTTCATTCGCATTGGCATTCCATGTATTACAACCAATTTCACGAAATTGTGCAGCATTATCATAGCCACGCAAATACCCTAACAGTTCTGCTATTGCGGCTTTATAAAAACTTTTTCGTGTCGTTATCAGCGGAAATTGGTTATTCGCAACATCATATTCCAGATCGGCATTAATCACCGTTAAACAACGGGTTCCTGTCCGTTTATTATCAATCCATTGTCCTTCATCGATAATGCGTTGACACAATGCCAGATACTGCTTCATGTTGTCTCTCTCGTTAATTAGCTAATAATAAAAAATTCATCTCACACTATTTGTGAGCAGATGTTGAGTTTTGTGGTGCTCTTTTATCTTGACGATAAGCCCATACCATAAAAATAATACCCAACAAAATCATTGGAATTGAAAGTAATTGCCCCATACTCACACCACTAAATAACCCTAATTGCGCATCAGGTTGACGGAAGAATTCAACAATAATACGGAATGCACCATAACCTATCAGGAATAGACCCGATACACTGCCTACAGGGCGATTTTTGCGTACAAAAATATTAAGGATAATAAATAGCACCACACCTTCTAACAGCATTTCATAGAGCTGTGATGGGTGGCGAGGTAAAACCCCATACTCTTGAATAATAGGCAATAGCGTTGATGGATCTTGAGCAACAAGCTGAAGATCTTCTGAACGAGAGTTTGGAAATAAGAAGGCCCAAGGCGTATCTAATGTGACGCGTCCCCATAATTCGCCATTAATAAAGTTACCAATTCGGCCTAAACCTAAACCAAATGGAATTAAAGGCGCAACAAAATCAGCCACTTGAAAAAATCTACGTTGAGTGCGTTTTGCAAACCAAATCATGGCACAAATTACCCCAATTAAGCCACCATGGAACGACATACCGCCATCCCAAACTTTAAAGAGGTAAAGAGGATCATTTAAAAAGACAGGCAGATTATAGAATAAAACATAACCTAAGCGCCCTCCGATAAACACCCCCACAAAACCGACATAAAGTAATGTTTCAACTTCATTTTTATTCCAACCACTATTCGGTTTTGCCGCTCGTCGGTTTGCAAGCCATAAGGCAAAAACAAATCCAACTAAATACATCATACCGTACCAGTGTAATGACACCGGCCCGATAGAAAACATAACGGGATCAATCTCTGGAAATTTAAGGTAGCTTATACTCATTATTCCCTACTTCACTTAATTAATAATTTCTGTGTTTGCTCTTTATCACTAACACAGAAAAGGCTTATACAAAGGCATGTCAGATGCCTCCGCGAATTAATCCACCTAATCCCTGCCTTTCCATAAATTCAGAAGACAATTTTTTGATTTCTGTTGCTGTTTCAGCTTGCAACACTTGTTGCATAAAAGGCTGTAACACCACAGGATCAAGATGGCGTAATAAGTATTTTACCCTAGGTAAACTACGTCCACTCATGCTTAACTGCCTAAAACCAAGCCCTATTAACAGCAATGCCCCGATAGGTGTTCCTGCCATTTCACCACAAACACTGATGGGTAACTGGTAATATTGGCATTGTGTCGCAATCAAACTCAGTGAACGTAATAACGCAGGATGCAAATTATCATAGAGTGATGCAACATGGGTATTATTACGATCGACAGCAAGCAAATATTGAGTTAAATCGTTTGTTCCAATAGAGATAAAATCAACCCGATGAACTAATTGTGACAGCATAAACACCAACGAAGGGACTTCAAGCATAATACCTAACGGTGGCAAAGCACATTCACATTTTAATTCTCGACTCACTTCATCACATGCGCGTAATAACAATGTTCTCGCTTCGTCAATTTCATCAATACTTGTCACCATCGGCAACAATATTTTCAAATTTTTAAATTCGAGGTTTGCTTTTAGCATAGCACGGAGCTGAATAAGGAAAATTTCAGGTTGATCGAGTAATATTCTTATTCCTCGCCAACCTAAGCAAGGGTTTTCCTCATTAATGGGCATGTAAGGAAGTTGTTTATCTGCGCCAATATCTAAAGCTCGTAACACAACGGGTTTATCGGGGAAGAAAGAGAGTATTTCACGATAGCGATTTTTTTGTTCATCTTCTGATGGAAAACCGCTTTGTAACATAAATGGAATTTCTGTTCGATATAAGCCAACACCGTCTATTCCGAGACTAATACGTTGCTCATATTTAATATTCAAACCCGCGTTCAATTGAACGCTAACCGCTTCACCATTTTTTAAAACTGCCTGCTGTTCTAGCTGATCTTCTGCAATCTGACTTAATACACTCTCTTCATCAATAATTTGTTTGTACTCTTGAGTAATAAAAGGCTCTGGTTCAATAAAAATCTCACCACGATAGCCATCAAGAATAAGCATTCGATTATGTAAAAGCTCAGGTTGGATATCCGCCCCCATAATCGCGGGGATCCCCATTGCTCTAACAAGAATGGCAGAATGTGAGTGTGTCGCACCATCTCGCACAATAACACCTGCGAGTTGTTGTTCGGGTAATTCTGCCAATAAACTCGCACTCAGTTCATCTGCCACTAAAATAAAGCGCTCAGGCCAAATATTAGTTGAGCTTACTTCATCATCTAAATGAAATAATAAACGCCGTCCTAATGCTTTAAGATCAGAGGCTCTTTCTCGCATATAGCCATCTTTCAAACTAGAAAACTGTGCCGAAACTTTCTCAACAACCACTTTTACAGCCCACTCCGCAACATATCCTTGAGTGATAATCGCTGTCATTTTGTGTTTAAGCTGGGGATCGTTGAGTAAATGCGAGTAGAGATCAAAAATGGCAGCACTCTCTTTTTGAGCATTCGCCATAAAACGTTTACTAAAACGGCGACATTCAGCAGTAGCCTCTTCTAAAGCCACTGTAAGTCGATTTAATTCTGCTTTTATATCAAGGGCACTGGCTTTAAAGACATTTTCAAGGATAGGTTGAGAGACTTCTTGCCAACCATAGGCCATGACTACGCCAGTGGATACCGAAAGAGCTTTAATACGACTTTGACGATATTGTCCAAAAAGCCCTTTAGTTTGTACTTGTGACAATGTGGCACCAAGCTGTGTTGCCAGCGTCACCATAAAAGACTCTTCGCTTTCGTTAAATAAGCGACGCTCTTTTTGTTGAACCACTAAAATACCTAGGAGTTGGCGACGATAAACAATGGGCACTCCAAGGAAAGCGCGGAGGTCATCTTCTTTAACTTGAGGGAGATATTTAAAACTAGGATGCTCACGAATATCTGCGAGATTAATAAGCTCAGAAAGGCGTCCAACTTCACCAACAACACCTTCATCAAATGAAAGGCTAACAGCCCGCCCTCTGGGTTTTTTAAGCCCTTTTGTGGCCATTAGATAAAAACAACGACGTTGCTTATCGGCAAGATAAATAGAACACACATCCGTGTGCATTGCCTGACACGTTTCCTTGACTAAGAGTTCAAGTGCTTCTGGAAGCCCGGCTGCCATAGCCACTTTTTCTACAATTTCTCGCAAACGTGTCAGCATAGTGTTATCTAATACCTTTTACGCCGATATCCATACGATGGACGAGGTAAAGACACTTGTTCTTGCAATGGCATGACTACTGGTGCGAACTCTTTCATTACACGACGATAGACATCACGTTTAAAAGAGACGACTTGTCGAACGGGATACCAATAGCTCACCCAACGCCAACCATCAAATTCTGGCGTTTTGCTTTGTTGAACGTTAATGTCCTTATCATTACTTGTTAACTGCAAAAGGAACCAACGCTGTTTTTGTCCAATACAAACAGGTTTTGTGTCCCAACGCACCAAACGCTTAGGTAACTTGTAACGTAACCAGTTACGCGTGGAAGCAAGAATTTTAACATCCTTGCGACTTAACCCAACTTCTTCGAACAACTCTCGGTACATTGCCTGCTCTGGCGATTCTCCAGGGTTAATTCCTCCTTGAGGAAACTGCCATGAATGTTGCCCATAGCGACGAGCCCAAAGCACTTGCCCTTGCCGATTACAAATTACAATCCCTACATTCGGGCGGTAGCCATCATCATCGATCACTAGACTACCTCAATAACCAAATTTGAAAGATAACTCATTGTTTCATACTACTCACAGACGGTAAACCTCTATCAACAGACTTTGCACAACGCGTGGATTTATCTACAATGGGAAAGTCTCAACGGGGTGCCTTTTTAGGCTGAGAAAAACCCGTGGAACCTGATCCAGATAATACTGGCGTAGGGATTTGAGTCAGGATGTTGCAATATTTATTGATTTGCCATCCTCACTCCTCAGATCCTACCTGACTTTTTACTGAGGAATTAAATGTGTTAACTACATCACTTCGCTTTACTTTCTTACTGGGTGCACTGGGTATAATAAGCTCTTTTTCAGCGCAAGCTGCCCCCCAAAAACCGACACTCACGATATATACTTATGATTCATTTACCGCAGATTGGGGCCCAGGACCTGCTATTAAAAAAGCATTTGAACAGCAATGTGATTGTGAATTAAAGCTTGTCGCACTTTCTGATGGTGTTTCTTTGCTTAATCGCTTACGTATGGAAGGTAATAAAAGTAAGGCCGATATTATTTTAGGGTTAGATAACAATCTGATCCACGCAGCCAAAGAAACGGGGCTTTTTGCACCTAGTAATATCGATACATCGAAACTCGCCTTACCTGAAAAATGGACTGACGATACCTTTGTGCCTTATGACTACGGTTACTTTGCGTTTATTTATGATAAAAACCGCATTGCTAACCCGCCCAAAAGCATGGCTGAACTGCTAAACAGTCAAGAAAAATGGAAAATACTGTATCAAGATCCTCGCACTAGTACACCAGGCTTAGGTTTAATGTTATGGATGCAATCCCTTTATCCTGAAAATACCGCGACACAATGGAAGAAACTGTCCGAGAAAACCCTTACAGTGACAAAAGGTTGGAGTGAATCTTATGGCCTATTCTTAAAAGGGGAAGGTGATTTTGTACTCAGTTATACCTCATCTCCGGGTTATCACATTTTAGCGGATAAAAAAGATAACTATGCAGCTGCTATTTTCTCTGACGGGCATTATTTACAAGTAGAAGTTGCAGCAAAACTCAAATCAAGCAAACAACCTGAGTTAGCTCAGCAATTTATGCAATTTATGCTAACCCCAGCTTTCCAAGAAACTATCCCTACCACCAATTGGATGTATCCCGTAATAGATATGCCATTACCTGAAGTCTACTCTGCGATGCCTAAACCAGAAAAATCACTACAATTTGATGCTGAAATTGTTGCAAAAGAGCGCCAAACCTGGACTCGTAACTGGCAATCAGCGGTTAGTCGCTAATGGGAAGATGGCTTATCCCGGGGCTATGTGCTTCGGGTTTACTGCTTATTGTGGCATTGTTGTCATTTGGCGCACTGTGGTTTAATGCGCCAAGTGACGAGCTGTCCTCTATTTTTGCTGATGATTATTTATGGCATGTTGTCCGTTTTACTTTCTGGCAAGCCTTTTTATCTGCCCTGTTTTCAATATTACCCGCCATTTGGCTCGCAAAAGCACTTTATCGACGTCAATTTAGAGGAAGAACCCTCTTCTTACGTTTATGTGCCATGAGCCTTGTATTACCCGTTTTAGTGGCACTTTTTGGGATTTTAACAGTTTATGGCAGAGTGGGGTGGATTGCTCAAATTTGTGAGTGGTTAGGGATTCATTACCAATTTACCCCTTATGGTTTACAAGGCATTTTATTGGCACACATATTTTTTAATATGCCATTAGCAACCCGAATGCTATTGCAAGCACTCGAAAGTATCTCACCAGAGCAACGCCAATTAGCCTCACAATTAGGTATGAATGGCTGGCAACGTTTCCGCTTTCTTGAGTTTCCCTATTTATGGCGACAAATACTCCCCACTGCATCACTAATTTTTATGCTCTGTTTTGCAAGCTTTGCCACGGTACTGGCATTAGGTGGTGGCCCTGCGGCAACAACGGTTGAACTCGCGATTTATCAAGCATTAAGTTATGACTACGACTTACATAGAGCAGCTCTTTTAGCCCTTATTCAGCTTTTTTGCTGTTTAGGTTTAGTGCTGATTAGCCAAAAGTTAAAAGGCTCACTCTTTGTCGGGAATAGCCACAAACAACATTGGCGTGATCCATACGACCCTCTCTTTAGCAAAATCACAGATACTCTAATTATTACGCTCGCAATCCTCTTTTTAGTGCCCCCCATTTTAGCGGTAGTAACTGATGGTCTTAACAGCGAATTAATACGAGTCATACAACAACCCATACTTTGGCAAGCCTTTACAACGTCTCTCATTATTGCCGTCGGTGCAGGTATTGTCTGCGTTGTACTAACGATGATGTTGCTATGGAGTAGCCGAGAGCTTCGCCTACGCCATTTTAAAAAAGCAGGGCAAGCCATGGAAATGAGTGGTTTGATCATTCTGGCGATGCCCGGCATTGTGTTAGCAACCGGCTTTTTCTTGTTATTAAACAATACAACTGGCCTCCCTGAATCACCGTATGTATTAGTCATTTTAACCAACGCATTAATTGCCATTCCGTATGCCTTAAAAGTGCTCGAAAATCCAATGAATGATATTGCTTCACGTTATGGTCTTTTATGCCAATCACTTAATATTCAGGGTCTCAATCGACTACGTTGGATAGAGTTACGGGCATTAAAAAAACCGATTTCACAAGCGCTTGCTTTTGCTTGTGTTATTTCTATTGGTGATTTTGGGATTGTTGCTCTATTTGGTAATGAAACATTTAGAACATTACCCTTCTATCTTTATCAGCAAATTGGGGCTTATCACACACAAGATGGTGCTGTCACAGCCATGATCTTATTACTACTTTGCTTCTCTCTTTTTAGCCTAATAGAACGATTGGCAGGAAAATCTCATGATTAAATTAGAGCACCTGGCTTATACCTATGAACATCAACACCTTATGTTTAACTTAACCGTAAACGCAGGTGAACGTATCGCCATATTAGGCCCCAGTGGCGCAGGGAAAAGCACCTTACTCAGTTTAATTGCTGGTTTTTTGCCTTCTGAAAAAGGAACCCTTTTTCTTAATGGTCGCGAACACACTAAAACCGTCCCCGCCAAACGCCCTATTTCCATGTTATTTCAAGATAATAATTTATTCCCTCATTTGACCGTTAGGCAAAACATTGGCTTGGGGTTAGATCCCGGTTTAAAACTCTCAGATACACAAAAAAACCTGTTAGAAAACCGAGCCAAGCAAGTTTCTTTAAATGACTATCTTGACCGTTTACCTTCACAATTATCAGGCGGTCAGCGTCAACGTGTTGCCATTGCACGTTGCCTTGTACGAGAACAACCTATCTTATTGCTCGATGAGCCTTTTTCTGCACTCGATCCTGCTTTGCGTATTGAAATGCTGGCCTTACTAGAACAACTTTGTGATGAAAAAAACCTGACCTTACTGATGGTGTCACATAGCTTAGAAGATGCTGTTAAGATTGCATCAAGAGCGATTGTGATTGATAACGGAACAATTGTGTATGATGGGAATACACTGTCTTTGATAAATGGTGAAGTGGATCAATCACTTATTTTAGGCATTCCCTTCAATTAAACCTGACTTAAATTAACTGTATAAAAAACCACTATTTGACTATAATAAATGCATCTTTAGCGAATTTTTTGTGTTTATTAGGTGTTCATGATGGGTCATACCGAACAAGGCTTTATTCTTACCCGCCATTGGAGCGACACCCCAAAAGGTATTGTCGTCTCCTATTGGCTTGCAACGGATAATGGTCCTCGTAAAGTCACTGTTCCTATACAACACGCTATTGGTTTTGTTGCTCGCCAACATGAAACCATTTTACGTTCTCTCATTAATAAAAATCCTGATATTGAAATTCGTCCTCTTGATTTAAAAGACTTTGAAAGACAGCCTGTTTTTGGTGTCTACTGCAAACAATACCGACAACTCGCTCAACTTGAACAACAACTTAAAGAGCACCAGATTCGCCTTTATGAAGCCGATATACGCCCTCATGAACGTTACATGATGGAGCGTTTTATCACCGCACCAATTTGGTTTCGTTACCAACAAAACAATACCGTGACATTAAAACCTGCACCAGATTATCGTCCTACACTGCGAACGGTATCTTTAGATATTGAAACCAGTGAATATGGTGAACTTTACTCTATTGGCCTTGCGGGTTGTGGCGATAATGTCGTATTTATGCTGACCGATGATTTACCTATAGGGCATGAAAGCCAGCAATTCAAAGATTATCGATTATGTTATGTCAGTAGTCGATTACGTTTAATTGACAAACTTAATGAGTGGATACAGCATTACGATCCCGATGCTATTATTGGCTGGAATTTAATTCAATTCGATTTACGTATTTTACATACCCATGCTCAACGCTATGGTGCAAGCCTGTTACTTGGCCGTCAAAACAGCCCACTAGAGTGGCGAGAGCATGGATTTAAAAAAGGACATTTTTTTGCCTCTGCACAAGGCCGTTTAATTATTGATGGTATTGAGGCACTGAAAATGGCCACATGGAATTTTCCCTCATTCAGCCTAGAATCAGTCGCGCAAACACTGTTGGGTGAAGGTAAAGCCATTGACACACCTTATGCCAGAATGGATGAAATTAATCGCCGTTTTAAAGAAGATAAGCCCGCATTAGCCTACTATAACTGGCAAGATTGTGTCTTAGTTAACCGTATCTTTGATGCCACATCTCTTATGGCATTCTTATTAGAAAGAGCTTGTGTCACGGGGCTTTCTGTTGATAGAAGTGGTGGCTCTGTGGCCGCGTTTACACACCTTTATCTTCCTTCTATGCATCGCATTGGATATGTCGCGCCTAATCAAGGTGAAAAACCAGAAGAGCATAGCCCTGGAGGCTTTGTTATGGACTCTGCTCCCGGTTTATATGATTCAGTTGTTGTACTTGATTACAAAAGCCTTTACCCCTCCATTATTCGTACCTTTTTAATTGATCCAGTAGGAATGATTGAAGGAACACATCAACCCGATGAAAAACGGGCTATCCCCGGGTTTCGCCAAGCGTGGTTTTCACGGGAGCAACACTGTTTACCTGCTATTGTGTCGCAAATTTGGCACGAAAGAGATAACGCAAAGTTACATAAAAATGCCCCACTTTCTCAAGCTCTCAAAATTATTATGAATGCTTTCTATGGTGTTTTAGGCTCGGTGGGATGTCGTTTTTTTGATCCTCGTTTAGCTTCTTCAATTACCTTACGCGGTCATGAAATTATGAAAAAAACTCGGGAGTTAATTGAAGCTAAAGGCTATCAAGTTATTTATGGTGATACAGACTCTACTTTTGTTTGGCTTAAATCGCCACACACTGAACAACAAGCACAACAAATTGGGCATCAGCTAGTACAAGACGTTAACCAATGGTGGAAAACACACCTTTTTGAAACTTACCAACTTGATTGCAAATTAGAGCTTGAATATGAAACACATTATCGTCGTTTTTTAATGCCAACCGTTCGAGGTATGGAAACGGGAAGTAAAAAACGTTATGCGGGGTTAAGCAATGATAAAATGATATTTAAAGGATTAGAAACCGTTAGAACAGATTGGACTCCCCTCGCCCAAAAATTTCAACAAGAACTTTATACGCGGATTTTTCATCAACAACCGTACCAGCAGTTTATTCGTGATTATGTCGCAGATACGCTTGCGGGAAAATATGATGATAGATTAGTCTATCGTAAACGGTTACGTCGAAAATTATCAGAATATCAGCAACACGTCCCTCCTCATGTCAAAGCAGCGCGTAAAGCTGATGAATATAATTTATCCAAAAATAGACCTCAACAATATCAGCAAGGCGGTTGGATTAGTTATATAATTACTCTCCTGGGACCTGAACCATTAGAGCACATGACCGCTGCACCTGATTACGAACACTATATCAATAAGCAGTTAATGCCGATTGCAGATGCTATCCTGCCTTTTATACAAGATGATTTCTCAACCTTGTTAAATGGACAAATGACACTCTCATTTTAAGATGTGTCATTTTGCAGGTGACGGTTTGCTTTGCATCTATTAACATAACGCCCCTTTGGTGATAATTAACTTTTCTTTTTTAGAGAACAGACACTTTTTATCCCACAAATTTTAATGACAACACCGCAATACTGCATTCATTAATAATTCCTAAATTATATATTTGAGAGCTGAGTTTATATATATGCCTTTTACTCTTGGTCAACGTTGGATTAGCGATACAGAAAGCGAGCTTGGACTGGGTACTGTTGTGGCCGTTGATGCCCGCATGGTCACCTTACTTTTTCCTGCCTGTGGCGAAAACCGCCTTTACTCCCGTCATGATGCACCAATAACACGGGTGATGTTCAATGCAGGAGACACTGTCACCAGTCACGAAGGTTGGAAACTCGCCATCGATAACGTTGTAGAAGATAATGGCCTTCTTATCTACCATGGTGTCCGTCTAGACACCGAAGAACCAGCACAATTACGTGAAGTGTTCTTAGATAACAAACTCACTTTTAATAAACCGCAAGATCGCCTCTTTGCAGGCCAAATAGATCGTATGGATCGCTTTGCATTGCGCTACCGCGCACGTAAATTCTTAAGCGAACAGTTTAAGCAAGCGCAAAGCGGTTTACGTGGTATTCGCGCAAGCCTTATTCCTCATCAGCTTTATATCGCCAATGAAGTCGGTAAACGCCATAATCCTCGCGTTTTATTAGCGGATGAAGTGGGCCTGGGTAAAACTATTGAGGCAGGGATGATTATCCACCAGCAACTAATGGATGGTCGTGCAGAACGTGTGTTAATTATCGTGCCTGAAAGCTTACAACATCAATGGTTAGTTGAAATGTTACGCCGTTTCAATCTGCGTTTTTCACTATTTGATGATAGCCGTTATAGCGAATCCTTATTAGATAGCGATAACCCATTTGAAACTGAACAGATGATTATCTGCTCTTTAGATTTTGTGCGTAAAAACAAACAACGTTTTGAACACCTCGTTGAAGCAACATGGGATATGCTGGTTGTCGATGAGGCGCATCACCTTGTGTGGAGCGAAGATGCTCCAAGTCGTGAATACCAAGTAATCGAAGAATTAGCCGAATCTATTCCTTCTGTATTGCTATTAACCGCAACCCCAGAACAGTTAGGTCAAGAGAGTCACTTCGCCCGTTTACGTCTGCTTGATCCAAGTCGTTTCCATGACTACAACGAATTTATTAATGAGCAACAAAAATATCGCCCTGTTGCCGACGCCGTTACTATTTTACTCTCAGAAGATGATTTAAATACTGAACAACAAAATATCATTAGCGAAATGATTAGTGAGCAAGATGTTGAGCCATTACTAAAAGCGGCAAATACACAAGGCGAAGAACGCACTAAATCACGCCAAGAGCTTATTCATATGTTAATGGACAGACACGGAACGGGCCGTCTGTTATTCCGTAATACTCGCTCTGGTGTTAAAGGTTTCCCTAATCGCTTACTTCATGCGATTAAAATGCCTCTGCCAACACAATATCAAACAGCGATTAAAGTTGCTGAAATTATGGCTGCGAAAAAGAGTCTCGAAGTTCGTGCTAAAGAGATGCTCTATCCTGAACGTATTTACCAAGAATTCGAAGGTGAAAACGCAACATGGTGGAACTTTGACCCTCGTGTTGAATGGTTGCTCAACTTCTTAACTGCAAATCGTAATGAAAAAGTACTAGTTATTTGTGCTCAGGCGGCAACAGCCTTGCAATTAGAGCAAGTTTTACGCGAGCGTGAAGCTATTCGAGCTGCCGTATTCCATGAAGGAATGTCTTTACTTGAACGCGATCGTGCTGCAGCTTATTTCGCATCTGAAGAAGAAGGTGCACAAGTTCTATTATGTTCTGAAATCGGCTCTGAAGGACGTAACTTCCAGTTTGCGAACCAACTGGTTATGTTTGATCTACCATTTAACCCTGATTTATTAGAACAACGTATTGGTCGTCTTGATCGTATTGGTCAAAATCGTGACATCGATATCAGTGTTCCTTATCTTGAAGGCACAGCTCAATCAGTCTTGTTGCGTTGGTATCACGAAGGATTAGACGCCTTTGAACATACTTGCCCTACTGGCCGTACTATTTACGACAGTAAATATAATGCATTAGTTAATTATCTTGCTCAACCTAATGAATTAGCTGACTTTGACGAGTTTATTGCTACATGTCGTCAACAGCATGATGAAATGAAACTTAAACTTGAGCAAGGCCGTGACCGCCTATTAGAAATGCACTCTAATGGTGGCGAAGTGGGCGTTGAATTAGCGGGTGAAATTGCAGCACAAGATAACGATCCTGAATTAGTGAATTTTGCACTGAACTTATTTGATATCGTCGGTATTAATCAAGAAGATCGCAGTGATAGCTTAATTATTTTAACACCATCTGACCATATGTTAGTCCCTGATTTCCCAGGATTACCACAAGATGGTTGCACTATCACATTTGATAGAGAGCAAGCGCTATCTCGTGAAGATACCCAATTTATTAGCTGGGAACACCCCATTATCCGTAATGGTCTAGATTTGATCCTGTCCGGCGATACTGGTAGCTGTGCAGTGTCTTTATTAAAAAATAAAGCATTGCCAGTGGGAACACTGTTAGTTGAACTGATTTATGTCGTAGAAGCTCAAGCGCCTAAACATCTGCATTTAAGTCGTTTCTTACCGGCAACACCAGTGCGCTTATTACTTGATCTAAAAGGTAATAACTTAGCCTCTCAAGTTGAGTTTGAAAGTTTTAACCGCCAATTAAATGCGGTTAACCGCCATACTTCTAGCAAACTGGTCAATGCGGTACAAAGCGAAGTACACCATGTACTCAAAGCCTCTGAACCGTTAATGGAAGTCGAAGCGAAAGGGCTTATTCAAAAAGCGAAAGAAGAAGCTGATCGCGTATTAACACATGAATTATCACGCCTAGAGGCTTTACGCGCTGTAAACCCGAACATTCGTGATGATGAAGTTGAAGCAATTGAAAATGAACGCACCCATATTCTTAATCATTTAGATGAAGCAAACTGGCGTTTAGATTCAATTCGTTTAATTGTTGTTACCCACCAATAATCAATGTTAAAGCGGGGGGTATTTTACTCCCCGTTGTTTTGATGAGATATCCACTATGATGGAAGTGTATAACCCGCCAACCGATCCTTGGTTACATGTTTTATATCAAGATGAGCATATTATTGCTGTCAATAAACCCAGCGGATTACTGTCAGTACCAGGTAAAGCACCAGAGCATAACGACAGTATTATGTCGCGCATTAAGACAGAGTTTCCTAATGCCGAATGTGTGCATCGTTTAGATATGGCAACCAGTGGGGTCATTGTTGTTGCGTTAAACAAAGAGGCAGAACGTGAACTAAAACGTCAGTTTCGTGAGCGTGAACCGAAAAAAACCTATATTGCTCGCGTATGGGGACACCTCGAAAAAGAAGAAGGATTAGTTGATTTACCTTTGATTTGTGATTGGCCCAATCGACCAAAACAAAAAGTCTGTCATGAAACAGGGAAAGCAGCACAAACTTTTTATGAAGTACTGGAGTATGAAGAGAATGCAACAAGAGTAAAACTCTCGCCAATTACGGGGCGTTCACATCAATTGCGGGTACACATGTTAGCGTTGGGGCATCCTATTTTAGGGGATCGCTTTTATGCATATCCGCAGGCAAAAGCGATGGCACCTCGCCTGCAGTTACATGCTCAGGAATTATTTATTACGCATCCTGCTTTTCGATCCCCGATACATTTTGAATGCCTTGCCGATTTTTAATGTCTTATGACACTAAAACAGTCACTGAACTCAATGAAGCAAGGAGCAGGCAAAGCGCTAATCCCATAACCCCAACAAGAACACGGACGTTTGACATGGATATAGTTCCTTTTTTAAGAGAAGAGAGAATGAAATAATTAATTTCACTTATATTTTACCGTGATAAATAATAAACTCAACTCAACCTAAGTTATCTCTATCACGAAATAATTCTCTCTTTTCTCATCTTTATTTACAAGATGTTAACGAAATCCTTTTTCTTTCTTAATCAAATCATAAGCAACTTGTATAGACTGTGCTTTTTGTTTTGCAATTTCCATCATTTCCGGTGGTAAACCTTTTGCAACAAGTTTATCTGGATGATGTTCTCCCATTAATTTTCTATAAGCTCTTTTTATGGTTTTAACATCATCGCTCTCATTAACACCAAGTACCTTACATGCGTCAGAGAGTGTTGGGCCTTGAGGTTGAGGCTGATAGCCCTGCCTATTTTGATAATGAAAATTTTGGCCAGCCTGCATCATTGCTAATATATGTTCAAAATGTGCCCGCGAAAAACCCAACTCATCAATAATGATAAACAGCATTTTTCTTTCATTCGGATGCAATTGACCATCGGCAAAAGCAGCTTGTAACTGAATTTCCAGAAACATCTGAAGCAAGTCTCTACGCCCCGCACAAATTTGTCGAACACGTTGTAAAGTCGCTCTTAAGGGAAAATCGGGTGATTTACCTTCTCTGAAAGCTTGTTGAGCAGCTTGACGTCCAACTCCATGCAAATTCATCCGATCCATCAATTCAGTTGCAAGCGAAATATCTGTTTGAGTGACTCGCCCTTTTGATTTTGTCAGGTGTCCTAAAACTTGAAAGGTTGCAGCAAAGAAAAACGCTTGTCTATCACGTGTATAGCGCCCACCACTTCCTAATTTACCTCGTTGCATGTCATAGAGATGCCCAAGAAAAACACCAATAACAATGCCCCAGAAGCCTACCCCCGCAAAACTCCCGATGATAAGGCCTAATAATTTTCCCCAATAGCGCATAGACTCCTCAAATCTTCAATGCTCTGCCTGCAATTTTGCATTATCATACTATTCATTTGCTTACACACCTAACACCAAGCGACGTCTAAATAGACTTTTTCTTAAAATGAAGAGATTTACTGTTTCTCTTTGGACTGAGGTAATGCTGTTTTCGTTTAAATTGTGTTAAAGTAAAATGAGTGACCAAACGAATAACTTTAGCGTTGTTATACAGCACGAAATACCGCATCAGCGCGGTGTTTTTTTGTTTCTAATAAGGCTATAACCCTATTTCAACACAGAAACATCGAAAAAATGAGGCTTATGCCTGTTTTTCGGTTACCGTTAGAACAATGTTCAGAACGTTGGGCTGGTGTCGCATAACTCCCTGCGTTAGTTTCTGGCTGTTTATCAGCATGAAGCCACTGATGACGGAAGCACATAAATACTTATGAAAAAAAGTTATCCCACACTGCTGGCCACCTTAGTTTGGGCCACAATATACGGTCAGCCCGCCTATGCTGACCTTGCCTCCCAATGTTTACTGGGAGTTCCCGTTTATAACAAACCATTAGTACAAGGCGATCCTAATAGCTTGCCCGTCACTATCACTGCAAATGATATGCAAGGTGAATATCCTCGCATGATCAAATATAAAGGTGATGTTGATATTAAACAGGGGAACCAAACCTTAAGTGCAGACAGTGTTGAACTGACACAAACTGAGGGAGAAACACCATTAAGAATGGTGACAGCTACGGGCAATGTCTCTTATGATGATCCTCAAATCATCTTAAAAGGCCCTCGTGCTTGGTCTAATCTTAATAATAAAGATACGGATATTGAACAAGGTGATTACCAGATGGTTGGTCGCCAAGGCCGTGGTTACGCCGATAAGATGCAAATGCGTGGCGAGAACCGCTATACCATTATGGATAAAGGGATGTTCACCTCATGTTTACCTGGCGATGATAGCTGGAGCGTTGTCGGTTCTGAGGTTATTTTAGACCGTGAAGAACAAGTTGCTGAAATTTGGAATGCACGCTTTCGCGTCGCTAATGTCCCTATTTTCTACAGCCCTTACCTTCAATTGCCTATCGGTGATAAACGTCGTTCTGGTTTCTTAATACCAAACGGGAGCTATTCCCGTAGTTCAGGTTTTGATTTCCAACTCCCTTACTATTGGAATATCGCTCCTAATTATGATGCCACTATTACAACCAACTATATCAGCCGTCGTGGTTTAAAATTAGATAACGAATTTCGTTATTTAATAACGCCGGGGCGCGGTACCATCGCTGTAGATTGGATTAATCACGATAGCCAATACAATAAAGATAAAGCAGAAAATAAAGCTGGCTATCTTCCTCGTGATACCGCTACACGTTGGTTATTCTATTGGGGTCATAGTGGTGTGATGAACAATGTGTGGCGATTTAATATCGATTACACCAAAGTCAGTGACAATAAGTATTTCACTGACTTTACCTCACAATATGGTAATACCACTGATGGTTATGCTACTCAGAAATTTAGTACAGGTTATGCACAACAAAATTGGAATGCGACCTTAACCACTAAGCAGTTCCAAATCTTCTCTGATAATAAAGATGCAAGAGCTTATCGTGCAGAGCCACAGCTTGATCTCAATTATTATAAGAATGATGTAGGACCATTTGATTTTCGGACTTACGCTCAATTTGTGCGTTTTACTAGTGTGGGGGAGAATACCCCCGAAGCGAATCGTTTCCATATTGAGCCAACAATTTCACTCCCAGCCTCTACAGGATGGGCAAGCTTTAATAATGAGTTGAAAATCATGGCAACTCATTATGATCAAGACATTCCAGATGGTTATAAAGCCAAACCCAATAATCAAAAATTAGATGACAGTGTTAATCGTGTATTGCCACAGTTTAAATCTGATATGAAAGTGGTCTTTGAGCGTCAATATCAAACCAAAGATATTACTCAAACCCTTGAGCCACGAGTGCAATATCTTTATGTTCCTTATAAAGATCAGTCTAATATCAATAACTTTGACTCCGCGTTATTACAGTCAAACTATGGCGGACTTTTCCGCGACAGAATGTATGGTGGCTTAGACCGTATTGCGTCTGCAAACCAATTAACAACCGGTATAACTTCGCGTTTTTATGATAGCGAATTAGTTGAACGTTTTAACGTTTCTGTGGGTCAAATCTACTTCTTTGAACGTCCGAAAACAGGTTCATCAAACGAAATCATCAATAGCAAAGATGAAACAGGTTCAATGGTATGGGCTGGTGATGCCTACTGGCGGATCACTGATACCGTAGGTATGCGTGGTGGTTTACAATATGACCGTCGTTTAGGTAGCGTATCGATGGGTGATGCAATTATGGAATATCGCGCCGATAGTGATCATCTACTACAGTTGAGCTATCGTTATGTTGATCGTGATTATATCCAAGCAACACGTGTTCGCCCTTATGATGGAAAAATGAACCCTCTACCTGAATACCAAAAAGGTATTTCACAAGTGGGTGTTGTAGGCAGTTGGCCATTAGCAGAACGTTGGGGCCTTGTGGGTGCCTATTACTTTGATACTAAAGAGTCCGAACCTGTTAGCCAGATGGTTGGTTTACAATATAACACCTGTTGTTGGGCGGTAAATGTAGGTTATGAACGAAAAATTGTTGGCTGGAAAGTTGACCACAGCGATATTGATAATAAATGGTCTATCAATGTGGAACTCAGAGGCCTAAGTAACAATCATAGTTTGGGTAGCCAGAAAATGCTTGAACGCGGTATCTTACCTTATCAAAGAGCATTCTGATTTAATCAGACTACGGAATTGGCTGAATAAATATGTCAACCCGCAATAAGATGCGGAAAATACATAATGGGAAACTTATGAAAAATTGGAAAACGCTGTTTATCGGCTTAATGATCACGGTCGGTGCAGCTACCAGCTCAACAACGTTTGCTGCACAAGAATTAAACCGTGTATCGGCTATCGTCAATAACGGTGTCGTTCTAGAAAGTGACGTCAATAGAATGCTACAGACTGTCAAAATGAACGCAAAAAATGCCGGACAGGAAATGCCTGATGAGCAAGTTCTTCGCCAACAAATTCTAGAGCGTTTGGTAATGGATAACATCATTTTGCAAATGGCACAACAAATGCAAATTGATATTCCTGATGCAGCAGTGGAATCTACTATTCAAGGTATTGCTGCTGAAAATAAAATTTCACTTGATCAACTGAAAAAGCGTCTCGCTGCTGATGGTATTTCTTACAACGATTATCGCCAAGATATTCGTAAAGAAATGATGCTAGCAGAAGTACGCAACAATGAAGTTCGTCGCCGTATTACTATCTTGCCTCAAGAAGTTGATTCTCTTGCTAAGCAAATTGAAGATCAAGCAAGCCAAAGTATTGACCTGAATCTGAGCCATATCTTAATTCCATTATCTGAAAATCCAGCGCCCTCAGAAATAGAAAAAGCGAAGCAAGTGATCGCTCGGATTATGAATCAACTAAAAAATGGTGCTGATTTTGGTAAGTTAGCTGCAACTTATTCTGCTGATCCACAAGCATTAAATGGCGGTAATATGGGTTGGGCATCTATTGATGAATTACCAACACTATTTGCTAAAGAATTAGCAAATGCACAAAAAGGTCAAATCGTAGGACCTCTACACTCTGGTGTCGGTTTACACATTATCAAGGTAAACGATATTCGAGGCGCATCAAATACACTCTCTGTTACCGAAGTTAAAAGTCGTCATATTCTGCTAAAAAGCTCTCCAATCATGAATGATGAGCAAGCCTATGCCAAACTACAGCAGATCTCTGCCGATATTCGTAGTGGTAAAATAAGCTTTGCTGATGCAGCAAAAGAGTACTCTGAAGATCCAGGTTCAGCACTACGTGGCGGTGAGTTAGGATGGTCAATGCCTGATGTTTACGATCCCGCATTCCGTGATGCGTTAATGCGCTTAAATAAAAATGAATTAAGCCAACCTGTTCGCTCAAACTTTGGCTGGCATTTAATTGAATTAGAAGACACGCGTAGTGTTGATAAAACTGATGCTGCAAATAAAGAACAAGCATACCGTTTACTCTTCAATCGTAAGTTTAATGAAGAAGTGCAAAATTGGATGCAAGAGCTACGTGTAGGGGCTTATGTGAAAATAATGAACGAGAATAATGCAAACTAAGCAAATAAAACCACTTGTTATCACCCCCGGCGAACCAGCCGGGGTTGGTCCTGATCTGATTATCTCATTAGCACAAATGAGTTGGGATTTACCTTGGGTTGTTTGTGCTGATCCTCAGTTACTTAAAACAAGAGCAGAATTATTAAATCTGCCTCTTTCATTAGTTGAATACAATCCAGACAAGCCACCTCAAGCACACACACCTAGTCAAATTTGTGTACTCCCTATCGCACTTCACTCTAATGTCATTCCAAGTACATTAGATACGCGCAATGGATTATACGTTGTAGACACATTAGCTCGTGCTTGTGATGGTTGCCTAAACGGTGAATTTTCAGCACTCGTGACGGGACCGGTTCATAAAGGTATTATCAATGATGCAGGTGTGCATTTTACAGGACACACCGAATTTTTTGCTGATCGGAGCCACTGCGAACGTGTTGTCATGATGCTGGCAACAGATACTTTAAGAGTCGCACTTGCAACAACACATTTGCCTTTACGTGATGTGGCGGATGCAATTACAGGTGAGCTACTGCATGAAATTATCACCATTTTAAACCACGATTTAAAAACAAAATTTGGTATAGCAGAACCTCAAATTTACGTTTGTGGTCTTAATCCTCATGCAGGAGAAAGCGGTCATATGGGACGTGAGGAAATTGACATTATTGAGCCTGCGTTAACACAATTACGTCAGCAAGGTATTTGTCTCCATGGGCCTTATCCTGCTGATACCCTTTTTCAGCCTAAATATTTAACACATGCTGATGCTGTATTAGCGATGTATCACGATCAGGGATTACCTGTGCTAAAATATGAAGGTTTTGGTCGTGCCGTGAATATCACTCTTGGCCTTCCTTTTATCCGTACTTCTGTTGATCATGGCACCGCCCTTGAGCTTGCAGGTACGAAAAGCGCAGATGCTGGCAGTTTTTGCACCGCATTAAATTTAGCCATTAATATGATACAAAATTGTAATGAATAATAGAGTCCATCAGGGGCACTTTGCCCGTAAACGCTTCGGGCAGAACTTTTTAACAGACAGCTATATTATTGAAAGTATTGTTGAATCTATTTATCCACAACCCGGCGAGGCTATTGTTGAAATTGGCCCCGGTTTAGGTGCTATCACAGAACCCGTTGGCGCCAGAATGGATAAAATGACAGTCGTTGAAATCGACCGTGATTTAGCTGCTCGTTTAGAAGTTCATCCTACATTAAAAGACAAGCTGACCATCATTCAGCAAGATGCAATGACGATTGATTTTGCACAATTAGCAAAAGAACGTCAGCAGCCTCTGCGTGTCTTTGGTAACTTGCCTTATAATATTTCGACACCACTTATGTTCCATCTTTTCAGTTTTGCCGACGCAATTTCTGATATGACCTTTATGTTGCAAAAAGAAGTAGTTAATCGCCTTGTCGCAGGTCATGGTAGCAAAACTTACGGTCGCTTAAGTGTAATGGCGCAATATTATTGCCAAATCATTCCTGTACTTGAAGTTCCACCAACTTCATTTAAACCGGCCCCCAAAGTTGATTCAGCGGTTGTTCGCTTGATCCCTTATAAAGAAAAACCTTATCCAGTTACGGATATTGCGATGCTAAGCCGTATTACTTCACAAGCCTTCAACCAACGTCGAAAAACATTACGTAACAGTTTAGGTGGATTGCTAACAGCGGAAGATATGGTGGCACTAGGTATCGACCCGACTGCTCGCGCAGAAAATATTTCTGTTGAGCAATATTGTAAAGTGGCAAACTGGTTATCGCAAAAGCAAGAGACACAAGCATAAGATAAAGCCAGAGACAGGAGGCATTATGTTCACCTCATCAAAAGTGGCGATACAAGTACAAAGTGTTTACATTGAAAGCCAATCATCTCCCGAAGATGAACGCTATGTATTTGCTTATACTGTATCAATTCATAATTTGAATAAATGTGCAATTCGCCTCCTGCGCCGTTACTGGTTAATTACTAATGCACTAGGTAATACGACGGAGGTTCGAGGTGAAGGTGTTGTCGGTGAGCAACCATTAATTGAACCAGGTACTCACTACCGTTATACCAGTGGTGCTGTTCTTGAAACACCGATGGGAACAATGGAAGGCCATTATGAAATGATTGATACTGACGGGCGATTATTTCAAATCGAGATCCCTGTTTTCCGCCTTGCACTTCCAACATTGATAAATTAATTATGGCAACTTATTTAATTGGTGATATTCACGGGTGTTACTATGAACTGCGCCACCTTCTGGATAAAGTGAGTTTTGATCCTACAAAAGACACATTGTGGTTAACGGGTGATCTTGTTGCTCGAGGCCCTCATTCACTTGAAGTGCTACGTTTTGTAAAAAGCTTAGGCTCGTCTTTAAAGCTTGTTTTAGGTAATCATGATCTTCATCTTCTAGGTGTATTTGCAAAAATAAGTCGAAATAAACCAAGAGATAAACTTAATGAATTACTCAGTGCCCCAGATGCCGATGAATTAATTAATTGGTTAAGACGCCAACCAATACTACAAGTCGATGAAGAAAAGAAAATGATTATGGCGCATGCTGGGATCACACCGCAGTGGGATTTAGAAACCGCTAAGATGTGTGCCCGTGAAGTGGAAGCCATTTTAAGCAGTGATAGTTATCCTTTATTCATTAACTCAATGTATGGCGATCTCCCCAATAATTGGTCATCAGAACTCACAGGTTTAGCACGACTACGCTTTAGTACCAATGCATTCACTCGAATGCGCTACTGTTTTCCTAATGGTCAGTTGGATATGATTTGTAAAGACAAACCATTAGAAGCCCCTGCACCATTAAAACCTTGGTTTGATTTACCGAGTCAGCTTCCTGAAGGTTATAGCATTATTTTTGGCCATTGGGCCTCTCTTGAAGGAAAAGGCACCCCTGATAATGTATATGCTCTCGATACAGGGTGTTGCTGGGGAGGAAACCTCACTTGCTTGCGCTGGGAAGATAAACAATATTTCACTCAAGCTAGTCTATCTGCACCTAAGTAACCCTTTTCATTATCTTCATTTCAAGCGCAAGAAATAAATGCTCTATTTTTGCGCTTTGCCATTCCGCTTTATTTCTTTTTACCTAATTTACTTTTTTTGATACTAAAGAGAACATTTTTCATACAAAAACGAACAACACAAAAAAAGACAAGAATAAAACCTTATTAATCAATAAATTATTTTTTTTCGACAATAAATAAGTAGGAAAAATTACAATATTAAGAATAAAAAATCTCTATATTGATTAATATCTCATATATTATCCTTATAAAATGAGTTTATTAAAATATAAATAATGATTACCTTTAAATAATGTTTTTTTATAAATAAAATTCTTAGTTAGAATAATAAATCTTATTTCTTATAATTATTATATTAATAAGATAGGAATAATAAAAAGGGAGATATTTAATCTCCCTTTTTATTTAATTCTTGTTATTTTCTTCTTTTTAATATTTCGAAGCAGTAGTTATGAGAATTGTTTTCATCTGCTTCATGATATTCCATAAAGGTAGAATCCCATTCATCAGGCTCATAATCAGGGAATGTTGTATCACCAATTACTTCAGCATCGATGTGTGTTAGATAAAGTGTATTAGCCATAGGTAAAAATTGCTCATACACTTTACCACCACCGATTACCATAATTTCATCATAATTTTCAGCAGCTTGTAAAGCTTCGTCTACAGACTTAACCCAAACAACGTCACTATCTGTTCCTGGTTGGCTACTTAAAACAATATTAAGACGATTTGGTAGAGGACGTCCAATAGATTCATAAGTCACCCGGCCCATAATAACGGGTTTATTTAACGTATTCTTTTTAAACCATGCGAGGTCACCTGGTAATGTCCAAGGCATTGCCTTTTCCATACCAATAATGCGATCCATCGCTAATGCTGCGATTAAACTAATATTCATTTACACACCTACGGGTAAAGATGGGAAAAAAACTGCTCACACTATACGTAAAGCTAAAACCTGAGTCGATACAAATTATGCTTCCTTGATAATAAATAATTGCTTTATACTCGAAGTGTTAACTTAATCATATAAGATTCAATCATTATAATATTGTTATATACAAGGCGCTATTATGCTTGAAACTTCTTTAGTCGTTTTTACAATAGCTTTACTTGGCATGATCTCACCAGGTCCTGACTTTTTTCTCGTTGTAAAAAATGCGGCACGTTATCAACGATCTGCAGCAATGATGACAGCAATGGGCATTGTGGCGGCATTGCTTGTACATATGTCATATTGTGTTGCAGGTATTGCTGTTCTGATTACAACAACACCTTGGCTCTTTTCTATTTTGAAATATGCAGGTGCCATCTACTTACTATGGATTGGTTTTCAGAGCTTACTCTCAAAATCTAATCATTCGATTAATGAAAAAACTGATAAACATTCACAAGTCAGTTTTAAGAAAGCCTTTATGCAAGGTTTTCTCTGTAATTTGCTTAATCCTAAAGCAACCTTGTTCTTTCTTGCCGTTTTCACTCAAGTATTAAGTGTTGATTCCAGCATCGGCGAAAAGTTGTGGTATGCCTTTATTATTTGGGGATTAGCCGTCGTTTACTGGCCATTATTGGTTTTATTAATTCAAAGCGCACCAGTAAGAAAAGTGCTTAACAGAGTCCAAAAAAGCATTGATAAAGTACTGGGTGTGGTACTGATTGGATTAGGCATTAAAGTGGCATTGAGTTAAATAAAAAATCCTCTTTAATAATATTTATTAAAGAGGAATAACCTATTTATACAAAATTGAAACTCCAATCATTATCACTCTTTAAATAATCAATAACATCCAATAAAACCCTTTCATTCTCAAGATAATTAGAATTGTTTTTCATTTTATTTAAAATTACCTCATAATTATCTCTAATAATATTGGCAATATTATTTTTCATTTCATCACTGTTTTTATTCTTACTAAATAAATTTTTCATCTTTCTATTATACTCAGATATAAAACATTCATCCCCTGCTGTTTTTTCTTCCTCTTTAACAATATTATCGTATTCTAATAATCCCGAATTAAGCATATTATCTATAAATTTATTGACGCATTCATTATTTTTCAATTTATTTGTTAACAGGTTTAATATATATTTTCTAAAACTACTATTATTATAATTTCCAACATTATACTTGACTGCTTTATCAATAAAACACTTAGTTATATTGATAATAAAATTTTTCTCCATCTCCATCGAGTAAATATCATGCATTGTATTAACTAAATACATTATTGAATTATCTATTTTATTATATTTTTTTCCATCAAGCTCCTTACAAGCATAATCTATTGCAGTATCAATATACTGCCTATAATTAAAGTTAATATAATTTAGCATACTAGCGCATTCTGAACTATGTCTACTCAACTGTTCAAATTTTTCTCTTTGATAATTATTAATCACATCCAGAGAGATGCTCATTATAGTAATAAAGTCTCCTTTCGTTTTAGATTTTTCATAGAGATAATTTTGTATTAGTTTTTTAGCATTATCATGACAATCATTTTTTATTGCCGTATTTAAACTTAAAAAAAACGAATCTAATGATGCTCTCTTAAAACTAATAAAATCAGAGTTTATTAATCTACAATTCTTATATTTTATCTTTTCACCTCCAGCAAAAAGAGTGAATAAATCATTTGCCTTAACATGTTGATGTTTATCTAACAAAAAAGTTAAATCAGTTTTTAAATTAAATATTTTCTTTATAAAAAAAGATATCTTAGATGAAAAGCTTTTATTTTCCATTCCTACATAAAAACAACTAAAACTGTTTAACACACTATTAATTTCATTTTTTATTTTATATTTTTCTTTTTGAATTACATCGATATTTTTTATCGAGTTAGCTTGAAAACTAATAGACTTCACATTCATAATGACTCCTTATTTCATAGTCAAACAATCCTTTATTTTCCTACTTTTTCATACAAAAAAAGACCCTTATCACTAAGGGCCTTTTATAGAAAACAACCTAAATAAAATTAGAAATTAACTTTTAGTGTTGCATTAATACCACTTGAACTTACATCACTATTATATTGGCCTTGGTAAGAAAGCCCGAAAGTCGTTGATTTACTTAATTGCGCATCAACACCTAAACCAACACCAAACAGATTATCCAGTTTGCCACCACGTAAAGTTGCATCTCCGGAATGAGATAAGAAGAGGCGTGATTCAGGGCGGTTATCACCAAATAAATGACTTGCAGAAATATCGCCTTTTAATGCCATATTAACGTTACCAGCCATAAATGGATATCCACCACGTAAACCAATAGTACCTACTTGAATATCTTGTGAATCAGTCTTAGTGGTAAATTTCATATTACCAACATTTTCATTGATATCATCGGTTGATACACGTAACCAACTGAATCCTGCATATGGCTCAATAGAGTACTGATTAGTATTAAATTGAGTATAAGCACCTTCTAAGAAAATTTGAGTAATTTTTGCATCATAACTTGTAGAGTTATAACCTGCATTTTGTCCTACCCAAAGTGTTCTTTTAGCATCTCTATCTTGGTGAGTATGTGTAAAACCATAATTTAATGAAGCCACATCAAGTAGATTAGACACACCATAAGCACCAATATGGATATCGTTGCTATCTATTTTACCGTGTTCATTCCCTTTATATTTGGTTGAACCTGCACCAAAGAAGAGGCCTGCTTTGGTATTTTCGGTCACATCTATTTCTGCACCTAATAAACCGACATAAAAATCAACATCGATATTACTATGACCATAATCAGCATTGCCCCATTGTCCAATACCCGTCATCCAAATACGTGCATTACTATTATCCAATTTAGCATAACGGCCTTGCCCAATCCCCATTGCTTGATCTTTCACAGTGCGTGTTAAACCTAACACATTCACTACACTTGCACTGTTAGCATTAAGGTACATATCACTGCCCAATGATCCATAAGTCTTATTCAGATCTTTTTCATTCATTGGTAATACAGCATTGAATAAATCGCCACTGCCTGTGTTATCTAACGTATTAGCAATAGATCGCCCATTTTCATTATTCGCAAATGTGGCTAAAGAGGTATTTTCTTTCTTACTTAATGTACCTGTAATTGTGTTGTCTTTTACGGAAATATTTTTATCAAATAACGCATAATCATTATTCGAAGTCACTTCGTTATTCGCTAACATTTTCGTTTTAGTGCGATTATCAACTAAATTGTCAGCATTAACGGTGCCTGTCGCGACAGTGTTATTAAGGTAGATATCTTTTAATTGACCTTCACTATCAGCACCAATATCTAAACTTGCCCCTTTATTTAAGGCCATATCTCCGACATTAACATCATGCCCAACAGTCACTAAGTACGTGCCTTTATCGTTGATATTAATATTGGCTTTGTGGCTTTCGTTTGATGCTAATTGGCCTTGTTGTGTAAAGGTATCGTTGTAACGATCAATCACACTTAATTTGCCACCATTAACATTAACTGCTTCTGTACCAAATGATTCCGTAAAGCCATATAAAGTCCCTTGCTCAACTGTTGTACCACCGCGATAAGTATTATCGCCAGTCATCACTAATGTACCTTCACCTTTTTTAACGAGAGAACCATCATATAAACCCGCGTTAATTTTAGCCTGAATAGCATCAGCACGTTTTTGGTAATACTCTTTACGCCATTTTTCAGCATCTTCTTTGCTAATAATATGGGAAGTTGGATCTGGGTTACCATCGTTGATAACAAAATCCGTACCTAGATTGTAATCCCCGCCAGCTGCAATGCCTTTATCTGTATATTCCTTAAACCATGCAAGATCTTCTTGTTCACGTAAATCTAATGCGGTCTGTGAAATATCATTTGTCCAAACATCAAGTGGAGTCATGCTTAGGTTATATTCAAATTTACCTAAGAATTGGCCTGGACCATACATCCCTTTATCTAAATCCGGTGTACCCCAACCATAACGTATATCTGGCGTCCCTTCTGCTGCCGTCCAGCTATCATATAAAGAGCCATCTGGATTACGGTGATTGGCTGTTGTAAACATCACATCACGTATTTGCATCGCATTCATCGACTCGTAACGTGACATCAATACGCCCATAGCACCTGTCACGTGGGGCGCTGCCATTGATGTACCACTAAAGGTATCCCAACCTGCATTTCCCTCTTCATCAACAATTGACGAATAAATGTAACGACCTGGTGCAACAACCGTCCACCATTTCGCATTACCCGCTTCATTGAAGATTTTTTCTAATTCATAACCCGATTTGTCCGCATTCTGTTTCAGTCCCGCAACCGCAATCCAATGTTTTTCTGCTTCAGGATTAAAGTAAGGATAAAGAGGGCGATAATAAGGTTGAGCAAAGTCACGGTTACCGGTTGTAAAGACTTGTACAACGTTAGTGCCTTTTACTGCGTCATAAGCCGCATCAACAAAGGAAGGTTTATCGCCATAGACTTTTTTAAAGTAGAAATATTCATATTCCGTTTGCGCAGTCGTATCTACTGGCATATGAACGGTTGTATTACCACCATCTGGGCCCAACGTTTTATCTTGATTAATAATACGAGGGTTGGTTCCCCAGCTATTATTAATTACCTGAGCCCCTGCATCGACCATGGCTTTCCAGCCCGTATAGAAATAGGTGTAATCTTGGTAAGGCCCATAGTTATTACTATCTGTTGCGCCTGTATTTCCTAAATAAACATCAGCACCCCATGCAACCCCATGCATACCATTACCGTCACGGCTTGCGCCTACGGTGCCTGTAACATGTGTTCCGTGTGTATCATTCACACCTTTGATCCAACCTCCATCAACATCAAAGACCTGACCTTTTTCATAATGCCCCCCCATTTCCTGAGGATAACGCATGCCAGTTGAACCATATTGGCCTTTGGCTTTCACAGCATGAAACCGAGCATCATTCAATTCGGGATGTGATAATAATGCACCAGAGTCCATTACACCGATTTTGGCACCTTGCCCATGAAAACCAAGTGCATAAGCATGAGAGGCATTCATAGCCGCCAAGCCCCAGTCTTTTTGATATTCTTGGCTTTCCCAACTTTTTGTATCACCTAATTGTCCAGCTTCTGAATATGCAATGGAATATCCAGAAAAAAGTAACGCGGATGCAACAAGGGAGAGTTGAAATATATTTTTATTTATTCTATTTTTTTTATTCATTTTGTGATGATGACTTAAAGCTATTTCTTTGTTCATTCTGTACCTTCAGTTATATTAAAATTAATAACGTTTATTAAGGATCAAAAACAAAAGACGCAAAGATTCTCTTGTTTCTAGAGAAATAATTACTTGAAGGGCATCTCAAAAATATGATTTTATGCCAGAAAAATAGATAGATTGACTAGTCAATCACAAATTAACAGATAGATTAAACAGATTTAGATCGCAATACATTATATTACAAAAAGTTAAAACTAATTTTAATCAACATTATTTCTATTAATATCAATATTTAAATCAATTTAATAAAGAGAATGTAGATAAAAAAACAATCACACCAAATTAATTAACAAATTAAACATAAGAATATTATTCTCTATTTAACTTTAGTCGAAAAAATATAATCTGCATTATTTAGATATAAAAAAAACAGTATTTTATTTTAAAAATACTGTTTTTCTTTTAATTTAATTTAGCGCTATTGCTAAGCTGTTATTCTACAGGCGTGATTTCCATTTGTCCTACCATTCCTTTATCTGCATTTTCTAGTAACTGGCTGTAATACAAGAAAGGAAAGTGGGAATAAGAAGGCTGTTTTAACTCCACTAGTAACTCACTCTGACTTTCAATCCAAACCGTATCTTTCCAACCAAAATCCGCAGGTACAGGTTTCTGACCATTATGGTTAATTACTTTAAAACGGGCACCTTCAATATGGAAAGGTTGCGGTGTTGGTACGGTGACAAGCCAACGTTCCCACCCATTCTGCTTGCCAACTAAATCAATTCTTGAAAGCTCCCAACGAGCATTATTTATTCCCGGAGGACTGTTATGCAGTTGAATAGTTCTAGGCTGAATAGAGGTGGTGATTTGTGTGTCATCTACTGCTAATTGCGCAGGTGCCTTGTCTGTCACTAATGACATTAATCCGGTCGGCTTAATAGTGAGTACATTGGCATTACGTAGTAAATCAGAAGGTTCAAAAATACCACGAAGTCTATCCATAAAACCAGCACTTTGCCCTGCTGTAATGATGACTTCGCCCCCTTCAGACATATCAATCAATATTTCACGCCGCTCACCCGGAGCCATTGGTACGGATTTCAATTCAACCGGAGATGTTAATAAACCTTGATCCGAGGCGATAAGGTAAAGTGATCGACCATCATTTGCAGTTAATTCATAACGACGAGCATTAGATGCATTCACTAAACGTAAACGTATCCAACCTCTAGAAACTTCAATATAAGGATCTTCACGCCCATTCACTAGCAACGTATCACCATAAAAACCGTCACTTGCGGCTTCTTTGTCATATTGCGGTGTACCAAAATTATCAATTCGTTTATCTTGAATTATCAGCGGAAAATCATTCACACCATAATCTTTGGGTAAAGGTAGGGAGCGACTTTCGTCATCTTCCACAATCCACATTCCCACCAGCCCGTTATAAACGTGAGGCGCCATTTTAAAGGGAGTATTGGCGTGATACCAACACGTTGCAGCTTTTTGTCGAATAGGTAATACCGGCGACCAATAAGCGCCTGGCGACATTAATCTGGCTGCGCCTCCGACTTGTGTGCCGGGAACTAATAAACCACTTACCGTCATGGATACAGCTTCATTAAGACGGTTACTATAAATAAGTTTTATATCATCGCCACTTTTAACTTTGATTGTTGGTCCTGGAGTTGAGCCATTAATGCCCCAAACCTGCACTTTTTGCGTACCATTAAACGCCCAATGCACGTTTTGCAAAGTCAAAAAAAGTGGCTGACCATGGCGAGATTCGAGCAATGGCGGTATTGGCAATTTTTTATCATTAACTGATTCAGCACGAACAGAAGAAGATATTGAGCCCAGACATACCGCTAAGCCTGAAGCCTGAATAAACTGGCGACGACTAAATGACATACTTTCTCCGCAACAAAATACAAATATTCCTATCACACAATTAAAAAAAACGGACAGGAAAAAAGCTGCTGTGATTTAAAGACAAAAGGACTTAAATGAAATTATGGGAGCATAATAGCGCGGATGTGACATAAATCCTAAAAATAGTTGATAACAGAGTGTATTTTCATCAATTAGAAACAATATAAGCCTGTCTTCAGGCTTATATTCATAGAATAGAGAAAGATAAGAAGCGTTAATTTAATTTACCAGGGAAATCACGTTTATTCATTTCTTCAACTTCTTTATCTAACTCTTCAATTTTCACTTTCATTATTTGGCGACAATCTTCAGCTAATTCTCGTACTTGATCTTTAGTGTATTTTGAAACATCAATCGGAGGCAACATTTCAACAATCACGTAGCCGTTGTTCCAGCGATTAAGTTTTATTTTACCTTGGGTTGTCGAGACACAAACCGGGATAATAGGGACGCCAGCTTGAATGGCTGCATGAAAAGCCCCTGTCTTAAACGGTAATAATCCGCGACCACGGCTACGCGTTCCTTCAGGGAACATCCACACTGAAATTTTCTTCGCTTTAATTTGATCGGCAACTTGTGAAATTGTGCCATGAGCTTTAGAGCGATTTGCTCTATCAATCAAAATATTACCGGTGATCCAATACAACTGACCAAAGAAAGGAATAAAAATTAAGCTTTTTTTCCCCACTGTTACCGTATTAGGTTGTACCGCATTCGACATTGTCACCATATCAAAATTATTTTGATGGTTTCCAATATAAATACTTGGGCCATAACTTTTTGCTTCTTTTGGAAATCGTTCAACCAATTTAATGCCAAATACATGAGACAATTTGCCGAATAGGCGACCATATGTCATAACATGTTTAGGATTTCTTGGTGAAAACATGCAATAAATCATTCCAAAAGTCACCACTAGGATCGTGTAAAGAATGACAATGATGCCTCGAATAATGGCTAACATAAATTTTAGCGTCCTAAGTCCTAAATAGAAGTGGGTCAACCGACCCACTCAATATTATTAAGTATTAAATTTAATTCGACTCAATATCAATATGATCAATAACTTGAGCTCCACGAGGTAAAGAAGTACCTCGGCGCCCTCGTTTTGCTTTGAAGCCAGCAAGTTCAGCCATCGACATAGTCAGCTTACGTTTACCAAAGTGCAGTGTTACTGACGCATTTTCAGGTAATACACGTAACCAAGCGACATTATCCTCACCACTTGCAGCTTGTGAAGCTGGAATTGAAACCATCTGATTTCCTTTTCCTTTGACCATCGTCGGTAATTCTGAAGCCTCAAAAATCAGCATCCTACCGCCTTTAGTAATGATCATAATGAGATCACTAAGATCATCATTCAAGCGTTGTGGCGGTAATGGTAGTGCATTTTCAGGTAAAGTCAGTAGTGATTTTCCTGCTTTATTTTTAGAAGTTAAATCATCAACCTGACAAATAAAACCATAACCCGCATCCGATGCCATTAAGATCTTATCGGTACTTTCGCCCATTACAATATGACGTAGCTGTGCACCTTTCTGAACTTTTAATCGTTCAGTTAACGCATCACCTTTGCTACGACCAGAAGGCAAGGCATCAACATCAACGGTATAGCTTTGCCCTGAGGTATCAATTAAGTGTACAGGTTGATTACTCATGCCTTCTACGGCATCAAAATAATCATCACCAGCTTTAAAACCAGCAGATTTAGCATCAATATTATGGCCTTTTTGGCAACGAATAAGCCCTTTTTCAGACATAATGACTGTAACAGCTTCAGGATGTAGATGTTTTAACGGAATAGGTTCATCACCCGCATTACCGCTAAAATAGTTGATTTCTTCTGCTTTAAGCACTTCCTGTTGACCATCAACAGTAAAGATTAATGCTTCATCTTTAGGTACTAACAGTGTTTGCTCAACCACATCACCTTGCTCTTTGCCTAACGCAACTAAACGAGTCCCACGTCCTTTTTTGTTCATATCATTCAGTTGTTCTGCTGAAATGGCTAAAATACGTGTTTTATCCGTGATGATAATAAGCCAATACCGGTTATTCTTTTTCTGTGGATCAACTAAGAATGGCTCAAGTAATTCTGTTTCTTGCGAAACGGTCAGCAACCCTTTACCTGTTTTATTTTTTGTTTCCATCTCATCATAAGAGAGAACAGAACCGTAGCCTTCTTTTGTTGCCAGTAAATATTCCTGCCCTGCACTGCCAGCTAACATGTATTTCACGCTAGCCTCTGGTGGGAAGGTTAATTTGCCTGTTAATGGCTCGCCTTGACTTCGCCCAGAAGGCATATCATTCGGACTTAACGTGTAGCTTCTTCCTGTAGAATCAAGGAATAGAACAGGTTGATTACTCATACCACGTACAGCACTATGATAACTATCCCCAGCACGATAACTCATACCTCTAGGATCAATATCATGACCTTTAGCGTTACGTACCCACCCCATTTCAGAAAGCACAATAGTCACTGGCTCTGATGGCAACATATCTTGTTCATTCACTACTTTCGCCTCTTCTTGAGGGCGAATTGGCGAACGACGATCATCACCAAATTCTTTTGCGTCTGCTTCAATCTCTTTTTTCAGTAACGTATTTAAACGACGTGGTGAACTTAGTAATTTCTCGATACTATCGCGTTCTTTTTCAAGTTCATCACTTTCGCCTTTTAATTTCATCTCTTCAAGTTTTGCTAAATGACGCAAACGTAACTCTAAAATAGCCTCTGCTTGAATATCAGATAGCTCGAAGCGACGCATCAATTCTACTTTTGGCTCATCTTCATGACGAATAATCTCAATGACTTCATCAATATTGAGATAAGCAATTAATAAGCCTTTAAGAATTTCTAAGCGACGTAACACTTTTTCTAAACGATGATTCAGACGATTTGTGACTGTTTGGCGACGATAAACTAACCATTCGTTTAAAATAGTCAGTAATCCTTTTACTGCCGGTCGGTTATCTAACCCAATCATATTCAGGTTAACGCGATAACTCTTTTCTAAATCAGTATTCACAAACAAGTAGTACATGACTTGTTCTAAATCAACACGATTACTACGAGGTACAATAACAAGTCTTGTCGGATTTTCGTGATCAGATTCATCACGTAAATCTTCAACTAAAGGTAATTTTTTTGCTCGCATCAGTGATGCGATTTGCTCAAGCACTTTGGCACCAGAGACTTGATGAGGTAACGCAGTGATAACCGCGCATCCTTCTTCTTTTTGCCAAATAGCTCGCATTCTGACAGAGCCACGCCCTGTTTTATAAATCTTTTTGATATCGTCTTGAGCCGTAATAATTTCCGCTTCAGTCGGATAGTCAGGGCCTTGAACATGTTGCATTACATCAGATAATCCTGCATCAGGATTATCTAAAAGCATCACTAAGGCTTGCCCAATTTCGCGCGCATTATGCGGCGGAATATCTGTTGCCATCCCAACAGCAATACCTGTCGTACCGTTAAGAACGATATTGGGTAAACGTGCTGGCAACATTTTCGGCTCTTGCATTGTGCCGTCAAAGTTAGGGATCCAATCTACCGTTCCGTGTCCTAATTCACTCAATAAAGTTTGTGAATATTTAGAAAGGCGTGATTCGGTATAACGCATGGCTGCGAAAGATTTTGGATCATCCGGTGCCCCCCAGTTACCTTGCCCGTCAATCAACGGATAACGATAAGAGAAAGGCTGAGCCATAAGTACCATTGCTTCATAACATGCGCTATCACCATGTGGGTGATATTTACCTAGCACGTCACCAACAGTACGAGCTGATTTTTTAAATTTGGCACTATTATTTAAACCGAGCTCAGACATCGCATAAACGATACGACGTTGCACGGGTTTTAGCCCATCTCCAATAAAAGGTAATGCACGATCCATAATGACGTACATGGAATAGTTGAGATAGGCATTCTCTGTAAATAAGTGGAGCGGTTGACGCTCTACACCATCATGAGTCAATTCACTCATTCAATATTTTCCTCAGACTCTTGTGGTATCCATTACACTTCGATGTCAACTTCATCGCCTTTTTCTTGTAACCAATTTCGGCGATCTTCAGAGCGTTTTTTCGCTAACAACATATCCATCATGCCTAAGGTTTCTTGATAATTTTCATCATCAATCACCAATTGCACTAAACGACGCGTATTAGGATCAAGCGTTGTCTCACGCAATTGAAGTGGGTTCATCTCCCCCAATCCTTTAAAGCGCTGTACGTTAGGTTTTCCTTTTTTACGACTTAATCGTTGTAAAATGGCATTTTTCTCTGATTCATCAAGGGCATAATGAACTTCTTTACCTAAATCGATACGATAAAGTGGTGGCATTGCCATATAAACATGCCCTTCCTTAACAAGTGCAGGAAAATGACGCACAAATAACGCACATAATAGTGTTGCAATATGCAAACCATCGGAGTCCGCATCCGCAAGAATACACACTTTACCGTAACGTAATTGGCTTAAATCATCACTATCAGGATCCATGCCAATGGCTACAGAAATATCATGTACCTCTTGTGAAGCAAGCACTTCATCAGAAGAGACTTCCCATGTATTTAGAATTTTACCTCGCAGTGGCATAATCGCTTGGTACTCACGATCTCGCGCTTGCTTAGCAGAACCTCCCGCAGAGTCCCCTTCAACTAAAAAGAGTTCGGTATACCGTAAATCTTGAGATGTACAATCTGCTAATTTTCCGGGTAGTGCAGGTCCAGAGGTGAGTTTTTTTCTCACCACTTTTTTTGCCGCTCGCATACGACGCTGAGCACTACTAATGGCCATGTCAGCGAGTAATTCACCAACTTGAACATTCTGATTTAACCATAAGCTAAAAGCATTTTTTACAGCACTTGCAACAAATGCACTGGTTTGTCTTGAAGAGAGTCGCTCTTTGGTTTGCCCTGCAAATTGAGGATCTTGCATTTTGACTGATAATACATAAGCGCAACGCTCCCATGTATCGTCAGCAGTTAATTTAATGCCTCTTGGGAGTAAATTACGGAATTCACAGAATTCACGCATTGCATCTAACACACCTTGGCGTAAACCATTAACGTGTGTCCCCCCCTGAACAGTCGGGATTAAGTTAACATAACTTTCAGTGAGTAAATCGCCACCTTCTGGTAGCCATAACATAGACCATTCAACAGCCTCATTATCCCCTTCAAATTTTCCAGTAAAAGGCTCTTCAGGAAGGCGAATAAATTCAGCAACAGCTTCACTTAAATAATCGGTTAAACCATCAGCATAGCACCAATTTTCTTGTGTTTTATTCACTTTATCAACAAAAGAGACATTAACTCCGGGGCATAATACGGCTTTTGCTTTTAGTACATGAGATAAGCTTTTAGACGAAAAACGGGGAACATCAAAGTAAGAGCCATCAGGCCAAAAATGTACACTCGTTCCTGTATCTCGTTTTGCACAGGTGCCAATCTCGTGCAACTCTTCGACTTTATCGCCATTTTCAAAGGCTATTTGATAAATCTTACCATCCCGACGAACAGTCACTTCAATACGCTTAGAAAGTGCGTTAACAACCGAGATCCCTACACCATGTAACCCACCGGAAAATTGATAGTTTTTATTAGAGAATTTTCCTCCGGCGTGGAGGTGAGCAAGGATCAACTCGATAGCAGAGACGTTAAGTTCAGGATGGATATCGACAGGCATTCCTCGCCCATTATCGATAACTTCGATAGATTGATCTTCATATAAAATGACATCGACCTTCGACGCGTGTCCCGCAAGCGCCTCGTCCACGCTATTATCTATCACTTCCTGTGCCAAATGGTTCGGCCGAGTCGTATCCGTGTACATACCAGGACGGCGACGTACTGGTTCTAGACCATTAAGAACCTCAATATCCTTTGCGTTATAACTTGATTGAGTCATTGTTTTAATCTGCGGTTCGCTGTTAGAAAATGCTGTTTATAATAACAGGTGTTTGCGGCAATATGATATTAATTTTCGGGTAAATGCATCAACCTACGTTTTACAGGTTAATTGACCGAAAGGCTAAATTATCTTTAAAAATTGAATAATTTTCGGAAAAAAACGTTCAAAACCCACAAATGCGTGATTTCCATTCGATTCTACGGTTTGCCTACACGCGCCAAGATATGAGACAGCTTGACGATAATCAAGTATTTCATCTCCAGTTTGTTGAAGCAACCAAATAAGTTCGGGTGATGTAATTGCAGGAATACGCAAAGCAAGTAACTCATCCATATGATGAAGTTCTAATCTATACCTTTGATGTGTATAGGGATTTTCGTTTTCACCTAAGAAGTTTTGTAATAATTCAAAAGGACGAATAGCGGGATTAATAACAACCGCAGGTAAATTAAAACGCTGAGATAACCAAATAGATAAATAGCCACCTAATGATGAACCAATTAACCCAAGCTTATCATCTACACTCTCTTTGACTAGTGTTTCAATGAGTTGAGCCGCTTCTTTGGGATAAGGTGGCAATTGAGGTATTAATAGTTCAATTTCAGGATGTGCTACTTCTAACCATTGCCGAAAAGCTTGAGCTTTAGCCGATTTGGGTGAGCTATTAAAGCCATGTAAATAGAGAATACGAGGCATAACTTAATAGCCATCCGCATCAAGATCAGGGCAAAATTCAGTACCTGCTAACCGATAGACCTGCGTCTCAACTTTCCCTTTTTCATCCGATGAGAGCGACATTTCTAAATAGCGCCAACCTGGAGAAACAGTATCTAATGTAAAATTCGTACAATGAGGTCGAAACTGGATACAAGTGGACGGTGTTGCCAGCATACGAATACCATTCCACATTTCATCCATTTCTTGATGAATATGACCACAAAGCATCATTTTCACCTGAGTGTGACCTTTTAAACGTTCCGCCAATTCTTGAGAGTTTCTTAAACTGTGTTGATCTAGCCATGTACACCCAGAAGGCATAGGATGATGATGCAACAAAATAATTGTATCTCTGTGTTTTTGGCTTTCAAGACAGCGTGTTAGCCAATCTAGCTGACAATCCGATAACTCCCCATGAGGAACCCCTTGAATTTGGCTATCTAATAATAGCATTTGCCAACTATCACCAATCAACACTTGTTTTGCCGACAAAATACCTGCTTGATTTAATGCATCAATCATCGCAGGCTGATAGTCATGATTACCTGGCAACCAAACACAAGGCGGTGTTAGCGTCGCAATGCCATCAGCAAAATGCTGATAAGCATCAAAGGTTTGATCTTGGACTAAATCACCTGTCGCAACAATCAAGTCAACCTCAAGGCCCTGTTCTCTAATTGCATTTAATACAGCATGATAACTACGATAGGTATTAATTCCCAGCAGAGTATCTTCCACATTAGCGAAGAGGTGGGTGTCTGTGATTTGTAATATTCTTACGGTGTTTTTGTGTTTCACCGATAATTCAAACTGGCTTTCCAAAAGGTTTCCTTGTTTCACTCTCATTAGCCGTTATGTTAACGTATTTTCGTAGTAAAGATCTGCCAACTAATACACATTTCAAAAGATTAGTGAGAAATATTCTCGCTTTCAATCACGTTTTTTTCACTTCATTTTACAATTTAATTCATTTGATATCGTATACTTAGAGATAATTACTCTACTTGATAATATTATTAAAAACACCCCTTAATGATTGATTAATGCATTAAATGGCTAACCAACGCGTCCTTAACGCGACATGATGAAGTTGTAACCATTGAATCGCAATAACGGATGCAGCATTGTCAATAGTGCCTTCTTCAACCCAAAGATAAGCTTGTTCTCTGCTGACAACATGAACGCGAATATCTTCATTCTCACAAGCTAATCCATGAATGCCTTTTGCGGTAGTTGCATCAACTTCGCCTACATAAACATACATTCTTTCACTGGTGCCTCCAGGGCTAGAGAGGTAACTGATAATGGGCTCACACCGCCCCACTTCAACACCAGCTTCTTCTAGGGCTTCACGTCTAACAACATCTTCTGGGCTTTCGCCTTGTTCAACCATACCTGCAACCACTTCAAGTAACCAAGGTGTCTCGCTAGTTTCATACGCAGGAATACGAATTTGCTCAATTAATACGACTTCATCACGTTTAGGATCATAAGCTAACAAAACACCCGCATTGCCTCGCTCAAATACTTCACGTTTGACTTCTTCACTCCACCCTCCTTCAAACAAACGATGCTTAAAGCGATATTCAGTCATACGGAAAAAGCCTTTGTATAAATCTCGTTTACCTAACAATTTCACCGCATTCTGACCGTATAAAAATGGTATATTTTCCCTTTTCTTCATACAATGTTCCTTAAGTTATATTTAAGAGTCTTTTTTATCGCTTACGTTTAATACAGATTTAAAGAAATTTGCCAACAATTCATGTAAAGTTAATCTAAAATAAAAGGATATGGCACAAATGGCTACCCCTACTTAGGGAAACAATCTGCTAGAATTATCCCCAATCAAGATTAACAGAGGCAACTCAGCGAAACTGTTGCAACAAGGAATTAAAATGAAAAAACTGCTCTCTCTTTTGATCACGATGAGTTTGGCAGGATTCAGCTCTGCAAGCCAGGCTGAGGATCTGCTTCAAGTTTATCAAAAAGCAAAGGACAGTAACCCTGAGTTACGTAAGTCATTAGCGGAACGAAATCAAGCTTTTGAAAAAATTAATGAAGCTCGTGGCTCATTATTACCACAGTTAGGATTAGGTGCATCTGCTGATTATAAAAGTGGCTACCGTGATGCAAGAGATACCGAATCTAATTCTATCGGGGCAAGCTTAACGCTGACTCAAAGCGTGTTTAACATGTCGTTATGGCGCCAATTAAACCTGCAAGAAAAAACAGCGGGCATGAGCGATGTCACTTATCAAACTAGTCAGCAAAAACTGATTTTAGATACAGCTACTGCTTATTTTGATGTTTTGCGTGCTATCGATTCATTATCATTTATCGAAGCGCAAAAAGAACAAGTCTACCGCCAGTTAGATCAAACAACACAACGTTTTAACGTAGGGTTAGTGGCTATTACTGACGTACAAAATGCGCGTGCAAATTACGATAGCGTACTGGCACAAGAGGTCGCTGGCCGAAATCAATTAGATAATGCATTAGAAAAACTACGCCAAGTCAGTGGCATCTATTACATAAATCTTGCATCTCTAAACATCAGTCGTTTTTCAACAACATCACCAGACTCTATTGATAAACTACTAAAAGATGCGGAAGAACGTAACTTAAGTTTATTAAGTGCACGTTTGGGCCAAGATTTAGCACGCGAAAATATTCGATTAGCCCAAGCTGGCCACTTACCAACTGTCGATTTAAATGCATCAACAGGTGTATCAAATAGCCGTAGCCATGACCATAGATCTGACGCAATAGTTTCTCATAGCAATAGTTACAGCGGTCAAAATAGTATTGGTTTGTCTGTTAGCATTCCGCTATATACCGGTGGCAGAACAAGCTCACAAGTTGAACAAGCACAATATGGATTTACCAGTGCAAGTGAACAATTAGAATCTGTTTACCGTTCTATCGTTCAAATTGCGCGTTCTTCTTATAACAATATTTCTGCATCAATCAGTAGCATCAAAGCGTATCAACAAGTCGTTGTTTCTGCGCAAAGTTCATTAGATGCAACCGAAGCTGGCTACCAAGTGGGAACTCGTACTATCGTTGATGTGTTAAATGCCACTACCACGCTTTACGATGCAAAACAGAAATTATCAAACGCACGTTATGACTATTTAATTAACCAATTAAATATTGAATATGCACGTGGCACATTAAACGAAAATGACTTAATTCAGCTCAATAATGCACTAGGGGAAGAAGTTTCAACTTCACCAGATAGCATTATTCGCCCGTTAACAAATCCTACGCTAAACGTGAGACCTTAAGCTTTAAATTAATCAATTAGTCATATTAAAAAACCGCTTTCAGCGATAAACTGATAAGCGGTTTTTTTTATGTTGTATTTTTACAATAAGATGTTGAGTTATGTATTAATTTGAATTGTCGACAATATTTATCTTCTTGTATTACCCAATACCTTAATCACAATTAAGTTAAAAAGAGAAGATTTACCTAATTCCATAACACTTAACCTTATAAAGATCACAAATTTCTGGTTATCCCTGATGATTAGGCGTTTCTTATTTATTTTCTAGACTATTTATCCTATCCTAGCTTTTATTTTGAACGTTTTACCTTTTATGGATCTTATCAATATGCCAATGAAACGTACCAAATCGATTAATCGTGATGCTTTCCGTAAAGCATTTCGTCCTTATCGTCTGGCGCCTGTTGCAATCGCCATCACTGCTGTATTCGCGCTTTCAGGATGTGAAGAGAGTGATGAAACAGTTTCACTGTATATGAATGCACAAGAATGTGCTCAAGCCAATCCTTCACAAGCAGCGCAGTGTGAAGACTCTTATCGTACAGCATTGCAAGAAGCACAGCGTACAGCACCTAAATACGCAACATTAGAAGACTGTGTCGCTGAGTTTGGTGATGCACAATGTACGCAGACAGCCTCAATTGATGGGCAACCTGTTAGTACTGAAAATGCAAATAATTTAAATCCAGATAGCTCGCAAATGGCACAAGCTAACTCAGGTGGTAGCTTCTTTATGCCATTAATGGCAGGCTATATGATGGGACGCCTTATGGGCGGTGGCGCACCAGCGCAACCTTTATTTAGTTCACGTAATCCAACAAGCCCTGCAAATGGTAAATTTGTGGATGCGACAGGCCGTAACTATGGTCCTGCTGTGGGTGGCCGTCAGATGAACGTCCCCAAAACAGCTATGACCCCAAAACCTTCAACAACTTCAACCATTACGCGTGGTGGCTTTGGTAATACCGTATCACGACAAGCAGCAGCTCAACGTACCAATGCAACAAATAATAACCGTAGCTCAACCGGCTCATCTTCTTACCGTTCAGGTGGTTAATTAACGCCATGAAACGTGAAAATATTATTGAACGCCCGGATTGGCGTGAAAAGGCGACTGAATTTGGTTTTAACTTTCATACCATGTATGGCGAACCTTATTGGTCTGAAGATGCTTATTATCAATTCTCAATGGAAGAGGTGGAAACGTTAGAAGAAACCACGGAAGAGCTTCATCAGATGTGCCTACAAGTCGCGGATAAAGTCGCCAATAGTGAAGAGTTATTAACACGTTTTCAAATCCCGCGTCACTGTTGGGATTTTGTGCGTGACTCTTGGAAATCATCTCAACCTTCACTCTATTCACGTCTTGATTTAGCCTATGACGGTAAAAGTCCAGCAAAACTGTTAGAAAATAATGCAGATACTCCAACCTCACTGTATGAATCTGCTTTTTTTCAATGGATCTGGCTTGAAGATCAAGTTAACGCAGGCCGTTTACCGCAGAATGCTGATCAATTTAATAGTATTCAAGAAAAGTTAATTGATCGCTTTGCTGAGCTACGTGATCAATATGGAATGCGTTATCTGCATATGTCTTGTTGCAAAGACACTGACGAAGATCGCGGTACCGTTCAATATTTACAAGATTGTGCTGAAGAAGCTCAAGTCACGACTGACTTTGTCTTTATTGAAGATCTGGGTTTAGGCGAACGTGGTGAGTTAACCGATCTACAAGATCAAATCATCAGCAATATGTTTAAACTTTACCCATGGGAATTTATGTTCCGCGAAGACTTCTCAACTAAATTAGCTGATGCAGGTATTCGTTGGTTAGAACCATCTTGGAAGAGTATTATTTCCAATAAAGCATTACTGCCAATGCTGTGGGAAATGTTCCCTAAACACCCTAATCTTCTACCTGCTTATTTTTATGATGGCAAGGCGCCTGAGTCATTATCACGCTATGTTATCAAGCCATTGTTTTCACGCGAAGGTGCAAATATTCGTATTGTTGAAAATGGTAAAGATATTGCTGTCGCAGATGGTCCCTACGGTGAAGAAGGCTTTATTGTCCAAGATTTCCACCCACTGCCGAAATTTGGCGATAGCTATACCTTAATTGGTAGCTGGCTGGTTAATGATCAATCTGCGGGTATTTGCATTAGAGAAGATAAAGAGCTTATCACGCAAGATCTCTCACGCTTCTATCCACATATTATTTTAGATTAATAGAAATCTTAAAATCATGTTGAGCACCTTATTGCTTATAAGCGGTAAGGTGTTTTTTATTCAAAATAGGTTTCGTTATCAATAAAAAAGGCCAAATTCCATAAAAGGAATTTAGCCTTTTGCTTATATCAATAGGTTTTATTGGGTGATTTTATCCAATTTGAAACGTCATCATACTTAGTGATTTATTCACAATATCATTATTCAGCACTGTTACCTTTTCACCCGTTTGTTTTAAACCTAATAGATACAACGCAGGTAAAAAATGATCGGGAGTAGGATGTGCCAATCGCCCTTCTTCTGTTGATAAAATCGTAAATAGTACTTCTGGTACTTTATCGCTTCGTAAGCTGTTTTCGATTGCCTCATTAAAGGCTAATGCCCAAGGATAAGGCGTTGCATTGCTATTTTGCCAATCCATCATTCTTAAATTGTGAACGATATTACCGCTACCAATAACCAAAACGCCTTCTTTGCGTAATTCAACCAGCTTTTGCCCTAACTCATAGTGCCATTGCGCTGATTGGTGTGCATCAATACTTAATTGAACAACAGGAATATTCGCGTTGGGATACATTTTTTCGAGTATTCCCCAACTTCCATGATCTAATCCCCATTGGTCCATATCGAGTTTTAATTTAATCGGATCAATCAGATCTTCTATCAATGCAGCTAAACCTATCGAGCCTCGTGCCGGGTATTCTATTGCGTATAACTCAGCTGGAAACCCATAAAAATCATGAATTGTCTTTGGTTGCGACATTGCTGTTACGTAAGTTCCATCGGTATACCAATGGGCTGAAATGACTAAAATCGCTTTAGGTTGAGGAAGCGTTTCCCCTAATTTTGACCAGAGGCGAGTATATGTATTGTCTTCTAATACATTCATTGGGCTACCGTGCCCAATAAACAGCGCTGGCATCATTTTTGTGTCCATAATCACCTCTTATGGCTTGTGATCTTATGGCGTTAGCATAGCGCCTTCCTACTTGAAATATAGTCAAAGAAGTATGAAATAGTTATTCAAAAAATATGAAAAAGCCACTTAAGTTTTTTTAAGTGGCTTGAATAAGTGTGTGTGTGTTTTCAGTGTCAGTTATAACATGTTAATTTCAGCCAGCTTTTTTCTCCTCACGAAGACGATAAGCCACTAAATCTTCAATAGTTAGCACAGGCATATTGTGCTTTTTAGCAAAAGTAATCACTTCAGGTGCTCTTGCCATTGTGCCATCATCGTTCGTCAGCTCGCACAACACAGCAACAGGTTTAAAACCAGCTAATGTTGCTAAATCAATCGATGCTTCAGTGTGTCCACCCCGTGTTAACACACCACCCGGTTGCGCACGTAATGGAAATACATGACCAGGACGATTTAAATCACTTGGTTTTGCATTATCAGCAGCGGCTGCTCGTACCGTAGTTAAACGGTCTGATGCCGAAACCCCTGTTGTTACACCTTGCGCCGCTTCAATCGTTACTGTAAATGCCGTATGGAAATGGCTGGTGTTATTTTCCACCATCATAGGCAAATCAAGTTGTTGACGACGTTCTTCTGTAATACATAAGCATACAATGCCACTACCATGACGAATAGACATCGCCATTTGTTCTGTAGTCATTGTTTCTGCGACAAAAACCATATCGCCTTCATTTTCGCGGTTCTCGTCATCGAGCACCATCACGCCTTTACCAGCACGAAGGGCTTTAAGAGCAAGTTCAACACGCTCAAATGGATTACCGAATTCGGAAAGTAGCGTCTGATTCATGGTAAAAAAACCTCAATAATTAATGAAAGTTACCAGAACCAGGGCAGTCTTAGGAGTGGATCTCTGCTTAATAAAAATAATAAGCAGAAACAACAGGAATGGATACAATGATCCTACTGATGCTATTTTATTCTCTCCCATCCAGACTTTAACTGTCGGCTCCAGGATCACACTGGATCTGCTGACCTTTGTATTACAATGGCAATACAAAGCGCTCGCGGGCTTTACTTGAATATTCAAGTATCTACCGCCGGTGGGGACTTTCACCCCGCCCTGAGATTAACGAGGAAACTATACGCTTTAAAATTATAAGAGGCAATCATCAATCCACGACAATACTTGTTTAATCACATAATCACTTTATGACATACGATTATTTAACTATTTATACTAAAAAAGTAACAATAATCCTGATATCTGGTTTTATTCCCTCAGCCCTCATATTACACTTAGCCCTAGCTTTCTATTTTATTTGTGAGGATTTCCTATGTTGGACCCGAAAAAACTTGAACAAGTAGCGCGCCAAATCCAAAACGTTCTGCCACAAGGCATCAAAGATTTTGGTGATGATATTGATAAAAAAATCCGCACTGTTCTGCAATCTCAATTAAACAAGTTGGATTTAGTTAATCGCGAAGAGTTTGATGTACAGACTCAAGTTTTATTACGTACTCGTGAAAAACTTAATCGTTTAGAACAACGTTTAAATGAGCTAGAAGCGAGTCTGCTTACAAAACCTCAAACTGAAGTTCTCCAAGTTGAAGAAGTTGAAATTAAAGTAGAAAATCAAACAGAAAATAAAGCCTAACCTGTTCACTTTATTAGTTTTTTCTTTATTAATAAAGCCAAACCCTGTATCTTACTAAGACACAGGGTTATTTTTATGTACTCGTAATTAATTACTCGTTATTTTAACTCTGGCCAATAATCTTTATTCGCTTCAATTAAATCATCTAAAATCGCTTTTGCGACAGTCGCACTCGGTACTGTTTTAGACATCGTAATGGCCTGCCAAAGTTTCAAATAGGATTTTTCGATCCACGCTTCTACCACTAATTTTTCAACCGCAACTTGCTGGCTCATCATCCCTTTTTGGAATAATGGTATTTTTCCCATGACTAAAGGTTCTGGTCCATGACTTCCTACAATACAAGGGATCTCAACCATTGCTTCAGGATCAAAGTTAATAATCGATCCGTTATTAGGAACGATCAATAACATTCTTTCTTGAGTATTAAATGCGATCGCAGTTGCAAGATCGACAATGTAAGAAGCGTGTTCATCTATCTCAAGATGGCCTGCTGATGATTTACCTGCTGCTGTAATGGCTCGACAAGCATTGAAAACATTCTTTTCTCTGTGTTCCATCACTTCATTCGCACGCGTATGATGAGGATCAGAATGCGCAACGACATAATCAGGGAACAAATAATACTTCAAGTAAGTATTTGGCATCGTTGATGGATCTAGTGCCCACACATCTTTTGCTTTCCCGAATGTATCATTCCAACTCGCTTCAACTGGCTCACCTGCCACTTTGGGAATATACCCATGTTCCGCAACATGTTTACGAATAACTGGCAGTAAATCATTACCTTGTAAATCTTCAACCTGTGTCCACCAACCAAAGTGATTTAAACCGTAATAACGGACACGCATCTCTTTGCGTGATTTTAATCCTGCAATTTGTGCCATACGAGATTCAATACCAATTGGCATATCACAAATATTCAAGATTTTTGCATTCGGTTTTAAGCGGCGAGTCGCTTCCGCGACAATGGCTGCTGGATTAGAATAGTTTAACATCCATGCGTTTGGTGAATATTTTTCCATATACTCAACCAATTCTAATACGCCACCAATAGAACGCATACCATAAGCAATACCACCAGGCCCACAGGTTTCTTGCCCTAACACGCCATGACGTAAAGGTATTTTTTCATCTTTTTCGCGCATTGGGTATTTACCAACACGAATATGAGCCATAACAAAATCAACATCCGTAAAAGCTATTTTAGGATCTGTGGTATAGCAAAACTCAATTTCAGGTGCTTTTTCAGTAAGAATAATTTCACAAGCTTTAGCAATGGTTTCTTGCCGCTCGGCATCATTGTCATAAAATTTGATGGCTCTTAAAGGAAAACGTTTTAAATTTTCTAGTAGCATCAAAATAATACCGGGTGTAAATGTACTACCGCCACCTGCAATTACGACTGAGAACTTCTTCATTATATAGCCTCCGACAAGGTGATTTTTTGTGTATCTTCTTTCATCAGTTGTTCAATTTTGTCTCTCACTTGAGAAACATGTAGCCCGATAATGATTTGCAATGCATGACCTTTACGCACCACACCATGTACACCGAGCCCTTTAAAATAGGCATCTGTTTCAATTAATTCGTTATCAATCACTTCAATACGTAAACGTGTTGCACAGTTATTTAACGATTTGATATTTGCACCGCCCCCTAAGCCTTCAAGAATGCCTTTTGGTAGTGCCAGTTTGCGGTCTTCTTTTGCTGTTTTTGAACTATCTGAAACCTGTGACTTTTTATTTTTATAATCTTGTTTGCTATAGAGCTTGATCTCTTCATCATCCTCTTCACGACCTGGTGTTTTTAAATTAAGTTTGATAATTAATGTTCTAAACACCACAAACCAAATCATGGTAAAAATAAGACCTATGACTATCTGCGTTATAATCATTCCGTAATGGTTATGAAACATGGGGATCCAATTCATAGGAAGGAAATTATCGATGATCCCTCCGCCCATATTTCCGACAACCCCAAAATGATAAAGTGTTGTCGCAAGAGTGGCTGCAAGTACGGCATGAATGGCAAATAATAACGGTGAGATAAATAAGAACGTAAACTCTAAAGGTTCTGTTATTCCCACAAATACCGCCGTTAATGCTGAAGGAATAAGTAAACCGGCAATTTTCGCTCTATTTTTAGGAGCCGCAGTAAAGTAAAGAGCAAGCGCTATACCAATAGAACCAAATACTTTGCTATTACCATGCAGTGCAAAGCCACCTTCTGGGAAAAGTTCTTTTAAAGATTGAGTGCTTTGACTGAAATATTGCATGTTCTGAGCCCAATCAACTTGAATTCCATGTTCAGTGACTGCGGGACCAAAAATAAATGGACCATAAATAAAGTGATGTAAGCCAGTAGGAATTAAAATACGTTCAAGAAAGGTATATATCCAAACACCTAAAGAGCCGGATTCAACCATAAATACTTGCAAAGATTGAATACCAATTTGCACTTTTGGCCAGAAAAATAATGTTATCCACGCTAACGGTAACATAACAAAGAAACTAATTAATACAACATACGAAGTTCCTTGAAATATACCTAAAAAGACAGGAAGCTGTTTATCAAAATAACGATTATGAATACCTGTAACTATACCCGCAATAATAATCGCCCCAATAATACTGGTATCTAATGTTTTAATTCCAGCTATCATTGTTAAGCCACTATTTCCGCCGATTTCATTTGTAAAATCTACGCCGAAATAACTTCCCCAAACGATTCCCATTGCATTAATAAAATAATTCCAAGTGAGAAAACTCACCATTACAGCAAGGCAAGCTCTTGCTTGTGCAGTTTTAGCTAAACCGATTGGTAAGCCAATTGCAAAAATAAGAGGCATATTACGAAAAACCGTCCATCCCCCCTCTTCAATAATATGAACAATTTGGGCAAATAAACTATCGGGTCTTAATAAATCTTCACTAATAAATAATGGATTCTGTAATAAAATGGCAATGCCTACAACAATACCTGCAAATGGAAATAGCAGGACAGGGGTAAACATGGCTCCACCAAATCGTTGTATTTGACTGAGCATAAAAATATCCTCTTATTTACTGCTACTGAAACGACATGCTATTTAATTCATTTTTCTTCTGTAAACTCAGATTAGGTTCTTTTCTCTTTATTCTCTCACCTAAAATGAGTTATTCGTGATCTGATTCATACTAATCTTTCAAGCAAAGTGATCTCATTTTTAGTCAAAAAGCAGATCACTTTTTATTTTTTGATAGCGTTCACATTTTAGAGCTATAAATGATTATGCTATATATCAAAAGATTAGATTCAGGTAGATTAAATAGAGAGAGCCTATTTTAAGAATAAAAAGAAGTATAAAAGTGATCTATAAAGACATTGCAAAAAGCCTAAGAATTCAAATAAATTCGGCTGGATACCAAATTGGTGACCCTTTACCAGCAGAAAAATCATTAGCACAACAATATAACGTATCGAGAATGACAATACGTAAAGCGGTGGATTTATTAGTGACCGCAGGGTTATTAGAACGAAAACATGGTTCTGGCACTTATATTAAAGAAAAAGATGTTCATCATGAAAATGCTAGCCTAAAAGGCTTTGTCGAACTAATGGCAAATACTGGTCACAATGTAAAAAGTGAAGTCATAGAATTTCGTGTTATTCCCTGCCCTTTATCTATAGCCAGTAAATTACGCATCAACTCAAATGAACGTATTTTTTATTCAAGGCGAATACGTTACGTCGATAATAAGCCGCTTATTGTTGAAGACAGTTACATGCCTGTTAAATATTTTCGCAATTTAACCTTAACCCATTTAGAAGGTTCTAAATTTGATTTTATTGAAAATATTTGCCAAATAAAAATATCAGGAAGTTATGAAACTTTTCACCCTATTATGCCTGATAACAATATTTGTCAATTATTAAAAATAGAAACTAACATTCCAATATTAAGACTCAGCACATTATCATATAGCACTCAGGGCGATTATATTAATTATTCAATTATGTATAGAAACACTCAAGATTATATTGTTGAGTATCATTTAAAAAGAGAACAATAATCATTAATAAAAGTATCATTAAAAATTTATAATAATTGGAGCCTTTATTATAAAAAAAGCACTCTAAAGAGTGCTTTTCGTCGTTAATTTATGCCATTACTTCTTTTTAATCGCATTAATAATGTTCGTTGTAGAAATGCCGTCCTCAAAATTTAGCACTTTTACTTCACCGCCTGCAGCCCAAACTTCTTTACTACCCGCGATATCTTCTGGTTTATAATCCCCACCCTTGACTAAAATATCTGGTAAAACAGAGGCAATTAAGCGCTGTGGTGTATCTTCCTCAAACGCAACAACCCAGTCTACTGCACCTAAGGCCCCGAGCACTGTCATACGCTGTTCTAATGGGTTAACAGGACGTGTTTCACCTTTTAATCGTTTAGTCGATGCATCACTATTTACAGCGACAATAAGGCGATCACCTAATTTACGTGCATTTGCTAAATAACTAACATGGCCTGCGTGAAGAATATCAAAACATCCATTAGTCATCACAATGCGCTCACCGCGCTGGCGTGCTAATTCAACCGCTTGTTTTAATTGCTCTTCTTCCATAATACCAAAACCGTTATCGGCACGACCACGAATGGCATTTTCCAGTTCAATAGGTGAGACCGTCGATGTTCCTAATTTGCCAACAACAACACCAGCGGCAGCATTCGCTAGGAAACAAGCTTCACTTAAAGGTTTGCCTGCGGCCAAAGAGGTTGCTAATACACCAATAACTGTGTCACCCGCTCCAGTAACGTCATAAACTTCTTGAGCTTGTGTTGGTAAATGTAACGGCGCTTCATTAGCACGAATAAGACTCATTCCACGTTCAGAACGAGTGATCAGTAAAGCATCAAGTTCTAAATCTCGAACTAATTGCGTACCTTTTTCCACCAGCTCATCATCGTTTTTGCAAACGCCGACAACTTGTTCAAATTCTGACATATTCGGTGTTAATAACGTTGCACCACGATAACGCTCAAAATCACACCCTTTAGGGTCGATTAATACCGGAACACCGGCTTTCTTTGCAAGTTGGATCATTTCTTGAACATGGGAAAGCGCACCTTTTGCGTAATCTGATAAAATCAGTGCGCCAATAGAAGGTAACGCTTGTTGAATACGTTCAAAGATAGGTTGAGGATCAACATTGCTAAACCCTTCTTCAAAATCAAGACGGATTAATTGTTGATTACGTGAAAGTACACGTAATTTTGTAATAGTTGGGTGGGTTGCAACAGAGACAAAATCACAGCGTACATTGACCTGATTTAATGTATTACTCAATGCTTTTGCGGCTTCATCAATTCCCGTTAACCCCACTAAACGTGAATTAGCACCGAGTGAAGCAATATTCATTGCCACGTTTGCTGCACCACCCGGGCGCTCTTCAGTGGTATCCACTTTGACCACTGGTACTGGGGCTTCTGGTGAAATACGGCTCGTAGGGCCATACCAATAGCGGTCTAACATGACGTCACCGACAACCAGTACATTGGCCTTATTAAAATCCGGCAGCGTTACTTTCATCCCATACTCCACATTTATTTTTAAAATAAGCCGAAATAATACCATAACTTGTTAAGCAAAAAGAGATACTCATAAGCGTTCCAGCTATCCCTCCCTTATTCTTGCTCACCAAGCCACTTTTGTTTACTTTTTAATACCTGTTCTCGCTCTACAATAAAACAATGATTATCCACAATCGCAGGTAACGCTTGTAGCGCAAGATGGTGTAATTCATTACGCAATGTGACATAAGCATGTGTTAAAGCTTGCGCTTCGTCCTCATCCATGACTTGGTATTTTGCCATTAACTCAAAAATACGCACATTATCAGACCACCGTGTTAATGCGGGATATTGATGAGAAAAACGCAATACCAAATATTGTGCGATAAATTCAATATCTGTAATACCGCCTGATGAGTTTTTTAAATCAAACTTGTCAGCTTGTGTTGGTGCAAGATGTTTCACCATTTTTTGGCGCATTTCGCGGACTTCATGTTGTAATACATTGGCATCACGTGAAAGACACAATGTTTCGTGACGAATACGAGAAAACATCTGTTGTAATTGGTCATCCCCATAAATCATTCTTGCACGAATTAAGGCTTGATGTTCCCATGTCCATGCTTCATTTTTCTGATATTCATCGAAAGCTTGGATCGTACTTACTAGCATTCCTGATTCACCAGATGGACGTAAACGCGCATCGACTTCATACAATACGCCAGAGGAAGTTCGCGTACTAAATAAATGGATAATGCGTTGAGCTAGGCGCAGGTAAAACTGACGAGCATCAATCTTTTTTGCCCCCGTTGTCACGATATTCATTGGACAATCTAATAAAAACACCAAGTCCAAATCAGAGCTATACCCTAATTCCCATCCCCCTAATTTACCATACCCAATAACGGCAAATCCCAGCCCATCACGATTGGCTAAATGTTCAGGCTCACCATAGCGTTTCACCATATACGACCAAGCTTGATGAACAACAGCATGAATGATGGCTTCCGCTAGATACGTCAGGTGATCGCTGACTTTCATCACAGGTAATACCCCTGTAATATCTTCCGCTGCAATACGCAACAATTGCGCTTGTTTAAATTGGCGTAGTGCTTCTAGTCGTTGCTCTTCATCTTCTTCTGGCACACGTAATAAATATTGACGTAACTCATCACGATACGCATCTAAAGGTAGTGGCTGGTAGAGGGAGTTAGGATCAAGCAATTCATCTAACAGTAAAGGATGAAGTGCCAACTGTTCCGCAATCATTGGAGATGCTGCACATAATCGTATGACATGAGTGAGAACTTCATCAGACTCTTGCATCAACTCTAAATAGGTTGTGCGACTGACAATGCTCAATAGTAACGGGGTGACTCGTTGTAACATGACTAACGCTGGAGATTGCTGGCAAATCTTAGCCAATAATTTTGGCATTAATGTATCAAGAACATCTCGCCCTCTTGGTCCTATCGTTCGCTTACCAATATCTTGGCGAAATATCTGTAATGTCTGATTAATCGCATTCAGTGACTCAACGGTGAGTGATTGATGAAATAATGTCGAAGTTTCAGGCAAACGTCCAAGTAACCAAAGACGTTTAAACTCAGAAGTATCTTCTTCTTCTTCATTTTCATCTTCTTCACCAATTAATTGCGTGAAAATAACAGAAACGGCTTGCATTTTGTGGTTAATTTCTTGATAAAGCATTTCCCAGTTATCATATCCCATGGCAAAAGTGAGTCGTGCTTTATCCTCTTCACTATCTGGTAAGGTTTGCGTTTGCTGATCGTCAATGGATTGTAATAAGTTTTCTAATCGACGAAGAAAGAGATAGCTTTCAGCTAATTGCTCGGTTTCTTTTTCTGTTAATAATTCAAGCGTTGTGATCGCCTTTAATACTGTTAATAGTGAGTTACTCTGTAAATCAGGCTCTCTGCCACCGCGAATTAACTGAAAAACTTGTGTAATAAATTCGATTTCACGAATTCCACCTGCACCGAGTTTGATGTTATCAATCATGCCACGGCGACGTACTTCACGACTTATCATGGATTTCATATTTCGTAGCGATTGAATAACACTGAAATCAATATAGCGACGATAAACAAAAGGACGTAGCATTTGACGTAAAACTTGGCAATACGCTTTCTTTTCTGCCCCTAATACGCGCGCTTTGATCATTGCATAGCGCTCCCAGTCTCGCCCTTGCTCTTGGTAATAATCTTCAAGCGCTGCAAAACTCATTACCAAAGGCCCACTTTCTCCAAATGGACGCAATCGCATATCAACACGATAGACGAAGCCATCAATAGTGTGTTGATCCAGTACTTTAATCAACTTTTGGCCTAATCGTGTAAAAAACTGGGCATTATCAAGTTCTCGACGTCCACCTTGTGTAAATCCATTTTCAGGATAAGCAAAAATTAAGTCGATATCGGAAGAAAAGTTAAGTTCAAATCCGCCTAATTTCCCCATGCCTAAAATCAGCAATGGTTGAGGTTTACCTTCACTATCACAAGGCGTTCCCCATTGTTGGCAACATTGCTGATAAAGCGTATCTCTTGCAACACAAATGAGTGTTTCAGCCAGTACGCTTAAGTGTTTTAGCGCACAAGGTATATCGACTAATTGGAAAAATTGTAACCATGCTATTCGTATTAATTGTTGATGACGAAATTGACGCAATATCCGCATAACAGCATCTTCATTATCAATATTGGCTAACATAGCTGTTAATTGAGTTTCATAATTCTGCCATTCAACACCCGAGGGGGGATTTTTCCTGATATCAGTCAACCATTGAGGATTAACGCGTAAATGCTCTGTTGCAAACGGGCTAAAAGCAAAAAACTGTTGCTCTGATTCACTAAAAGGCGCTAACGCATTTAATTGAGCAGAAAACCCACACTGTGCTTTATCCCACAATGATTGAAATACACTGATAACAGACATAAATAGACTCTCACGTTGTCAGGAAATTAAGCAATAGACAATAACCATGCCGTAGAAGATAACTTAAAGTTCAACCATAAAACATGATAATAGTCGGTTGCAGTTGTAAATGTTAACGGCGAAATGGCATTGAGTGAATGTTGCATAGAAGCAGGCAAATCAGCCTGTTTTTTACACCAGTCAGAAAATAACGCTAACATTGCTGGCATAGTAATTGTTGGTGGAATTGGATTAGCAAAAATGGCCTCTTCCAATGCCTGTATTGCACTTAGCCATTTAGTGAGTTGTTGAGCTGTTGTATCACTGGGAGAAAGGTTTACTACACTCAACGATAACGATGGTTTATCTTTTGCTAGATAATAGCCTCTCGCAGCTTTACTGCGGGAGGCAAGGCGTAATCCGCCTTTTTCACCTAAATACGTCGCTAATGCAATAACATCTGACACATTGCCTTTTTTAAGTTCTAGCTCAAACTCTTCAATAGGTAATTCATATTGTTCGGTACGGATCGTGCCTTTATCTAAAACCACCTCAATTTGGCTATTTTGGTACTCGACAAGCCAGATTTCACGATAAAAATCCGTATGAAATAGCACATTAAGTCGAGATTCCAATAAAGCAATATCAGTCTTTTCTGGCCAAATTTCAGCAGGGAAACGCGCTAATTCTAATTTAGGTTGTGCTAATTCAACGTTATATTCTGGACGTTGATGTAACCCAGCAACGACGTTGCCTGCTGTTTTAATCGTCATCTCATAACTTTCATCAACACCACGAATACGTAATCCCATATCCCAACGACGAATTTGATTATCAGCAGTCTCAAAGTAAAGATTAGTCAGCTTTTTAGGAGCAGAATGCTGATGTGGTAAAGTCAGAATGCGCTGAATAATATGAGGAATAGCGGCAGGTATGGCACTCATTTTGAGTTCATTTTCTAATTGGCTCATTCTATTTCCCTTAAGTAAATCAATTGATTAGTAAAATATTTGACGCATTTTCATTTAGCAGGTGATAGCCTAATAACAATAATGAATAAAAGGCAGATTATCCCTATATTCTACCAGTTAAGACTGTTCTCATTCTGGTTTACTATTTGCTTACGCAAACTTTACTCTTTAGTATCAGTAAAAATATTCTCTTGTATAGATAAAAAAGTTGAAAACATAATGCGAAAATTACCCTTACTTTTTATTTCCTTACTTGGCTTAGGTATCTCTCTGAGCTCACACGCAGAAACTCGCTATGTTTCCGATGAATTATCCACTTATGTGCATAGTGGACCAGGAAATCAGTATCGAATTGTTGGCTCTTTAAATTCAGGTTCAACAGTGACTGTACTTTCTCGTAATGCAGCAACGGGTTATGTACAAATTAAAGACGATAAAGATCGTACTGTTTGGTTGCCAGAAAACCAACTGAGTACCCAACCAAGCATGCGTACTCGTATTCCTGCTATGGAAAAAGAGATCCAAACACTGCGCGATAAACTGGCGAATATCGATCAAAGCTGGAATCAACGTACTATAGATATGCAAAATAAAGTTTCAAACAGCGATGACATTATCAACGGATTGAAAAAAGAAAATGAGCAGATGAGAACAAAACTTGCTGTTGCTGAGAAAAAACTTGATTTTGCTAATCAACAGTTAGATGACAGACAACGCGACATCATCTTACAGTGGTTTATGTATGGTGGAGGTGTTGCCGGTGCAGGTCTTATTTTTGGTCTGATCCTTCCGCATATCATTCCTCGTCGCCGTAAACGCAACGATCGTTGGATGAACTAACATTCAGCCAAAAGGAATCATGATCCCGTGAAAATATATCTGGTTGGTGGCGCTGTACGTGACCAATTATTACAGATGCCAGTAAAAGACAGAGATTGGGTCGTTGTCGGCGCAACACCTGAAGAGCTGTTACAACAAGGCTATCAACAAGTTGGGAAAGATTTTCCCGTTTTTCTTCATCCTGATACACACGAAGAATATGCCCTTGCGCGCACGGAGAGAAAATCAGGCTCTGGCTACACGGGATTTACCTGCTACGCGGCACCAGATGTTACCTTAGAAGATGATTTAGCCCGTCGAGATCTCACCATTAACGCTATTGCTTATTCTGCCGATAGCGAATATGTCGACCCTTATCACGGCATAGATGACATCAATGCAAGATTACTTCGCCATGTCTCTGACACATTTTCAGAAGATCCCTTAAGAGTTCTACGTGTTGCACGATTTGCGGCTCGATTTGCGCCTTTAGATTTTAGCGTAGCACCAGAAACGCTGCAGTTAATGAAAGTAATGGCGCAAAGTGGCGAACTAAATGCATTAACGGCAGAACGCGTTTGGAAAGAGACTGAAAAGGCCCTTGAGAGTCCTGCACCTCAGGTTTACTTCGAAGTTTTACGCCAATGTGGTGCTTTAAAAATTCTTTTCCCTGAAATTGATGCCCTGTTTGGTATTCCTGCCCCTGAAAAATGGCATCCTGAAATTGATACCGGCCTTCACGCTATGATGGTACTTAATATCGCTAGCCAATTAACAAATGATATTGCTGTACGCTTTAGTGCTTTATGTCATGATTTGGGAAAAGGATTAACACCACCTGAAAAATGGCCTCATCATCATGGACATGGTCCAGCAGGTGTACCTTTAGTTGAAGCATTATGCCAACGCTATCGTATTCCAAACCATATTCGTGATCTGGCTCGCTTAACAGCAAAATTTCACGATCATATCCATCGTATTGATAGAATGCGCCCTTCTAAAATAATCCGCTTATTTGATGCCATTGATGCATGGCGAAAACCTGAACGGGTTGAGCAATTAGCGATGGTGAGTGAAGCTGATGCAAGAGGACGCAAAGGATTAGAAAATCTCGTTTATCCTCAGCGCACGTTTCTTTGCCAAGCTTTTGCAATAGCCAATAGCGTAGATATAAAACCAATAATTGAAAGTGGATTAAAAGGCAGTGCAATACGAGAGGCGTTAACAAAACAACGAGAAGTCGCGATTATAGAATGGAAATCGCGACTTAATCAGGATAACGAATAATTAAGCCTTACGCTCAATAATTACTCCCACACTTGTCGCTTGAGCTACTGCACCTGGTTTAGCTAATTTAATTTTTACTCTAGGCACAGCAAATTGAGTTATCAAGAGCTGCGCCACTTCTTCTGCAACACGTTCAACCAGCTCAAAACATCGTGTCTCAACATAATTAATGATTGCATTACTTACACTGGCATAGTCTAAACAATGAGCAACATCATCGGTTTGGGATGCGCGTTTGTTATCCCATTCCATTTCGATATCGAACACTAATTTTTGTTTTATGTTTTTTTCCCAATCATAAACACCGATTGTGGTTATTACTGATAATTGCTCAATAAATACGATATCCATCACGTCATCTCTTATTTTTTCTGCTCATCGGATACCACTTCCGATGAAATATGCGTATTATCCATACATGCCTAACGAACTTACATAAACATTGGAGAATACAAATGAGTGCTAACGCACTTGGAATGATCATCTTCGCCTACTTGTGCGGCTCAATCTCCAGCGCGATATTGATTTGCCGACTGGCAAGATTACCTGATCCAAGAAAATTTGGCTCTGGCAATCCCGGAGCGACCAACGTCCTACGTATTGGTGGAAAAGCAGCCGCTGCGGCAGTTCTTATCTGTGACGTCCTAAAAGGGATGATCCCTGTTTGGCTCGCCTATTATTTAAATGTGCCTCCTTTTTACCTCGGCATTGTTGCCATCGCTGCTTGTCTTGGTCATATCTACCCCGTTTTCTTCCACTTTAAAGGCGGAAAAGGGGTTGCTACGGCCTTTGGGGCTATTGCCGCCATTGGTTGGGATTTAAGTGGCCTTATTGCTGGAACTTGGTTACTCACCGTATTACTCAGTGGCTATTCATCGCTTGGCGCTATTATCAGCGCATTGCTTGCCCCTTTTTATGTTTGGTGGTTTAAGCCAGAATTCACTTATCCCGTTGCTTTACTATCATGTCTGGTACTTTACCGTCATCACGACAATATTCAACGTTTATGGCGTGGCCAAGAAAGCCGGATCTGGCATAAGTTAAAAAAGAAAACAGAAAAAACAGAAAAAGAGATTATTCAAGAAGCTAAAGAGCAAGAAAAAGAAGATTAATCTCACTCAGACCTAAAGATAAATTGCACAAAAAAGCCACTTAATAGTGGCTTTTCTTTATACTGATACGCTATTTATTTTCCAGTGCAGGCAATTGCGCTAATGGCCAACGAGGCCTAACCGTCACACTTAGAGGGCCTTCAGTACCGCCTTTAAAACGGATCATGCCTGCTAATGCGATCATGGCGCCATTATCGGTACACAATTCAGGACGAGCATAGAAAACTTCCCCACCTAATTGCTTCATCACCGCTTCCATTTTAGCTCGCAATGTACGATTTGCACTCACGCCACCTGCCATCACTAAACGCTTAAAGCCGGTTTGCTCTAAAGCTCTACGACATTTTATCGCCAAAGTATCAACGACAGCATCTTCAAAAGCACGAGCAATATCAGCACGAGTTTGGTCTGAGTCATCATTTTGGCGAATGGTATTAGCAGCAAACGTTTTTAAGCCTGAAAAGCTAAAATCAAGACCAGGTCGGTCTGTCATTGGGCGAGGGAAAACAAATCGCCCTTCGGTGCCTTGTTGTGCCATTTTCGATAATACAGGGCCTCCGGGATAATCGAGTCCCAGTAATTTAGCTGTTTTATCAAAAGCTTCTCCAGCGGCATCATCAATAGACTCACCTAATAAAGCGTATTCACCTATTCCTGTCACACTAATTAATTGTGTGTGACCACCTGACACTAACAACGCGACAAAAGGAAATTCAGGCGTTTTTTCTTCAAGCATTGGCGCTAATAAATGGCCTTCCATATGATGAACCGGAATAGCGGGAACATCCCATGCAAAAGCTAATGAACGCCCGATAGTTGCCCCCACAAGTAATGCGCCAACAAGACCTGGGCCTGCTGTGTAAGCAACCGCATCAATATCTTTTGCCATTAAATTTGCTTCTTTTAGTGCAGCTTGGATAAGAGGCACTGTTTTACGGATATGATCCCGCGAAGCAAGCTCAGGCACCACACCACCATAATCAGCGTGCAGTTTAATTTGACTATAAAGTTGATTCGCTAATAAACCGGCCTTATCATCATAAATTGCAATACCGGTTTCATCACAAGATGTTTCAATACCTAAAACTCGCATAACGCTTCCAAATTCTTCTTCGCAGACACGCGTAATAAATCAATTGTACCATTATTTCGGTGATTTTATACGCCTTCGCAACATCTTTTACATACCAGCATGTGACAAATTCCTTTTTCTGGTCTATAATTATTCACCTATTTTAAGTGATTTAAATGTGTGGTTAGCGACTTTCGCTTTTTGTGTACTCACTAAAAAGACACAAAAGTGAGAGTTTGCGTTTCAATTTTGTGCATCTCTTTACAAAGTGCCCTGCTTTGAAGTAAAATTCCGCACCATTTTAAATGTCGGCTGGCTTAAATAATGCCAGCGCAAACCGATTTCTATTGAGGTGAGAGGCACATGCCGGTAATCAAAGTACGTGAAAACGAGCCATTTGACGTTGCTCTTCGTCGTTTCAAACGCTCTTGTGAAAAAGCAGGCGTATTAGCAGAAGTTCGTCGTCGTGAGTTTTATGAAAAACCAACGACTGAGCGTAAACGCGCTAAAGCATCAGCAGTAAAACGTCACGCTAAAAAATTAGCTCGCGAAAACGCACGTCGTACTCGTCTGTACTAATATTTTGCGGCTTATACCGCAACATATGCAGACACTGTAGTCGCAGTTAAAGGCCGTGCTTTCTTATGAGAGCGCGGCTTATTCTCGTTCAACAACAGGCGTAAAAGGGCTTATGGCTGGACGAATTCCACGTTCATTTATTAATGATTTGCTGGCTCGAACCGATATCATCGATCTTATCGACGCTCGTGTGCCGTTAAAAAAACAAGGCAAAAATCATTCAGCGTGTTGTCCGTTTCATAACGAAAAAACGCCCTCATTCACAGTAAATAGCGACAAACAATTTTATCACTGTTTTGGTTGCGGTGCGCATGGCAATGCTATTGATTTTTTAATGAACTACGACAGGCTCGATTTTGTCGAAACCATTGAAGAGTTAGCAGCAATGCATGGGTTAGAAGTTCCTTATGAATCAGGGACTGGCAGTAGCCCAATTGAACGACATATAAGACAAAATCTCTATCAAGTGATGGAGAAATTGAATCAGTATTATAGTAGCGCACTCAATAAGCCCGATGCTCAGGAAGCTAGAAATTACCTCACGCACCGTGGTCTTAGTGAAGATATTATTAGTCGTTTTTCTATTGGATATGTACCAAGTGGCTGGGATAATGTCCTAAAGCGATTTGGTCAAAATGCCGATAATAAAGCCCTACTTCTTGAAGCAGGCATGGTAATAACTAACGATAATGGTCGTACTTATGACCGTTTTCGCCAGCGAGTCATGTTTCCCATTAGAGATAGACGTGGTCGTGTTATTGCCTTTGGTGGCCGTGTTTTAGGCGATGATTTACCTAAATATTTGAACTCACCAGAAACAGAGATATTCCATAAAGGCCGTCAACTTTACGGCCTTTACGAAGCACAACAATCTAATAATAACGTTACAAAGCTATTAGTTGTTGAAGGCTATATGGATGTTGTGGCATTAGCGCAGTTTGGTATTGATTATGCCGTTGCCTCATTAGGAACCTCTACAACAGCAGAACATATTCAGTTGCTCTTTAGGACAACGGATAACATTATTTGTTGCTATGATGGAGATAGAGCAGGACGTGATGCCGCATGGCGTGCATTAGAAACTGCACTTCCTTTTTTAAATGATGGCCGTTCTTTACGTTTTATGTTTTTACCTGAAGGAGATGATCCAGATTCATTGGTACGTCGTGAAGGTAAAGACGCCTTTGAAAAACGTATGGAGCAAGCGCATTCATTATCAGAATTCCTGTTTGATTCACTCGTTCCGCAAGTGGATCTAAGTACTCAAGAAGGCAATGGTAAGTTATACAGTTTAGCTCGACCATTAATAGATAAGATCCCAAGTGAAACTTTACGTCTATATTTATTAAGAGAGCTTGGAAGCTTAACGGGAAATCCCGACATTGAGCAAATGGATCGTTTATTTGGTAGAACATCGGTAAATCACGAACTATCGTATCAACCGACAATATTACGCCCAACACCCATGCGTATATTAATTGCCCTATTGATACAAAACCCAGAATTCTCTAAATTAGTACCCCCTCTTGAGGGATTGAATACAGAAAAAATTGCAGGTTTGTCACTCTTTATTGAACTTGTTTCAGTTTGCCAAGCACAACCTGGCCTTAATACAGGGCAGATTATTGAACTCTACAGAGAGAATAAATTCGGTAAACAGCTTGAAAAGTTGGCAATGTGGAACGATATAGATATAGATGAGATTGCAGAAAAAACCTTTACAGACACGTTAGATCATCTTTTTCTAACCGCAATGGACGAACGTTTAAACGCTCTTATTGCAAAAGAGAGAACAGAAGGCCTAACGCAAGATGAACGCGAAGAAGTCCAATTGATAATACAGGCACGCGTTAAAAAGTAAATACAGAATACAGAATTAAGATTAAAAACACGGCTTAATTGCCGCTATCGGTAGGTACTAAAAACCTACATTTGCTACGCTGAGGGGACCGTAGCAATCGACAATGAAAATGCCCCTCCGTAGTTATTGTTGGCTGAACAGTTATCGCCGACCGACACCAACCCAAATTACTTTGAAGTGTGGATACCGTCTTATGGAGCAAAACCCGCAGTCACAGCTGAAGCTACTTGTTACTAAAGGTAAGGAGCAAGGCTACCTGACCTATGCTGAGGTCAATGACCATCTGCCGGAAGATATCGTCGATTCAGATCAAATCGAAGACATCATCCAGATGATTAACGACATGGGCATTCAGGTTATGGAAGAAGCACCTGACGCCGATGATCTGATGCTGGCAGAAAATTCAAATGACACTGATGATGATGCGGCAGAAGCCGCGGCTCAGGTACTTTCTAGTGTAGAATCTGAGATTGGCCGTACAACTGATCCTGTGCGTATGTATATGCGCGAAATGGGTACGGTTGAATTGCTTACCCGGGAAGGTGAAATTGATATCGCAAAACGTATTGAAGATGGTATTAACCAAGTTCAATGCTCTGTTGCTGAATATCCAGAAGCAATTACTTATCTTCTTGAACAATACGATCGTGTTGAAGCTGGTGAAGCACGTCTTTCTGACTTAATTACTGCGTTTATCGACCCAAATGCCGAAGAAGTGGCAGAAAATGAAGTGGTCAATTTAGGCAAAAGTGACGATGACGTTGACGATGCTAAAGACGAAGATGAAGACGAAGATGAAGATGGTGATAATGACAGCGATAGCGATGATGATAACAGCATCGATCCTGAGTTAGCTCGCCAGAAATTTACTGAGCTTCGTGAACAATATGAAAAAACTCGCCAGACTATCAAGGCTAAAGGTCGTAACCACAAAGACACCGAACTTGAAATCTTATTGTTATCTGAAATTTTCAAACAGTTCCGTTTAGTACCGAAACAGTTTGACTATCTGGTTAACAACATGCGTGACATGATGGACCGAGTACGAACTCAAGAACGTCACATCATGCGTCTTTGTGTTGATCAAGTTAAGATGCCTAAGAAAAACTTCATTACGCTGTTTACCGGTAACGAAACCAATGACACGTGGTTCACTGCCGCTCGTGCAATGAATAAACCTTGGTCTGAAAAACTGGCAGGTATTGAAGAAGAAGTACAACGTAGCTTACAAAAGCTACAACAAATTGAAGTTGAAACTGGTCTGACAATCGAACAAGTTAAAGATATTAACCGTCGTATGTCTATCGGTGAAGCAAAAGCACGTCGTGCGAAAAAAGAGATGGTTGAAGCGAACTTACGTTTAGTTATCTCTATCGCGAAAAAATATACCAACCGTGGCTTACAGTTCCTTGACCTGATCCAAGAAGGGAATATCGGTCTGATGAAAGCGGTTGATAAATTTGAATATCGTCGTGGTTATAAATTCTCAACTTACGCAACATGGTGGATCCGCCAAGCAATTACTCGTTCAATCGCTGATCAGGCACGCACAATCCGTATTCCTGTTCACATGATCGAAACGATTAATAAACTGAACCGTATCTCTCGTCAAATGTTGCAAGAGATGGGACGTGAACCTTCACCAGAAGAGCTTGCTGAACGCATGCTGATGCCTGAAGATAAAATCCGTAAGGTACTGAAAATCGCTAAAGAACCAATCTCCATGGAAACCCCAATCGGTGACGATGAAGATTCACATTTAGGTGATTTTATTGAGGATACGACTCTCGAATTACCACTGGATTCTGCAACATCAGAAAGCTTACGTTCGGCAACGCACGAAGTATTAGCTGGTTTAACATTACGTGAAGCGAAAGTCCTGCGTATGCGTTTTGGTATCGATATGAATACTGACCATACTTTGGAAGAAGTAGGTAAACAGTTTGATGTTACCCGTGAACGTATTCGTCAGATTGAAGCAAAGGCACTGCGTAAATTACGCCACCCAAGCCGTTCTGAAGTATTACGTAGCTTCCTTGACGAGTAATTAACTTACTCTCAATCAACGTTATAACAAACGCCAGTGATATCACTGGCGTTTTTTTATCACTAATCACTAAAGTTATCTCTATTTTAGCGACTATTATTGAGTGCTTTGCAACAACCTCTTTCTGCAACGCACATTTATAAAAAATAGCCTTTTTATTTATAATATTACACATCGGCCTAAGCTTATCTCTCCATTCCAACACTAGGTTATTGATATCACAGTTATTCTCTATTTTATTTTTTTATTGTTTAGATTGAACATAAATTGCGCATACAGTCATTCAAAGGCTAGACCTCGTGTCAAATGGCACGTATAATCACACTCCATTAAGGCCCCTTAGCTCAGTTGGTTAGAGCAGTCGACTCATAATCGATTGGTCACTGGTTCAAGTCCAGTAGGGGCCACCAAATTTTAGCTGTTAAATCAGCACATTAAGCCACTTTGGGAAAAGTGGCTTTTTTGTTTTTATAGATCAGTGGCGACAAAATAGCAACAGAGCTTAATTGATGAATCTATTCTCCATAAATTAAAATAAGAAATATTATAATTTATAAAAGACAAGAAGTTTTAGTTTCAAAATTCTATAACGCTTTGAAAAATAAATACTCTCGCGTAAAATGTGGATCATCAATTCCACGTAATGTAACTACTTCTATTATTAATATATAATTCTTTTTTCTACTCTTTAAACTTTGTTCTTTTATTAATAGAAAACTAAAATCTGTTAAACGCCAAATATTCCCCCAGAAAAAACACAACATATTATTTTTTATTTATTTAAGCCAGATAAATCTTCAAGTAATACTTTCATTCTATAAGTATTATTTTTCCATTAATAATATGTTAAAAAAAAACATTTTTTTAAAAAAACCACCTATGTATATTTAGATCGTTTCCATTATTTTGATATAAAGATTAAACCTAACAGTAAATATCAACTATTTAATTAATGGAATAAACAACAATCAAATAAAAATATGGTAAATAATATATAGAGGTTATAAATGAAAAAATTACTTATTATTAGTCTTCTTTCCTTTTCATCATTTTCACATGCCGGTATTGATTTTGACGGCTATTGCAAAAAATTAAATGGAAGTGTAAAAAATGGCAAAATTTCCAGTCTCATGGTTGTAACTAATAGTTATAACGATGGGGAAAAACCAGTATTAACAGCCAATATAAAATTTGCACCTAAAACTGGTGACGCCTATCATTATGGTATTATGTACAATGCCTCTACACTTTACGATATCGCTAAAGTTTCATTTCTGACACAAGCAGATATAGTCATATGCGTTGGGAGTGAAAAAAAAATTCCTGGTAAGGATAGCTTATATATGATTGGGTTATCAAAACATTAATTATCCTAAAATAAAAGAAATTATAACTAAATAAAAAAGGAAAATAATATAGCACGATAAAATTTTTATAAAACAACAAGAGGTTATAATGAAAAAAATAATTTTAATTATATTATTTATTTTATTTAATATACAACTATCATATGCTAGACCTGTCAGTAAAGTATATCGAGCGGATTCAAGACCACCAGAAGAGGTTTTTGAAAAAGGATTTGTCGCTTGGGGAAATAATATCAATTTTCATGCTCATGTAAATGGTGTTTCAGGGAGAAGAGGAAGTAAAGATTCTGCATTTATTCCGACAACATCAAGTTTTAAATCAAGTGAAAAATTTGCAAAAGATTTGCTCAATGTCTCAAGCGAAAATAAATCTTATATTTATAAGATAAGACCAACAAATAATTTTTATTCTGCACTTGAAACCGTCTATTATTATCATGATCAAATTAAAGAACGTGTCAGTGACATACTCAGAACCGTATTAACTGAAGAACAAGAATATTCTGCATATATAAATATTCCAAATCAATTAATAGAGCTTGTTACTATCTACACAAAAATAGGTAGTGATATTATTGAAGAAACAATTCCAAACCCTCATTATTCACCAGAAGAAACCCATTCATCTGATGAACCATATAAAGGTTATAACCCATTAAAGATAGATAATTTACCTCACCTTGTAATGGGGTTATCCATGACTAATATAAACAATGAATTAGCAGAGGCATCCGCAGTACTACCGTCATCTTCATTTACTTGGGGGTCAGTACTAAGTACCGTTATGGAAGTAGCAGAATTGTAATTAATAACATCGAGTAACTTGAACCATAAATGCCTCATATTTGCACATTCTATATTGACTAACATAGCTTCATCTTTCGGGTTCTCACCTATAGGTAAGAACCCGTTTTCATCCTAATTCAAATTTAAAATGAGTTAATTAAATTATTATTTATTTTATTGTAATTAAAAATTAATCAGATAAAAAACTTTCTTTTATATAAGTAAGATTAGTAATACGTGCAGTTTTATTTCTCTACTATGTTTTTTATTAATGAGATAACAATAGAAAAAGAATAAAAAAGTATGCTAAATAATCACTCAATAATAAAGCTCACTCTTGTTTTTCACTTAGAGTGAGCCTGATTTAGATATGATATTTAATGACTAGTTAAATTTATTAGTATTGTTCTTTAATTTGAAAGACGGACACTTTATCAGTTAAATTTTGTGCTTTCTCATCTAAAATCATTGTCGAAGTCGCCCCCTGTTCAACCAAAGCTGCATTTTGCTGCACAACAGAATCCATTTGGTTAATGGCTACGGCTATCTGCTCAATGCCCACTTTTTGTTCTTCTGATGCAATACTAATACCCTGCATAATATCGCTGACTTTAGTAATAGAAGAAACGATGTCTTGCATATGTTCACCTGTTCTATTGACTAATTCACGACCATGCGCCACATCAGCTACGGACTCTCTGATGATTTGGTTAATTTCACGCGCAGCATCAGCACTTCTTGCCGCTAAATTTCTCACTTCTGTTGCAACAACAGTAAATCCACGGCCTTGCTCACCCGCACGAGCTGCTTCAACCGCAGCATTTAATGCAAGAATATTAGTTTGGCTTGCAATGTTATTAACCACATCATTGATTTCAGCAACTTTTAATGTTCCTACTTCGATCTTTTTCATCGAGCTAATTGCATCATTCATGATATTAGAACCATCAATCGCTAAATCACGCGTTTCCGCTGTAATAGAGTTTGCTAAAATCGCATTATCGGTATTATTAACAACAGCAATTTTTATCTCTTCCATACTGGCTGCTGTTTGTTGTAGGGCACTTGCTTGCTCCTCAGTGCGAGAAGAGAGATCTTGGTTGCCAGAAGCAATCTCTGCTGAGCTCTTTTTGATCTCTAATGCTTCTTCTTTAACAAGTTGAATAGTAGATGTTAGCGAAGTTTGCATATTGCCTACATTAGAAAACAAAGTTCCAAATTCATCATTTCGTTTCTTCGGTAAGGTAAAACTTAAATCCCCCTCTCCCACTTTCTGCAAAATGGCAGATAATGTATTCAGATTAAAGATAAACGTTTTATTTACCCATCGAATGACAATATAAAGAAGAACAAGGATCACGCCAAGCGCAATGATAGTTGTGTAAATCGATAGCTGCACCATCCAAGCTTGTTGTGCTTTAATATCATCATTTACACCTTTAGTGATCACTAGATATTCATCAAAAAGATCTGAAAGTCTAGAAAAGTCATTTGATAGATTGGTTTCTGTATAAGCTAATGTATCAATAGGTGCAATAAGCTCATCAAGAAGGTAATAGAATAAGACTGAAAGTTGTTCTGAGTTACGTTGCGCATCAGGGCTTATTTTCTTTTCTTCTACCCAATGCGTGATAGTTGCTTTTGATTTTGTTGCCAACTCTTTTGCTTCAACAACAAGTGATTTAATCGTTTCTTGCTTATCTTCATTCGTCATTGTTTTCAATAACATCAGGTAATTGACGTGAGAACGAATAGTGGCTAATTCATATCTCGCTTCTTGAACATTATTCAATCTAGTATTCAAGGAATCCAATGATGCAAAGTTTCCTTGCATTCGATAAATAAAAAATGACGACAATACTGATGATAATAAGAAAATGACTAACAGTATAATGGAACCTACTTTAGCTGATCTTTCAATACTCATGAAATAATCCACCCCGGCAATTAAATAATACAAATGTACTCATTTATCGGCACGAAATAGATTTTATTTACTTATTAATCAGAATTATCGACACAATGCTTTATCTACATTCTCAATCAATGATGTTAATTAGTTTTTTCTGCTTATTTTTACATCTTAATCTAGATGATATACCAATATGAAATAATATTTTGGTGTTATTAATTAATTACTCTGGCTGGAAAACGCTTCTGATTGAAATGACATGCAGATAACTCTTTTGTATTTCGCACAAAATGACAAACATCACGAATAGATTAATATTTTTTAAGTATTTTACGAATTAACTCATAAAGGTGTAGGGAGCCAACTTGCATTTGGTGATGTAGGCGAGGGTTTTGTTAAATTTAATATGTCAACTACCTTTGTACAACCGGTTACTGAAAAAGCAGGAACGGTCAGTATCCCAATGTGAGCACGTTATATTCGTGTTGATAACCGCTTATCCGCAGAGGTTCTGCCAATGGTGCGACGACCTTTATGATTGAATATTATTAATCCCTTATTCCGTTTACCAGAATAGAATAAAAAACCACTCTGATAGTTAATTCAGAGTGGTTTTTTATCATTATAATGCTTGCTCTTCTATTTGAAACACTGCCACATTATCCATCAATACCTGCGCTTTTTCGTCTAACATCATCGTTGAAGATGCACCTTGATCCACTAAAGAAGCGTTTTGCTGTACAACGGTATCCATCTGATTAATTGCCACTGCAATTTGTTCAATACCAACACGTTGCTCTTCTGAAGCAAGACTTATCCCTTTCATAATATTGTTTACTTTTGCAATTGAAGCGACAATTTCTTGCATGTGTTCCCCTGTTTTATTAACAAGCGAAGTTCCTTCAGCCACATCTTCTATAGATGCTTTTAATATCTGACTTATTTCTTTTGCCGCATCTGCACTTTTAGAGGCTAAATTTCGCACCTCTGCAGCAACTACGGTAAAACCGCGTCCTTGTTCTCCTGCTCTTGCAGCCTCTACTGCAGCATTTAACGCTAAAATATTTGTTTGACTCGCGAGATTATTGATGACGTCATTAATCTCACCCACTTTTAACGCACCTTGCTCAATCTTTTTCATCGACGAGATAGCTTCTTTCATCACACTAGCACCATCTCTAACGATGTCATTGGATTGATTAATAATCACATTCGCTTCTTGGGTGTTTTCGGTGTTATTAGCTACTGCCGTTTTAATTTCTTCCATACTAGCAGCTGTTTGCTGCAGTGCGCTCGCTTGTTCTTCAGTACGAGAAGAAAGTTCTTGATTACCTGATGCAATTTCCGAAGCACCTCGTTTTATCTCTAAAGTTTCTCTTTTTACCGTAAGAATGGTAGAGATTAATGCTTTTTGCATATTACCAACATGAAAAAATAGCTCACCAAACTCATCTTTTCTCATTTTAGGTAAAGTAAAAACTAATTCACCTTTACCCACTTTATTTAAAATATCAGACAGCGAATGAAGATTAGAAATAAATATTTTATTTACCCAAATAATAACAAAACATAAAATAAACACTAAAATTAGTAATGAAATAATGGTTGAGTAAAGAGAAAATTCAACCATATTTTTTTGGTTATTAATAAGAGAAGCACTATTCTTAGCTTTAATAGCAACGTAATTATCAAATAAAGTATTTAATTTTTCAAAATCCTGGTCAAATTCTTTATCCTTTACTTTTATTGCCCCAGGATCGTTTGATATAACAATTAATCTATCAACTAAATTATAAAATAATTTTGCGATAGCATCGACGCTTTGCTGTGCTTCTATACTGACTTTTTTCTCTTTTACCCACTCGCCCATTGTTTTTTTGGCTCTTATGGCTATATTTTTATTTTTCTCAATAATTTCAATATATTTTTCATTTGCCAATGCGGTATCTTGCGCCAAGAAATTTACATTAGAACGCATAATTGCTAATTCATAGCGCGCCATCATTACGTCCGTATAACGTGTTAGCAGTGTTTCCACTTGAGTAAAATTATTTTTCATTTTATAAATAAAGAATGAAGATAATGCAGAAGATATAATAAAAACCAAGAACAATACAGACGCACCTATCTTAGCAGTTCGTTTAATACTCATAATAAAAACACCTATATGTATATATCGATAATATTTATTTTCTTATCGACTAAGATGTTTTTTTATTTAATTAAGACAAGCATTTATAAGTTAATGTTTTTTATTTTCAAAAAATGAATCTATCAATAATCAATCACTCTACTTTAAATAAATAATCATTTATTTTTACTTTATAAAATATTCCAACCAATATTATTAATAATAAAAAGCCTGCTTTTTATCAAAAGCATGGGTATTCCTATTGGACGGTAAAATTTATTTTTTATTCACCATATAAATAATGCCTTACTCATTCACAATCAAAAAAAAGAAAAAATACTTTATTTTCAACAAGTCACAGACACACTATCTCATTTTGAGAACAATGATATAATAAGTGAAATATTTTTTTGAACTCTGATGATTTACGGAGCCTTACCCTCTATGCAACCCCAATTTGAAAACGCGAAAAATACCGTAAAAACGTTATCAGTGTTTGACTTTGATGGCACGTTAACCTATCGCGACAGTTTTATTCCTTTTCTAAAATTCGCCTTTGGAAGACGTAAATTCTCACGTCGTTTAATTAAAATGGTGTTGCCTACATTACGTTGCTTTAGACGCAAACTGACTCGTGATGAATTAAAAGAAGTGCTTATTAAAACCTTCTTAACCAATATCGATGAGCAATGGCTAAAAGAGAAAGCAGAAGAGTTTTGTCAACTTTACTGGACCAAGTTAATGCGCCCTACTGGCTTATTAGCAGTCGCAGAAGAAATCAAAAGTAATGCTCAAGTCACTATCTGCTCTGCATCACCTGCAATGGTGCTACAGCCTTTTGCTGATAGACTAGGGATTAAATTGATAGGCACCACACTTGAAGTTGTTGATGGAAAATTGACGGGCAAAATTATCGGGAATAACTGTCGCTGTGGTGAAAAAGTTAAACGATTAGAAGGTGTCTACGGGGATTTAACGCAATATCATATGAAAGCTTGGGGGGACTCTCGTGGTGATTATGAATTGCTACTCGCGTCTCAAACACCTCATTGGCGCCAGTTTCATACCGGTCGTCGCAAATCTAAAAACTCACCAATTAAAGTGTCCGTAAAAAAAGAATCTTAGTCGCTGACTGTTCTCTTATCAATACAAACAACAAGCCCCCGCTAATGCGAGGGCTAAATAAAGTCTTAGATATTTACGCCGTGCTGTGCCGCTAATGCACCTAATCCACCGGCAAAACCTTGGCCAACAGCTTTGAATTTCCACTCTGAACCATGACGATATAACTCACCAAAGATCATTGCCGTTTCTGTAGAAGCATCTTCAGAAAGATCAAAGCGTGCAATCTCAGTATTATTGTCGTTGTTATAAACGCGCATAAAACTGTTGCTTACCATACCAAAGTTTTGTTTACGATTTTCAGCATCATAAATAGTGACTGCAAAGACCAGTTTTTTCACTTCAGCAGGGACTTTTGATAAAGTGATTTTGACTTGTTCATCATCACCATCGCCTTCCCCAGTACGGTTATCTCCTTGGTGTTCAACGCTTCCACATTGACTCACTTTGTTATTAAAGAAGATAAAACTGGCGTCTGAAAGTACTTTTCCATCTTCACCAACCATGAATACTGACGCATCTAAATCAAATTCTGCGCCATCTGTCACGCGGGCATCCCATCCTAGACCAACCATAGCAACCGACATTGTTGGTGCTTCTTTAGTCAGAGAAACATTACCACCTTTAACGAGGGAAACTGCCATATCAAAGCTCCTACTTTATTGAATAAACTAGCAATCACTTCTTATGATTGCCAGTGGTTAGTATCTTACAAATCAGCTATCAAGAGGCATTAATACCGTATTGAGCACAAACTGAGCCTAAACCACCCGCGTAACCTTGGCCTACTGCACGGAATTTCCACTCTGTACCATGACGATATAACTCGCCAAATAGCATTGCAGTTTCCGTTGATGCATCTTCCGTTAAGTCATAACGAGCAACTTCAATTTGGTTGTCATCATTAACTAAACGAATAAATGCACCTGAGACTTGGCCAAAGCTCTGACGACGAGCTTGAGCATCATGGATAGTGACAACGAAGATAACCTTATCGACATCGTTCGGGATCATGTCTAATTTGATTTTCAACGCTTCATCATCACCATCGCCTTCACCTGTGCGGTTATCACCAGTATGCACAACTGAGCCATCAGCAGATCTTAAATTGTTATAAAAAATGAAATCGGCATCGCTACGCACTTTTCCATTTGCAGCTAACAGAAATACAGACGCATCTAAGTCAAAATCTTGACCATCTGTAGAACGGGCATCCCAACCTAGTCCGACAAGGACGTTTTTCATCGTTGGGGCTGCTTTGCTCAGAGAGACATTACCACCTTTAGAAAGAGAAACGCTCATTTTATAACCTCTTTAGTTTTGTTTTTAATATTCTGATTTCTCAAGAATATTTATTAATTTGTCTTACCTTCATCATCTTTTTTCTCTGGAAATACAAAGCTTGCAATAATACCCAGAGCAAGAACCCCCAGCACAACAAATAGGCTAGTTGTCGCGGAAATGCTATATCCATGTTGCCAGATATGATCTGTTGCATTTAAACCCAATTTTGCAGCAATAAAGAACAACAGCACAATAACCGCTTTTTCAAGGTAAACGAGATACTGTTTTAACGCTTCTAACACAAAGTAAAGCGTACGTAAGCCTAAAATTGCGAACATCATTGCACTATAGACAATTAAGGGTTCACGGCTTACTGCGATAATAGCGGGAACCGAGTCGAAAGCAAACATCACATCAGAAAGCTCCACGACTGCTACACACAGCATAAGCGGTGTTGCATATAACGCAGCTTTTGTACCACGGCCGATAGTGATATCTTTGTTTTCAGGTTTCGCTAATTCAACATCCACTTCTTTTTGTGTTAATAAGAACGCGTGTCCAGTGATTTTTGGCCATATAGGAAAAAATCGTTTTACTAAGCGATAAGCAAGATGTTGTGAATAGTCTTCAATTTCTTCACTATCATCACCACTTTTCAGCATCATAACTGCCGTCCAAGCAACGATTAAGGCAAATACTATCTCAACATATGGTCCTAAACTTAACAGTCCTGTACCAATGGCAACAAAGATCCCACGGAATACAATCGCACCGATAATACCCCAATAAAGAACGCGGTGACGAAAGCGGTCTGGTACGGCAAACCAAGAAAAAATCGCCATCATGACAAACAAGTTATCAACAGAAAGCACTTTTTCTAACGCATAACCTGTTACGAATAAGCTCGCAACTTCTGCACCATGGTGAATATAAAGGAATCCTGCGAATGCCATAGCAATAGCAACCCAGAATATAGACCAAAATATGGCATTCTTTAACGTTATCGGCTTATCAGCACGATGCATGAATAAGTCGACAAAAATAGCGCCAATCGCAAGTACTACAAAGACAATGACAGTTTCTGTCGGAAAACCAATATGTGTGGATACCATAATAATTCCTGAACGGTTCCCTATATTAAATTAATTACAAACCAAATTCTGCGGGCTCAAAGCCTAATGCAATGGCAATAGCACGCACCGCTTCTTTTTCATCATTGTCAAAATCACCATCACTTTTCGCAACAGCAATACCGACACGAATAGCTAATTGTGCAGCTTCTGGTTGATCTTTCATTGCCAGAATATACTTCATCGTTTCGCCTTTACCGACTTCGGTATCGAATTCGAAACTAGTAATTAGCTTATTAAAGAATTCGATCACCTCAGAGGTATCAAACACTTTAAGTTCATCCGATGCTTTTAAAAAACCGAGCATCTTCTGTTTTTCTTCAGAACTCACACCGTCGCTGGCGATGGCGATACGCGCACAAACAGCCACCGTACCTTGCATAAATTTTTTGTTTTTAAAGCGACCAACTTGCTTTGCTAACTCAGAACGGCCCGTATTAAAACCTTCTTTTAATTTGTTAAAAAAACTCATGTTATTTTTCCTTATATCAACTTGATCACTTAGAACCCGCTGTCCAGCGAAATCCCCACCCATAGGCATTATCCATATCACGGTGGCCTTTAAAAAACTCATTGAGACGTTCAACTTTTATCGAACCGTTCTCATTAACTAGCCGTGCTATCGCACACATACCACGGCCATTATTACCATCAGTTAAACGGGTTTCGATAGGGGGTTGATCTGGCATATGAATGGTGACCACGCCATCAGTCTTACTCCAATTTGGCACACCTTCATAAATAAACGCGAAAATCAGCACTTGCTTAATATTTTTCCATTCACGCCCATTGACAAAAATCCATTCACCACCAGCGACATCTCCCGTACGATCATCACCTTGCAACTCAACATAAGGAATATGATTGAAATCACCAAATCCGTTTCCTAATGCCTGAATAACGGATTTATGGCCTTGCTGAAGTTCAACAAAGGCACCGATATCTAAGTCGATACCTTTATTTCCTCCAAACAGCCCACCTAATAAACCAGAACCACTGCTCTTGTTTTCACGATGCCAATCAAGGTTGATCCGAATTTTACCGAAGTCATCTTTCTTCGTTAGGCTGATTGCCGGTTTCTCTTTGGTTAAAGAGACCTTATTTAAGTTCACCGAACTTGACGCTGGCGTTGGTGCCGGTTTCGGTGCGGGTGCGGGTTCAGAGTCAGCAATATCAACACCAAAATGTTCAGCTAATGGTTTTAAACCACCGTTAAATCCTTGAGCGATAAAACGGAACTTCCAACTACCATTACGACGATACAATTCACCTAAAATTAATGCTGCTTCCGAACGACCATTAATATCAACATTACCGTTCGCGACAACCTCATTATTAGCATCAACTTGAATTGATAATCGTTGCAAGTTTGCAATAGTTTGTTGACCTTCACAGGTCGCTGTAAACGCAATTTTTTCAACATCTGGGCGTAAACGCGTTAAATCTACGGTAAAAGAAGTGCTATTTCCTGCTGTTGCATAAATAACCGTGCGATCATCGCTTGCTGTTTGCCCATAAAACACCATATCGGCATCACCATTGACTTTGCCTGAGGCATACAGTCTAAAGGCGGAAACATCTACAGGCGCCCCAGATTGAATTCGAACGATTAGAGTTTGATTAGGAACGGGTAAATTCCCACCTGGTGTCATATTCATTATCGCACCACCGTTGCTACAATATCAGGCATCATGTCGTTAATAACACGACCTTTACAAGGCGCACCAAATGCAGTGAAATCCCATTGGCCATGGTTGCGTTGCATAGAAGCAATCACGATACCAGTATGAGAACCTTGTTCTGTTAAGGTATAACGCACTAACTCTTTGTTTGTTTTTTTATCAACAACACGACAAAATGCATTTTCAACTTCATTAAATGTTTGTCCACGGAAGCTGTTTACAGTAAAGACTAAGTATTCAACATTGGTTGGTAAACGGTCTAAATCAACAAAAATGGTTTCATCATCACCGTCACCGTCTCCGGTTAAGTTATCACCAGAATGAACCACTGACTGACAACTTGATTTTAATTTTCTAAACCAAATGGTATCGATTTGATTACCACTTGCGTCAAGTAACACGCAACTTGCATCTAAATCAATAGAACCACCACCACCAAAAAGACCACCTAATAATCCTTTTTTCTTAATCGGATCCCAGCCCAAACCAAACATTAAATGGCTCAGTGTAGGTGCTTGTTTACTGAGAGAAACTGTTTGATTCTTGCTTAATGAAACCATAATTAAATTCCTTCAGAGGTAGAGTGAAACAATAATGCCATTTGTGATTAAATCCATATCGTGAAAATCATCATATCATGATGAAGTACATGAGCAAGACTATTTTTATCAATCAAATTTAAAGATTTGTCAACCAATTGATATAATTGATATTTATATAAAAATAAAATGCAAAAAATACAAATCAGCCATCATAATAACATGATTAACTAGTCTCATTTAAACATAAATCAAATAAATCATATTATGATTGACACCGTTCTTCGAAATCTTCATGATTATAGGTCTTGAACCCTACACTTTTATTTCACGGTATATAGCGTAATGAACAATACAATTTGGTTTATGGAAGGCTTATCATCACAACGCGATATAATTCAAAGTGTTAAAGACTTTGCAAAACAGCAGCACCAAGAGATCTGTGTGCTCGCATCTCATCGTCATACTCGAAATGAGATTTTATCGCTTGCTGATGGCGCTTTTTATGAGCCTCTTGAAGAGACATTGCGCTTAAAATTTATCGCTGATGTTGTAAAACAGCATCAAGTCAATGTCATTCATACTGGGCGTAATAGCGCATGGTTTGAATCACACCGCAAAGAAATTGAGTCATTAGGGGTAAAATTAACCACGGGTGCGACACAGCTTGAACAACTTCAATTAGCTGATAATAAAGTCGCTTTTGCACAAACCATGGAACAGTGTGGTCTTCCTGTTGTACCGTCTATTTACATTGATTCAATCGATGAATTAGAAAAACAAATAAAAAATCCACCTTTTGGTGAGATCTCTTTATGCATTAAGCCTGTAAAAGGCATTTACGGAATGGGTTTTTGGCGTTTCGATAGTGACGTTTCTCCTATGGCACTCTTCAATCACCCAGAAAACCGCCAGGTTAACCCACAACAATATATTGATGCATTAAAAGCGGTTGAACACTTTGAACCATTAGTACTCATGCCTTATTTACCCGGCCCTGAATACTCTGTTGATCTGGTTGTCGAGCAAGGTAATGTCATTGCCGCCGTCGCTCGTCGTAAAGACGGTGCAATACAACATCTCGAAATTTCAGGTGAAGCTTATGAATTAGGCAAAGCGTGTGCCACTGCCATGAAAGCAGATGGTCTTGTGAATGTGCAAACACGAAATAATCATCAAGGTCGCCCCTTATTGCTTGAAATTAATATGCGCCCTTCGGGAGGCATTGGTTACACCCAGCATTGTGGTATTAACCTCGCGGGTATTTTTGCTTTACGCCAATTGAGATTGATGAGTATCGAAGAAGCTCAAGCGCAAAATAACCATTTTGTACCAACAAAAATACGTTCAATCACCGATTCTATTGTTTTCAATTCAACGTTAACAAACATCATAAATACGGATAATAATTAATAATGAAGAATAGTATGAGTGACTCATCCGTTTATCGTCGCCCTCTTTCTTGTGGCACATTAAGTGTGACGCCAAATTGCCCTATTGAGTTACTTGACGAATTATTTGATATTGCAGAAAGACGCAATCCTAAGCGTGCATTTTTATTTGTCAGTAAAGTATTAGGGCGACATATCCCTGTTTCACCAAAGAAAATGCGTGAAACCTATCAAAAACTTGCCCGCCAATTTCCTGACTCGCTTGAAGGCCCTATTTTGTTTATTGGTATGGCAGAAACCGCCGTGGGTTTAGGTGCTGGCGTTTTTGATGAAGTAAAAAATCATTATCAACAAGCAATTTATTTAACCTCAACACGTCACCCTATTGATAACGGTGAATTACTGTGTGAATTTAAAGAAAATCACAGCCATGCAACTGATCACTTACTCTATTTACCAAAAACAGCAGAACAGCGCCAATGGGTAAAATACGCTAAAACAGTGGTATTAATTGACGATGAAGCCACAACAGGTAATACCTTTATTAATCTACTTTCGGCTTTACGTGAAGAAGGTGGATTAGCACATATTGAGCAGGTTATTACCGTCACATTGACAGATTGGAGTGGGAACGCTATTGCTGAGCGCGCCCCATTACCAATTAAAACACTCTCTTTAGTGCAAGGAAAATGGCAATGGGATGCTGATCCTAATGCGCCTCTACCTGTTATGCCAAATGTCAATATTACAGCTTCAGGCCAAGTTGCCATTACAGGCAAACAAAGTTGGGGCCGATTAGGTATGACAGCGCCCGCAAACGATCTGGGTTTAGCCATCAAAGCATCCGTAGATGAAAAAATTCTGGTTTTAGGATCGGGGGAATTTGTCTGGGAACCGTTCTTGTTGGCTGAACGTCTTGAAAAACAAGGTGCTATTGTAAAATATAGCGCTACAACCCGTTCACCTATTTCAACCAATTTTGCCATTCAATCAGCCATTACTTTTACTGATAATTATGGTTTAGGTATTCCTAATTTTGTCTATAACGTAGCACATCAACAATTTGATCGTATTTTACTATGTTGTGAAACGCCAACCGAAAGTATTGATAGCCAATTAATTGAAGCTCTCAATAAAGTTGCGCCTATTGTTGAGGTAATTAGTTATGACTAAGCCTGTGATTTTAACCGATCTGGACGACACCTTATTTCAAACACGTCGAAAAATGGTGGATGAGTTAGCACTTGAACCGTATCGAACGGGTGCGCTTGATAGAAGCTTAAAGCCTCGTAGTTTTATGACACAAGAGCAAGCCATGCTTGTTGATTGGATGTTAGAACATGCCGATGTCATTCCCGTCACAGCACGAGGCACTGAAGAAATCAGCCGAGTCACTATTCCATTTCATTCATGGGCAATCACCACACATGGTGCGGTGATATTAACACCTGAAGGTACGGCTGATACACAATGGCAAAACTATATTACTCAAAGCTTAGCGCCATATACACAGCGTTTGTTGACTCTACAACAGTCAATTACGCAATTAATGGCCGAACGACATATTGATGGTTGGGCGCGAATTAACTATGAATATGATGATTTGCCTATTTATTTAGTGATGAAGCATAACGATAGCACCCGACTAGAAGAGCTATACGCCATAGGTGATGAGATAGAAAAAACATTCTCAACCGAAGGTTTTTATATTCATCGCAACAGTAACAATATTGCTTGGTTACCTGAACCTATTGAAAAAGGTAAAGCCGTCACCTATTTGCTTAATAAATTAAAAGTAGAACGTGGCGTTTTTCCTGTCATTGGTTTAGGCGATAGCCTGAGTGATCATCGTTTTATGAAATTATGCAGTTGGTATGGGCTTCCTCGCCAAAGCCAATTCGCTGATGCGATCAACACAAAAATTTTTGGAGAATAAACATGATGGATCATAAACCGTTTTCAGGATCTTATGTATCAGGTGATGTCGATTTTCTACTTCAACCCGTCAATATTGAAATGACACCCGTTGAGTTAAAAGAAGAGCTGATACAGTCAGGTAAACGCCACTATTCTGACATGCTAAGCCAAGAGCCAGAACCCACAACATGGCATCTAGATCTGTTTGAAAAAGCGCTAGAAGCCGGTGCGACACGCTTAGCAACTGAAGTGATTATGTTGGCAAAATCCCTTATTGAACGCTTTGGTGACACCCCAATAATTCTGACAAGCCTTGTCCGTGCAGGTGTTCCTTTAGGTGTAATGTTGCAACAAACCTTGCGTAAAATGGGAAAAACCTCTTATCACTATGGAATAAGCATTATTCGAGATAGAGGCATTGATAGCGAAGCACTTTCATGGATTGAACAACATCATGGTACAGAAGGTGTTGTTTTTGTTGATGGTTGGACGGGAAAAGGCGCGATTACAGGGGAGTTAATTCGCTCATTAGCAGGACGCGAAGGTTATCCTTCACAACCACGTCTTGTTGTCCTTGCTGATCCTTGTGGTTGTGCATGGCTAAGTGCTAGTGATGAAGATTGGCTTATCCCTTTTGGGATCATGGGGGCGCCCGTTTCAGGGTTAATTTCACGTTCAATTTGGACGGAAAAAGGCTTCCATGGTTTTGTCGATTGCCAACATTTAAAGCACTATGAATGCAGTCGTTACCTTGTTGATACAGTAGGAAAAGTCGTTGACTCCTTGCTTGATAACGACATTCCACATGCCACATTTAAAGAACAACAATCAGACTTAAAAAAGCTGAGCGAAAACGTCGTTAGTTCACTTGCAAAAAAATATGATATTTCAAATATCAATCGTATAAAACCCGGTATTGCCGAAGCCACACGTGCTGTTTTACGCCGTGTACCCGAGCATGTTCTTGTGAGAGAAATAACCGATCCTGATGTGGCGTTACTGGTTTATCTTGCACAAGAAAAAAATATTGCTGTTATTGAAGCAGGGCAAGCGCTTGGTCAATATCGTGCAGTGACTATCATTAAAAAGGTGAAATAATGATTGAACGATTATCTCCGTGGAATTTAGGTGCAACACTTTATATGCCTGCAACTCGAACCGATATTGCAACAACGATTATCGATCAAAAAATTGAAGGGCTACGCTCTTTAATTATCTGTTTAGAAGATGCGGTTAGTGATGCTGATATTCCCGTCGCATTAGAAAATTTGGCTACATTATTAAATACATTAGCAAAGCATAAAAAGAACCACGATTGTAGCCATTGGCCACTGCTATTTATTCGTCCTCGCCATCCAGAAATGGGTCAATGGATCACCGAACATCTTGATGTCAGTGCTATTGACGGTCTTGTGTTACCTAAATTTACACAAGCTTCTCTGCCTGTTTGGTGGGATATTATTGAAAATACACATTTATGTATGATGCCAACACTTGAAACAGAAGAAGTGTTTGATGTTATTCAAATGACAGCACTTGCAAACCACCTCCTGTCTCACCCTTGCCATAACAGAATTATCGCGTTACGTATTGGTGGTAATGACTTAATGAATGTGATTTCACTAAGACGTAATCGCCAGTTAACACTTTATGATGGTCCAATGGGTTACGTCATAAAAATGCTGGTTGCCGTATTTGGTGCTCGTCAATTTGCACTCACTGCCCCTGTTTGCGAGCATATCGATGATCACCATATTATGGATAAAGAGCTTGCACTTGATATCGCCAATGGTCTTGTGGGTAAAACAGCAATACATCCAAAACAAATTCACAAGATTGAACAAGCTCTTATGGTATCTCAATCCGATCACTCAGATGCCCTGCGTATTTTAAATTCAACTCAAGCGGTATTTAAATCACAAGGTGCGATGTGCGAGCCAGCAACGCATCGCCGATGGGCATTAAGTATTTTAACGAGAGCTAAAATTTATGGCATTATTCCTAACCAACAAAATAATGCTCAACGTTTTAATGCAACATAAAATACTCTATAGCAGGTGATGAGCTCAATAAGATAAAATAATGCCCTATCTTGATTTTGATTTATAAGTTTCTAGTTAAAATATGTTATCTTTGACTAGAACTTATAAAAAACAAAACCAATTTTTTATTTAAAAAAGTAATTTTTTTATTTCAATTATTATTTGATACTACATTTAATAGGACGCTTATTTTATTTATACTTGTATTACTTTTGATACTTGTAAATAAAAAGTAAGAACAAGAATAATAAAAGTTAAAGCTAAATATTTTAACACACGAATGACAGAATAAGTGGTAACTAAGCATGCAATTAAGCACTCGTCAGGTCAGAGTCTTTACACTGGCAACCCTTTTAAGCTCGGGAAAAAAGGTTCCAACCATTAAGATTATTTCTGCTCTTGAATGCTCAGAGCCAACGTTAACTCGCGTTTTAAAAGAGATAAGAGATTCTTATGGCGCTGAAATAAAGTACAGTAAAGCATCCCGTGCTTATCAAATGACCGAACGTGGTCAGCTTGATAATAAAGCATTGCGCCGTATGCGTGAGGCATTATCAGCCAGTGAAGATCTCCGCCATAATGGAATGGCAAGCCGAGTTTACCTCGATAAAGATAAGAAAAAATCGGTTTCACTTTCATTAAAAATGTCTGCATTACGCAAAATTGATAGATTATCTTATCTGAATAATTCTACACGCAGTGAGGCTGTTGAATTATTGGTTGATCATTATGTCGAAAATTTAATTCAATCAACACTAGCTGAGAAAGAAAAAAATAAAAAACAAGATTAAGAGAGTTAATCATATATAATAAAAAACAACTTGATACTACTGTATCAAGTTGTTTTTATAATAAAGAAAAAGAAAAAATAAATATAAAAATCATTCAACATAATATAATTTATATATTTATTGAATTAAATACTTATTTGACTATATATTTCTCCAACCATTAATTAAAAATGTAATTAATTGAATTTATTTATATTTTTATTTGGTTTTAGATTTATAAAAATAGAGTATTTATACTTAATCCTTATCTACCACTCTTTTTGCACTATTCCGTTCAGAATTAGTCGATAAAAAAACACGCTTAATAAGAAATGTTGGATAATCACTCAAAATAAGAGTAACTACGACTTAATTCCTCTTTTATTTTACTTTTTATGCGATTTTCGTTCAGATTAATAATATCGGACAATCATCACTGCGTTTTTTTCCTAATTTAATTAAACTAAGCATAATCTCAATTGAACACGTTCATCAGTCAGTTAGTATATTAATCGCTTATTCCTATCTCACTAACAGGATAAATGCATGAGAAGATTGCCAGTTTACCTTTTACTTGATACATCGGGTTCTATGTATGGAGAACCTATTGAAGCAGTAAAAAATGGTGTTGAAATGCTCTTATCAACATTACGTCAAGATCCTTACGCATTAGAAACCGCCTATATTTCTATCATTACCTTTAACTCAACAGCACAACAAATTGTTCCACTCACGGATTTAATCAATTTTAGCGTACCCGATTTCGTGGCAAGTGGAACAACTGCATTAGGTGAAGCGCTGACATTAGTTTCTGATCGTATTGAAAACGAAGTACGAAAAACAACAGCCGAAACCAAAGGTGATTGGCGTCCGCTAGTTTTTGTAATGACTGATGGCACACCAACTGATGATTGGAAGAAAGGCGTTGAGAAATTTAGAGCAGCACGCACAGGTGTTGTTATTGCGTGTGCAGCAGGACAATCCGCACAAACGGATATACTAAAAAATATCACTGAAATTGTATTACGACTGGATACAACAGATTCTAATACGATAAAGTCATTTTTTAAATGGGTTTCAGCCAGTGTTTCTGTTGGTAGTCAAAAAGTCGATTTAACCAAGAAAGATATTAGTGATCTCGATGAATTACCTCCACCACCTCCTGAGGTTAACGTTGTACTTTAAATAAAAAAGGAATGAATATGTCAGTAAGTTTAAAAAAAGGACAAGGTGTTAGTTTAAAGAAAAATGAATATGATCTTTCCTCTGTCACTATCGGTTTAGGTTGGGATATCAACGAAGAGAAACGAGGTTTTTTGGGCGGGCTTTTTGGTAAAAAAAGTGAAGAATATGATTTAGACGTTATCGCTTTCTTATGTGGTAAAAACGGCAAAGTCAACGATCTGGGTAACATTGAAGGGGGGCAACCTTCTCTTGTTAATGGTGACATCATTTTCTTTAATAGCCTAAAACATAAATCTGGGCAAATTTGGTTAACAGGAGATAATCGTACAGGTGCAGGAGATGGAGATGATGAGCAGATCATCGTAAAATTAAATACCCTCGACCCTAAATTTACCAAAATTGTCTTTATTGTTCAGATTTACAATGGTCGAGAGCTACAACAACACTTCGGTAAAGTACAAAACGCCTTTATTCGCGCTGTTGATGCAAAAAATATAGAAATGGCTCGTTTTGATTTATCTGGAGGCGAAGCCTTCAACAACCAACGTTCAATGCTGTTTGCTGAATTAGTCAGAGAAGAGAATGGCTGGAAACTTAACGCCATTGGTGAGCCTTCAAGTTCAGATAGCTTTATTTCTTACTTAAAGGACTTTACCTAATGAGAAGACTTCCTGTTTACCTACTAATTGATACTTCAGGATCAATGAGAGGTGAATCTATTCACGCCGTTAATGTGGGAATACAAACAATGCTAAATGCATTGAGACAAGATCCCTACGCATTAGAAAGCGTACATATCTCAATTATCACTTATGATAATGAAGCGCGTGAATTTATTCCATTAACGGCATTAGAAGATTTTCAGCTCACGGATATCACTGTCCCTAGCTCTGGTGGCACCTTTACAGGTGCAGCTCTCGAATGCTTAATCAAGTGCGTTGATCGTGATATTAAACGCTCTGATGGTGACCAAAAAGGTGACTGGCGCCCTCTCGTTTTTTTAATGACCGATGGCACACCTTCTGATGCTTACGCCTATGGTGAAGCAATTAAAGAAGTGAAAAAACGTTCATTTGGTTCGATCATCGCTTGTGCTGTTGGCCCGAAAGCCAAACACGATCACCTTAAAGAACTCACCTCGCAAGTGGTTGCCTTAGAAACTCTCGATTCCAATGCCTTCTCTGGCTTCTTTAAATGGGTCTCTGCCAGTGTTGCCTCTGGCAGTTCAAGCGCTGGGGTTAATACCGATAAAGACACATTACCGCCACCACCTCCTGAAATTCAGTTGGTACTGTGATCCACAAAAGCAAAGCGCTTCAAAAGGCTTTGCTTTTATTTTATTCAGGCTTTGGTTTATTCATCACAATACATAACAGCCACAATAAAGTGATAAGGTACAACAATGAGAAGGCTACCCATTTTCTTTGTTTTAGATTGTTCAGAATCGATGATTGGTGAAAACCTAAAAAAGATGAATGACGGTCTGACAACTATTATTAGCGATCTAAGGCGTGATCCACACGCCCTTGAAACTGCTTATATTTCTATTATCGCCTTTGCTGGCGTTGCAAAAACGATTGTTCCACTCACTGAAGTCGTCTCTTTTTACCCACCTCAACTTCCATTAGGAGGAGGCACTTCATTAGGCAGTGCATTACGAGAACTTTCTCACCAAATCGACACTCAAGTAAGAAAAACCACGCTTGAGCAAAAAGGCGATTGGAAGCCTGTCGTTTACCTTTTAACAGATGGCAGGCCTACCGATGATTACGCACAAGAGATCAAGCGCTGGAAAGATCACTACGCCAACAAAGTTAACTTAATTGCGATTGGATTAGGCTTAAGTGCAGACTTACATGTGCTGTCGCAATTAACTGAAAATGTACTGTTATTTACCGAAACACAAGAAGGCGATTTTACTCGTTTTATTAAATGGATAACGATGTCAGTGGTTTCTCATAGCCGAAGTGTTGGCGAAGAGCCACCACCACTTTTAAGTCAAACAGAGCATATTGTTCGTCTTGCCAAAGACGATGTGGCTCGTGCCTATGATGAATCTTGTGTCACTTTTGTCGGCCGTTGTAGCCACACACGCTCACCTTATTTAATGAAATATGAACGTCCTCCCATGAAAGCTTCAGGGTTGGATTTTAATCTTAACCTTAATGGCTTTAACTTAACGGGTTGCTACACCTTAAATGAAGATTACTTTGCATGGAGTGATCTCAGCGCCACCGCATATCAAGTTAATACCAGTGAACTTCATGGCACTCCAGGTTGCCCTTATTGTGGCAATGCGACTGCTTTTGCCGTTTGCCAATGTGGCAAATTGCTCTGTGTAAATGGCCCTGAAACCGTTATTTGCCCTTGGTGTGATAACAACATCACCTTTGGAGATAACAGCAATCAATCTGACTTTGATGTCACACGAGGTAAAGGCTAATGGATAAAAAAGCCCTACTCACAAAACTGATTATTGATGACACACTGACACAACAGCGTATTCCGGTACATGAAGAGTTGGTTATTGCGCTGTATGAAGATGCGGAAATCGCTCAACATATTGATTTTATTATTGATAGAATCAAAGCAAAAACAGCAGAAAAAATAACAACGCAAGACAAAGCACAACCTATTCTTCTGTTATTGCCACCAGCCCACAATTTAGCCTCTGACGAAGCATCATTACCAAAAGAAAGCTCATTAAAACCAGGGCAAATTCCAACACACTCATCGCCAATGCCAATAGAAAAACCGATTATTCACCGCCCTACGGCCAAAATTACCCTTTCTAATGCTAAAGTAGGTAGCGAATTTAATTCTTCGATTAATATTGAATTAGATACGCTTGATACTGCACAAATTAAGTCAGTGAATTTTCCTGAAGATCTCGGCATAACCTTTGATGCCAAAAGTTGTTGCTTAGTTGGCACACCAATAAAAAGTGGTAATTTCACGCTAACAATAAACTGGTCTGTAAATTCAGCGCATTACCACAATGATGTATTATTAATCATTAATCCAGATCCTCGTAGCTTATGGCAAATTAACGAACCTCCCGCAGATAGCCCTTATCCTAAAGCACATATTGATAGCAAACTTATTCTTGAAGAAGATATTCGTATTGCAGGTGCCAGCCGTCGCGGTCGCTCTCATGAACATGCAGGTACATTCCGTGATGACGATTTTTACATTCACCACGATAACCAAAGCCAATGGAATATTTTAATTGTTGCTGACGGTGCCGGCAGTGCTCGCTACTCTCGTGAAGGTTCACGCATTGTCACAAAAGTTGTCAGTGAATACCTTGAAGAACAATTGAACATTGAGAAAAATCCCATATTAGCACCTTATCTCAACACCATTCACCAATGGGATGATGAGAGTGAGAAAAGGCAAGTAGGCAACTTTTTTTCTAAGCTATTTCATAATGCGTCACAGCTTGCGATTAATCACCTAAAGAATGAAGCCATTCGCATTAATGAGCCCATAAAATCGTTTTCCACTACACTGTTGGCAACGGTGGCTTTACGTATCGATGATGAGCTATTTGCAGCGGCATTTTGGATGGGTGATGGTGCAATTGCAGCTTATGGACCCGCCGGAAAGGTCCGTGTTTTAGGTATTCCTGATAGCGGTGAATATGCAGGACAAACCCGTTTTCTTGATGAGAGTGCGGTGAATGATATTGAATTTAATCGACGCATTATTATTGGTAAATGGAGCGAAATTTCACATCTGATATTAATGACAGATGGTGTGTCTGATCCGAAGTTTGAAACAGATAACGGCTTACAAGATCCCAATAAATGGGCAGCGCTTATTGATGAAATATCGCCTTGTTTAGCTTCACCGGAAACCGCTGATAAAACACTGGCCGAATGGCTAAATTTCTTTTCAGCAGGCAATCACGATGACCGCACGCTGGTTGTGGCTTGGTGATCATCAAAGAGAAAATAGGTGAGTTTCATGGCAGATATCATTACCTGTACAACACAAAGTGGGAAAACCGTCCAGTACGTCAATGAAATTATTGGCTCTGGCTCAATGAAAGATGTCTATTTTTCCCCTGACAGAACCTATGTTGTTGCCTTTTATAAGACAAAACAAAACGCACAAGCCAAAGATAGAATCGATATGATAACAGGCTCTTATCGTCATAATATCTTTGAGCAAAGTGGCGGTGAATACTGGAAAAACCTTTTTTGCTGGCCAACTGATGTTGTTGAACATCAAGGCAAAATTGGTATTGTAGTGCCGACATATCAACCCCACTTTTTCTTTAAATATGGCTCTAAAAACAATGACTTTCTTGCCATAAAAGGTCGTGAAAAAGAAGGTAAATGGTTTGCAAGCGCCAACAACCAAAATAAATTTCTCGATCCTAGAGAAAGAGGTAATTTATTAAATTACTTGAAAGTTTGTTTATTGCTTTCTCGTGCAGTCCGCCGAATGCATGCCGCGGGCTTATGCCATAGCGATTTAAGCTATAAAAACGTCCTTATCGATCCTGAGCAAGGTCATGCTTGTGTGATTGATATTGACGGTTTAGTGGTTCCTGGAAAATACCCACCTGATGTTGTTGGAACACCTGATTTTATTGCACCTGAAGTGGTAAAAACCAGCCATTTACCGAAAGAAGATCCTAACCGAATTTTGCCAAGTATCACCACTGATAGACATGCCCTTGCAGTATTGATCTATATGTATCTGTTTTATCGCCACCCTTTACGGGGCGGTAAAATTCATGATCTTGACGATGAAATGCGTGATGAAACACTCTCTATGGGTGAAAAAGCGCTGTTTATTGAACACCCAACAGATCGTAGCAATGCGGTAAAATTGAATCAGGTAAAACCGTCATCTCTACCTTGGGCTGATCCTGAAAAAATCCCATACACTATTATGGGGCCTTACCTAACACCTCTTTTTGAAAGAGCTTTTATTACAGGGTTACACGATCCTTCGCAACGCCCTACCGCAGATGAATGGGAAACCGCTTTAGTCAAAACGGTAGATTTAGTTCAGCCTTGTCAAAATAAAGACTGTGAACAGCAATGGTATGTTTTTTCAGGAAAAACACAGCCAGTTTGTCCTTATTGTCATACCCCATATAAAGGGCAATTGCCGATTTTAAATCTCTACTCTTCCCGTAAAGCCGGTAGCTTTAGACCCGACGATCACCGCTTAATGGTTTGGAGTAATCAATCACTGTTTCCTTGGCATGTTAATCGCCTTATTGCGCCTAATGAACGCACCACAGATGAACAGAAAAAGCGCGTAGGCTATTTTGTTTATCACAACTCAACATGGTGGCTTGTTAATGAGCGTATTGATGGATTAATGGTATTGCCAGAGAAAAAGCAAATAGCGATTGGCGATAAAATTGCATTAACCGATGGATTGCAATTTGTGTTATCGACAGAAGAAGGTGGGCGACTTGTTGTGGTGCAATTAGTGTCTAATTAATAAAGTAAGAGAATAATCCGTTTAATTTATCGCGGTTATTCTCTTTTTTCATTATGTTAAATTTAATATTGAGATCAAAGCTTAAATTCCATAACCAAATTTAAATCTTTTGCTGGTTTTCCTGTTTCATAGCGCCATTGTTCCATTGCGTGAATAAGTGACAAACCAAAAACATCCACTAAAGGTGAGTCTAAAATCCTAATATTTTGTACATGCCCATTTTCATCAACATCAAATTTCGCCTTTAATTCACCTTCAATGCCTTGAGAACAAGCTTTTACAGGATAACTAGGTAATGGACGTAATAAATTCTTAGGGTAATTTTTAACCGTAAGATTTGACTCTTTTATTTCACTTTGAGTCATTTTCTCTGGTTCATCGGCTAATTTTGGTTTCAATAACAAATTAGATTGAGCATCCGGCTGTATTGATTGAGTCGCACATCCATTTAGTAAAATAGTGCTACAAAGTAAACTTAAAATAGCTAATTTTATTTTCATTTTTCTTTTCTAAAATAAGATTAAATATAAAAATAAAATAACACATCTCATAATTATTTTTATTCTCAATTTAGTTATTTAGTTAAGAAAAACTGTGCAATTAATCCTATTTTAGTCATTTTATTTAAATCCAAGTCAGATCACAGTTTCACATCTCACCCTTTCCATTCAGCGCTAACATTCAATATTGGATATCAAGATCTCAGTTTATTAAGCCTCATTATTTACAATACCCCACTGTGATAATTGGAGGCATGAATGAAAACTAAAAATAAAATCAATGTGCTAGAGCTTATTTCGCCAGAGATGAAACAAGTTATGCAATTTTATGCAGATAATCCGCAACCTGCGCCAGAAAATGATGGCTATCCATCGATGCGTCTTGCTTATAATCAAGATAGGCGTTATTGGAATGCTGATGCACCAGAGATGTTTAACATACAAGATATTTCGGTGAGTACTTCTTATGGGAATGTATTAACACGTCTTTATCAACCCAAAGAAAAAACACCTGCAACACTTTATTATCTTCATGGTGGCGGTTTTATTTTAGGGAATTTAGATACTCACGATCGCATTATGCGACTGCTTGCCAGTTATACTGGTTGTACTGTTATTGGTATTGACTATTCACTGTCACCAGAAGCGCATTATCCTCAAGCCATTGATGAATCCGCACAGGTTTGTCTGTATTATCATCAACATGCAAAACACTACGATATTAATACACAACAGATTGGTTTTGCGGGTGACTCCGCAGGTGCGATGTTATCGCTTGCCACAGTATTATGGTTACGTGACAAACACATTAACTGCGGTAAAGTGAGTGCCACTTTGCTTTGGTATGGATTATATGGCTTACGCGATTCTACCAGCCGTCGACTTTATGGTGGTGAATGGGATGGGTTGCGCCAACAAGATTTAGAAGAGTATGACAATGCGTATTTAACCGCACTTGGCAGTCGTGACGCACCTTATTATTGCTTATTTAATAACGATTTAACGCAAGATATTCCACCTTGCTTTATCGCTAGCGCACAATACGACCCACTTATTGATGATAGTGTGACGCTATTTAAAACCTTAGAAGCGCATCAATTACCTTGTGAATATAAAATGTATTCCGGCACATTACATGCTTTTTTACACTATTCACGTATGATGAAAGTGGCAGATGACGCCATTCGAGATGGCGCTCACTATTTTGTAAAACAACTGGCTTTGTAAAACAATTGGCTTTTCTAGAACTCAAGATTTCGAATAAACCGATAATCCGCGGACGCCTCTTTAAGTCGATACAGACTTGCAGGGCGTCCTCTTTCTGCCCGTTTTTCTCCTGTATCAATCAATAAATCTGCTTGTTCGATGCGTCGTCTAAAGGATTTTTTCTGGATTTCTTTCCCAATCAGAATTTCATGAACATGCTGTAACTCAGGCAAGGTAAACACTTCGGGTAATGCAAATCCGGGAACAATTGAATAGAGTGATTTTTGCTTTAAACGCTCTCTCGCTTGTGTAATTAACTCTCGATGATCAAACGCTAAGCTTTGTTGTGTAACCTCATCAATAGGGCACCACATTACCGAATCCACAGTATCAATATGAGCTTCGCACGCTTGATGTGCCATTAACGCGGTATAACAGACTGTTACCGACCAGCCTCTTGCATCACGCTGATCGTTCCCCACTGAACAGAGTTGCTCAATATAAGGAGGGATGACCCCCGTTTTCTCTTTTAATTTTCTTAGCACCGTATCTTCAAGACATTTATCTTGCACTTCATCGACAAATCCACCGGGTAAACCCCATTTTCCTTTTTCAGGATGCTCCCCTCTTTTCACTAACAACACTTTTAACTGCTCTTCATGATAAGTAAACAGCACGGCATCAACGGTGATGAGTGGGGATAGGAAATCACGACGATTATAACTGGCTAAAAAATCTTGTTCATTCATGGCGGAAGCTTAATTAGAAAACGATAAGGCTATTTTAAGGTTAAACAGCAAAAAATCAAATTTTGTCATAAAGACACTAAATCAGTTGACAAGAATAGTGTCTATAAGACACAATGCACTTATTGTCATAAGGACACTTAAAAAAGGAAATACTATGTTTAACTTAAATTATTTTAAAGCTGACTCATCAACATTCATCATTAAATCCGTTAATGGTAAAATCCGCCAACAAGGTAAAGGCTTAAGTTTTTGGTATAACTCAGCCACAACCTCCATTGCGGCATTACCTTTAAACGCACAAGAAGCGCCATTTATTTTTAACTTCCAAACCGCAGACTTTCAGAGTTTACGCATCCAAGGACAAATTTCATTTCAGGTCAAAACCCCTGAAAAAGCGGCAGAAGTGCTCAACTTTAACTTAAGTAAAAACGGTAAGTCATATGCCTCTGAAGATCCACTCAAACTCAGTGATCGTGTTGTGCGTATTGCACAAACCTTAATTCAAGCAAAGATCCAAAGTACTCCCCTCAGAGAAGCATTATTACTCAGCCAATCATTAGTGACTTTGGTGATGGAACAATTAATTGAACACTCATCATTAGAAGCATTAGGCATTGCAATTTTAGATGTTTCTATTGCAGCAATTACCCCATCACCAGAAACCTTAAAAGCGCTAGAAGCCGAGGCAAGAGAATCCTTACTGAAAGAAGCCGATGATGCAATTTATGCGCGTCGTAAATTCTCAGTTGAACAAGAGCGCACCATTAAAGAAGCAGAATTAGAAACTGACTTATCCGTTCAACGCAAACGACAAGAAATTGAAGAAGCACGTTTAGAAAATGAACGTACATTATTACGAGAACAAGCAGAAATTGAAAAAGAACGCCTTGAAGCCAAAGTGAATGCTGAAGCAAAACGCAAAGAACTTGTCGCATTAAGTGCCGAAAATCAGCGAACACAATCAGAAGCTGATGCCTACGCCATTGAAGCGACCATGCGAGCTTACCGTGAATTGCCCGTTGAAAACTTAAAAGCCATGGCGCTAGCAAAAATGGACTCACAACAATTAATGGCAATGGCATTTGAAACCTTAGCGCTTAATTCAGGGAAAATCGGCGAACTGAATATTACCCCTGATTTATTTAGCCAATTTATGAAAAAAGGCGGTAAATAATGCAACGTAACAACGATTTTCGCTTTGTGTTAGTGATGAGAAAAAGCCGTTTACAAGAATTAATCGAGCGCTTTAATACCTGGTCACAAGCCAAGTTTTATTTAGAACACAACAATGTTGAGGTAAAGGATTACCTCAACGAACACAATCTATATCAAAAACAATTAACAGAAGCCGAGTTGATTTTAAAATCCCTAGGACGCTTTCAGCTATTAGAACGAAATTTATTACCTAGCTATCAATTTTCACCCCACGATATTGTGGTGGTGATTGGTCAAGATGGGCTTGTAGCTAATACACTGAAATATCTCAATGGGCAGCCTATCATTGCAATAAACCCTGATCCATCAAGATGGGATGGTAAATTATTACCCTTTGAAATAGGGCAATTAAAAGAGACGGTGATTAATACCATTAATCAAAAAATGCCATTTAAAACGGTCACTTTCGCGCAAGCGACAACCAATGATGGTCAATCATTATTAGCAGTTAATGACCTATTTATTGGCCCTAAAAGTCACACTTCCGCGCAGTATATTTTACAATGGGATGGTGCTCAAGAAGCACAATCCTCATCAGGCATCATTGTGTCAACGGGATTAGGATCAACTGGGTGGTTTCAATCTATTCTTGCGGGCGCAATGGCAATAACAGGAAAAGCTTCGCACCCTCTGTTACAAGGGTTTAACTGGGGTGATCGAAAGCTACAATTTAGTGTCAGAGAGCCATTTCCTAGCAGAACAACAGGTGTCACACTGACTTTTGGCACTATTGAGCCTGACTCACCGTTACAATTAGAGTCTTTGATGCCAGAAAATGGAGTTATTTTTTCGGATGGCATCGAAGATGACTATTTACCGTTTAATGCAGGCTGTATAGCGCATATTGGTATCGCTGATATACAAGGGCAATTAATTAGCCAAAAAGGACGTCAGCGGATTTAGATTTATTGAGTGTTACGTAACACCGTTTCAAGTCCTGAAATCATTACATCAAGGACAAACAAAAATGCAGCATCACCATTATCACTATCCATAATGGCAACGGCTTGAGTTAATAATGGCGGATAGTGAACAGTATTGGGCTCTGTTTTCTCACGCTCTTTTTGGCTTTCTTGATGCTCTTGAGTTTCAAGAACTGATCCTAATGTAAAATGCGCAATAGCACTCAACGCATATACGGCTTGAGACAAACTAAATCCGGCATCACATAAAAATTGTAGTTGCTGTTCTGATGTCTCAAATTGGCTTTCAGACGGGCGAGTTCCTGCATGAATTTTGCCACCATCACGATACATTAATAATGCTTGGCGAAAGCTTTTCGCGTTATTTCTCAAAAAATCCTGCCATGTTTCATTAGGCAATGGCAAAACATGATGATGATGTTTTTGCAAAATCGTTTCTGCTAATGCATCTAACAACGCACGTTTATTCTTCACATGCCAATACAAGGTGGGTTGCTCTACCCCTATTTTTTGCGCTAATTTGCGCGTCGTTAGGCCTTCAATCCCCACTTCATGAAGTAAAACTAACGCATTATCAATCACTTGTTCTTTATCTAACTTTGCCATTATCTACCTCAAAATAAAACATCCTTGACAATCTATCACTGATAGAGATATTTTACGCCCACTCTATCACCGATAGATTTTTAGGATCTAGATGAATAAATCAATTATTATTATACTGCTGATCACCGTATTAGATGCCATTGGCATTGGGCTTATCATGCCAGTACTCCCTACGCTATTAAATGAATTTATCAGTGAGAATTCACTTGCAACTCATTACGGTGTGCTATTAGCGCTCTATGCTACTATGCAGGTTATTTTTGCACCTATTTTAGGCAGACTGTCTGACAAATATGGCAGAAAACCTATTTTGCTGTTTTCTCTTTTAGGTGCAGCCCTCGATTACCTTTTAATGGCATTCTCAACCACTCTTTGGATGCTCTACATTGGGCGTATTATTGCAGGCATCACAGGTGCAACAGGTGCTGTATGTGCATCAGCCATGAGTGATGTTACTCCTGCTAAAAATCGAACTCGCTATTTTGGCTATTTAGGTGGTGCTTTTGGTGTTGGTCTTATTATTGGTCCAATACTCGGAGGGTTATTAGGCGAAATAAGTGCCCACACTCCATTTATATGCGTCGCCATTTTACACTCGGTATTATTGCTCCTCTCATTGCTATTTTTTTATGAAACACAAAAAAGAGAAACACGCGTTACAAATACATGCACTCAAATAGCATCAAATTCAGCCGCAGTCTGTATTAAGAAAAGCCTCTATTTTTGGCTGATAGCCTATTTTATCATTCAATTAATCGGTCAAATTCCTGCCACAATTTGGGTGTTATTTACACAATACCGTTTTGATTGGAATACGATATCGGTCGGTATGTCTTTGGCAGCCCTGGGTGTATTACATATTTTCTTTCAAGCGGTTGTTGCTGGAACATTAGCCCAAAAATGGGGCGAAAAAACCACCATTATACTCAGCATATCTATTGATATGATGGGCTGTTTATTATTAGCGTGGGTAAGTCAAGTTTGGGTGATATTACCTGCATTAATCTGCTTGGCGGCTGGCGGTATGGGACAACCTGCTTTACAAGGTTATTTATCAAAATCTATTGATGGCAATGCGCAAGGGAAATTACAAGGTACATTGGTAAGCTTAACCAACATCTCCGGAATTATTGGCCCACTCTGCTTTGCCTTTATTTATCATTACAGCATCGTTTATTGGGATGGCTTGCTATGGATGATAGGCGCAACATTTTATGCCATCCTGCTTATTACTGCTTATTTTCACCAAAAATCAGAAATAACTAAAAAAGTTGTATTCTAAAAATACGCGCTTTTCTTAGTAAGAGCTCTATCTTAATTATAAACACTCTCATGTGTAGAGCGTTTATAATAGGTCACTTTGATTAGATAGTTATTTTATAATCCTTCTTTACACTCATACTCACTTAAATAAAAACACAAATTATTAATCATTATTTAACTTTTATTTTACATTATTTGATTGTGACATTTGATAAAAAATAGTATTTTCATTAAATCTAGTTTTATTAAAATAGGAATTATTCATAGGCGTTATTATATATATTATTCTAGATCAATATTGGCTAGTCTTTTTTAGATACTTAACAGGAATAAATTTAATTTTTCTATTTCCATCATGCAATACCTCATACAAACTACCAAAACAAATCACAAAAAGACCCATTTTATTGAATTATATTTTTAAATTGAAATTTCTCGGAATAAAAAAATAAAAAAAAGATAAAAACATTTTTTCTTATAATGTTAATTAGTTATCAACACATAAAGCTTTTTATTTAATAACTCAATAATAACTCGCATTCAGAGTAAAAATACACAGATTTAGTTAAAAAACTCTTATGAGTTGTTTTTTAAGCATAAAACCCTATGAGATTAATCCTATCCTCATTAATATTTTTATTAGTAAAATTGACCTCAAATCAATTTTGCAAATAAAACAATTAATCAAAAAAGGAATAAATATTCTGATTTTAGATTTATAGTTTTTTTTGCATATTAATTAAAAGACGCAAAGAAAATAGAAATTTAAAAAATTAAATAACACCTCCCATTAGGAAAATATATTTAATTTAAAATGAGTATATTTAAAATTTATTTTAAATAAATATTTTACTAACAAATAAATAACTGAATATAGTTGAAAAACGCACTGTTATTTAAAAACACTATGCTGTGAAAAATAATCAACAAAGGATATTTCAATATGAAAAAACTGACATTGGCAGTTCTTGCTGTAGCTATTATGGGTGCAACTACTCTTGCTCAAGCTGATACTCGTAAAGCACAAGCTGTTGCTTCATGGGATGCTAAAGCATACAAAGACACTAAAAGTATGTTAGTAGTTACACCATTAAAATCATTAACCTTCAACTACGCTGAAGGTGTTAAAGCCTTTAATACTCAAGATGGCGCTTTCGATATCACTATCCAAGGTCAACAAGGGGCAACTGACTTTAAACTGACGTCTAAAATCATCTCTGACAAATTAACTCGTGCAGCTGACGATAGTGAATTGACTGTAGGTGTTAAATGGAATGGTACTGCATTAACTGATACTACTGAAACCCCTATGGTTGACGTTGCTACAGGCACAACAGCAGGTCTTGATTTCTTAGCTCAAGAGGGTGCTTTCAACGGTAAAGATCGTGTCAGCGGTCAAGGTCAATTCGCATTCAATATCGCTTCTGCAAAACTTGCGGGTGCTGATGCTAAATTCTCTGATTTAGCAGATGGTTACTGGGATGGCGACGTTAAAGTCCAGTTCACTGCAACTTGGGAAGGCGACTTCACTGCAACACCATAAGCTGTGATCCATAAAATAGTCTTTTAATAATAAGGGACGAGCGAATTCTCGCTCATCCCTCAAGGATCCATGATGAAAAAAATAATATTAGCCTGTTTGAGTCCTTTGATTTTTTATAGCCAATTCGCAGCAGCCATTCATGTCGGTGCCATTACCGAAACCCTGCTATCCGACCAAACTATTCTTGCCAAAGAAATTGAAAATAATGTCGATCAGGCTCGTTTAGTCGGATTATCTATTGAGCGCATTTCATCCCCATTGGATGATGGAAAAGTGCTCCCTTTAGTCAATAACGAGATTTTGATTTCACCTGCAAACTTAATTTTACCCGGCAAAACCAAAGAAAGTTTCAAAATTTTCTATAAAGGCCCTAGTGATAATCAAGAACGTTACTACCGCTTAGTCTGGCGTGACGATCCTGTGACAGAAACAGGATCAACCCAGAGTGCAAAAGCCGCCACGGCAACCACTTCTGCCATGATAAGCACTATTTTAGTAGTTGCACCTCGTCAAGAAAGATTCGATTACCAATTTGATAAAGAAGCGCGTGTGGTGTTTAACACGGGAAATACATCCTTTCGCACTGTCGCCACTGGCGATTGTATGCCTGATGCCGTCACAAAAAACGAAAATAACCGCTGTAGTGAACGCTACTACGTTATGCCAGGTCTTGGTGTCAAGCTAAAACAAGTCGATGTTCAAAGTAAAAAAGCTACCGTCGGCATTTGGCATAACGATGATTTTATTATTGTAAATTAATTTTTAATTTCATAAGGATCTATTGTGCGTAAATCAGGGGTCGCTCTGGGTATTGCCTTATGCCTTTTATCTGAAAGTGCATTTAGTCAACCCGCCAATTTAAAGATAGGTAACTATATTATTCCTAGTGTCTTCGCTACCGCATTAGAAGAAGGCATGACGATCCCTGTCTATTTACGTTACGATCTATCTGAACAATCGGTTTTAGAAGAGCAAAGTCGTAATAAAATTGCGGATGCGCTGGTGGTGTTAAAAGACAATAAAATTACCATTAACTCCGTTACGCCTACATTGGATGAAAGTGAAACACAAACAGCATCCATCAATGAACAGCTTGTTCAGTCATTAAATGATCTGAAAGATAGACCTTTTGATCAAAATAACACCATCATTCTCTCTCCTGATGCCAAGCTTAATTTTGATTTAAGCACTTTTATTATGTCGTTAGATGTCAATGAAGCGGGTCTGGCCACACAAATCAAAGCACGCTCAGAGATGTTAGGTAAATCAACGGTCAATAATATTTCCTCTGTCACAACCTATAATTTAGGGGTCTATAACAATAAGGTGAAACAGCAGAAAGATAACACTAACAGTTATTTTTCTGTTGATAGCATTTGGAGTTTTGCAGAAAACCACTTAAACCTGAGTGCAACGGCGTATGGATTAGGTACCGCCGAGCAATCGTTTGATTTCTATCGCGCCATGTTTGAACGGGATTTTAATGGGCGCCGGTTTGCTTTTGGTCTATTAAATACCTGGAATTTACAATCTATTGCAACCATGTCGGCACTCAATAGCAGTAAAGTTTACGGTATCACCTATGGCAATAACTCCTCATCCAAAGTCAGTAATACACAGCTTTCATTAACACCAATCACTGTTTTCTTACCCAGTGCAGGGGAAGTCCGTCTGTATCGTGACGGTAAATTATTAAGTATTCAAAATTTCCCAATGGGAAGTTTTGAAGTTGATACGGCACCACTTCCTTTTGGTATTTATGAAGTGGATGTCGAAGTGGTCATTGATGGTAAAGTTCGCTCTAAACAACGTCAAACCGTCAATAAATCTTTCAATATGAAAGGGGCAACCTTAAACCAACTGCGCTGGGAATTGTATTCGGGTTATGTGGATTACAAAAAACGCATTAAAAACAACAACAATGAATACCGCACTACTCGCGGAGATAATACGGTCTTAGTCGGAGGCGCGGGCGCCATTACCTTAGGTGTTTTTTCAGGTCTTAACCTACAAGGCTCTGCGTATATTTTTGATAACGTTGCCGTCTTAGAAACCAACAGCCATTTGCAATTAACCGACACACTCTCCACCAGTTGGCAAGCATTAATTGCTAAAGAGGGTAGCAACCGTAATATTTTCACCGCTAATTACGCGTTGCCTAAAGGCCTTGGATCACTATGGGTCAATCGTGAAAAAGGCAACATCAAAGACGATTTCCCGATGTATGACTCTGATAACTACTCGTTTGGCACCACACTCAATTTTACCCAATTTTGGGAATATGCGGGATCATTTACCTATTCCTACACCAAAGATTTACGCGATAAAAATAACGCCAATAACTTTGAATACGCGACAACTCTCTACACGGGTCGCTATGGCAGTATGAGTTTACGTACGGGTATTCAACGTTATCATTACGACAATCAAGACAGCACAAATGAAAAATACATTACCTTAGACTTCTCATTACCACTGGCAACCTGGCTCAGTGCTGGGATGTCTTCCAGTAACGGGAACTTACGTGGTGAGCTGTCAGCCTCGAAAAACTTTGAAAATGCCCCAATTACCAGTGCTGGGTTATCCGTTTCGACCCTTCTTCATGATAAAGACGGAACTGACAGTGATTTCTCTGTGAGTGGTTACAGTATGTTCGACACGAAATACAGTACGGGGACATTAACCATGAATCGTCCTAACGATGACCGATTAAATACTACGTTAACCGCTCGAGGCTCCTTTGCTTATAGTGATATGAACTTCTCTGCCAGTGGTAAACAAGAAACCTCGGGGGTGATTGTCAAAACTGGAATCGATGGTGAAGGTCAAATAGCGGCTAACGTCAATGGTCAACGTTTTGTCTTATCGGGTAGCAATAACTTTATTCCACTTTCACCTTATGCGGAATATAAAGTCGAATTACTGAACGATAAAAACAGTGAAGATAGCTTTGATATCGCCTCGGGTCGTGTGAAAAATGTGGTGCTTTATCCAGGTAACGTTGCCGTACATCAACCTGAGTTAAAACAGATGGTCACTGTATTTGGTCGAATGAAATCGCCTGATGGCACACTGTTAGCCAGTGCGCAAGTACGTAACCATATCGGTCGCACGCAAACCGATCACCAAGGCCAATTTGCAATGGATGTTGATAAACGCTATCCCGTCATTTCGTTACAACAAGATGATAAACAGATTTGTGAGGCTGAATTAGATCTTTCATCTGCACGAGGTGTGTTATGGGTGGGTGATGTGATTTGTGATCCGCAAACGACGTTGGTAAATCGGAATTAAAGGAAAGCATATAATGTTTAAACATTATCTATTATTAATACTCACCCTTTTTGCTACATTCATTTGTAATGCAGCAACCTATACCAATAATATTGTTTTTATTGAAAATAATATTGATAACGAATATTTTATTACACCACAAAAAACCGATCCTCGCTTTAGTGGTGCTAACGTTTTTACTAAATACAGTAATAATCAACTTAGCTTAGGCTACATGGGATATACAGGTGCTGTTCCTCTCTACAATTATTTTGATATTTGGCTAGAAAACTCACCTATAAAAATGCCATTTATTGGTAACCGTTGCTGGCGAACATATAGAGATTGCCCATCCGATGGAATACAAAGACCTGAACAAGTCTTAAGCGATGGGATGTATCGTGCATATATGAACACGCATGGTGGTGAAGCAGGTATTCCTAGAGCTATATTTTCTGATTCTTTTTATCAATATATGCAACACTTACCTATTGGCAGTACAGAAAATTTTAGTTATTTTTTCTGCTATACCAAGAATGATTACAACCCTGCATTAGGCCAAACATGTCGCTCTGTAAACGGCAGAGTGACTGAACAAAGTTTTGCGATCACCAAAAATGGACATGTAAAACTGAAATCAACCAATGCGTTACAAGAGATTTTTGTCGATAGTGAAGGTAATGCCGTATTAGGCTTAGGCTCTAAATTTTGTGAAATTGTAGGCAATAATGTTGTCTGTAAGATGGTTGATTATGAGCTAAATGGCGAAAGCTTAAATGTCATGAGACTAGCGATGAAAGTAGATACAGCGACATTATCATTTACACCAACAGCGAGTGATATTCTTCTTTCAGCCACACCGACATCAAGAACCTTTTATTACTCTTCACCAACAATTGCCTCTTATTTAATCACCCCTGGTAATGGGGGCGTTTATGTCCATTTCACAAAAAGTTTTTTCAAAAAATTAATTAAAAACAACGTAGATCTTTCTAAGAGCCAAGATTTATTTACCTTTAGTTTTACCAATACGGCAGTGCCTCAATCGGGGTTTTATGAATTTACCCCTTCTAACACAATAATTATCAAGCCTCGTGATTATGGAATTAGTATTATTTCTAAAGAATTAGTCAATAATCCCCATAGAGAGGGAAAAGTCGGTGATAAAGAGCCACCATTAACTTTTGACTATATCGTTACCACCAGTGCATTTCGCCAAGCTGATAGAATTACCGCAGCGGTTGAAGGACCTAGAACCACAATCCGAGGCCAATCTTATTGTTTATTTAGCTCTAAAGATAAAAAAATGAATGTGCCCTTTTCAGCTTACTTAACTTATACTGATGCCAGTGGCAAAAAGGTCAAAAATCGAGCGGCTTGTGATAATGTGCCTATCTCCATTAAAGAAGCCTTATGGACAGAGACGACATGGCCTTACCCTTATCAGTTAGAAGGTAATTTCTATCGTACTGATTTACAACTTACCTTCCCAATGAATGAAAGTACCTCTCTTTTTTCAATGGAAGGTGAAGACTGGCTTGGAGTAGTAGAAGCCCGTGGTTATGTTAATGTCTTTGCCGAATGGTCAGGAACGGATATTCACTAAATGAAATAAAAATTTCCTCTTTTATATTAGAAAGATGTTTCCTCTAATACATAAGAAAAAAGTTGAAGATCAAGACAAGCATCCATGCTTGCTTGATCTTCGATTTCCGTTATTAACATCCGTTGTTCTAACGTTATATTATCTCGATGCCATCCTTGAGCAATCCAACCCAAACTAAACGCCATTAGTGCAATCCATGCATATACCGCTAGAGTGTTGGACATAACTTAACTCCTTCGTCATTCGAGACAAAATTGAGATAACCTGAATTTCTTTTATTTGGTATATATGCAATACCCATTTGCGATAAACAATAAGCGATTCGGTTATATTACTGCTAACTTCCTTGTTAATTTGTAATAGACATCCTTGTCTATTGTTTTCTACTTACATTAAAATCAACAAGCAATAAACAATAAATTCAATAAGTTGATTATCTCCATATGATTTAATGTGAAGCTATTATCTATAAAGTTTGTATTTTAGGCTAGTAAGTTTGTTCGGTTATCATCGGTTAAACCTTAATAACCGATGATAACCGAACTTTACACACCCAGCAAAACAAGAAAAGTTGTTTAACAGCTCTTTTAATCACGTTTAAACAAAGATTTATATAAAAAACAATAAATAGGCTGGTTATAATACAAATTTCAGCTAATATAGAAGGCATCAGATAGTCTATAGCAAAGAGAAAATGATATGCGTGTCTTAACTATTTTTTGTCCTGAATGTGGTGAAAAAGCGCTTATAAAGAAAAGTAATCGCAAACACAAAGAGTTATCCGATCTCTATTGTGCCTGCCGTGATCCTGAGTGTGGGCATACCTTTGTTTTAAACTTAACCTTTAGTCATACATTGATGCCAAGTGCAAAAAACAAAGATACGTTGTTATTCGATGTTATCAAAAACCTCTCTCCAGAACAGAGAGAGAAAGCACTCACTCTTTTGCAAGGCATGTAGCCATCACGATCAGATACTTTCTTTTTCATCTATTTTTATGATCTTGCTCCCATTCTGACAGGTTATTTGACGCACCTATTTTTATAGAAAGATAAATGATGTAGATTCATTTTTGAGCTAAATAAAAATAATTCTTATGTTTAAATAAAACAAACACCGCCTATTTATACTGTGTTTGCCAATCCTTTAATAAATAATTTGTCAGCCCCAAAAACAGAAACCTCATTTCTGATTTGAAGACTAAACACAAATTTCAAAATGGAGCATTTTAGATGAAAAAGCTGATTAATCGAGTTGATGATGTGTTATCTGAACAATTACAAGGTTTCGCAAAAGCCCATCCTGAAATCAAACTTCATCCCTCTTCTTTTTATGTCACAAGAAAAGATGCTCCAATAAAAGGTAAAGTTGCTCTGTTATCTGGCGGTGGAAGCGGGCATGAACCCATGCATGCAGGTTTTGTAGGTAAAGGGATGCTTGATGGTGCATGCCCCGGTGAAATATTTACATCACCCACACCTGATAAAATGTATGACTGCGCCAAAGCCATTGATAGCGGTGAAGGTGTTTTAATGATCGTAAAAAACTACACGGGTGATGTGCTGAACTTTGAAACAGCAACAGAATTACTTCATGACGATGGTGTAAAAATCGCAACCGTATTAGTGGATGATGATGTAGCAGTTAAAGACAGTTTATATACCGCAGGACGCCGTGGTGTTGCCAATACTGTTTTAATGGAAAAATTGTTGGGTGCAGCTGCTGAAAGAGGTGACTCTCTTGATGAACTGGTTAAATTAGGTCACCACATTAACAACAATGGTTTTTCTATTGGTATTGCCTTAGGCGCCTGTACTGTGCCAGCCGCAGGAAAACCGTCTTTTACTTTGCCTGAAAATGAAATGGAGTTTGGTGTCGGTATTCACGGTGAACCGGGTATTGATCGCCGTAAATTTACTTCCCTCAATGATACCGTTGATGCCATGTTTAACACCTTAATTGAAAATGGTCACTATCAACGCGTGATCCGCAATTGGGATCGTGAAAATGGCACTTGGTTAGATGAAAATCAAGAAAAGCAGCCGTTAAAATCCGGTGATCACGTTATTGCTTTAGTTAATAACCTTGGTGCAACACCACTATCTGAATTGTATGGTGTTTATCACCATTTGACCCAATGCTGTGAAAATTTTGGCTTAACCATCGAGCGTTCTTTAATTGGTTCTTATTGCACTTCACTCGATATGTCAGGCGTCTCAATTACGTTATTAAAAGCCGATAACGAATTACTTACCTTATGGGATGCGCCTGTTAACACACCGGCGATGGTGAAATAAGTTTTTAATTTTAAGAAAAAGGAACTCGAAATGGCTTTAACTCATGCTCAAATTATTCTTTGGCTAGAACAATGTGCATCACTTTTTGAACAAAATAGTGATTATCTGACAGACTTAGATCGCGAAATAGGTGATGCCGACCACGGTTTAAATATGAACCGTGGCTTTAGAAAAGTGCTGGAAAAACTACCTGAATTTGAAAGCCAAGATATTAGCTCTATTCTTAAAACCACAGGCATGACATTGCTTTCTAACATTGGTGGCGCAAGTGGTCCTCTATTTGGCACTTTCTTTATTCGCGCAGCAAAACCGACGGCTTCATTACAAAACTTAGAACTCAATCAACTTGTTGAAATGGTAACTGAAGGTGTAGAAGGTATTGTGAGTCGAGGAAAAGCAGAGCCCAATGACAAAACCATGTGTGATGTTTGGTGGCCTGTGGTTGAGTCATTAAAACAATCTAATACACAAAATCTTTCTATCGAAGAAGCCCTCGCCCAAGCACAAATTGTGGCCGAAAAAGCCGCTGACAATACCATTCCTATGCAAGCCAGAAAAGGACGAGCAAGCTACTTAGGCGAACGTAGCATCGGACATAAAGATCCTGGCAGTGCTTCAGTGGTACTAATGATAAAAGCGCTTGCTAATAGCATTAATGCATAGCTGACAAATAAATAAAAGGTCTACCATGATAAATATTGTTATTGTTTCTCATAGTAAACATCTCGCTGATGGTGTGGCAGAACTTGCCAGTCAGATGATTAATCCTACTCACTGTCAACTTGCTGTTGCCGCCGGTATTAATGATGAAGAACATGCGATTGGTACGGATGCCGTTAAAATTATGACGGCGATTGAATCTCTTTCGCAGGCACAGTCTATTGTTGTGATGATGGATTTAGGCAGTGCCATATTGAGTGCAGAAACCGCAATTGAACTACTTGAACCAGAACTCGCTGAAAAAGTCACGCTCTGCTCTGCACCATTAGTTGAAGGCACTCTTGCTGCCGTCGTTGCCGCCTCTTCTGGCGCATCTTTAGAAAAAGTCATTGAAGAGGCCACAAACTCGTTATACCCCAAAAAAATTCAGCTTGGTGAAAACTTTGTTCAGCCTAAAAATGACATTAATGCGCCTGTCAAACTTCAGGGTAAAGAGGCAAGTTGGGTAGTACGTAATCCTCATGGTTTACATGTAAGACCAGCGGCCACCTTAGTGGAAATCCTTTCTACCTTTCAAGCTGATTATCAATTAGTTAAAGGGAATAGACGTATTAATCCTCTCAGTTTAAATCAGCTTTCATTAATACAAATTCGCCAAGGCGATGAAATCACTTTAATTGCCTCGGGTGAGCAAGAAGATGAAGCAATCACCGCCTTTCTTGAACTCGCTCAAAATGGCTTCGGTGAAGCGTTTTCTTCTGATCCTGATACCACGACACTAAAAGGTATTTTAGCCCCTATCGCCCAAATTAAAGCCCCTGCTTTTATTTGGCATGAAACTGAATTGTCACCCGTAGAAAATCTATCTGAACCAATTGATATTGACGATCAAATCATAAAATTTAATCATGCCATTAAAAACACGTTAAACGATCTAAAGCAACATGCTAATAAAGCGAACCAAATTTTAGGTGAGCATATAGGGGCTATTTTTAATGGCCATATCATGATGCTAGATGATGATGAGTTAATCGCGAGTGTGATTGATCGCATTAGAGAAGAGAAGATCAGCGCTCAGCAAAGTTGGTCTGATGAAATACAAGAAAGGATACAGTTGTATTGCGCACTCACAGATCCTTATTTACGAGCACGTGAACTCGATCTTCGTGATCTACGTAATCAAGTACTTTATCAGTTACAGGATAAAACTCGCCCAAGCTTTACCCCTTCACAACCCGCTATTTTAGTAGCAAAAGAGCTTTTTCCTTCTACTTTAATTCAATTAATTGATAGTCAATTAGTCGGTATTGCTTTAGCGAAAGGTGATGCTCTCTCTCACAGTGCTATTATTGCAGCTGAAATGCACTTACCAATGTTAGTCAATTTAGGGCCTTCTCTATTAAAAATCACTGAATCACAAAAGTTAAAATTCGATATCAATAAGGGTGAATTAGTTATTGAACCTATAACGTCGTTATAAATCTCTTTTTAAATTAACCGCATAAAAAAACCCGCACAATCATGTGCGGGCAAGTCAACAAAATACACGATGACTATTAATAAAATAAAGAAAATATATTGATTAAATATTTAAAAGAAAATGAATTTTAATATTTAATAAAATAATAACACTTGATTAATTTATTAAAAGAGCCATAAAAATCCATTTATAAAATATATAATTAAATTATTTTCATACTCAAAAAAGACTCATCCTTAAAAGAATGTGTATTTTTGATAATCAAAAAACAATGTTAAATAATGACTTTCCATGCTTCATACAATACAAGCCATAATTAGATTGTAATTAACTTTATTTAATAAAAAATACGCCTCTGCTGTAGATAAAAAACACCATCATTCTCTCTCCTGATGCCAAGATTAATTTTGATTTAAGTACTTTTATTATGTCGTTAAATGTCAATGAAGCGGGTCTGGCCACACAAATTAAAGCACGCTCATAGATATTAGGAAAATCAACGGTCAATAATATTTCCTCTGTCACAACCTATAATTTAGGGGGCTATAACAATAAGATGAAACAGCAAAAAGATAACACTAACAGTTATTTTTCTGTTGATAGCATTTGGAGTTTTGCAGAAAACCACTTAAACCTGAGTGCAACGGCGTATGGGCAACCATGTCTGCACTCAATAGCAGTAAAGTTTACGGGATCCCCTATGATAATAATTCCTCATCCAAAGTCAGTAATACACAGCTTTCGTTAATGCCGATCACTGTTTCCTTACCCAGTGCCGGGGAAGTACAATAAATACCGTACTACTCGCGGAGATAAATTGAGTGTTTATACCCGTTTTGCATTTAATCCTACATTATGTAATCGAGATTAACGGTATTATAGTGTTGTTTATTACTGATTATTAAAAACAACGAATTAAAGAGATAGAATGAAAAAAATATTAACATTTATTAGCACATTAACACTCTCAACACTGGTATTTTCAGCCCATGCGCTTTATGTTGGCTCTGAAGTTTTTACTCTTGAATCTGATAAATCTTTTTTCTCTCGTACTTATCTTAATAATACTGATAGAACAAACCTTTATAAAATTCATGTCTATAAAATAGAAAAGCCGGGAGGTAAAGAAAAAGATGAAAAACAACTTCCTATAGAAGATGGTGAAATACTTTACACTCCTCTGCAAAAAGTATTATTACCTAATGAACATGAGTTTTTTAAATTATTTTATAAAGGTGCTAAAGATGATAAAGAGCGTTATTACCGTATTATTATTGAAGAAACACCGGTTAACTTAGTACCTTATCAGGAAAACAGTAAGCAGCCTTTAGTCGTTCCTACTGTTGGGTTAAATACCGTGATGGTTATTCGTCCTCGTGAAATGAAATTCACTTATGATCATAATAATGTTGCTGGCACTATCAAAAACACAGGCAATACTTATTTTCGCTTACTGTTAAATGATAAGTGCGATTCTGATGAAGAAAATGCCAAGATATTACAGCTATTACCCGGCGAAAGTTACCAACACCCTTGGTTAAAGAAAGAGCATAAGCAGTTTATTATTGCTTTTGACCGTTATATTGGATTAGAAAATAACTGTGCTTCAAACTAACAAAACTATAATGGCAAAACTCAAGGTAGCCTATCAGGCTACCTTTTTACGATTAATGTAAGTATTTTTACCCATTCAATAATCTTCTCTACCCTATTCAGCCTATTCTCCCATTTGAAAGAAAATGTAACTTGGTTAAATATATAATTTTTATAAATACATAATTAATTAAATTATTTTATATTCTGTCATATTTGTCATTTTTAATTTTCAATTAATTATCACAAAAAGACAGCAATACAAACATAACCACATGATAATAAATAACTTTACATTATTAACGATAAAGCTATTTTTATTACATTTTATTCCTATTTTTTTATGATGTTTTAAATAAACTATTTTTTCAATTCATTCTATAATTTATCTAATGAATCATCTTTTTTAGATAATCTAAATTTTATGTATAAACTCATGAAAAAGACTTTTTAGCCGATATTGCTATTAACGTCGATTTACTCTGTAGGAATAAACCATGAAAAAATACCACGTATTACTTAGCTTATTACTGACGGCTTTCACGACAACAACAACCTTTGCCAATACTTCATCAGTACAGACAATTGCAAATTGGCATGCCACAGCAATAAAGAAACCCCAGAGTGAATTAGGTGTAACCCCTTTAAATGCCCTGCATTTTGAAGTCACAGAAAATAACCGTTTTAATGCACAAGATGGCGCTTTTGATATCACCGTTAAAGATGCTGAAGGGGCAACAGATTTTAAATTAACATCGAAAATTATTAGTAATGAACTTAAAAATGCGACAGATAATTCAGTATTAATAGTAAAAACAGACTGGAACGGTAAAACATTATCAAATAATCAAGAAACCGTTATTCTTGATAACCAAAAAGGTATTCATCATGGGCTGATGCCAGCAAATAAAGCGTCAGAGAAAAGTGAGCTAAAAAGTCTTCAAAGTGCTTTTTTATTTAATGTCATCAATGGTTCTCAATCTGTAGCATCATTACCTGAAGGTTTATGGGAAGGCGCTTTGCGCATTGAATTTACCAGCAAGTGGGCAGGCGATTTTGTGACACTAGCGACAAGATAATTCAAGTAATGTATCTTAAAAAAATGTGAAAGAGCGCCAGTATGGCGCCTCTTTGTTATGCAATAAAACGTAAATTAAACCTTTGGTTTATAGCTATCCTTATCAAGGTCGTGCTTTTTCATCCGTAAATACAATTTTTTACGTGGAATACCTAAATAATCAGCAACATCACTGACGCGACCCGCAAATAAATATAACGCATCTTCAATTAATCGACGCTCATATTCATCTACAAGATTATCCAAAGGGCCTTCAGGTGGAATAATCGCTCGGTGTTGTTCACTATCTACCATTTTCACAATACCTACCGCATAAAGCTCAGCGACATTTCGTAATTCGCGAATGTTACCTGGCCAATCATAACGTTTTAAAATATCAAGATAGTTACGATCAATTTTTGGGATGGCAATACCGAGTCGCTGTGCACTTTGTCGTAAGAAGGCTCTAAATAATGGAATAATATCAGGACGTCTTGCGCTTAAGGGAGGCAATGAAAAGGTAATTTGTGAAAAATAGTAATAGAATTCAGGTATTAATCGCCCTTCCGTCACCAGTTGTTGTGTATTATTTTCTAAAATCGCAATGGTTCTAAAGTGACGCTTTCCTTGACGTTCCATATCCAGCAGATAAGAACTTAACCAACGCTGTGCTTCTGATGATAAATCATATGGAGAACGTAAAATTAACGTACCCACTCCATCAGTTTCAATTTGAACAATAACCTGTTTGATATCGGATAAATTTTGACAGTCTACCGTTTGGATAGCTTTATCACTATGTGGACTTAACTCATGTAGCAATTGAGCAAGAAGGTGACGCCCTGTTCCCATCGCACCTTCTATCATTAAATCTTTATCAATATCCGCAATTTGTTGTACTTGTTCTCGAATCGCCGTAATTTGCGCACTGTCTCCCACTAAGCGCTCTTGTGTGGTGCTTATTACGGTGTTTCTAAGGGCGAGAATAGATTGACGCTCTTTATGTGCTTTTGCGACTAATTCTAAAAAAACAGGGGGATTAATGGGTTTTTCAATAAAATCATAAGCCCCTTTTTTTACCGCTTCCACAGCCAATGGTATATCGCCATGTCCGGTGATCATGATGACGGGAATACGAGAATCGATTTGCTTAATGCGCTCAAGTACCTCCATACCATTCATTGCGGGCATATAAATATCGAGCACAACAGCCCCTTGCCACTCTGGTGTTAAAAGGCTTAATGCTTTTTCAGGCGAATTAGTCACTCTGGCAACCATACCTGCAAGGTTAAGTAAATGACGATAAGATTCAAGAATATCTTCATCGTCATCAATTAATAAAACATCAATATCAGGCATGAGTGATTGTGTCATCAGTAAACTCCAAAACGACCATAGCGCCGCCGTTTAACGCTGAGGCCAAGTAAATTTCATAACCAAACCGTTGCATAATAGAACGACAAATGGATAACCCTAACCCTAACCCCACATCTTTTGTTGTGGTAAACGGGGTAAATAATTTTGGTAAAACAGCGGAATTGAACCCTTCTCCACTGTCAGAGATCCCCACTAATTTTCTTTTAGGATCAACAGATAAAAGGTCAATGGTGATCTGACTTTCACCAACACCGGCAATTGCATCCATTGCATTAACAAACAAATTAACCAAGACTTGCTCTATTTGCGTCGGATCGGCACAAATAGTTAATTCATTAGGGATATTATTCGTAATGATACACTGCTCTCGTTTAGAACGAGACTCAACCAGCACCATGGCGCTGTCCACAAGCTCTTTTAATGGTGCTGAAACAAAGCTAATTTCAGATGACGATTTACGTGAAAAATTACGTAATGCAGTGATAATTCGATTCATTCGTGCACAAAGCTTCTCGATACGCTCTATAGAATCAGGCAATTGATCATATTTTTCCATCTGTATGGTGAGTTTTGCACTGTACAGATAGGTATTGATTGCTGAAAGGGGCTGATTAAGCTCATGAGCAAGGCTTGTCATCGCTTGCCCAACAACCGCCATTTTGGCAGCTTGAACCAACTCTTCTTGGGTCTGAATTAAATGTTTTTGTGCTTGCTCACGACGCACAATCTCTTCATTTAATTGCTGGTTTTTATCCTGCAAATCTTGTGTTTTTAGGGCCACCAGCCGTTGAAGCTCTAATCGACTTAACTCTTGGCGCGTAATATCGGTGATAGTCACAATATATTTATGTTCGTCTTTATGAGGGTATTCACGAATATTAAATTGTAAGAAATGAGGCTCACTCGCTTTTACCATTCGAATGATGCATTCACTTTGTCCTAAACGATAAAGCGGACTTGTTGAACTAAATTGCGCTTTCAACATAGTACTGGCTTCACCATTAAATAATAACCAAAGTGGTTTATTACTTTGCTCTTTACCTGTACCTAATAACGTTGCAGCACTCGGATTAACGGTTTCCATTCTGCCATCGTGGTGACAGGTAATTAAACTCGCATCGGTGTTATTGATAAGATTTAACGCATTAGTCGCTTCAACTTCTTTCATTTGACGCCAAAAACGACGAAGTCGCCGGCTTAATAAACCAATTTCATCTTGCCCCTCAATGAGCATTGGTTCTGTTAAATTGCCTTTAGCCACATGCGCTAGGTCATCACTGAGTTTATTCAACCTCGCAATTAATCGTCTATCAATCAAGATTTTCATCACAATAATACTGAGTAATAAAGAGACGACAATAATCACCACAATAACGATTTTTCCCGTCGCCATCAGTTTACGCGTATTACCATTGAGCTCATTTAACACTTCACTGGTCGCAAAAACATTACCACTTACCGCATTATCAAATTGTGATAATTTTTCATTTAATTCAGGTGCTAATGCTTTGAGTTTTTTCTCATTTTCGACATCATCAATCAATGTGTTATAGATATCGCCGTCATAACGAGTAATAGCGATGATCTCTTGTAATACCTGACGATGAGCAATCGTCGACGGATAGCTTTTTAACTTCTGATTTAACGAAATAATTTCATCGATTTTGACACTAATATAGTGAAAGGCGACATCAATATCACGGCTATAACGTTGATGAGCAATTTCCTCAACTAAGCTAATTAACTCATTTTCCGTGGTAAATAACTCTTGTAATAACGTTGATTCTAATAACAGTTGTAAACTATTTTCCTGTACATTTTTCTCATTGATCATTTGGCTGACATGCCACTCGATTTCATTAAGTAGTGGCTTAATATCTTCGCCGACAGCATCATGCATCCACGCTAGTTGCCCTAATAATTGTGCAAGACGATTTTCTAATTCACGTCGTTTATCTAGTAATACATCCTGTTGATAAATTAACGATGATAATTCATCAACAAGTTGAGTATAAAAATCACGTTGAGGCTTTTGCTCAATAGGGAATTCGCGCAAATTGTCTAATAACTGATGAATTTCCTGTTGTTGTTGCTCTGAAATCGATTTTCGTTGTGTTTGTTCACGCTCTTTTAATAACATTTGTAAATTGGTGCTATAACGCTCCATGTTATAGCTGATGGTTAACATGGGTAGAGATTCTCCCACTGACGCATTAATTTGTGTCGCCAGTTTTCCCCACATAAAAAAGATAATCACCCCAATCAGTAAGGTGAGTAAAAAACTAAAAGTAAACGCCATATAAAGGCGCCTACCTAGCTTGCCAAATTGTTTAGGCACTAATAATTTCATCCGTAATACCCTTCATAAAAACAGCGCTTCCTGCTATATATCTGAACCACAAGGCGGTTAGGGTGATTTTGTCTCTTTCAATAAAGCCAGTGCTTGTTCAAGTCTTTCGGCCTCTAAAGTACGCCATTGATAAAGCACGGCTAAAGCTTGATCGGTATATTCTCGTTGGTCTGCTGCTTTTGTAAAAAGTGCCTGTAAAGTTGGCGAATTAGCCTCATTTTCACTAATAAGCACTGAACTTGCTATATTGCGTGCTTGACTAATCGCATCAAGCCGTTCTGGCGTTTGATCTTTTTGTCTTTCTGCTTCATGAATATCACTCCAAACTTGACGCATTAAAGGGAAATTATGGGTGATCATTTGATCAAATAAAGCGTTGACTACTTCACGGCGATGATAAGCTTTATTACTATCTAAAATAAAATCTGTTGAATCAGCTAATTGAGAATTAGTACTTAATACATTTTCACTTAGCGGGATCTTTGCCATATCACTGTTATAAACAATTTCCTGCCCCTCTTCGGAAAGAAGGAAAGAAATAAAAACACCTGCTTCAGCGTGCTTATCACTTTCAGCTAAAATAGCAACATAAGCGGGTAAAATTATTGATTTATCAAAATAGTCGAAATCAATAAAATCAAACCGTTTTTGATGGTTGAAAGCATAATTATCAATTACAGGCCCTGCACCAACAATCCCCCTAGCAACAGCATCACTGACTCTGGCACTTCTCGCTGATATTGATGCTAAATTACCATTCAATTCTAATAGGATTTTCCAACCTTCTTCCCAACCATTTTCCTGTAAAATATTTTCGACCATTAGTTGTGTCGTGCCAGAATTAGCGGGTGTTGTCATCGTTAAATGACCTTGATAAATAGGAGCAGTGAGATCTTTCCAACTTTTAGGTGATGGTAACTGATGTTTTTGTAAATACTGTGTATTACTAATAATCCCAATCCCTGAATAACCAAACGCCGTTACCTTATCGTTTATAATACTACTGTGCTTTAATAACCAATCAGGGGTTTCATATTTAATAGGCAAACGAGAAAGCAAACCTTCTCTATCAAGATGATGATAAAAATTTGCAGAAGAAGACATTACAATATCAATAGACTGATAAGGATAATTTTTTATTAATCTTTCTGCAATCTCAACACGTCGATAAACAACTTGTGTTTTAATATTTGGATATTTATCAGCAAAAGCTAGCATTAATGGGCGCATTACTGTATCTGAATGTGTAGTCAAGATAACAAGCCGATCATCTTTTGCATTTGCGCCGAAAATAAAAAACAAACAAAAGAATGACAAAATAAGTTTCCCTTTCATTTTCCCCACCATAGAAGTTTTCTTAGAATTGTGCTCAGGATCATAAATTTAAAATTTCATGATAATTATTTTATTTCGATTGTGAGTCAACTATGACCCAATCTTTTTTGAGATACGCTTATATTCTCTTCTTTTGATACTAATATAAATTACCTAGATTACAGTTTTAACCCATCGAATTAAGGTAATGTGTCAATCATGACTCATTGTTAACGTTTTGCTGTTATTCCTTCCTACTCGCTAGTATTCACTCCGACTAAAAACTTTCAGCTTTATCTATTTTTTTTCGGAGCTATCTATATGTTTAATTTCTTTAAAACAAGAAAAGATCTCCCTCTATTAGAAGAATCTAATGAAAAGATCAGATCAATTTATAAAAAATACCAATGGCAGGTTTTTATAGGGCTTGTTTTTGGCTACGCCATGTTCTATGTAGTTCGAATGGCACTCGGTGTGGTAAAAAAACCGATGCTAGATGCAGGTATTGTAACAACAACTGAACTCGGTTTAATGGGTTCTGCGTTCTTCTTTACTTATGCATTTGGTAAGTTCTCTAACGGCTTCTTATCCGATTATGCGAATATTGGACGCTTTATGTCCATCTCGTTAATTGCTTCCTCAATTACCTGTATTTTTATGGGGATGTCAACGGCCGGCCTATTTTTCGTCCTATTATGGGGTATTAATGGTTGGTTCCAATCTGTCGGTTCAGCACCTTCTTGTGTCTCTATCTTCCAATGGTTCTCACCAAAACAACGCGGTAGTGTTTATTCTATCTGGGGTGGCTCACGTAATATCGGTGAAGCTATTACATGGATCTTGACTGCAACCATAGTGAGCTTCTTTGGTTGGCGCGCAGGCTTTATCGGTGCAGGTATTGCTAGTTTAGCTGCTGGTATTATCTTACTAATGTTATTAAAAGATCGTCCTCGCACTTATGGTCTGCCAGATCCAGCAACTGCTTTCGGTGAAGAAGCTGAGTTTGCTAAAAGTAGCGATCCAAAAGAAACACGCCGTGCACAATTATTCATATTAAAACAACCTACTGTATGGATCATTGCCACAGCCTGTGCAGCAATGTACGTCTCTCGCTACGCAATCAGTTCATGGGCTGTTCTTTATTTACAAGGTTCAAAAGGCTATTCACTGATTGACGCTGGTTTTGCCATGTCAACTTACCCAATCGCTGGTTTCTTCGGTGCAATCTTAGCAGGTATCACATCAGACAAACTGTTTAACGCTAACCGCCATATTCCAACACTGATTTACGGTATTGCCAACATTGCAGGTTTTGCACTGATGTTCTGGGGTCCACAAAGCCGTGTTATGGATGCAGTTGCATTAAGTATGATTGGTTTTGCAATTGGTGGTTTAGTTGTGTTTTTAGCAGGTTTAACCGCTTGTGACCTGATGCCGAAAAACGCAGTAGGCGCAGTAAAAGGCTTTATCGGACTATTCGCCTACATTGCAGCCTCAGCACAAGAATTAATTTCTGCATCATTAATTAAAGTCACTGAAATTGATGGTGTAACTCACTATGACTTCAGCACAGTACAGTATTTCTGGATAGGTTCTGCCATCGTATCCATGATCCTCGCAATGATGGTCTGGAATGCGAAAAAAGTTACCATGGATTAATGAATTAATTAAGTTGTCATCAAGGGATACCGTTGGGTATCCCTCTTTAAAAAGAGAATGTCATTATGCGTAAGACAAAAATTGTTGCGACTCTTGGCCCAGCTAGCTGTTCAGAACAGATGATTGAAAAGCTGATTATGGCAGGTGCTAACGTATTTCGTTTAAACTTTTCACATGGTACTCGCGAACAGCATCAGGCCACTGCCGCAACTATCCGTCAGGTCGCAGAAAAACATCGTGTATTTATCGGGATCTTAGCAGACCTGCAAGGTCCTAAAATTCGTATCGCTAACTTTAAAAATGATTCAATTCAATTAAAACAAGGCGATAGTTTTATTTTAAATGCAGATTTAGACAGCACATTAGGCGACGAGCAACAAGTGGGTTTGGATTACCCACAACTTGTTCAAGAAGTCACACCAGGGAATATTTTGTTACTTGATGATGGCAATATTCAATTACAAGTCAGCGCCGTCAATAATAATAAAATAGAGACTGTCGTTACTGTTGGTGGAAAATTATCTAACCGTAAAGGGATTAACTTACTCGGTGGTGGTTTATCTGCACCTGCATTAACAGAGAAAGACAAACAAGACATACACACAGCAGCCACTATTCAAGCAGATTACATTGCCGTTTCATTCCCACGTAATGGTGCGGATATTGAATATGCCCGTGATTTAGTGATCGCAGCAGGAAGTCACGCCAAAATCGTTGCTAAAGTTGAACGTGCAGAAGTGGTTTCTTGTGAAGAAAATATGGATGACATTATTAAAGCATCTGATGTCATTATGGTGGCTCGAGGTGATTTAGCGGTTGAAATCGGTGATGCCAGTTTACCGGGTGCACAGAAGCAACTTATTGCACGCTGTCGCGCATTAGGTTGCCCTGTTATTACCGCGACTCAAATGATGGAATCAATGATTGAAAGCCCGATGCCAACCCGTGCAGAAGTTATGGATATTGCAAATGCGGTTGGTGATGGAACAGATGCCGTCATGTTGTCAGCTGAAACGGCAGCAGGGAAATATCCAGTGGAAGCCGTTAGTGCAATGGCACGCGTAGCTGAAGGCGCAGAGCGCTCTTTTGCAGCTAATGCTGAAAACCCTTGGCAATCACCGTCTTACTATTCGCAAACCGGTCGATGGATTGCACTGGCTGCAGCCACAACCGCTTTTCATGACGACAAACATTTAAGTGTCGCCGTATTAACAGAAAATGGCAAATCAGTGACCTTGTTGTCACGTTTTATGCCGAATAACAATGTATATGCATTAACAGATAATCCTGCACTTGCAGGTCAATTGACCGTATTGCGTGGTGTCACACCTGTTGCTTATCAACGTCATAACAATAGTGATTGTGATGAAAACATCATGCAAAAGCTGCAAGCAGAAGGATTATTAACAGACATGAATTCACTCTTGATCACCCGTTTATCAACCTTTGAGAAAACCGGTGAAAGTGATTGTTGTCACCTTGTTCCCGTAAAACAAGTTGAAGTTGCAATCGCTTGAGTGTTTTCCATCAAGGGGCTTATGAGAGAGGCAACCTGAAGTAAATAACAAAAAAAGAGCACACCAAATCATTTTAGCCACAAGGATTGTGGCTGTTTTTCGTTTAGAGACTTCCATCAGCATGGCAAGGATAGGCATCTTGTAATGCCAAAATATAAATTAACTCCAACGGCGTTTCTTTTTGTTTTTTCTTCACTTCAGGATTTTTATCTAAATAAGCATCGATGTGCTTAACCATAAAATCGCCATTTTGTTCTACTTTCGGAGGCGGGCAATAAAGAGGTCGAAAATTATCGTTATTTTGATTCTCAATTTTTACGGCAACAGCATAAAAATTAAATCCATTCGCGATACCATTTAAATACGCTTGTGTCACTGATTCTAGTTGTTTATTAGAAGGATGATCTAAAGCTAATAATCGTTTTACCTCAAGATAACCGCTTAATGTTACTGCCTGCGAATACAGTGGGAATAGCAATAGCATTCCTATTAACCCGTTTAATAACATTACTTTTTTCATGCTAATTTTCTCTTTAGTTCAATAGATATTGATTTCATTCTAGTCATTTTATTGCCCTAAGAATATGTGCAACGAATATATACATTGAAGATCTTTTGGACGATCTCATTATACAAATCAGACTCATCAAATTGTGATCACAAACTCATTTAGGATGGTTTCTAAACTAATTAGTCTTTTTATACTTTACAAAGTAAATAAAACGGTGCATAACTATCAAACACAGACGATTTTATATAAAAAAAACATCTTTTAGTTTTGTTTCTAAACAAATGGAGTAGTAACGTGACACCGAACGTACCCAATACATTACGGCAAATGAATGCCTCGCTTGTATTAAATGTCATTCGTCATCAAGGTCCTTTGTCACGGGCTCAGATAGCCAAGATCAGTGGAATTACAAAAGCGACGGTGTCTGAAATTATTAACGATCTCCTTGAAGAAAAAATCGTTTATGAAAGCGGTGTCAGTTCGCCTGCAGGACAAGGCAGAAAAGGTATTTTAGTTAACTTCGATCCTCAACACAGTTTAGGTGTCAGCATTGACTTAGGTGGAACCAAAATCGCTTATGCGGTTTTTAACTTAGATGCCGAATTATTGTATGAATATCAAGAACCTACCTTTGATACTGACGATCGTGAACACTTCATTACGCAATTTGCGCAAAGTATTGAAAATGTGATCGAAAAAAGCGGCGTAGATCGCCAAAAGATCAATGTTATCGGTGTCGCCACACCAGGGATCATCGATATCAAAAATGGGGTTGTACTAGAAGGCTCCCCTAACTTACCTCATTGGGATAATTTGCCTCTAGCACAACAACTTACAGAAAAACTCAATGTACCCATTGTACTCGAAAATGATATTCGTGCAGCACTTGTCGGTGAAATGTGGAAAGGCCGTTGCCGTCATACACACAGTTGTGCGCTGATTGGGATCGGCACAGGATTAGGCTCCGCCTTACTAATGGATGGAAAAGTTATCCGTGGCGCAAACAATGCAGCTGGTGAAATCGGCTATATGATGTTTGCTCGTGACCATCTCTTTCGCAATTGGCGCAATAAAGGATGCTTTGAGAGTTTCTGCTCTGGCTCAGGTTTAAGTGAGCGAATGGCAAACTTACGAGAGGAAAATCTTAGTGCAATTGAGATTATTCAAGCCTCACAACAAGGCGATCCGCTTGCTCAATCCTTAGTTGAAGAAATGGCTGATTATCTTGCCATCGGCATTATGAATTTAGTCGCCATTGCAAATTTGGAAAAAGTGGTATTAACAGGCGGGATCACCCGCTCTGCTGATACCTTTTTACCGCGTGTTCAGGCAAATCTAGATAGACATTTATTTGCTAACACCAAAGTGAATATCGAGCTTTCTGAATTATGGGAAAAAGGCCCGCTTTATGGCATTGCTATTCTCGCCTTAGCCACGGTTTATCCATCAATTCAATTTATGCCCGAGATCCAATTGAGATAACCCTAATAAAAAAGTCTTTAAACGAGATGGGAGCAACTCATGGCAGGAATACATCTTCACCCACATGATATTTTAGATGAAGGCATGCCCGCTATTCTTCAACGCCTTGACGGTATGAAGCATGTTGAGCATTTATTTGTCGAAATTAATACGATTTTTGAACGTAACCCTTACCCTGTTGGTGATCTACCTCATAACCCTATTCATAATATGGTTATGGGAACAGGTACACTACATATCAATACTCATACTGATTTTCCTCATCTGAGCCAACGGGTCGATCCCACTATTTTAGCGGGTGCAGATCCACTAATGACGATAAAAAAAGCCACCGATGGTGGAAAATATAAAGTCATTCCATGGGCAAATATTCTGAATGGCGATTTTATTGGTAATGTAGAAAACAATCAGGTTGTCGATTTTAAAGGTCGTCCACAAGCACATTGGCTCTGCCCTAATGCTCCTGATGTTGCTCAATTATGGCAAAAGACATTCACAGCATTAAAACAAAACTACGGTTACGACACCTTTTTAATTGACCGAATTCGTTTCCCTGATTGGGCAGGTAAAGAAGTCAATCCAGCGGGATTATTTACCTGTTTTTGCCCTCACTGCGAAAAGAAAATGGTACAGCAAGGTTTGCCTATTAACGAAATCAAACATCGTCTTGTGGCTTTAGCTGATTCATTGAAACAAGGGGATTTCGAAACACCTGTTTCCGCATTAAAAGAAGAGCCTTTGTTAAAAGCGTGGCAAGCATTTCGCCAACAAAGTGTGACTCAATTAGTTGAAAAATTACTGTCTGATGCCAAACAAACTGCGGGTGGTATTACGTTATGGCTTGATCTATGGCCACCTGCTTACAGTTGGATCTTAGGTCAAAATTATCATGAATTAACCCGTTATTCTTCAACGCTCAAACATTTCCCTTATCATAAATTAGGGGGAGGTGCAGATGTTCAAGGGTTAATTAATCATTTTGCCCATAATAGCGAAAGCCAAGAGCATGCATTTACGGCATTCAAACGCTTATTTGAATTGCCCTATGATATTTCATATGAAACCTTTAAACAGCAAGGTTTTCCTATTCATTTTGTTGCAGAACAAAATAATAAAGTTCGCCAACTTTCACAGCCAAATACCTTTATTTATAGCGGTATTCAAATGTGGAATTTACCTGCCACTCAATTAATTGAAGCAGTCATTGCCGCTGAAGAAAGTGCTTGTGATGACTTACTCTATTATTGCTATGGATGGGCGACTCAAGAATTATTTGATGCCATTGGCGAACACAATACACCTAATAATAACACTTATAACAACAACACAATTAAAGAATAATACACCGCGGAAAATCAGGATCAAATTATGGCTAAACAACAAAAATGGAAAGTCTTTTTCCTTCTGTTTGTCACGATGTTTTTACTCGGTGGCATTCAAAATACAAAAGGGCTGATCCTCGAACAAGTTCAACATGATATTTCATTAAATATGAGCCAAGTAGGTTCATTAATTACCTTTTTCCAAATCGGCTTTTTAGTCGCCAGTTTATTAACGGGCTATTTTACCGATAAAAAAGGGTTAAAAGTCATGATGTTTATTGGCTCATTAATGATGGCTGTTGGTTTAACAGGAACCAGCCTTGCTTTCAACGTGATGCTATTTTTTGGCTTTTATCTGGTCATTGGTTTAGGGATTGGCTCAATGCTTGTCTCTATCGTTACTGTTATTCCAACTTTCTATAAAGAGAAAGCAGGAATGATGTTTAACGTCTCTAACGCCATGTTTGGTGTAGGGATGATTGTTACGCCTCTTATTTTACAATATTTATTCTCACACTCTATTTCATGGCGTACCTTTTATGTTGGTGTTGCCGTTATTGTTGCTGTGATTATTTTAGTATTAAGTACGTTAAAAATAGAAAGTAGCGCACAAGTCGATATGAAATTCAGTGACTTTTTAGAGTTGCTGACACAAAAGTCACTGTTGCTGGTTATTTTATTTATCACTTTATATGTGGCAGCCGAAGCCGCGTTCTTAAACTTCTTCCCTATTTTCTATACCTCTATGGATATTGGGAATATGAGTAATGCACAAAAAGCAGAAACCGCCGCTTATGTTATTTCTAGTTTTGCATTCTTATTTACTATCGGTCGTTTTATTGGTGGCTTTATTAACCTTGCACTGGGTGATCGTAAAACATTGATTTTATTCTCACTGTTCTCGCTTATTGCCATTATTGTTAGCCGTATCTTTGTGCAAGATGTTGTTTATCTATTTATGGTATTTGGTTTTGCATTATCTGTGCTATTTCCAACAGCCGCAGCGGTTGCCACAAAATTAACTAGCAAAAGTGGCTCGGTGATGGGACTTATTTATGTAGCTTCAGGATTGGGCGGAGCGTTAGCAGGTTCATTAATCGGTCAGGTTTCAGAAAGCTATAATGTTTCTGTTGGCTTTAACCTAATAATCGTATTCGTCGCCCTCTTCTTTATCATTTCTCTGTTTATCCGAGAACAACAACAATAACAACAAGCGTTGCCTCTGAAATTTGCCCCTCGGTATGAGGGGTTTTTTATTTCTATCACGATATCTTAAAGTGTATTTTCTCTTTTACTTTGTTGATTTTTTCGCCATCGCCCTAATAATAGTATTTATATTCACTGTTAAAATAGGAGAATATGATGGCAAGTGGATGGGCTAATGATAGTGCAGTTCAAGAGCAAATAGATGCCACCATTGATGATGCAATTGCAAGAGCTCGCAATCAAATGGCACAAGGTGAAAGTGCCGAGTTTTGTGATGAATGTGGTGAGCCAATCTCTCCGGCTAGGCAAAAAGCCGTTCCTGGTGTACGTTATTGTTTAAATTGTCAGGAGATGGTTGATAAAAAAAATAATGCCTTTAGTGGGTATAATCGTCGAGGTAGTAAAGACAGCCAACTGAGATAATCTGCAATCATAAGCATATAAAATAAAAACTGTACCTTAATATGCGTTTCCTCGATTAAAGTACAGTTTGTTTTATTGAATTAGACGGTTATTGAATTAGATTTTTGCGACCTTCTTTGAGCTCATATCTTGACTCATTTCGGTTAAAATCTTCATAAAATTATCGATATGTGCACGTTCAGTATTTGGGTTCATAAATACTGCTTTCTCACCCGGAAGATAAACATAACGGTTATTTTTCGCATATTTAGAGCAGGCAATAGAATCCACCCAGTTAGTAAACAACCCTTCTCTACCACGCTGTAAGAAAAGTTTTCTATGCCACTGTGTGTTATGAACCATAAAGTCATATGCCTCTTTATCTGTAGAACACGTTAACTCTAAATCAAAAGCAACATTAGGATCTTTCACTAAGTTTGGATCATACAGTTTAAAACCAACACTTGGACCTTGGTTTTGCGGTACGATCACTTTTGCATTACCCATCTCTAACAACCGATGGCGCATGTAGTTCGCGTTTTGCAAACAGTGAGCAATAATGGTTTGGTAACCCTCAATCCCCATATAGTGCATTGCAGAATAAGCACCAAAGATACCCACACCACTGCGTGTACATTCAATAGTAGATTGTAAGTGAGTCTGCCCTTCTAATTCATGTTCAAAATAAGTGAAGTTTTCTGGATCGTTCTCCAGTGCCACAAAATCATGACCATTTTTCACTAACACTAAACTTGAAGTGTAAGGAACATAGCCCCATTTATGGAAGTCGATAGTCACAGAGTCAGCATATTTCAGATGTTTAAATTTCTCAACGTTCTGACGTAAGCCTTCTAAGGTGACATCATTAATCGCCAGTGGGTTACCACTAAAATCATATTCTAAGAAGAAGATGATCGGCCAGCCCACAGCGGCATCAACGTGCACGTGAGGCTTAACAGGGATCTCAAACTCTTCACATAAGCGGTCACGTAATTCACAAACCCCTTTCACATCATCCACACCAAAGGTATCCGTTGTCCCTGTGGTTAACATGATAGTTGGAACTTTGCACTTAACAGTAAAGCAGGCTCTTAATTCACGCTCTAAGTGCTCTAGATTAATGGTATTATCTTCAGATACTTTAATACGAATAGTTTTGTTATCTACATCAACACCTAATAGTGCAAGGTTAGTCATGTTTGAATAATGACCGCCTTGAGAGTTAATGATGCGATAGTCTTGATCTGCTGCCATACCTGAATGTTTAGAATTAGGCATGGATTTACGTAACCCAAAGAGATAACCATATAAGTTACACATGGTGCCACCTTGTGTGAATACACCGGAAGCAACGTCAGGATCGTATCCCACTAATTTAGCGACTTTTTTAATTGTTATTTTTTCTAGTGCATCTGCAACACCAGAATATTCACAATACACCATATTCGGGTTACCCATTAACCCTAAAATTGAACCATAAACACCTGGATCACTTGGCATTGCAATTACGTTTTCAACTGCGAGTGGATTTTCCCAGTTTTTACATAACGTTGAAACCAACATCAGCAATTCATTAGGATCGTTTTCTGGGTAATTAATGTTTTGCTGAATTTGTGTATCAGCCATTAAACGTTCAAATAATTGTGCTCCATTAGCATAGCGCTGTAATTGGTCGTTATCATTATTCGTTGTTTTTCTAAACTGTGTAATCGATTGGATTGTTTTATCCTGAAATATCGGCCAATACTTCGGATCTCGGCTGAAAAAGTGAGCAATAACGTCGTGGTATTTCTTCTCAAATTCCGAGTTCAGAATATTGGCAGAAGATAAACCCAATAAATCTTGATTTTTCACTATATTCTCCAAATAGAAACCGACAATAATTTAATTTAGTTGCACAGCAATACTATACATTTTCTAATTAAATTAGTTAGTGAGCAATGTGATAACGTCTACCACATAGCCTATAACGGCTTAATAGTATTTATTATTAATATCAATAATTTATATTGACACGGAAAGTTAAATTTACAGCCATTAACTTTTCATTAATGTACTTATGTGACTGAGATCACAATGAAAATAGGACTATAAATAGAAACAATCACCAACAATACTATTAACTATTTGAAATATAATCAAAATACAATAATAACCATCTAACCATATGATATTATTGAATTCTTGATTCAATTAATTGTATTAATCTGTTATTTCCGCAATTAATACTGCTAAAATTATATTAATTTTAATTAATGATGAGAAAATCAAACTAAAAAACTACTATATTTTCAACAATCAGCAAATTAATTCTAATTTAAACAATTTTTAGGCATAAAATATTGGTTACGGGTAAAACAAAGGTAGTTACATACGAAAATATAAAGAAAAAAACTATTATAGTGAATAATTCTGGATATAATAAAAAAATCAGTTAAAGTAAAAAATAGTAACTCTAATAAATAATCAGAATATTTACTCTACATTTTTTATTTTTTTTGCCGATACTAAAAGTAATAATGTAGGTAATTAACGGGGAACACAATATGAAAACACGTATCGCTATCGCGACTGTATTCGTATTATTATCCGCAAGTGTCTATGCTGAAGAATTTACCTGCCAACTTGAAAATGGTAAGTATGTCAGCGTGTTCGCTGAACAGGGAAAACCCCCTGTTTATCGTTATGGCACACTGGCTAAAACAGAAATCACACTACCCGTGCCTCAACAACCTAATAATAATGTCTTTTATGGGCATCAAATGTTCGTTGCTGGAGCATCGACTTACATTCGATTTAAGAATGGAAATTACAGCTATGTCGTTTATGACGGTGAAGGAAGAGGATGGAATTTTAACGGCGTAATTGTTTATAAAGACAACAATATTATCAGCAAAAAAGAGTGCAAAGAGCCGTTAACACCAAGCCTAGATAATATTAAAGATTATGCCATTAAAATGGACCCTTATTTAGAAACTTATATCTATGCACCATAAATTCCATCAAAAAGCCTCAGTTGAAAATACTGAGGCTTAAGGTTACAACTAAGATTTTCTGTTAGAAAAGCCCCAAGAAGAAGCCAACACCTAAAGTAAAGAAGCTAAATAACCATATCCAACCAAATGAATAACGTAGGTGCCTTCCCATATCTGTTCCTGCAATCCCCATTGCCAACCAAGCTGCAGGAGAGAATGGACTAACAAACGTTCCAGCATTATTACCTATTGCCATCGCATACACGACATCAGCAGCAGGAACACCGCCCCCTGCAGTCACTTCTTGTACAATAGGAAGTAATGCGAAGTAATAAGCGTCTGTACTGGTAAAGATATCCATAGGTACACCTAGTATACCCACAATAATATGCAAATTATCCACCCAGGAATGAGGTAAGATTGCAGCTAAATCAAGCGCAATTGATTCCAGCATTTTACCATTAGACATAATTCCTAAGAATGCACCAGCCGATAAAATAATTGCTACCATTGATAACGCCTGTGGTGCATGATGGCTAATAATCGCAATTTGATCTCTGGGTTTGGGGTAATTGATCACTAACGCAACTGAAAACGCCACCATAAAAATATAAGGTGCAGAGAACAACCCTAACGCTAAACAAGTAATAGAAACAACAATCAATAAAATATTTATGCCGAATTTTTTCGGTTTTTCAGTGCCCGTTTCGGGTTGTTCTTCATCAAAGATGGCTAATAAAGAGTCTTTCTGATAAGGCGTCGTTCCTTTACGTTTTGCTTTTGCAATACGCTTATTTTCCCTAACCCCCATAATAGCAGCAAATACCATTGAGCCTAAAATGCCGAATAACTGTACAGGAATAAGTTTTTGCCATAACTCTGCAGCTTGAATACCCGTTACCGCAGAAGCTCGTCCTAAAGGCCCACCCCAAGGCACCATATTCATAACGCCCATGCTGGTACACATAATTAATAGCATAAGGTAGGGACTCATCCCTAAGCGTCGATACAGCGGTAAGAAAGCAGGAATGATAATTAAGAATGTTGCCGCGCCAGAACCATCTAAATGAACAACTGCCGCCACGAGTGCTGTCACAACACAGACAATAATCACATTGCCTCGCGTGAGGCTTATCATAATGCGAATAAGTGGATTAAAAATATGCAGATCTTTCATGATACTAAAAAAAAGTATCGCGAATAAAAACATCGTTGCGACACTACTCACCTGCTTAATGCCTAATTCAAAAAAGGTTGAGATCTCACTAAATGAATATCCTGCTAACAGCGCACCAATAAGCGGAGTGACCGACATTGCAATAATAGGGCTGGTTTTTCCCATCATCAGTAATGTCACAATAGTAATAATAATGAATAGTCCGATGATTGTTAACACATGAGCATCCTTTTAAATAGTTATTATGTTTGCAACCCAATGTTACAAAAACGCTACGTAATTATGTAAAAACAGTTTAAAGGATGTGAAGTTAATCACTGATTATTTTTTATCTAAATAAACGTGATAGATTCAAAACAAGACCACTTTATAACAAAAGAATCAATAAGATATAAAAAAACAATAAGAATAATCATTATTTGCTTTACACTTGACATTCATAAGGAATTGTTAAATAAATTAATTTTTTTGGATAGTTTGAATGAGATATTAAGAGGGGAAGAAATAAAAAAACCCAATTCAAAAATTGGGTTTTTATTTTTAAGCAACGAGATGTATTGTTTAGTCTTCTAGTAAGAGAACAGATTCTAATGCAATTTCAATCATTTCGTTAAAGGTCGTTTGACGTTCTTCAGCTGTAGTCTGTGTACCTTTTTTAATGTGGTCAGATACAGTACAAATAGTCAGTGCTTTTGCACCATATTCAGCTGCAACACCGTAAATACCAGCAGCTTCCATTTCAACACCGAGGATGCCGTATTTTTCCATTACATCAAACATTTCAGGATCTGGAGAGTAGAACAGATCAGCAGAGAATATGTTACCAACGCGAACTTTAATATCTTTCGCTTTTGCTGCATCAACCGCATTTTGAACTAATTGATAATCTGCAATAGCTGCGAAGTCTTGGTCTTTGAAACGTAGACGGTTAACTTTAGAGTCCGTACATGCCCCCATACCGATAACAACATCACGTAATTCAACATCTGGTAATACTGCACCACATGACCCCACACGGATAATCACTTTTACGCCAAAATCAGTAATGAGTTCTTTCGCGTAAATTGAACAGGAAGGAATCCCCATACCGTGGCCCATTACAGAAACTTTACGGCCTTTATACGTACCTGTAAAACCTAACATACCACGAACATTGTTTACTTGACGGACATCTTGTAAAAAAGTTTCAGCGATGTATTTAGCACGAAGCGGGTCGCCCGGCATTAAAACGACATCAGCAAAATCGCCCATTTCTGCGTTAATATGAGGGGTAGCCATAATTCTTCCTTTTAATTAATCTTTTTACTATTCAAATATCATTCGGTAGGCATATCACTATACCTACCGAAATTAAATTAAAACATCGCTTTACCATAATCGACTGGAGACAAACCGAAGTATTTCACAACAGTTTGGCCGATATCAGCAAAGGTTTCACGATGACCTAATGAACCAGGTTTAACTTTAGGGCCATAAACCAGAACAGGAATGTGTTCACGAGTATGATCAGAACCAGGCCAAGTTGGGTCACAACCGTGGTCTGCAGTTAAGATAAGAATGTCATCTTCTTTCACCAGTTCCATAAGTTCTGGTAAACGACGGTCGAATAATTCAAGTGCTTCACCATAACCAACAACATCACGACGATGGCCGTAAGAAGAGTCAAAATCAACAAAGTTGGTAAAGACGATGGTGTTATCACCCGCGAGTTTCATTTCTTCAAGTGTCGCATCAAACAGGGCATCAATACCAGTTGCTTTCACTTTCTTAGTGATACCTACATTTGCATAGATGTCAGCAATTTTACCGATAGAGACAACATGACCTTGTTTTTCATCAACCAGTTTTTTCAACATCGTTGGTGCTGGTGGCTCCACCGCCAAATCATGACGGTTTCCCGTGCGGGCGAAGTTACCTGGTTTGTCACCAATAAATGGACGCGCAATCACACGACCAATGTTGTAATCGCCTTTATTTAGTTCATCACGAGCAATTTCACACAGCTCATATAATTTGTCTAAACCGTAAGTTTCTTCATGGCATGCAATTTGGAATACAGAGTCAGCAGAAGTATAGAAAATTGGTTTACCGGTTTTCATATGTTCTTCGCCAAGCTCATCCAGAATAACCGTACCAGAAGCGTGACAGTTACCTAAATAACCGGGTAATTTGGCACGTTTAACGATATTTTCTAACAATGCTTGTGGAAATGAGTTTTTCAGCTCTTTAAAGTATCCCCAATCAAAAAGCACAGGAACACCTGCGATTTCCCAGTGGCCTGACGGAGTATCTTTACCAGAAGAGATTTCACTCGCGTAGCCATAAGCACCGATGATATCTGCGTCTTTATCTAAACCAATAGGAAATTTACCTGTTGATTCTTCAGCTGCTTTACCTAGACCTAAACGGCAAAGATTAGGTAAATGAAGAGGACCTTTACGTCCGTCTCTATCTGCTTTACCGTCAGCAAACGCTTGTGCGATATGCCCTAAAGTATCCGAACCTTGGTCACCGAATTTCTCTGCATCACCAGCAGCACCGATACCGAAGGAATCTAATACCATGATATGTACACGTTTCATAATTCTCTCTCCTGTGTCATTCTCCGTAGACCACGGATATGTCACTTATAAATCGTAATTGAGTTCTTATTCGCTGATTTGGCGATACACCATAGGTGAAGCTTCACGTTTGCTGTCACCAATTACCATCGCTTGACGGACTTCAGCGGCAGCTTCTTGCCATGATTTTTCACTATTAGCATGGATCATCGCTAAAGGCGTATCGGTATTGATTTCAGTACCAAGCGCAGCGATGTCGCTTAAACCCACACTGTAATCAATAGCATCGGTCGCTTTACGACGACCACCACCTAATGTCACAACAGACATACCTAATGCACGCGTATCCATTTCCGTGATAAATCCAGCTTTCTCAGCAAATACAGGCTTACTTAATACCGCAGTTGGCAGGTATTTATTGTAGTTTTCAACAAAATCAGATGGGCCTTTCTGTGCAGCAACCATACGACCAAAGACTTCAGCCGCTTTACCGTTATCCAACACATCTTGCAGTTTTTGACGAGCTTGTTGACGATCATCCGCTAAACGACCTGATACTAACATTTCAACACACAGCGCCATAGTGACTTCAAATAGACGTGGATTACGGTATTCACCCGTTAAGAATTGAACCGCTTCACGAACTTCAACCGCATTACCTGCGCTAGAAGCTAATACTTCGTTCATATCCGTTAACAACGCCGTAGTTTGACAGCCTGCGCCATTTGCTACTTGAACAATAGACTCTGCCAGCTCTTCAGATTTCTGATAAGTTGGCATAAAAGCACCCGACCCCACTTTAACGTCCATCACTAATGCATCTAAGCCTTCAGCTAATTTTTTACCTAAAATAGAGGCGGTGATAAGAGGGATTGAATCAACTGTAGCAGTAATATCACGGGTCGCATAAAAGCGTTTATCAGCAGGTGCTAATGAATTAGTCTGTCCGATAATAGCAACACCTACGTTGCGAATAATATCGCGGAATTTTTCATCATCAGGGAAAATATCAAAGCCAGGAATGGCTTCGAGTTTATCTAATGTTCCACCTGTATGACCTAATCCACGACCAGAAATCATTGGAACATAACCGCCACATGCGGCAACCATTGGCCCTAACATCAGTGAAGTAACATCACCTACACCACCGGTTGAATGTTTATCAACAATTGGGCCATTTAAATTTAGGCTTTTCCAGTTCAATACAGTACCGGAATCACGCATGGCTAATGTCAAAGCAACACGCTCAGGCATAGTCATGTCGTGGAAATAAATAGTCATTGCTAATGCAGCAATTTGACCTTCAGAAACAGTATTATCTCTGACGCCATTAATGAAAAAACGAATTTCTTCCTCAGTTAAAGGATGACCATCACGTTTTTTACGAATAATTTCTTGGGCAAGAAACACTGCAACCTCCTGGCTTTATAGCATTGATAACGCCCACAATATGACGTAGGCGTATTACACGAATGGATTAGTAACCACTAGATGATTTTTGTTCGCCATGACCTAAAGTAGCTAATAAATTCCCTAACAAGCTTGAGGCGCCAAAACGGAAGTGACGGGCATCAACCCAGTTGTCACCCATAATGCGGTTAGCTAATGCTAGATATTGAGCAGCTTCTTCAGCGGTACGAACACCACCTGCAGGTTTAAAACCTACATCTTTGCCAACCCCCATATCGTGGATCACTTGGATCATTAACTCAGCGCTTTCCAGTGTTGCATTTACAGGCACTTTACCTGTCGAAGTTTTAATAAAGTCAGCACCTGCTTTGATTGAAATTTCAGAGGCTTTACGGATAAGTTCTGGTTCTTTCAGCTCACCCGTTTCAATAATAACTTTCAGTAAAGCACCGGCTTCTACGCAAGCCTCTTTACATGCTTTAACGATATCAAAACCGATTTGCTCATTACCTGCCATAAATGCACGGTAAGGGAAAACAACGTCAACCTCATCTGCGCCATAAGCTAATGCCGCATTGGTTTCTGCTAATGCGATATCTAAATCATCATTACCATGAGGGAAGTTAGTTACGGTTGCAATACGGATTTCTGGTGTACCTTGTTCGCGTAACACTTTACGTGCTAACGGAATAAAACGTGGGTAGATACAAATAGCGGCTGTATTGCCTTCTGGGCTTTTAGCCTGATGACATAACGCAGTCACTTTTGCATCAGTGTCGTCATCATTTAACGTAGTTAAATCCATCAAAGACAGCGCAAGGCGCGCTGCAGCGGTTAAATCTGTCATAAAACTCTCCAACGATGTTTCTCAAGCCCTTGTGGGCGTACGCTTAAGGTTAGCGATTAAATTTGTTGGCGAGCGGACTTGGTTCCTTGAAGATGTTGTTGTAACTTGTGCTACAACGACAGCTGAGCTCCCTCTCACCGCGCTATGCTCACTTCGGCGACCCGACATTGAGCCTTCGCCATTCCATGAAGTTTCAGCACATCTTATTTGAACACGCTAAGGAACAATTAGATGTGCTTTACATCACACTAATCAAATACAACTTGCAACCAGTGACATATAAATGTGATAGAAATCACATAATGGTTATTTTCTGGTTTAATATTACTCGAATACCGTTTCTAAGTCGTCTTTATAACGTAAAAAAAAGTGCAATTGATATGAAATGACAGACTTTTGACCATATTCAATACAAACTGCGAAATATCTCACACAGTAAAAGTAGTTAACATTACAGCAGAAAACAAACATAAAAAGAGCAGATAGGCGAACCCTATCTGCTCTTCACAATAAAAAAATCAATTAAGCAGCAACAACAGCCATTGCCGTTAATGCAAAGAAGAATCCTGCAATAGTTGCACTCATTAAGTTAGAAAGTGTACCTGCAAGCACAGCTTTCATCCCCAAACGCGCCACATCTTTACGGCGATTTGGCGCCATTCCACCTAAACCGCCTAATAATACAGCAACGGAGGAAAGGTTAGCAAAGCCACACAGTGCAAAAGAGATGATTATCTTCGTTTGCTCTGATAGCACCACCAGTCCTGAACCAGCAACAAGTGCATCTTCTTGAAGGTATTTACTAAATTCAGAATAAGCATAGAACTCATTGATAACAATTTTTTGTCCAATAAATGAGCCTGCAATGGTTGCTTCACTCCAAGGAACACCAATCAAGAAGGCTATAGGTGCAAACACCCAACCAAACACCAATTCTAATGAGAAATTCTCATAACCAAACCAGCCACCAATGCCTCCAAGGATACCATTAACTAATGCAATCAAAGCAACAAAAGCCAGTAACATGGCTCCCACGTTAAGAGCTAGCTGTAAACCAGAAGAGGCACCAGCAGCAGCTGCATCGATAATATTGGCTGGTTTTTCGTCATCTGCCATTTTATCAAACGCATCTTTTTGATCATCAGGGGTTTCGGTTTCAGGGAGCAACAATTTAGCAAAGAGTAAACCACCTGGAGCCGCCATAAAGGATGCGGTGATCAGATACTCCAACGGTACGCCCATGCTGGCATATCCAGCAAGTACAGAACCTGCAACAGAGGCTAAACCACCACACATAACAGCAAAGAGTTCTGAGGTTGTCATTCTTGCAATATAAGGGCGAACAACAAGTGGAGCTTCTGTTTGTCCAACGAAAATATTTGCCGTTGCAGACATAGATTCTGTTCGAGATGTACCCAGTACTTTTTGTAAGCCACCACCAAGAATTTTAATGACAACTTGCATAATACCAAGGTAATACAGTACTGCTATTAGTGAAGAGAAAAATACGATAACAGGCAGTACGCGTAGGGCGAATACAAAACCGCCACCACCAAACAACTCGAACATTTTATCTGATACTAGGCCTGCAAACAGGAAACTCATCCCATTATTGCCGTAATCAATAACATTCTTAACGCCATCAGAAATCGCAAGAAGTACCTCACGACCACTGTCGGAATAAAGAACAAATGCACCTAAGCCAATCTGAATAAGGAATGCGCCACCAACTGTACGTAGTCTAATTGCACGTCGATTGCTGGAAAATAGAACGGCTATCAATATTAATGTTGCCATTCCGACCAAGCTCATAATGAGTTGCATTGAAGGATCCCTGTTCATATAAAAATTTAATGGATTATCAATAACGCTCTAGTCGAGCTTATTGACTCTTTTTGCCAGATAATTATACCTAGTCTAAGAAAAGAACCCTCAACATCCATCACAAATAGAGTCTGGAAAAAGTAACACAAAAGTCACAAATGAGAAGTAGATCACACAAAAAGAGAGAAAAACACATTTATTGAATAGGCAGGATAAAGAGAAAAAATCATGTGATTAACAAATCATGTATTCAATCTTAAACAGTAAAGTAAAATAAGCACCTTATCCATATCAATAAGATTAAATTGAGGAGACTTTTTAATCTTTAGGTTAGTTAAATGCAATCGATAACTAGATATTATCTTTTAACTGAAATAATTGTAGGCTATTAAGATAGAGTTGTTGTGCTATTACCTCCGGTGATTCTTGACGTAGTTCACAGAGTTGAGAAAAAATATGTTGAATACGTTCCGGTCGATTGGGCTCACCTTGGAAGCCACTCACAGGCATATCGGGAGCATCTGTTTCTAATAATAAACATTCGAGTGGTAATGAAGCAATTGCTCGACGTGTCTTTTGTGCTCGCTCATAAGTAATCGTGCCCCCAACACCAATAAAGTAACCTTGCTGAATAAATTGTTTGGCTTGTTGTTGGCTTCCAGCAAAACCATGTACAACCCCTTTACGAGGAACATCATAACGACGTAAAAGCGCACTTAGCGTATCGTGAGTTTTACGCGAGTGTAAAATAACCGGTAAATCAAACTTAGCCGCTAATTTCAGTTGTGCAATTAAAAAACGCTCCTGCTTTTCTGGTTGAGGATTTTCCATATAACCATCCAGACCAATTTCCCCTACAGCAACACAACGAGAGTTTATTTTTAATTTTTGTTCTAATTCAAGGAGATGTTGCTCTCTATGTTCTTCAATATATAAAGGATGTAATCCTAATGCGCTATATAATTGAGGATATTCATTTGATAATTCAGTCACTACATCAAAATTCCAACGAGCAACAGCCGGAATAATCATTTTTTCAACTTGTGCTTGTTGTGCTAAAGATAAGCTATTCGTAATATCATTATAAAAAACAGGAAAATCAAAATGACAGTGAGTATCAATAAATTTATTCATTCTTGAACCTGCCTCACGTCAGGATGTATACGCCTTGTTCCTTGTTGAATGATAGAAGCTTCTTCTGCTTTATCTGTTTTTGCTTCTTGTTCAAATAAGCTGAAGATTTTTTTATCGTGTTGTTTGAATTTGTTCTTAGAAAAATGCTGACCTATCGTCGCCAGAAAATAACGACCACAACGCCTTCCTACATGATAATCATGGTTTAATGCATTTAAACGGCTACCTAACGCACTTGATTGCAACGTTGTGGGTGGATAAATTTCGATAACAACGACATCTTCTGGTGGCGATTGAATAAATTTAAGGGTTTCGGTATAGGTTTCGATATGTACTTGTGCCATTGCCATAAAACGTTGTAAACGGCTATTTTCAAACCATTTCCCCATTCGATCGACCCACTCTGTCGTGTATTGATATTCAGAGGGAACAGTACGAATAACAACAATAGTACGACACCCCCGTCGATAAGCTTCTCTTACTGGAATAGCGTCACTTATTCCGCCATCATGGTAGACAACATCATGAAATAAAACGCCATTACGGTAAAAAGCAGGGATCGCACTGGATGCTTTAATGATATCAAGCCAAGTTGGTTCATCAGGCTGAAAATAATTTGCTTTAAAATTATCAGAACGACTGGCTACCATATAAAATTCGCGACCAGTATCAAAACGCCTTAATGCTGTTGGCATATCAAGGGGCATTTCTTTGGCCGTCGTTTCTATATACCAATCAAGATCTAATAAATTACCACCACGGACAAATCGGATAGGATTAAAAAATTGATTATTGGTTGTATAGCGATTAATAATTTTACGCGCATAACCACGCTGACCGCAGGCAAAAGCAGATAAATTTTGCGCCCCCGCAGACACCCCAAGTAAAATATCGAAGGGATCAAATTGTGAGCGCATAAATTCATCAAGAACACCCGCGGTAAAGATCCCGCGTTGACCTCCACCTTCACAGACTAAAGCAACTTTGCCTTGTGGCAGTGAGGATTGAAATTCAAGTGCTGTAATATTATTTAATGTGACAGGTATATACTTCCCCATAATGTCTCCTTTATACAACTTAACAAAGGATACCCGCACATTTTTTCTGCGTCATTCTTTTTACGAATTCATACAAATAAAATAGGTGGTCTTCGCGGTTTTTCATCACCTAAAAAAATGAGCTTAATTTAAGGCTGAATATTTGCTGAAAAATCGACACTTTTCACACCTTCTACTTTTTCAATAATTTGCGTAATTTGTGCTTCTTGTTCTTTACTCTTAACAAATCCTGTCACAAAGACATGTCCAAATTCTGTACGAATAGAAAGAGATTCACTATCAATACTTTCGATAGGTAATAATGTATTTTTAATTTTTGTAGAGATCGCCGTGTCGCTAATTGTGTCGCTAGTATTATTCGTTCCACGATTAATTTCGCTATACCACGATGTTTCAGCTAATGCTCCCGTACTGACAAAAGCAAGTCCTATGGACATAACTAATGCTAATTTCAACATGTTATATTGTTTCATTGCTCTCCCCCGAATCACAATAATGGTGATAAAAAATATGTGTCATCAATATCTGTATTTTTATGAAGTACTACAAAATGTTAACAAACAAAGTCATTACATTAATAAGGTATTTTAGTTTAATAAAGTTAAAAAAAACAAATAAAGACTAATCCTAATAATTTTATTCCAATAATAACGGATAAAACTATAAAAAATTTTACATATATTTATTAATAGATATAAAAACGAGTATCATGTTAACAGAAAAAAAAAAGAGTAATTCCAAATGAAGGCAGATCTTTTGACAGGATATTTGGGATATGAAAAGCAGATTTGATAGAAAAATAGCGTATCTCATCGAGTATTACTGTTAATTAATACATAATGACGCGAAGAAACAAAAAAGCCACATTAAAAATGCAGCTTTTTCATTAAGTTAAAAACTCAAAATGATTCAAAGTGCGAATGAACGTAGTCAACAACGTTGCAACTTGAAGTATGACAAGTATCAGTGTTCACGAGTCTGATGAAACTCAACATCAGGATAACGCTCACGCGTTAAGTTCAAGTTCACCATCGTTGGGGCGATATACGTTAAGTTATCCCCACCATCAAGTGCCAAGTTTTGTTCATTTTTACGTTTAAACTCTTCGAGTTTTTTCTCGTTATTACATTCAACCCAGCGAGCTGTTGAAACGTTAACGGACTCATAAATCGCTTCAACGTTATATTCACTCTTGAGTCTTGCCACAACCACATCAAACTGAAGTACACCCACTGCACCTACGATTAAATCGTTATTTGCTAGTGGTCTAAAGACCTGTACAGCACCTTCTTCTGATAACTGCACCAATCCTTTCAGTAACTGTTTCTGTTTTAGCGGATCACGTAAACGAATACGGCGGAATAATTCAGGCGCAAAGTTTGGGATCCCCGTAAACTTCAGGATCTCGCCTTGAGTAAAGGTATCACCAATTTGAATTGTACCGTGGTTATGAAGACCGATAATATCCCCAGGATATGCATGTTCAACATGGGAACGATCGCCCGCCATAAAGGTTAGTGCATCGGAAATCACCACATCTTTTTTAATTCGGACTTGGTGTAACTTCATCCCTTTATCATACATACCTGACACAACACGTAAAAAAGCAACACGGTCACGATGTTTAGGATCCATATTGGCCTGGATCTTAAAAACAAAGCCAGTAAATGTTTCTTCACTCGCTGTCACTTGGCGCATATCAGTTTGACGAGGCATTGGTGCTGGCGCCCATTTTACAAGGCCATCAAGCATATGGTTAACACCAAAGTTACCCAATGCAGTACCAAAGAATACAGGCGTTAATTCGCCCGCTAAAAAAGCTTCATGATCAAATTCATGAGAGGCACCTAAAACAAGCTCTAATTCGTCACGCAATTGGCTTGCTAAATCATCACCTACCGCTTCATCAAGTTCAGGATTATCTAATCCTTTAATTACACGAGAATTTTGGATAGTGTGACCTTGCCCAGTTTGATAAAGATAAGTTTCATCTTTAAGAATGTGATAAACCCCTTTAAAGAGTTTTCCACAACCAATAGGCCAAGTAACAGGGCTACAAGCAATTTTTAGCTCTGTTTCAACTTCGTCCATTAATTCCATTGGGTCACGGATATCACGGTCGAGTTTATTCATAAAAGTCAGGATTGGCGTATCACGTAGACGTGTTACTTCCATTAACTTACGAGTACGATCTTCAACCCCTTTAGAGGAGTCTATTACCATTAAACAGCAGTCAACAGCAGTTAAAGTACGATAAGTATCTTCAGAGAAGTCTTCGTGCCCTGGGGTATCGAGTAAGTTAACAAGACAATCAGCATAGGGAAACTGCATGACTGAGGTTGTAATAGAAATACCACGTTGTTTTTCCATTTCCATCCAGTCAGATTTTGCATGCTGATTTGAACCACGCCCTTTTACGGTTCCTGCACGTTGAATAGCTTGTCCGAATAACAACACTTTTTCAGTGATGGTGGTTTTCCCCGCATCGGGGTGAGAAATAATGGCAAAAGTTCTACGACGAGCAACTTCTTGCTGAAAAATAGGATTAGACATCAATGGTGATCTTCTGGTTGATAGACGAGTGAATGTAAAGCACTGATATATTTATATAACTAATAATTAAAGTGACTATAAAGACATTCAACCCGCAAGTTAATCTTAATTGGCGCTTATTTTCGCCTATCTTGTCTGTATAAACAATCAATGGTTACTATTTTATCTGCTTGAAGGAATGATGCCTAGTATTTGAAAAAATTAATCGTGTCTATTTTACACCATGGAGACAAAAACCGCTCTCACACCTATATAACCAACATTATTTTCCTTGATGCACTCAAATACCTATTTTACTAAAAAATTTACAAATTGCCTTTATGAGGCGACTCATAATACGAAGAATTAACCTATTTATTTTTGGTTAAACGCGGGATTGAATATCAGATTCAAAATAAATGTACATTTGTTTAAATTTAATTTTTCTATATTTAGAGAACAATCACTTTATTTAAAACAAAACCAAATACTCGATTTACTTATTTCAAATATTATTCACTATTTTAACACTGTTATAATCACATTCACCTTACAATGAAAACATGACAAAAGTGAAATTAAACCAATAAATTTCCATTAAGTAAAAATAAAGATAAATTTTAAATACAATTAATAAAAAAACAAATTCATGCACGCTATTTAAAATAAAAAAAACGCCTAAAAGAAGACGTTTTAAATTTAACTTAAATAAATATTTAATTAGAAGGAAATAGGATAAGCCATGATAATCGCATCTTCATTTCCGTTTTTTGTCGGGTAATAATTTTTGCGCTTTGAAACAAAATTAAATCCTATAGATTCATAGAGATTGAACGCTTTTTCATTTGATTCTCGTACCTCTAACCATAAGGTAGTGATATTTTTTTTCTCAAGAATTTCAATTAGTTCAAGTAAAAGTGCTTTACCATAACCTTTCCCTTGATAGTCGGGATGAATCGCAATATTAAAAAGAGTTGCCTCATCTAATATTAATTGCGTAATTGCAAAACCTACAATAATATTATCAATGCAAATTTTCAGATTAAAATAATGACTTCCTTGGTTACTATAAAATGTTTCTTCACTCCAAGGGAATGAATGACTTAATTTTTCTATTTGCCATGCTAAAGGTAAATCAGCAGGGTTTAAGGGTGAAATGGTCTTCATATTGATAGATTTGTTTCCAAAGATCGCGTTTTGCATCGGCATCAAAATATAACTGATGTAATGAAGGGCTTCTCAAAGAAGTATATTCAGAGGGAAGAATGAGATCAGTGCCTAATAACCAGCAGGGAAGATCAAAAGATTCTGTGAGCATACTCACATCGTTTGTTGTAATACAATAGATTTCGTTTTTATCTATCCCCATGGCGCTAAAAATATCAGAGAAAAGCCCGTTATTTAGATCAACGGTATCATCAGTAATGATAAGTAAACGTGTTGTATCCGGAAATTGAACAGAATGCTCGCCTTTTAACACGGCAGGCTTACGAAGTACCCACTGACGAATTCCTAGTTGGGATAACATTCTGTCTTTACGGCTCATTATGCTTACCTATCAAGTGTAGAACAACGGTACATAGTATCAGAGGGCATAAACTACGCCAATAAATAGCGTCGGTTTCTTTATATCTGATATCATGCGTCTCATGTTTTTTAAGGAGTAATAATCATAATGTCCTCACTGTCCCCTGCTAGCGAAGTTATTCTTCGTCACCTAGATCATTTCGCAGACAGGCATGTACTTATTGCAGGTGATCTTCAAGATACTTTCGCGGCGCAAATTCAGGCGAAAAGTGTCAGAGCATATACCAACCAATATCACCAGTGGTTACCATTACTAAAATCAATGGGTGATAACGCACTCTTCGGTTTAGTTGCAGATCAGTCCTTTGTGAAATATTGCAATACCTTGATCTATTTTTGGCCTAAAAATAAAAACGAAGCCACTTTCCAACTGCGTAGCCTTTGCTCTAATTTACAAGTGGGTACTGAAATCTTTATCGTCGGTGAAAACCGTAGCGGTGTTAAAAGTGCCACTGAATTAATGAACGGTATCGCTAAACTTAAAAAAATAGATTCAGCACGCCGTTGCAGCTTATTTTTTGGTACTCAAACATATCAAACACTGTTTGACCGTAATAACTGGTGGCAAACTTACCGCCATGACGATCTTACTGTAATGGCATTACCGGGTGTCTTTAGCCAAAATGCATTAGATGAGGGTAGCCGTTTATTACTTTCAACTTTTGATGATGCAATGGTTGGCGATTTACTGGATATGGCATGTGGTTGTGGTGTACTTGCCACTGTACTCGGTAAGAAAAACCCAATGTTGAAACTGACACTGTGTGATGTGAATGCAGCGGCAATTTCTTCTAGTATCGCCACCTTAAACGTGAATGAATTAGAAGGTCGAGTCATTGCCAGTAATGTCTATTCTGCCGTTGAAGAGACCTATGATTGGATAATCTCAAACCCACCTTTCCATGATGGTTTAGGCACAAGCTATACAGCAGCCGAAGATATTATTCGTCTTGCACCAAATTACCTGAAAAAAGGCGGTAAATTACGCATTGTAGCGAATTCCTTTATCCCTTACCCCGACATACTCGATCATGTGTTTGGCTCTCATGAAGTACTCGCATCAACAGGTAAATTCAAAGTTTACCAAGCAACGAAGAAAGATTAATCAAAAGCCCTGTTATCTAAAACAGGGCTTTATTTTTGAGGCTGATTTTAAGTGATAATTCAGGGTGTTTTATTTTTCATCATTAAGATAATTTAGTGAAAAAAATAATTGACGCCAAAAATAAAAAGCATAGAATTCGCCTCCTATCTGCAAAGATAATGTTGAGATTGCGAGGGTGGCGGAATTGGTAGACGCGCTAGCTTCAGGTGTTAGTGTCCTTACGGACGTGGGGGTTCAAGTCCCCCTCTTCGCACCACTCAATTAACCTTTCTTTTCCTTGGCTTCCATTCAACCCCTCTTTTTACTGTTTTATTTGCTATCCGTGATACGCAACTAAAAGTGTCATCAAACTATAGGTCAACACTACGCCAGCGGGGATCATTACCCACATCTGTAATTTTTTATGGAATAACATCAATGTTGATAACAGCATTGAAACGACTAAAACTAACGTAAATGCAGATGTTCCAGCAATAGAGTGCATAATGACTGTAAATAAAGAAGAAACAGCTAACATTTCCCATAAACTGATACGAGATGTCCAAGAAGCGACTTGAGATAAGCGTGTTGATTTAGCCATAATAACTCACCATTAATGATAATGATTTTCATTATTATATATAACCCCAATGCCAAATCAACTTATATAATGAAAAAAAATAACTTTATATCCTTATTTTTTAAAGGGTTAAGTATACATTAAAATATAATAAACAAAAAACGCCTTATCATTTTAACAATAAGGCGTTTGATTTTATTATGTTATCAATAAACGAAATTATGCGTTATTTGGCTTTATAAAATAAAAGACCAAATGAATATCTTCTGGCTCTCTTTCATAAAGTTCAGGATCAGGAATATCAATTAAGCGACAGCCTAAATGCTGATAAAAGTTCACACTATTTTCAGAAGGTGTTGATGAGATATATAATCCATTTGCACCGTTTTCCTTCGCATATTTCACACAATAGCCAAAGAGTATTCGTGCTAAACCTTGCCCACGTTGCTGGTGGCTAACATGTAAAAAAGAGAGTTGAAGTAGAGTACCATTTTGACCGCGTTTTTTCGGATCAACACTTGCCGCAGCGACCAATCGATCATGTTCAAAAATGCCCCAAAAAGGCGCCCCTCGATCAAAGCTTTCAAGTAAAACAGGGGTGTAATGTTCTGCTTCACCTTCTGGCCAACCTTTCATATCAAAGCGCTGCTCTGATAAAAGCAACTTTCCTTCTTTTAATACATATAGCTTTTCAATAAGCTCAGTTCTATCGATGTCCCAAACTTGTGGAATTTCATTTCGTGTTAATTGACGAATAACATTTTTCATTATTAAAGATTAACCTGTTCTGATGATGATTCACTTCGTTCTAGTGCGTGGTAAGCCACCGCACAGAATAAGGAATTCAACCGTTTCATATCACCCAACAAACTGGTATGCAGAGAACTGGTTTCAATGCTTCGTATATTATGCAAATGAAGACGTTCTACATGTGCAAACGAGTAGCGTTGGTTGAGTAAACGGAAACGATGTTTTGCTCGACGTAACTTACGAGCATGTTCCATATTGCCGGAAACAAATACCGACATCGCCAGATTCAGATTACTTTGCAGACGCTCAAGGAGTGTCTGTAATTCACGACGCCCTTCCTCCGATAAAAATAAGTGATGATTTAAACCTTTACTCACCACTTCAGCAGACATACGCGCTATGATAGCGGATGATTGTTGTAAGTTCATCGCTGTATCAATAATTTCAGCCCAGCGCCGAGAATCCTCTGTTCCCAAATCATGCTGTTGAATTTGAGCCATATATAATTTAATACTGCTATGGAGTAATTCAACCTCTTCTTCTAACTGACTAATTTCCCTTTTCTGCTGACGATCGCCTTCCATTAACGCCGTAAAACGTTGCAACATTTGTTCTACAACATCACCTAATCGTAGCGATTCTCTAACCGCATTAGCGATAGCTAAAGATGGAGTATCAATCGCTGATTGATCTAAATAACGAGGTGCAACTTCAGATCCCGTAGCCGGTAATTCAGGAATAAGTCGCTGACATAATTTTGCCATTATGCCGACAAAAGGGATCATCAATACACAGCGAGCGAGATTATAAATAACATGAAAATAGATCACGACTTCAGCAGATGAAAATCCGTATTGCTGAATTTTATTTGCAATAATAATTATCCAAGGTAAAACCAGCAACGCACCGATTAATTTAAAAAATAGGCTTCCTAACACCACTTGACGTGAGACAATACTTTGTCCTCGACTGCTCATTAATGCCAACAAACCACTACCAATATTAGAGCCAATAACGATGCATAAGCAGATATACAATGGCATTAGCCCTGTTGCACTTAATGTTGCAGTCAATAACACCGCGGCAAGACTTGAATAACTTACCATAGCAAACAAAGCACCAACTAAAAGCGCTAAAACAGTATCGCCACTTAATGAGGTAAAAATGGCTTTTACGGCGCTTGCATGTGTAATTGGCTCTGCGGATGTTACAATAAGTTGCAAAGCAAGAATAATTAAACCAAGGCCAATACCTACACGCCCTAATTGTCCGACTCGCTCTTTTTTTCGACTTAAAAAAGTAATTACCCCGATAAGAATAAGAAGTGGAGATAACCAAGAGAGATCAAATGTCAGTACTCGCGCCATTAACGCCGTACCGACATCCGCCCCCAACATAATAACCAGTGCAGGCGTAATCGAAATCAGCCCTTGCGTCACAAAAGAGATAACCAAAAGTGCCGTTGCATTACTACTTTGAACTAATGCCGTTACACCAACCCCCGCAAGAAAAGCATTGGATTTTTTATTAATACTTTTACCTAAAATTCGGCGCAAATCAGAGCCGAAAACACGCATTATCCCAGTACGAACAATATGTGTTCCCCATACAAGAAGCGCGACTGATGAGAGTAAATGAAGCAGTGTCAGCATAGAAATAACAACCTTATTTTTATCATTGTTTGTTTGACTCTGTTCTCCTTCAATCTCATAAAAAAGAGAAAGACCATGAGCAGATAAATTATCTGAGAAAAGATTTTTATTGGTAATGCCTTAATAACACAGTGCGTTATTAGACAAAAAGATATTGCAACTTAAGCACAATAATCAATGGAGAAGTTGAGAATATTACATAGATTAATTCGTAAATTCTGTTAATTATAACAGAGAATATGTCATTTTCAAAATCGCACTACAAATAACCCATTGATTTATTATCATTTTATTTTTCATGTATCAAACGTTCAATAAAAAAACGCGACCAGAGGGTATCTCTCTAGGTCGCGCAAAAATACAACAATTTAGTAAGGCAATTCGACTACATGTTCAGACAGACTATTAAATCAACTTAAATTTATTTCAGGCCCATTGCATCACGCATGGTGAAGAACAAGTCCGTTTGATCTGTTAATCCAACTACATTAGCTGCATGTGGACCGTAAGCCGCAACTCGTAATTGTGCCCCCGTATGCTCTTGAGATCCTTCTTCTGAGTTACCGTAATTCACCACCATAACCGCACCATCTTTGGTAATAAGTGCTTGTGTTAATCCACTTGATTTCACATCAGCTTCTATAATTTGACTTGAATGCGCGTGGTCAGCTGTAACAATAATCAGAGTGTCACCGTTTTGTTTAGCAAAATCTAAACCGATCTGTACAGCTTCATCTAACGCAACTGTTTCACCGATTTGACCACAAGGATTAGCATTATGATCTTGCTTATCAATAGAGGCACTTTCGACTTGTAAGAAGAAGCCATTTTCATTGGTTTTCAATAAATCAATCGCTTTTTTGGTCATTTGTGCCAGTGTTGGCGCATTAGGGTCAAGTTTAGAGTTAGGTTTACATTCTAATGGCGGGTTATTGATATTGCCATGATAAACCGCTTTAGGCCCTTCCCACGCTACAGCCATATTGCCCTCATGGAATAACCCTAATACTGGCTTATCTTGATTCGCCAAAGTAATGGCGTCTAATGATTTAGCATCTTTGACGATTTGATAACCACGTTCAATGGCTTGTTGTTCTAATGTTTTACCTTTGTATTCACCCGCTACTGCGGTTTGAGCAAAACTTTTTGCACCGCCCCCTAATGTAACATCTGCACGAGTCACTAGTAGTTGCTCAGAGATAGAACCTTTACCGCCATTTTCTAATGCATTAGTTGAGCATTTTTCTAAGGTTTCAACAGGACCATAACATTTACGTCCAGTGACATGAGAAAATAGTGCGGCAGGTGTTGCATCTTGAATTTCTGATGTCGTCACGTTCCCCGTTGCCTTTCCGTTAGCTTTTGCTAATTCTAAAATGGTTTGATGATCCTTACCAAATACATCAATCCCTAATGCACCATTATACGTTTTCACACCCGAAGCCCATGCCGTTGCTGAGGCTGCCGAATCTGTGACATAGTTAGGTTTTTGTGTTTTTCTGTCTAATGAATAGTGTGTATATTGACCCGTCATCGGTAATGCATCAATACCTTTAAAAAAACCACCCGCACCTTCAGCGTAGTTACGTGCAACAGTGATTTCAGAATCCCCCATACCATCACCAATAAAGAGGATCACATTTTTCGCTTGATTATTATTTAAAGCTGCTTTTAATGCCTCAGTTTGATCTTGAGTCATACGGCGAGCACCGCCAAATTCTGTGATATTACCTTTTGCTGCGCGATCTTGTGCCAAAATTGCATCCGCAGCAACGGGAGCAGCAAAAGAAGGGAAACTCGCACCAGCCAATAGCGTTGTGACAATAACGGATAAAATAGAACGTTGGTAACGATGAGACATAGCTTTTTCCTTGCACTCTAAAGTAAAAACAAGATTAATGTTTTAAGTCAGAAAAAGCTTACGGTAGTTAAATGACAAAGAAATGAAGAGTAAAAGCAATTTTGATGACAGCTTTATGACAGGTTAGTGACAAGAACGAAGCTTATACTATGCATTATCTTGTATAAGCTTCTATTGTATTACGATTGAGTCCTGAGAGATTAATTTTCTTGTGTTAGTGCTTTTGTTCCCAGATACAGTGTTTCACACCAAGAGATATAATCATGTCCACTGGCCATTTCGAGTGATTTAACAGGGTAACCTTTTTGTTCTAAAACTTGTTTAAGATGGCGATTATTATTTAGAATTCCCCCTTTATCTCCACGGCTTTCAAATAGTCCTGCTTCTAAGAAAAACTGTAATGGTTTTTTATCCGCTTGCTTAAATTGACGAATAAGCCATTCTGGTTCTTCATTTTCAGGCGCCCACCAATAGGAGCCAGACATACTGAGTACTTTGCCAAAGCGCTCAGGACGATTAAATGCAATCCATGAAGAAGCTAATCCACCATAACTAGAACCTGACACTATCGTTTCTTCCCCCGAGACATGGATACCTTTCTCTTTTTCTAACCAAACAAACAATTCATCAGCTAAAAAACGGTAAAAATCAGGATTGGGTGGTAATTCGATCCCACGTCGATCGCCATCAATACTGTCAACAAATAGGATCATGATTGGCGGTAATTTCCCCTCTTCGATCTGTTTATCAAAAAACTTATCAATACCATATTGGCGACGATAAGTTTGCCCATCAAATAATACAAGAAGTCGAGGCGTTTCCATTTTTTGAGCTGGCAGGTAAAGTGCTATTTCACGATCATTATTTAAGATCTCGCTGTGAAAGCGAACAATCTCTGTCTTGCCTTTCATTGCTCTATCAAGAATATCAGGCAAATGGCATTCGCGCTGACGGTCTAATGACAACAAAGAGAAATGATTATAAATATCCTCTGACTGACTTGGTGAATCGTGAGAATTCAACGGATCCGCCTGTGCTGTGGTTAAAATCGCGCGACGTTGTTCAAAGGGTTCTGCATTTTCAATAACCGGAACATCAGGGGCTAATTTATATTGCATTAATGTATCGTTAGGCACGATATAACTACGATACCAAATATCACTATTGGGTAAATGAGTTAACGGATCATGGTTACCTTCAGGTGATCCCAGCAAATAGACATTCTTTTTTGCGCCTTGCCAGAGAAAAGTTACTCGCTTTTTATCATGATCATAAGGCTCAATCAGAGGAGTCCCTTCTTGGTGTATTTGTTGCCAAAATGCCTGAATATTTTTTTGATCAAGTTGTTTAGCGAGAGTTTGCAAACGAGGGCTAGTTGGTGCAATACCAGCATCTTTATCTAAAGGTTGATAAGGTTGTGTTGTTAGCATGAATAGCCACTGGTTTTTAGCTTCACCTTGTGCAACTAATTGATAATTAGCAGTTTCAGGTAATAAAAAACGTACCTTTTGTTGCCCGTCAGCGGGAATATCTTTTAATAAATGACGAAGATGAGTACCATCTTGTTTCTCTAACCGTAAATTTTGTATCCCTTTTACGCTTAATTCAACATAACGTTGACTTTCTAAATGAGTGGTAAAACACACCGTGTCGTTATCAAACTGGCCTGTCATTTCTTTATTTTCTGTCACTGTTAAGCAACTGGCAAAACTTGAAAAAGAGGCCATCAACATGCATATCATCAGAGGAATTCTCACTTTATTTCTCATTATTAACTATTGTGAGAAACAATGGTAATGATAATTGTTATCATTACAATAAATAAAATGGCTGTATATCATCAAAATTATTTTTAACCTCAAATAAAAAAGCTCAAATAATTTATTTGAGCTTTTTTATGATCCAATATTAAATTAACGCTCTTCTAACGGATAGCTACGGAAGCTCCATAAGCCCAGCGCCTTTAAGCCATCACGATAAATGCCTTGGATATCTGATTTGCTCGCTTTTTGTAATTCCGCTAAGGGTTTATCAGGTGCAACAACCGTTAAGTAAGTAATATCACTTGGGCCACTTTGCCAACTGGCAAGCGTGAAAATTGCGTCTGCACGACGGACATGACTACCAGAGCTAATAATAACAGCCGTTTTAATACGATGTTTAGTTAATGCATAACGACTAAATAACGCATTTTCGACCGTTGTACGTGCATAGTTCTCTTGGAAAATACGTTCTGGTGCAATACCGTTTTTTACCAACCAATCGGCCATTAATTTCCCTTCCGTTTGATGTGCTTTTGGCACGCCCCCCGTAACGACAATCATGGCTTCTGGTAATTGTTTAGCCACTTCTAAAGTTTTATTTAAGCGTTCAATTAAAATCTTATTCATTGTGCCATCAGGATTTAAGGCATACCCCAATGTCACAATCGCGTTGTTATCTTTGGTTTTATTTAGTTTGGCCAAATCTGCTGGTGTCAATTTATCACTTAACGGCATTTTGCTTACGCGATCAATCTCTGCAAAAAAACGACTGACTTCTTCAGCTTTAGCCGGATTTAATGATTTTAATTTATTGAAATATGCTTCACTTTCTTTATCTTTGCCTTCAAAACGAGTCCACGAAGTGACGTAAATTAGCGCATCAATATCATCAGGGGCCGCTTCTAAAATCTGTTTATAAATAGTAATAGCGCGAGGGACATCATTGTTATAGATATAAGCACTAGCAGTACTAAATAATAAATCGAGGCGATAAGGCTCTAACTTATAAGCTTGTTGCAATTTTTGCGCCACTATTTCCATATTTGATGGCAGTTTTCCTGTAAAGCCTGCATCCGACACTCGTGCCGGCGACTTAAATGCATCTAACGCATCTTGGATCAAGCTATCAACAGTTTGACGCTGAGAAACATATTGCTGATAACTATTATCTGGCTGATGAACTTTTTGGTAAGCCAATGCAGTTGATGAGACGGTAAAACCTAAAGCTACTATCGCTAACGAAATGACCGTTTTCTTGATATGAAGTGAAACACGGGAAGGTTGCGCCATTATCTTATCCTTTTACGAAAAATAGTCTGCTTCTTCACCTGAGCGAATGAAGATAGAGTGTGTAACTCCTCACACCTAATGACAAAAGAAATACACACCGATAAATCTATACCTAATATCTATCATAAAGATCCCTGAATTAATTTTCAGTAACCTTTTTCACCTTATTGAAAAAAATAGCATTATTACGTAGATAGCTTATTTGACAGTTTCTTTTATATATTTTTATCTTTTGGTTAATGATTTTGTTCTGATAGATCATCAGTGATAAAGAATAAAAAAACGATTTATTCTTTAGTGGAAAGTGAAAAGTTTGAAATCGTATTATTTATTTTGTTCTTCAATGTAAAAACGCCACTAATGGCGCTTTTTACATTATATTTTTACTCAATATGCTTTGATTGCATCATCAATAATTCTCTGACTAATTCGACACAACTTAAGAAGCGTTCGTCATAATCGGGAGAGTTAACTTTAATATATTCAATATTGTTTTTATCAAGCATTTCCATGAGTAAGGTTTGAAAACGGCGACGATCTTTATCACTGCCTAAACTGCGTAAACCATCCGCTACCCATGGCGTATTATTTTCTAAAACAATCACTAAATCAAAACGATACTCATCAATAAGCGCTTGAACAAAAGGGTGTTCTTTACCTTCATAGCGTAAACAAAACGCTTGGGTGGTGACAAAATCCGTATCAATAAAAGCCACTTTATTGGCATATTTAACTGCAAAATCAATATATTGAGCATGTCCCAATGCAATTTTATCGTAGTCCGAATATTGCAATGCCATCTCATCTCCCCCTAAATGAGAGAAAACATAATCACGACCATATTCCCATGCACTGGTTGTATTAAAAATATTGGCAAGCTTATTGACTAACGTTGATTTACCGCTAGATTCACCGCCTAAAATAGCAACTGTACGTACAAAGAAAGGTTTGACTTCTGTTGGAATATATTCCCAATATTTAAAAGGTGCTTGGCGAATTTGACTGCCACTGATATTCATAAATGAGCGTTCTGGATCAATCAATACCGTTTCAATCCCTAAGAAAGCATTATATTGATCCGCATCATCACGTTCACTGGTATAGATGAAATCAGGCGTTATTTGTTTTTCACGCAAAAAGGTTTTTATCCCTTCACTCCACATTTCCCAGCCATGGGGCTGTGGTTCGATACCGTGCTCATCAAACTCATGAATACGGATATTCTTTTGATATTTAAAGGTTTGTAATAACCAGCGCAATCTGTCACTCACTGTGGGTTGTTGAGACATCGCACTGTTAATAAATAGATCCTTATCGCGAGGTTCGTCATGGCAGAGGATCACATGTAATTCATCAACTTGGCTACAAGCACGTTGAATTAAATAAATATGTCCTGTGTGAAGAGGATAAAACTTACCAAAAATAACACCAATTGTTTTCTTTTTCATGGGATATTCTAATCCTAAAAATTGGTGTAATGCGGACATCTTTTGCGCACTAGGGCTCTTGATTTTATTATTAATCAATTGGCTAAGATAGCCTTTTGTCATATCACTTTCATCAGCAACGTGTTGTAAGGTATACCCATTTTTTCTGATAGCCTGTTTGATATAATCAAAAGGTCCCATAATTAGCTCCTTTAGAAGTCTTCTAAATCATCAAGAACAGATAATGCATCTGACAGTTTTTTCACACCATACACTTTCATATCCGGTGGATTTTTCTTTGGCATATTTGCACTTGGTACAATAGCGCGTTTAAAACCATGTTTTGCTGCTTCTGCGATGCGCTCTTGTCCACTAGGTACAGGGCGAATTTCACCAGCAAGGCCAACTTCGCCAAATATCACTAAATCACGTGGTAAAGGGCGATTACGAAAACTCGATACTAATGATAATAACAAAGCTAAGTCTGCACTCGTTTCTGTGACTTTTACCCCCCCCACGACGTTGACAAAAACGTCTTGATCAGACATTTGTAACCCACCATGGCGATGTAACACAGCCAGTAGGATAGCGAGTCGATTTTGCTCTAATCCCACAGCCACACGACGCGGATTTGATAGCATTGAGTGATCAACTAAGGCTTGGATCTCAACCAATAAAGGCCTTGTTCCTTCCCATACCACCATTACAGAACTGCCTGATGTGATTTCATCCCCTCGACTTAAAAAGATAGCTGAAGGATTGCTCACCTCTCGTAATCCTTGCTCAGTCATTGCAAAAACACCTAACTCATTAACAGCACCAAAACGGTTTTTATGACTACGTAAAGTACGAAAACGAGAGTCTGTTTCGCCATCCAACATAACAGAGCAGTCAATACAGTGTTCCAGTACTTTTGGCCCAGCTAAGGTGCCATCTTTTGTGACATGGCCCACCATAATAATGGCAACATCATTGGTTTTAGCAAAGCGAGTCAGATAAGCAGCCGTTTCACGAACTTGAGCAACACTGCCCGGTGAAGATTGAATATCCGCCATATGCATCACTTGAATAGAGTCAATCACCATCAATTTAGGCTTTTCTTGTGAAGCAATTAAACAGATTTGCTCAATGCTGGTTTCTGACAACATATTCAGTTCTGCGGTCGGTAAACCTAATCGATGTGCTCGCATCGCAACTTGTTGGAGCGACTCTTCACCAGTGACGTACAGCGTTTTCATTTCTGTTGCTAGACGACACATAGTTTGTAGCAATAACGTACTTTTACCCGCTCCGGGACTTCCCCCAATTAAAATTGCACTTCCAGGAACAACACCACCGCCTAATACACGGTCAAACTCTTTAAATCCTGTCGAAAATCGGGGTAATGCTTCAAGACTAATGTCAGATAATTTTTGAACTCGGCTAACGCCTTTTGCATCACCAGCAAATCCACTAAAGCGCTCATTACGGGAAGAAGGCGCAGCTGCAAGACGAATTTCTGTAATTGTATTCCACGCATGGCAAGCCGAACATTGCCCTTGCCAACGAGGATAATCTGCACCACATTCATTACATACAAAGGCTCTTTTAGCTGCTTTTGCCACACATCTCTCCCTATGATAATCATTCTAAAAAACGCCTTTTAGCGTTCTTCGTGTTTTAAACCACCACTTAAAATACACATCACACCCATTAAATCAGCATGACGAATAGCCACTTTTGCCTGAGCATACACTTTAGGTTTTGCATGATAAGCAATACCCAGTCCGGCTTTTCTTAACATTTTAAGATCGTTTGCGCCATCACCAATGGCAATGGTTTGCTCCATTGGGATCTCTAAATCTTTTGCTAAACGCGCAAGCACTTGTGCTTTGTATTTCGCATCAACAATGGTGCCTTTAACTTTACCTGTTAGTTTGCCATCTTTAATTTCAAGATGGTTAGCAACAGCAGCCACTAAACGTAATTTTTGTTTTAAGTTATCAGCAAAATAAGTAAAACCCCCAGATGCGATAGCAATATGCCAATCCATTGCCTGAAGTTTGCGCACTAAGCTCGTTAATCCTGGCATTAGTGGTAAATCATCCATCACTTTTTGTAAAATAGAAGCGTCCGCGCCTTTAAGTTCAGCAACACGGAGTTTTAAACTTTCACTAAAATCCATTTCGCCTTGCATCGCGCGTTCTGTTATTGCCGTAACTTTATCTCCAACTCCCGCAAGTTTAGCGATTTCATCAATACACTCAATTTGAATAGCCGTTGAATCCATATCCATCACTAAAAGCCCAGGAGAACGTAAGCGAGGGATTTCACCGAGAGGGACAACATCTAGGCCACATTCATCAGATAAACGGCGAATTCGACGAGTTAGACTACCTGCAATACGCACCACTTGGTAATCATCAATACGCCATGAAGAAACCACCACGATTGCCACACCTAATTTATGTTGGAATTCGCTTATTCTTTTCTTATCAAGTTCACGTCCATAAAGTAACCACCCACTATCGCCAGCGCGGTAATCTAGTGGCATTACCTCTTCGCCACTGAGTGATAACGGCAGACCTGGCCATTTACGGATTTCATCCGGTAAATAGCAATAGGTCAGACTATTTGACATACTTATTCTCCTGTTTTCCCCTGTCTGAACAAAATAATCGTTATTCAGCCTATTCTATCTCAGGCTCATCTGGCAACATGCACATACTTGCTTACGCAAAAGGATGAACATGCTTAAAGACAAACTAAAATTCAAACTACAAAAAACGGCGATTATACTGATTTGTATCGCACTATTGGCATTTCTTATGCAAGGCGCGTCTTATTTTAGCCGTGCTAATCAGCATGCCCGTATTACCCAGTTTGAAGAGCTTGCAAAAACGCTGGCAGAACAAGTTGCGTTCTCTTTATCCACGTATCTGGATGACAGTAGCAAAGATAACGTAAATCCCCTCATTATGGCTAATTTAAATCATCTTACCCACAATAGTCGGGTGCTTGACGCCAGTCTTTATTTAGAAGATGGGACACAAATAGCGCATAGTGGTGAAAATGTCACTGTTAAAGAGCGATTAGCACTAGAAGGGCAAAAGAGTGGCGGTTCTTTTAATCACCAACTTGTTGTTCCCGTACCGGGTAAAGATAAACCAAAAGGTTTTTTAAGGCTGACATTAGATACTCATCAGTTGATCACAGAATCAAGTCAAGTCGATAACACAACGAATTTATTACGCGTCATGTTATTAGTTGCACTTGCCATTGGCTTTTTGCTTTCTCATAACCTGCTTCAGTTAACCCCCGTTCATTGGCAACAATCCCCCTATTTATTAACGGCCAATTTGCCGCCTCGTACTGAAAAAGAGGACGTTGAAGAAAACGAAAATCATGAAGAAAATGAATCAAAAGAGAGTGTCAAAGAGGAAAATAATGACACTGATAATAGAATAGGTAAAACATAACGCTTTATTCTTTTAACAAATGACTCAGTGAGTTTAGTCAATAATTAGCTAAGCTCACTTTTTTAACCTCAGTTATTTAGATATATCTAATTTATGCGTATTTTTGTGCTATTTCCTTAATCTTTAAAGGGGTTTTGTTTAAAGTCACGGTAAATTTCAACCAAGTCATTAACCTAAAAAGATAAGTTTTAAATCTTTTTCTGGCTCTTTGAGTACTGAGGTGGTTATGACTGAACAATCCGTTATCCAACGTTGTCGACAAATCGTAGAAAATCCAACCCTTTCCCCTGAACAAAAACGCCATTTTCTTGCATTAGAAGCTGAAAATATGTTGCCTTATCCATCACTTCCTGAGGATGCAACTAAAGCGCTTAATGAACGGGTTATCTGTGATATGTATGAAGGTCACGCCCCATATAAACCGCGTTATGTTTTACCTGATTATGCGAAGTTTTTAGCGCAAGGTTCTCGTTATTTAGAGCTAGAGCCCGCGCAAGACTTTGACGACGCTTTAAACATGCTGACTATCCTTTATCATCATGTTCCTTCTGTAACCTCTATGCCTGTTTATTTAGGCCGTATTGATAAAATCCTACTACCTTATGTTGGCGAGCTAACCGAAGAGCAACTTTACCCAAAATTAAAGCGCTTCTGGCGCTATCTTGATAGAACACTCCCAGATGCTTTTATGCACGCCAATATTGGTCCAGAAGACTCTGTTCTTACACGTTTAATTCTTAAAGTGGATGTTGAGCTTCAACAAGTCGCCCCCAATCTCACGTTTATTTATGATGCAAATTCAACACCTTCTGACTTATTGCATCAAGCCATCACCAATATTTGCCATAGTAGCAAACCCCATATTGCCAACGGCACATTGCAAGATGCGGTATTTGGTAAAGATGAATATGGCATTGTAAGTTGTTATAACTCCTTACCTCAAAGTGGTGGTGGTAGCACCTTAGTGCGTATAAACCTCAAAGAGGTTGCACAACGTAGCCAAAATAGCTCTGATTTTCTTAATAATGTATTGCCTTTTTATATGCAAAAACAGATTGAGATCATTGATGCTCGTTGTGAGTTTCTCTATGAGAAATCTAACTTCTTTAAACAGAGTTTCTTAGTTGAAGAAGGATTGATCTCACCTGATCGTTTTGCCCCTATGTTTGGTATTTATGGCATGGCAGAAGCAGTAGCGTTTTTACTTGAAAAAGAAGGCAAGCAAGTTGCCTATGGTGATAATGAATCTGCCAATAAACTCAGTTATGTTATCAGTGAAAAACTAGCACAATTTGTCGCAGATACACCGGTTAAATATGGTTGGAAGCATCGAGCTATGTTGCATGCACAATCAGGTATTAGTTCTGATATTGGCACAACCCCTGCAACTCGCATTCCTTATGGTAAAGAGCCTGATCCTGTTACCCACTTAATAACGGTTGCTCCTCACCATCAATTTTATACCTCAGGAATTAGCGATATTTTAACGGTTGATGAAACCATCAAACAAAATCCTGATGCCCTAATGCAACTCTGCTTAGGAGCATTTTCCTCTGGATTAAGAGAATTTACTGCCAATGTAGGTGGTAATGACCTCGTTCGTGTTACAGGTTATATGGTGCGTTTATCGGATTTAAAAAAATACAAAGAAGAAGGCTCCCGCCTTAATACCACTTGGTTAGGTGATGAAGCCACAGCAAACTGCCATATCGCTGAACGTAAACCACGAGTTATCAGTCATGAACAGCAGATGCGCTTCGATAAATAAGATACTCCCTTTCTCTTGTGTTGATGGCCCAGGCAATCGTCTAGCCATCTTTCTGCAAGGGTGTAACCTGCGGTGTAAAAATTGTCACAATCCTTACACGATGGGGATCTGTGACAATTGTGGTGACTGCATTCCAACTTGCCCACAGCAAGCACTTTCATTACAAAATGGTGTGATAAGTTGGAACAGCACCAGTTGTGAACAATGTGACACTTGTATTCAACAATGCCCACGACAATCAAGCCCGATGACATTAACCTATACTGTTGATGAGCTAATGGCTATTACACGCAAATATGCAGCATTTATTAATGGCATCACAGTAAGCGGTGGTGAATCCACGTTACAGCTACCTTTTTTGATTGATTATTTTAAAGCAATCAAAGAAGCACCCGATCTTAAACACCTTACTTGTTTAATCGACAGTAATGGCACTCTTTCCCTTAATGGCTGGCAAAAAATCGCTCCCTTTATGGATGGTGCCATGATCGATTTAAAAAGTTGGAATGAAGATACTCATATTTATTTAACGGGTAGAGGTAATCAACGGATTAAAGAATCAATCAAATGGTTAGCTAAGAATAATTTACTTACAGAATTACGCCTTTTATATATTCCGGAGAAAACTGATTATTTAGAGAATATTGAATTACTTTCTCAATTTATTAATTCACTTGGTGAATCTGTATTGATCCGTATTAATGCATTCCATCAACATGGTGTTTATGGAGAAGCCAGCAATTGGCGTGCAGCTTCTCAACAAGAAGTTATTATTTTAACGAATGAATTTAAAGCTAGAAACATTAATTCAATTAAAATACAAAATATTTATTAAATATAATAATTCAACCCCATTAAATATTATAATTTATGCAAACTTATCTATTTGACTTTAATTAACTCAGAAGATAATCTCATTTAGAAAATCTCTTTATGGGCTCCTGCTATGAAAATAAAACATAAATCAATATTATTGATAACATACTCAATATATATATTTCCAATTAATTCCCATGCTAATTATGATATAAAAGATATGGGTAATTCAAATTATAAACCCTTTAGCATTTCAAATAATGCAACCCAATATTATCAACTTCGAAATAATAAACATAACGATATAAAATATAAACATGGTAAAATATTAGATAAGACTAATTATAATCAAAAACTATTTACTCCTTTGGGAAGTGTCTATGTTTATACTGCCGTAGATGATGATACGCTTTTAAAATATAATATATTTGCAGATAATATAAATAATGAAAATCAAAAAGAGCTACCGTCTTACGATATAAGAAAGTCATCATTTTTTAATGAAAGCATTCTTCCCAGTGAATTATTTATCAGCACAGATGGCGGTATCACTCATAAGAAAATAAATAAGGGGAGAGATGAACGATTAGATACCCTTTATCTAGATAGAATCTCTTATAATGGTGAAGTTATCGTTGGTTATGCAACAGAGTCTAAATCAAGGTTAACTGAGATAACTTATGACGTTAATGGTTGCTCAGGTTATCCTTTATGTCATACTTTTATCTACAATAGTAGAAATGATATATTTACAATCCTAGATAATAAGATAAATATTCATCATCTTACTAAAGATGGTAACTTTATTTTATATTCCTCAAATAAAGAAAAAAATTTACATATATATGATATAGCTAAAAAAGAAAGTTTTATCCTTAGCATTGAAAATATTAACCATTATTTACCAGCGCACCCTGAAAAAGACATCTTACTTTTAGCAATAAGCTCTCCTCCAATTTTAGATAAAATAAAGAAAAGAAATGTTGATATCCAAAAAGTAAGTGATAATGCTCAGGTAATTATTGGCCAACTCGATAGAAATCTATCTAAAAAACAACTCATTGATGCTGGATATCCTAAAGTAGCTTTTATTACTAGAAAAGAAGGGCCAATAAAAGAAGTGAGCTACTCTGATTTTGGTTCATCTAAATTTACTGCTTTTTCAGAAAATGGCAATTATAGTGTTGGCTGGGGCGAAATTTGGCATGCTGATTATGAAATAAAACTACCTCATAGCATAAAAAAATCTTCTTCACTTTTTAGCCATGCACTACTCTATGATTTCTCGAACGATAAGCTGAAGAATATAGGTAACCTTTCTAAAAAAACAAATGAAGCACAATTTCGAAATGCAAGAGCTATGGATATCTCAGCTGATGGTCAATATATCGTGGGATGGTCTGAAACGGATCATTATAATTACGATACAATCCCAATGGATTCATCAAAAAAAGGGCCGGAAACGTTTATTATATTCCATCGTCATGCCTTTCTTTACTCAAACGAAATCATGTACGATTTAGGAACCCTTGACGAAGGTAATGATTCTGAAGCACATTCAATTACTGACGATGGAAGAATTATTTATGGTTTATCTACTGATAAACATAATAATTGGCGCCAAGTCATTTGGAAGAGTAATAAAATCAGTAATGAATACTTTAATAATGAAAAACAAAAATTTACTGACGATGCAAGAGAAAAAGAACGCTTAGCCGAGATAGCCAAACAACAAGAAGCTCAAGCTGAAAAAGAGCGTTTAGCTAAAGAACAAGCCGATAAAGCCAACGCTGAGCAAGAGCACCTAGCTAAAGAGCAAGCCGATAAAGCCAACGCCGAGCAAGAGCGCCTAGCTAAAGAGCAAGCCGATAAAGCCAAAGCCGAGCAAGAGCGCCTAGCTAAAGAGCAAGCCGATAAAGCCAACGCTGAGCAAGAGCGCCTAGCTAAAGAGCAAGCCGATAAAGCCAAAGCCGAGCAAGAGCGCCTAGCTAAAGAGCAAGCCGATAAAGCCAA
>OJIY01000027.1_pt1 | contig 233533 bp, 201 predicted proteins | sample 1596061 | NCBI WGS metagenome assembly OJIY01 (sample SAMEA4350111, study PRJEB24818) | metagenome | biome: human; feature: gut; material: faeces | place: Denmark | collected 2013-09 | reverse complement strand
GGTATCAAAAAATAATAATCAATCCAACAGTCTTTATAGACCATGCTTTATTTTGTTTTAAAAAGCCCCAGCAATTACCGGGGCTAATGTTTCACTTATTTTGGGACATTTTCAAAAACGCTTGACAGATGATATTGGAAAAAAGAAGATAGAAAACGCCGGAAGCTGCACGAAACAACAGAAGAGCTAGAATAAATAAAAGTTATCCGTATTTCTTTTTATATAAGGCTATGTTATTATAAAAAAGAGAAAAAGAAAGAAAAACGACGGATTCTGACAGCCGGCGGAAGCTATAATAAAAGGAGAACTCATGCAGGATTTTCGAATGGAAACCTTTCTGGCCGTGTGCCGGAACCTGAATTATACGAAGGCAGCGGAAGAACTGTGCATTACCCAGCCCGCGGTATCCCAGCATATCAGACACCTGGAGGAATATTACGGAACCAGGCTATTTGTAAGTGAAGGGAAAAAGATGGTGCTTACGGAAGCAGGCCGCCTGCTGCAAAGCGCGGGCCTCACCATGCGTCATGACGAATATGCGTTAAAAGAGCTGCTCTCTCAGGCGGGTGCTACAGAACGCAGTTTGCGGATGGGGGCAACAATGACTATCGGAGAATTTGTCCTTCCGTCCATGCTCAGCAGCTACATGCTTAAAGCTCCGGAAGCGTCCGTTCATGTTACGGTCGCTAATACGGCGGATCTGTTAAGCCTGATAGACGAAGGAAAACTGGACTTTGCGCTGGTGGAAGGCTATTTTTCACGTCAGGATTATGATTATCAGATTTACTCAACTGAAAAGTACATACCTGTAGCCGGAGCCGGTTACAGGCTTCGGGCGGCGAATGACAGCCGGAAAATCAGGACAGAGGATCTGTTGGGCGAAGCGCTTCTCATCCGGGAAAAAGGGAGCGGTACCAGGGAGGTCCTGGAGCGCATTCTGGAGGGAAAGAACCTGTCGGTAAAAGATTTCCGCAGGCTGCATGAGATCAATAATATTCAGGTCATGAAATATCTGGTGCAGGAAGGCCGCGGAATTACCTTCCTTTACGAAGCAGCGGTCCGCCGGGAACTTGCACAGGGCTGCCTCCGGGAAATCCCTCTGAAGGATTTCAATGTGGAGCATGATTTTTATTTTGTATGGAGAAAAGGCAGTATTTTCGGCGGGGAATACAAAGAAATATTTAAACAATTGAAGGATAAGGAATGAAATCATGGAAAAGAAGAGTGTAAATGATAATAGCACAGTAAATGGACAAAACGGTAATAATGGAAAGAATTGTAATAATAGACAAAACGGTAATAATGGAAAAAACTTTACACATGAAAAAAAATGTGCCAATGAAAAAAAGTGTATTAATGAAAAAAAATGCGGCAGCTGTAAATATCTGCATCTGACCTATAAGGAACAGCTGAAGAAAAAGGAAGAGTTTGTCAAAAAGGAACTGGAAAAATGTCCGGATCTGAAAGGACGTTTCAAACCGATTATCGGCATGGAAAATCCCTGGAACTATAGAAATAAAGTGACGGCGGTTTTTGACAGGGATCGGAAGGGGAATCCGATTTCCGGAGTGTATCAGGAAGGGACACACCGGGTGATACCTGTGGAGAGATGTCTGATTGAGGACGAGCTTGCTGATAAAATCATCGGGACAATCCGGGGGATGCTGCGCTCCTTTAAAATCAAGGTTTATGATGAGGATACGGGATACGGACTGCTCCGTTATGTGCTGGTGCGCAGAGGATTTGCAACCGGAGAGGTTATGGTGGTTATGGTGACGGCTTCGCCGATATTCCCTTCCAAGAGGAATTTTACCAATGCATTACTGAAAGCACATCCGGAAATCACAACGGTGGTACAGAATGTGAATAACCGTACGGACAGTCTGATTCTGGGGGATAAACAGCAGATTTTGTACGGGAAGGGATATATTGAAGATGTTCTTTGCGGATGCAGATTCCGTATTTCTCCTGCATCCTTTTATCAGATTAATCCAGTGCAGACGGAGAAGCTTTATACGAAAGCGGTGGAGCTTGCAGGGCTGAGCGGGAAAGAAACGGTTATTGATGCTTACTGCGGTATTGGGACGATTGGGATGATTGCGTCGAAATATGCAAAGAATGTGATTTCAGTGGAGATGAATCCGGATGCGGTCAGGGATGCGATTGTGAATGCCAAGGTGAATGGAATAAAGAATGTGCGTTTTTATAGAGCGGACGCGGGGCAGTTTCTGACACAGATGGCAGCGGAAGGGGCAAAGGTGGATGTGCTGCTGATGGATCCGCCGAGGAATGGGAGTACGGAGGAATTTCTGCGCAGCGCGGCTTTGCTTGGGGCGGGAAAGATCGTGTATATTTCCTGTAATCCGGTGACTTTGGGGCGGGATTTGGGAGTGTTGAAGAAGCTGGGGTATCGGGCGGAGGAGTGTTGGATGGTGGATATGTTTCCTTGGGTTGGGCATGTCGAAACCGTCGTGCTTCTCGTGCGGAAACCTTGATTCTACGGGCGTTTGCGGGATTGTTTGAGGAAAATGGAGTTGTGTTTTTACGGGAAGTGAGATGGATAAGTTTCCCCGGAGGCAAGGTCGGGTAAATATTCAGATAGGGTTTTGCCCGTAGTTTTTTTAATATGATACTACGGGGCGAAACTCATATCTTTTGGCAAAAGAGAGGGGAGTATTTATGGGTAAAAAAGTATACCCTAATGATTCATGTCCATGTGGAAGTGGCAAAAAATATAAGAATTGTTGTAAGGGTAAATTGGATGATGTAAATTTTAATAATCCATTAAAACTAATGGAGAATTATAAAAAAATACGAAAAGATTCAAAAATAAAGCAATGTTTACATCCAGATACAGAGAATTGTTCAGAGAAAATAATAGGGGCACACTCAATACAAAATAATAAAATATTAAAAACAATATCCAGTAATGGAATGGTGTTTATGCCATGTCCAAAGCCAGATAAACCATTTGCTCCAATGACGAGCTATGGAAGAAAAGAAGCAACAGTTTTTACAGGTTTTTGTGGTTATCATGATAAAACATTATTTCAACCAATCGAGGACAGGGATTTTCAAAAGACGGAGGAACAGATATTTCTTTTTACTTATAGAAGCTTTGCGTTAGAGTATCATAAAAAGCAAGAATTGCAAAAAATGGAACAAATAATTTTTAGCAATAAACCATCTTTAGTCAATATGTCTGATGAGGAAGATCCTTTTAGTGGAAATAAATTAGCAATTAAAGATTTTGCAGAGGATAAAAAAATCTTTGACAAGGCAATTTTAGAGAGTGACTATAGTGTTTTGACAAGTATTATATGGGAATTTGATAAAGCTGTAAAATTTGCATGTACAGGATTTGAAGCACTACAATATGATTTGAAAAACATTAAGGTGCAAGATTTATTGGACTTTAGCAAAAGGGCGCAACATGTGTATGTTTGCGTGTTTCCTGAAAAAGAGAAAACATATTGCATATTTTCTTGGTTTAAAAAGAATGACAAAATGTTTTCAACATATTTTGAACAATTAAATAGCTTGGAAGAACAGCAAAAAAGAAATTTTATTAATAATCTTTTGCCAATGATAAGTGAGAATTTAGTTGTTAATCCAGAGGCATGGGATAAACTTACTCAATCACAAAAGGATGAGTTTGGGTCATATATTTGGGGGATGGAAACAATAGCTCAGACTATGGGAGTTAAAGTTGATAGAACAAAAGCTCCTTCATATGATTTGTTTGAACTATAATTAATGTGTTGTTTGATAAATATATGGGGATATGAAAATATGGATGGAAAAAGAATACAGAATTATTGGTCAAACGAGATGCAGGCTTTGCTGGATACCTATAAACAGTTTCAAGTGCTGATACCAGCAGATAATAGAAATGGTGCTGCCCATAATGGGGAAGACGGAAGATATGTGGAAACTTTGATACGAGAATATCTGAAAAGATATTTACCCAAAGATTTAGAAGTTTTAACGGGATTTATATTGAGACCGGCAGTAAAAACAGGATTAAAGAATAGAAGTAGAAAAAATGAATTAGATAGTCATTCTACTCAATTAGATATTCTGATTTATGATAGTGCAAAATACCCTATTTTTCAACGATTTGGAGAAAATGTTATAGTCCCACCAGAGGGGATCATAGGCATTATTTCTGTAAAAAAGAATTTACATGAAAATGATATAGAACATGAGACTAATGCCTTGAAAGAAGCATCAAAATTATGCCGTTGTGTCGATGATAGTGGTCATCATTTAAGAGGACCATTTTTAGCTTTAGTATCAATGGATGCGTTTGAAAAAAAGGAAAAGACTACAGAACAATGGATTTTTGATAAATTAGCCAATATTTATTTAAAAGAAGCTGATTATTTTGATGATTTGATAGGTTATATTGGTTCATTTAATAAGTGGAGTATATTTAAAAGGCGTCCCCAAGATGAGGAAGTTGGTGAATATATATTTTTTAACCATAATGATGAAGAAATACATTTGGGTTTTCAGTTCTTACTAACAGGAATTTTAAGTGTATATTACGATAAAACTCGAAATTTTATTTCAAGACCGGGATTTACAGCATTTCCTTCACATCGAGCATGTGATAAAAAATTAGGAGATATTGAGGTACGCGCAATAAGATGATTTGAAATATCATTTTAACGACTACATATTATAAAAGGAAAAATTACACGGAAAACCACTTTACTTTTTTGTCTTTAGTTATTTTACCGGATATAGATGGGGTAAAAAAACATGAAAGGGGTAAATATCCCTAAAAAGGGGTGAAAAACTACTTAGGGGGGTAAGACATGGGGGGTGCCAACCATTGAAAAATAAAAGGTAAAAACTTTTGCTATGTAGTATAAAACCTCCGTCCCACCGCATGTTGAAACCGCCGTGCTTCTCGTGAGGAAACCTTGATTCTTGGCGGGTTTGTGGGATTTTTGCAGGAAATGGAGTTGTGTTTTTATGGGGGGTGAAATGGATAAGTTTCCGTCCGGGTGGAGACGGGGTAACGCCATGTGAGTTTAATCTCGAAGAGGAACCATGGGGTAAACACTGTACTTTTTTAGTCAAGTCATATAGCAATAACCTATGTTAATAAATGGAGACAAAAGTAATATGGAGAAAAATCAATATAAAATAAGACTAAAAGAATTAAAGGAACTTTACGATATCGGAAAAAAAGTAAGTTTAGTTTCCGGAAGCAAAAGGGCAACAACTATAAAATCTGCACAAGCTGAAAAGGTAGTAGAAAAGGTATTGTTGCATTGCAATAGTATTATCAAATTATTTAATATTGGTCAAAATGAATATTCAGAATTAGATATTGCTTTAATTGCTTCAGCAACCCGAAATATAATGGATGCTGCTAATGTATATTTTTATATCTCAGAAAGAGGTATTTCTGATGAAGAGGTGAACTTTAGATACAACCTACAACTCCTAAATTATAATAAAAATATTAAAGAGATTTATAAAAAATTAAGTTTTCCAATGGATAGTTTTAGAATGAAACTTGATGATATGAGTTTTGTAATAGAAGAAATCAAAAATAGTAGTATATATTCAACGGCTAGCAATAAAGAAAAAAGTATAATTCTTTCAGGAAAGCAGTTTTATAACAGGAAAAGAGTTGGAATTTTTAGTCAAGACTTAGAATCAGCTATTTTTAATATATTATCAAATAGTACACATAGCTTTTATATAGGATTAAGTAATAATTCTGTTAAAAAATCTATAGTTTTTTCAAGTTATATTGATTCTTTAATGCTGAGCATTATTTCTGTAGAGACAGCAATTCTATATGTAGCAAATATAATAAATGACTATTTATTATTAAGGAGACAATTGAGTAAAATAATAACACAACCGGAAAGAATCCGTATAAGAGATTTGATGAAAATAGATTACATTAATAGCTATTTGGAATTTAAGAAATGCGATTTTGCTAAAGATATATTTTAAGGAATAAAAATACATCTTTTTGACTATAAGATGTATTAAAAATTGATAGCAAAAGTTGGTTTGCAAAATTTTCTATATACTTAAAATTTGATATTAAGTAAAGAGTATAGAAAAAAATATTGACAATTCAGTTTCGAATGAAAATTATTTTATCAATATATGTACACATCATGTGTTTAAATTAAGGAATGGGGAGAGTCAATGGAACAACAATTTTATGAACAAATTAAAAGAATTCTTTCTGAAGCCAGAAACAAAGTATATCAAACAGCAAATTTTGCAATGGTGGAAGCGTACTGGAATATAGGGAAAAGTATCGTGGAACAGCAGGATGGCTATGAAAAAGCAGAATATGGGAGTAGATTAATAGCGGAATTATCCAAACAAATGACTATAGATTTTGGTAAAGGTTTCACACCGACTAATCTTAAATACATGAGACAGTTTTATCTGACATTTCCCAATAGTCACGCACTGCGTGACGAATTGAGTTGGACACATTATCGCCTGCTTATGCGCGTAGAAAATAAAAATGCCCGTGAATTCTATACAGAAGAAGCAATAAAATCAAATTGGAGCACACGGCAGTTGGAAAGGCAAATTAATTCTTTCTTTTATGAAAGACTGCTATCCAGTCAGAATAAAGAAATGGTTTCGGAGGAAATCCAGCAATTGGAGCCGGCAAAAATTCCAGAGGATATTATACGCGATCCATATGTATTAGAGTTTCTGGGATTAAGTCCAAATGATGATTTTTATGAGAGCGACCTTGAAGAAGCATTGATAACACATTTGCAGAAATTCCTCTTAGAGTTGGGGAGAGGGTTTTCTTTTGTTGCCAGACAGAAGAGGATTACATTTGATGGCCGGCATTTCCGAATAGATCTTGTCTTTTATAATTACATTTTGAAATGCTTTGTATTAATTGATTTAAAAATTGGAGATTTGACACATCAGGATTTAGGGCAGATGCAGATGTATGTACATTACTACGAACGTGAATTGATGAATGAGGGAGATAATCCACCGATAGGAATTGTTCTTTGTGCGGATAAAAGTGAATCTATAGTAAAGTATACCTTGCCAGAAAATGAAACGCAGATTTTTGCGTCAAAGTATAAGTTATATCTTCCAAGCGAAGAAGAGCTGTCACAGGAATTGCAAAGGGAGTACAGGGCATTGGAATATGATAAAAAAATTCAAATTAGCTTTACTTAAAGAAAGTGTAATTTTGGTGGGAGGAGTAAATTTATCCATAAAGGGGTGATTTTCATTCAAAAGGGGTAAGAGGGGTAAAATTGACGAAGAAATATACCCCACCAGTATATTATGAAAATACTTTTGCCATGTAGTTTAAAATATCCGTTCCACCGTACGTGGAAACTGTTGTCCTTTTATCCAAATAAAGTCGGCCAAATCTATTGAGGTTAAAATTGAGCTTGATGAGATGGATTTGACAACGACAGAGCAAAGGCAACCTATGATGAAATAAAGCAATATGTGCTTGATAATACGGGGCTTAAGGTATCACAATTATATGTGGCACAGGTTAAAAGAAAGCATGGCTTAATTGAAAGAATTAACTATAATGTTGGCGATGGGAACTCTAAAGTTCCACATGTACCATTAGAAAAAGAAAAAGCGATTGAAGATGCATTGAGGCATTTTAAGATGATCTGATTAAATGCAATTGGTTTAAATTTCTAATGGACTCAAAGGTTTTAGGTAGTAAAGTGTTTTGTAAGTAAAAATTCGGTAATGTAGGAATACAGTTATCCTACATTACCGGATTTTTTATTGTGCGCCTGGCGGCGCACGTTTCTAATATTAAAGGAAAGCTCTCCTGCCGAAGAACCCTAGAACTAAAAAGGCCCGCTGCAAGCGGGCATAATGAGTAAGCGTCAAATCTCTCGCCTAGATATTTTATAGATTCTGTGGCAAACTTGAAAAAACTAAAAAAACTACTAGTTTTTTCAAGGAGGGTGTAAAGTTGGATGCTTGTACTCATGATGTTCGCCTCAATCAATGGAAACTGATTATCGAGCAGTGTCAAAGCCGTCCCGATGGGCAGACAGCCAGGCAGTGGCTGGCAGAAAACGGGGTTCAGGAAAAGACGTATTACTACTGGCTCAGGAGAGTCCGTAAAGAAGTCTACAGCCAATTGAGTGATGGAAGTACTTCTCTTCCTGCAATGCAGGAAAAAGGAACAGTTACCTTTGCTGAAGTCCCCATGATACCGCAACAGAATCCGGAAATTCCTTTTTCTTTCCAGCCCGCAGTCGTGATTAAAACTTCCCATGCAACTGTGGCAGTGTCTAACGAAGTTTCCGACAGGCTGCTTACCAGGCTTCTGCAGGAGGTGTCCAATGCTTGAGGATGCCGGTGGAATCCGGCGCGTGATACTCGCATGTGGTTTTGTTGACCTGCGTAAAGGAATTGATGGGCTGGCTCAGGTCATCGGTTCACAGTACAACCTGAATCCGTTTGATCAAGGAACTCTTTTTCTGTTCTGTGGAAGGCGTTCCGATCGTATGAAGGGACTTCTCTGGATGGGGAACGGATTCCTGCTATTATACAAAAGATTTGAGGACGGTTCTCTGACATGGCCAAGGACAACACAGGAAGCTGCAGATATCACTGAAGAGCAGTTCCGCCTCCTGATGCTGGGCCTTAATCCTCTCGACCTGAAGATTAAAGAAGTCCATCCGGCAAAGGTTTTCTGAAAAGTATTGTGCAAAACAGAGAAAAATTTCTGTTGTTTTATCGCATAAAATCTGCTTATGGAAGCACTTTTTGAGATGTTGTAAAAGCACGTCTGCCGCCGGTATAAGTGTGATGTAAGTAATATTTGAACCTTGAAAACTCTATATTTCCTCATTGTATATGGGCAGGCAACGCTGTTTTAAGCATAGGCGTTTTGCCGAAAGGCAAGATGCTTACAATTCGCTGTTTCACTGATTCTGTAGTATAATCAGAGACAGGAAAGGACAAGGAGCGGATCAATGGGCAGCAAGCATACACTGGGTGAATTGAATAACTTAAGCCGTGAAGAGTTGGTCACCATCATTCTCGGTATGCAGGGACAGCTTGATGCGTTGAATGAAAACATCGAGAAGCTTATTGAGCAGGTACGTCTTGCAAACCAGCAGAGCTTTGGCCGTCATACGGAAACAATGGCATCCATTGAGGGACAGTTATCCTTTTTCGATGAAGCAGATGCCTTGTATAATCCGCTTGTACAGGAGCCGGATCCTGATGAGATCCTCCCTGAAAAAGCAAAGAAGAAAAAATCCAGGGGGCAGCGGGAAGCGGACTTAAAGGATTTCCCGGAAGATGCCATACCAACCCACACGGTATCTAAAGAGGTACTGGATGCTTTCTACGGTGAAGGCAACTGGAAACAGATGCCCAGTGAAACCTACAAACGTTTAAGACACGAACCTGAGAGCTGGACTGTAGAAGTCCACACGGTAGATGTCTTTGTGGGAACCAATGGTTACCATCAGGATGAGTTCATGCGTGGTGACCGTCCAAAGGATCTGTTCCGTGGCAGTATAGCAACACCTTCCCTTGTAGCTTCTATCCTGAATGTAAAGTATGTGAATTCTGCTCCGCTGCACCGAATGGAACAGGAATTCTCCCGTAACGGGGTTAACATTTCAAAACAGACCATGTCAAACTGGATGATAAACAGTTCCCGCCGGTACTTCGCGCCTCTGGTGGAGTGCATGAAGCAGGAACTGTTAAAGCTTCCTGTGACACAGTCGGATGAGACTCCCACCCAGGTAATCAACGATGACAGAGCTCCCGGAAGCAAAAGCTATATGTGGGTGCACCGCTCCGGTGAATTCCATACAGAGTTCCCAATCGTCATCTATGAATACCAGAAAGGCAGGAACCATGAGTTTCCGCTTCAATTCTATCAGAATTACAAAGGCATTCTAGTTACCGATAGCCTTTCCCAGTATCATTTGATAGAAAAAAAGCTTCAGGGACTGATAAATGCCAACTGCTGGGCACATGCAAGAAGGGATTATGCCGATGCCATAAAAACAGCGGACAAATCCAATCCTGATGCGGTACGACGGTCGGTTGCCTATCAGGCATTAAGCCGGATATCCCAGATATATAAACTGGAAGGTGCCTTAAAGGATCTGACAGCCGGGGAACGTCTCAAAGAACGCCAAAACGCAATCAGACCATTGGTTGAGGAGTATTTTGCGTGGGTAAAAAAACAGCTTGAAAATACTGCCGTACCTCCCAAAGGGAAAACAGCCGAAGGACTGAAATACAGCCTGAATCAGGAAAAATATCTGAAGGTATTTCTGACTGACGGGAACGTACCCATTGATAATTCAGCAAGTGAACGTTCAATCAGAACTTTCTGTATCGGTAAAAAGAACTGGATGTTTCACGATTCCATTCAGGGAGCGCAGGCAAGCGCTGTCATCTACAGTATTTCGGAAACCGCAAAGCTCAATAACCTGAGACCTTATTATTATTTTAAGCATTTACTCACAGAGCTTCCCAAACTCTGTGACGAAAAAGGAAATATAGATTCTGCGAAGCTAAACCACTTATTGCCATGGGCAAAAGAGTTACCGGCTGAATGCAGAAAACCACGCCGCTGATATCTGTTAGCGGCGTTAATTTATAGGTAGGCGCAGGATTTGACGCTTACCATAATGAAACAGACGGTGGCTAAAAAAAATTATATAAAAGCCTTCTTCAAATCCATCATCGCCGAGGTCTTCATCTTCAGTTAAAAAGTAATGCATATCCAATAAATCGGAATCGATCATGCCTCTGACCAGTTTGGGTGTCATTCCTTCTGGAGGATTTTTGATATATTTTTGTCTGAGTTCATCTACATATTTTTGATCCATTTGCAACTGCCTCCCATCTGTAATAAATGTTGTATGAATCAAATGGGAGGTCGTTCATGTTTATGGTACAGCTTTAAAAAGACCATTTGATGTTTGCAGTTTGGGCATTGAAGCGGATCGTAACCCATAGTGAGAAGGAAATGCTTACGCCAGGTATTGAAATCGAAGAGAATCCTGTGCTTGGATTTGGAGACAGCTTTATAGAGCTTATTGTCAATCTCCCGGTGTCTGGCATAAAGGCCATAGTACCGTGTCATCTTAAAATTCTTTTCAGGGATATGCTGAATGAGCAGTTTAATAAAATCAATGGCAGGAAGCGTCCTTTGAACGAAAGAGTAGTCTTCATGCTTATTGTAATGGAAAGTCACCGTTTCGCCGTCGTAGGAATTAATCCTGGAAAGGGCAATGACCGGACGGCCAAGATAGCGGCTGACATATTTAAAGATGGATTTGGGATCGCAGAGATTGGGTTTGGCATAAACGTAAAACCATTAGATCCGGCAATCGCGGATGAGGTGGAGGAGTGGCTGGACGGATTTAATACCTTTTCCATTTAGACAGATCCTGCCGCAGCTGATTAAACTGTGGGGATTGGGATGTGGAGGCTAAAAAACTTCGCTCGACAGAGCGTGAGATGACCACGCCGCTGTTCCTGCTCCGGTGCGTGCAGCTGGGGATTTCCATGGGGGATATGGACCGGTTTTGACTGGCAAAAAGAAACGGCAAAACATCTGCCGTTTCTTTTTACAAATTATGTTTAAGGATGCGTTTTTGTGCAATCTCATAGACTTCGTCATCTTCCCGTGCGCCGATTACAACAATCAGCATACCATCATCACGGCGGATGAGCTGGTAGATGATACGCAGTCCGGCACCACGGAGTTTGACTTTTAGAAAGTCGGAAAGATTGGTGTTGTTTTTGTTTCCCAGGAGTTTTCCATAGCCGCCTTCGTTTTCTGGTAATGGATTCTGGCAGACTTTCTGAATCGCTTTCCGAATCAGGATTTTCTGGCTGCCATCCAGTTTGCGGAGGTCTTCAAGGGCTTCAGGAAGGTATTTGACATCCCAGCTCATTCAAATTCAATGCCGTCCGTTTCTTCATAATCTGCGGGGTTGAATCCAAATTCCCGGTCGACCTGTTCCTGGGAGATAACGGTGGAGGGATTAAATGCAGACATGCGCTGTGTGGCAGTGGCTAAGAGCCTTGCATCATTTACCTCATCCAGAAGGTGGATATATTCTTCCGGGGAAAGCAGGACACACTCCGGAGAGTTGTTCTTCATGACAACCTTGGCACCATGGCGCTTTACTTCTTCAAAGATTTTTCCGGCTAATCCACGGTTGAACTGGGAAATGGGGATTGTGTTTTCAATCGCACTTCTAATACTCATAATCATCACCTCTTTACTATAACATATGTAATATCAGTTGAAAAGTCAATAGATTTACTGTTATAAATACTGCTTAAATATATTTTGTGCAATTCTACATAATTTATCAAAAAATTAAATCAGCCTTTTACATAGAATCCGGGAAATAAGGGAGATGCGTATCATCACATGGTTTGGGAGCCAGTAATGGCTCTTTTTTTCGTGTCGGAAAGGCGGTGGGGAACGTGGCATCCAGGATTCAGGTATTACAGTTGAAATCGGCGGGGCAGCAGGCTAATGACGCACTGGCGAGAGGGAGCTGGATAAGCTGCGGGAGAAAGCTCGTGAGATAGGTGCTAAGACGAAATTTTCCGCTTCCGAGGTGGCAGAGGCCATGAATTACATGGCTATAGCGGGCTGGAAGACGGGAGAAATCCTGATACCTTCTATCCGGCAGATTGTGGAATGGGATTGTTAGATAGTCTGGAATGGGCTTGCTTCCTTTTTTACATCCTGCTGGCAGGGGATACAGACCATGTTCACTACGGTGTGGAATGCCATTAAGGGTGTGGTCACTGCGGTGGTTGGGGCAATCCAGTCCTTTATCACCGCGGCATGGTATGGTATCAGGTCAGTGGTGCAGACGGTGATGAACACCATCCAGTCGGTGGTGTCCGGGGTGTGGAACAGCGTGAGGTCTGTGACGTCTTCCATATTGAATGCGGTCAGGTCTGCGGTGTCCAATGTGTTTAATAACGTGGTTTCCAGTATCCGGAACGTCATGGGGAATGTTTATAATACCATTGTTTCCGGGTTTAACCAGGCGGCTGGGTTTATCACGGGACTGGCTTCCAGTGCGTTCCGGTGTGGCAGCGGATATGGTCATCAGTCCGGGGGTGTCTGCTATGCAGTCAGCACAGGTGCAGACGGCTTCGGTGGATTCCATGCGGCAGATGATATCCGGTATTCAGGAGATGTTTGCAGGGATGCAGAGTAGGGATAATGTGGGGACCATCTGCATTCCTGTGTATGTGGGCGGCACGCTGTTGGATGAAGTTGTGGTGAATGCACAGGCGAGGCAGAACCTGCGGTCAGGAGGGAGGTAAGGCATGGCGTTTATTAAGTATCTGGTGTTTGACGGGATGCCGCTCCCTCTGACGGATTCCTATGAGGTGAGTATAGAGGACGTGGAAGCGGATTCCGGAGGGGAGACGGAGGCCGGGACCACGTAAGAGGGATGGCAGGACTGGTGAAGGATACGTCTTATAAGGGGCTGTGGAGGGTATCGTTTACACTGCGGGAGTTTCAGAAGCGGATGACTTTTTGGGGAATATCCGATATAATGGAGTAGTAACAGAACCTTGTTGTGGAGGGCTGTTACATCCCATTTCATTGGAAAGAGGATTTTACAGATATTAAAGAACATGCAGATGAAATCGAACAGCGCATGGATGATACATGGTGTACCATGGCTTCTGTGCTGGAAGACAATGCGTATTATCTTGAAATGTGCCAGAAGTATGGCTGCAATTATATTTTAATAGATGATTGTTATAACGTAGATATTGAGTTATAAAATTGTATATTTGGCGGAGGAAAATACCAAAATGGAGTATGAAATAATACGTCTGGCAGACAGGCCGGAAATAACGGGACAGGCCACAGTGTGGTTTCATGAAAAATGGAATATTCCGTTGGAAGAGTACAGAAAAAGCATGGAAGCCTGCCTGACGAAAGAAAGCGCCGTTCCCCAGTGGTATGTGGCAATGGAAGGGGAGCGGATTATTGGAGGATTGGGAGTGATTGAAAATGACTTTCATGACAGAAAAGACCTTGCGCCAAATGTGTGCGCAGTTTATACGGAAACGGATAAAAGGTGCCAGGGAGTGGCCGGCGCACTGCTTAATTATGTATGTGCCGACATGAAAAAAAGCGGGATTGAAACGTTATATCTTGTAACAGACCATACCTCTTTTTATGAGCGCTATGGTTGGGAGTTCTTCTGTATGGTGCAGGGGGATGGGGAGCCGGATATGACAAGAATGTATGTCCATAGAGGATGACGGGCTGATAATCTGGCATTCCGGAAACTTCAGGGAGGGATATTATGAGAAAGGTTGTTTTATATATTGCAATGAGCCTAGACGGGTATATTGCAGACAGCAGCGGAAAAGTGGATTGGCTGAATGGGCATGGCAGCGAGGAAGAAAACGTGGATACCTATTCCGCTTTTATCAGGGATGTTGATACGGTCATTATGGGCTGGAATACTTATTACCAGGTCACAACAGAATTGTCTCCTGACGAGTGGGTTTATAAGGGATTGACAACTTATGTCATTACGCACAGGAAGTTCTCCCCGACAGAAGACATAAAATTTGTACAGGACAATCCATGCAGTGTTGTTGAACAGTTAAAATCGGAAGAAGGGAAAGCAATCTGGATTTGCGGCGGTGCAAGCATCATTCAACCCTTAATGCAGGGCGGACTGATTGATGAATTTTATATTTCCATTATGCCCACAATTCTGGGTTCCGGTATCCGGCTCTTTGAGGAAAGCCAGGATGAAATAAAACTCAAATTAGTGCATACACAATCATATAATGGGATAACGGAGTTGGCTTATGCCCGAAGATAACTTTGGGCGTATTTAATTAGGAAAATCATATTGACGGGGGATGACGGTGGTGATTAGAAAATACAAATCATCGGATTGTGAACAGTTAGCGGAATTATTTTATCAGACGGTTCATATTGTAAATGCGAAAGATTACACAAAAAAGCAGCTGGATGTATGGGCCACAGGGTGTGTGGATTTGGGAAAATGGGATAAATCTTTTTCTGAACATTATACGGTTGTCGCTGTAGAGAATGGTGTAATAGCCGGATTCGGAGATATAGATGAAGCAGGGTATCTTGACAGGTTATATGTCCACAAAGATTATCAGAATCAGGGGATTGGCACTGCTATTTGTGATGAATTGGAACAAAATGTTCGGGCAGATAAGATAACTACACACGCTTCGATTACGGCGAAGCCATTTTTTGAATATAGGGGTTACAAAGTAGTCAGAGAGCAGCAGGTAATAAGGGGCGGGATTCCTTTGACTAATTTTGTTATGGAGAAGTAACTGCATTTTTAGTGTATTCATATTGGTTTTTGTACAGGGCATCGGCCAGAAAACGGCTGGTGCTTTTTGTATGGGCTTTAGCCAGTTGAGGGTATTGTAGTTTTTCGCGTTCCGAAAAATGGAAATGCCCGAAACGGAAACCCACCTGTTATGCGGGTGGAGACAAATCGTTATATAAAAAAATCACCTTTCCGTTACAATAGAGTTGTTCAGGCACTATTGTGAGAAAGGAAAGGTGATTTTATGGCAAAAAAGAATAACGATTTAGCTCACACAAAATGGATGTGCAAATACCACATCGTATTCCCTCCTAAGTATAGACGAAAAATAATCTATAATCAATTAAAAGTTGCTATAAGAGATATTTTGAAACAGTTATGTTCTTACAAAGGAGTAGAGATTATTGAGGGGCATTTAATGCCGGATCATATTCACATGCTAGTAAGCATACCGCCAAAGATGAGCGTCTCAAGTTTTATGGGATACTTAAAGGGAAAGTCAGCACTTATGCTATTCGACAAGACATGCTAATTTAAAGTACAAGTTATGTTCTGGATCAATATTTATGATTCAATTTCTTCGTAATTAGTATCACGATTTTTTGTGAAGAAAAAATTAATATAATTTTTATTATCATGCTAAGTCATAAAAGGCCTCAGCTAAATCATTTTATTTTAAAATATGGGTCTGGAACAAAATAAACCTACTTTTTATGCCTTTTACTGTATAAATAAGTTCGTGTATTTGGGAAATAGACGGCCAATCGTTTCTTCCAACGATAGTAAGTGTCACTGGAAATATTTAAATGGCTGATAATTTCATTATAAGTAAGTTCTGTGTTGTATACCAAATGGCTAAAGTGGATGAATTTGTTAAAGTCAGTAGGGATTCCTGTTCCCTCTGAGAAAGTGACGTTGCAGTTTTTGCATTTGTAACGTGTTTTTGAAGTGGCAACTTCTATTAATAGGTGTCCCGATGCACAACTTGGGCAATTCTGTAATGTGGCGGATTTAGGGTATGTTTTGTGGCATATGGGACAATAGAGGGAGGGCTTCGCTTTTTTATGGATAAATATGTTCTTTGAACAGCATTTTGGACAGACGGGAGCGGGAACAGGCGATTTTGTTATAGGCTCTTTGCCAATATATTTGATACAGAGATTTAATGCACTGCTTAGGCTTTGCGCTAAGAGGTGGATGCTCTCACTGTTCAGAGGTGTTGGTGCGGGAGAGAACAGTTTCAATAAAAGGCTTAGATGGTCAGCATCAGTAGTTTTTATTCTCATAGTTTATCAACTCCATGATTTTGTATTCATATTTTATCGTGAAAAATGATATTTTGTCAATCCAGAATTTGGAATATGTAAAAAACTATGATATTATGTCTAATAATGATAAATAAAGTTAAATCGGAAGCGTAATTTTGTAGAAATATGATAAATCAGGCAAGAGGGCTGTTATGAAGGAAAAACCCAATTTAAAGTCTCTGGGAAACATATCGGAGTTAAGATATATAAATGCAGATAATGTAACTCGTTATAGGGCGATTATGCGTTATCTCTATTTACAATATGAGCGTTTAAGTTATTGGCTTAGCCCTGAACAAATTTATGCAGGGGTAATGGAATGGAACGTTTTGAAGAATTATACGCAGGAGCAGTGTCAGTTGGATTTGGATCAGTTAGTAGCATGGAAAAATCTTACATATCGGCATGATGGTACGCGGGCGAGAACTGTTGAGGAATATTTGCGAAAGAAGTATCAGTATCTGATTACGCCATATTCCATCGAACTGGAACGTTTCCTTGAGCATCTGGGAAGCGTAAAGGGGTATGGGGGCTCGTTGGAACCAACCTTGTTCGATAAAATTGCAGATAGTATTTCTGATATTTATGAAAATAAAGGGAATTATGAACCGAAAACTGCTTTGGAAGTTTGGAACTCACTATATGAATCATTTCAAAAATTAAATCAGACCTCAATGGATTATATTGCCAGTCTGCATACCGGGGAAGCGGAGGATTTGATGATGACATCTGCATTTTTACTGTACAAAGATTCTTTTACAATGTATCTTCAGGATTTTGTTCAGGCTTTACAACGCAGATCGTATCGGATAGAGGGGAATCTAAAGTTAATTAACCGGGATATACAAACTCGTTTTTTTACTTGTGTACTAGAGGGCGAATGGTTAATTCCAAAGGTAGAGGAGTTTTTTACGAAAGAGGAATACCAGCAAACTTTGGGACGCAGATGGAAGCAATTATGTCGCTGGTTCAGCGGAGATGAAAATACACAAAGCGAGCTGTTTCTTTTGGAACAGGCGTCGAAAGATGCAATTAAGAAAATCGTGAGAAGCACGCTGCGCATTCAGGAGAAACAGCGTTCTATTGTCAGCAGGCGCCAAGATTTGGATTTTCTGGGGAAATGGTTTTATCGCCTGGAGGATATAAATGAAGCCCATAAACTGGCGGCCTATGTGTTTGGACTGTTTCCAACCCGTCATTTGCAGGGGGAGGACAATCGTGATTCTGACAGCCAGGATATTTCAATGTGGGATGAGATTGCGATTGAGCGCGTAATCAGGAGCAGGAGCCGAAAGCGTAGTGGAAAAGGAAGCGGAGAAAGTGAAACAATTGTTGATAATAGCTTAAAAAAGGCTGAATTAAAAAAGCAGATTGTCGAGTATCAAAGACGTGAACTGGACTTTTTAATCGAAATGACAGAAAAGGGGAATGTTAAAATTTCAGAGCTTGGCTGCTTATCGGTAGCTGCAAGAATTCAACTGCTGGGGTGGATTGGCAGGTGCGTTTCTTCAGAAGAACAGGCATTTTATACTCCGGAGGGGATCAAGGTCACACTGTTTATACCAGAAGAAAAAGCGGATACAACGTTAACCTGTGAAGATGGAACATTGACGCTTTTGGATTATTCATTTACGTTTGAAATAGAAAATCCGGAAGCCTGGCAGAATTTATTAAATGGAATGGCTGGTGATTTAAATGGCTAATGGAATGGAGAAGCAAGGATTAGACGATCTGGGTGATATGGAAGAGCGGCGAAGGATATGCATGAATGCATTACTAAATCGTCCGTGGATTGAGCGGGATAAAGATCCGCAGTTGTATTATTGGGCGAGAGAACAGTATCTTGAGATTCGGGACTGGTTTGCTGGTTATCCCGGGTACTCGGTTATTATGAACAGAAGACTGATCAAACTGGAAAAGGTTCCTGTTGAGGCCAGGAGTTGGATGGGATTTGAGGGATTTAAAGAACCCATAGATTATGCACTTTTCACTTATGGTTTATGGTATTTAGAAGACAAATCTGCTGGAGATCAATTTATATTAACCGATATGGTCAAAGAGATAAAAGAATTTATGAATGAACAGGGTTTAAATGTGGACTGGAAAAATTATTTTCATCGGTTATCGATGGCCAGGGCATTGAAAAAACTAAAGAGTCTGAATGTTTTATATAGTATTGACGGTCAGGAGTCAGATTGGGCAGCAGATGCAGAGAACCATGACGTATTGTATGAGTGTGCACCCTGCGCCAGCTATGTTCTGAGAACTCTTAATAAAGAATTATCATCGTATCAATCTATGGATGAATTGTGCGATTTACCAGAGGAAGAGGATAGAAGGAAAAGGCAGTTGCTGTATCGGAAGTATCTGCTGGAACCTTTTGTGGGGATGAATTCATGGGAACAGGATTTATTCTATTTTCATGGGCAAAAAAATCACCTAATTGCACAAGTTGATAAAATGTTTGGTTGGAGTGGAACCAAGTATAAAGAAGGAATTCTGTTTTTCTCTTCCGAATTGGTGGGTGATACAGAACTATTTCCGACATTATCTGCGATATCGGACCTTGCGCTGCTATTTTGCGGAAAAATAAGGATGTTATACGAACTCGGTGAAGTGCATAAGGAAACGGTATCATCGGGTATCATCCGTCTGACAAGAAGCAGAATTGAACAGGTATTGCTTGAACTGCAGTATGAAAATGGAGAGCGCTGGACGAAAGAATATCGGAGTATGAAGTCGCCGCTGTTAGCGGAAGCCGTGTGTGAGCATTTGGAACAGTGGGAGTTTGGCCGGTGGCAGGATGATATGTTCTTTTTATTGTATCCGGTTGGAGGACGATATCATATTCAATATGGAGATGTAGAGATTGAGGAGTAGAATATGAAACGATGGCAGATGAATCGAATGGGGGTTCTGAATTTCTGGCTTTATGATGAAGAGGTATTTGAATTAGAACAGGGAAGATTGTTATTTAGAGGGGCAAATGGATCAGGAAAATCAGTTACGATGCAAAGTTTTATCCCTCTTGTTCTTGATGGAGACAAACGTCCGGAGAGGCTGGATTCTTTTGGCTCAAGAGATCGACGTATGGAATATTATCTTCTGGGTGATAGTGAAACTGGCCATATGGACCGGACCGGTTATCTCTGGATTGAGTTTTACCATGAAGAAAAGCAAATATATAAAACGATTGGAATTGCTTTGCGTGCCAGAAGGGGCGCAGCGCAAATGGTATTTTGGGGATTTTTGCTGGAAGATGGCAGGCGCATCAATCAGGATATCTACCTATATGATTATCCTAACTGGCTGGAAACAAAGAAAAAGGTACCATTAACGAGGAAAGCACTGACCGAGGCCATTGGGGCTGGCGGAATTGTGGTTCAGGAACAGGCTTCTTATCGTGAGATTGTACGGAAAAATATATTTGGATTTAAAGAAAATGATGATACCTATAAGGATTTATTGAAACTTCTTCTGGAAATAAGAAGTCCGAAACTCTCCAAAGAATTTCGTCCGTCGTCGATTTACAGTATTTTGGCAAATTCACTTCCGGCATTGACTGAAGAAGAGCTGGGTGATTTGTCCGATGTTTTGGAGGATATGGATCAAATTTCTGAGCGATTGGAAGAACTGCAAATTCAGATTAGAGAAATGGAAGGCCTGGACAGACAATATGATAATTACAATAAAGTTTTGCTGTATGAAGCTTCTTTGCATTTGAAAGTTTTAAATCGTAGAGTCGATGAACAAAAGAAAGCAATGAATGATTGCCGGCGAAAATTGGACGCTGCCAATGACTGCGAAATTGCGTTTAAGAATAAGATCACCAACTCTGAACTCGAAATTATGAAGGCTCAGTCAGAGTTAGATTATCTTATGCGAAGTGAAGGATTAGAAAAAACCAGAGAGTTGGAACTTTTACATGCGCAAAATAATAAATTGAATGAACAATATACAACAATCAATAAACGTCTGCTTGAAAATCATAATCGTATACAGACATGGAAGAAAGAAATAGAGGAAAAGAAAACATTATGTGATTCCCTGTTCAGGAATCAGGACAGTTTAATGGAAGACTTAGAGAGTTATGCAAGAATCATGGAGTTTTATGAACATGATATATACCATCGGCAATGGAAACAAGGGGGAGAAGATTATGTTCGCTGTGCGGAGCATTGGCTGCAGGATTTGCAGGTCCATCAGGAGAAGTTAAGCCAGGCAATTCAGATTGCTGAAGGAGAGCGGGAAGCTTGTTCTGATATGACAAAGGAAAGAGAGCGATGGGGAGAACTATATAAAAAGCGAAATCTTGCAGAAGAAGAATATGTTCTTGCGGAAGAACAGTTTAATTCCAGCAAAATGCAGTTGAAAGAGAATATTATTGGTTGGCGTCAAAGTCTCGTGCAATTCGAAATGGATCATGAGGCTGTGGGCAATATATTAAAAGCGTTATCTGAATTTGATAAAGATAATCGCAATTTTGAGACTGTAAAATCAACGGTGTACACTCTGTTTCACGAGCAAAATCAACGAGTAATTAACAAGATACTCGCTTTAGAACAACAGCTTAGAGAAGTAGAAGAGAAAAGAGAACTTTTGCAGGCTGAACTTGATTCATGGAAGAGTAAAAAGGAACCCGAACCTGTGCGTTCTGATTTAAGAAGTGAGTGCCGTAAGGTGAGAGCAGAACGGATGGGGGCGCCCCTGTATGCGGTCTGTGACTTTTCCGCTGATTTGACGGAAGTAGAAAAGGCGCAGATAGAGACGACTTTGGAGCAGGCTGGGATATTAGATGCATGGATTTTGCCCGGCGGAAAGATGGGGTATTTTGCTCGTGAAAAAGATGAGGAAATATGGATTGAACCCAGCGAACAGTTGGGAGTGTCCACGTTATGTGAAGTATTAGAGCCATGTCCGTTTCCGGAAAGTGGATTAACAAGAGAAGATATTGCGTTCGTGCTGTCCAGCTTCTGCTGGAACAAGAACCATGATTATGAACAAGACTCTCCAGAGCTGGCAGCAGTGAACCAGATCGGGGAGATGGGGTTTCGGTTGGGAGCTTTGGCGGGACGGAACCATACGAAAGAGCAGGCAGAATACATCGGGATTGAGAGTCGTAAAAGGACAAAGAAACGGATTTTAGATAAATTGGAACAGCAAATTTGTGAGTTGGACAATCAGCAAAGCGGCATTCGGGAAGAAATTCAGCAGGGTTATAAAAAGCAGAATACTTTGATTGCAGAAAAAGATTGCTTTCCAGATGATAAAGAGATGCAGTCATGCCTGGATTTTCTGATTAATAAGGGACACCTTTTTCAGGCAGCGGTGAAACAGGAGCAGGAAGCAGAACGTGTTTATCACACAAAGGAGACTGTTTGGAAGGAACGGAAGGTTGAGTTAACAGAAATAACTGCTGCATGGACAAGGCTGAAAACTTTAAATGTACTTCAGGAGGCGATAAAATATATTGCCGATTACAGACTGTTATTATCACAGTTGAAAACAGAGTATGTTCATTACTTAAGCCTGCAAAATGACTGTGAGAACTATCAAACGTATATTGACGAAACAAATGGGCAGCTCGGTGAGGACAAGCAGGAACTAACCATCGTCCAGACAAATCAATTGATGATTGAGAGTCAGATCAGCCAGCTTAAGGAATTGATAGCAGCAATAGGACTTGAAGAGATTTATACAAAAATCGACGAGTGCAAGAAAAAGAAAGAAGCGCTGAATGGCGAAGTGAAAAAAATGCAGGAGGAGCTGCAGGCTAATAGTAGATTGCAGGGTTCCTTGAGCAATGACTTGAATATGAGGCAGGAACAGCTGGCGGAGGTAATGGAGAGTCTGGAAGAAGCTGTTTTAAAATGGCGGGCAGAGATGGAACTGGGTTTGGTGTCTGTAGAAAATATTAATACGTATGATCTGACTGTGTATCAAAACGCAGTGTATTTATCGGAACAGCTGGCAGCAGAGTATAAGAAGGTTTCGGGGAGTCTGTTAAAAGACAAGGTGATAAGCGACCTGATTGCGGAATTTGGCAAAGTAAATGTGAATCTCCGTGAGTATGTGTTGGAACGCGAGTCCCTGGAGAATGGACGGACGATTATTCTTTCAAACCGGGATCGTATGAATCCCATGACACCCAAACAGCTGCTGAAGGAATTATTGGAGAAAGAGGCGGAACAAAAACTTCTTTTAACGGAGCATGATCAAAAGCTGTATTCAGAAATTATTATTGGCAGTGTAGGTAAATCAATTCAATTTAAAATACATCAGGCTTACGATTGGATCGACAAGATGGATCGGTTGATGAAGCAGAGAAACACTTCCAGCGGCTTGAGATTATCTCTTAAATGGATTCCGATGGCACAGAGAAGCGAATCTGAGTTAGATACAGAAACCCTTGTTCAACTGCTTTTAAGTGATACGGAACGTCTGGAAGATAATGAAATCAATAAGATGATTGAACATTTTAGAAAAAGGATTCTGCTGGCGAAGGAGTCGGCAAAAGAGGAACAGGGATCTTTGCGAAAGTATATCAATGAAATGTTGGATTATCGGACATGGTTTACCTTCCGGTTAGATTTTCGTAAGGGAGAACAGTCAAATTACAGGGAACTGACGAACAGCAGATTCAACGTACTAAGTGGCGGGGAGAAGGCAATGGCAATGTATATACCGTTGTTTGCAGCAGCAAATTCCCGATACAGTAAGGCGGGGGCGGATGCACCCAAAATTCTGGCATTGGACGAGGCTTTTGCAGGGGTGGATGATTCTAATATGCGTGATATGTTTGAACTTTTAACAGATATGGATTTCGATTATATTATGACATCACAGGTTCTGTGGGGGTGTTACGATACGGTTCCCAGCCTGGCAATCTATGAAATCCATCGACCTAAAGATATTGATATGGTTACGCTACTCCACTATCGGTGGAATGGAAAACAAAAATTATATGTGGAGAATTAGCAGCGGATATGGAGCATAAAAGGAAGGTAACAGCAGAGGAATACTATGGGGATCCACTTTTGAAACCCATGCTGAGTGCTGTTTTTACCAAGTACAGAAGCTATGGGAGCGGAAGAGGAAAGATTAAACTTGATATTTCCAGTCAGGAGGAAGCGCAAAGGTTACAGGCATTTTTTGGACCACAGATTCGAGGTCTGTTGAATGCAGGTGATACACTGAGAATGGAAGTGGGAGTGATTGAGGAAGAGTTGGGGAAACGTTTTATGTTGACAATTCCTTCCTTATATGAGTTGCTATACCACGAGCCGCTGTTGACCAAAAAGGAAAGCATGGTAAAGGCAGATACAGAGTGGGAATCCCTGTTTATCAAAGCAATCGAGTCTCTGGAAAACGAGGAAAATATAAATATAGTAAACAAACAGTTTTGTGACTTGACGTATGATTGGTTATACCGTCTCTGGAAAAAGGAACCTCGGTCAGGTTACCGGATTCTGCAGGCTGGATTGAAAAATTATAATGATTCCCTTGAATCTCTCCAAACCTGCTTAAAAGCTCTCTGGTATCTGCTTATGGATTGGAAACGCCTGGAACAGGAAAATATAACAAATTCTGATAAAATATATGTGTCCATGCTGGCAAATTTTGTGGCATGGGATCATGTGCTGGATGATAAAAAAACACTGGCAGGCAGGCTGTTTTTGCGGGCATTGGAAGATATTTATCTACAAAAATACCGTGAAAATGGAGAAGTGGACCCTTTGGAACATGTTCCGGCTTTTATGCGGAAGCGGATGATATATCGGTTGTATCACCTTGGCGATGATTCCGTCAGTTCGTGCTTTCATAAGGCTACATTGGATATATACGAATCCATGAAAAAAGAGACAGTCAATCTGAGTAACGTGGAAGAGATGGGTGAATTTGAGGTAAAGTCTAATCTGTTTCTTATCGAAAATCCATCAGTGTTTCTTTATTTGGTAGACCGTTTGAAGGAGTATGCTGATAATAATAATATTTCAAAGGATCTAATAAGAGAAAGATTTCCCATCCTGATCTGTACATCAGGTTGTTTCCAAACGGCAGTGTTAGAGTATGTTAGAAAATGCATAGAAAGGAATTCAAAATGCCGTGTTTATTTTTCCGGTGATTTTGACCGTGCCGGGATTGAGATGATGGAAAAGATGAAAGAGTATTTTCCGAAGAATGTATCTCCGTTTCAAATGAATGCGAAAACATATCTTTCAGGACTGGATGGAAAATGCAGGAACCTTACGGAAAAAGACAGAGAAATACTAGCTGGAAAAAGTAGTGAATTAGCCAGATTAATGGCTTTGCATGGAAAAAAGGTTTATCAGGAGAGTATTGCTTCTGATTTGTGGGAAGTTCTTTTGCGAGAAATTCAGTGTGTAGAGACGATCTCATATCAAACATATGGAAAAGGGGAGAATGCGATGGAAAATCGTAAAATAGAAATATTTTTGTCCTATTGTTGGCAGGATGAAAAAATTGCATCAGATATCTATAGTTGTCTAAGCAAGATACCAAATGTGAACATTCATAAAGATACGATAGATATAAAAAAATGGGATAGCATTAAAAAATATATGTACAGTATAGGAAATATGGATTATACAATTTTACTAATTTCCGATGCGTATCTGAGATCCAGAAATTGCATGTATGAAGTTTTGGAACTTATGAGAGACCGCATGTATAAAGATAAAATCTTCCCCGCAGTTGTGTCAAAGGAAATATATAATCCTGTAGTAGTCGCGAATTATGTAAAGTATTGGCAGGATGAACAGCAGCAATTAGAGGCGCAGCTGAGTAACCTGCGGATTCAGAATTTAGGAAGTTTGCATCAGAAACTGAAGATGATTCAGGATATAGCCTCTAATACCGCTGATTTCCTGGATTTAATTGGTGATATGAATAATCCCGATATTGATGTGATAACGATTGAGATAAGTAAGAAATTAGCGGAATGGGGAGTGATTCCTTCTGAAAAATAAAGTTAGCAAGAGCAGGAGGAAAAGAGGAGGATAGTAACAGAGGAGTTGTTGGATCAGACCGCAACTGTTGCAAATTTTGCGATAGTTCAAAATGAAATTTTAATGAACCATGACAAAAATACCTGTTAAGGAGGCCACAGTTTATGAAAAGACAAGCCCCGTTTGCTATAAACTACATACCTTTAAAGATTTCCCTTCTCTCATTAAAACGTGCGGAATTACCCCCTTATCTCGGTTCAACACTGAGAGGAGTGATTGGGCAATCCCTGTACCGGACAGGCAGAGAAGCCTATGAGTACTTATATGTAAATGGCAAAAAAAGTGAAGGCGTGCAGGATATTGTCAAGCCTTATGTGATCATTCCGCCTGAGACTCATAAAGCTCAAATGGTTATAGAACAGGGAGAAGAACTAAATTTTGAATTTTTACTTTTAGGCAATGCAGAAAAGTATGTGCCTTCATTGGTAGTGGCCTTGCAGAACATATGCCGCTATGGTTTAGGGGCACAGCGTTATCCATTCTGCTTATCACGGATTATGAATAGCCAGGATCAAAGACTTCTTTGGCGGAACGATACATATTACGGAATGGGAGCGCATGACATAAAACTGCCTTTTTATGAATTGACAGATGTTACGGGCACAATAATCAGATTGTGTACGCCGCTACGGATTCGTCACAAAGGGCAGTTATTAACAGATATATCGTTCCTGACTTTGATTCGAAACATTGTAAGCCGGATTGCGGCTTTAACGGAGCGATACGGAGGAACGATAGATCGAGAAGAAGCCGACAGGATTTTGCTGCTCGCTGCAGAGATTAAGGTGACGAAGGCAGACTTAAGGCTGGAACATTTAGAACGGTATTCAAATCGTTTACAGGAAAAAATGGATTTAAGCGGTTTGCTCGGAGAAGTGGAATTCGAGGGAGATTTGACTCCGTTTATTCCGTGGCTGCTTGCCGCTCAGATTTTACATGTTGGCCGAAATACGACCTTTGGGATGGGGAGGATAGAAGTGTTTTTCCTCTGAAACAAATAAAAATTATAAGGAGGTACAGATGAAACAGAAAGAAGCAGAATATGCAGATAAATATGCAAATGCGGATCAGCAAACCATTGGAAATATCAAAGATAATTATGAACGGACGGAAAAAGGAATTGTAAATGAATTATTTTTTCAGGTACCTCATGGCGGCACGATTGGCAATCATCGCGAAAAGATTTGGGGTAAGATGTTTGAAAATATAGTACCCCGAAAGTTTGTGATTGAACAGTCTGTGTTTATTATTGATTCCTATGGTAAGGTATCGAATGAGGTGGATTTGGCTATTTTTGATGAAACCTACACCCCGTATATTTTCAGATATGCTCAATTGAAATTTATACCCATTGAAGCTGTGGCATGTGCCATCGAATGTAAAAGTACATCTATGAATAAGGAAAAGTTAATGACTTGGACGAGTAGTATTCAATCGTTAAAGACTTCTCCCAAATCATTTGTCCGAACTATTGGTAATATTGCATGTGCGGAAATAAATCCTGTAAAAACACAGACAGCTACGCGTCCTCTGCGTATTCTATGCTGTTTAAATGAAGAGGCTAAAATGTTAATAAAAGAAAATGAAAGATGTTTTGATATCACTATAAGAGCTAGAGACGGAGAGGATAAATTGAAAATCGAGTGGGATGATAAAAAGAAAAATCTATTTGATTGGTATACATCTTTAAATCATGCAGGTGGATTATCAAATTGTGGTGAGAATTCTGGAATTAAAGGGGAGGAAGAAGTTAAGAAATACGGTTTGGATAACTATCTGGTCCATCATAAAAATTCAGAACTGACTCTGCTGACCTTCAATTTTCAGTTAAATCAGCTTCTCATGCTGATTAATAATCCAATGTTGTTTCCGCATGCTGCATATGCGGAGATGTTTGATAAAAACGGTAATGGAAAGGAAAGAGATAATGGTTGAACAGATAGTTGCGTTATCGGTAGATAAGATCCAAACATTTTTGACAGAAGTTATACATTCTCATGTACAAGAAAAGCAAACAGAAGATGCCACATTAAAAGGAATAAGAAATTCATCATACCAGATATCGAATGGATTTTTTAAATCGATACAGGATACATTCCCTGAATCCGATAAAGATGTACTTTTGGAATGCTCAGGGGTGTATATCTTTCGGTTCACCTTATCGGAAGAGGAGCTGGAGAAACGACTCAATGCATTATTTTCAGATTATTATAGGGAATCACAGGGGCAGAAATTGATCCGGTGGGTGCATTTTTCTTCGGAGGGCTTAAGCAATATCGCTGCTATAAACGAAGCAAAGAAACGATTGAAGCAAACAAAAAACTGGAATGAGATAGTAAGGAAGAACCAGGATTTACTTTTTTCTTTTTGTCAGGTGCCCAAAGAGGATAATCAATCTTATTTTTATAGGAATCAGGAAATTTTTCCGGCATTTGCAGAGGATATTAATTCATTATACGGAAGAGAAGATGGCGAGAAAGAAGATGACGTAAATGAGGGTAAAAAGCGTTTCCGTATCGCTGTCTTAAAAGCTGATTTAGATAAAATGGGGGCGATGTTCAAGGGTATTAAGGATTACCAGGACTATAGAAATATCAGTCAGATTTTGAATGAGATGATTTCTTTGACAGGGCTGCATCAGGCGGCGGCTGCATGCGCTCCGAAGGGAAAGAACGGATGGCTTTTTCCGTTATATATTGCGGGAGATGATATTTTTTTTGCGGTAGCCCTTGAAGATTTGATTGACGGGATTAACGTCTGCAGGCAGATTATGCAGACTGTGAATGATAAAATTAATAGTACCGGCAATCCAACAAAACTTGCCATGAGTATTGGTGTTGAAATTACATTTAACAGAGAGCCTATTCGCTATTATATGGAGATGGTTGAGATACAGCTGAAGAATGCAAAGTCTCAAACTGTGCCAAAAGCCTTGGAGCCGTTTTTTATAATGAAGCTCTCTGGGGGTAACCTGACCTTTTTTAATATAGATTATGGGATGATAAAAGAGACGAGAGAGGCATTGAAGTGCAGCGAGGGAGGAAAAAGGGGATGCAGATGTGAGAATTGCAGCATGAAATCAGAAATAAAACGACAGCTGCAGAATGTTCCTATTTGGAATTTCTTTCTTAATGATGTGAATGTCCTGAATTATATAAGAAGTAGTAAAAGCGGTTGCTCGGAACAGTTGGGTAAGCCAAACTTTTTCTATACACTGCTAGAAGACATTACAGAGGAAGCGATCCGGAATAATCCAGTAAAATATATCAACCATGTTCTGTACCACTTAATGCCAGCCCATCTTGAGGATGCCGAACAAAGAGTTAGTAAACTGGAACAGCTTTTGAACAGTAATATTATTAAGCAGCTATACCAAAGGGATAGTCACGGTTTAAAGCTTGTTGTAAATAGAAACACAATGCAGCGTTTTGAGACATATCTGAGGTTAATGATATTTTTCTGTGATGCCCGTTTTCGGATTTCTAATCAAGATGAATGGGAGATATATGAAAAAAAGTATCAACAGGATAAAAAGGACATAAGCAGTTATTTATTTAAGCAGCCGGCAAAACATCTTTATGAAAATTGTTTAATAGGCAAAAATAAACAATTAACGGATGTTTTTGTGAAAATAGATAAAATTCCAAAGACACATAAAGAAGGTTATCGGCGGCTTATGATTGAAAAATCCATGTTTTTCCGATTGAGGGATGTGGATTCCATGCCGCTAGAAAAGGCGGCGGAAATAATAGAATTGCGGAATCCATCAACGCAGGAAGAGATGCAGAAAATTAATTTATGGAATGAAAAACGTATAAAGGAAGGCAAACATCCTAACCGCTTGTATTTTGATAAGAAAAGTTTTATCAAAATAGCAAAAAAAGATAATGTGTGGAGTCCTGATTTTATTGACTCCCTGATGCTGTTTTATCAGTACCACGAAATGGTGATGATATCCCAAAAAAAGGATCGTGAATAGGAGACTTTGTAGAATGAAGAATATTATAAATGCAAGAATAAAAACTCTTTCAAATCTCTTTATCGGAGGAGCGCCGATGCCATTTGAGATTGGCGGAATTGATCAATGGACAGCAGTAGATGAAGAGGGATTCCCGTGCATTCCCGCTTCCTCATTAAAAGGAGCTCTTCACGCGATCGTCAGGGAGGATCAGAGTGAAGAAGCATTCAGAATTGCCCGGTTGTATTCAGATATTATAAAAAAAGAAAAGGAGGAGAACTGGGAGCAGATTAAGGAATGCTGTAAGGAAAATAAAGAGGCGCTAACGCGAATTGAAAAGAGATATTCACATGCGATATCACATGCATCGGCAGCGGACCTTTTTGGGATTCGAGAGTTTAATAATACTCCTAAGTTGTTATTTAATGACTTACGGTTAAAAAAGGAATACCGGGATTTAAAAAAATGCTTTTCCATTGATGCGAAGACATCGATAATTTATGATGGAATGGAACCAAAGTCGAACCCGCGTACTTATAAAACAGCAAGGGTTGGCCTGGAATTTGAAGGAGAGATTGAATTATACCGTTTTATACCTAAATATTTTAATGAATACGACGCTCAGATATGTAAAGAGTATATTATCTATAATCTGACAAAATTTAATGAGGGTGTTTACCGGCTTGGAAATTCAAAAAGCCGCGGTTATGGAAAGATATATGTATCTGTCATTGAAAACGATGGAGGAGAGGGAAGTGAAAAACTATAAAATCTTATTAAAATCTTCAGGTGCAATTACTCAGCTTCCCGATTCTCAGAAAGTATTTGGAGCGCTTGCTACGAAATATGCGGAAGCAAACGGTAATGATAAAGCGGCACAGATGGTAAAAGATGTTTTTGATAAAGAAAGTCATTTGGCTTTATCTAATGTAATGCCATTACATTATTTCCCCATGCCTCAGGATTATGTTATAGATAAGCTGGCAGGAAAAGGGAAGGATGGAGAAGATATAAAAGAACGACGAAGGGCAGTTAAAGAGAGGGCTTATGTGAAGTATGGAGATCTAATACGACTGCAGGAAGATCTAGATTTATGCGATAAAATATTTCCATATATAAAGCAGTCTGATGGACAGCAGCTTAGGGCTTCGATAGAAAGCGTTATATATGGTATCGAAGGATTGGAATCGAAATTGTACACAGTCCCTATCTTAAAACTGAGGGAAGTGAAGCGGAATAAGTATGGCAAGGAAACCGTGGGTACGGTATCCGATTTTTGCTTTTACCTGCAGGGAAATGAAGGTGGGTGGTTAACTGCTATGCTTGAATTGATAAACGAAATGCTGCAAAGCGGGACAACACTTATTTTAGGGAAACGGGCATCTCAAGGGTTAAATAAGTATCGGATAGCGGGCGTTGAGCAAATAGAACTTCCTAAAGCAGAATGTTATTTAAATTTAGGTATGCTGCTTCCTGATAAGATTAACTTTACCTCTTCTACATTAAAATTATTTACATCAGAAAGGCGTCCGTATGTAATGGCGGGGGGCTGGAATAAAAATGGCAACAAATATTTTATAAGTTTCATAGAAAGTGGAAGTATTATCGTTTTGCGTGACGGAGTGGAACAGGCAGGAAAGTGTGTGCTTTCACCATTTAATAAAGGCAGAGATATCGTATTTGGAAATGCATTTTTGTATCCTGTCGTTTGGAGAAAAGAGGGAGACGCATGAAAAAGATTACATATGCTTTGAAACTGGAATCCAGCTTAATTGTATCCCCAAGATCCGGAAGGGCTTTATACAGAGAAATGGATGAATTTTGTACGACACCTGAAGTAGAACCTGTTGAGAATAATCAAAAACGAGAAATAAAAGTGATCTATCCGTTTTATCAGTATGGAGAATATCAAAAATACGATCCCGAACATACCGATTATTACCTGCCGGGAAGTTCGGTAAAAGGTGCACTAAAGGGAGAAAATACGGCTGGAATTCAATTTATGGCAGATGATGTAATGGTTCCAACGGATGGAATTGTTCTTCGGAATTTATGGAAAGCACAATATCTGAAGGAAGAAGAGAAGGCTGAATTTGCTGTTTTTTTTAATAATGTTGGTATTGAAATGATAAAAGATGGAACGAATTTATATGGAGAGCTATATTTGGACGAAAACATAGAGTTTGCAGAACTATTACGAACCGCAAATAAAGCGACAAAAGATAAAATAGTACAGATGTGTGCGTATCTCGAAATGCTCCTGACAAAGAATTATAAAGAGGAAGCTTTAAAGAATTATCTGCTTGAAATAAAGAGAAACCTGTCTGCCTATCAAAATAAAAATGATGTCATTTTGCTTGGCGGATATAAGGGATTGCTTCATTCTATATTATTGGATTGCAAGAAACGGGAGTTGACGGGAGGCTTGTTTATTGATTATAAGACTAAGCTGCCTCATGGACTTGTAAAAATGTGGGAATGTTGTTTGAAAGCAGAATAGGAAAGGGGCTGTAATATCTTTTATACCCTCCTCACTGCCTTTCATCCCTCACCACCCTACCATCCGCAATACCAATAACCCGTTCTGCCTGCAGCGCAATATTTTCATCATGCGTAACAAGAACAAGCGTCTGCCCGTATTTTTTATGGCTTTCCTTCAGCAGACGTATTATTTCCTGTCCATTCCTGCTGTCCAGGCTTCCGGTAGGTTCATCGGCGAGCACAATGGCGGGCGCATTCATCAATGCCCGTCCGATGGCGGCCCGCTGCTGCTGCCCGCCGGAAAGCTGATTCGGCAGATGGTTTTTGCGGTCTTCCAGACCAAGCAGGGACAACAGGTCGTTCAAGCGTTCCCGGTTGACCCTGCGCTTATCCATGAGTATAGGCAGGGTAATATTTTCCTCCACACTCAGCGTTGGGAGCAGATTATGGAACTGATAGATCAATCCGACCTGCCGTCTGCGGAAAATCGCAAGCTTTTCACTGCTCTGCGCATAGATATTCTGCCCGTCCAGATATACTTTTCCGCTTGTCGGCGCGTCAACTCCTGCAATCGTATGCAGCAAAGTGGATTTCCCGGATCCGGAAGAGCCTATGATAGCGGCGAATTCGCCTTTTTCAATCCGAAGGGATACATGGTCAAGTGCGGTGACCTGGTTTTCATCTCTGCCATAGATTTTACATACCTCATCCAATTTGATAAATTCCATTTGGGACATCCCTTTCCTGATTGATAAACAATATATAACATACAGCTTCCATTTTTGAGATGGTGAAGCGGGAAAACCGTTATTTGGGAAAACGGATAATGAACATGGCGCCGCCCTGGGGATGGTTCTTGGCAGTGATGGTTCCGCCCTGTCCTGTAATAATCGTTTTACAAAGGGCCAGTCCTATTCCATACCCGGCAGTGCTGGAATTCTTTCCGCGGTAAAACCTGTTAAAAAGACAGGGAAGCTCTTCTTTTTTAAATCCTGTTCCGCTGTCATGGATAGTCAGCTCCGTGAACAAAAGGTTATCTTCACAGGTGATTTCAATTTTTCCATTATCGCCTGCATTTTCCATGCAGTTTTTCAGGATGTTTTGAATGGCTTCCGAGAGCCAGTTTACATCGCCGGAAATCAGGATACCTTTCGGCACATTTATCTGCAGCGATATATTATGAAGCTCCAGGGGGATCATAAGCTGGCGGAGCGCGGCAGTGAATACCTGCTTCAGTTCAACCGGTTCTTTTTGGAAAACAACAATACCTGCATCCAGCCGTGATAATTTCAAAAGAGAGGTGAGCAGCCAGTCCATACGCACCAGCAAATCCTCTGTTTCCCGTAGCAAGCTTTTCCGCTCCTCTTTATCCGGATTGGTTTCAAGGAAAGACAAAATAAGGGTTATGGACGTGAGAGGGGTGCGCAGCTGGTGGGCGATATCGGCCAGGGAATCTGCGAGATGTTCTTTCTCTTTTTTCAAAGCATCATTTTGCTCCCGGATACGCAGCATCATTTTTGTTATTTCACTTTCTAGAATAGAAAGCTCCCCTTCCTCCGATTCCGTAATAAAAAGGTGGTCGGCATTATGGAGGACAAGGTCAATTTGTTCGGAAATCTGCATGATGTTTTTATATCTGGCGTTTGTGAATACAAAAAAGGCCGTTCCGAAGGCGGCGGAAGAACACAGGGCAAGTATGCCTGCCGCCCGGTCCATACGGAAACCCAGCGTGACGGAAACAGCAGCTAATGCTAAGAATATAACGGTGAACCGCCGGTATTCCTTATTCCGAAGCATGTCCGTCCCCCATTCTGTATCCTGTCCCGCGTACAGTTAGAATAATTTGCGGATTGGCCGGATCATTTTCTATCTTTTCCCGCAGACGTTTGATATAAACAGTCAGTGTGTTGTCATTTACAAATTCACCGGCAGCATCCCATAATTCATCCAGCAGTCTGCTCCTTGTGATAATACTTTTGGGGTTGTTGATGAATACCAGAAGCAGGCGGTATTCCAAAGCGGAAAGGAAAACTTCATTCCCGTCTTTTTTTACAACACCGCTTGCCGTGTCAACATGCAGGCCGTTACCTGTAAAAACAGGAGAGAAACCCGTGTTTTTCCGGAGAGCGGTTTTTATACGTGCAATCAGCTCGCGGGGACGGAACGGCTTGGTGATATAATCGTCCGCCCCTATATTCAGCCCGGTGACAACACTGGCTTCATCACTGAAAGCGGTTAAAAAGATTACGGGTATATCCTGGGCTTCTTTAATCTCCGTACAGACCGTAAAGCCGTTTCCGTCAGGCAGAGAAATGTCTATCAGCGCCAGGTCATATTTTTTCCCCGCCAGCGCTGCAAGGGCGTCATCCCGCGTGGGTGCGTGGGTTACGGTGAAGCCCTCCGTGCGGAGCAGAAGTATTAGATTTTTGGCGATAGTCATATCATCCTCGACCAAAAATATTTGTTTCATGTAGTACCTTCCTTTATTTTATATTCATTTGTTACCAGTGAAAAGGGTTCACTCCGGTGGGAACATATAAGCAGGTTAATGAAAGTCATTCACGCAAACTTCGCAGGTGCCAAATGGCCCTCCGCCCGCTGTCTGTACGACCCTCCCGGGTCTGAAAAGGATTTCCGCAGGTCCGTCAGACCGGGCATTCCGATGAGCCCAGAAGCGTCAAGTGTGTCAGATTAGGCTGACACACTTGACTGGTCTCATCTCCATTGTCTGAAAGGTACCTGCGAAAATTCCTTTTCAGTCCCGGGAGGGGCGTACAGACAGCGGGCGGAGGGCCATTTGGCACCTGCGAAGTTTGCGTCATTCATGTAAATATAGTAAAAAGCAGCGATTTAGTTAATACATATTTTCCTATCATGATATCTATTATTGCATATATAATGAATAAAGTATATCCTCATATTAAAACAAGAATTAAAATTCAGACATATAAAATCATTAAACCACTTTTTATATTATATAGGGAAGTAATCGGAAATTGCAGTCATATCGTTTATAAGGAAGATGACATGCACAGGATTTACATGGATTCCCGGTGTAAGCAGAGATGCAGCTATTCTTTTGCTATCATGCTGCGTTTTCTATGGTATTACCTTCTGGTTTCTATAATATTTCATGACGTTACATTACAAGCAAGACTATTGCGAAATTAGTTATAAACAATTAGATCAGGAGGCAGAGGAATAACAGGAACAGAATGATTTCTTCAGGAAAATAAGCATAAGCAGGCCCTGTCCCGCATAAGCTTTATTAGTAATTCAGAATGGAGGAAGAAAACCGATGACCATATATCCCCTTTGTACAAGTTTACTGAAATTCAATACATATCGCAATATTGTGGAAAAGTATTATGCGTATAAGGTGAAAAGACCGTGTTTTCTTCTGCATCAGAACGATAAATGGACAATTGTGATGATAAATATGTAAAAATACAGCTATAAAAAGAGGGCAAAGCATTCTGTGCTTTTGCCCTCCTGCTTACGGTAAGGTATGACTGCTCTCCAAAACGTTCAAATTCAGTATAATCGGCATCAGAGCACGCTGTAAGCTTTTTTGTGTAAGAATCTGTTTTCGGTTCCCTTTTATTTTTCCGCGAATTCTGCATAGCATTCTCAATGGTTCCGCTTTTGTCAAAGATAACTTTCCAAACCTGCCGTGTGGCAGCCGCCTCAGTATAAGCAAAGAGCCGTCTGAACGGTTACTATTTTTCCTATCCTATCCCATTAATTAAAATTACAAGAATAGTAATACGCGGAATTATATGGTAAAATAGAAAGGGTTCCTGTCTTATGTAAGGTAAGCAGAAGAACGTAAGGAAACGTGCATATAAGGAAAAGAAAGGTCGGAAGCCATGATGACGGTGAAAGAATGTTACGAACGTCTTGGAGCAGATTATGAAGATGTATGCTGCCGTTTGCTATCGGAAGAAAGAATCCTCAGGTTTTTACAGATGCTGCTTCGGGACGGCAGTTATCAGGAGTTGTGCGATGCCATGGGACGTCAGGATTATGAATGTGCCTTCCGTGCGGCGCATACGCTGAAGGGTGTCTTTTTCAACCTGAGCCTCACGCTCCAGGGGAAATGTGCTTCCGCCTTGACCGAGGCGCTGCGCAGCAGACAGGAGAATGAGGAAATAAGGCCGCTGTTTGAACAGATGGTTTCCAGTTACCGGGAAATGTACGAAGCTATAGAAGAGCTGTCCGAATCGCAGACGGGAGGCAGCCGGAATGGATAAGCGTAACAAAATTCTGATTGTGGATGATTCGGAAATCAATCGTTCTTTGCTTGCGGATATGCTTTCCGGGGAATACAGCCTGATGGAGGCTTCCGACGGCCTGGAAGCGGTAGCCCTAATCAGTCAGCATCATACGGAATTGTCCATGGTGCTGCTGGATATTGTTATGCCGGAAATGGACGGGTTTGAGGTGCTTGCGTCCATGAACGGCGCCGGGCTGCTGGAGCATCTTCCGGTGATCATGATATCCGCGGAAACCTCCGCGGCTTATATTGATCATGCTTATGAACTGGGAGCGGCGGAATATATCAGCCGTCCTTTTGACGAACAGACGGTCAAGCGGCGGGTAAAAAATACAATTACGCTGTATTCCAAGCAGAAGAGCCTTGAAAACCTGGTTACGGAACAGATTCTGGAAAAGGAAAAAAGCAACCAGGTTATGATAGAAATCCTCAGCCACATCGTGGAATTCCGGAACGGGGAAAGCGGGCTGCATGTCCTGCATATCCGGATAATTACCGAGGCGCTGCTGAAACAGCTGGCGAAGCGTACCAGCCGGTATAATTTAACCGCAAGGCAGATCAATCTGATATCCAATGCGTCGGCCCTCCATGATATAGGGAAAATTTCCATCCCTGAGGCGATTCTGAACAAGCCGGGCAGATTGACGCCGGAGGAATATGAAGTCATAAAAACCCACAGCGTCATAGGGGCGGAAATGCTGGAAAATGTGCCTTATTATCAGGATGAGGAGTTGGTCCGCATGGCCAGGGATATCTGCCGCTGGCATCATGAGCGGTATGACGGCGGCGGGTATCCCGATGGGCTGAAGGGGGACGATATCCCTGTTTCGGCACAGGTGGTTGCGCTTGCGGATGTGTATGACGCCCTGACCAGCCGCAGGGTTTATAAGCCTGCCTATTCCCATGATGAGGCCCTACGCATGATTCTGGATGGGGAATGCGGGGCGTTTAGCCCCTTACTGCTGGAATGTTTATGCAGTGAGAAGCCCTGTCTGGAAAAAGAACTGCAGGTACGGTCCGCAGGCGGGATTTCCAAAATGGAACTGCAGAATATGACACGCAGCCTGATACAGAACAGCAACGCTTCCAACCGTACCCTGGCATTGCTTGAGCAGGAAAGGACAAAATACCAGTTTTTTGCTTCCATGTCCAAGGAGATTCAGTTTGAGTATTCCAGGAGTTCCGATGTCCTCACCCTTTCTGAATGGGGGGCCGCACAGCTTGGGGTCAGTACGGTGATCGTCCATCCGGTAGAAAACGGGGAAGTCCTGCGGATATTTGCCAAAAAGGATTTTATGGATCTGCTGCTGCATCTGAATGAGGCCAGGCCCGAGGATCCCATTGTCACATGCACCTACCGCGTCAATATGCAGGGCTCACCGAGGTGGTGCAAGGTGGTGGCCCGTCCGCTCTGGGTGATGGAAGAAACAGACGAACTGACAGGTATGATCGGAAAGCTGATCGATATTCATGAGGAGCACATAGAACTGGACAGGCTGAAGCAGATTGCCCGCTTTGATTCCCTGACCGGTCTTTATAACCGGGCGTATGCCTGTAAGGCCATAGAGGAAGCGCTGCTGGGGAACCGGGCGGGAAACAGGAGGTTTGCGCTGCTGCTTTTGGATCTGGATTATTTTAAGAATGCCAATGACCAGTATGGACATCAGTTCGGAGACAAGGTATTGGAGGAAGTGGCCGGAAAGGTGCGTGGGAGCGTGCGTTCCAATGATATCTGTGCCCGTATCGGGGGAGATGAATTCCTGATTTTTATGGAATATAAGGATAACATTGCCTTGTTGGTAGAGCGTGTATACCGGGCCATCGGCGGTCAATATCACAATTTCCGCATTGCCGCCAGTATGGGTGTGGCGCTTTCCCCGGTAAACGGCATGGAATACGACCAGCTGTTTCTCCATGCGGATAAAGCCCTGTATGCTGCCAAAAAGAACGGGAGGCACCATTACTGCTTTTATGATGACACCATGCAGGAACTTCTCTCCGTACTCTCACGGGTAGAGGAAGGGGCAGAGAAAACCCGGTATTGACAATCCCTGCCCTCCTTGCTATACTGAAACAAATAAACGACAGGAGGCTGATAACAGATGCAAAAAACTTTTTCACATGGGAATTTTATAATCATTAAGTCAGCCTGCTATGTGAGATAAGTAAAAGCGTTTTTTCGTGATCCTTTTAACCACAGTTTCAGACTGTGGTTTTTTTGTACGCTTTTTACCGCAGGCAGGCATTCCGAACCCATAGAAGGAATGTAAAACTGGCTGGAAAGCGTGTTATATATGGAAAACAGAATATTGAACCTGGGCATTATGGCCCATGTGGATGCAGGAAAAACAACTTTGACGGAGAGCCTTCTTTATCACAGCGGGATTGTGAAAAAAAGGGGAAGCGTGGACAAAGGGACTACCATTACGGATTCCATGGAGCTGGAGCAGAAAAGAGGGATGACTATAAAAGCGTCCACCGTTTCCTTTTCCATAGGAACGGTAAAGATCAATCTGATAGATACCCCGGGCCATGTGGATTTTATCGGGGAGGTGGAACGCTGCCTGCGTGCTTTGGACGGCGTGGTTCTGGTCGTATCGGCGCGGGAAGGGGTGCAGCCCCAGACCCGTATCCTGTTTCATCAGCTGAAAAAGCTGCAGATGCCCGTAATCCTGTTTATCAACAAAATCGACCGTCTGGGAGCGGATTACGAAGCAGTCTGCAGCCAGATACGTTCCCAGCTGACAAAACGGATCCTGCTCATGCAGGATGTGAAGCAAAGCCCGGAAGGCTGCCGGATCCGGGACTATGGGTTCGGGGAGGGCGTCTTTACGGAGCAGGTCCTGGTCTGTACGGAAAAGCTGCTGGAACGATACCTGGACGGGGAAAAAATAGGGGAGGAAGAGCTGGCGGCGGCCATCCGGTTCCGGACGGGAAAAGGACGGCTGTATCCGGTCTATGCCGGTTCCGCGCTGAAGGATCTGGGGATCAGGGAGTTGATGAAGGGGATTGTGCGGTGGCTTCCTTCGGGAAAGCCGGGCGGAGACAGTCTCTGCGCGTATATTTATAAGGTGGAGCATGACGAAGGCGGGCACAGGCTGGCTTATTTCCGGGTGTTTTCCGGTACCGTAAAGCAGAAGGACAAGGTATCGGCTGCCGGGACGGAACAGGAAATTACCGTAAATAATCTGCAGACGGTTAGAGAGGGGAAACAGCTTCGTGTCCGGGAGGTGGGCGCAAACGATATCGGAATCCTGACAGATGTGCCGGCGTTAAGGTGCGGCGGCTTTATCGGGGTTCCGGCACCCGGGAAAGGTGCCGGACGTCTGATGGAGCCGATGCTGTGTGTCAATGTACAGCCGGTACCGGCGGCGGACCGGTACCGGCTTCTGGATGCTTTGAATGTGCTTCTGGAGGAGGATCCCCTTCTTCGTGTCCGGGTTCAGGAACAAACAGGTGAAATCCTGGCGGATCTTTATGGCAAGCTGCAGATAGAGATCCTGCAGGCCATCCTGTGGGAGCGGTTTGCCGTACGGGCAAACTTTTCCGGGATGAAGACGATAGGAAGGGAGAAGCCGGCAGGACCGGCGCGTGCTGAAATCCGTCTGGGGGAAAAGGGAAATCTGCACCGGGCGGGAATCGGAATCCGGATAGAGCCTTTGGCGGCGGGGGAAGGAAACCGGTATGAGACGGAGGTCTCCTTTGGCTATATTGAAAAATCCTTTCAGAATGCGGTACAGGAAGGGGTAAGGAAAGCTCTGGAGGAGGGGCTTGCCGATGAAGTGACGGATACGCTGGCGGTATTTGAAAGCGCGGATTATGACAGCGTGACAAGCACCCCGGCGGATTATCGCAGGCTTGCGCCGAAGGTGGTCCGAAAAGCGCTCCGCCAGGCTGGGGTCATCACCCTGGAGCCTTATATGAGTTATCGCCTCATCGCTCCCGCAGGGGAGGAAAAAAGAATTATGGGGAGGCTTGCGAAGCTGCAGGCGGTTGTCGGAAAAGTAACCTACAGTGAATGGGAAATGGAGGTTACCGGAGAGGTGCCCTTTGATACGGCGAAGGAATTCCAGGTAGATTTAAAAAGTATGACGGACGGCAGGGGGATTTTTGAAATGGAATTTCTGGAATACAGAAGGGCCAGGCAGGGGTAGCCGCCCTCCGGTGCGGGAGTCCGGCTCTCCGGACCCTCTGTTCCCCTACTGCCGGTAAAATTACCGGTGTTTTTGTGCAGATTCAGATTTTGCACAAAAAGGAACTTCTCAATATTTTTCCGATTTGTTATAATATCCAATATCAGGTAAAAAGCTCTGGGTAAAATGGTGAAAGTATACAAAGAAAAGAGGGCATATGTACAGGGTATTATTTGCGGAAGATGAATTGCTTGTGCGTCTTGGCTTGAAAAATGCCATCAAATGGTCCGATTATGAGATGGAAGTGGTGGGAGAAGCGGATAACGGGATCACGGCTCTGGAGCTGTTTGAGGAGCTGAGGCCGGATGTGCTGATTACGGATATTAAAATGGGCGGGATGGATGGGTATGAGCTGATTAAGCGGGTGAGGGATATTGACGGAAGCTGCGCTGTGGTGATTATTTCCTGCCTGGATGATTTTGAGACACTGCGCCGGATGATGGGCTACTGCATTATCGGCTATATCTTGAAGGCAAGCATGACGCTTGAAGAGATAGGGGATGTGCTGAACCGTACGAGGCAGTATCTTGTAAACGTGCGCAGGCAGCAGGCCGTACAGGAAGAAAATAAGGAGGAACAAAGAGAAAACGCACTGCGCAATTATCTGTGCAGCGATACCAGGCCGGAGGAAACCATCCGCTGGATGGCAGACTGGGGGATTCCCCTGGAAAACCTGCATACGCTGATCCTCCTGTCCCTGCGGGAAGCGGACAAGAAGAAAATCAATGAACTGGGTATGAAGCTGGCCTGTCAGCTTTTGCGCCAGAGCTTTCCGGGGGCAGTCTGCGTGCAGACGGGCAGTACCTGCCTGGCGGCGATTTACGCAGGGGAGGGGGAGGCGGCGGAGGAACAGCTGCTGAAATTTGACAATGCCGTCAGTAATCTTCTGGATGTGGCCTTCCGGAAAAAGAAGGGGCGCCTTTCCCGGGAACATTCCGTGTGGGAGACTTACCGTACCCTTCAGAAGGAGAAAGAAACGGCCCGGGAGGAGGATCCGCTGATGGAAAAGGCAGTCCGGTTTATGGAGGACAACCATGGAAAGCAGATCACCCTCCAGGAAATTACGGAATATCTCTGTATCAGCACCAGCTATTTCTCCTCACAGTTTAAGAAAAATACCGGAAAAAGCTTTGTGGAATATCTCAATGATATCCGTCTGGAAAAGGTGCTGATCGAACTCGGAGGCTCCCGGGATAAAATAGCCTGCATCGCGGAACGGCACGGCTTTGGCAGCCAGGAGTATTTTACCCGCTTTTTTAAGAAAAAGATGGGGATTTCCCCGGTGAAGTGGAGACAGAGGCATTTTGGAAAGGATGGTGGTCCGCGGTGACGAGCCGGCTTAACTGGAAAATAAAGCTTGTGATTACCATCATCGGCGCCGTCAGTCTGGTGGTAGCGATCCTTTATCTGGTGACCTATCTGTTTTTTGCATCCCAGCTGCGCAAAAACGATGAAAAGATCGCCCAGATCAATTTCGGGCAGGCGGAGGAAAACCTGGAAGAGATAATCAAGCTGGGGATCCGGGACGCCAACCGTTATGATATGGATATGCTGGCATGGAATTTCGGAAACGGGGAATATGCCGATGATGCCGGAAGAACGGCGCTGAACCGGAAAATGATCCTCCGTTTTGAAGAAATCCTCGCTATCAACCCCAATCTCAGTTCTGTGGCCCAGATGAACGGGAACGGGCAGACCGTCATATCCACCGTGAGTAAGAACCGCAGCGGTATGACCATGATACCGGAGGAATTCCGGGAAATCCTGCAGAAAAGCACACAATCCTATCCTGCTTTCCAATGGGTGCCGGGAGATGTCCTGGGAGACACGGAAATCCTGTGCAAGGCGGTGGAGGATCCTGCAATCCTGGGAATACGATCCATCGGCAAGTCCGATCGGATGGAGGAGGACAGCTATATTGTACTCGGCATTTCAGAGGAAAGGATACGCAGGTGTTATGAGTCGGTGGTCTATAACGGAAGTTCCGCCATGCTTCTGGACGAAGAGGGAAAGATAATTTCCAGCACGCGGGAAGGGCTGCTCTATCGTACCTTTGAACCGGAGAAGGACTGCCAGATCGTGGTTTATCCGCTCTCCTATAATAACTGGACGCTGGTTAATATGATACCGGTCAAAAACTACCAGAGGGATATCCGTACCTTCCGCAATTTTTCCCTGGCGATTATCCTTACTGCTGCGCTGTGTGTCATTTTGATTGCGGTGATATGGAGCAGGAGGTATACGGCCCCCATCCAGAGTCTGATGGACAATATGGAGAAGGTGGGGAAGGAGCAGCTTGACATTGCTTTGCCGGAGAAAACCGGTCTTTCCGAGCTGGATAATCTCAACCAGGAATTCTGTCAAACGGTCCGGAGACTGAAAACCTATATCGCAGACCTGCAGCAGGCGGAAAAGGACAAAGCGGCGGAAGAGCTGAAGGCTCTGCAGTATCAGATTAATCCCCACTTCCTGTATAATTCCCTGAATTCCATCCGCTGGATGGCCATGATGACAAACAACGGGAAAATCGCCGATTCCATAGTCATGCTGACCAAAATCATCACACCCGTTTTCCGAAATCCCAGCCTGACATGGAAAATCAGTGACGAGTTAGCCTTTCTGGATAATTATATCGGAATGATGATGCTGCGCTATGCAGGGAATCTCCAGTACCGGATGGAGTGCGGGGAGGAGCTGTATGAGGAGGCCTTTCCCCGGTTTGTTCTGCAGCCGGTGATTGAAAACTGCTTTGTCCATTGCCGCAGCAAAACGGACGGCATGGAAATCCGGGTGCGGATCCGGAAGGAAAACAACAGCTTCCGGATAGAGGTCAGGAATACCGCGGATCAGGTGGATGAGGAACGTCTTGCGCAGGTCAGTGAACAGCTGAGGAGCCGCAGGGAATCGGGAAAAGAAGATGTGGGTCTCATAAATGTGGTGAAGAGACTCTCTTATCTCTATGGAGATCATAGCAGCGTCTTGCTCAGGGCAGAAGGAAAGGAAGTCGTCGGCGAAATTATGTTTTCTGTATAAATGTACAAAAATAAGAATATAAGTCAGAAAATATAAGACAAAATTACAGAGCAGATGAAATCTGACAAATGAAAAGTAAAATAAGGCAGATAAAAATCCCCGATATTTGATAAAGTTTATACACAGGTAGCACAAGACGTCTGTTGCACAACTGTATCAAACGATTATTGGAAGGGGATGTACGATGAAAAAGAAAAAAATTGCGGCATTAATTTGTACAGCGGCACTGGTAACCGGCTGTCTGGCCGGCTGCGGCCGGAGTGACGGGGGAAATGCCGTTCCGGCGGATTCCGATAACAATACGGTGGCGGGTACGCAGGACGGCGGCTCCGCAGAGGGGGCGGCAGGGGATATTTCCGAGCATGTCGCCATTTCAATCGGCGGAATCAATGTGGGAAATTCCAGCTCCGCCGACGGATGGCCCACGGAAATTGTCACCTATATAGAAGAGAAATTCAACGTGACGCTGGAAACCAAATCCTATGATAATGAGAGCCTTAATCTGGATTTGTCAGGAGGGACCACCTGTGATATCCTGCAGATCAATGATGAACATATTGAATCTATTTTAAAGGGGAAACACGCGGTGGAGCTGTCCCAGTACCAGGACAGCCTGGCGGCCAATATTTTCTCGGATACCTATTCTTTCCGGAATGAAGTCCTGAAAAGCTTCAAAAGCAATGGGGAGAATAAACTGTATTTTGTGACGCCCCGTGTGACCTCGGACAATGCCCAGTCCACCTATGGCGCTACCTTGAATTATGGTTATGTTGTACGTTGGGATCTTTATAAAGAAATCGGCTGTCCCGAAATAAAAAATGACGATGATTATGTGGACGCTCTGGTTCAGATGAAAGAGATTTACCCGGAAACGGAGGACGGTCTTCCGGTCTATGCCCTGAGCGCTTACAATGACAGTAATCTGCATCCTTATTTCTTCATCGGCTGTCTGACCCAGGGCTACTCCAATATGGAAAGCGGTTTGTATGTGAAGGACATGAAAACGAATGACCTCATTCCGGATATCTATGATGTGGATCTGGACGGGCTTACCACTCCCTTCTGGGCGGGAATCTCCTTCTACAATAAACTGTATAATGCTAACCTGCTGGATCCGGACTGCTTTATTACCAAGGGAGAGGATCTGACGGAGAAATATACGAAGGGCCAGTATCTGGGCGGCTATGTAAACTGGCATTACGGCAATTACAATAAGAACGCCAGAACGGCGGATCCGGAAACCCTGAAGCAGTACGTGATCCTTCCCGCCTATATGGGCTGGGCAAACGAAAGAAATTATGCCGGATGGCAGGGAAAATATTTTCTGGTATCCTCCCACAGCAAACATGTGGAACGGGCGGTGATGATTCTGGACTTTTTACAGAGCGAAGAATGCGCCAGAATCGTTGACTGCGGCGTGGACGGCAGATGGGAAACCGGTGCGGACGGAACACCGGCCCTGACGGAGGATACGATCGACATGAAATCCAACACGGCCCGTGCCGAAGAGTGGACAAAGAGCGGTATCGGCTCCACCTTTTCCGATATGGTGGGTTATGATTCCAATAACATCGCTTCCGACGGCAGTGCTATAAGCCTCTGGGAACAGCAGGAAATTATGGTGAGGAACCTGACGGCCGCGGAAAAGGATATGTGTGCCACCCTTGCTATCGAACTGCCTTCCGATCTGCTGAAGGAAAAGGTGGAATCCGGAGAAAGTATGGATTTGAACGCAGGTAATTCCGCCATCCAGTTCGGCATGGAGATCGTTCCCAGCGATATCGGTAGGATCGACAGCAACTGCGAGCAGATTACCATTAACGCGATTCCGGGACTTGTCCAGGCCAAAACGGAAGAAGAATTCCGGGCGGCAAAGGATGCGCTGCTGGCCGAACTGAAAGCAGCGGGCGTCGAAGACTCCATTGCCTGGTGGACACAGGCCTGGAATACTTCAAAAGAAGCGGTTGAAAAAATGCAGTGATTATACTTTCTGCGGCGGACAGAGAACCTGTCTGCCGCAATCCGGTAAAGACGGAATCAGGAGGTTTGCGATGAAAAAAACGACTGTGATACCGGGGCGGAGGAAAAAGTATAATCTGCTTTTTATGACCCTGCCTTTTATGGTTATTGTGCTTCTGTTCAATTATGTTCCTATATTCGGCTGGATTTATTCGGTATTTGACTATATACCCGGCGTATCCATTCTGGAGTGTGATTTTGTAGGACTGGATTATTTCCGGCTGATCTTCCGGGATGCCAACGTAGTCAGGACTCTGAAAAACACCTTTATTTTTGCACTGATAGGCATTGTGCTCACCCCTCTTCCCATGTTTTTTGCCATACTGCTCAATGAGATCAAATGCAGTCCCGTGCGGAGAGTGGTACAGACCTTCACCACCCTGCCCAACTTTATCAGCTGGGTTATCATTTTTTCCCTCGCTTTTTCCCTGTTTGCAACAGACGGTGTGGTCACCTCCCTCATCGCACGGATAACGGGAAACGAAGTGACTTCTATTTTAAGCTCGGGAGAGTCGGTTTACTGGTTCCAGACCCTGCTGGGGATCTGGAAATCCCTGGGTTGGAGCTCCATCATTTACCTGGCCGCCATAGCCGGCATTGACCAGGAACAGTATGAGGCCGCCAGAGTGGATGGAGCGGGTTATTTTCAATGTGCTGTCCATGTAACGGTTCCGGCCCTGATGGAAACCTATGTGGTGCTTTTTATCCTGCAGATCGGCAACTTCCTCAATACCGGCTATGAACAGTACATGCTGTTTAAAAATGCACTGACGGCCAACAATATTGAGGTGCTGGATCTGTATACCTACCGTATCGGCCTGGAGAACATGGATTATTCCTACGGAGTGGCTATCAGCATCCTCAAATCCCTGGTCAGTATCTCCCTGGTGGTTCTGGCGAATATGGTAGCCAAAAGGATCCGGGGAAATACGGTAATTTGACCAATTGAATTAATGTCCGCTGAAGCGGATAAGGGGTATAAACATGAAAATAAAACCGTCTAAATCAAGAATTGCGTTTCAGATCTTCAATTATGTGCTGATGCTGCTGGCTACCTTTGTCTGTGTGTATCCTTTCTGGTATATTGTTATTTATACCTTCAGTGATTCCGCAAAGGCCGGGATAAACAGCCCTGTTTTCCTGCCAAGAGGGTTTTCCGTTTCCAACTATGCGGATATCTTCAAGCTGAGCGGTTTTTTCCCGGCACTGGGGATTTCCGTTCTCCGTACGGTGGGGGGAACCATAGCGGCCGTGCTGGTATGTGCTTTTCTCGGCTATATGTTCACCAAAGAAGAGATGCCCGGCAGAAAGCTTTTATACCGTTTCCTGGTAATGACGATGTATATTAACGGTGGACTGATCTCCACCTTTATCGTGATGAAATCCTACGGGCTATTGAACACCTTCTGGATCTACATACTGCCCATGCTGATTTCCGCCTACAATATTGTGCTGATAAAGACCTACATGGAATCTCTCCCGGCATCCCTGGAGGAATCCGCTATGCTGGACGGGGCGGGGTATATCCGGGTATTCACAAGCATTATCCTGCCGCTGTCCAAACCGATTATCGCCACGGTGGCGGTATTTGTGGCAGTGGGACACTGGAATTCCTGGTTTGATAACCACATTTACACAAGGGGGGAAAGCTCCCTGACAACGCTGCAGTATCTGCTGTACAACTACCTGAACGAATCACAGAGGCTGGCGGAGCAGATTAAAAATACCAGCAACCTGAGCAGTATTGAAAATGCCATGGAAACCATTTCCCCCAAAGGGGTGAGAATGACCATCACCGTGTTGGCTTCCCTGCCTATTTTTATGGTATATCCGTTTATGCAGAAATACTTTGTGAAAGGGATTATGATCGGGGCAGTTAAGGGATAGATACAGGGAAGGGCGAATGCAGCGGCAAGGACAGAACAGCTATAAAAAATACGCAAAGAAGCAGGAGGAAAAAGAAATGCGGTCTGAAGAAAGATATCCCGGATATTGGGAGGATGTGAGGCTGACGGGCATTGTGCCGTCGCCCAGGCAGATTGCCCATCAGAAAATGGAGTATTTCGGCTTTATCCATTTCACAGTCAATACCTTTACCGGGAAAGAATGGGGAAGCGGGGAAGAATCCCCTTCGTTGTTCCATCCCGAAAAGCTGGATGCTGGGCAGTGGGCCGAAACGGCGGCCAAAGGAGGCATGACGGGCCTGATCCTTACCTGCAAGCATCACGATGGATTCTGCCTCTGGCCAAGCGCTTATACGGAACACAGCGTTAAAAATTCACCCTATAAAGAGGGGAAAGGAGATATTGTAAAAGAGCTTTCCCAGGCCTGCCGGGAACAGGGGCTTCAATTCGGCGTCTATTTGTCTCCATGGGACAGAAACCATCCGGCCTACGGAACGGGAAAACCGTATGACGACTACTATGTGAACCAGCTTACGGAGCTTCTGACGAACTATGGGGAAATTTTCACCGTCTGGCTGGACGGCGCCTGCGGGGAAGGGCAGAATGGGAAAAAGCAGGTATATGACTGGGAACGGTATTATGAAGTGGTCAGGCGCCTGCAGCCCGGAGCCAATATCTTCGGATGCGGACCGGATGTGAGGTGGTGCGGCAATGAAGCCGGAGATACCAGACCCAGCGAGTGGAGTGTGGTAGCTGCCGGTCTGGCGGACGCAGAAAAAGTGGCTGCCGACAGCCAGCAGGAGGACAATGAGCAATTCCGGGAGAAAAAAATCTCCAGCACGGCGCAGAATCTGGGCGGCAGGGATGTCCTGAAGGAGGAAAAGAAGCTGATCTGGTATCCGGCGGAAGTGGATGTTTCCATACGTCCGGGCTGGTTTTACCATGAGGAAGAAAATGACAGGGTGCGCTCCTTTGAAAACCTGAAAGAGATATACCTGAAATCTGTGGGCGGAAACTGTACGCTCCTTCTGAATATCCCTCCCGATAAGGAAGGGTTGATCCGGGAGGAGGACAGAAAAAGCGTGTTCCTGCTGGGAGATTTCATCCGGGAATCCTTCCGCGTGAATCTGGCGGAGAAAGCCGAAATGACGGTGCTGCCTTCTGCAGACTGCGAAGGAAAAGACGGCAGGGTTCTTCTGGAACCCGGTGACAGTACCTGGTTCCGTAATCCGGACGGACAAAGGGAGCTTCAGATAACCTTCCGCTGGGAAGAGGAATGCAGGCTTACATACCTGGTAGTGCAGGAGGCTATCGCTTTCAGCCAGCGGGTGGAACAGTTTGAAGTGTGTATTCTGGAAGAGGACGGCAGCTGGAAACCCAATGCTTCGGGAACTACAATCGGATATAAACGGATTGTGAAGCTTGGCGGAATGCGGACAAAGGGGATCCGGTTCACGGTTACAGATGCAAGGGTGGCACCTGTCCTGGCTTTTATCGGCGTGTTTTGATGGTTTGTTTTTCTTATGGATACGCCCTTGAAAGGATACTTTAAGATTTTATCAAACTGACCGGTGCTTTTTCGTGCGCCGTATCTCCGGATCGGATGCGGTCCGGAGGAATCAGTGGAGGTTTCGCTGTTTTTCGGTGCTGCCGGCTTGCAGGGGTTCTGTATGAGACTGCGTAACGCTGATATATTCCACCAACTCCGCAAGCGGCAGCGGCCGGCTGTAGTAGTATCCCTGATAGTGGTTACAGCCTAACTCCGCAAGCATATCGCGCTGCTCCTTTGTTTCCACGAACTCCGCCAATACACGTAAATCCAGACTGTCAGCCATCCGGATAATGCCGGATATGATATCCTTGGAACGTCCATTGCCCGGCAGCTGGGAAACAAGCTGGCCGTCCAGCTTGACTTCATTAAAAATGCCTTCCTGGAGGTACAGAATGGAATTATGCCCCATACCGAAATCATCCAGGCTGAAGGTGATGCCGCTGCTTTTCAGCGTGTTCATGTCATGCAGCAGGGAATCGGAAATCTTCATGGCGGCCCGCTCCGTGATCTCCAGCATGAAATGAATCTGTTTCAGTTGATAGCTCTCTATGATGTCCCGTGTTTTATCAAAAAAACCATTTTCCTCCATCTGCTTTGCCGATATGTTCACCGACAAAATCAGATCCTCGTTCAGAAGGGGTTCCAGGGTATGGGCATCCCGGCAGGCACGGTGAAGCAGATAGCTGCTCATTTCGTATAAAAAGCCCCCTTCATAGGCAAGGGCAAACACCACCGGAGGAGAGATATAGCCGGTGACAGGGTGTTTCCAGCGAAGCAGAGCTTCTATTCCATGCAAATTCCCTTCTACGGTGGTCTGGGGCTGATAAAACAGTTCTACCTGGTTGCGGCGGAGCGCATTTTTTAAATCCAGGGAGAGCGTCTTGGCATAGTAATTGTGGGGATATTTGTGGCTGAGAAATAACGGCAGCGTGCCGCTGCTTTCCCCCGCGGCCATATCACTCTCCATACACCTGACGATCCGCTGGAATTCGGCAGTTTCCTTCTGCTCGCTCCGTTTGATAAAGGGAATGTAAATGCAGACTCCCAGCAGAACATTAATAAGCTGTAGGAAGCTTCCCGCAAGGGATCCGGTTGCTTTATAACCGCTGAACAGGAGCGGGACCGTCCAGTCAACAGACTGGGTCACAACAGGTACAAGCCCTGCGGCAGCTGCGAGGTAGCTGGTGAGGGTCAGCACCACGGGCGTGAGAATAAAGGGAACCGCCATGGTGAAATTGAAAATGATAGGAAAGCCGAAAACGGCAATCTCACTGATGTTAAAGAAAGCGGAAGGCAGCGCCACATAGGCAATCTTCCGGTTATGGCTTTTTCGGGAGGCGATACAAAGGGCAATGACAAAACTCAGAGCACATCCGCATCCCCCCAGAAATACAAAGGTATCCAGAAAGGTCTTTGAGAAAATTTCCGTAGGCACATTTCCTGCCAGCAGCAAAGACTGGTTGATGGAAACATTAGGTTCCAATAATCGTCTGGAAACGGCTTCCAGCGTGTTGGTCCCATGAATGCCGAAGAACCAGAGGATATGGGTAATGATGACATAAAGCAGGATGCCGAACAGGTTATTGCTGGACTTGTCAAATAGTTTCAGGAATATATAAGAACCGAAATTGGTAATATTACTGCTTCCCCATGCCGAACGGAGCAGATATCCCACGGCAGCAAAAAAGACCAGGATGATGATAACGGGAAACAGGCTTTGTATGGATATATTGAATAAATATTCCGCTCCTGTGGTATGCAGCCGGTCAAGGCGGTTGCTCAGCTTCAATATCCGGCGGAACAGGATACAGGAAAGCAGGGTAATGCACATGGCGGTAAATACCCATTCTGCGTTGAAAATGTATTCTTCTTGCTCCTGGATACCTCCGCAGAAGGCCAGATAGGAGCATACGGAAACAACAGGATAGAGGATAAACGTATCCGGTTCAGCCAGAAGCCCATAGGACAGGCTGATGGTGACGGACAGGATAAGGGCCAGCGATCCAAGACTGATGTTGTATAGGGTATCAAGAAGGGCAACGGCAGCTCCATCCAGATAATTCCGGATAAATAGCTGATAGCTGTCACTCGGGAAGTTCCTGAAAAGCAGGGAGAAGGAACCCATGATGAGAAAAGGGATAGCCAGTGTGAGGCCGCGCCTTATGGATTGGGAGGCGATTGAATTTCTGAAACGGGATATAAGACGATTGGATTCCATGTGTACCTCTTTCGCCATTTGGAGGAGTACCGTTATGTTCTATAATAAGAGTTACTTTAACAGTGTATAATAAACCGGCGCATAAAACAATAGAAAAAAATATACCGGTATTGATTAACCCATCGTTACCAATCAGTTCAGCCTCCTGAATTCCAGCGGCGTAAGTCCGGTCACCTTTTTAAACATGGCAATAAAGTGGCTGGTATCCAGAAAGCCCACCCGCTGTGCGATTTTCTGGACCTCCATCCGGGGATCGGTCAGGAGGAATTCCTTTGCCTTGTTAATTCGGTAAGTGGTCAGATATTCATAGGCAGAGCATCCCAGAAAACGCCCGAACAGCCGGGAGAGATACTGCGGGGTAATATATACCTGCCCGCTCAGCCCCTTTACCGTCAGCTCTGAGTCATAATTTGTTTCGATCTCTTTTATTACAGGTGCTATATATCTTTGATACAACGGATCTTCCATGAGGTCACGGGTATACACGCCATCCACAAAATGCAGAAGCAGGCCGTAGCAGTCAAGGGAAAGGGCTTTGGCATCCACCGGCGGATTTTCATATTTGCCCATGATGGAAACGATCAGGGAGGCAATCTTTGTCCCCTGGTCTTTCCCGATGAAAACGATTTGCCGGTTTCCAAGAATTTTGGCAATACTGCTTTCGATGGTTCCCGTAAATGTGGCAAACAATGTAAGCCATTCCTCTGTTTTCCCGGAATAGGAATGGCGTACAAAGGGAGCGGTCAGCACACCTTCCCCTTCATTCAGCAGATATGATTTTCCCTGGATTTCAATACACCCGCACCCCTTTTCCGTCTGAAGATAGTGATAGAGGGGATAGCCCTTCGGGCGCCGGACGCTTTCCTGGGACCAGTGGTTTCCTACGGAATCAAAGGTTAAGGGTTCGCTTACCGGTGTGCTGCGGAATATGATTGGCATATACTCACCTGTTTCATAATGTTATATTATTTAGCTTAACATATTACACATCCGGCTGTCCATCCATAATATAATGACGGTGCAGAGGGCTTGCGGCCGGAACCGGCGGCTCTTGCAAGGCGGAAGCTCATGAGGAAGAAAGGACAGGATGTTATGAAAAGTCAGTTTAAAAGAATTTTATACGGGGGAGACTACAATCCCAACCAGTGGCCCAGGGAAATATGGGAAGAAGATATGCGGATATTTAGAAATGCCCGCATTAACAGCGCAACGGTAAATGTATTTTCCTGGGCTAAAATCCAGCCGGCAGAAGAGAGATATGATTTTTCCGAGTTGGATGATATAGTGGATATGCTGAGCCGGGAAAACTATGATATTGTACTGGCAACCTCCACTGCGGCCCTTCCGGCATGGATGGTGAAACGCTATCCGGAGGTATCCAGGACCGATTACGAAGGAAGGCACCATAAATTCGGACAGCGCCACAACGCATGCCCGAATTCCCCGGTTTACCAAAGATTTGCGGCGGCCCTTGCTGAAAAGCTGGCGGAACGATATGGGAAGAACGGACGCATAACCTGCTGGCATGTAAATAATGAGTACGGCGGGGAATGCTATTGTGAAAACTGTGAAAAGGCATTCCGTATATGGCTGCGGAAAAAATACAAGACGCTGGAGGCTCTTAATCAGGCATGGAACCTGGAGTTCTGGGGACATACCATTTATGACTGGGATGAAATTGTACTTCCCAATGCATTGAGTGAAGGGCTGCAGGGCGGAAAAACAGCTTTTGCAGGAATTTCGATAGACTACCGAAGATTTATGTCCGACAGCATGCTTTCCAATTACAGGATGGAAAGGGACAGTATACGCCGTTTTGATACGGAAGCGCCGATCACCACGAACCTGATGGGGACTTATAAAGGGCTGGATTATTTTAAGTGGGCGAAAGAAATGGATGTGGTTTCCTGGGATAATTATCCCAGATACGATACACCCTGGAGTTATACGGCGATGTGCCATGATTTGATGAGAGGGTTAAAGGATGCGCCGTTCATGCTCATGGAACAGACACCCAGCCAGCAGAACTGGCAGCAGTATAATTCCCTGAAAAAGCCGGGGCAGATGCGCGCCCAGAGTTATCAGACCATAGCCCACGGAGCGGATACCATACAATTTTTCCAGCTTCGCCGGAGTGCGGGAGCCTGTGAAAAATTCCATGGAGCGGTGATTGAGCACGCGGGGACGGATAATACCAGGGTATTCCGTGAGGTACGCCAGCTGGGACTGGAGCTGGAACGTCTTTCGGCGGTGACTCCCGGTTCCGTAAATGAGGCGGAGACCGGTATTATCTTTGACTGGGATAATTACTGGGCTTTGGAATACACCAGCGGGCCGTCTGTTGACCTTACCTATGTAAAACATATCCATCAGTATTATACCTATTTTTATGAACGCAATATTCCGGTGAATCTCATTCCCTTCGATGCGGATTTCAGCCGCTATAAGGTGGTGGTGGCACCTGTGCTTTATATGATAAAGGAAGGGATGAAGGAAGCGCTCACCTCTTTTGTGGAAAAGGGAGGTGTGCTTATTCTTACCTACATGTGCGGGATTGCCGATCAGTCGGATAATGTGTTTCCCGGAGGTTACCCCGGACCGCTGCGGGAGCTTGCCGGCGTGTGGGTGGAAGAAGTGGATGCCCTTTCTCCGGAACAATCCAATGAAGTGGTTTTCAAAGATGGTACAAAGGTATCCTGCGGGCTGGTATGTGAACTGATGCATACGGAAGGGGCCGAAATCCTGGCGGAATACGGAAGTGATTTCTACGCCGGATGCCCTGCCGTTACAAAAAATCATTTTGGTGAGGGATTTGTCTATTATATAGGTACTAATGTCGAGGAAGAAGGTCTTTCCCGGGTGATGGACATGGCTGTGGCTGATGCGGCGGTACAGCCTGTAATAAGCGGTGCTGGGGGACTTGAAATCACATGCAGGGAAACGGATGTCTGCAGCTTTTATTTTGTCCTGAATTTCAAGGATCAAGAACTTCCGGTACCGGAAGAGTTGACGGGATATATGGATATGATCACCGGTGAGAAGGTACCGGAAGGAGAAATGCTTTCCAAATATGATGTGAAAATAATCCGTGTGGAAAAATAAACAAAATACCGGATACAGAAGGGCCCGCGGTTTTCCGCGGACCCTGTTTTCATGGCTCTTCTTTTCGCGGATCTGTTTCCATAGAAGGATCCTTATTTTCAGGGGATTGCCGCTGCCTGAAAGGAGCTGTAATCCAGGATACGATGTCCCTGTTTTCCGTTGTTCTTAACCTGATACATGGCGGCATCTGCCATGGTGATCACCTTTTCTGCGTCCGGAGCTTCGTCCGGGGAAGCGGCAAAGTCTATCTGTACGGCGCCGATGCAGCAGAAGATAGGCAGCCGGCAGCCGCTGCCGCGTACTACAAACTGGCTCCGGGCGGCTTGTTCGATCCGCAGCAGACACGAATCCAGATGACGGACATTTTCCTGATCTTCCACTATCACCAGGAATTCATCTCCGCCAACCCGACCTACGGTGCCGCCGGATTCCCGGGTAAGCAGGGAGGTCAGAAACAGCAGAACCTGATCGCCCACATGATGTCCGTAATTGTTATTAAATATTTTAAAATCGTCAATGTCAAGGAAAAGTACGGCAATGGCTGTGCCGTCAGAACGATGCTTTTCCAGGGATTCCTGGAGAAACTGGCTGATTCGTTCCCTGTTCAGTACCTTGGTAAGAGCATCCGGTTCGGCCTTTTGCTGCAGAAGCCGTTGTGTCTGTGCTTTGTACAGATTTTCTGTTTCAATATAATCAATCAGATTATTGATTTCCACAGACAGGCTGCCTATTTCATCCTTGCGTCCTGCCGGCACCCGGAGAGAATAATCCTGGGTCCGGCGGATATTCTTCAGAGTATCGGAAATGCTTTTTACCGGATGGACAATACGTCTGGAAGCAAAGGCCCCGATCCAGACAGCAAGAATAGAGCAAAGGAAAACCATAAAAAAGGCCATGACATAATAAACACTTTTCCGTGACTGATAGTTGTCCAGATTCACTGACAGCATAATCCGCCAATGCGTATAAGTAACATCGGAATAGTAGGTGATATAGCTTTTGCCCCCGACCTTATACTGGAAGCTGCCCCGGGGATTGGTTTCGAAATCAATTTCCCTGTATTTATTGAGGTAATCTTTCCGTTCTGCGGCGGAAGTGACAAAATCGTCCCGGCGTTCTTCCACTGTGCCGGCACTGATAATCTGCATCTTTCCGTCCAGAAGATAAAAGGTGGCATCATTCCACAGCTCCGCCCGTTTCCGTATATTTTCGTAAAAATCCAGATTGATTTCCATCAGGGAATATCCAAGCGTTTCCCCCTGGTGCTCAATCCGTGCAATGGCAACCAATGTTTTGCTGCCCTGACCGTCGATTAAAATATCGGAAAAATAAAACGGCTGACCGCCCATGTTTTGGATTAACGTACGGATCCCGTCATCAGCAATATCACTGTGCTCTTCGCTGCAGGCAGCTACACGGAGGTCCCGGTCAACCAGGGCCAGTACCTTCAGATAGTTCATGCTTTCCACCCTGGAGTAAAACATATTATCAAGGTACCTATGCATATCATCGTCCAGTTCTCCCCGCATCGCGGCGAGACAAATATCCATGGAGCCGATCATAGTCAGGTAATCCTTCTGCTGTTCACAAAAGTCCGTCATTTCCGCCACCTGTGTACCGGCTACCACCTGCAGGCTTTCCGTGAGTGCTTTTTCCAGTCTGGAAGAGTATATATAGGTGATTACCATGCTGAAAAGCAAAAAAGGAAGAGCTATGAGCAGGAAAACTATCCGGTACATAGAAGTTCGAATGTTCATAAAGAGCCACCTCATCGAGTCGTATATTTCGCACCGAACGGCAGCCGTACAGCCCTGGGGAAGGCAGTTTAGATCCGGGGTACTACCTACATTATAAACTTCCTGGATATACCGTCAATAGGAATCTCTTTGATTCAGTTCCACTATTTCTCCGTTGGCCGGATGGCGGACATTGCATACTGCTTTTATAAGCATTCCATGACAGGCTACGATTACTTTATCGTATTCCCTGTATTTGTCCAGTACAGCCATAGCTCTTTTTTTCATGGCGGAACAGTCTTCCCATTCTTTTTCTTCTCCGGCAGGGTATACGCCGCCGGAAGAAAGGAATTCATGGTAACTTATTTCTGCCTTTTCGTCCGTTTCGTATATGTAGTGTTTGTTTGCCATCCATTCATGCAAATCGGTTTCCACGATGATATCTGCGCGGAGCTCCCGGGATAAAATAGCGGCAGTCTGCAGCGCCCTCGTATATGGAGAAGACAGGATAATATCTGCGCCCTGAAGTCGGCTGTCCTTTGCCGAAGCTTTTATTTGTTTCACTCCTTCCGGTGAAAGAGGGGCAAGATTAACGCCGAAGTCCTGATATATTTTAGTGTTCCGCTCCGAATAGTCGGCGGAACCATGTCTGATAAAATAAAACATTTGTTAATAACCTCCTGCAGGCAGACATAAACAAAGTTTACGCCCGCCCTGGTTCTTTCTCAGGTTTTACGATACACTTCGCTTCTTTTTTAACAGTTTACTCATGGATTCACCCATTTTAACGGGGAAAAGATAACATAAAGCCGTCAGCAGCTGCTGCCTTGCCGTATGGCAGATATAGAAGCTTTTTTTGTTAATACGGCGGGCAAGGCCGTGTCCCACCGCTAGCGGATCGGCCATAAAATCCTTGGGGATCGGAAGCGGGGCGGCGGATTTGGTCCGGGTAAGAGGCGGATGAAAAAGCTGGAACCGTATCCCTTTGTCCATATATTCAAGGTTCAGGCATTTGGCGAGGGCTTCCACGGCGCCTTTTGAGGAGGCGTAGGGGCTGATATCGGGAAAACCCATTACACCTACGCCGGAACTTGTGAAAATCACCCTGCCTTTTCCCTCCTTTTCCATATACGGAACAACAGCCCTGGCAAGCCGCAGCGCCCCATAATAATTTACATTGAATACTTCTTCGTATACAGGGGTACCGGTATCCTTCATGAAGCCAAAGGTACAAAGGCAGGCATTATGGATGGCGATATCAATAGCGCCATAGGTATCGGCACTTTTTTGCACGGCGGCCCGCATACCGGCCGTATCCCTGACATCACAGACAAGGGGCAGAAGCTGTCCGGGATATTTCTCCTGCAGTGTAAGCAGCTTTGTGGTTTCCACATCCAATACGGTCACCCGGTGTCCCAGTTCCAACAGACCTTCTGCCAGATAATAACCGATTCCCTGATTTGCGCCGGTGATAAATATATTCATATCAGTTCCCCTTCCGATAGGTTGCTAAAAAGTTCTGTGCCGCAGACATTACCGCTTTCCTGAAGCGTTCCTTCTCTTTCTCCGTATAGGAATGGTTCATATATTGACTGAAATATAAGAAGATCGGAGAATAGTATTCCAGGGCGATATGGGCGGGATCCTTTCCTTCCAGATAACCGATGTCCAGCAGCTTCTTCATGACCATTGTCTGAAAGGCAAGAGGCTTTTCTATACACCAACGGACATATTGATCCCGGATTCTGTCATTATGGCTGCGTTCATGATTCATGAGCATAATCATCCGGCTGATAAAAGGATCCAAAAAAAAGTACCGGATGTATTGTTCCGTAACCGCGTAAAAATGTTTATCATCCATTGCCGTAATGTGGCCCAGCCCTTCCTCCAAACGGTCCATCATCTGCCGGGATATCTGGATATACCGGTCCATGAGAGAGTCCAGTATCGCCTGCTTATTTTTAAAATGAAAATACAGGGAACTGTCCCTGATGCCGGTTTTTGCCGCAATATCCCGCACCGAAGAGGAATCAAAGCCCTTGTGTGAAAATAAATCCAAAGCGGCTTCCTGTATCAGCTCCTTCGTTTCCATGGTATGCCTCCTTTACGTATGTGACATTTGCTATATATTATTATACCTAGCAACTGCTAGGCGGTCAAGTACATAAAAAGCTTATGTAAATCCATATCCATGAAGAAAATTTAGGAAATATAGCAAAAAGAGGAAGCGGTGCCGTCAGGAGAAGATAGTTCTTCCGATCATACGTGAATTCATAGCAGAAAAGGTTAACAATTAGCAAAGTATGATATTTACTTAACTACTGCAATTCCGTATAAATGAAGTATAGCGGTATGAACGGGCTGCAGACAAGGATTGCGGTGAGTGACAGCCCTGGGGGGAGTGTCCGACACACGGAAGGAAGGAAAATAAGAAATGGCTTTTGTATTTGCTTATACCAAAAAAGGGGATCCCTGTTATGACAGCGGAAACAGCGGCAATTATCCCGGGCTTACGGCCAGGAACTGTGATGTGAATGATGCCATGCACCTGGCGGTAAGCCGTGACGGTAAGGAATATATTCCGCTGCGGAATAATACGGGTATCCTGTTTCCTGAAGCGGATTTTACAGAAGGGAGACCGGGAGGGACGACCAAGACACTTCTGGATCCCTGGCTTTTCCGAAAACAGGATGGAACCTTCGGCGTCTGTGCCGTACGCCGAAACCAGGAGGCACCGGATCCGCTGAGCACGGGTTGCATCATGTTGTTCTGGTCTGAAGATCTGGTGCGTTTCCGGGAAGGCGGATTCCTGAAGGCTGGCGGGGAAGAGATACGCCGACCCCGGTGCCGTTGGGAGGAAGAAAAACAGTCTTACCGTCTGGAATGGGAGAATAGGAAAGGGCATATGTGCGGCCGTACCCGTTTTTTTCAGGAGATGGAAGAGATACAGGTTTGCCCGGAGACGGTCTTTGAAGAAGCCGGAAGCTGTGGGATAGACAATGCCGTACCGGGGAGTATCCTGGAGGTAAGCGAGGAAGAAGTCCAGCGGATGGAACGGTATCTGGGGGAGATATCCCATACCGGCACCGCTCCGGTTACGCTCACTGTGAAAGCAGGGGAAAAACCGGAATTTGGCAGTCTGCCGGGAGCTGTATGTCTGTACAATGACGGTTCCACTCATGAAAAGTCTGTCTGCTGGAACCGTGAGGAATGGGAAGCCATTGACTTTTCCTGTCCCGGCAGAGTCAGTATAAGCGGGGAAATAAGGCAGAGGCATTACCCGTTCCCTTTCCTGGATGCGCATATGTCGGATCCGTGTATCTGCCGGATAAACGGTAAATTCTACTTATCTGCATCCGGCCAGAGGAGCGTAACCCTTCGGATAAGCGATACCCTGGAAGGGCTGGCGGAGGCAGAACCGGTTGCGGTGTATACCATGCCTGAGTCCGATACCATACATGCCAATATGTGGGCTCCGGAACTGCATATCATCTGCGGAGTCCCGTATTTGTTCACTACGGTAGGAGAGAAATCCTGGACTACGGTACGAAGCCATGTGCTTCGGTGTAATGGGGATCCGGCAAAACCGCAGGATTGGGAAGCTCCCCGGCTGGTGGTGAAACCGGACGGCACGGAATTGCGGGAGGACGGTATTACCCTGGACATGACCTGGTTCTGTGTGGACGGTGTACATTATATCATGTGGTCGGACCGGTGTTTTGCGGATAAATCACCGGATCATACGGTTGCCGAATCGGCAGACATATATATAGCAACAATCGATCCGGCTGCGCCCTGGCAGCTGACTACTAATCCGGTCCGAATTCTCCGGCCTGTATATGGCTGGGACCGTTATGAGACGGAGGTGGATGAAGGCCCTTATCTGCTCCGGCATGGGGACGATCTGTTTGTTACCATATCCGGATCCAGTACCGGGCTGGCGGATTTGTACTGTGTCGGCCTTCTCCATGCCCGCAGAGGCAATAATCTGCTTTCACCGGACGGCTGGGACTGGCTGCCTTATCCTGTCCTGACAAAGGAAAGTGTTCCGGGGGAATTCGGGCCGGGACACAATTGTTTTATTAAAGATCCGGAAAGCGGGGACGACTTGCTGATATATCATGCGGTGCCTCATGACAGAGAAGGTAAGACATTGGGAAGGCATATGGGTATCCGGCGGGTACACTGGAGCGCAGCGGGGTACCCTTATCTGGAAATGACGGAAGATAAGGATCTGAATCCGGACTTGCGCAAGGTAACCATGCAAATTGAAATTATGTTATAAAACAGGGTAAACGCAACGACTCAAACTGCACAGCTGCCAAATGCCCCTTCACCCGCTGTCTGCAAAGTTTGAGTCATTGATAAAAGGAACTGCGGTAAACGGAAGGCGTGGTTCCTGCAATTCGGCGGAACTGTCTGTAAAAATGGATTTTGCTGGAATAGCCGCTGGCCTCGGCGATATCCTCTATGGACATGTCCGTATTCTGCAGCAGGCCCTTTGCATATTCAATACGCATCCGTATCAGGTCGGAACGCAGGGAAATATGGAAAAATTCTGTATACAGGTGCTGAAAATAAGAGGCGCTTATTCCCATCGGGCCGGCCAGAAGCGCCGGCGTATACTCACGGTAGGGTTCGGATGCCAGGGACAGGCGCAGGTTCTGCATTTTGGAAAAATAAGGGCTGCAGAGCCTGTCCCTGGCTTTTTTCATGCAGGCAAGCCGCAGATTATTAAAGAGAACGCAAAACAACATATGGATATTCTGGTTCCTGTACTCCTCCGAAATGCAGGACTTTTCCAGCAGGATCTGCCTGATATAAGAGGATGACATATCCGGATTGCCGATGGGGATGCTCATATGAAAATCAATACCGGAATTTCGGAAGGCCTCCGGATCCGGACAAAGGAAACTCAGCCAGTCGTCGGAATATTCGCTGCCGGTGCCATGGTACCGGTATGGGGTATTCGGTTGAATAAGGACAATGCTCCCGGATTCAGCCGCAAAACTGTGCCCGTCTATACAAAATGCGGTCTGTGTCCTTACCAGGAGCAGCAGAAAGTGATCGGAGCCTTGGGGACGGGAATTGAAAAAGGTCCGGGGATGGCGGGTATTATAGCCTCCTTGCAGGCATGTAAACATAGGGAACCTCCCAAAACAGATTGCGGGTTACTTCAGCCAAAATAAAATAATTCTTCGAATTTCTTGTCCAGTGCAATGCTCAGGATGAGAGCAAGCTTGGCAGTGGGGCTGAACTGTCCGGTTTCGATGGAGCTTATGGTGTTGCGGGATACGCCTACCAGTTCCGCCAGCTGGGACTGGGACAGCTTCTTTTCATTTCTGGCTTCTCTCAGACGGTTCTTCAGGATGAGGTCTTCGTTCATAATACCACCGCCTTACCGTACTGCCGGCGCCGTGAACAGGTTAAAGATATGGGCTGCGGAGAGTGCAAGAACAAAAACGGTATAAAACACCGACATTGCGATTTCGTGCCTGCGCCTCATGCGGACGGCTTTCACGGTAAAGGCGGCCGAAGGGATAGAAAATACCACGGCATACAATCCGTAATTGATACCCCCGCCCGCTGCTATCTGCAGAATAAAGAACAGGGTCGCCAGGATTCCGGCGGCAATGCCTCCGATATTCCCGCCTTCCTTCAGAACCTCTTTTTCAAAAATATCCCGGTTCTTATTTTCCTTACGGCTTTTTTCCAGTATTTCTTCCTTTTCCATAAAGAGCTTTCCCTTTCTGAATACCAAGTTAACTTGTCAAACACAGAATAACACTGCCAAGTTAACTTGTCAACATATTCTTTGGTTATCCGTGCAATAAAAGTGACAGCCTTGTTTCCGCAGCCACGGGTTCAAAGCCTCTCTGTAAGGTATGGAAGCTGCTAAAGCAGCCACGGCAGAACATTGTCACCCGCCGGAGGCGGATTCACAGGATGGATGCTGTTATTGTTATTATTTTGTAGAAATATAACAAAAAAATTGTATAATCAGGTGTGATGTTATATAATATAAATAATGAATAAGCAGATGCTTTGTTCGGAATGATGTGAATATTGCCAAAAACAAAGGAGATGAAGTATGGCGGAGGGAAGAGAGCTGATTCTGAAACTGGGTCAGAAAATAACGGACCGGATCGGCGTGAAGGTGACCGTGGAGGATCCGGAGTACTGGGGACTGGCATGTGTGATAACGGATGAGATGGCGGAGGTTGCCCTGGCCATGAAGGTGAGGGTCCCGGCTACCGCACAGTGGATTGCCAGGCGGTGTAAAAAGAGCGTGGAGCGCACCGAAGAACTGCTTCAGGAGATGAGCGTAATCGGCCTGATTGAATACAACTGGGAGAATGAGGATCACCATAAACAATATGTGCTTCCTATGTTTGTCCCCGGCTGTGCGGAATTTATGATGATGAATGCAAAACAGGTGGAGGAGCATCCGGAGCTGGCTGATTTCTTTGAACAGATGGCCAGGCTTCCGCTGGAAAAGGTAACACCCATGGTGCCTTACGGCGGAGCGGGAATCGGCATGCATGTCATCCCTGTGGAAAAAGCGATTCCGGCCAGGCAGGAGTCGGCGAGCATCGAGCATATTTCCTATTGGCTGAATAAGTACAAGGATAAATATGCGGTAGGGGCCTGCTCCTGCAGGCGCCAGCAGCGCGTGCGCGGGGAAGGGACCGGCGATTTGGAGGATGATCTGTGCATAGGCGTGGGGGATATGGCCGATTACCTGGTGGAAACGGGGAAGGGCCGCTATATTGATATCAATGAAGTCATGGAGATCCTGCAGCGGGCAGAGGATAACGGCTATGTCCATCAAATCACCAATATCGACGGAGAAGAGAAAATTTTTGCCATATGCAACTGTGCGGTGGGCGTGTGCAACGGTCTGCGGACTTCCCAGTTGTTCAATACCCCGAATATGTCCCGCTCGGCCTATCGCGCCAGCGTGACAAAAGAAGACTGTGTGGCCTGCGGCAGATGTGTGGAATACTGTCCTTCCGGAGCCGCCAGACTGGGGCAGAAGCTGTGTACCAAAAGCGGGGAGATCGAATATCCCAGGCAGGAACTGCCGGATGAAACAAAATGGGGCAGGGAAAAGTGGAGTGTGGACTACCGGGACAAAAACCAGATCAACTGCTATGATACCGGGACGGCTCCCTGCAAGGCGGCCTGTCCGGCCCATCTTCCGGTACAGGGTTATATTAAGATGGCTTCCCAGGGCAGATATATGGATGCGCTGAAGCTGATTAAGACGGAAAACCCGTTCCCGGCGGTATGCGGCGCTATCTGCAACCGGCGCTGTGAGGATGCCTGTACCAGGGGAACGGTTGACAATGCGGTGGCAATCGACGAGATCAAAAAATTCATTGCAGAGCAGGAGCTGTATGCCCGGAACCGTTATATTCCGCAGATGCTGAATTATTCAGGAAAGCCCTTTCCGGAAAAGATTGCCGTGATCGGAGCGGGGCCTGCGGGAATGTCGGCTGCCTTTTATTTAAAAAGAAGCGGATATCCGGTTACTGTTTTTGAAAAGGAAAAACGTCCCGGCGGTATGCTGCTGAACGGCATCCCGTCTTTCCGGCTGGAAAAGGATGTCATCGAGGCGGAAATTGATGTCCTTCGGTCTATGGGAGTGGAATTCCGGTGCGGGATAGAAGTGGGGCGGGATACTACCATAGAGAAGCTGCGCAGGGAAGGTTATAAAGCGTTTTATGTTGCCATAGGGGCCCAGGACGGACGCCGGGCGGGAATTCCGGGAGAAGAGGCGGAAGGTGTGCTTACAGGTCTGGAATTCTTACGTTCCGTGAATCAGGATGCGGCTGACGTCCGGCTTGCCGGCCGCACTGTGGTAATCGGCGGCGGGAATGTGGCGGTGGATGTGGCGAGAACGGCTCTGCGTGCCGGTTCCGAAGCCGCAGCCATGTATTGCCTGGAAACACGGGAAACCATGCCCGCAGCGGCGGACGAGGTTGCGGAGGCACTGGAAGAGGGAATTACGATTTGCAATTCCTGGGGACCGAAGGAGATCATTATGGAAAACGGAAGAGTATCGGGAGTGGTATTTAAAAAATGTATTTCTGTATTTGATGAGAACGGCCGGTTCCATCCCCGGTATGACGAAGAACAGCTGCTCCGGGTGGCATGCGAGTCTGTCCTGGTATCTATCGGACAGTCCGTCCGGTGGGGAGAGCTGCTAACGGGAACGAAGGTGGAAATCAATAAAAACGGAACCGTAAAGGCCGATCCTCTGACGTATCAGACCGGGGAACCGGATATCTTTGCAGGAGGTGATGTTTATACGGGGCCGAAATTTGCCATTGATGCCATTGCGGCAGGAAAAGAAGGCTGTGTATCCATACACCGGTTTGTACATGAAGGACAGAGCCTTACAATAGGCAGAAACCGGAGAATGTTTGTGGAGCTGGATAAAGAGAATCTCAGGCTGGATCCGGAATCCTTCGATAATGCGAAGCGGCAGGTTCCGGGACGGAAAAGCCCCGATGCCGGGACGGACTTTAGTGATTTACGCAGTACTTTTACCGAAGAGCAGGTAAAAGCGGAAGCGAACCGCTGCCTGGGCTGCGGAGCCACGGTGGTGGATCCCAATAAGTGTATAGGCTGCGGCATTTGTACCACCAAATGCGAATTTGATGCGATTCATCTCAGCAGAGATCTGCCGGAGGCCAGCAAGATGTATAAGGCGGAGGACAAGATGAAGGCCATTCTTCCTTATATGCTGAAGCGCGAAATCCGGATTCTACGAAAAGGAAAGAAGGGACGGGAAAGCGGGAATGCATGAATTGGGTATTATCGTACATATTTCCCGGACGCTGGATGCGGTGGCAGAGGAAAACCGGCTGACGGAAATCGGATCGGTGACGCTTGAGGTGGGAGAGGTGAGCGGAGTGGTTCCGGAGTATATGACGGACTGCTGGAAGTATTACCGTAAGAAATCGGAGCTGTTAAAGGATTCGGATTTGAAAATAGAAATACTTCCTGCCGTGACGCTTTGCGAAGCCTGCCAAAAGACCTACCCCACTGTGCGTTACGGACGGCAGTGTCCCAGCTGCGGCAGCTGGGATACCTGTCTGGTTACGGGAAATGAGTGCAGCATTAAAGAAATTGAGGCCTGCTGAAAGCGGCTGACGGAAAGAAAGGCGAGGAGGGGAGTTTATGTTATTTCATGTTTACGGCAGTAATGCGGTTTATCAGTGGGTTGCCATGCTGGCTGTTCTGGCGGCGCTTATCCTGCTGAATGAATTTTCAAGAAGGAGCAAATTCGGAGGCTTGTTCATGTTCGGCGTCCTGCCGGCAGCGCTCACGGTTTATTTTGTGGTAATAGAAGCTGCAGCCGGGCAGGGGGCGGAGTGGGCGCTTCAGAACCAGACCCATCTGTATATGAACGGGTGGTTCCATTATGCCAAGCTATATGCGTCACTGGCCGGCTGTATCGGTTTTATGATGATTAAATATGGCTGGGGTATCGGCAAAAAGCATTGGTTCAGGGCATTTCCTTTTGCTATTGTGGCGGTTAACATCCTGATTGCCGTTGCGAGTGATTTTGAATCGGCGGCTAACGGCTGGAATTCCTGGTGGATGTCGTCGGAAAGTGTCTGGCTGTATGGCGGCTGGCATAATATCATGAACGCAGTCGCAGGGATTCTCAACATCCTGTGCATGACCGGCTGGTGGGCGGTTTACGCTTCCAGGGATAAAAAGGACATGATATGGCCGGATATGATCTGGGTCTATATCGTGGTATATGATATATGGAATTTCGCCTATACTTATAACTGCCTGCCCACCCATGCCTGGTTCTGCGGGGTGGCGCTGCTGCTGGCCCCTACGATTGCAGCTCTTTTCTGGAACAAGGGCGGCTGGATCATGAACCGCGCCAATACGCTCTGTATGTGGTGTATGTTCGCCCAGGTTTTCCCGCTTTTCCAGGAAACCTTCCCGGACGGCTCCGCAGTATATAAATGGGCAGCCATACCGGTTCAGTATGCGGACGGCACCATGAACGGTATTGCCGCGGGCGGTGCGGCCAATGCCAACCCTACGGCAATGTTTGTTGTCAGTGCCCTGGCGCTGCTCACCAACGCCGCCGCATTGGGCTATATTGTATACAAGTCGGTGAAAAATAAGAAGAATCCCTATACCGGAGAAGTGTTTACCGAATTTAAGTATTATAAGGATGCCCTGGCAAGAGCGGATGTGAAATAGGCCCGGAATACAGCGGGCAGGGATCCGTAAAACAGATTGATAAAACGGCCATACCATAAAAAGTATGGCCGTTTTTCCTACAGGCAATTACCCGGCTTATTCCTGTTTCTTGGTTAAGGGGCGTAATACCCTGTATCTTTCTTATAATAAAAGCTTCATCATACGTTAGGCATTTTGGAAACCGGCGCCATCAGGATCTTTCCGGTGTCCCGGTATACATTTACAAGGCCTTCCCCGGAGGCAGCGGAACCAATCAGGGATTTCCCGGAGCGTTCCACCGTAAACTGCAGGCTGCCGCTCCAGGCGATTGCCATATTCCCGTCTACCTTCAGCACATCGTTCTGGAGGGTGATTTCCACCAGTTCCTCCTTCGGGCAGTCCGCTTCGATGCAGAATACGCCGCTGCCGTTCAGGCTCAGGTTAAACAGGCCTTCCCCGCCGGCGACCGCAGAGGAGAGGTTGGAACGCATAACCGCTTTATGCTGGAGCCTGGAATCACACGCAAGGAAAAGACCGTCATCCAGGACGACGGAACCGCCCCAGTCTGCGGCATCCATCAGAATCAGATGCTTGTATGTAGGTTCCAGTACCAGGACGCCGTCCCCGGTGTATTCCGGTTTGATTGCGGATTCGCCGGTAACCTTGCCGCGCACGGCTTTTCCGAACAAGTCGCCCACTCCCTTAATACCGGTGGTGGCATTTACGTTTCCCAGCATCCACTGCATGGCTCCGGCCTGGATGGTCACATTAGCCTTGCTCAGGTCGCAGACCACCTGACGCTTACGCACATTCATTTTACTGCTGAAATAGGCCACTGTAGCAGATGAGGGCATCACACTGAGATCCCGCTCGTATTCAATAACCGTAAACGGGCCGGCATTTGCCAGCGTCTTGATATCGTCATTGTCCATGAAATTTGAAATCTGATACATTTTCATACCTCCTTCAAAGGGTTTATATAAGTTAAGTGTAGCATTTGGGAAGGGGGATGACAAATTAAGATTTCATGAAAATGGCGGTGAACGGAAATCATCCCTTTTTCTATACCGCGAAATACGGGAATGCGGTGTTCAGACCGTTACCGGTGCGCTAGCCGGCCTCAAGCGTCTTCCGTCTTTATACACCTCTCAAAAATCAGAATGGTCTGATCTATAGTTGCATTGAGACTAATCTGGATAAACATCATAGGGCTTACCGTTTTGCCTACTTCATTTACAAAAACAGAATGGTGCCTCCATCCTTGTTCCGCATATTCGCTCAGCGCCATATTAAAGGCTTTGCCGTCAATTTCCCCGGTGGATAAATCGTTTATAATGACTGTTTTATATTCATATAGAGGATTCTTTTTAAGCTGGGCTTCTTTCTGCCTTTCTTTTTCTTTCTGCTGTTCCTCCCTTTCACGGGCCAGCTGCTCATTAGCATAACGGATATTGGCTATTTCATTGGAGTTTATCACGCGTCTGTGAAAATAACTATAATGGCAGTTGAAACATTCCTTGACATCATCGCCGATAAGTTCTCCGCAGTTGGGGCACTGTTTCATAGGAAATCCCTCCATTTCTTCCTGTGTACTTTATAAAAATTCTACCACAATAAGGGGATAATTGCCAGAGCGTGTATTTCATAATTCATTCCCGCTAATGGTAATGCATAACTTGCACAACATATTTGGAACCGTATTCCAAAGCCGCCCCTAAAAAAATATTAATTAATTATTTATAACATAAAATTAAAATAATGAATATAAATATTAATTATATTAATTTTAATATTGACATTATTAAAATTGGGGTTTATATTAAACACATAATAAGTAAACAGAAAGCAGCGGAAAGGAAAGAAGGTGACAGAATGTACCAGGTTATAAGCAGCTGCCCCGTATGCGGGAAAAAGCTTAAAGTTGTCAAGCTCCAATGTGAAAACTGCGATACGGTCATTGAAAATGATTTCTGCCTCAGCAAATTTGATTATCTCAGTACCGAGGACCTCTTTTTTGCGGAAACCTTTTTGAAATGCCGGGGAAACATAAAGGAAGTGGAAAAGGAACTTAAGATTTCCTATCCGACGGTGCGATCCAGGCTGGATGATATCATAGGAAAACTGGATGGAAAGCCAAAGACAGCCGTCCCTGCCCCCTCTTCTTCGCGCAAAAAGGAAATTCTGAGCGCTTTGGAAAACGGGGAAATCACCCCGGAAGAAGCATTGGAGCAGATGAAGGAAAAGTAATCAGGGCCGTAATGGGCGGACACGGATCGGATGTCCGGCGGATTCGGCTGACAGATAAGCGCTGGCCGGAAGGAACGGTGATGACAGCGCGGAAATGAGGAAAAGGATATGGATGAAAAACTAAGAATCTTAAAAATGGTAGAAGAAGGGAAGCTTTCCGCAGAACAGGCTGTGGAATTGTTAAAAGCGCTGGAAGGCACCGTGCCGGAAGGGGAAACGGCTGATTATGATCAAGATGCATATGAACAGACGGCAATTGTTAACAGCAATATTCCCTATGAAAATAAAATGCTGCGTGTGATTGTGGACAGTCCGGCCGGGGATAAGGTAAATATCCAGCTTCCGGTAAAAATTATACGACAGATGCTAAAGGTAACGGGAAAGCTTCCTATTAAAAGCGAAGAGCTGGAAGGGATCGATCTGGAAGCGCTGACGGCCTCGGTTCTTGAATGCATTGATAATGAAACCCTGGGAAATATAGTGGAAGTGAACAGTTCTGACGGCACGACGGTCAGAATTTATATCGGATAGTGGCGGGAGGAGGAGCTGATGCGCATTATTATCCGTTCCAAGGATGTGAATATGCGGCTGCCTGTTCCGTTGGCTCTGGCAGATGCAGCAGTCCGTTTCCTGCCGGAAGCCGTCGTGGAGGATTTGAGAAAATCGGTTCCGGCACCCTATGGGGAGGTGATTACCAAAGAGCTTCTTCAGTCGCTGGTGCGGGAATGCCGTATGGTATTAAAGGAATACAAAGGGCTTGAGATAGTACATGTGGAAGCCAGGGACGGTACCTTTGTTTCTGTCCGGTTATAACAGAAGACAGCGTGTGTTTGTAAAACACGCTGTAGTACTAGTACTGTACAATATTCATTTCTTCCTGAAGCCGGCTCAGGAAAATCCTGGCCGCTTTGGAAAATACCTGGTATTTTTTCCACACAATATTCAGGCCTGCTTTCAGGGCAGGCTTCAGCGGACGGAATACCAGATTGCTGTTTCCACTGGTGTTAACCAGCTTATCCAGAGTTAATGCATATCCGACGCCTTCCTCCACCATGAGGGAGGCGTTGTAGATCAGGTTATAATTCGCTACGATATTCAACGTTTCAAAGCTTTTGCCCACCCATCCGGAAAACTCATTATGCACCGAAGTCTGGCGGGAGCACAGGAGAGGAATATCCATCAGATCCCCGGGACTTATGAATTCATGGGAAGCCAGGGGACTGTCCTTTTGCATCAGCAGCCCCCAGGTATCGGAGGCGGGCAGTCTCAGATAATCATATTTTTTAATGTCTGCGGGTTCAATCAGAATGCCGAAGTCCAATAGCCCTTTGTCCAGACGTTCCGATACATCATCCGCATTACCGCTGTAAAGATAGTAATGAATATGAGGGTAATCCTCCCGCAGTCCTTTGGCAGTCCGGGCGATGAGACGCATGGCGTCGGTTTCCCCGCCGCCGATATACACATCGCCGCTGACAAGCTCATCCGGTTTCAGAAAATCATTTTCCGTCTTATCCGTTAAATCCACGATTTCCTGTGCCCTTTTTCGCAGAAACAATCCTTCCTCCGTGAGCGTTATTTTCCGGTTTCCGCGGATGAAAAGCTGTTTTCCCAGCTCATCTTCCAGCTCCTTCAGCTGTTTGGAAAGCGTAGGCTGCGTGACATGCAGGGAATCTGCCGCTGCCGTGATGCTTTCTTCCCGTGCAACCGCCAAAAAATATCGTAATACCCGTAGTTCCATTCTGCCGTCCCCCTTTTCCTTTCCCGCGGCGCGGTAATGCCCGTGGTTTTATTATACTTTCATCTAGCCATTCCTGTCAACTATGGGTAAGTATTCTATATAACTATTTGCTATTAAAAGTGCCGGGAAATATAATAAAGGTAAGAAAAGAGAAAAGAAAAGACAGGAACGGATGGTAACAGTTCGGATCTGTCTGACCTGTTACAACTGATGCGGCAGCATATATATGGAGGTAACTGCTATGAAAAAAATGAAAGAACAAAAATTTACAGGAGAAAGAGCTTTGTTCCAGAGTAAGGGGCTGCAGCTTTCCTATTGTACCTTTGCGGAAGGGGAATCGCCGCTGAAGGAAAGCCGGGATCTGGATATTGACAACAGCCTTTTCCAATGGAAATATCCCCTCTGGTACTGCAGCAGCGTAAAGGTAGAGGACAGTACCCTCTTTGAAACAGCCAGGGCGGGGATCTGGTATACCAACCGGATCCGTATGAAAAACATAACCATACAGGCGCCTAAAACCTTCCGCCGCTGCCGGGATATAAAGCTGGAAAAAGTCACTATGACAAATGCGGCCGAAACCCTGTGGAACTGCCGGGATGTGGTCATGAAGGAGATTACGGCGGCGGGGGATTATTTTGCCATGAACAGCATGGATATGGAAATCGACGGATTTATCCTGACGGGGAACTATGCCTTTGACGGGGTGAAGAATCTGACAATACGCAATGCGAAGATGCTCACCAAAGACGCTTTCTGGAACTGTGAAAACGTAACGGTGTACGATTCCTTTATCGCAGGCCAGTATCTGGGGTGGAATTCAAAAAATGTGACGCTGGTGAACTGTACGGTGGAAAGCGAGCAGGGAATGTGTTACATGGATAACGTGGTCATGAAGAACTGCCGCCTTCTGAATACGGATCTTGCCTTTGAATATTCCACGGTGGATGCGGAAATTGACGGAAGGATCGAAAGTGTGAAGAATCCTTGTTCCGGCAGGATAACGGCGCGGGAAATCGGTGAGCTGATTTTTGATAATCCGGACATGAAACGGGAGGACACGCGGGTCATGCAGCGTATTACGCAGGCGGAAAAGGCGGGCTGAATATGGAAGAGAAGGAAAAAGGCAGGCTGAGTATGGAAGAGAAGGAAAAAGGCCGGCAGATTCAGGCCCGGCTGCTGGTACAGAACCTTGAGGATGCCGGCTGTACGGAAGAATTTATCCGGCGGTTTCTGGAATCCCGGAAGGAAGGAAACCGGGATAAGCAAAAACGTCTCCTTGCCGGACAGCGATGCCGCCTTCTGGATGATGTCCACGAAAACCAGAAACGTCTGGATTGTCTGGATTATCTGATTTATGAAATAAAAAAAGAAGAAAAGGAAGATGAAAATGACATATGATTTTGACAGAATGACAGAGCGCCGGGGAACGAACTCCCTGAAATGGGAGGTAGGGGAAAAAGAGCTTCCCATGTGGGTGGCCGATATGGATTTCGAAACGGCGCCGGCGATCCGGGAAGCGATAGAGAACCGCGCCGCAAACGGGATATTCGGTTATGAAACGGTGCCCGGGGAATGGTACCGGTCCATACAGTCCTGGTGGGCGGACCGGTACGGTTTTGTTATAAAAAAGGAATGGCTGGTTTTTGCAGGCGGCGTTATTCCCACAGTATCCAGTGCAGTCAGGAAATTTACGACAGTGGGTGAAAAAGTGTTGGTTCAGACGCCGGCTTATCCTGTTTTTTTCCACTCCATCCGTAACAACGGCCGTCATGTGGCGGAAAACAGGCTGCGCTATGATGGAATACAATACAGGGTAGATTTTGCGGATTTGGAAAAGAAGCTGTCTGATCCGCAGACAACCATGATGATTCTCTGCAATCCCCATAATCCGGCAGGGAAGCGTTGGGATGCGCAGACGCTGGAAAGAATCGGTGCATTATGTGCAAAATACCATGTCCTTGTGCTGGCGGATGAAATCCATTGCGATTTGACCGATCCCGGATATGTGTATGTGCCCTTCGCATCCGTTTCGGAAGAATGCGCAGCGAACAGCATTACCTGTATTTCCCCCTCTAAATCCTTTAACCTGGCGGGGCTGCAGTCTGCGGCGGTCATCGTGCCGGATGAGAACCTGCGCCATAAAATGGAACGGGCACTGAATACCGATGAGGCGGCAGAACCCAACAGCTTTGCTGTCTGCGCCGCCATAGCCGCATATACAAAGGGAGCAGAATGGCTGGACGCCCTGCGGGAATACCTGTATGAAAACAAGAAATTCGCTGTGGAATTTCTGGAAAAGGAAGTGCCGGGTATAACTGCCGTACCGTCAGAGGCCACCTACCTTCTTTGGCTGGATTGCAAAGGAACCGTGGGAAGTGCCTCACAGCTGTGCCGCTATACCAGACAGAATACCGGATTGTATTTGTCGGACGGCGCGGCGTACGGGGGAAATGGGGAACGGTTCCTGCGTATGAATCTTGCCTGCCCAAGGGAAAGGCTGGCGGATGGGCTTAAGAGACTGAAGGAAGCGGTACCGGGATTTGAGAAATGGGAGGTTTCCTTGTGCTGATGACGGCAGAGGAAGAGCAGGTAAACAGATATCTCCTGTTAACCTGCCCTTATCGATTGGCTCTTACCTGGTCGCTGCTATCAATTCATCGTACTGTGCCTTCAGTTCCGGGTAGCTGGCATTCCCGTAATCCTCAAGTGTTTTCATCCCGATCTGTTCGGCCTGCTGGATCATGGCGTGAAACGCTTCTTCACAGGCTTCTTCGGATTCCGCCATGAAAATGTTGGTATTCTGGTTTTTTACCATTTCATCCAGTTTCGCATTAATATTGGCTTCGTCCGAATCGGTTGCAAACCGGATCATACCGATTACAGGATTTCTATTCACATATTCTGTCAGATTTTGCCTGTCCACTGCGGTCTGGGAATCCGAGTTGGCTTCCGCAATGCTGGTAACAATGGCGTTGTGGACCAGCCAGCCCCAGTATTTCAGGCCTCTGGGCTGGAGCACGGAATTATCACCCTGGAAGTCGTAAGTAAAGGTGGGATAGCCGTCGGAATCCAGGGAATAATCATCCCCTTCAATTCCCCACATCAGAAGCTTCATGCCTTCTTCGCCGTAAGCATAGGCGAGCAGTTTATAAGCGGCTTCCACGTCCTTACAGGAACGTGTGATATACAGGCCGCGCCCCCCGCAGTTGGTATCATAGGAAGCACAGGAATCACTCAGTTCATTCGTTACGAGCGTGAAGCGGAAGTTATCTTTATTTGCGGTAATAGCAGCATTGTAATTATCCGCATGGTTATCATAGCCGAAGTTGGCGAATACGTTGCCGCCCACACAGATCTCCTTGGTTTCATCTTCGGACTGGTAAGCGAAGTTTTCCGCTGTCAGATAACCCAGGCGGTACCATTCATTGATTTTTTTGTAATAATCAAGCAGACCATCCTGACGGAGCCACCATTTCAGTGTGCCGTCCGGGGCTTCATAATAGCCGTTTCCCTTGAGTCCGAGCTGCTGCATCAGCCAGTTGAATTTATGGGCGCTGTTGAAAGAGCACACGGTCATATCGGGGTGGGCCTTTGCTACTTTATCAAAAGCGGAGTCCAAATCTTCCAGTGTCCGGAATTCAAGTCCCAATTCTTCGGCAATATCGCTGCGATACATAAAACCCGGACCTTCAGACAGTATTTTATCATATTTATCGTACTCATATTCCGGAGAAAAACCACAGCCAATCGTATAATAATGACCATCCGCAGCCTGGTTTACGAATTGGTATATCGGATCTACATTAAACTCGATTTCCGGATAGGTTTCATGCAGTTCGTCCAAAGGATAGCACACCTGGGAGTCCGCAAGATATTGATATCGGTAAGAACAGATAATGTCAGGCATATCGCCGGAAGCTACCATAAGGGACAGCTGGTTTTCGTCGGCGGCTCTGGTTACTTCGATGTTGACACCCAGCCGTTTCTCTAATTCCTCAGGGACCGCGCCTTCCCATTTCTCATAGGGCCACCAGGTCTCATCCACAAACAGAGTCAGAGTCGGAACCTGTCCGTTTTCCGTCTGTGCGGTTTCCGTCCCCTGTGCAGCAGTATTGCTGTCATCGGGAGAGGCTTCCCGGGTACTTCCACATGCTGCCGTCGTTGCGGCAATTACCATTGATAACAGAACCGCTGTTACTTTTTTCCACTTCATAATTCATTCCTCCTGCTATATTATATTCTTATGTTACAGACCGGACAAGCTGGCAAAGCTTTCTGGTCGGACTGCCTTTCAAAACCTTATTCTTTTACGGCACCGATCATCATGCCCTGTACAAAATACTTTTGAAGAAACGGATATACACACATAATGGGAATCATGGATACGGCCATGGCAGTGGCCTGTACAGTAAATGATGTGGCCGTGTTTGCCTGTGAGATCTGTCCGGCTGCATCTGCATTGGCAGCGGTCGCAAGCGTTTGGTTAATGGTGGTCATCATCTTGTAGGAGAGGGTATGCAGGTTGATATCCCTCACATAATAAGCGGAATCCAGCCAGCTGTTCCATTGGCCTACGGCAGCAAAAAGGGACAGGGTGGCAAGGAAAGGTTTGGATACAGGGAGTACCACTTTGGATAAAACCTGAATTTCCCTGGCACCATCTATTTTAGCCGCTTCAATCATCGATTCAGGGATGGCACTAAAAAAATTGATGCCCGTCATTACAAAAAAGCCGTTTACCATGCCCGGAATTACGTATACCCAGAAGGTATTCAGAAGCCCTAATCCCCGGAGAAGAACATAATAGGGAATTAGTCCGCCGGAGAAATACATAGTGAATACAACCAGGAAACGATATGCTTTTTTAAACATCAGATTGTTTCTTGACAAAGCATAACTGAACATGCTTGTAAAGCCTGTACATAATATAGTCCCGGCCAGGGTTCTTGACACTGAGATAAGAAAAGCATGCCTCCAGTCCGCGTCACCGATAAACAGCTCGTAATTGGACAGGGTGAATTTACGCGGCCAGAAATAAATGCCGCCTTTCATAAGATCCAGTCCATCGTTAAAGGAACACAGAATCGTATAGTAAAAAGGGTATAAGGTAATGAGCCCTATCAGGGACAGCAGGATGTAGACGATGATGTCAACCGCCCTATCTTCATTTATTTTCACTTTCATAACAATCCTCCTTAAAAAAGCCCTTCGCCGGATACTTTTTTTGCTGCCTGGTTACTGATAATCACTAAAAATATGGACAGAACCGACTGGATCAGATCAACAGCAGTAGCGTAAGAAAAACGGCCCTGGGCCATTCCCATTTTAAATGCATAGGTCTGAATGATTTCCGAGGTGGCGTTATTTACCGTATTTCCCATAAGGAAAGACTGTTCGAAATTAGAACCTACCATGCCGCCCCCCAGAAAGCTGCCTATTGACAGGATAAGGACTGTAACAATGGAACCTTTAATACCCGGCAGCGTGATATGCCAGATCCTTTTCAGCCTTCCTGCGCCATCAATACCGGCGGCTTCATACAAGGTACTGTCTATTCCTGATATAGCAGCCAGAAATATGATTGCCCACCAGCCGGAGCTTTTCCATATGGATAGAACGACCGTAGTACCCCAAAAGTAGTCCGGATCCGTAAGGAAAGGAATTCCCTGTGATACAATTCCCAATTTCACCAGAAGCTGGTTGATAACACCGCTGTTCTGGGAAAGCAGGGCGCTGCTGATACCATATACAAGAACCCAGGATACAAAATTGGGCAGATAGCTTGCTGTCTGGATCAGCCTTTTAAATGGCTTGTTATGACACTCGGATATCAGTATGGCAAGAATGATGGGAACTGGAAAGGCGAATATCATTTTCAGTGTACTGATAGCAATTGTATTCCGCAGCAGCTCTGCAAACCGGTAATCGGTAAAGAACTCCCTGAAATATTTTAGACCTATCCACTCACTGCTGAATATTCCTTGTATTCCTGATGTTATTTTGTAGGACTTAAAGGCAAGTATTATGCCAAACATTGGAATTACAGAAAAAAGCAGGAGGTATAGCACACCGGCCAGTGCAAAAAACTGAATTTCGATTTGCCGTCCGAATTTTCTAACCCCTTTTTTCATGCTGTTGGTTATCCCCCTTTTATGTATTGTCTTTTTACAGATGTATTGTAACATTGCAGAAAGTGCACTCGAAATGGTATATATTTTGGACGGAACAGATACTGGGAGATATCATTTAAAATAAATGACATTTTTATATATTTCTTTTGAATGCAGGCCATTTTGTTAAACAGGCGTTTCTTTTGGACAAGAGCCGGCTAAAAAAAGTTGACAAATCCAAAGAATTTGCACACCGTAATTGCGCAGCCTGTCTTGTGTTTTACCGGCGTTTCAGTGATAATAAAAAAAGGGGCGATATTACAGAAAGCAATGTCCCGGCAGGGACAAACATGGGAAAGGAACGCGGTTTGCTATACCCATCCCCAAAGTACCGCAGAGGAAAAGATATGTTTTCTAAAATAACCAGGTTGCAAACGCGTTTTTTTATTTGTTATATGCTGGCAATATTTATACCCATTATGTTTCTGAGCAGCGTGATATATTACTATCATAATGATCAGCGGACAAAAGAATATCTGAATGAAAAAAGGAATTCTCTTATTACGGAACAGAATTATCTGGAAAACCAGCTGGACAGTGCACAGATATATTTTAATCAGCTGAAATCCAATTATGAACTGCAGAAGCTGCTCAGGGGCTTTTATACTACGGAACAGGAAATTGTATATGCTTATAACAGTCAGATATATTCGCTTCTCAGCAGCATTTTCCTGTATGATCCCAATCTCGCGGATTTGACCATTTATGCTGAAAACCAGAAGGCGGCAGAAATTCTTAGGTTCTTTGAGCCGATATCTGCTTTAGCTCCAGGAATCAAATCCCGTCCGGAACTGATAGACGGGTTCTGGTCTGTCGGAGATGACGGGAAGTCTATGGGATTTTCCTTCTATATTGGATTCCCAAATCCTCCCATGACCGTGTTTCCGGGTATTGCACGGCTGAACTATAATAACAACATTTTCGATTCTTATGCGGCGGCGAATCCGGAGGCATCGGTATATGTCTGCCTGAACGGTAAGCTTCTGTATGAAAGCAATTCATCGGCGCAGACGGCGATGTGCCTGGAAAATTATAAAGAGCAGCTTGGTTCCGGCAGCCTGGAAAGTGCGGTACAGATTATTCCGGATAAACAAAGCCGGTGCATTTTAAGCAGCTTTGCTCTAAACAATGGTGTGTTTCAGGTGATAAAAATAACCCCGGAAGCAGGTAATATTTTTTCCTACAGGCCGTTTCTGCTGAGTTTTCTTGTATCCATTTTTATTTTGTTCTGTGCCAGTATTATCATGTTTCTTTTAATCTTCAGGCCATTTAAAAATATAGTCAGGCTTTCCGAGCATATGAACCGGCAGAATAACCATACGCTGGCTCCCTATTCAGGAAAGCTGTCAAAGGATGAGACGGGAGAACTGATTCTTTCCTTTAATAAAATGACGCAGCGGATTAATGAGTTGTCCTCCAGTCTTTTAAATAATGAAATGCAGCTGAAAAATGCCCAGATAGAAGCCCTGCAGGCCCAGCTTAACCCTCATTTTTTTTACGGCACATTAGAAAGCATACGCATGATCGCGGAAGCCAGTCATCAGGAGCTTATTTCCGATATCGCTTTTTCCTTCGGTATGCTTATGCGCTATTCCCTTTCCCGGGAATATTTGGTTCCTGTTTCCCGGGAAATTGATATGACACAGCAGTACGTTTCCATCCAGGAAAAAAGGCTGGTTAACCGTTTTTCCGTGGATTGGCAGCTCTGCGGACTGGATGACAAATGGCGCTGCCCGAAATTTGTGCTGTTCAGCATGGTGGAAAATGTATTTTCACACAACGTGAGCAAGTGCAGAGGATATATCCGTATTGTCATCAAGGTGGAGAAGGAGGGAGAGGATCTTACTTTTACGGTTTCCAACACCGGTCCGGGAGTATCCCCCCAAAGACTTAATGAACTTCATTATCTGTTGGAGCATCCAAAGGAGCGGGATACACTGAAAAGTGAAAATAATGGACGCAGTATCTTTAATATCAGCGACCGGCTGAAACTTTTTTATGGTGAGGGTTATTATTTTACGATAGAAAGCGAAGAAAATGTACTCACTACCTGCAGTGTGCGCATTCACAGGCATCTTATTAATTTTTGAGGGAGGAAAAAATGGGATTGAAAGTACTGTTGGTGGATGATGAATATATCGTACTGAAAGGGCTGGAGATTATGCTGGGGGAACAGAAGGAGGTTGCGCTTGAACTTATGACCGCCATGGACGCGGTGGATGCCATGGAAAAGATGGATTTCTGGCAGCCGGATGTAATCATTGCAGACATCAATATGCCGGAGGTGGATGGACTGACTATGCTGGAAGAGATTTACAGGGGGAATCCGGAATGTAAGTTCATTATTGTCAGCGGATATGAGGATCAGGAGTATTTGAAAAGAGCGCTGAGGCTTCATGTGGCGGATTATTTGACGAAACCGGTTGATAAGGCTTGTCTGATTCACCGGCTGAAAGAGATCGGTGAAGAGAAACAGACAAAGCAGCAGCATACACTCTTGAAAATCAGACTTTTATTGTTTTCAGGTGAACGGTTCCAGCCACGGGAATTAACAGATGATGAGATTAGGAGGCTGTTTCCGGACACTTATTTTGCACTTTGTACGGCAGGTGTTTTTTCGTCGGAAGCGGAAAAGCTGCGTTATCGTATTGCTGCCTATTTTGACAACTGCTATATGTTCTCCCAGAATAATTGGAGTGTTTTCCTTATTAATTATTCTGTCAGAATTAGTGAAGAAGAACTGCGTTCCCTTTTGGAGGAAACTTTTTCAGGCATGGCCTGTGGGATTTGTCTTTTTAACGGAGAAAACCTGGGAGCAGGAATCAGAAATATTACCCTGCCGTACCAGACCGCATTGTGTGATCTTGTTCTGTCCCTTCTTCCGGTATCGCAAAGCATGAAAGAAAGCACTGCCGAAAGAATTACCGAACGTACGCTGCAGCCGGCAGTTAAAGTACTGATGTTTGAGTATAGTATTTCAGATTATATCAATACAGCCTATGATCCCGGCCGGGATACTCCGTTTAATTTCCTTCTGGTATTTACCGAAGCACTCGCGGCTTATATTATGATTGCCGGGATCTATCTGCCGCCGGAAACGATACTTCAACTTTACCGGGCGCAGGCGGAAACCGTTCATGATAAAAAGACGCTTTCCTTATTTATGGAGAAAACGTTGAATTTTTGGTACGATTCCTTTACGCCGACCGAACAGGAGCAGTATTCTTCTAAAATTGCCATGGCCTGTGGATATATCGATCTGCATTCCGGCCAGGATATTGCATTGGAGCAGGTTGCTGCGTATATTTCCATCAATCCCAGCTATCTCAGTTATATATTTAAAAAAGAAACGGGCAGTACGTTTTTGCAGTATCTTACCAATATAAGGCTGCAGAAAGCATGCAGGCTTATGGCAGACAATCCGGAGCTGTCGCTGGATGAAGTGGCGGCGAGGACCGGTTATCATTCCGCCTCGTATTTCCATAAAATATTCCGTGGAAAATTCGGTATCAGTCCCAGGCAATGGCTGCAGAAGGAACGGAACTGTACCTGAGATCATGTACTGTGTGAATTGTTACAACTATAAAAAGCACAGCAGCTGATTGTCCGCCGCAGGGACTTGACAAAAGAAACAATCCAGCGTTTAATTAATAAGAATTACCGTTTGGGGAACAGTAAATTATTTTACAATGAGTTTTAGTAAGGAGCGGTGGCATGATGGGGAAAAAAGGAACGATTGCAGCGGCGGTTCTGTTGGTTCTGGTTTGCGTGGGAGCGGGGGCCTTGTATCTGAAATTCCGGCCTTCTGTGAATGAAGGCAGCAAAAACATTACGGTAACGGTGGTTCACGGGGACGGCAGTGAAAAGAAGTTCCGGTATACTACGGATGCGGAGTATCTGGGAGAGGTGCTGGAGGCTGAAAAGCTGGTGGAGGGTACCCAGGGGCAGTACGGGATGTTTATCACCGCTGCGGACGGAGAACAGGCGGACGATTCCAGACAGCAGTGGTGGTGTATCACCAAGGGCGGGGAAACCGTGAATACCTCCGCGGCTCAGACACCGATAGCGGACGGGGACAGCTATGAGCTGACTCTGAAGGAGGGCTATTGATGCTGCGCCTGAGGGCGAAGGAGATGGCGCTCCTGGCACTGTTGAGCGCCATTTTGCTGATCGGGCAGATTGCGCTGGGGTTTCTGCCCAATATAGAGGTGGTAACCCTGCTCCTTATGGTTTATACCATTGTATTCCGTAAAAAGGTCTTTTTCATCATATATATTTTTGTCCTGGCGGAAGGGCTGGTATACGGTTTTGGTATCTGGTGGATTAACTACCTGTATGTATGGAGCATACAGGCGGCGGTCAACCTTCTTTTCCGGAAGCAGAAGTCTGTGGTGTTCTGGAGCATACTGGCAGGCTTTTACGGCATAACCTTCGGGGCGCTCTGTTCGCTCCCCTATTTTGCCATAGGAGGCCCGTCGGCTGCGTTTGCCTACTGGGTATCCGGGCTGGCCTATGACATTCCTCATTGTATCGGAAATGTGGTTTTGTGCCTGGTTCTGTTCAGGCCTCTGGTCTATATTCTGCGGAAATGCTGCAGGGAAATCGATGTCTGTATGGAATGATTTCCCTGCAGCATTTGTGCTGCGATTCTTAGCGGAACGTTAGCACATCTGACGGGACCGTCATTTTTGCAGTAAAACAGGGGACATACGAATCTGCGAGGGGGCGTATCCTTCCAAAATGCCTGACAGCCCGTAGAAAAAGTTGTGAGATATTGCCATATCCTTCCGTGACTTTTTGTACTATAATAACAAGCCGGGTATCAGAAATCCTGTTTCTGACCCGGTTTAGCTATATCTTAAGTATTCTACATGAGGAGGAAGATAGGACATGACGGTAGCACAGATAGTAGCTGTTGTTATTTTTGTGGCAATGTTCGGATTGATTGTGTCGGAGAAAATAGAGCGTCATCTCGTTTCCCTGGGCTGCGGGTTACTGATGATCATCCTGGTTTTCGGGTTAAGCATGCACAGTATGCAGGCTATCTGGAATACGCTTGCGCTGAAGGATTTTCTGGCTGCGGGCTTCTGGTACCAGGCGGGGGAGGCTTCAGAGTCATCCTCCGGGATTAACTGGGCCACGATTTTGTTTATTGCGGGAATGATGCTGATGGTGGAAGGGATGGGACGCGCCGGGTTTTTCCGGTGGCTGTGCCTGCGGATTGCCAAAGCGGTAAAATACAGGACGATCCCGCTTTTCGTCACATTTATGGTGATGTCCAGTATTCTTGCTATGTTTATTGACAGCATTACGGTTATTCTGTTTTTGGCGGCGGCAACCGTGGAACTGGCACGGCTGCTGAAGTTCAACCCGGTTCCTATGATTATTTCGGAGATTTTCTGTGCCAACCTGGGAGGTTCAGCCACGATGTGCGGCGATCCGCCGAACATTATCGTGGGAACATCGCTGGGGTATTCCTTCGGCGATTTTATCAGGAATACGGGAATGATTGCCCTGATCGCACTGGTTTTTACCATTCTTTATTTCTATTTCTGCTTCCGGAAGGAGCTGCAGCAGAATGCAGCGGGAAGAGGGGCGGTGTCTTATCCGGATCCCAAAGACGCAATAGATAATAAAAAGGATTTTCTTATCAGCTGTATCATATTTGCCTGTGCGGTGGTTCTTTTGATCACCCATGCACAGACGGGATTGACGGTAGCCGCTATCGGAGTGTTCATCGGCGCGGTTTCCCTGGTGACGGCGGGCAGGGATGCGGTTATCCTGCTGAAAAAAGTGGATTACAAAACCCTTCTGTTCTTTATCGGCCTGTTCATCGTGGTCGGCGGATTGGAGCAGACAGGAATCCTGGAGCTGATTGCGGGCTTCATTGCCAGGATAAGCGGCAGCAACGCCATGATGATGATTGCTATTGTATTGTGGATTTCCGCCATTGCCAGCGCATTTGTGGATAATATCCCTTTTGCGGCGACGATGGTTCCGGTTATCAAAAGCCTGTCGGCGGCCCAGGGAGTGGAGCTTTCCGTGCTGGCCTGGACACTTGCCATGGGAACCGATATCGGCGGCAGCGCCACTCCTATCGGCGCTTCCGCCAATGTTGTGGGTATTTCCGTTGCGGCGAAGGAAGGGCATATGATCGGCTGGGGAAAATACTGCAAATATGCGGCTCCGGCAACGATTATGGTGGTGCTGATATCGATGGTTTGTATTTATATCCGGTATTTTTAACACCGAAGCGCCGGCGGCTTATGTCAAAAATACTTGCCATTGTGTGTAATAATGCTAAAATAAAAGTGAAGGAAGCAAATGCAGGTGATCGTTCCGAACGGTCCGGACAGTCACCAATTTCATAAGCTTGGGGGAAATGGTATGGGAAAACAGTTGATTATTTCCGTAGGACGTGAATTTGGCAGCGGCGGCCATGTGATCGCTGAGGAGCTTGCCGGGAGGTTTGACCTTCCGCTGTATGACAATAACCTGCTGGAGCATATTGCAGAAGAAAAGGAAATTTCCCATGATGGACTGAAAAAGTATGATGAGAAGCCGAAGAACAGGCTGTTTTCCAGAACAGTCCGGGGGTATTCCAATTCCATGCAGGAGAATCTTGCCAATATGCAGTTCGATTACTTGAAAAAGAAGGCGGCCGACGGGGAATCCTTTGTTGTTGTGGGGCGCTGTTCGGAAACGATTCTGAAGGGGAACGAAGGGCTGGTGACGGTATTTGTCCTGGGGGATCCGCAGGTAAAGGCGGAGCGGATCAAGACAGTGTACGGCGTATCGGAAGAAGAAGCCAGACGTATGATGAAGCGGGAGGACTGGAACAGGAAATCCTATCATAATTATTATTGTAAAGGGAAATGGGGAGATTCCAGGAATTATGATTTTTCTATCAACAGCAGCAAGCTGGGAATAGATAAGACAACGGATATGCTGGAAACCTGTATCCGGGCATGTATGGAGCAGAACGGGTAACGGCGGATAACGTATAGGGAATATAATAAGTTTCGGGAAGGCTTCTTTCCGGCAGGAACAGTAATGTATACTTCTGCCGGAAAGGGGCCTTTTATTTATTAATAAGTTCAGGAAGCTTGTTGTGATTGGATATTCTTAGAAAATTTGAAATTACATCAAAAATTAGATATTCTCTGGACAGAAGTAATATTTTAGTTTATTTTGTGTCCAGGAACATACACAGGGGGAACATAGTCATGCATATATTTAATTTTGGTAATAGCGGGTACAAAAAAAATGCGGTAATCGTTAGGTCTGACACGTCATATGGCTTACAGGAAAACGGATTGATATATGGGTTGCTTGGAATATCAGGAAGTGAAACCATAGGTATGAATGGAATGCTGGATGGCTTTGAGTATAATCGTGAGGTATACCCTGTGCAGATTACAGAGGGCAGCGGATATATAGAAGTTGATTATGATAAATATAGCCCAATTCTGAAGAGATGTATTAAGGATGGATATATACCGCTGCGTTTTTCAGTGGAACTGGAGGAACATCGATATTATACAGTAACAGTCAGGCTTCTAAATACAAGCAAAACTGAAAATACACGTGTTACACTATGTTCCGAAAAGCGTAGATTCATTTTATTTGAAAAGGAATTGTTACCCGGAGAAAGGATAGATGCAGCATTTAATGTCAATTTGGAATCGGTATTTTCACACGGAGCACTGTACCCTAATAATGTGCTTAATGTAAGCATCTGCGGAAGTCATGCAGGACTTGCAGAGATTAGAATAAAGAAGCATGATGATTTTGGAAAGACGTTATGGATACTGGGAGATTCGACGGTATGTGATTATATCTCACCTGTTCCATGTTATCCCCTGAGAAATTATGGCGGAACAGGAGCTTTTTTGTCAAAGTATATCAATCCGGAGATTGCTGTGTCAAATCAGGCAGAAGGTGGTTTATGCGCTTCAGATGAGGATCACTTTGATAACACAGTAAAGCATATGAGAAAAGGTGATTTTTTATATGTACAATATGGGATTAACGATAAACAGCAGTATAATGATATAGCCCAATATAGGGACAATCTTGAGAAATATTATACAGCAGCCCGTGAAAAAGGCGTAAAACTTATTATTGCAAGCTGCACACAGCGGCATGAGAAGAATAAAAATTGGAATTCCCAATTGGAAATGTGGCAATCTACCATGCGTGATTATGCCTGTGCGGCTTCGGAATTTGTAGAACGCAAAAGAAGAGAAGGGAAAAGAGATATTGCGTTTCTTGATGTAAATAAAGTATTTATAAACAGACTAAATATGCTAATAAGGCAGGTATTTAAAAAGCATAATGAGATAAAGCCAGATGGTCAGAAACTAATACAATACGCAGCAGATTATTATTATCGTACAGATAAGCATGCGGAGGTTGATCCGGAGCATATAAATGAAGCCGGCGCGGATAATACGGCGTTTGCCATCGTAACAGAAATGAAACATCTGAAAAACAGCTCAGAAGAGGCTCTTTTTGATGAAATTGTGGAAAATGCAAGGGATGAGTTGCCATATGTGGTTGTAGACATCGAAGGGATGCCTGCTGATTTATATTCGAATGCAGAAGTGACAGATATGGAGTATCCGGTAATAATAGAAAAAATTCTTATTAATAACGGCAGACTGGAATATGTTAAATTGAACGCTGCCGCGGAAAATTGCAGAGGATTTATACAGATATACAATGGAGATGATTTATCGACAGAATTCTATTCAACCGGTATGTCCCGTAATAAGCTGTTATTTGATGAAAACGATGATAAAAATTATTTTCCCCGCGGATGTATCTATAGAATTAATATTGTTTCAATGACTAATAAATATTTATCCTTGGAATGGAAAGATGAGTATTGGGGATAAAATGATAAGAAGGTAAAATAATATACATATTTGATAATCTATTTTATAAAGAGCTCGCTCCCCGGTTTTTATTGAAGTGCTGAAAACCAGGGATTTTTTCCCTCTAATTTATTAGTTCCTATAAAATATAAAAACAGGGCGAATTGCCTTAAAACTGATATAAAACAAACAAATATTTATAATAATTCAAAAAAATAGGGATTAAAATTTTGGGAATAAAGTAAAAATGCTGGAATTTTTAAGCTATTTTAATATTTTTTGGTTGAAGACAACAATTACAAATGATATGGTTGCCTCAGAAAAACGAAGGAGGCCATGGAAGTGAAATCGAAACAAAATAATAAGAAAGTAGTTCCGGCTGCCGGCAAAAGGCTTACCCTGATGCAGGAAATCAGAAAGAAGTGGTTTTTTTATCTGATTGCCATACCCGGTGTCATCTGTCTGATAATGTTCTGCTATCTGCCGATGGCCGGTCTGTACGTGGTATTTGAACGTTATACCTATCAGGGCGGATTGTTCGGAAGCGAATTTGTGGGGTTGCAGAATTTCAAATTCTTTTTTATGAATCTGAATAATGCTATCCGTGCTACCAGGAATACGCTGGTTATCAACGGTTTCAGCATTGGTCTGGGTGTTGTGGTAAATGTAGGACTTGCAGTTCTTCTTAATGAAATCAACGGTAAGAGGTACCGGAAAGTTACGCAGTCGGTTATGCTGTTTCCTTATTTTATCTCCTGGATAGTGGTTGGTATGGTAGCGCTGGCGCTGTTTGATGAAAATACGGGAATTATCAATTCGGCAATTACGGCTTTGGGAGGAACACCGGTGGAATGGTACTCCAATGCAGATTACTGGTGGCCGATAATGATAATTACCACTATATGGAAGAATGCGGGATATGGTTCTATTATTTATTTCTGTGCATTGACCGGATTTGATCAGAGTCTGTATGAAGCGGCAGAGATTGACGGGGCAGGCAGGTGGCAGAGGATTTGGCGGATAACGCTTCCGCTGCTGAAACCAACAATAATTATCATGTTCTTACTGAATATCGGCGGAATCCTGGCGGGAGGAGTGGATCAGATTATGGGTATGACAAGCCTGAATCCGCTGCTGCTGGAAAAGACGGATACAATCGCCACCTTTGTGTACCGATCGGCTATTGTAAACGGGCAGTTTGAATCCGCTTCCGCAATTACGCTGTATCAATCTATTTTCGGTTTCTTTCTGGTACTGGGATCAAATTTACTGGTGAAGAAGTTTGATCCGGATTATGCATTATTCTGATGAGAAAGGAGAGCTTAATATGAAGAAACAACAGGAAATCCAATCACGTAAAAGCAAAGAAAGTGTTCTGTGTTATATGATTGTAGGAATCATGGCGGTAAGCTGCTTCCTTCCTCTATGGATAGCATTCGTGGCTTCTATATCGGAGGAATCGGCAATAGTTAATTCCGGTTTTTCCCTTTTACCAAGAAAGCCTACGTTGGATACATATAAGTTTATTATTGAAAATAAAGGAACGATGTTATTCCGGGCGTATGGGATATCGTTTCTGACTGTGATTATAGGTACGGTTTATTCTGTGGCGGTTATGACTTTATTCGCCTATGCTACAGCGCAGAAAAAGGAAAACTTCCGGTTTTCCAATATACTGTCTTTTTTTGCCTGGTTTACAATGATTTTCAGTGGAGGGCTGTTACCCTGGTACATACTTTGTACAAAATATTATGGACTCCAGAATAATATATGGGCGCTGATCCTGCCTTATGGGATGAATGTGTTTTATATGTTTGTGCTGAAAAATAATTTTAAAGCGGTTCCGGAGGAATTGGTGGAAGCGGCCAGGATCGATGGCGCAACGGATGCAAGGGTATTCTTTTCGGTATCACTGCCTTTGGCCAAGGTGGGCCTGGTGAGCGTGATTTTATTTATGGCGCTGCAGTATTGGAACGATTTTTACTTATCACTTTATCTGGTTACTAAAACAGATTTGTATACCCTTCAGAAACTTCTTTATAATATGATGGCAAATATTTCAGCATTGCTTACGAATTCTTCTTTACAGTCAGCAAAAGAGCATATTGTTTTACCTTCAAATACAGCAAGAATGGCGATGACGGTATTTACCGTGCTTCCGGTATTAGTATTTTATCCTTTTGCGCAGAAGTACTTCGTAAAGGGGATAACCGTGGGGGCTGTCAAAGGTTAAGCATGATATCATAGTTGATGAAAGTGCATCAATTGGATATAGTAAAAATAAGGAGCGGTTTATAGAAACCGCGGAAAGAGAGGAAAAGGATGAGAAAGAGGTTATTGGCACTGGCATTGGGGCTGGTTTTGGCCGCTTCTGCGCTGGCTGGCTGTGGCTCTAAGGGAACCGGGGAATCAGCTCCGGCAGCAAATGAAGAAAGTCCTGCAGTGGAATCGGGGGCAGCGGAAAGCGCTGCGGCGGAAGGTACGCAGGCAGGAGGGGCGGTTTCAGATCAGGAACTGGTGGAACTGCGGCTGATTTTTTACGGAGATATGTCTTCCCGTCGTGAGGAGTTCTTTAAAAATGAATTCCATGACGCTGTTCTTGAGGATTTGAACATTGATCTGACCGTTGAATATCTGCCATGGGGATCCGATACCAATGTATCTACCATGCTGGCAAGCGGTGAAAGATTCGCTGTAGAATATATTGTATCTAATTATGACTGGCATACAAAAGGATATCTGGCAGAAATCGACGAATCGTTGCTGGAAACCCATCTGCCGGATTTGATTGCAACCCGCGGGGAAAACAATGGATTTGAGTGTACCAAATATAATGGCAAGATTTATGCGGTTCCCTTCGGTAATAAACCTTATGCAGGATCCATGCAGTACTTTGATATGAGGGGAGATGTTCTGGAGGAACTGGGATACAGCCCGGAGGATGTTAATACGCTGGAAAAGCTGGAAGAGGTAATGGCGGCATGCAAGGAAAAATATCCGGATATGCGTAGTGTAATGAATATTGACTTCCTTCCTTATGCCCTGTGGTCTTATTGCGGAGACGGAACAAGGTCCGTAAATGAAGCGAATGATTTTGTATATATAAATGAGGAAGAAGAGGGAGATGCTGTTTACAGTTATTTTGAATCGGAAGCCTTTAAGAAACATTGTGAGATTACCAGCAGGTGGGTAGATCTGGGATATATTAACAAGGATCTGATAACAAATCCTTCCCAAAGTGAGGCTGATTGGAACGCTGCCAACTGTTTTGCAAGAAACGGTATGCCCGGGTCCCTTATATCCAGCAGCTTAAAGACGGCAGATCCCGATGCTTACGAAACTATGGTAAAAGTAGGGGACCAGCTTAAAATAAAGAATAAGGATTATGACTGGGGAATTGCAATCTCTGCAGCTGATCAGGAAAATGTATCCCGCTGGCTGGATTTGTTCAACTGGATGTATAAGGATCAGGATCACTTTAACTTTTGTGTATATGGCGTAGAAGGAAAAGATTATGAACTGAATGAAGATGGTTCTATTACAAAGCTGGTATCTGATTCATTTATTGACAGCTGGTTTATGGAAGCAATCCCTTATAATATATATGATTCTTCCATTCCGCAGGAAACAATTGAGGAATACGAACATTTTGATGATGATGCAGTATTTTCAAAGCTTACCGGATTCTCCTTCGATACCAAGCCTGTTGCTACCGAGGTGGCGATGCTCACATCTATTTATGATGAAAAGCTCAAACCCATGCTTTGGGGATTCCTCGATTATGAGGAGAACATCGACAGCGTACTTGCAGAGCTAAAAGCGGCGGGTCTGGATACCTATGTTGCAGAATATCAGAAACAGTTCTCTGAATTCTATGCACAGCAGAACCAGTAACCAACTTTTATGGTAATTGAAAGGGCGCCCGTATACTGCGGGCGCCTTTTTAGCTATAAAATCAAAGGATACGTACTCTTAAGGAATGGAAAGGGAAAACATGAATCAGGTAACGGATAATAATTTTAATAACCCGTTTTCGGGCCGTAAATCGGAACAGGTGGCTTATTTTATGCCATATAAAGGACATATACATAATCCGGGAATGGGTATCATAACTATGGCAGTTAGTGACCATATGACAACCGGATATACACCGCAGGAAAGAGCAGTAGGTGATAGGAAAAAGCCGTTTTCCCTTACTGAAAAGATGTTGGATGAGGTAACGGCATTACCCTATATTGATAATATATATATTCGTGTGGGTTGGAACGATGTACAGAAGGAGAAGGGAAGGCTGGAGCTTATCCCCGAATTTGAGATGGCTGTAGAGGCGGCACAGAAAGCAGGAATCAGTTGGGGATTTCGTATTATGCAGGCTTCTCCGAGTAATCCTGCCGAGCATCTTATACCGGAATTCCTGGCGGATAAGCTGCCTATGTATCCGTATTATGACGGCGATTTTTATGGGCCGTCACCTAAAAAGCTTCCTCTTTATACGAAAGAATATTTGAAATACTGGGAAGAGATGCTTGTTTTACTGGGAGAAAAATACGATAAGACAACGGAACTGGAATATGCGGATGTTTCCGGTTTCGGCCTGTGGGGAGAGGGCCATCATGGATGTCATGTTAAACCAAACGGGCCTGTTGTGGATTTGGAACTGGATTCCAGAGAAAGAACGGAGGAAATAGTGGAAAATCTGATTCACAGTCATCAGAATGCATTTCCTGCCACTCCAATGGTGCTTAATCTGGTACTCAGTGAGTACCGGGCGGCGCAGCAGGCCATTCAGGAGGGATGCTGGGTCAGGAGAGACAGTTATCATCACTGGTTCCAGGCGGATCACGCGCAGTATGGTTTGATGAAGCGATCGGATGCAGCTATGATTTTTGAAACGGTTATGCCGGGTATTTCCATGGAGGATAACGAAGATCCTGCTTTTCGTTACAGTTATTTGGAAATGCCTGATCGAATGTGCGATTATGGGGCGGCTTATGGAATTGTAGGGTTCAATCCTCTCGATACTCTTCATGCAGACCATATGGTACCTCAGTTGTTTGATGCGTTTAAGAACCGGATTGGCTATCGGCTGCGCCCATCTATCTGTTGGAAGGTACTACAGGAGGACGGAAGCCAAAGCCTTGTATTGGGAATGGTAAATGATGGTGTTGCCAATCCCCCCGGCACTGTTATTTTTAAGGCTGAAAGTAAGGGGGAATTTACTTCTGTGTCAGTAGAACCAGGTATACTTGGAGGCAGAATGGCATTGGTAGAACTGCCTCTTCCTAAAAATTGCGGAGATAAAATAGTATTGTCTATGGATCTCGTTATTGGACAGAAGAGAAGGCCGGCGAGATTTGCTGCGCAGGTACGCAGCGGGCAGGCACCTTATGAACTGACTATCTGTCTGAAGCATTAAACGGAGGGCTGTGTTTTACAGACGGAAAGCATTCTGTTACAATAATGAAAGATTATTTAGAGGGGGAAGTGAGTATGAAATGGCTCCGGGCAAAGACGAAATCTTTATTTTCAAAAACTTTATTGGGAATGCTTTCCGTATCACTTACGGTATTGATCATTGTGGCAGCTATTCTGTTTGCCTGGTTCCGTTCCCAGATGGTAAAAGGATATTATGAGCTTACCCGTGCTGCCATGGGAAATACGGATGCGGTATTCAGCCGTAGTATTACCGACGCAAAAAATATGATTACGGAATGGTATGCGTCTTCCGACGGCGTCAGCCTGCGTCTGGAGGAAGATACGGAATTTACCAACCATATATCTTTTATCAATAAAATGTTGAGTATGCTTAACAGCAATGCCTATCTCCAGTCGGCCTGTTTTATCAATTATCAAAGGCAAATGGCATTGAATGTAGGTTCCAGCGTTTCCTATCCGGAGAATCTGGATCGCATCCTTATAGAAAAAATGTCTGAAAAAAACGGAAGAAACCAGGCATTCATATGGAATGTAAAAAGCCGTCGCTCCAATCAGGAAGTGATTCCGCTTCTTACAATACCCATGGCGGAAACCGCTATGAATGATAGTAATTTTTATGGGATGGCGGTGATAAATATTGATTTGAGGCAGATGAATAAGAATCTGTTTTCTAACCAAAAGGAAGAGCAGTTCCGTATGATTATATTGGACAAAACCGGAATGGTAGTAGCCAACAGCAATTTGGAGCACCTGGGTGAGGACTGGTCCGGCAAGGAGTGGGTGCAGCGCGTGCTGGCGGATGAAAACCAGTTCGAAATGAAGGAGGACGGAAAACGCTGGGAATACCTCTCCTTCCGCACAAGACAGGATGGTTTTTATATTGTGGCCCAGACGGATTATGTGACACAGATTGTTAATATTAACTATGTTTTCTACATTGTATTTGCCGTGATTATCACTGCGGCCGCAGCGATAATAGTCATGATGCTGATTGTTTCCCGCAGGATTTTCCGCCCTTTTACCACCATGGTCGGCAACCTGAAGCAGTCGCAGATTGCGGAAGAGATGGAGCCGGAGAGTGACGAGGTCGCCTTCCTGGAACATTTTTACCAGGGGATCTCCACGCATATCGAAACCCTGAATGAAAAAAAAGAAAATGACTTCATAGTCAAAAACCTCCTTCTGGGCAACCAGAGAAAGGAGATCCAGCTTCTGATGCAGCAGAAGGGGATTATTTCAGGCAGCAATCCCTACTATATGATTGTCGTTTTTGTGGAAAATAAGGAGCGGGCGGACAGTCTGAGCATGCAGGAATACGATATGCTCAGGAGTATGGTGAGCGGCGTGTTCTCCTCTGCCCTGGAGCAGTACGGACACGGCACATATTTCGAGGTGGGGCTTAGAAGGATGCTGTTTATGGTATCCAGGGAAACGGAAGAGGAGCAGCAGGAGCAGTGGATGCTGGATGCAGTGGAAAAAGCGAAAAATTCCGTGCAAAGACTGTCCCAGGTAAGGGCCTCCGCCATGATATCCCCCTGCCTGCGGGACGGCGGAAGTGAATGCGTCCGCTGGTTTGTGCTGATGAATGACTGTCTCAAGACAAGGCAGCTGCTTGGCTGCGAGGAAACGGTTATCCTGGACGGCTGTACGGAACCTGTTCCGGAAGCAGGAACCGAAGCGATTATCAACTGTCTGAAGCGCAGGGATAAAGCGGGGTATATGGAAGCCGTCGTACAAATGCTTAACGCGTGTGGGAAGATGCCTTACGGACAGTTTGCCGTCCGGCTGGAGGCCGTGGCGGGGGCTATTCTGAAGGCGGGGAAAATGGCAAGAAATACGGATCCGGGGGAAGAGGGAAAGCTTTCCCTCAAGGATCGGATCGCCTCCCTTACCGGCAAGGAAGAACTGCTCTTATGGCTGGAATCTCTGTATGATGAAGCCGCCATACAAATCAGCAAAATCAGCAACCATTCCACAGCGGCTATGATGGAGGAAGCCGTTGATTATATCCGGAACAATTATGACGACAGCAACCTGAACGTGAATCTGCTTGCAGACAAGCTGAATATCAGCGCCGCATATTTTGGAAAGCTGTTCACGGAATTCACCGGTTCCCGGACGCTGGATTATATTTTGAAGGTCCGGATGGAAAAGGCCAGGGATCTGCTTTTGTCGGAGCCTGATAAAGATATTGCACAGATTGCAGATGCGGTGGGATATAATAACAGCACATATTTTACAACGGCATATAAAAAATTCTACGGGGTGACCCCTTCCCGGTTCCGGGATTACCATGCAGTGTCGGGTATGACGGAGGCACGGGAAGAAACACCGGCGGGCGGGAATGACCGGTTGTGAGATCGTGGAAAAGAGGGATAAATCATGAAAATTTTTCATTGCAGAGTAAATCATTATAAGGATCCGCTGGGATGTTACCTGGGGAATCCGGTTATGTTTTCGTGGATCATACAGGGAAAACACAGCGATGAATACCGGATTGAGGTATTTCAGGGAGAGGAAAAAATAGCGGATACACAATGGGCACAGCTGAATCCGCTTGCGGCTGAAGTGGAAATAAAACTGGAAGCCAGGACAAAATACCGCTGGATCGTCAGTGCAAAAGATGAGAGTGGTAACGTGGTACACAGCGGCGGGCATTTTTTTGAAACGGGCAAATGCCAGGAGGCATGGACCGCAGATTGGATCACCTGTAAAAAGGATGGGGACAGACTTCCCATATTTAAGAAGCATTTTAAAGCAAAAAAGAAAAAAGTGGTGTCCGGAAGATTATACATATGCGGATTGGGCCTTTATGAAGTATCTGTAAATGGACAGAAAATCGGTAAGGATTATCTGGCGCCCGGCTGCTTTTTGTATGATCAGTACCTGCAGACAAGAACCTATGACATTACCTATGCTTTAGAGGAAGAGAATGAAATAGGAATCCTGCTCGGTGACGGCTGGTATCGGGGAAGATATGGCTTTCATTATGATGCCGCTAAAAAGCCAAGGCCGTATCTGCTTCTTGCACAGATATATCTTATTTATGAGGATGGAACAGAAGAATGCATCTGTACGGATGATTCCTGGATTGTGGATCGAAGCAATATTTTATTTTCCGGTATTTATGATGGGGAGATTGTGGATGACACGCTGGAAGATACGGTGCCGGAAAGTGCCGTAAAGGCCGCTATAGATGGGGTGGAGCTGGTGGATTGCCTGGGACCGGCTGTTATGGAGCATGAAAGATTCCGGCCGAAGCTGATCATGACGCCAAAAGGAGAACGTGTTTTCGATATCGGGCAAAATCTGGCGGGTATTTTTGAACTGCATGTGACCGAAAAAAGAGGAACGAAAATACATCTTCAATTTGGGGAAGTATTGCAGGATGGCTGCTTTTACCGCGGGAACCTGCGCAATGCAAAAGCAGAGTATTGGTACACGGCAAGCGGCAGAGAGGAGTGGATAAAACCACATTTTACGTACTATGGCTATCGCTATGTTAAGGTAGAAGGAATAGAAAATCCCTGTGCCGACGATTTTACGGGCATTGCAGTTTATTCAGACATCCCCATGAGAGGAACGCTTGAAACAGGAAATGAAAAAGTAAACCGGCTGCTTTCCAATGTCCGTTGGGGAATGAAAAGTAATTTTGTAGATATTCCCACGGACTGCCCCCAGCGGGATGAACGGATGGGATGGACCGGAGATGCGCAGATTTTCAGTGAAACGGCCTGCTATCTGTCGGATCCCTTTGCATTCTATCGGAAATATTTATATGATATGGCAAAAGAGCAGAAAATGCGGGATGGGGCGGTTCCGGTGGTCGTACCCTCCTTCGGTATGAATCAATGTACTTCCGTATGGGGGGATGCTGTTTGCCTGATTCCCTGGAACCTTTATGTTTTCAGCGGGGATACGTCCATATTAAAGGAGTATTATGAAAGTATGGTTTCCTGGCTGGCGTATGTTACTAAAACGGATGGTAACAATCATGGCTGGAGAACCTGCTTTCATTATGGGGACTGGCTTGCACTGGATTCTCCGTATGAGGGGGAAGCGCAGACCAAAGGCGGTACGGATGAAGGATTTATTGCAGATGTCTATTATAGGAAAAGTGCAATTATCGCAGCAAAAACGGCAAGGATCCTGAATAAGCCGGAAGAAGCGGCGTATTTTGAAAAATTGGCTGATGCTGTTTTAGAGGGAATACGGGAGGAATATTTTACCAAAACGGGAAGATGTGCCATTCCAACACAGACGGCAGCACTGCTCACTTTGGAGGAAGGATTATCGGATCCCAAAAGGGCAAGAGACATGTTAAAAACGCTGTTGGAAAACAAGGGGAATAAACTCACAACCGGGTTTGTGGGGACTCCTATTTTATGCAGGGTCCTGACGGCGGAAAAGATGGAAAAGGAAGCTTTCCGCTTATTGTTATCGGAGGAATATCCCGGTTGGTTATATGAGATAAACCGGGGAGCCACCACGATCTGGGAACGTTGGAATTCCCTGGATGAGTCAGGACATATCTCCTCGGTGGGGATGAACAGTTTAAATCACTATTCCTACGGCGCAATCGCAAGCTGGCTTTGGAGTGATGTGGCCGGAATTTCCCCCATGGAAACTGGTCCGGGTTTTAAAGAAGTGAGGATAAAGCCGCATGTCAATTGGAACTTACAGTACCTTAACGCTGTATTCATGTCCCCGGCAGGCAGTTATGAAATCCAATGGAAAATCGTGGACAAAAATAAGGTGACGATAAAGTTTTCCGTTCCGGACGGATGCAGGGCGTATGTGACATTGCCGGCATCGGAGAGAGAAACGTTTGAAGCGGAAGCGGGTGTGTATGAATATACTTACGAAACAAGCGAATGCTTGTATACCAATTATTCTTTGGAGGACGAATTAAAGCTGTTGGCGGCGGTTCCCCGGATACGGGATATCTTACGGGAATACTTAGCCGATTTGGATAATCTCGCGGGCTACACGAATGATTATCCGCTTCGGGAGACATTGACGAATCTGGGGTATCCGGAGGAATTTCAAAAGGAGCTGGATGCCCGGATACAGGCGGTGATCCTGTAAAAACAAATAGTGATTCGACGGCTCCGTCAAAGGAATTTGCCGCCTCTGTTGTGTTTCCAATGCGGCGGGGCGGTATTTTCCTGCCTGAAACAGAAAGGAAAGTAACGGTCGGATTTGCCCGGGCCGTTCTTACGAAAATAATAACGCTTTGGGATGATAAAGTTGGAATCGAGTGTTATAATGATAACAAATATCAGTTCCAAGGAGTGGGAATATGAATAAAATAAGGTTACCGGGTATCCTCCTGTTATGTTTCTGTTCCTTCCTGCTGGGCGGATGTACCCAAAAGGGCGGCGATGTCTCAGGAACGGCCGCGGCCGCTGCCGGGCCGCAGTATGAATGGGGAACCGTATCCGGCCGCACGCTGACGGTTTGGGGGCGGGAGACGGATTTGAACCGTATTTACATGAAACGGGCGTTCCAAAGATATGAGGAGCTGACAGGCAACCGGGTCCAGGTGGTAGCCATGGAGCCGGGAGAGCTGGAGGAAAAAGGCGCGCAGGCCCTGAAAAGCGGGGAAGGGGCGCCGGATCTTCTCCTGAGCTTTGGCGGCGTTAATATGGAAGTCTTTTCTCCCGATGAAAGTTTTTATGATTTCAGCGATGCGGCCTGGGTGGATGATCTTACCGACACATCCATCAACCAGACAATTTATAACGGCAAGGTGATGGGGCTGCCCCACTGGGAGGCCTCTGTTTCAGGCACTATTTACAATAAGGAAATCTTTGAAAAACTCCATATAGATCCGCCACGGACGCAGGAGGAATTTATGGAAGCCTGCAGGATACTTCTGGAAAACAAGGTTACGCCGCTGTATCTGCCTTGTGCGGAGGATACCATGCTTCTTTACCAGTTCCCGCTGGATTGCCTGGTGGAGGATGCGCAGGTGCTTCAGGAGCTGAACGGAGGCCGGATCGGTTACCGTGATCTGCCTCAGATGGAGGTTATCGTGGAATGGTACCGCACCATGGCGGAAAACGGGTATCTGGGCAGTGACTATATGCAGAATGACTGGAACGGGATGAATTCCGCTATGGACAGCGGGGAATATGCCATGATGCTTTGCTGGGATACCTGGCTCTATACGGATTTTGAAGGCGATGCGTCCCGGTTCGGGCTGATGCCTGCATTTGTGGGGCTTCCGGAAAAGGGGACTTTTGAGGGGCCTAATCTGGCGCTGCTTCTGGTGAACCGGAATGGGGAGCAGGTGGATGCGGCGCTGGATTTGGTTACCTTTATGGCGGATCCCTATAATTACAATGCGGCGTTTGAGGGGATTTATACAGCACCGGTTTTCAAAGGGCAGCAGGCCAGCATTTCCACGCCGCAGTATGCGGAAAATGCCGGATGGATAGAAGAAGTATACCATGACTCCGTGGCCTGGCTGCGGATCCGGGGATTTTCCCAGTCAGATGCCTCCTGCATTCTGGATTATATGCAGGCCGGCGGGGACTATACCGTACAGCAGTGCCTGACGGATATGGACAGGCTGCGCAGGGAACGGGCGGATACTATGGGCGTGAAGTGAGAGAACGGGAGCTGGCAGGTATGAAAAAGATCATGCAAAACCAAAAAGAGATGTGCAGGGCCGCCGCTGTTTTCATCGGTTCGGTCCTCTTGTTCGGCGTGCTTCTGTATCTGTATATCCTTCAGTTTGAGAGCACTCTTCTGGAGGAAAACCAATCGCGCCTTTCCGACGCTTCCGGTCATATAGTGAACTTTATGACCAGCATGGTGGAAGAACAGAAGAAGGAGCTGATCATTATTGCTTCCTCGGTGGGGCTGTTTCCTGACAGGGAGGAACAGACGGCTTATCTGGAGGAAATGGCCCGGGAACTGGATTTTGAGTATATCGGGATTGCGGGGGCAGACGGCCTCCTTTTTACCACGGCTTTCCCGGAGCCTAAGGATATTTCCGGGGAAGTATATTTTCAGGCGGCTATGGATAACCGGATATATATCAGTGACATCACCCGTCAGATTTTTAATGACAGGGCGGTGGGAGGAATTCTGCTGGCCGTTCCTGTGCCGGACGGGTCCGGGCAGGCGCTTGTGGCGATGCTGAGTACAGTGGAGCTGGGAAAGAACCTCCAGGCGGACAGCTTCGGGGGTGAGGGGTATTCCTACATTATTGATAAAGAAGGAGCTTTGGTGCTTCATGCCAAAAGCATGAACTTCAACAATTTCTACCAGTATATGCAGAATGTGGAATTCGACCAGGGTTTTACCCTGGAGGGGCTGCGTGCCGATATCGACAGGCAGACAGAAGGGATGGTTTCCTATTCTGAGCTGGGAGTGGAGAAATACGCCTATTACTGCCCGCTGGGACTGAATAACTGGACGGTGGTCAGTACGGTTCCCCGGGACGTGGTTACGGAACGGACGGCGGTGCTGTCACGGAATATGGTTATCCTTTGTGCAGCGGCTCTTCTTGTGTTTCTCGTCCTTCTTTCTTCTATCTGTATTCTGTATCTGCGTCTGGAAAGCAGACGCAGGGCCAATAAGGCCAAATCCGCTTTCCTTGCCAATATGAGCCATGATATGCGCACCCCCATGAATGCGATTATCGGAATGGCAGGAATTGCGGGGAGCCATGCCGGGGATCCGGCGGCCGTGCAGGATTGCTGCCGTAAGATTATCTCATCGGGCAGACATCTTCTGGGGCTGATCAGTGATGTGCTGGATATGTCTAAAATAGAAAGCGGAAGGCTTACCCTTTCCCGCAGGCCCATGTCGCTGGCGGAAGTGATGGAAAACACCGTCACGCTTGTATATCCCTATATGCAGGAAAAACATCACCGGTTTGCCGTCCGTATCCATAAATTGGATCATGAATATTTTCTGGGTGACAGTCTCCGGTTAAGCCAGATCTTTGTCAATATCCTGACCAATGGGGCAAAATTCACACCGGAGGGCGGAGAGATCACGGCGGAGGCGGAGGAACTGCCGCCGCAGAAAGAAGGGACCGCCAGGCTGTCCTTCACTTTTTCCGATAACGGAATCGGTATGAAGCCTGAGTTCCTGAAGCATATTTTTGATGCGTTTTCCCGGGAACAGGACAGTAAAGTGGATACGATCGAAGGAAGCGGCCTGGGGATGGCAATCACCAAACGGATTGTGGATGAAATGGGAGGAGAAATCCATGTGGACAGCCAGGAAGGAAAAGGGACTGTTTTTACCGTGACCCTTTCCCTGGAACCGGATCCGGAAGCCCCGGAGAAGCCGGTTCTGCCCGGATGGCGTGTGTTGGTCGTGGATGGGGATGAAAAGCAGGGAAGGGAACTTGTGCGGATGCTGGGGGAAATGGGAGCGGCTGCCGATCTGGCTGACGGAGGTCCCGGAGCCGCTGCGCTGTTGGAACAGGCCGGTGCAGCGGGGGAAGGCTATCAGGCGGTGCTGCTGGATCAGGGTGTGTATGAGGCCGGAGAGACAGCAGCCATCGCCGGGGCGGGCGGAAAACCTCTCATCCTGTATGCGTATGGGTGGGAGGATATCCGTTCCCTGGCGGAGGCCGCCGGAGTCAGGGGCTTTCTGCAGAAGCCCGTGTTTTCCGCCGCGCTTGCCTCCTGTCTGCTGGGGCTTGCCGGCAGTGAAACGCAGGAAGGGGACCGTATGCAGGAAGGAGACGGCGTACGCCGGGATGATTTTGCGGGTAAGACTATCCTGGTGGTGGAGGACAACGAAATTAATCGGGAAATCGCCCAGCTGACCCTTGCGGAAACAGGAGCCTGTGTGTGCAGCGCGAGGGACGGACAAGAGGGGGTGGAGCTGTTCGGTTCTTCGCCGGAAGGCCGGTTTGATATGATCCTAATGGATATCCAGATGCCGCATATGGACGGTTATGAGGCCACGCGCCGGATACGGAAAATGAACCGGACGGATTCCCGCTTACCTATTCTGGCTATCAGTGCCAACGCGTTCCCGGAGGACATGGCCGCCGCCGGGAAGGCAGGAATGGACGGCTATCTGACCAAACCAATTGATGTGGAGAACTGGATGAAGGAAATCAGAAAATATCTCGGCCCAAAGCAGCCGCCGGAGGACGGTTACTGTGCGGATATATAGAATCCATCCTTTCCCCGCTCCTTGACTCTGTACAGAGCGCTGTCGGCGCGGCGGAACAGATCATAAAAATGAGTGCCGTCCCCGGGATAACAGGAGAGTCCTATACTGATACATGGATGGCAGATTCCTCCGTCCACGGCAATCGCTTCATGCAGAACCTCCAGTATAGTCTGCGCCTTTTCCTCCAGCAGCTGCGTGTCACCGGAAAAGGGAAGGAAAGCCATAAATTCATCACCGCCCACACGTCCCACGATATCGGTATTTCCGAACAGGCAGCGGAGACGGGCGGCTATGACGCGCAGGATCTCATCACCGTTAAAGTGCCCGTAAGTATCGTTGATGCTTTTAAAATTATCGATATCCATCATAAGAAGGGCGTAATGGTCTTTTTTCATAGAGGCGTGTGACAGGATTGAACGGATGCGTTCCTCGGTAGTTCCCTTATTGAGCAGGCCGGTGGTGCTGTCATGCTGGGACTGCTCCAGGAGACGGATCCGTTCCCTGCGCTGCGTATCAATGTCGGTAATCCGCCCGATGACCGTTATCGGCGTGTCACGGAATTTTTCCGGCAGGCTGAAAGCCGCTGAATACCAGCGGTAGCTGCCGTCAGGCTGGCGGAAACGCATTTCCACAGGCCGGGGCCGTTTCCCTCCCCGGGCTTCTTCCACTGCCTCCCGGAAAGAGGCAAGCTCGTCCGTATGGACGAAACGGAATACCTCATCCAGGGATAGTTCATTAGCCGCTTCAAACTGTTCTCCGAAATTTTCCGAAAACATAACCATCCGGCTGGGAAAATCTATTTCAAATAAATATTCCCCCCATTGTGCGGTAACCATCTGGTATCGGTTTACAATATTCAATCCGCGGCTGTTCTGCCCAAGCTCCCCGTCAATATCCGTTATCTGTATTACGCCGGAGCAAGCCCGCTGGATGCCGTCGGCATCAGGGGCACAGAGACGGGATATGGTTTCCACCCAAAGCAGGCGTCCGTCTCTGCACAGACTGCGGTAGCGCATATGGACTACATCGCTCAGCTTCAGCTGTTCCAGGATATCGTTGCTGACTACTTTACGATCCTCCTCATATATGAGATTAATGTATTTATCATCAAACAGCCGGCTGATATCTTCACGGCTGTAGCCCAGAAGCTCCAGAAATCCCGGGGATATGTAATCGATGGTAAAATCCGGGTCAAAGCGTACACATTTGATTCCCACCGGAAGATGATCCAGGAGTTTTTTATACAAAGCATGTTCTTCGGCCAGGGCCAGTTCTTTCTTTTTCAGCCGGTCGTTATTAACGATTACCACCACAAGGCTTGAGGCACCGTGCCGTCCTCTTACCACGTTGCCGGTGCCCAGAATCCAGATAGGAGAGCCGTCCTTGCGCACGACGCGGAATTCAATGGTTATCGTGTCCCCCTGTCCGAGCTGCCGGCGGATTTCCTCGTTTACATACCGCATGTCATCGGGATGGACAAAACCCAGCGCGTGGTTTTTGAAATTATGCTCCATTTCAGCGGCCGTATAGCCCAGCATTCGGCGGTAGCCTTCATTACAGGTCAGGAAAGTGAATTCGTTGTCCATGCCGACCTGAAAAACCCCGGCATGGGCGTTGTCAACCAGTGCGTCGATACTCAGCGGCTGTGCCGGGCGGAAGGCGGAGTATACCATGCTCTGGGTATATTCGGAAGGAACCTGTCCGTCTGCTTCCGAAGAAGGGGAGGTGCCGTCAAAATATGCCGCGGCAAAGGCATCTGCGGTCAGAGGCCGGTTATAGTAATACCCCTGAAGCAGATCCGGGCCCAGCTGACGGACAACGGATTCCAGTTCCTGGCTCTCGATACCTTCCACACAGACCTTCATACAGATGCTGTGGCACAGATCCACCAGAACGGATATCAGCTTCTGATCAATGACGTCATAAGTGATGCGGTCAAGGAAGGAACGGTCGATTTTAAGCTCATCGGCACTGAGCACCCGGAACACATCCAAAGAGGCATAACCGGTCCCGAAATCATCCAGGGCGATATTGACGCCCTGGCTTCGCAGAAAATCAAAGGTACTTCGCACGAGCTGTGTTTTTTTGATTTTGCCGCTTTCGGTAAGCTCCAGGGTGATATTACAGGGATTAAGCCCATATTTGGCCAGTGTATCTATAACAAAGAATTTAAAGCCCGGTTCTTCAAACTGGACACTTGCCACATTAATATTCATCTGGAAATCAGGCATGAAGGAAATCCAGCGGGCGCATTGCTGCACTGCCTGTTCAAGGACCCAGCGTCCCACCTCGAGTATCAGCCCGCTCTCTTCCAGAACGGGAATAAAACGGCAGGGGCCTTCGCAGGGCGGAAAAGCAGGATCGTCCCAGCGCAGCAGGGCCTCCGCACCGCTGATCCGGCCGCAGTCCGCGTGGACAATAGGCTGGTAGTGCAGGGAGAAACCCCGGAAGCCTGTGATGACGGACTGGCGCAGATTAGTCCGCAAAAGCATACGGGCATGATCCTCATCCACCAGTTTCCCCGTATAACGGGCAAGCTGATCCTTTCCGTTCTGTTTGGCGGCGTAAAGGGCCACACGGGAGTTGCGGTACAGGATTTCATGCTCCCGCCCATCCTCCGGATAGAGGCAGAGACCTGCGGAAATCGAGATGGAAACGCGGATTTCATCGATTTGGACAGGACGCCTTATCCGGTGCTGCAGCCGGCTGAACCAGTCCTGTACGCTCTCCGGCTCCATACCTGAAAAAAGAATTCCGAAGCCGTCTCCGTCCAGACGGAACATCATGGCACAGCGGGGCAGGCTGGATAAAATAAAGTCCGCATAATACGCCAGAACCTTATCGCCGAAGGAATAGGAGTAAAAATCATTGATGTTCTTGAATTCGTCAATCCCTATCATGAGAACAGCGCACGGCTCGTTTTTCCCGGCTATATCTTTGAGGGCGCTGCGGAAATCATTGTTGCCGGGCAGACCCGTTACCGGATCGGTGGTTTCATTCCTTTTCAGAAAGCTGATAAGGCCGGAAATAAGTCTGGCAGGCTTCCTTTCCGGATCCGTGTCCGCCCAGGCTTCGAACCGGCACAGGAAATAGACACCCGAATTTTCCCTGAAACGGTAATCCCCGCTTATCCGATCCTGTTTTCCGGCGGCAAGCTCCAGATACTTAGAGGAAAAAGCGGCATAGTCCCCGGTGTGAAGGAGTCTGGCCCACAGATCCTCCATCACAAAGGTTTCACCGGGCAGACCGAAATGTTCCATGCCGTTGCGGGAAAAGCGGTATTGGCCGGCAGCGGTATCGCAGAGAAACACATAACTGTTGCTGTTTTGTTCCAGCGCGTGGAAAACATGGGACTGTAGGTGCTTTAACTCTAGTGCCATAACGACATTCCTCCTATAAGTATCAATCATCCGTCTGATTCGGAAAACATAGACAGCCAAAAGATCCGAATATACTGAATATCGGCATTAACTATGGTTTGCATAAGCCAAATCAGGCATTTTTTCAGGATAGATGCGTTGCGGCAGGAGGCTATGCTGCGGGATCGGAGAGAACAGCGTGTAATGCAGCGGGTTATTCTTCCCCCATTTGCGTCCGGTACATCCGTGCATATCTTCCGTCTAATGCCATCAGCTCCTCATGGGTTCCCCGTTCGGCGATCCGCCCATCCTCCATCAACAGGATCAGATCCGAGTCCCTGATTGTGGAAAGCCGGTGGGCGATGATGAAGGAGGTCCGGCCTTCCGTGATGGTGAGCATGGCCTTGCGTATCCGCTGTTCCGTTACAGTATCCACAGAACTGGTGGCTTCATCCAGAATCAGGATGGGGGCATCCTGGAGAACCGCCCTGGCGATTGTCAGAAGCTGCCTTTCCCCCTGGCTCAGGCCGGAACCGCCCTGGGTGAGCAGCGTATCATAGCCCTGGGGAAGCCTGCGGATAAAGGAATCCGCGCCTGCCATTTCAGCGGCGGCCCGTATGCTCTTAAGCGGTACCTCTTGTTTCCCATAGCTTATATTGTCCCGTACACTCATGCAGAACAACGCCGTATCCTGGAGAACCACGCCGAAGGTTTCCCGAAGATCCTGCAGCCTGTAGCTGCGCAGATCCTGCCCGTCCAGCAGGATACTGCCCGAATTTATATCATAAAAACGGGTCAGAAGGTTGATTAATGTGGTTTTCCCGGCGCCTGTGGAGCCTGCCACTGCCACCCGGGTGCCGGCAGGCACATGGAAGCTCACATCCTTTAAAACAGGATCCTGCGGACGATAGCCAAAGGTTACATGGGAAAATTCCACTTCACCCCGGGGATGGGAGAGGGGGAGAGGCTCCTCTTTATCGGCAGGCTCCGGCTCCTCTTCCAGGATTTCAAAAATACGTTCCGCACCGGCTACAGCGGTCTGGAAGTTATTATAGATATTGGCAATATCCACAAAGGGTCTGGAAAACTGCCTGGAATACAGCAGAAAACTGGAGATAAGCCCGACGCTTATCCGACCGGTTGCCGCCAGGATACCGCTGATCACAGCGATAATAACAAAATTGAGGTTGTTGATCACATTGGTGAGCGGCATGAGAAAACCGGACCAGATCTGCGCTTTTGTGGCTACCTGGCACAGCTTTTCATTGTTTTCCTCAAACTGTCTTATCATTTCCGGCTCCCGTCCGAAGGCCTTTATCATATTCAGACCGGAAATGCTTTCCTCCACCTGGCCGTTAAGCCGTCCCAACAGCTGCTGCTGGGAGGCGAACAGCTTTCTGGTGTGTTTTGTGATGGTACGTGTCAGCAGAAAGATCAGCCATACGGATAAAAAGGCGAGGCAGGTCAGGCCGGGGCTTAAATAAACCATGATACACAGCACACCCAGAATGGTGAACGCATAAGTCATGAGCTGTGTCAGGGAGTCGGAAATGGTGGTGCTGATATTATCCACGTCGTTGGTGAGGCGGCTCATTAATTCCCCGTGCTGCCGGCTGTCAAAAAAGGCCAGGGGCAGCGCTTTCATTTTATCAAACAGCGTGCTGCGGATATGCAGGATGATACGCTGCCCGATGGATGCCATGAAAAACTGCTGCAGAAACCGCACCAGCCAGTCCGTGAGATATAAGGCGGCCAGAAACAGAAGAAGCTGCACAGCCGGATTGCCGGTATCGATGGCAGTAACGGTATTGCCTATTAACAGCGGGGACAGGATGGCGGAGGCGCTGGCTGCGGCAGACAATAGCAGCAGCCAGGCCAGCCCGCCGCGCTGCCCGCTTGTGAGCTCCCAGAGCCTGCGCAGGGTCCCTTTCATATCCTTTGGCTTTACCACCGGCTTTCCGCGCTGTCCCTTTCCGAAGGCGGAAGGGGGCGGGGTCATATCCTTATTCATGCTGTCCACCTCCTATCTGTGATGCGTATATGGACTGGTAGACCGGACAGTTTTCCAAAAGTTCTTTGTGCGTCCCGAAGCCCATCACCCGTCCGTCTTGCAGGCAGAGAATCCGGTCGGTCCGCATGACGGTGGAAATGCGCTGGCTGATTAAGAGAACCGTCATTTGGGCGCACTGTTCCCGGAGCATTCCCAATACAGCCGCTTCCGTTGTGGCATCCAAAGCGCTGGTACAATCATCCAGAATGAGAATATGGGGATTTTTCAGCAGCGCCCGTGCCAGGGAAAGCCGCTGCTTCTGCCCGCCGGACAGATTCACCCCTCCCTGCCCCAGGAAGGTTTCATAGCCGTCCGGGAAACTTTGGATAAAAGTATCCGCACAGGCGGTTCCGGCGGCCTGGCGCAGCTCTTCCTGTGTGGCATCCGCCTTTCCCCAACGCAGATTCTCCGCGATGGTACCGGAAAACAGCAGCGCCTTCTGGGGAACAACGGCAATCCCGGCCCGGAGCATTTCCGGATCCAGCCGGGTTACATCGATCCCGTCTACCAAAAGTATACCTTCCGTTACATCATAAAAGCGGGGCACCAGATTTACCAGGGTGGATTTCCCGGAACCTGTAGGCCCTATTATGCCAATGGTTTCTCCCGGCTCTGCCGTAAATGTCACATGCTCCAGTGCAGGTTCCGGAGTTCCGGCGTAAGAAAAGGAGACGTCCCGGAAGGAAACCGAACCGTTGCCGGGAAGCGCTATGGGATCCGCCGCCTTTTTCTGGGCAGGCTCCTCCTTCAGGATTTCTTCCACACGCCCTGCGGAAGCCACGGCCCTTACCGCGGTATTGAGTATGTTGGAAACCATACCCAGCGAAAAAAGAACCTGGGTCATATAGTTTACCGATGCCATCAGACGGCCGATCTGCCCGCTGTCCTGATGGCCGGAGAGCCACAGGAGCACGACGATTCCGGCATTGACGGTGAGATTGATCAGCGGGGAAAAGACAGCAGAAACCCGCATGGCACAGATGCCGGCCCCGGCAAATTCCTCCGCCGCAGCCCGGAATTTCTCCCCTTCCTGCTCCTGGGCACAGAAAGCCTTTACTACCCGGATGGAGGAAAGGAATTCCCGGCTCACCTCATTCAGGCGGTCCAGCTTCTGCTGCAGCCTTCCGAACCGGGGATAACCCAGCGCCATGTTTGCCGTTATGAGAAGAAAGGATAGGAACAAAATAAAAATCATCATGGGGATCTGCTTTGGTGTCTGCAGGATGATTAGAAGGATTGCTCCCAGACAGGTAACAGGCGCTTTCATCATGATACGCATGCTGCCGTTGATAAAATTCTGAATCTGGGTTACATCATTGGTGATCCGTGTGATAAGGGAAGAGGGCTGCAGCCGGTCTATGTTTTCAAAGGAAAGCGTCTGCACCTTCCGGTAAATATCGCCGCGCATTTCCCGGCTGATTTGCTGGGAGGTACGGCTTGCGTAAATATTACGCATTACGGCTCCCAGCGCCCCCAGCGCTGCAATTCCCAACATGACGGCGCCGTACATCAGTATTTTGCCGACGTCCCGGCCCTTTACCCCATTGTCCACAATGTAGGACATGAAGGTGGGCTGCATCAGGTCAGCCAGCGTTTCCAGACTCAAAAAGAACAGCGCTGTGGCAAACATGCCGATGTGGCGCCGGATGTAAGAGAGGATGAATTTCATAAGAATGCCTTTCTGATGCCGCATCCTTGCTTTGGGATTACGCATCTTTACTATATTCTATTAAAATACCATTGGTTTCAGATGTCAAGAAGGGGGAATTTTGAACGGAATTTTACCTGACGTGCAGATATCCTATTACGAGTCGGAAAAAGAATAGATTTGTAAAAATGCCTGTGTTAGATTATACTTGGATCAGTACAGATTAGGATCGGAATTCAAACTGAAGTTGAGGTTGAAAGAATGGCGGATAAGAGATACGACAGTTGGAGTATTGATAGAATAGAAGAAGAGATACGGAAGGTGCGTTTAATCGATCTGGTACAGGAAAGAGAACTGTGCTTTACGCTGTCGGAAAAAGCCAAGCTGAAAAATGATCACTACGCGCTGGCTTTTTCCTATACCTACTTAAGCGATTGCTTCCTTGCTGAAAGAGAAAACAGCAGATGTATACCTTATCTGAACCTGGCAAAAGAATTGAGCGAAGCGGGGCATTATGAGGAGCTGCTGACCAGGATTTATAACTTTTACGGGATGTTTTGCAATGCGATCTCCGATGAAGTGAATGCCCTTGACTACTTTCTGAAGTCTCTCGATATCTCCGAAAAACAGCAGGAGCCTGTCCAAATGGCAAGCGCCTACAACAACATTGCCACCTGCTTTGATATAAAACATAATTACAAAGAAGCGGTTTCCTATTATAAAAAGAGCTGTGAAATCCTGTCCGATACCGATCCCAAAATGAAATACTCCAAAGCGGTTTCCTTAACAAATTTATGCCGCTGTGCGTATAAATTACAGCAATCTGAAGAAATTGGGAATATTCTGACTCATTTTCAGGTGATATGTCATGAGGATGGCGATGAAAAACATATATTGAAAATTCTGCATCTTTATTGTACGGCGATGAAGCAGCACCTGTCGAAAGAGTATGCCGCTTTTTATCAGACGTTGGAACAGATGCTTGCATTACAGAAGATGGTTCAAAATAAACTGCTGGTTCATCAGATTTTCACGACGATATGCGAGATGCTGCTTGCCATCCGGGATCAGGCGTATTCCTATCAGGTATTGCAGCTGCTGTCGGATATAAATCAGAAAAATGAAATCAAAACCAGGAAAGAGCTGCAGAAGCTGATCGTGGGATATTGTGAAGCCTTTGAAACCAGGGACCGGCAGCTGGAAGCCCTGCAGGAATATTACAGGATCATGACGGCCATTGAAGATATGGAACAGGAACATTACAGCGCCGGACTGCTGGCCAAGCTGGAGCTTCATAACGCAGCGGAACAGCAGGGAGATCTGAAAAAAGAAAATGAGCATTTGGAGCAGCTGATGAATACGGATGATCTCTGCGGAATTATGAACCGCCGCAGCCTGAACAGTGCCATTGCAGATAATAGGCGGAAACCGGCTGAAAATGTGGGTGTTGCCATGCTGGATATCGACTATTTTAAAGAATATAACGATACCTACGGCCATCAGAAAGGGGATATGGCTCTTATGGCGATCGGTAAGATACTCCATACGGTTTCCTCTGAGAAGATACGTGTCTATCGGTATGGCGGTGATGAATTTACTATCCTCTTCCTCGATCAGAACGAAGAAAGAATCAGGGAAGTCCTGGAACGGATTGAAAGGGAAATACAGGAACTGGAAATTCCGCATACCGGTTCCAAAACAAGCGGCAAACTGTCTGTTTCCTATGGGTACGCTTATACGGAGAAAGCGGAAAGAAATATGGAACAGCTTTTGAACGAGGCAGATTCCTGCCTGTATGAGGTGAAAAAGAAACGGGGCCACTGAAGGATATTTCCTGTTTTATGCATAGAGACAGGTTATGTCTCATTCGGTAAACAGCAGATTTGCCCGCTTTATGTCCTGTATTTTTGGCTGATATAAGGGTATGCTCTGACAGAAAGGAGGAGTAAGAGATGGATCAGCAGAAAGTTGGATGCTTCTTAAAGAAGCTTCGCAAGGAAAAGAATATCACGCAGGAGCAGCTTGCCGAACGAATGGGCGTTTCAAGAAGGACGGTCTCCAGGTGGGAAACCGGCAGTAATATGCCAGATTTGGATATTCTCATTGAACTGTCTGATTACTATGATGTAGAACTCAGAGACTTGTTGGACGGAGAAAGGAAAAGCGGTCAAATGAATAAAGAATTAAAAGAAACAGTACTTAAAGTTGCGGACTATAGTAAGGAAGAAAAGAAAAAAATCACAAGGAGAATACATTGGCTTTTTATCACCGGCTGTATATCGTTTGTAATTTATTTCATTATGTTATTTGCTGAAAAAGAAGAGCCTACGGCTTTATTTGATTTTTTGCATGGGATGTCACTTGGAATATCTTTTGGAGTGATCCTCGTTGGTGTTATTATGACCAGCAGGTATGCGGAGAATATCCATGCATTTAAAATGAAATTGCTCGGAAGAGGAGTGGACAGAAGCTGATGTTCAGCCCTTCTAACCCTTCTTTTTACACCTTATCTTCACAGGCGTACACGGTTTCCATGAATTCCTTACCTGGATATTCTGTGCCAAACCCGGAACGGTGCGCCGCGAAAGATTTTAAAACGGTTCTTCTATGCTGTAGATATCAGCAAAGGAAATCCGGGTCTGGACGATGGACAACGTGCGGCCGGAAAGGCTGATCCTGGAAAGCATTCCGGTCAGCTGCACATATTCTTCGTTATGAAAATAGACGACGGTAATGATATCCCCCGGTTTTATCTGATGCAGGAGGCGATCCAGCTCCTCTTTCCTGTCCTCGGATAATTCGGTTTTCGGTACCACGATCCGTTCTTTTTCTGCGAGGGCTTCCCGGAACCCTTTTAAGGCGTCAAAGGGAAGAAAGAGCTTCGCGCGGTCAGCTTTCTGTTGATTCGCCACTTTTATGTCCTCCTATCTGCTGGTTGCGCTCCAGGGTGGTAGCGCCTTTTTCCAGATTCATTCCTTTAAATACGGCATTATTGCCGAACTTTTTCTTGATATCCAATACTGCCAGCTGGATTTTTCGGTCGCGCTCCAGCTCTGCCGGTTCCGTAAACAGGTCGTATTGTTCATAGGCCTCGTCAAGCACATTGTTAAAGGTGATATTTATTCTGTGCACCAGGGCCTCTTTATGAACAATCCGCTCATAAAGCTGTGTAAAATATCCGGTTATGATGCGGACGGAATTGGTGGTGACCGACATTCGGCTGGTGCCGTTAGAGGATTTGGCGGTATTTTTATAATAACCGATATACAGGGAGATAGAGTCGGTAACCAGTCCTTTGTCCACCAGATCAAGGCATAATAAGTCTGCCATTTCTTTTACGATGAGCAGCCCTTCTTCATAGCTGTAGCCCCGAAAGAGCACCTGGCCGGTGGAAAGGGAGTTGGTTTTGGACTTATAGGCTTTGATTTCTGCAATAGTGGTGGGTTCCCGTCCCCAGGCATGGTCGATCAGATATTCGGCATCCACCCCGAAGGCCTTATAAAGGAGATCCTCCCTCATATGGGCGATTTCCCCCATAGAGGTGATCCCCATGGAAGAAAGCCGGCTGGAAAGCCCGGGGCCGATACGCCAGAAGTCCGTAATTGGCCGGTGGTTCCACAAAGTACTGCGATACAGTGCTTCATCCAGATAACCGATGAAATCCGGGCTGTGTTTTGCCGTAATATCCAGCGCTATCTTAGCCAGATACAGATTTGTACCGATGCCGCAGGCCGCAGGAATGCCGATAGCGTTCCGGATATCATCCATTATACGCTGGCCCAGCTGTTTGGCTGTCATATGGTACAGAGGCAGATAGTCTGTCACATCCAGAAATGCTTCATCAATGGAATAGACATGAATATCCTCTTTGGAAATATATTTCAGATAGATGGCATAAATATCCGCCGAGCATTCGATGTATTTTTTCATCCTGGGCGGTGCCATAATATATGTTATTCCTGCCGGTATTTGAAACACCCGGCACCGGTTCCTGACGCCGAGGCTTTTCATGGACGGGGAGACCGCAAGGCAGATCGTCCCGCTTTCCCGTTCCGGGTCCGCCACGACGAGATTGGTGGTAAGGGGATCCAGTCCCCGGGCCACACATTCCACAGACGCATAAAAGGACTTTAAATCAATACATAAATATATTTTTTCCGGCATCCGGCACCTCCTGATCCGCATTCTGTTCTTCTTATTATAACAGAACAAGTGTTCTGGGTAAATAAAAGAAAAAGAAAGAACCATCTGTCATGGCATCCCTTTTTTGCCATTGTCCTGCTTTTATCAAGGTTTCCTGTTATCTGCTATTTATGCATGGAAATATGAAAATCAGGAAAGGATGAATGATATAAAGATCAGGAAAGGATTATACAATTGTGAGAAAAGTGATTTTGTATATAGCAATAAGCCTGGATGGTTATATAGCCAAAAAAGACGGCAGTGTTGACTGGCTGACAGAAGTAAACCCGGACATCAGTGAGGACGACGGTTATTTGGCATTTCTGGAATCAGTGGATACCATTCTCATGGGGCATCGGACCTACCGTCAGATAGTTACGGAACTGTCCCCCGGGAAATGGCCTTATGAAGGGAAGGAAGTCTGTGTCCTGACGCACAGCCCGGAGCCTGGGCGGAAAGGCATCCGGTTTGTGAATGAGAAGATAGATTCGCTGCTCGGTGAACTGACCGCCGCAGACGGGAAGGATATCTGGATCTGCGGGGGCGCGGATGTAGTGAAGCAGTGTATGGAACACCAGTGCATCGATATCTACCATATCACGGTGATTCCCCGCCTCCTGGGAAAAGGGATTCCGCTGTTTGACGGTAGCGGAAGAGAAGAAAAACTGGAACTGGTTTCGTCCAAAAGCTATAACGGCATGGTGGAAATAATTTACAGCCGTTAAACGAATGTAACGGAAAAGTGAAGTACTGCGAAAAAGGATATCATAAGCCGGAGGTCTGTGCTATAATAATCTAAATTATGTGTTACAAAAAATAAAACAAGCTGTTCCAGGGGGATAAGGCTGTATGAAAGCCGCAAAAAAAATTGATATGACGCAAGGTTCCATCATGAAAAAGGTGCTGGTATTCGCTCTGCCCATCTGTGCGGGGAATGTACTGCAGCAGCTTTATGGTACGGTTGATACGCTGGTAATCGGTAATTACTGCGGTTCCGTATCCCTGGCTGCGGTCGGTACCAGCAGCCAGCCGGTGGAGATGCTGCTGTGTATATTCCTGGGGCTGGGAACCGGTGTGTCTATACTGGTGTCTCAGTTTTCCGGCAGAGGTGACCGGAAAAGCCAGAGAGAGATTGTTGCCACCGCCATATCCTTTTTATACATATGTGCCATTCCGCTGGCCGTCCTCGGACAGTTTGCAGGGCCTCTGGTGCTTAAATTCATGCAGGTTCCGGCGGATACCTGGAAGCTTGCCAATGATTACATCCGTATCATTTTCATCGGGACCCTGGGAAACATGGGATATAATATGAATGCGGGCATTCTGCGGGGGATGGGAGACAGCAAAGCGTCCCTGCTGTTTCTGCTTGTTTCCTGTTTTGTGAATATCGCTTTGGATCTGCTGTTTGTTGCGGTGCTCGGCATGGATGTGGCAGGGGCGGCCCTGGCTACGATGCTGGCTATGTATTGCTCCTGGCTGTTCAGCGTAGCCTACATCTGCAGACAATATCCGGAGCTTGGTTTTACCCTGCTCCCGCGCCGTCTGAATAAGGTGATGCTTTCGGCTATTGTAAAAATAGGACTTCCCCTGGGACTGAACGGCTCGATCTATTCCGTGGGACATATCCTGATGCAGTCTCTGATCAATATGCAGGGATCCGTGTTCATAGCTGCCTGTGCGGTGAGCGGCAAGGTTACCGGAATCGCCAACGTGGCAATAACCTCCCTGTCCTCGGCTGCCACCACCTTTTCCGGCCAGAATCTGGGGGCTGAGAACTATACATATCTGAAAAAAGGAGGGCTGCAGATCCCGCTGTTCTCCGGGCTGATTACCTGTATTGCCGGACTGCTGGTGACGATTTTCTGCAGGCCTCTGTTAAGTCTGTTTACCAGGGATCCTGAGGTGCTGGAAATTGCGGTGCGTTATATCCGCATTGTGCTGCCCTTTACGTGGACATTTGCTGTTTTTAACGGTATTATTTCATTTGTCAACGGAATGGGAGAGGTGCGGTTCCCTACGATTGTCAATCTTTTGATGCTCTGGGCCGTCCGTATTCCGGTGGGTTATCTGATTGCTTATTTTATCGACGGCGGCTATGTCATGGCCTGCCTGCCGATAAGCTTTGCCTTCGGTATGCTGTGTATGCTCAGTTATTTTTTCTCCAAGCGGTGGAAAAAGATAATAGAGCTTGCCGCAGGGGAGAAAACGGTGCAGGGGCAGTAAGGGAAAACATACCGTCTTTTTCCCGCGGGCAGCGGGCCTTCCAATGTTTTTCTATTTCTCCCCCGCATCTTCCAAACAATTGACTGTAATACATAATTAGTCTAAATTTTAACTGCTGTAAGCAGAAATGTCAAACCTTCACTTGCCGGATTTCCCGGAGAATACGTAACCGTTCAAACGGTTACAAGTCCACCCCTATTTATTTCCATAAAAATAATAGTCAAAACGTAATTATTTAAAATTGATAACAAAGCCGTATCCTTTTAAGATATGGTTGCATAACGATGCAGCCTGATGAGATGAGGAGGAAAAAATATGGCAAAGCTTGTTATCAATGCATGGGACAGAAAAAGTAAAATCAATAAGGAACTGTACGGACAGTTTTCGGAGCATCTGGGCAGAGGGATTTATGAAGGAATCTATGTGGGAGAGGATTCCGACATAAAGAACATAAAAGGGATACGGTGCGACGTGGCTGAGGCGCTTCGCCGTATCCGTCTTCCTGTACTGCGCTGGCCGGGGGGCTGCTTTGCAGATTATTACCATTGGAAAGATGGAGTCGGTCCCCGGGAAAAACGGAAAAAACTTGTCAATGCAAACTGGGGCAATGTACTGGAAGATAATTCCTTCGGAACGCATGAATTTATGGAATTATGTGAGCAGGTTGGCTGCGAGCCTTATATCTGCGGAAACGTGGGCTCTGGTACGGTAGAGGAGATGAGTGACTGGATCGAATACCTGACCTTTGACGAGGTATCCCCGATGTCTGAACTGCGGGCACAAAACGGACACCCTGCCGCCTGGCGTGTAAAGTACTGGGGAGTGGGAAATGAAAACTGGGGATGCGGCGGCAATATGACGCCGGAGCAGTACGGGCAGGAATTCCGGCGTTACCGTACCTTCTGCCGGAATTACGGGGACAACCGTTTGTACTGTATAGCCGGAGGTGCCGATGTGGCTGATTACCGGTGGACGGAAGGCGTTATGAGGACCGCGGCGTATAAAGGGAACCACCGCCTTATGGACGGTATCTCCCTTCATTATTATACCCAGCCAAATACCTGGGAGCACAAAAAGAGAGCCGCTGAATTTGAACTGGCGGATTATTACCGGGGATTTGTACGTGCCCTGCGTATGGAGGAACTGATTGAGAAGCATTGTGAGATTATGAGCAGATACGATCCGGCCCATGAAGTAGGACTGGTGGTGGATGAATGGGGAGCCTGGTATGAAGTCGAAGAAGGAACCCATCCTGCTTTTTTATATCAGCAGGGGACCATCAGGGATGCCCTGTTGGCTGCAGTTACGCTGGATATATTCAACAGACATTCGGATCGTGTGAAAATGGCCAATCTTGCCCAGATGGTCAATGTAATCCACGCAATCATTCTCACGGAAGGAAAGAATATGGTACTTACACCTACCTATTATACGTTTGATTTGTACAAGGGACATCAGGATGCCGCCCTTCTTGGCAGCTGGCTGGAGACAGATGAGATAGGGGACGCAGAGAGCCGCATACCCTCCCTGTCCCATACCGCTTCCATAAAGGACGGTGTGCTTCATCTGACAATAAGCAACCTGTCCCCCTGCCGATCGGAGGAAATCGACTGCTATCTTCTGGGTTACACCACGGAGACTACGCAGGGCAGGCTTCTGCAGGGAGACATGGCGGCGCACAATACATTTGACTGTCCGGAAAAGGTAAAGCCCGAAACGCTCCGGGATATCAAGATAACGGATGGAGGAATACGTTTTACCCTGCCGGCATGTGCGGTAGCGGAAATTATACTGGACGAAAAAAAGATAATGGGAACAAAAGCATAAAAAAGAAAAAGAAATCGAAAAAACCTAATCTTGTTGGAGCGGTTTCGAACCATTAGTATTATGTTACAGGAGCTGCCCGGGAGCTCATGAGTAAAAGCAGGAGGATATGCGATGAAAAAGAAAATAGCGGCGGTACTGCTTACCTTGTCTATGGTAGTCTCCATAGCGGGATGCGGACAGGAAGCACAGACCGGAGGAACACAAAGCGGAGGAACACAAAGCGGGAGCAGTTCAGACAGTACAGGGGCGGAAAACCTGCCTTCCGACGGAATTCCGGTTCCGGAAGGGTGGGATGATCCTTATGAGGAAACACTGACGGTTACCATTGGCGGGCTGGGAAATCCGCAGGATATGAATCTGCCGGAAGGGGATACGCTGGAGGATAATGAATTCACCCGCCTTTATAAAGAGCGCTGGAATATGGATGTAAAGGTAGAATGGATGGCGGTAGATGAGGCGGCGCTTTCCCAGAAGGTCAGCCTTGCGATCACCTCGGGCCAGATGCCGGATATTATGATGGTACCCAACCAGGTTCTGTTATCCCAGCTTGTGGAATCCGATTTGGTGGCGGATTTAGATTCTGCCTACGAAATAGGCATGAGCCCTTATAATAAGGCGGTTCTGGATACGTATGGGGATCGGAAATTTGATACGTGTACGTTCGACGGAAAGCTGAAAGCTATTTCCAATTATGTTCCCGGTTATTCCTACGCCTTTACCTGGATCAGGAAGGACTGGCTTGATAAGCTGGGGCTGGAGGAACCCGGTTCGCTGGAAGAACTGCAGGCGGTGGCAAAGGCGTTTGTGGAAGAGGATCCTGACGGAAACGGTCAGAAGGATACCATCGGCCTTCTCTGCGACCAGCGGGTGGGAGGACTGTATAACTCCAATCACACAATGGATCCTGTTTTTGGCTATTATGGCTCTTATCCCCGGCAGTGGCTTACCGATGAAAGCGGGAATGTGACGTATGGAACGATTGCCCCGGAAACAAAGGAAGCGCTCGCAACGCTCCGCCAGATGTATGCGGATAAGCTGATTGATGAAGAATTTGCGGTAAGGAACCCCAACGACATCAACGCCCCTCTGGCAGCAGGAAAATGCGGTATTATTTTCGGGCCATGGTGGGCGGCCTATACATTGCAGGACAGTATAAATAATGATCCGGATGCGGACTGGCAGCCTTATTTATGTCCCCTTGATCAGAACGGAGAGTTTAAAACCTACCAGCAGGAAATCCATACATACTGGGCGGTGGTAAGAAAGGATTTCCCTCATCCGGAAGCTCTGATGAAGCTGCAGAGCCAGCTGAGCGAGTGGCTTCAGCCTGTAAAGGATTTGCCGGAAGGCTACGCTTATCCCTACAGGGGAACCCCGGCCGACGGAAAGACCATTATTCCGCTTAACCTCCAGTTTTCCGAGCAGGATTATATGCCGAAGGAATATGCGGCTTTGAATGAAGCGGAAGAAAAAAAGGATCCCGGCATACTCAGTGACGTTATGGTACCGGTGTATGAGGCCAGGCTGAAATATAAAGAGGATCCAGTGGCAAACAGGGACCAGTGGTCCGGCTATATGGCGCGTACTGGCGGGTATGAAGTGGCAAGTATGGAGAATGTCAGAGTGGCGGAAAATTGTGTATTCTTTGCCATGACGGATTCCATGACAGCGAGATGGACTTCTCTGGAAAAGCTGGAAAATGAAGCGTTGCTTGCTATTATTACAGGAGAAAAGGATTTGGATTATTTTGACGAATTCGTTTCCCAGTGGAAATCTCTGGGCGGGGATCAGATTATGCAGGAAGCTACTGAGATTATAAAGAAGCAGGGCTGATAAGGAATAGTAAGGACAGCCGGATGTCTGCAGCGGGCGGCATCCGGCTGTTGTAAGGAGGAAGCAACGTGAAAAACAGAAAAGCGAATATCACTTTTCATGCCATGATAGCTCCGGGCATGATATTTATATTGCTGTTTCATATGATACCGCTTACGGGTCTTGTTATGGCCTTCCAGAATTTTCTCCCGGCGAAAGGGCTTCTGGGATCCAAATGGGTAGGGCTGGATAATTTCAGATTTATGTTCCAGCTTCCTGACAGCAGGCAGATTTTCGTAAACACCCTGGTAATTGCTGTATCCAAGATGGTCCTGAATCTGCTGGTGCCGCTGGTTTTTGCATTGATGCTCAATGCAATCCGATGTAAACTGTTAAAAAGGACACTGCAGACAATTGTTTATCTTCCTAATTTTATATCCTGGGTTATCCTGGGAAGCATAATCGCGGATATATTTTCCAAATCCGGAATTGTGAATACCCTCCTGTCGGGGATCGGGATAGACCCCATTATTTTTATGGGCAGCAATTTCTGGTTCCGTCCGATTGTGGTTCTATCCGATGTATGGAAGGGCTTTGGGTATAACAGCATTATTTTTCTTGCCGCGTTGGCGGGAATTGATCCCACTCTGTATGAAGCGAGTGCCATCGACGGTGCATCCAAATCCAAACAGCTTTTCTATATAACGCTGCCGTCTATTGTGAGCACCATAGTCCTGGTGGGGACGCTGAGTCTGGGAAATGTTTTGAATGCGGGGTTTGATCAGGTTTTTAACCTGTATAATCCGCTGGTATATCAGACCGGAGATATCATTGACACCTATGTGTACCGTATGGGACTGGAAAATGCCCAGTTCAGCCTTGCAACGGCGGTGGGGATGATGAAATCCGTCATAAGCTTTTTGCTGATTATTATTTCCTATAAGCTGGCGGAGAAATTTGCCAACTACCGGATTTTCTGACAGAGCGGGAAAGGTGGTACAGATCATGAAAATAAAAGAAAAAACCGGAGAAAAACTGGGACATTTTTTGATTGTTATAGTAGTTGTGGCAGTAAGCCTTACCTGTCTGATCCCTTTTTTGAATACGCTGTCCCTCTCCTTCAGCAATAAATCCAGGGCGGCGGCAGGTGAAGTGTTTTTGCTCCCGAAAGGCTTTACCCTTGCATCCTACAAGATGCTGCTGAAGGACAGTGGGTTCTTTACCGCCTTTGGGGTATCGGTCCTGCGGGTAATTGTGGGAGGGGGCCTGAATTTTATATTGACGGTCCTGATGGCATATCCCCTGTCCAAATCCCCGAAGCTGTTCCGTGGACGGAATGTATATATGTGGATTCTGATCTTCTGCATGATGTTTTCCGCAGGCCTGATTCCTCTGTATCTGACGGTCAGCCGGCTGGGATTGATTAATTCCTTCTGGTCCCTGGTACTTCCCGGCGCGGTTCCGATTTATAATGTTATCCTTCTGATGAACTATTTCCGCAACATCAGCCCCGGTATGGAGGAAGCGGCGATTATGGACGGAGCTTCTCATGTGGATATTCTCTTTAAAATATTCCTTCCGATTTCCCTTCCCTGTCTTGCCACGATCACTCTTTTCAGTATTGTAAACCAGTGGAATTCCTTTTTTGACGGGATGATATATATCAATACACCGTCCAAAGTCCCGATGATGACATACATACAACAGCTGGTCATACCAACGGATACTACCAATATTACGGATCCCAGGCAGCTGGAAAATATCATGCAGTCTTCCAACAAGACACTGAACGCGGCGAAAATTATGATCGCCCTGCTTCCCATATTAGTGGTTTATCCATTCCTGCAAAAATATTTTGTGACCGGCATAACGCTTGGTTCCGTTAAGGAATAAGGTTTCGGAAAGTAACGGAGGGGAAAATGCTGTCGGTATTAATTGCAGATGACGAATGGATTGAGAGAGAAGGGATAAGCCTTCTGCTGGAACGCAGTCCCTATGAATTCCAGGTTTATATGGCGGAAAATGGTGAGGAAGCCATGAAATGCCTGGAAAAAAATACGGTGGACATTCTTTTTACGGATATAAAAATGCCTTTTATGGATGGCCTGGAACTGCTGGTACAGGCAAACCAAACCTATAAGGGATTAAAAATAGTGATTTTCAGCGCTTTTGCGGACTTTGACTATGCAAAAACCGCTTTGGAAAACAGAGTGCTCCACTATTTCCTGAAGCCGATCGATCCGGATGAATTCCAGACGGTCCTTGCCCAAGTTGTGGAGGCTGTGACCAGGGAACAGGAGGAAAGCAGACGTCTGCAGCGCCCTGGTACAGGGGCGGAGGATGTTATGGCGGCTTTCCTTCATAAAGAAGGGCCGGCGCCGGAATGGCTTGCTAAACTGCTGGAGGGAAGCGAAACCTTCCGGCTGCAGCTTTATGATATACAGGATGAAAACGAAACGGCTATTGCCGCCTTTTACGAGAGGGTAAAGGATAATTTTGTTCTCCTTCGAAGCATTATCACCGTAAGCGAGGGGATTATCCTTTTGCTTCTGGATGAGGGGGAAGAAGGGGATCCGGCAGTTATGGAGTTCCTGGAAAGCTGCAATATCCGGCAGGCCTGTGTCGTACTGGGAAAAGAAGCGGGCAGCTGCGGGGAACTCCAGGACAGCTTCCTGCGGATGGAAGAGATGCTGCGTTTCCACTTCTTCATGGATGGGAACCAGCTGCTCCATGGGAATGAAAGCAACAAGGCATCAGGGAATTCAGAACAGATCATAGAACGGATTATAAAAGAAATTTACTATGGGGTGGATAACAATAATCTCCCCTATGTGACGGAAAATCTGAAGCTGCTTCGGGAGGAACTTCGTTCCCACATTATGGATTCCCAGATTTATGTGAAATATCTGTACTCCAATATCCTTAAAAGATTGTTTGACAACAGCCGGATACCTTATGGGGATTTTAAAACCCATCTGGACAGATTGTTTCAGGAAAATTCCCTGTCGGGGATCCATAAAATGATACTCACGCTTACGGTACAGTTTATGGAAGCGCATAAGGCGGAGGAGGCGGGCGGCAGCGAACAGAAAAAAGTAATACGTTCCGTTATTGCTATCGTGGAGCAGCGTTATCAGGAGGATATCAGCCTGCAGTCCATTGCCGAAGAAGTGTATCTGTCCCCTTATTATTTAAGTTATCTGTTTAAGAAGGAGGTGGGAGTCAGCCTGATTAAATATATTACAATGACCCGGCTGGACAAAGCGAAGGAACTGCTTCTTTCCGGAAATATGAAGATAGCGGAGGTGGCCGCAAAGGTGGGATATCAGAACTATTCATACTTTAATATCACCTTTAAAAATAATGTGGGCATATCTCCTGCCCAGTTCAGGGAACACGGCAGATAGGAATAGCAGCCGGTAAGGATAAAGAGCTGTGGAATGGGGGAGGAAAATGAAGATGAAACTATGGCCCAGGCTGAAAAAAAAGATCCGGAATACGAGGTTTTCCCGAAAGCTGTTTGCCGCATTTTTCCTAACATCCAGCATTACGCTGATCCCGCTGGGGATCTACTCGTATTACCAGGCCCATAATAATCTGCTGGATAAGGAAAAGCAGAGTGTGAAAGAACAGATCTGGCAGGCAAATACCATGCTGAACAGCCAGATCGCCCAGAGCCAGACCGTGATTTCCAGCCTTCTGTACAATTCTGAAATCATGCAATGCCTGAATACGGAAAATATCAGTTACTATCAGCAATATCTGATGTTTGAAAATAGTATGGAGCCTACAATTGAGGGAATTGTAAGCTCTCATTCTAATATATTGCTTGTTAAAATTTATACGGATAATGAGACGCTGAAAGGACATTCCCGCTATCTCTATGATCTGGAAGGCCTGCCGGAGTATGACAAAAGCTCCGGCCGTATGCTGCTGCGCTATAAAGTCAGTGACGGCAAGCTAACGGCGGTATGCCAATACCCTCCGCAGGGGACGGGGGTGACGAATGTACTGTATATAGAGTTCCGTATATCCGAATCGCTTGGCCTGATGCTGGCCGGGGAGAAACAGCTGATTTTGGCTGACGGCAGCGGACATATCATCTTCGAAAGTCCCGGAATGCAGGGCTATGCGGATTATGGACATGCGGAAACCTATCAGGAGGTCAGGCTGGACGGAGAAAAGTATATTCTGTTTGTGAACGATATACCGGAAACCGGGTGGAACTCCCTCTGTTTTGTTCCTGAAAGGAAGATGGAAATAAACGATCCGTCTATATTAAAGGCTACCTTACTTGTGCTGATCCTCGCTGTTTTTCTCTGTCTTTTGATGAGCTGGCTGCTGTGCCGCTGGCTGCTTGGCCCGCTGGAAGGGCTGCGCAGCCATATCCGCAGGGTGGAGGAAGGCGATTTTTCCATTGAAGTAACATCGGAAGCGGAGGATGAAATCGGACAGCTTACCAATGCCTTCGGTGCAATGATTAAAAAGCTGAACATCCTGGTAAATGAGGTGTACCGAAGCCAGATTATTCAAAAAGAGGCGGAATTCAAAATGCTTCAGGCCCAGCTGAATCCCCATTTCCTGTATAACACCCTTTCCTTTATCAACTGGAGCGCTATCAGGGCCGGGGAAATGGAAATTGCCAAAATAAGCAGAGATATATCGGCTTTTTACCGGACAGCCCTGAACAGCGGAAAGGCAACCACAACAATAGAAGAAGAGCTTCTGAATGCCCAAAGCTATATCAACATTCAGTTGGCTCTGCACAATAACAGCTTTGATGCGGTATGTGAAATCGAAGAGTCCTGCAAACCCTGCCAGGTAATATGCAACATACTGCAGCCGCTGATTGAAAATGCGCTGGAGCATGGAATCGATAAAAAACGGGACGGACGGGGCCTGCTGCGTATCCTTATTAAAAAAGAGGGAGAGGAACTGCTGCTTGCTGTCACAGACAACGGGCAAGGGTTTGCCGCAGAAGAGGGAAACCAGGCGGTAAACCAGGAATCGAAGGGATATGGGCTGAAGAATGTAAACGACAGGATACGTATTTTTTACGGAGAGGATTACGGAATTGAAATCCGCAGCAAAGCAGGAGAAGATACGAGAATCCAGATCCGGATTCCTTATAGCTTTCCCGCCCAAAAGGTGCTATTCTGACTATAAAAGAGAAAAACGCAACTGTTCAGCGGGTCCGGCTTAGGCCTCTGTACCTGTGGTAGGAGGCATGGGATGCACTCGTATAGAACCGTAGGTTCTATTATCCACTTGGCGACTGCCGCGGGGGATTTGACTTGAGTTTGTATTGTAAATTGTCTTTCTTCATGTTATCATATATGATAACATGAGGAAAGAAGGGAAGTGAAGAAAATTTTTCAAGTTGAATTTTATATAAAAGAAAACGGGAGAATACCAGTACAAGATTTTTTGTTTTCAATTACACCTAAATTAAGGGCAAAAGCATTTAGTGATATAGAATTACTGAAAAATATGGGGCCTGATTTAAAAGAACCATTTGTAAAACCAATAAAAGGGAAGCAAAACAAAGGCTTATATGAGTTAAGAATAAAGTTTTCAGGAGATATTGCAAGAATATTCTATTTCACGTATTATAACGGAAGATATATATTATTGCATGGATTTATTAAAAAGAGTATAAAAACCCCACAAATGGAAATTGACAGGGCAAGAATGTATATGGAAGATTATAAAAGGAGGTCTGAACCATGAGTAACCCGGGTGTTACATTCGAACGAATAAAAATTGATATGCTCAAAGATGAAGAATTCAGACTGGAATATGAAAAGTTAAGACCGCGTTATGAGGCGGTTGAACAAATCATTGCGGCAAGAAAGGAACAGAATATGACCCAGGCGGAGCTGGCAAAAAGAGTGGGAACACAAAAAAGCAATATATCCCGCCTTGAAAGCGGGAATTACAATCCCAGTCTGGATTTTTTAGCGAAAGTTGCGGAAGCTTTGGGGAAAAACTTAAATGTACAGTTTAAGTAACCGGGAAGGTATGGAATTGTTGTAAGGCGCAGGAGAGGCTGTGCAGGGAGAGGAAGGAGACGCATATGGGAGAAAAAATTCATGTAAAGGATCTGCACACCAGGGATGTATGTATAGTACCCTGGGAAAAAGAGAAAAAGTATTTTCTTTACGACTGTTTTGAAAGGCCGGGACAAAGAGGACGGGCTGTGAATGTGAGGGAGAGCGACGATCTTGTATGGTGGTCGGAAAGCTATCCGGTTTTTGAACCGGGGGAGGATTACTGGGGGCCGCTGGATTTCTGGGCACCGGAATGTCATTTCTGGAGAGGAAAATACTATCTGGTAAGCTCCTTCCGGGCGCCGGGAGGATACCGGGGCTGCCAGTTCCTGGAGGCGGAAACGCCCAGAGGCCCTTTCCTTCCGAAGAAAAACAAACCCGCAACCCCTGAAAACTGGCATTGCCTGGATGGGACCCTGTATGAGGACCGGCAGGGCAGGCCATGGATGGTATTCTGCCATGAATGGATCCAGGTGCAGGACGGGCAAATCTGCGCTGTCCGTATGGAGGAAGATCTGTCGGATTCCATCGGGGAGCCTGTCATCCTGTTCCGGGCATCCGAGGCGCCCTGGCGTTTCACGGACGACAAGGAATTATGGAAGCTGACGGAGCCGCAGCCCAAAATGGGATGGGCAAGGGTAACAGATGGCCCGTATCTGTACCGGGCGCAGAACGGAGAACTGCTCATGCTCTGGACCAGCTTTTCCAATACGGCCTATACCTGCGGATTTGCCCGTTCTGTGTCGGGGGAAATTACCGGGCCGTGGAAACAGGAGCCGGAGCCTCTGTTCAGCCAGGACGGCGGCCATTCTATGCTGTTTACCCGGTTTGACGGAACCCTGATGATGTGTCTGCATTCCCCGAACCGGCCGGGAAAGGAGCGCATGCTTCTGTTTGAAATGGAAGACGACTTCGGCAGGCTGCATATCCGCAATGAAGTGACGGGTAACTGGATGTATAACAAATACACGGAAGACGGCAGCGATAAAGGGCCGTACGGAGAAAAAGAATAGGGCAGGGCACAAAGGGCCTTCTGAACTGTTATGACAGGGGATCACAGGGCAGCAGGAGGCGTATCGCCAGCATCCCATCCTCCAGCCGGGCTTCCATCCCGCCTCCCATCTGTTCGGCCAGCAGCTTTGCCACAGACAGCCCCAGGCCGCTGCTTTGGGCATTCCGGGAGGCTTCTTTCCGGTAAAAACGGTGGAATATCTGTTCCGCATCTCCGGGGGTCAGCCCGTCCGCCGCATTACGGCAGGTCAGTACTGCCCGGCCATCTGTACATTCCAGGGAAACAGAGGCTTGCTTTTTGCCGTATTTCAGACAGTTAGAGGTCAGGTTATGGAAAATGCGCTTAAGTCCGCCTTCATCGGCCATTACCCACACAGGCTGCTGCGGCAGCTGCAGAGTTAGTTCCAGCCCGGCTTTTTCGAATTCCCCGTAACAGGCAAGGATATGTTCCTTAAAAAGATAGGAAACATCCAGCCTTTCCGGGTTCAGGGGAAGCTCCCCGTTTTCCAGGCGGCTGAATTCATACAGCTGGGCTATCAGCTGGTTCAGATAAGAAGCGCGCCGTAGCACCACATCCATATTTTCTTTCTGTTCGTCGCTTAATGCTTCCTCTTCGATCAGTTCCAGATATCCCAGAATACTGGTGAGAGGAGTGCGCAGATCATGGGAGATATTGGTGATTTCAGCCCGCATTTCCTGTTCCCGTATCCTTTCCCGGCGGCTTCTGGCCCAGGCCGTGTCCATATACCGGTTCATTTCCCCGGCAAGGGACTGCAGGCAGGAATCTGGGGTTTCCACGGTTAAATGCCGGCGGGGGAAATCCCCGTCGTTGATTTCCTTCAGATCCTCCCGGATCAGCCGGAGTGCCTTGCGCAGGGAAATAAGGCGCATGGACAGCGCCAGGACAAGCAGGAATAAAAAGATACACAGCAGCTTACCTGTCATAACAAACCTCATTTCTCGTCTGAACTGTTACGAATTATTTGATTTCCCGCCTGTTCAGCCAATATAAGCCGGCGAAGAGAAAGATCAGGGTCCCGCCCAGCCCGGCAAGATAGGTGCGCAGCAGTGTGGCAGGGGTATCCCAGTAAAAATGAATGCCGCTTTCGTCAAAATAAAGATCCAGCATACTTACGGGACACCATTGGGAAATCTCTGCAAAAACCGGATATTTCATACCCAGGAGAAGAAAAATCTTGGGCAGGATATATACGATAACGAAGATCGGGATAATACCTGACATGCTGTTTCCGATATTAAAGAGAAAGCAGAAACAGACGGAAAGCATGAAAACACACAGCGGATACCCCCCGATCATGGAATGAGCCAGATAATACCATTCCCCCTCGTTGCTGTGTTCGAGGAACAGCCAGGATAAAAGGGAGAGGACGGCGGGAAGGAGGAGGAAAATTGCGGTACACACCAGCAGCTGCACCAGGAATTTCCCCAGGTATATGGTGCTGCGGGGAATTCCGAAGGCCACGCTGTTTTTCAGGGGAGACTGTCTGGTACGGGAATTGTTTTCCATGAAGGCGGCAAATACCATTGTCAGAGGGAAAATGCCGGACATGGAGGTATAGATTCCCCTCAGGGCAAAACCGGTGCTGGCATAGGCAAACCCCGGCTGCCTCCCGAAAAAGGCAAGGACGGCGGTCATAAGGACGAGAAGCCCCAGACATATCAGGAAAGTGATCTGCAGCCCCCGGTTATTGCACTGCCGGTACCATTCGCTTTTCATATAATTAAGCATTCGCTTCCCCTCCCATCAGATTCATATAATAATCTTCCAGTTCCATAGTCTGTGCGCTGATGGAATGCAGGCTGATCCCATGCTGGACAGCCGCCCGGCTGATCGCTTCCTTTTTTTCAGGAGGCGCACTGACGGAAAAATGGCCGTCCGGATAGAGCTTATATTCCGTAATGCCCAGCTCTTTTTCCAGGATCACGCTCATCTGTACAGGATCCCCTACTTCCAGCAGAATACAGGTGCCGCATTTATCCTTCAGATCCTTTGCCGTTATCTGTTCCAGCAGCTTCCCGCGGGAAAGAAAACCGTATTCCGTCGCCACATTTTCCAGCTCCGCCAGGATATGGCTGGAAATCAGCAAGGTGATGCCGTTTTCCCGGTTCAGCTGCAGAAGGGTATTGCGGATTTCCAGGATTCCTTCCGGATCCAGCCCGTTGATGGGTTCATCCAGAATCAGGAATTCCGGGGAAGGCAGAAGGGCGAGGGCGAGGCCGAGACGCTGCTTCATACCCATGGAAAAGTTCCGGTATTTCTTTTTCCCGGTATGTCCCAGCCCCACAATATCCAGGAGCCGGTCAATGGAATCCTTTTCCGGAATCCCGTATTGGAGACGGTAATACTCCAGATTCTGCACGGCGGAAAGCTCTCCGTAAAACCCCGGTTCCTCAATCAGGGTTCCGATCCGGTGACGCACCCGCTGTTCCTTTCCTTCGGGTATTTTCCCGAAAAGCCGTATTTCACCCCGATCCATGCGGCTCTGCCCGGACACCAGACGCATCAGTGTGGATTTACCGGCGCCGTTGTTCCCTACCAGCCCATAGATGGCGCCCTTCGGGATATCCATCGTAATATTCTGCAGTACCGGAACGTTTCGATAACGTTTTTCCACCTGCTTCATTGTCAGTACCATATCATTCATGAGAAGTACTCCTTTCTTGTTCTTCCCTAAGGATAGCCAAAACTTTCTAAGCAGTCCTATGGAAAGGATAAAGAAAGTTTAAAGAAAATGCATTACCCGTTTATCTTATAGCCGATACCCCACACGGTTTTTATATATTCATCGGAGGTTATGGCGGCCAGCTTTTTGCGGATATTGCTGATATGCACGCTCACGGCATTATCCTCCCCGTAAAAGCCGTTATCCCAGACGGACTGGTACAGTCCTTCTCTGGAAAACACCTTCTGCGGATGGGACATCATCAGCTGGAGAAGGAGGAATTCATGGGCGGTAAGGGAAATCTCCCTGCCCCTGAGCAGTACCTTGCGGCTTTCCGGGTATAATTCCAGTTCCCGGCAGACCAGCTTTTCCGGGGGGATGCCGTCTGTTTTAGGGCCGGAATAGGTTCCCGCCCTGCGCAGCTGGGCCTGGATCCTCGCCAGTAGCTCTTGTTTTTCAAAAGGCTTGGTCATGTAATCATCGGCCCCGGCACCCAGTACATGGACCTTATCCGACAGGCCGGCTTTGGCGGTAAGGGCGATGACGGGCATATGCCGGGTTTTCCTGATTTCGGCAAGCAGCTCTTCGCCGGAGAGTCCGGGAAGCATCAGATCCAGCAGGACGAGGTCATAGGAATTCAGCTGAAGCAGCAGCCTGCCTTCTGTGCCGGAAAAAGCGGTTTCCGTTTCATAGCCCTCCCGTTCCAATATTTTCTTTACCAGATGGTTGATATCCGCATCATCCTCGATGATTAGTATTTTGCTGTTCATATAAGACTCCTCTTACAGGGGGCAGGGGTTAAAGGCTGTCATGGCCGGCAAGCGCGGCCTGGGCTTTCGGGCTGGTGCCGAACTCCTTCCGGTGCATGCGGTAGAAGTGGGCATAATTGTTAAAGCCGGCATTGCTGCTTGCTTCCAGCAGGGACTGCCCGCTCTTGTACAGCTCATGGGCCAGCAGAAGCCGTTTGTGGTTGATATACTGGTTTATGGTATAACCGGTAATGGTTTTAAATATCCGGCACAGATGGTATTTATTGATATAGAAGGTCTGGGACAGGTGATCCAGGGTAAGCTCCTGTGTCAGATGGCTGTTAATATAGATCAGAAGGTTCTGTATCCTCTCATCCGGTACCCGGGGCAGGGTCAGCGGCTCCTGTATGTGATTGAGAAGATACAGAAACTCGGTCAGCACACATTTGGCAATGCCTTCCGCGCCGTCCTGGAGATAACGGTTGGTTTTCATGAGAAGATGGTACATCTCCTCATTGACGATGCTGGCCGGGATCTGGCAGCCCATCCCCAGCGTGCGCTCCGTGAAAAAGCGTTCCAGCTCCGGGCAGCCGTTCTTATGAAAGAAGTCCAGGCTGATAAAAATAACAATCCGTTCGTATTTATCGGAAGTCAGAAACACATTATGATGCATTTCATAGGGCCTGGCGATAAAAATATCATGGGGGTGGGCCTGGTAAATATTCCCTTCGATATGAAATTCGGCATTCCCGGAAAGAAACAGATATATTTCGTACAGGTTATCGTGGTTATGGAGCCGGAATTCAGAATCATTTCTGGGCGTGTTGTCAACCGTATATACAAAATCGTAGCCCGGTCCGGAATGTAACTGATAATAAGCCGTTATTACTTTATCTACCATGTCTGCCTCCCGGGCCGCGCCCTTTTGTCCGGTATGCCGCAAGTGTATGTCCGGCCGGAAAACGGACCGGCCGGGCGGAGCATTTTTATTCCTGTCAGTAGCTTACCAGATCAGAGGAAAGGAAGTCAAGATATACAAGCTTTTTGCCAATAAAGTTACAGATAACTCAATATTCTTGAGATATGATAGAGGGGAAAGCGGGAGGAAAAGGTAAACGTTCAGATTTGTCTGAACGCTTACCGGAAAAGAAAGGAGACGCGTATGGATTTTAAGATAACGCGCGGACAGCGATACAGGGTACGTGTCAGTGAAAAAGAAACGGAAGCGGTAAAAATCGCGGTTTTCAACCTGGAGACGGATCTGGCAAAGGTTCTGGGCGGGACGCCTGCCCCGGAGGGAGAGGCATTCGTTCCGGAGATCCTGGCGGGAACGCTGGGATGTTCGGAAGAAATCGGGGCATATATTGACAGCAGCCGGCTTCAGGATGAGGATGGGAACCTGCGTAAGGAGGCTTATATACAATGCGTCCGCGGCGGCAGGCTGGTGATCGCGGGGACGGACCGGCGGGGGACCATATACGGCATCTATACGTTTTGTGAAGCCATTGGCGTATCTCCCTGGTATTTCTGGGCGGATGTGCCGGTGAAGCAAAAGGAGGAAATCCGTCTGCCGGAGGGGTATGATAAAACGGATTACCCATCGGTGGAATACCGGGGGATTTTTATAAATGACGAGGAGGAGCTGGAGGACTGGGTAAAAAAGCATATGGGAGAGCCTACCATCGGCGTGAAAACCTATGAAAAGGTGTTTGAACTTCTCCTGCGCCTGAAGGGGAATTACATCTGGCCCGCCATGCATGTCAATTCCTTTAACCAGAAGCGGGAAAACGGTGCGCTTGCCGATCGGATGGGAATCGTGGTGGGAACGTCCCACTGCGACATGCTCATGCGTTCCAACAACAGGGAATGGTATCCCTGGATCGCGTCAAAGGGCTGGAAGGATGCGGTTTATGATTATTCCATCCCGGGAAGAAACCGGGAAATCCTGCAGGAATACTGGCGGGAAAGTGTGGAACAGAACCGGGAATTTGAGGTTTGTTATACGCTGGGGATGCGGGGGATCCATGATTCCGGCTTTGAGACGAAGACGCTGGAAGGAAAGACGGAGGAAGAGAAAAGAAAGGCAAAAACGCAGCTTCTGGAAACCATTATCCGGGATCAGCGCGGCATTCTCTCCCAAACCCTGGGCCGTGATACCATGATGACCTTTATTCCCTATAAAGAGGTGCTGGAGCTGTATGACAACGGTCTGGAAATCCCGGAGGACATGACTTTGGTATGGGCAAATGATAACTACGGCTATATCCGCCGCTATCCTTCGGAAAAGGAACAGCACCGCAGCGGCGGAAACGGGATTTATTATCATAATTCCTACTGGGCGTCTCCGGGTATGTCCTATGTGTTCCTCTGCTCCATTCCCCTTGCCCATACGCGCAACGAGCTGAAGAAGGCTTATGCGGAAGGGATCCGAAAGCTGTGGGTCCTGAACAGCGGGGCCATGAAGCCGCTGGAACAGGAAATAGAATTTTTCCTGCGTCTGGCCTGGGAGATCGGCAGGGAGGACGCGCTCACGGAGGATGTGGATACCTATGCGGCCGACTGGATCGACCGCAATTTCAGCGGCGGGCATGGTAGGGAAACGGCTGCCCTGCTCAATGATTTTTCCCAGCTGACCAATGTGATAAAACTGGAAAATATGGATTACGATGCCTTTTCCCAGATCGCTTACGGCGACGAAGCCGCAGTTCGGATCCATAAATATGAAGAGCTGTTCCGAAAAGGAAATGCCATATACGGCCAGCTTCCGGAAGCGGAAAAGGATGCGTTTTTCCAGCTGGTGCTGATGCGGATCCATGCCGCCTATTTTACCAATTGCCAGTTTTATTATGGGGATCGGAGCACCCTGTGTGTAAAACAGGGGAAAATGCAGGCGGCCCGTTTATACACCCGCAAATCCATGGAATATGACGATGCCAGGAGAAAAATGCTGCACTATTATAACAAAACCATGTCCGGCGGAAAATGGGACGGCATCCTGAATCCGGAAGGTTTCCCGCCGCCCAGGGCCGCCATGATGCCGGTATGTACGCCCCCGCTGGAAATAGGGGAGCGCAGGATGCTGATCACCGTGTGGAACGGGGAGGATTCCCTTTCCTTTGTAAAACGCGGTGAAAAATGGATCGAAATCGGGAATGCAGGACACGGAGAACTGGAATTTTCCATTTATGCGCCGGAGTGGCTGTCTGTTTCGGAGACGAGCGGCCGGGTCGGCTCCGAAAAAAGGATCCTGCTGTCTCCGAAGTGCTTTGACAGGGACAGACAGGGGGAAATGGTGGTAATTGACAGGACGGAAGGGGAAGAAGTGCGGATTCCCGTTTGTATCCGCATCTTTCCTTCGGACTGCCCGAATACGGAGGACGGCGGCATAATTTCCGTGGAAGCGGATACTGCCGTGTCACCCGGCTTCCGTGTGATACGCCGTCTGGGACGGTGCCGGGGAAATCTGGTGGAGGCGGCAGCTGACAGGCAGCAAAGAGAAGGAGGCAGGCCGGATGCTGCCGAGGCGCTCACCTATCCTTTTTACCTGACTCAGGATACGCCGGCAGAAGGCGCCCTGCTGGAAATCCACCGTTTTCCTTCCCTGAATGCCACGGGAAGGATACGGATCGGGATATCGGTGGACGATGGCCCGGTGGCTATTGTGGAATCCTTCTCCAACGATGAATGGAGGGGAAACTGGAAGCAGAATGTACTCAATAACGTGGATCGGCTGTACCGGAAGCTTCCGGAGATGAAGAAAGGTCTGCATCACCTGTCCTTTTATCCGGTGGACCGCTATTTTGCCTTTACCAGATTTGTGATATATCAGGGAGAAAGGAAGGAGAACAGCCTGGGCCTGCCCGGCGGGGATCAGAGGCTTCCGGAGCTGTGGGATCTGACGGCCTGGGAAAACCAGTTCTACGGGGACATTTCCCTGAAGCCGAGACCGGTGGAATATGCGCCGGTAATAAGCAGGGAGGACAGCCTTGCTGTCACTTCTCTTATAAAATATCCGGAAGCCTATGCGGCACCGATAAGCCCGGAATGGTATCTGAAGGCCGGAAAAAAGGGACCGGAGGAAGTGTCCGGCACGATACGTATCGATGCCGCCATGGCGCTTTCCGGTTCCTCCCGGGCCTGGACGGAAGGTTTTGGCTGGGAATACTGCAGCAGTGAATCCTTTGGACGCAGCGGGCTGGCAATGTATATCAGAGATCGGAGCCTGCGCTGGGAAACGGCGGAGGAGGCCCCTTCCCTGAATTACCGGTTCCGGTGCGGCGGCGGTATGTACCGCATCTGGATGCTCGCCAAGTTTAATAGGAAAGAGGAAGCTTTTTTTGCCATGGGATTCGACGGCAGGATGCTTCCCGAAGAGGAACTGTATAGCAAAGGAAACCTGTTCCGCTATGAAGCGGAGCAGATCTACCGGTGGGTGCCCGCCGCCCGGATTACGGCGGCGCCGGGAGAGCATATCCTTCAGGTGTGTCCATTGGCGTCAGGCCTGAGAATTGACAGACTGTATCTGACAAAAGGAGAGGAGCTTCCGCCGCTGGATGCCGGGTGGAATGGTTGAACCGCATAAAATCTATAGGATGTAATGCGGCGAACTTGGGTATGCATTACGCCCTGTTCGGGTAAACTATGCATTGCTATGATTGTCATAGAAAATGCGAGGTGATACCCATGGGGAATGAGCATAAGCAGCAGGGCGATGAACAGAAACAGCGTAAGGAAGAAGAAAAGAGACTGAATCTGGAAATAGGCTGCAGGCTTAAGGAAGTACGGACGAATACCAAATATACGCAGGAGCAGTTTGCGGAAGCTATGCAGGTGTCTGTGGAGCAGTACCGTAAAATTGAAAACGGCAGGTATGGGCTTAATCCTAAGAAGATGGAAATCTTAAATAAGAAGTACCGTATCGATCTGAATTATCTGATCACCGGTATGAGAGACGGTTCACCGTTTGATGTTGAGTTTTACCTCGCCAACTGTGACCTTACGCAGAGAAATGAATTTATTGAACGTGTTCTGTTGTATATGAAAAACCTGATGCTGAATTCCTGAAGCGCTCCGCAGGGAAGTGCGGAATAAGTAACGGCAGCGCGGATAAATAAAATAACAGCAGAAGTGAGAAACAACAGCAGAGCGGCGCGGACAGTCTCCCTCCAGGGGATCCGCACCGCTGCTGCTGTTTTTTGTCCCGCAATCCATGTGCGGCCGGTGAAAGGTATTCCTGTTCCCGGCCGGCCCGGAGGAGCAAAGAAAGCTAGTTATCCAGGATCACGCAGGTAATTCCCAGAATATCCGATACCTTTTCCAGTACCGAGGCATTCTTTCCCACACTCATGGCAAAATGATGGGTGGGAGCCTCTGCGAACCATTCATCCATATAGGCGTCCGGATCCTTTTGGAACCTTACCGGTGTCTGCGTATTGCCGATGGTCATGATCGGGCCGTCTGTGGACAGCGCCTCCGTAAGGATGAATTTGAGCCTGCCTTCTGCGGTCTGCGTGCAGGCCAGATTCGTGATGGGGCCGGTGCGCACTTTCGCTTCCACGGAAACGCCGGTGCCCTGTTTGCCGTGATACAGTCCCATGCCGCGCAGGATGGGTTTTCCCTTGGCAATCGCCAGATGGAAAGGGCCGTCATGGCCGAGAAGGATGGTGCCGTCTTCATAATCCACCGTCACGATTTCACAGAAGCTGCCGCCGGTACCTAAAATGTCACATATTTTCATGGCAAGGCAGGTTTTCAGATCCCCTTCGCCGGCGCAGGGGATCCCCCGGGCTGTCAGCAGGGAATGGCCTACGATAAAGCCGCTTTGCAGCTTTTCATACGCGCCGCCGGGAGAACCGTGATAGTAGTAGGTCAGGGCATCCAGACCGTATTCCCTCACCAGCCTTTCCTGGGCGGCGGCCACCCTTGCAGACCAGTCCAGCTGTTCCTTTGTGGGCCTCTGTGCCAGTGGATCGGCGGCTTTTTCTTCGCTGATTACAAAGAAGTCCAGGATTTCCTGTTTCTTTGCCAGGATTTCCGCCTCCGTAACCTGCTGAAGCATCCTGTCTAAATCACACATTTCCAGGATTTCAATATGTGCCCCCGTCTGGGCCTGGATCATGGTAAAATCACTGTACATGTCAAGCATACCGTTATAGGTATTTCCCAGGAAGCCGAACCGGCATCCGGACAGCTCCCGCTTTACCGCAGCCGCCTTTACCCACTCCCCGATTTCCTTCCAGGCCTTCACGGCTTCCGGCCGCTGTGCCGTATTTTCATCGGTAAGGGAGATAGCGGGGGTGTGCTCCAGGCCGAGAAGCCCGTTGATAATCCGGCAGGAGATGCCGCTTCTGTGAAACGCGTTGGACAGCTCAGGGACCGGGCATGCGCCGCAGTGCGCAAGCCATTCCCCTGTGGTGGTCCTGTCATAAGCGATCCGGGCGGTGGGCTGCAGATTTAGTATTACCACAGGCGCTTTGCAGATCTGATGAATGGGGAGAATGGAGGCGCTGTTAACATAGGTGCCGGAATGGGCGAATATCAGATCGACATTACTGGCATTCAGATATTCCCCGCATTCCCTGCCCGCCTCTTCGCAGTCGGCCAGGCCATAGTAGAAGACCTCCCCGCCCAGCTGTGTTATTTTATCCGCGAGAAACTGTCCGTAGTAAAGCAGCCGCTCCCGGAGTCCGGGAAACTGGCTCCAGTAGGTTTTCAGCCCCATGGTATAAAGACCGATCCGTGGTTTTTTGGGAGCTTTCCATTTTTCCATATGCTATCCTTCCTTGTTGAAATCATATTTTTTTGGTAACAAAAATGTACTTCCTATTAGTATTATAAGCTGCTAAAATAGAAGATACATCCAAGAAAGTTGGCTGGAAATAACAGAAAATTGGTATATGGGGTAAACAGGATGAAAAAGGAAGAAAAGTATCTGGAACGGGCCTCCTTTACGTGGTCCGGGGATTCGGTCCGGTTATTTGCCACGCCAAGCATGACGGCAAGAAGTCTGTATTTCTATATGCAGGAGGCCGGATATTTCAAAACCGTGTGGCCTTATTTTACGGAACGGGCCAACCTGAATTCTTTTCTGCTCATCTATACGCTGTCGGGAGAAGGGCGTTTGCTGTATGAGGAGAAGGAGTACGGGCTTACAGAAGGTTCCTGTCTGTTTATCCATTGCATGAAGCACCATGAATATCATACGGTGAAAGGGAAGAAGTGGGAATTTCTGTGGCTTCATTTTAACGGGGAAAAGGCACGGGGCTATTATGAGGAATTTGTCAAAAACGGTTTTCGGATTCTGGTCATCCGGCAGAAAGAACTGGTGGAAGGGCTGTTCAGGGAGATTATAGAAAGGAACCGGAAGCGAGAACTGACTACAGAGGTGCGCACAGGAGGGCTGATAGGTACGCTGCTGACGGAATTGATCGTCCAGAATACCACGGAAAGCAGGCAGGCCGTTCTCATTCCTGCCTGTGTCAGGGCCGCGGAAAAATACCTGGAACAGCATTTCCGGGAAAAGGTAATGCTTCAGGAGCTTGCGGACATGCTGCATATGGATAAGTTTTACCTGATTAAGGAATTCAGCCGTTATGTGGGGGTTACTCCCCATGAATACCAGATAGGGCTGCGCCTGTCCTACGCCAAGGAGCTTCTGAAATATTCGGACCTTTCCGTCACGGAGATCGCCTATGCCTGCGGGGTGAACCAGACCTCCCATTTTATCAGCCTTTTTAAGGAAAGGGAGCATCTGACGCCGGCGAAGTTCAGGAAGGAATGGAGAATGCAGCTGTAAATGCCGGCTACAGCAGATGGAACTGCCCCGCAAGCCCGTTCAGCATCATGGCCTGGGCGGACAGCTCTTCAATGGAAGCGGCCTGTTCCGCGGCTCCCTGGGAGAGTGCCTGGGCGTTGTTGGATAATTGCTCGCTGCCGTTTGCAACCTGTTCCGCGGAGCCGCTGATCTGTGCCAGGGTATCGTTCAGATTGTCCCGGATTAAACGCATGGAAAGCAAAATGGGTTCGTAGTTCCCCTTGTAATGCTGCAGACACCCGGATGTGATGTGAAAATTGCCCTTGGATAATTCACTTAAAATCAGGCCGATATCGGCGATGATTTCATTCATATTCCGGCTCATGGTATTCATGGCGGCGGTCATATGCCCCAGTTCATCCGCGCTTTCATAGGCGAGGGAAATATCCAGACGGCCTTCGGCCATACTGTTGGCCGCGGCTTCGATTTCCCGTACCGGCCGGGTGATGGCATTCGTGATATAGATGCACATGCCAATACTGACCGCGAAGGAGATAAGGCACATGGCTATCAGGAGCACGGTGGTTATCATATGGGCATTTGTGGTGCTGGCCATCAATTCCGTTCCGTTGTTGTTGGATGCAGCCGTAATTTTCTCCAGAGCCACATTCACCTTTTCGACAGCGGGAAGATAGTTGTTTTCCATATAAGTGCCCGCTTCCGCTTTTTTTCCGGCCTGAAGCAGTTCCAGGACATGTTCCCGGTGCGGAGTGAGTTCCCGCAGCGCATAGGACATTTCCGTGAGCCATTCCTCTTCCCCCAGAAAATTGTCCTTAATGATGGGAAGCTGACTGCTTATCATTGCATAGTTATCGTCCATGGCAGCCAGGGCCTCATCCATGACGGTATCACTGCCGGAGGAAATCGCCCGGAAAATATTTTTCTGAAGGCCTTCCAGATTGGTGGAAGCAATGCTGACCGCTTTGGAAACACGGTAGGGATGCTCATAAAACTTCATGAGTTCTGTTTTTACATGATTTAAGCTGATTAAACCGGACAGGATGGAAAGAAAGAACAGTGCGAAAACGATCCCGAAGGAAAGGATAAGCTTCTGGCGTACTTTTAAATTTTTCATTGGTACCCTCTCTGCGATTATAAAGGATTACTTAAGTGATACATATTTTATTAAAAAAAGGGGAACAGGTTACCTTCCGGTGCCTATGGCACCTGCCGGTATGCATGCCACTTTCCGGTGCGTTCTTGCGCACCGCTCCTGAAAGTTCTATAATTCGGTATAAGGAACGGGACGGGAAGGTGAAATGCCGCTCTTTTATGTTTGGTTTTGAAAAGGAAGGCCGGAGGCAATCGTATTTTTATATTGCGTTCCCCAGTCCACCATGGAATCCAGGATGGGCTTCAGGCTGAGGCCGGTTTCCGTAAGGGTATATTCCACCCTGGGAGGAACCTCCGGGTACACCTTGCGTGTGAGCAGGCCTGCGGCCTCCATGGAACGCAGATGGCTGGTGAGCACCTTCTGGGTGATACCGGTAACGGACCGCATCAGCTCATTAAAGCGTTTGGTGCCGGAGAGCAGGTCGCGTATGATAAGTACCTTCCATTTATCTCCGATCAGCTGTAAGGTCATTTCTACAGGACATTCTGGTATCTTTTTCTCATTTTCCATGCGGGTGCCTCCCTGGTATCTGTGTGGATGTATCATATATGTAGGCGGTACGGTTTTATTATATAGTGGCGGAGGGCGAAAGGCAAGCCCCGGAAGAACGGCGGCATGAGCCGGGAGGTGACATATGACAGGAAAAACAGTACAGGAACAAAACGAAACTGCGGTAAAAAAGCTGTACCGGTGGCTGGGTCAGGCGGAGGCGGTCGTCATCGGTGCGGGAAGCGGGCTTTCCGCAGCCGCGGGGCTGGCCTATTCAGGCCCCCGTTTCTTTGCCCTCTTCCCGGAATTCATTGCAAAATACGGCATGACGGACATGTATTCCGCCGGTTTTTATCCGTTTGAGCACCAGGAGGAAAAATGGGCTTACTGGAGCCGCCATATCTATTATAACCGTTATGACCAGCCTGCCGGGGCGGTATATACACAACTGCTGGCACTTGTAAAGAAGAAAAACTACTTTGTACTCACCACAAACGTAGATCACCAGTTCTGGCTGGCCGGATTTGAGGAATCCCGTATTTTCGCCATACAGGGAGACTATGGCCTGTTCCAGTGCAAAAGGGCATGCCACAGCAGGCTGTATGACAATGAACCGCAGGTCAGGGCCATGCTGGAAAAACAGAAAAACTGCCGTATTCCTTCGGAACTGGTTCCCAAATGTCCGGTCTGCGGCGGGAATATGGAGGTCAATCTGCGGTGTGACCGTTTTTTCGTGGAGGACAGGAAGTGGCATCAGGCGGCGGAACGGTATGAGGCCTTTATCCGGCAGAACAGCGGGAAACGGATACTGTTCCTGGAGCTTGGAGTGGGGATGAATACCCCGGGAATCATCAAGTATCCCTTCTGGCAGATGACCTGGCAGAACCCCGGGGCGCGCTATGCCTGTATTAATCTGGGAGAAGCCATAGCCCCCGCTGAAATCGAAGAACGTTCCCTCTGTATCAACGGTGATATCGGGACGGTGCTTTCATGCGGATAACCTGCCGGGAAAGGAGGAGAAAGGATGAATCAAAGAGAAAGGCGCATTTACCTGATACATGCGCTGACAGAAGAACTGCCGGAATATAAGAGGATAAGAATACCGGATGAGGACAGCGGCCAGCAAAAGCTTTTGCGGACGCTGTTAAATGTCCGTCCCCCGTATCCTGCTTCTCCGGAGTTCCTGGAAGTACAGGACGCATATCTGTCAGAACGGGTAAGGGAACGGGGGATTACGGATGCCCGAAGCCTCAAAGCATCAGCGGGGAATGACAGGGTTTTCCTTTGGCAGGGAGATATCACCACGCTGAAATGTGATGCTGTTGTAAATGCGGCAAACAGCGCCCTGCTGGGGTGCTTTCAACCATGCCATTCCTGTATTGACAACATCATCCATTCGTTTTCAGGCGTCCAGCTCCGGATAAAATGCAATGAAATTATGCTGGCGCAGGGGCACCGGGAAAGAACAGGAACGGCTAAAATTACACCGGGCTATAATCTGCCCTGCAGATATGTAATTCATACGGTAGGGCCAATCATATCAGGAAAGCTCCAAAACAAAGACTGTGCGTTATTGGCAAGCTGCTATCGTTCCTGTTTGGAATTAGCTGCTGCAAAAGGGGTTCAATCCCTTGCTTTTTGCTGTATATCAACGGGAGTGTTCCATTTCCCACAGAAGAAGGCGGCGGAAATAGCCATAGAAACAGTTATGCAATTTTTAGACAAAAACCAGTCCCTGCGGCAGGTGATCTTCGATGTTTATACCGATGAAGATCTGCTGATTTACAGCCGGTTATTGGAAAACAGGAGACTGCATTATTGAAATTGAAAGGCAATATATTTTTGCAGTCTGCTGTTAGGCTTATCGGGAATAGTCATTTGTAATTGACCACTTTCTAATAGAGGCTTTAGCAAGTAACTCTTTTATCGTGACTTGCCCTGTATTATAGTTAATATTCTTTAGTAGCACTCGGAAATTTCTGTACTGCTATCTGTTTTATATATGAAAGATCACCAATCGGTATCTTTATCAGGATCTGTTAAACTGATACAGCTGTTTGCGGTACTGGCCCATCAGCTGCGGCAGCTCCTCCCATTTTTCCAATTCACCGTTTTCGGTGAGCTTATCCTCCACCAGATAGGACTGGATTATCAGATTATAATAAAGCTGGGGGTCTTTGGGATCCGGCCCGTTTGTTTTTGCCAGAAGGGCCGTGATGGTTTTATATTTTTTCCAGAGCTGCCCGGTGGCTTTTGCGCGGCGGTAGGGAAGGACCAGACAGTTGATAACCCATGCTGCTGCTGCGCCTGCCAGGATGTAGCCGATACGGATAAGAAAGATACCGGCTACATCGGTAAACTGGAAAGCACTCATGAAAACGGCTCCCCCAAGAGCGCCCACCGTGGAGCAGGCGAAGGTTTCCGTATAATCCGTAAAATAAAAAGAGAGGTAACCGGAGAGCATCATGACGGCTGTTCGGCCTGCGGAGGATGGAATCAGAGAATATAGGAGGACGGAAGCCAGGCCGCCGATGAGGGTGGCGCAGATACGCTTCTTCATTTTTCCGGGGACATCGTCCGCATAGGGAAGGGACAGGGACGCCAATGTGAATAACAGCCATTTCCCATGAGGAAGTGCCAGCTGCTGTACAAGCAGAGTGGCGCATGCCAGAAGCAGGGCGGTGCGCAGGGCATAGATAATCCGTACGGGGCTGGCGTCAAGCGCCGTCATCAGCTGGTATTTGAGGGAAAGGAGCGTTCTGCGGTAACGCCCCTTTTTCTGCGGATCCGTCATGTGAAGAAGACGGTTGTAAAGATCCGTCAGGCAGGTAAAAAGGGGCTGTGCCCTTTTTCCCTCTTCCTCCGAAAAAACGGGGCAGACGGGCGCCTCCAGCACCTGTGTTTCCTGGCGGAGGAAGGCCTGGTACTTTTCCAGCTGTGCCAGGAGGACGGTAAGATACGCCTTTTCCTCCCCGGACAGTTTTCCCGGAAGCGCATGAAGGAGGCCGAGCAGGTGCTCCAGCCCGCGTCCCGCTTCCAGCATGGAAAAGCCGGCATCAGAGATACAGAGTACTTTTTTCCTCCGGTCGTAGACCGTTCTGCTCAGAAGATACAGCTTGCTGCGTAAGCCCGGGAGCCGGGACGGCTGTTGGTTCTCCTCAAGCAGGGATGCAACCGTATTCCTGATTTCATCTATCATTTCACATAACACGTCCCTTGCGGTATCTGCCACCCGGTTTCTTCCCATAAACCACTGGTACAGCAGGATAGACGCCGCTCCGAACAGCATGCCCCATATCCTTCGCGGAAGCTGTTCCGCACTTACCGGAGTGATGAAAATCAGAAACAGATAGGATAAGATATAAGGAAAATACATATGGCTGGAATATTCATAAGTAAATGCATACAAGATCAGCAGGAGTGTGATAAAATGAATGATAAATGACAAAGGCGCAGGGAGGGTGGTAACCCAGAAGGCCGCCAGTGCCATCCACACCAGGACTAGGGACTGTACAAACAGATGCCTCAGCGGAGTGGCCGTCAGGTCACGTACCATGGATGCGGACATCATTATGGTAAAAATAACTCCCACAATTGTGTTTTCCGGGCCGAATAGGAAACTGAAAAAGTTAACGTATGTAATAATGAAGAGAAAGTTCAGCGTATTGGAAACAAAACCAGCCTTTACCTTCTCCGGGATCTTTAGTTTGCTGCGCATAGATTACCGCCTTTCTTATGGAAACTGATGAGGATTGACAGAAATAAAGATTCCTGTATAATCGGAAGAGACAATCATGAATTGATGATAGTCATATATTGTGTACTAATTTATTAGAATACCACTTCAGGTATTTTTTGTCAACGGAGAGCACAAGAATGAAATCGGAGAACAGTGCGGAAATTTTTGTCCGCAGGCTTCTGCAGGTAATGCCGGACTGGCATTCCAGGCTGGTGAAGCCATTTAAAGAAAAGCTGAACACAGAGATGAGTCTGGAAACCTATTATTGCCTGCAGACTATCCGAATGAGAGGGATGGCGACCATGACGGAGCTGGCCCATGAGCTGAAAGTTCCCAAGCAGCAGGTGACCGGGCTTGTTGACAAGCTGTGTGAATGCGGGTTTGTGGAGCGGATCCGGCATGAGGGGGACCGCCGGGCCATATGCATCCGGCTGACAAACGCGGCGGCGGCTTATCTGGATACGTATTATACCAAAAACCGGGCGTTTATCCGGGATCTGGAAGAGCAGCTGACGGAGGAGGAAATCGGCGAGCTGAACAAGGCTGTGGGGATTCTGGGGGAAATACTGCCCAAATTAAAATAAGAAGCCCTGCTGAGAGCGTAGGGGAAACGGCCCTCAGCAGGGATGGCTGACAGGATGCTTCAGGAGGGCTGTTCCGGGAACGGAGCGAAGGAAACCGGCCTGATAAGCCTTCCAAGTGAGCGGATTGCAGGCTCCTGCTCCTGCCCCCGCGGCAGGACGGCCCGGGTGATCGGACTGTTGTTATAGGTGGTAAAAAAGTATTCCTGGGCGGACAGGTTGATAAAAGCGGTGTATTGGGTAAAATCAGCGGTATTCCGGTCCGTCATGACCACCCCTTTGGGGATGCTGACACTATCCAGAAGATGAAAACCCGTAATAACGGCTTCTTCCGGGGTGTTAGGCTGGGTAGCGTGGCTTTTTTGGAAAGCTGCCCTGACAAAGCGGGACGGCGGCGCGTAATCTCCCGGCAGGCCGAGGCCGCCGGAACCCTGGCCGAAGGGGGGCAGATGGACACCCGACCATTCCTTATCCTGCATCTGCCAGGGGGAAAGGTTGCTGTAATTTCTCAGATTTGTCATATGCCAGGCAAAGCCGGGGCTGTTGGTAAGGATACCTATGCGGTTATTCATGACAAACAGCCCTTCTTCCGTCTTTTCAACGGCCGCACATTTACCGCTTTTATCTGCCAGGATCCAGTGGAGGGGCGCTACGGTACCGGTAATGGAATCCTCCATGCCTACGATCCGGATGGTGGAGAGCAGGGTATCTGCCTCTTCCACGCTGGCGCACTGGCCCAGGAGAAAATGCAGAAGCTCGGTGGCGGCAACCGGCGGCCTCATATCTTCCCGTGACGGAAGGGGATCATAGGCGGCAAAGCCGGGAAAATATAAAACAGCGGCCCCGAAGCCTTTTTCATTTACGCCGTCTGCAAAAAGGACAGGGGAGATATCCTGGCCGATTGCCATAAAGCTGTATTGATTGCGCACGGTGTGGGTGTTTGCCAGATTGTTCCACCGGTATCCCTTCGGTACAAAGTAAAGGCTGGGATCCAGCGGATACGAAAAGTCCATGGTACGCCCCAGATATATTTCGCCCTGGGTAGTCTGCATGGTCATTGCAGTACACATAATAAACCTCCTGCTATGTGGTTATGGTTATGTATATTCGTGGAGATGGTGGGTGATACCGTGTTACTGCTCACTTCGTGACCAGTAACATGCATAAATCCATTTAAAATCGCCTACGGTGATGGGATTTATGCACTCTTGAATCACTTTCTCACGTACTGTGCAGTAAATGCACAGTACTGAGTGAACAGTAGCGATACCGTTCAATGCCCGCTTCATAGATGGGAAAAGCAATTGCCTGCCGGTGGGGTTTGGTGCTAGAATAGAAAAAGAAAGCGACCGTTATGGAGTTTACTCTGGAAATAAGGCAAGGAGATTCGATTGGAATATGGATAAGAGGATGATTCGGGTAGTCAGGAAAAAGGATGAGTTTTCTGCGGAATATCAGGTAGGGGATGTTTTTGAAGTGGAGAGCACCTGGTATGGCGGGGTGAATGTGAGCAGTAAAACGGGGATTCCGCTGTCCCTGGATGAGGAGGAGTATGAACCTTTTGAGGAGGAGACGGAGCGCGTAAGGGCTGTGGATCCGTATTCATACAATCTGGGGGTTATGGATTGTTTCTGTGAAATGGTCGGCGCGGGAGTGAAAGGGCTGGCTATGAGCCACCCCTTTGGCACCAGGGAGGAGAGGGACTCTTATCTGGAGGAGGTCAGGGGGCTTTGCAGGAAATATGGGATAAGCTTCTATGCGGAGGATGAGGCGTTTCTGACGGATTTGTTTCCGGAAAGGCTGAATAAGGGAACCTATAATTTTCTGTTTTTTGCGGAGGATAAGGTGCTTGATGCGTATCTTGCATTAAAGGAAGAACAGCGTACCCTGCTTGGAAACGGGGGATATACGAAGCAGAAAAGCTATGAGCTGGCGCAGGAATTCGGCCGTCTTTTATCCTATCCGGAGGATGGGATTGAGCGGTTGATCCGGAAGGCGGCTCAGGAGAGGGAGGCTGGTGACGAGGATTGAAAAAAAAGACAGGGCGGCGCCTGTTTCAGACAGGCGTGCTTATGCTGGCGGCTTTCTTTTTCCTGGAGACGGGTTTTTGGGGAAAAGGCTGTCCCGGTTCGGTGGAAGCGGCATCAGGGGAAAATGCGGAGGAACTGCAGCTTCAATATGAGGAATACCGGCAGCGGTTTGATGCGATTGGGCAGGTTTCCGATATTCCGGGGCAGGATTTTAATATAATCGGTTCCCAGGTTTTCCCTGTGACGCTGGAGACTTACGGGGAAATTTTGTTTATTCCGGCGCTGGATGCCAAGTACAACCGCATGGCTATTTTTCTGGCGGATGCGGATGAGAAAATTGTGTATAAGACGGATCAGCTGGAATCCAATAACCGGAACAAAGGAGAGCTGCGGCAGCCGAACCAGGGCATTGCGGCGGTTTCCTTTCAGGATGTGGACGGCGACGGGCTTACGGATATCGTGCTGATCACAACCTGTAAAAATGAAAAGGAAGCGTTCTTCCGGGATACCTATAAGGTGGGGGAGGTTTTGTTCCGGAAGGATCAGGGCTTTTACCGGGACTGGAGGCTCTCCGATAAGATTAACCGGTTCAGCATGAACAAGAGTATCCGGTTTGTCACCTCCTTCGTACGGGACGGGAACTCGGTGGAATTCCTGTATACAGCCACGACCCAGGACGAACTTCTGCGGCAGGGATTCGAGATCTTTAACGAGCTGTGTTACTGGAGGGATTTTGAGAAGATGGGAAGGCTGCGGGTGGTTCCCGGGATCTACAGCATGGCGGACTATGACGTGTTCATGATCTATCTGGTGAACGAGCAGGGGTATATTGTTTGGAGCTTCCAGCCCATGCGGGATTATGATAACCTCTATGCCCTCAAGGGAATCACCTGCAGGGATATTGACGGGGACGGTCTGAAGGATATTGTGGTACTGGCCCGATACAGCTATGAGGATGATAACAATGAGCTGGTTATCACCAGTGATTATGATATTTATTACCAGAGGACCGGAGGCTTTTATGCCGACACGGAATTCAAAAAGCTCTATCAGAGCGTCGAAGAGGATACGATGGAGGGGCTGGTTCAGAAGGCCAGGGCCTTCTGGGGATGGAGTGCGTGAAAGGAGTTTTTAACCGCATATGATTAAGATACTTGTAGTGGATGACGAGAAGCCGATATGTGATTTGATCGATCTGAATCTGTCCGCCTCCGGCTATCAGTGCAGGACCGTGCAGGACGGCCTGGAGGCATTAAATATCATAGAAAGCGACCCTTTTGACTTGATCCTGCTGGATATCATGCTGCCGGGGGCGGACGGCTACGACATCATGGAATACATACGGCCCATGGGGATTCCGGTTATTTTTATTACGGCGAAGCATGAGGTGCGGGATCGGGTGAAGGGTCTGAAGCTTGGGGCGGATGATTATCTGGTGAAGCCATTTGATGTGGTGGAGCTGGTGGCCAGAGTGGAGGCGGTGCTGCGGCGGTATAACAAAACGGAGCAGATTCTGACCGCCGGGGATGTGTCCGTGGATGTGGAGGCGCACCGGGTGACAAAGGCAGGGAAACCGGTGGAGCTGACCAATAAGGAATTCGGCCTGCTTGTGCTTTTTATCCGGAATAAAAACGTGGCCCTGTTCCGGGAAACGCTGTATGAAAAGGTGTGGGAGGGGGAGTACTTCGGCGACAGCCGCACCCTGGATCTCCATGTGCAGCGCCTGCGCAGGAAACTGGGATGGGAACACAGTCTGGTGGCGGTATATAAGGTAGGCTACCGCTTAGAGGTATCGTAATGAAATTTTCCTTAAAGCTGCTGCTGTGTACGATGATTGTCATGGCGCTGGCATTCGGATTCAGCGGATTTTATTTTGTGAACTATGTGTTTGAGACCTCCCTGGACAGGGAGATAAAGCAGGCCCTGGATGAAAGCAGCATCCTGCGCTTTGCTTTTGAAACGGCGGCACTGAACGTGCCTGCCAAGTATGACGTGCTGCAGGATCATACGGTGGAACAGATCGCCTCCAACCTGGAGACAGGGGGGCATGATACCAGCCGTATGCTCCGGGTTTCCGACGAGCAGAAGAACGTGCTGTATATCAGCAGCGGCTTTGATGCCGGAGACGGGCTTCTGGAGCAGACGGATGAAACGACCAGGACCTACCGGGTGATGCGCAGAGAGGATCGGTACTTTATCCAGACGGGCATGACGGTGAACGCCCTGGACCGGATTCTGTATCTGGAGACTATGAAGGATGTGTCGGAGGTGTTCCGGGAGAGGGCACTGGGCTTTTCCGTTTACCGCAGGGTAACGGTGATCATGCTGATTCTGGGTACCGTGATCATGCATCTCATCGCCTCCTTCCTCAGCAAGCCTATCCGTCTGCTCACAAAAGCCACCAAGCGGATGTCGGCGGGGGAATACGGCTACCGGGCAAGGCAGGTGAGCAACGATGAGCTGGGGCAGCTGACCATGGATTTTAACCAGATGGCCAACGTGCTGGAGGAGAATATCAACAAGCTGGAGGAAGAAATCCAGGCAAGGGAGGATTTTGTGGCCGCCTTTGCCCATGAATTGAAAACCCCTCTGACTGCCATCATCGGTTATGCGGACATGCTGCGTTCCCGGAAGCTGGATGAGGAAAAGAGTTTCCTGTCCGCCAACTATATCTATACGGAAGGAAAACGTCTGGAGGCCATGTCCCTGCGCCTTCTGGAAATTATTGTGACCAGAAGGGAGAAGGTGGAATTCCAGACGGTATCCGCTGAAGTGCTGTTCACCTATCTGGATGATATGTTTGTTTCCAACAGGGACATGGCGTTCCATTTCTCCTATGAGCCGGGAATGGTGCGGGCGGAAGCCAACCTTATCAAATCCGTTCTGGTTAATCTGCTGGATAATGCCTGCAAGGCCTCCGAACCCGGAAGCCCTGTTGCGGTAACCGGCGTCCGTGTGAAAGGCGGCTACCGGTTTTCGGTGAAGGACCAGGGAGTGGGGATCCCTGCACAAGAGCAGAAGAATATCATCAAAGCTTTTTATATGGTGGACAAGTCCCGTTCCCGGAGCAAAAACGGAGCGGGCCTGGGGCTGGCGCTGTGTACCCAGATACTGCTTTTGCACGGCAGTAAACTGGAGATAGAAAGTTCACCGGGAAAAGGCTCCTGCATCAGCTTTGTCCTGCCGGATAGAGGAGAAGAGGAATGAAAAAGAAAGTAAGGAACCTGTCCTTCCTGCTGTTTGTGGTACTGATTATGGCGTTTTCCATATGGGGGCCGGAAGCCCTGGCCAAATACAAGGATCGGGCGATACTGGATGAAACTCATGCACAGGCGGTGGAATCCGCATCGGAGGGCTACCGGTATACATTGAACAGCAACGAAAAGCTTTATATCCTGTCCCGGTGCCTGAACAGCCAGAACCTTCCGGAGAGTGAACAGAACGCCCTGACCAGGAAAGAGGCGGAAGAGTTGGATTATACGGATCTGGAAGGGACCTATGCCTTTGTGGTGAACCACAGAGGACCTTCCGGAAAGGAAATCACCAGCGAGGAAATCTACGAGGCCTGCAACAAGGGGCTGGATATGCTGAAAAGCCTGGCTATCCTGCCGGATGGGGTCAGGGACGTGGACGCCGCCTCTTATGATGCCACGCTGTATTCCGCCATCGATGTGCCGGAACCCCAGAATAATGTGGCGGTATGGAAAATGAGCCTGTCCACCAGCCAGAAGAATTACAACAAGGAAAACCGTCTGATTGATGCCTATATCGATGCAGATGACGGGAAAATTTATGAATTCTATGTCCGCACATCGCTTGATTGGGAGCAACTGGATCCGGACGATATCGTGGCTGAATGGGGCAGCTATATGGGACTTACGGATCCCCGGCCCTATGAAGCGGCCAATCCCCTGATGGAATCCACCCCCTATTTCCGCAAGTATGTATTCAGCGGTATGGGAAACGGGGAAACTGTGGTTACCGTTGGATTTTATGAAGGAATCAACGAATTATTTTTAAAAATTTCCAAATGAGCCTCTATTTGATGCGGAAGGTTTTGGGCGCTTTCCGGTACACCAGGAGTAACGCCAATGCGATATACATAACCGTGAAGGCCAGCACGCCCAGCGTAAAGGCGCTCCCTTTCACCTTGATTTCCAGACACAGAAAGCAGAGCACATACATCATCACATTGATGGTGGAAAAGAACGGGTTTTTAATTTTCAGGCTTTCCGAATAAGGCTGGAAAATATAATACAGGCAGAGATGATGTGCCGTAAAAAGGACGGACAGCAATAAAATAGTGAGGCAGAACAGCAGCATATCCATGGTGAACACACTTGTGCCGGCCAGCAGGCAGAACAGGAACGCCGCCAGGCACAGAGCCGCCGCTATGACGCCGTCATAAAGGCAGACATGCAGCAGGCGGATGCGGAAGTTGTGCAGGATGGTATCCGGCCTCCGGTAAAAGGAATAATGCAGCATATCCTTGTCACAGTTGTAGAACATGGCGCGGCAGGCCTTGTCCGCCACGGTGAGAAAATACATGATGTAGACAAAGGAAGGCAGCAGCAGTGTCGTCAGGTTGGCGCTCAGTTTTACTGCGGCCTCCCGGTTGGTGACAAGCAGGAGGATGGATGCGGCAAATAAAGCCCCTACGATCAAAAGGCGATAGGATACCGGACGGATCAGCTGCCGCCTGTGTCTGGCAAAAAACAGGGAATTAAAGTACGCATAGCCCTGGTGGGAAGAGGAATGGGGCCTGATCGAGGAGGAAATTTCCACATCCTTTTCCCGGATTTCCACCTCCTTGAAAGAGGAGCCGGAGGAGGTTTTCAGCATGGTAGAAAGCAGAAAATTCAGGTCGATGGAGCGCGGCAGCTTCTTCCCGTATTCCCGGTAGCCGGCAGCGATGTAATAAAGGCCCGCACCGCCCAGGGCCAGATAGCAGGCGATCAGGACGGGATGAAGGAGGACGGCGGCTGCGGGGAAGGAAATCCCCAGAAAGGGGAGCAGATACCCTCCGGCAAGCCCGGTTCCGATAGCCGCCCAACTGCAAGCCATACTCCGGTTATATACCTTTCCCGTCCGGTCAAAGACAAACAGCTGAAAGGCTTCCCCCATCATCCGGAACGCGGCAAGCATAATCCAAAGGAAGATTCCCTGTAATACAGTGCCGCCCAGAAGCCCGGAAAAAAGGATAAGAAAGGGCAGGTAGCAGAGGAAAAAAGGGACGTATTTCAGAACCAGAGCCGCCCGTGTATAGCTGCGCGCATCCGTATGCATGTATTTGATAAGCGTGATTTTGTCCCTGGTTACAGTGAAAATCTGGCTGTCCCCGAAGGCACCCAGCAGACAGTTCAGGAAAAATAAGATCTGCACCATCAGGGAAAAAGAATCCTCCTGCAGGGAAGGCCGCTTCGCTATTAACATCTGTATGGGCAGCAGCACAAAGAAAAATAAGTACAGCGGCTTCCCGGCCAGATCGATAAGCTGGCGTATGAGAAAAGCCGCACAGGCCAGTATACGCTTCAACGGATAATGGGAATACAGAGAATCCGGTATCCATTTTCCGATAATCCAGAGCCGTTTCAGATAAAACAGAAAGCTGTTTACCCAAAGTGTGGTTCTCAAAGATATGATTTGCTTTATTATACTATTCATGGGCATTTTCATCCTTTAACAATTCAACAATCCGTTCTTCAAAATCCTTTTCCGTAAGCAGGGAATGATCAAGCTGCTGCAGACAGCCGTCGCTGAGCACCACAATCTCGTCGCAGAGATCCGTAGCCAGCTGCAGGATATGAGTGGAAAAAATAAGGATATGATCCTGCTTGATTTCCCGTAAAAGCTGCTTGATTTCCAGCGCCACCACCACATCAAAGGATGTGAGCGGTTCGTCCAGCAGGATGACGGGAGGCCGGGCGATAAGGAAACAAAGCATCTGGACTTTGTTTTTCATGCCGTGGGAATAGCCCTTTATCAGCTTATGTCTGTCCTGTTCCTCCATCTTTACCATATCGAAATATTCATCAATGGTTTTCTCCGGCGCTTTTTTCTCCTGATGGATATCCATGTAAAACCGGATAAACTCATAGCCGGTCAAAAAATCCGGCAGAACAGGAGTGGAAAATACATAGCCTACCTGCGAAGGTGTCAGAGGGCTGACACCGCCGTCCTCCTCCAGCAGGCAGACCTGTCCCCCGTCCGCCTGTACCTCATCGGTAAGACAGTTGAACAAAGTAGTTTTTCCGGCCCCGTTTCTTCCGAGAAGGCCATATATTTTCCCCTTTTCAAAGGAAAAACTGCAGTCCTTCAGCACAGTTTTCGAACCATAGTTTTTTTGGATGTGTTCCAATTGCAGTATCATCTGCGATCTCCTTTTCTTTTGAAAATAAACAAACAGGCACAGCCCGCATCCTGGTAAAGGGGCGGACTATGCCTGTATTTCCTGTTATGATGTATTACGCTGTAAAGCAGCCTGGTATAAGAGCTTGTACGGTCGGGCAGCGTCGCCGGCGGCGTCGTCCATAGCGGTATCCTTTCTTCCTCTTACTTATTAGTGAGAAGTCGGTTAAAATATTTTGTTTATTATAAGTAAAGATACTGAATTATACAAGATCTGTATTTATATTTTTACAAAATCTTTACAATCGCAGTCAGAAAGGTACCTGCGGCTGCCCCCACTTTTTATCTGCACACGAGGGGAATATTGGCATTGCTTAGGAAAGTGCAGGCATGGTAAAATGAAACAACGTGCAGGCGGGTATGCGCATTTACTGTATTGCTGTGAGAAAACGTGGTGCGGCGGGCCAAGGAGGAGGAGCATAGGGATGAAAGAGATTAACAGTTTTCAGGATTTTGTGAAGGAGCTGCGGGAGGCGGGATTTACGATTGGGGGAGAAAAGGGGGACGGTGTTTTTACTTTAAGTGACAGTTTCGGGGAGAAAATCGTCTGGCATACGGAGGATCCGGATACGGATCCCTGGGAATGGAGAATGCGGGTATTGGATGAATACAGGGATATTGCCTATGGAAAGTTGTTTTTTCATAAAAGCGGATATCTTACAAAAGAATGGTATCCTTATTTCCTGGCGGTGCGGCGTGGAAAAAAGGAGCTGCAGGAAGAATATGAGGAAGGCAATGTAAGCCTTATGGCAAAGCGGATTTATGATGTGCTGTGTGAGGAGAAGGAACTTCCGGTGCATCTGCTGAAGCAGTACGGCGGTTTTTCCGGTGAAGAGAAGTCCGGCTTTGAAAAAGCGGTTACGCAGCTCCAAATGGATTTTTATATTTCTATCTGCGGCAGGGCGAGGAAGCGTAACCGGAAGGGGGAGGAATACGGCTGGTCCTCCACGGTTTTCTGCCTGACGGAGAATCTGTTCGGGGAAGAGGTGTTTCAAAAAGCCGGGAAGCTGTCTTATGAAGAAGCCTTCCGGCAGATAGAAAAGCAGATCTATGCCCGGAATCCCCAGGCGAAAAGCGCGAAGGTGAAGAAATTTATAACAGGCTGACGGGAAGAAAGACGGTGTTTCAAACAGCGGGAGAACGTGTGTATGACAGGGATTTATTTCAGCGGGACAGGCAATACAAAATTCTGCGCGGAGGAGTTTCTGCGCTGCTATGACGGGAGCGGGCGTGCGGTTTCCATAGAGGATAACCAGGCGGAAACGCTTCTTTTGGAGGAAGAGGAGATTCTGCTGGCCTATCCGGTCTACGGCAGCGATCTTCCCCGTATCATGAAGGAGTTTCTGGAGAAACAGAAAGAGCACTTTGTCGGAAAACGGGTATTTATCCTTGCTACCATGGCGATGTTCAGCGGGGACGGGGCCGGCTGTGCGGCCAGGTTCCTGAAAAAACAGGGGGCAGTCATCCTCGGCGGGCTGCATGTGATCATGCCGGACTGTATCAGCGATGAGTTGGTGCTGACAAAAACGGATGAAGAAAACAGCCGCATCGTAAAGGCGGCCCGGCAAAAGCTGAAGCTGGCGGCACAGGCACTGCAGGAGGGAAGGCCGCCCGCCGACGGGCTGGGCTTTGGGGCACGAATGGCCGGGTTCCTGGTGCAGCGTATGTGGTTCGGACTTTTAGCCGGCCGTTGCACAGGAAAGCTGAAAATTAACGCGGATACATGTGTGGGCTGCGGAAAATGTGCCGCAGGCTGTCCCATGGAAAACCTGCGGATGGAAGAAGGAAAGGCGGAGGCGGGGAAGAACTGTACCCTGTGCTACCGCTGTGTCAACAGGTGCCCGGCACAGGCAATTACCCTGCTGGGGAAGCGGGTGGTGAAACAGAATGATATTGCAAAGTATGTGACGGGAGATGCGGAAGATTCCGGGAAGGCTTCCTTTCCGTTTGCCGGAAAAGAATAACAAGAACTGCCTCCCGGCTGATTCATTCCGGGAGGCAGTTCTTATTGTTAGAATAAAGCGGGCATCAGCCCGGCTTGGCGGAACGATTACGAAACAGGAGACGGATACTTATTACACCACCTGATACTTCGCCACATAAACCGGGAAGCTGTCCGTGCCTTTCAGTTTCTTATTGGCAGTAATAGTCACATCCTTATCGGATATGATATATTCCAGATCCGCCCCGGGTTCTATCACGGTATCCTGCATCAGGACACAGTTTTTCACTTTTGCCCCTTTTCCCACCTTCACACCGCGGAAGAGGATACTGTTTTCCACTTCCCCTTCAATGATACAGCCGTCAGCGGCCATGATATTATTCGCTTTGGCTCCTTCCATGTAGCGGGTAGGGTTGTCGTCACGGATTTTGGTATAAATATGGTTGCTTCCGAAAAGCGCATCCAGGTTATCCTCATCCAGAAGCTTCATATTCTCATCAAAGTAGCTTTTCATGCTGCTGATCCGCGCCAGATAGCCTTCGAATTTATAGGCCTGCACGTTCATCCGATCCAGCTGCGGCGCTACGATATCCCTTTCAAAATACACGTGGCCCCTGACAAAGGCGGCTCCCACCAGGCTGATCAGAAGCTCCCTGTCAATAATATAAATATTCATGGACAGATTCTGGATTCCCGGCGTCTCCGGATTGATCTGGATTTCCTTCACCCGTCCGTCCTCAATATCCAGCGTATAATAGAGATCCTTGTTCACATCAAAGGGCTTAATCAGTCCTTTTGGTATTTCCTCCTGTGCATAAGCCAGGGTGATATCCGCCCCGCTTTCGATATGGGCATTCAGCATCGCCTTGAAATCAAAGTTGGCAGCGATATTGGCTTCGGACATAATGACGTATTTTTCCTTCTGATCCTTCAGGAAATCCAGGATGCTCGCAAGCGCCTCCACACGGCCGTTATAGACCTTTACGGTTTTTTCCGCGAAGGGAGGGACAATGTTCAGCCCGCCGTTTTTCCGGGTTAAATCCCATGCCCGGCCGGATCCCAGATGATCCATAAGGGAATGATAATTCTTGCGGACGATAACGGAAACATTATCTATCCCGCCGTTCACCATGCTGGACAGGACAAAATCCACCATCCGGTAACGTCCCGCGAAAGGGATGGAAGCCATCAGGCGCTCCGCAACCAGTTCGGGAACCAGTGAATCATAGCTGTTTGGGAAAATGATGCCCAGTGCGTTTGCGTTGGAATTTACCATTCTTCTTCACCATCCTTTACATTATGTTCAACCATGGCGTCAGGGCCGATCACAGCTCCGTCACCGATATACACGCCGGATCCCACGGTAGCAACGCCCGCGGATTCATCCCGGGGCATGGCTCCCACTCTGGCGTTTTCACCGATAACCACATTTTCCGCAATGATACAGTGTTCCGCAACGGCACCGGCTTTGATGACGGTTCCGCCCATGATGACGGCATCCTCCACCCTGGCCCCGGGTTCCACGATAACGCCGGCAAACAGAACCGAATGCTTCACATGGCCGCCGATACGGCAGCCGTCCGTGATCATGGAGTTCTCCACCACGGCTTGGGATGAAATTTTGTGACCGGTCATACCGCTGTTCCTGCTGTAGATTTTCCAGTCGTCATCAAACAGATTAATTCCGCTGTGCTCCGGATCCAGGACCTCCATATTCGCTTCCCATAAAGAGGAGATAGTCCCCACATCCTTCCAATAGCCGCTGAAATGATAGGCATACATTTCCCTTCCGTCCCTCAGCAGGCTGGGAATAATATTGTTGCCGAAGTCGTTTTCGGAATTCGGATCCGCTTCATCCTCCATCAGGTATTTCTTGAGAACGTCCCAATTGAAAATATAGATACCCATGGAAGCCAGGTTTGATTTGGGATTTTGGGGCTTTTCCTGGAACTCGGTGATCTTGTCGTTCCCGTCGGCGACCATCAGGCCGAAGCGGGAGGCCTCCTCCCAGGGAACTTCCATTACGGCCACGCTGAATTCCGCGCCCTTTTCCTTATGGAACCGTAAAAAGTCGCTGTAATCCTGCTTGCAGATCTGGTCGCCGGAAAGGATGATGACATATTCCGGATTGTAGCGCTCGATAAATGGGATATTCTGATAAATAGCGTTTGCGGTACCCTTATACCAGTCGGATCCGGAAGCCTTCTGATAAGGCGGCAGGATATGTACCCCGCCGTGAAGACGATCCAGATCCCAGGGCTGTCCGTTGCCGATGTACTCATTGAGTACCATGGGCTGGTACTGGGTTAAAATACCCACCGTATCAATCCCGGAGTTAACGCAGTTGGACAGCGGAAAATCGATGATGCGGTATTTTCCGCCAAAAGGAACGGCAGGTTTAGCCAGTTTTTGCGTCAGGGCATATAATCGGGAGCCCTGCCCGCCGGCAAGAAGCATTGCAATCATTTCTTTTGCCATATGTGATTCCCCCTGTTTGTATGTTATGGTAAAAGTGTACCACAAAATGGAAAATTAGGACAGCCTTTTGTGCATAACAATCAAAAAAACTTTTGGCTTTAGGTAACCGCTCCGATTTTTTTACAGCCTTTCCGCTATATTTTTATTCCACAGGGCCACAAGCATGGAGAGGGCGGCTGTTGCGGCAAAGATGACCCACAGCCGGTGGGGCAGCCGTTCCAGAAGAAACCCGTATATCATCTGTCCGGCAGGCTGGGCGCAGGTGGACAGCGCGATGACCCAGGCAATGACTTTTCCGATCAGCGCGGTAGGGGTGGTGAGCTGGATATAGGACATGATCTGAATGGTGTACAGGGAGGCGAAGGCCATGATGATCAGGCCCGAAACCGCTATGACCGAATAGGCGGCATAAACCGGTATGCCTTCCTGAAGGACAGCCCCCATGGGAAGCAGCAGAAGGGAAGAAACAAACAGGAGCTTCCAGCTGCCCTGTATATTCAGTTTTTTGCTGAAGATCCCTGCGGCCATCCCGCCTGCAAGTCCGCCGCCAGCCATAGCGGCCTGCAGAAAACCGTACATTTCAGAGGCATTTCCCTGGGGGAAGAAAAGCACCTGCATAACGATCACCGGCAGGCTGATGATCATGAGGGCGGAAAGGAACAGATTTACAGCGGCACAGCATAAGGTAAGCTTGCCGATTTGCTTCTTTTCACGGGTGATAAACAGGATGCTGTCTTTTACATCTCCGGTAAGCTCCCGGAAAAGGGAACAGGTGCGCTCCTTCCGGGTGAAGGGGATATGGATGAATAGTTCCATGACGGCGGAAAGGAAAAAGCAGCCGGCGCATACATAAAGGATCGGGGTGATACCCCAAAGGCCATAGGCGATTCCGCCCAGGGCGGGACCCAGGAGGCCTGACAGGGAGGAAATCATATTGATGAGGGCGTTGGCAGGCATAATGGCTTCTTCCGTTACCAGCAAAGGGATGCTGGACTGTACGGAAGGCTGGTAAGCCCCGGAAATGCCGTACAATAAAAACAGCAGGACAAGGATGAGTCCGATCAGGCTCACCCGGCCGGAAAGGAGCTGGAAAGCGAGAACCAGCCCGGCTGTAAAGAAATCCAGGACTACCATGATATTCCTTTTGTTAACGCGGTCGGCAATCAGCCCGCCCACAGGAGACATGATCACAAGCGGCAGGAAGGACAAGCCGGATACAATCCCCAGCAGGGAAGGGGACTGGGTGACGGTTAGCAGGTGCAGGGGCAGGGCAAAGCGGATGACCGCATTTCCGAACAGGGAAATGATCTGCCCTATCATCACGAGATAAAAATCTTTGGAAAATCCTTTTTTCATAAAACCTCCATAACGGTAACTTTAGCTGACAGTTTGCGGTAAACAAATAAAAATACAAGGCCCATGATCAGGGTAAAGGCCAGAAGGCTGAAACCGCCGTACATACCTGCGGCCGCCATATTGGTCATGGGAGCGATGAGGATGAGCGCCGCTGCAATGACGGCGGTGGAGGATTTCCTCCGGAAACCGAACCATACGGCAACCAGGCAGATGCAGGATGCGAGCAGGGCAATGCTGAAGCTGACCAGAAAAAGATAGCCCAGATCAGCCGGGAGGAAGGCTTCCGGAAGTCCATGGAACATAGTGGAAAAAAACAGGGCGGTTGAAACCGACAGAAGGTTGCTCAGAAAGGTCCCCGCTGCGGTAAAAAGGAAAATAAGGGCTGTTTTGGCGGCGAAAAGCTGTCTGCGGCTGACCGGCCAGGAAAAGACCAGAAGCCTTTTTTTACCCAGGAATTCATCCAGGATAACTTTGGAACTCAAAACGGCTCCCAGCATGGCATAAGAAAAAAGGGTGACGCAGGATACCAGAAGGATCAGCGAGCGCCAGCCGGAGGTGAATTCCCGATCCGCCGCCCCTCGTTCCGATTCCGGAAGGAAGCAGAAAAGCAAGGCGATGAATATACCCAGCGCCAGCAGGCCCAGGGCTGTGCCCAGATAGGGAGCCGGATTGATTTTTTTCCATTCAAGACGTAACAGTTTCATTCCATGTCTCCTTTCATGGCAGCAAGCACTTCCTGCTCAAACTGCTCTTTACGGTTTCCCGGGTACTCTTCCATGACGAATTCTTTTTGGATCCGGCGGCCTGACAGGATACCTACGGTGTCGGCCATGGCGGAGATATCACTGAGGATATGGCTGGAAATCAACAGGGATTTCCCTTCCCCCGCCAGGCGGACAAAAAGGGAACGAAGTTCCTGGACACCCAGGGGATCCAGGCCGTTCATGGGTTCATCCAGAAGGAGGACGCGGGGATTGTGCAGCAGGGCACGGGCGATGGCAAGGCGCTGGCGCATACCGTAAGAAAAAGCGGAAACCGGTTTTTCCCGGATGCCTTCCAGGCCCACCTCCTGTAATACTCTGTTGATATCGCCTGTCTCCTGCGTAGGGTCCTGCTTCATATAAGCCTGCTGCAGCTTAAGGTTGTCTACGGCGGATAGATGCTCGTAGAATACCGGCATATCGATCAGGCTTCCCACCGTATGCTGGATAGATTCCCGGTTTTCCCAGACGGGTTTTCCCTGGATCCGTACTTCACCGATGTCGGGACAGAGAAAACCGGCTGACAGCTTCAGAAGGGTGGACTTGCCTGCGCCGTTTCTGCCGGCCAGGGCATAGATGGAGCCGTCTGGGACGGTGAGGGAACAGCCTTCCAGCACAGGTGCGGATGAATAGGCTTTGCTTATGTTCGTAATCGTTATCATAGATTCCTCCTTGCTTTTGATACCAACCGTTGGTATGTATAATTTTAAAAATAAGCTGCTCGCAAAGAGCAGTTATTTTTAAGGCTAAAGTTACCGGCGATCCTGGTTTTCCTGGTAGAGCGCCGCATATCTTTCCAGGGGTACAAACATTGCATCATCGATAATATCAAGACCGAATCCCCGGAGCATATGCTGGAAAAATTTCATTTTACGGATGAGTTCCGGGGCGTCGGAATGGTATACCAGGGGATTCAGCCAAAGGTTGCCGATGAGCATGAGCACTTCGGCCATTTCCCTGGGGTAGTCGGTCTGGATCGAACCGTCCGCGATTCCCTCTTCCAGTATGGGCTGGATCATGGCCGGCGCTTCCTGCTGTACGGAATTGCGCAGGTACAGGGCCAGAAGCTGGGGGTTATTCAGCATATCGGGAGCTGCGGCAAACAGCTCCTCCTGGGCGGAAGAATAGATGGAAGCCTGAAATATCATCCGCAGCTTTTCCAGGCCGCTGCGATCCGTCCTGCGGGCAATGGCATACATACTGTCCGTTGCACCGGCGTAGAGCTTATCCGCAACAGCATTCATGATCTCCTCCTTGGATTTGAAATGATGGTAAATGGCCCCTTTGCTCAAACCTCCCAGATTATTGATGATATCCTGGATGGAGGTCTGTTCGTAGCCTTTTTCCACAAACAGCCTTGAGGCTGTATCGATAATCAGATTGCGGGTTTCTTCCGGATATTTATTTCTTGCCATAAGAGCCTCCCTTTTTCACGGGACTTCTGTATTCGGAACCTTTTTTGTTTTCTGCTATATACATACTGTTGGTAGGTCTTATTATACATACTGATGGTATGTATGTCAATACCTGTTTTTTCCTGCTGTTTTCTGAGGTATCGTTACCAATTACAGTAAGGGTATGTTATAATCTATAGAAGGGCTTCCGGGGGCCGCTGCAGGCTCCGGATGATTACAAGGGGGAGAAACAGAACATTGGAGAGCAGGGAACATAAGAAAAGAATTAACAGAGTGGATGTGCAGGTCTTTATTATGACCATAGTGATAGTGGTTATTTCCTGCAGCCTGATATTCCTGATTAATTACGGGCTGTCTTATAACAGCATGATCGAGGATCTGAAACACAGGGCGTCCAATATCCATGATTATCTGGAAAAATATCTGGATGCGGAGATGTTTTATGAATTAAATGAAAAAGCGGATGACGAATCGGATCTGTATCAGAATTCCCGCCGAAGGCTTGAGAACGCCCGGAATGCGGCAGGGGTACGTTACCTGTATACCGCCAAGGTGACGGAAAAGGGCCAGTTTATTTATCTGGTGGACGGGCTTCCTGTAGACAGTGCAGATTTCCGTTATGTGGGGGATGCCATGGAAGCGGAATGTATTCCCGATATGAAGCGGGCTGTTGCGGGGGAAACGGTATTTCCCGATGAAATCAATAAAACGACCTGGGGGCCGGTATTTATCTCGTATTTTCCCATGCATGACGGGGATAAGGTAATCGGCGTTCTGGGAATAGAATTTGATGCCACCAGCCAATATAACACATACCGCCTTATGAAGATAACGACGCCTGTGGTCCTTCTTTTGTCCTGTATGGCAGCGGCCGTTATCGCTGTTCTGATGTTCCGCCGGATATCCAATCCTTTATATAAGGATCTATCCAACACGGACATGCTGACCGGCCTGAAAAACCGGAATGCGTTTGAGGTGGATCTCCATAACTGGGATCAGCATGCGGATAAAGCCGGCCTTGCTATCCTTTCCTTTGATTTGGATCATCTGAAGGATGTGAACGACCAATACGGCCATGCCAGGGGGGATGCGTATCTGATTCTCGGCAGTTCCGTCATAGAAGAAGCCCTCTATGGAAAATGTGTGCTATACCGTATCGGCGGAGATGAGTTCGTGGCGGTAATACAGAATGGAAAGCCGGAGGAGGTGGAGGGGATGCTCCGGGAAATCCGGGTTATGGCGGAACAGGAGAGCCGGAACCAGGGATTTGAGGTGAGCATTTCCGCGGGCTACGCCTTCTATGACTCCCGGCAGGATAAGACGCTGGCCGATACGCTCAGGCGTTCCGATGCGTGTATGTACCGGACGAAAAGAAGCCGGTGGAATGAAAAAACGGATAATGCGCCCGGGGATAAGGCTGATGGAGCCGGCGGGGAAGGAGGCGTATTTGGAAAAGATAGCGGATATTATAAATGAAAACTATGACAGGCATGTGAAACAGGTGCTGTTTTACAGGGACGGAGGAAGCCTGTCCTATACTGTGGAAACGGACAGAGGCACCTGTTTTCTGCGTATTGTCCGTCCCCAGCTGATGGATACGGCGCTGCAGGCCGTTGAGATACAGCTCTTTCTGATGCAAAAGAAGTTCCCCGTACCGCAGATTATATCCACGGCAAAAGGGGAGCCTTACCTACGGCAGGAGGAGAAAGGAAAGCCCTGTCTGTATATCCTCTATGAATATATCGAAGGCGGGGATCCGTCACCGGAGGACATGGAACAGGCGGGAGAGCTTACCGGCCGGCTTCATCAATGTATGGAGACGTATGGAGGAACGCTGCACGAACGGGATAAGTATTACTTCATTGACCGTTACCTGGACATTCTCCGTAAGAAGAAGTATCCCCGTGCGGATGCCTTTGAGGACTATGGGAATGCTGTCTGGGAAAAGGTTAAGCAGCTTCCCTGCGGCTATTGCCATGGTGATTTATACAGAAATAATATTTATAAAGCCAGTACCGGAGAGCTTTATATCCTGGACTTCGATACCTCCTGCAGAGCTTTTCCCGTATACGACATCGCATTATTTTGTAACGAAACGGATTATTTTACCTTCCGGGAGGATGCCATGGGGAAGACGGCGGACATGCTGGAACGGTTTCTGAAGGGTTATCAAAGGTACAAACGCGTGAGCCGGGAAGAGCAGGAAGCGGTATATGATCTGCTGGCCGTATATCATTTCCAGCTTCAGGCCACCATTATTGAAATTTACGGGCCGGACTGCGTTGACGATGCGTTCCTGGACAACCAGCTGGACTGGCTGCTGCGATGGAGGGCGCAATGGGATGCCCGGCGGGGACAGCGGACGGAAAACGAAGAGAAACAGGTACATTCATAAAAGAAAAAAGATAAGAAAAAGGAGCAAGCGTCATGGAAGAAATGAAAAAGATCAAACCGGGTGATTCTAATCATATTACAAGGGAATATTTTGATTCCCTGCTGCTGGAAATGCGTCATCTGGACGGCTCCCTGCCTGATACGAAGCTGGAGCTGTTCGGGGAACGCTTCTCCACACCGGTTATGACCGCCGCATTATCCCATCTGGACAATGTACGGGAAAACGGAATGGCCGTCATGGCGGAAGGTGCGCATCTGGCGGATGCGGTGAGCTGGGCCGGTATGGGAGATGAGGAAGAACTTGAAAAAATTACAGGAACAGGAGCCAGAACGGTTAAAATTATTAAGCCATATAAAGATAACGCTTATATTTTGAAAAGAATAGCCCATGCGGAAAAATGTGGTGCCATGGCTGTGGGTATGGATATGGATCATGCTTTCTCCGGTAACGGAAGCTATGATGTGGTGTGCGGCATGGAAATGCGGCCGAAGTCGGCGGAAGAACTGAAAGAGTTTGTCAGGGCGACCAGTCTGCCCTTTGTGGTAAAAGGGGTGCTCAGTGTGAAGGATGCGGTGAAGTGTCTGGAAGCAGGCGTAAAGGGCATCGTGGTATCCCATCATCACGGGATCATGGATTATGCCGTTCCTCCGCTGCTGATCCTTCCTGAGATAGTCCGGGCTGTGCAGAAGCAGATCCCCATATTTGTTGACTGCGGTGTCGAAAGCGGAGCGGACGTGTTTAAGGCATTGGCTCTTGGTGCGGATGCTGTTTGTGTGGGAAGGGCGCTGATGGATCCCCTTCGGGAGAACGGGGCACAGGGCGTGCGTGACAAGATGGTATCCCTTACCGAAGAACTGGCAGGGGTGATGGCAAGGACGGGGGCACCGGATTTGGCACATATTGATCCGTCTGTTATATGGAAAAGATAGTCTGTTTTTACACAAGGCGCCGCTCCTCATTCACAGGGCGGCGCCTTGTGTAAGGGAGGAAAACCTAATCGGCGGACATGGTTAAATCATATTTTCTACAAATGCCGAAAATGGACTTGACAATTATATAAGACAGTTGTAGAATACAAACATAGACAGCTGTCTTAAAGGAGTTGATACGATGAAACAGATGAAAAAATTACCGGACGCGGAGTTTGACATTATGAAAGTGGTATGGGCAAACGAGCCGCCTGTTACCACAAGCGTCATTATGGAGCAGCTTGGGAATGAAAAAGGCTGGAAAGCACAGACCGTCATTTCCCTTATGCTCCGGCTGACTGAGAGGGGGTTTTTAAGCACAGACAAAAGAGGTAAGGAGCGGGTGTATTATCCCCTCATAAGCAAGGACGATTACCTGAAGTTTGAGACGAGTAATTTTATGAAGCAGTACCACGACAATTCTTTCCTCGATCTTGTGAATACGCTGTATGCGGACAAAGCATTGACGGACAGGGATATTGACGAATTGCTCCAATGGGCAAAGAAACGGAGGGAATAGTATGAGGAGTTTTCTGGTTACGCTGCTGATATGCTCTGTTACCATGTCGGTGACCGCACTTTGTTACATGGCGGTAACTCCCCTTTTAGCAAAGCACTATTCTGTAAAAGTCCTCTATTATTCATGGCTTGTCGTTGTGCTGGGGCTGATTATTCCATTCCGGCCGAAATGCAGCAATGCCATTGTCAAAGTGAATATGCCGGACAGTACGGCCGGGCCGGTGGTCCGGATAGGGACAGGGGCGGCGGCCGCCCTCCCTGCATCCGGTCCTCATACCGTTTCTGCGGCTTTGCCCGTTGTACCCTGGTGGCAGATTACGGCGGCATTATGGCTGGCGGGTATGATATTATTTCTTGCTTGCCATATAATCAGGCATTACCGTTTTTTAAAGCTGGTGTCACGATGGAGTGATGACATCACCGACAACCGGACGCTGGCACTGTTCCAACGCTTAAAAACACAAATGGGCCTGTCCCGAGAAATAGGGCTGCAGACTTGCGAAAGCATCGGAAGCCCCATGATGACAGGTTTTGCAAAACCCCGCATCCTGCTGCCGGCGGCAGACTTCACCACAGAGGAGCTCCGTCTCATCCTCAGGCACGAACTTGTCCATTATAAACGGAAGGATCTTTGGTATAAAAGCCTGGTGCTGCTGGCAAATGCAGTCCACTGGTTTAATCCCGTTGTCTATCTGATGACACAGGCGGTTGACTGTCAATGTGAATTGTCCTGCGACGAGGAAGTGGTGCGCGGTACGGGGGCGGATACACGCCAATATTACTGTGAAACGATTATCGGCGTGATCCGATACCAATCGAAACAAAAAACAGCGTTATCAACCTATTTTTACAGAGGTAAAAAAGGAATGAAAGAAAGGATATTTTCAATTATGGATATGAATAAAAAGAAAACAGGGCTTTCCATCCTCTGCGGTGTGCTCACCCTGACTCTGGGTATGAGTTTTACTTTGGCGGCAAAGGCGGAGACACAGAAGCCTCCTGCATTGATTCAGGAAGACATAAAAGAGGATTTGGCATTTTCTTATGGACTTGTGCCGGATCCCCAAATCTATTCCCGGTATTCGGGTTTTGGAATCACCATCTCAGAGGATGGGCAGCATCTGTTATACAACGGGCAGAGAGTACGGCTCTTTGCCGATGAAGGTTCCAGGGAACAGGCCTTCTTTTCAGATGATACAGGGGAACTTGATCTGGCGGTTACCCGGAATGAGGACGGAAGCATAGCAGGGATTGAAAGCATATCAGCGGATAAGGCACAGAAATATCGTTCTGCTTTCTTTGCCGACGATGTGCGGGCCGCCTCAATCGCGCAGAATGCATCGGTAAGTAATGGCAGGGATACCGGAGGAAAAACAAAATACGATGCGTATCTGGCTTATGGAATCGAACTCTCTGCAGATGGAGAGACGTTGTATTATAACGGAGAACGTGTGAAGCTGCTTTTGGATATTCTTTCGGATGGTTCCGCTGAGACATATTGGACCGACGAAGCCGGAACGGCCAGTTTATCGGTAGTCAGGGCTTCCGACGGCCAGATAACAGGCATCGGGAGGATATCGGAGGAACAGGCACAGGAATACCGCGCCGCATTAGCTGCGCGCGAAAAGAAGGCATTGGATGGGTTGGAGGAAAGGGTGGAAAATCAGATGAAAGAGATGTTTCCGGAGTAGTGATTGGCCCGATCGGCGTTTCTGTCCGGGCAGACGGGGGAAAACAGAATAACCGGTAAAGGATTCCGGTACCGTTGGGGCAGCTCCGGCTGTCATGACGGTACCGGAGTCTTTTTGTGTGTACCGGGAAGGACACCGTGGGGGAGATATCTTTGAAAGTGTTCACAAATTATTCATAATTAAGTTACACATTGTTCATTTGCCTTGGAGCGGACTTCAGGGAATAAAATAGATCCTACAGTCAGCGTATGCGGTCAGGGCAGGGGCTGCTGGTCACGGAGTGAACAGTAACGGGCAGGGAATTTATTTATTACATTACCGACTCTGTCTATTGACGCAGGAGCGAAATTGCCTGTATACTTATTGATTGGGACCTGTAAGAAAACGGTATTCCAAGAATACCGGGTAGCAAACGATATGCATGTAAAGGTTATACATGCAGACGAGGTGCATACGAAATCGCCCAAGGCGGAGGGGTTCCGACAGAGAGTGAGATACAATGTAACAGTCCGTTTTTTTCTCATATATGCAAAACCCATGTAAAATGCCTGCGGCGTTTGTGGTTTGCATATCCGGATCAAAAACGTTCGGTGCCGCAGTAAATACACGGAACTGCCGGATAGTTACGATAATACCTATTGTTTTATGAATATATAACAGAATGCAGCAGATGCCACGGAGGCGTCGGGTTCCTTAAGGGAAGCGGACTTTCAAGGCGTCTGTCTTTTTTTGCAAGGGGCAGTCACGGGCCGCAGGACGGGAAGAAACGGCCGGTGCTTCTGCCGGAAAGGGGCAGGCAGAAAACAGGAGGAGATTCCAGTGAGGAAAAAGAGAGTAACAGCATTGCTATGCGCCGTAGTATTCGCGGCGGCCGGACTTACGGGCTGCCAGGGAACGGAGGCGCCGGCGGCGGTGCAGACAGATGCGGCGGAAAAGGAAAGTGCGGCAGCCGGCGGCACGGAGGGTACAAAAGAAGCTGTTTCGGACAGCGTAATTGTAACGATGCCCTCCACTTCGGAGCCGGAAGCCGGTTTTAACCCCGTATACGGCTGGGGGGCCGGTGAGCATGTGCATGAGCCGCTGATCCAGAGTACCCTTACTACCACTACGGCGGATTTGAAGATAGGCAGGGATCTTGCCACGGATTATTCCGTAAGCGAGGACGGACTGACCTGGACGGTGACCATACGGGACGATGTGAAATTTACGGACGGAGAGCCTTTGACGGCATCCGACGTAGCCTTTACCTATAACCTTTGTGTGGAGAACAGCAGTGTCAATGATTTTACCATGCTGAAGGAAGCGGTGGCGGTGGACGGCACCACGGTGGAATTCCATATGAATACGCCTTTTTCCATCTGGCCCTATACCATGGCGATTGTGGGGATTGTGCCGGAGCACGCCTACGATGAGAACTACGGACAAAACCCCATCGGGTCGGGACGTTATATTATGAAGCAGTGGGACAAGGGGCAGCAGGTGATTTTTGAAGCAAATCCCGATTATTATGGGGATGAGGTGAAGATGAAGAAGCTGACCGTTCTGTTTATGGACGAGGATGCGGCACTGGCGGCGGCCATGGCGGGCCAGGTCGATGTGGCGCATACGGCGGCTTCCTATGCCGATCAGGTAATAGACGGCTACGGCCTTCTCCGGGTGGCGAGCGTGGACAACAGAGGGATCAATCTTCCTGTGGATCCGCCGGGCGAACGGGACGGCAGGCCGGCGGGAAATGCGGTGACCTCTGCTATTGCCATACGCCGTGCCATAAATATAGGAATTGACAGAGAAGAAATGATCGCCAACGTATTGGGCGGTTACGGGACACCCGCTTACAGTGTGTGTGATAAAATGCCCTGGTATAATGCCGCAGGGCAGGTGGAATACGATCCGGAGGGGGCAGTAAAACTTCTGGAGGATGCCGGCTGGATACCGGGAGCGGATGGGATCCGGGAAAAGGATGGGATCCGGGCGGCTTTTACCGTGATGTACACCCCCGGGGATTCCGTCCGCCAGGCGTTGGCGGAGGATCTGGCAAACCAGTGTGCCGGGCTTGGCATAGAAGTGACGACAGAAGGCGCAGGATGGGATGTGGCCTATGATAAGGCATTGACCCAGCCGCTTGTCTGGGGATGGGGGGCGCATACGCCTATGGAGCTGTACAATATTTACCATACCCAGCCGGATACGGGAAGCGCCGAATATTCTCCCTATACCAACAGTGCCGTGGATTCGTACATGGAAGAAGCGCTGAAGGCAACGGATCTGGAGGCGTCCTACGAGCTGTGGCAGAAAGCCCAGTGGGACGGGACCACAGGTGTGACGCAGGAAGGGGATATCCCCTGGGTATGGCTGTGCAATGTGGATCATTTATATTATGTAAGAAACGGCCTGCAGGTGGCGGAACAGAAAATACATCCCCACGGGCACGGCTGGTCCATTGTAAATAATGTCGATCAATGGGAGTGGGACGGACAGTGAAGAGGAACCTTTTCATCAGAACGATGACCGGAAAATTCATACGGATGCTTTTGCTGCTGCTGACAGTCAGTATCCTGACCTTTACCCTGGTGAGCATGTCACCTATCGATCCGCTTCAGGCCAACGTGGGGCAGGCGGCGCTGGGGGCTATGAGTCAGGAGCAGAAGGAGAAGCTGGAGGAATACTGGGGGGTGAATATCCCCCCGGTACGCCGGTTTATAAACTGGGCATCCGATTTTGTAAGAGGGGATATGGGAACCTCCCTTCTTTACCGTCAGCCGGTGTCCCGCGTCATCGGTGTGAAGCTTTCCAATTCCCTGTTTCTCATGGTGATAGCCTGGCTGCTGTCCGGTATACTGGGGGTGGTGCTGGGGGTTTTGGCCGGTGTGTTCCGGGGAAGCTGGGCGGATCGGCTGATAAAGGGATATTCCCTCCTGATATCCAGCACACCGGTTTTCTGGCTGGCTCTTTTACTCCTTCTTGTTTTCGCCGTATGGCTGAAAGTCCTCCCTATCGGGCTGAGCGTGCCTATCGGCGTGGAGAGTGCGGGCGTTACCTTTCTGGATCGGGTGCGGCATGCTATTTTGCCTGCAGTTACCCTGAGCATTACCGGTGTGGCGGGAGTGACGCTGCACACCAGGGAAAAAATGATCGATGTGATGGAAAGCGACTATATGCTGTTTGCCAGAGCCAGGGGAGAACGTACGTGGACCATGGTGAAAAGGCACGGCCTCAGGAATATCCTTCTTCCAGCCATGACGCTGCAGTTTGCTTCCGTCAGTGAAATTATAGGAGGTTCCGTCCTGGTGGAACAGGTTTTTTCCTTTCCCGGGCTGGGACAGGCGGCGGTAACGGCAGGGACCGGCAGCGATGTCCCCCTTCTGCTGGGAATCACCGTCGTAACGGCGGCTATTGTTTTCTGCGGTAATTTTGTGGCGGATCTCCTCTATGGCCTCATCGATCCCCGTATGCAAAAGGGAGGGGAAGAGTCATGAACCATAGGAAGAAAACAATCCTGATTTTCATCCTGGCGATTCTGTTTCTGGGAGCGGTGACTCTGTCCGGGCTTTTTTGCTATGACGGGGCGAGAAAAACAGATTTTTCCGTAAAGAATCTCATGCCGCAGCTTATGTATCCTTTTGGGACAGACTGGATGGGGCGGGATATGCTGGCCCGGACCCTTACGGGACTGTCCCTGAGCATCCGTATCGGGCTGTGTACGGCCGGAATCAGCGCGGTGCTGGCCCTGACGCTGGGAATCATGTCCGCCCTGCTGGGCAAAAGGGTGGATGCGGTCATTTCCTTTCTGATCGATACGCTTATGGGGATTCCCCATATCCTTTTGCTGCTGCTCATTTCCTATGCCTTCGGAAAAGGCTTTAAGGGTGTGGTCCTGGGGGTAGCGCTGACTCACTGGCCTTCCCTTGCCCGGGTTATCCGGGGGGAGGTGATGCAGCTGAAGGAAAGCGAATATATCCAAATCGCATTACGGCTGGGGCAGAGCCGGCTGCGGATCGCCTGGCGCCATATGGTGCCCCATCTGTTCCCGCAGTTTGTGACGGGCCTGATTCTGATGTTTCCCCATGCTATTCTTCATGAGGCAAGCATCACCTTTCTGGGCTTCGGGCTTTCCTCCGAACAGCCGGCGATAGGTATTATTCTGTCGGAGAGCATGCGTTACCTGATCACCGGAAAATGGTGGCTGGCGTTGCTGCCCGGCCTCATGCTGGTTATGACGGTGGCATTGTTTTATATTGCAGGGAATTCCCTGCGCAGCGTTCTGGATCCATCCAGCGCACAGGAGTAAGAAGGCAGATGCACTTTGGAAATGATCGGTAAACGGTATGTTATCTTATATTACAATGCTTTATAAACGGTTATGCGCTGCTGGATGATGCAGGGCTGTGCGCCTTTGGCAGGCAAGCCCATTTATGACAGGAAGCCCGTCTGAACGGGCCGGGAGAGTGAATATGAGCTGTGGTAATAAATTTCATATCCTGGAAATCCGGGATCTTTCCATATCCTTCCGCCAATATGAAAAAGGGACAAAACAGGTGGAACTGCCGGTTATATCCCGGCTGAATGTGACGGTGCATGAGGGAGAGATTGTGGCGGTGGTGGGATCCAGCGGATCGGGAAAAAGCCTTCTGGCCCATGCGATCCTGGGGCTGCTGCCGGCGAATGCCGCATGCAGCGGGGATTTCTTCTTTTTGCAGGAGCCTCTTACCCCGGAGCGTATGGGACAGCTGCGGGGGAAGGAGATCGCCCTGGTCCCCCAGAGCGTCACTTATCTGGATCCTTTGATGAAGGTGGGAAAACAGGTAAGAAGGGGACGCGGCGACAGGAACACTGTCGGCCGGCAGCGTGAGCTTTTCGCACAATACGGTCTTTCCCGGGAGGTGGAGGAAAAATATCCCTTTGCCTGTTCGGGCGGGATGAGCAGGCGTATTCTGCTGGCAACGGCCCTGATGGAACATCCCAGGCTGATTATCGCCGATGAGCCGACTCCCGGTATGGAGCTGTCCCTGGCCCGGAAGGCCATGGAGGATTTCCGCAGGTTTGCAGATGACGGAAACGGTGTTCTGCTGATCACCCACGATATAGAGCTGGCGTTACAGGTGGCGGACCGCATTGCCGTTTTTTATGCGGGCACAACCGTGGAAGAAGCGCTGGTGAGCGATTTTGAATCGGAAGAACTGCTTCGCCATCCGTATACAAAGGCTCTGTGGAGGGCGATGCCGCGAAACGGGTTTCAGCCTATAAGCGGGGTACAGCCCTATGTAAAGGATTTGCCGAGGGGCTGTGTGTTCGGCCCCCGGTGTCCTGCTTTTTCACCGGAATGCGAAGGGGAGATACCGGAGCGGGTGATACGCTGCGGCACGGTACGCTGCATCAAATGCGGGGAGGATTCCTCCCATCACCATCACGGAGGGAAGGAGGCGCATGGATATGCTGGAGGCTGAAGATATTGTTTTTTCTTATAAAAATAAGGAAAAGCCGGTGCTGGATCACGTGAGCCTTTCGGTGGAACCGGGGGAACGGGTGGGGGTGCTCGGTCCCAGCGGATATGGAAAAACCACGCTGATGAAAATCCTTGCGGGCTATCTGAAGCCGGATGCCGGCAGAGTGCTTCTGGACGGAAAACCGCTGTTTGAAAAAGGAGGTTTTCCGGGACGCATATTTGGAGGCAACCAGGGCTGCAGCGAGATCTACTGCCGGGGTTGTAGCTCCCGCTACTGCCCTGTGCAGATGGTCTGGCAGCATCCGGAAAGGGCGGTGAATCCCCGGCTTACGCTGGGGGAGACGCTGAAAGAGGCGGATCGGATTGACCGGCAGCTGGAGATTGGCCTGGGTATTGAAGAGGATTGGAAAACCCGGTATCCCCGGGAACTGTCGGGGGGAGAGCTGCAGAGATTCTGCATTGCCAGGGCATTGGGACAGAGAACCAGATATCTGATCGCGGATGAAATCAGTACCATGCTCGACATGATTACCCAGGGACAGATATGGAATTTCCTGATCGAGGAAACATCCAAACGTAACATAGGAATGCTGGTGGTCAGCCATAGCAGGGAACTGCTGGATTACATCTGCACAAGGCAGATAACGCTTTAATCCGGGGTACCGCAGCCCGGAGGGAAAGGAAGGACAGAATGGATACACAGGAAATATTACTGCAATATAAAAACGGGCAGATGTCGTTGGAGGAGGCGGAAGCATATCTGAAGCGGCAGCCCTTTGAGGAAATGGGCTATGCCAAACTGGATTCCCACAGAAAACTGCGCTCCGGGTTTGCGGAAGTGATTTTCTGCAGCGGGAAAGCGGATCTCCACCTTCTGGAGATTTTCAGGCGCCTTTATGAGGAAGAAGGAGAGGTGCTGGGGACGAGAGCGTCACTTCACCAGTATGAACTGCTTAAGAAGGAATTTCCACAGACACAGTATGATGAAATCGCAGGGATTATCAAGATAGAAAAAGAGGGCAAGAAGAAAATCGGCAAGATAGCGGTGTGCACGGCGGGTACCGCAGATATCCCGGTAGCGGAGGAGGCGGCCCAGACCGCGGAGTTTTTCGGATCCTGTGTGGAGCGTATTTATGATGTGGGAGTGAGCGGCATCCATCGCCTGATGTCCAGGCTGGATGTCATTCAAAGCGCCAACTGTGTGGTGGCGGTGGCAGGTATGGAAGGGGCCCTTGCCAGTGTGATCGGCGGCCTGGTAAGCAACCCGGTGCTCGCGGTTCCCACCTCTGTGGGATATGGTGCGAATATGCACGGATTATCCGCCCTTCTGACGATGATCAATTCCTGTGCCAATGGAATCGCGGTGCTGAATATCGACAACGGCTACGGCGCCGGGTATATGGCTACACAGATAAACCGTCTTGCAGAAAAAAATGCATAACGGTTCTTCAGGCCATCGCGTTTACTGCGCGGACTGTAAGAAAGTGATTCAGGAGTGCATAAATACAAAAAATGAAGCTGGAGAGGAGACAAAACATGAGTAATATGCTGTATTTGGAATGCCTTTCGGGTATCAGCGGGGATATGACCGTAGCAGCCCTGCTGGATCTGGGCGCTGACAGGCAAGTGCTGGAAAAAGCGCTGGAGAGCCTTCCCGTGGACGGCTTTTCCATTGAAATCAAGCGGGTGGTGAAATCCGGGCTGGATGTCTGTGACTTCGATGTGGTGTTGGATAAGAAATACGAAAATCATGACCATGATATGGAATATCTGCATGGGAAGGAAACGCCTTCCTATGCGCAAGAGAATACGGGGCTGGAGCATGTTCATGAAGAGGCGGAACATCCGCATGTGCATGATCATGAAGGAGGGGAACATCCGCATGTGCATGATCATGAAGGAGCGGAACACCCGCATGTGCATGATCATGAAGGAGGGGAACATCCGCATGTGCATGATCATAAGGGAGAGGAACATCCGCATGTGCATGTTCAGGAAGGGGGAGAACACCATCATCCCCACGAACACAGAGGGCTTCAGGAAATTCTTGCTATCATCAGCCATGCAGAGATAACGGACAGGGCCAAGGAGACGGCAGGCCGTATTTTTACCATTCTGGCGGAAGCGGAAGCCGCCGCTCATGGTGTCCCTATGGAAGAGGTTCATTTCCATGAAGTGGGAGCGGTGGACTCCATTGTGGATATCATTGCAGCTGCGGTGTGTCTGGATAATCTGGATATAACACAGGTAGTGGTGCCGAAGCTTTGTGAGGGCAGCGGTTTTATCCGGTGCCAGCATGGTACGATTCCCGTGCCGGTACCGGCTGTGGCAAATATCGCAGGACGTCATCAGATCAGGCTCCGGATTACGGATATCCAGGGGGAATTGGTAACGCCCACCGGTGCGGCAATTGTGGCAGCTGTGAAAACTGCGGATACCCTGCCCGAAACCTTTACCATTCTCCGTACGGGAATGGGGGCCGGCAAACGCAGCTATGAGAGGCCCAGCATTCTCAGAGCCATGCTGATCCGCGGGGAACAGAAAGAAGCGGACAGCATCTGCAAGCTGGAAACCAATATTGATGACAGCACCGGAGAAATGCTGGGATATGTGATGGATCTGCTCTTTGAAGCCGGTGCAAAGGATGTTCATTATACGCCCGTGTTCATGAAAAAAAACAGACCGGCCTATCAGCTGAATGTTATTTGCACAGAAGAGGATGCGCACAGGCTGGAGAATATAATTTTCAGGGAAACCACCACCATTGGTATCCGCCGGTGCCGCATGGACAGGACGGTGCTGAAACGGGAAATGCTGCAGGTGGATACCAGACTGGGCCGGGCAGCGGTAAAAGCCTGCCGTCTGGAGGATGCGGTCCGTTACTACCCGGAATACAGCAGTGTGACGGAGCTTAGCAGGACGCATAACCTTCCGTTCAGGGAAGTATATGCCGTCATACAGGAAGAATGCAGGAAACTGAAGAAATAAGGGAACCTTCCAGACTGGTTTGCGCATATACTGCGCAGACCGTTAGAACGCATGGAAGCATAGAAAAATGAGGCTGTATATGGAACAGACAATGGAAAAAAAAGAAGAACTCTGCGCCCTTATGGATGAGCTGGCAGAGACGGATCTCATGGTGGCGTTTTCGGGCGGTGTGGACAGCAGCCTTTTGCTGAAGGCGGCCTGTGACAGTGCCAAAAAAACAGGAAAAACGGTCTATGCCGCAACCGTTCATACCCGGCTGCACCCTGCCGGGGATATGGAGGTGGCAAAAAGAGTGGCAGGTGAAATGGGTGCCGTGCATATCGTGCTGCCAATTGATGAACTGGAGGAGGCCGGGATACGGGACAATCCGGTGGACAGATGCTATCTCTGTAAAAAATTCCTGTTTCAGAAAATGAAACGGGAAGCACAAAAGCTGGGAGTCCCGATTCTTCTGGAGGGAACCAACGAGGATGATCTCCATGTGTACCGCCCCGGAATCCGGGCAATCCGGGAACTGGGAATCACCAGCCCTCTGGCCGCCTTGGGGATTACGAAGAACCAGGTAAGGGAAATGGCTGCCACATACGGCATTTCCGTTTCCGAAAGACCGTCCGCCCCCTGCCTTGCCACACGGTTTCCGTATGGAACCAGGCTGGATATGGCGGTAATGGAAAAAGTGGACGAAGGAGAAGGTTTTTTAAAGAACCTTGGCCTGTATAATGTCCGTATCCGAGTCCATGGGAACGTTGCAAGAATCGAGGTTGACGAAGCGGATATGCCTGCCCTGATGGCACACAGACAGGATATCGTCAAAACCTTGGAAGCTTTGGGATTTGTCTATGTCACGCTGGATTTAAAGGGGTTTCGCTCCGGCAGCATGGATGTGGGCATTAGCCCCTGAAAAAGGACGGCATTTCACAACTACGGATAAAAGAGGCATAATAATGGACAGAAGTGAAAAAACCATATTGACTAACATGTGTATGATATTCGATGATGACGGCAATATCCTTGTACAGGATAAAAAAGATGAGGAATGGGGAGGAATCACCTTTCCCGGCGGCCATGTGGAAAACAGGGAATCCTTTACCGATGCGGTGATACGTGAAATATATGAAGAAACGGGCCTGATAATAGAAGCTCCGCAGATCTGCGGTATCAAACAGTGGCAGGAGGAAGAGGATATCCGCTATGTGGTGCTTTGTTATAAGACAAACCGCTTTAAAGGACAGCTGAAATCCTCGGAAGAAGGGGACGTATACTGGATGAAGCTGTCCCATGTAAGAGAAATCCCACTTGCAAGAGGAATGGAACACATGCTCCGGGTTTTCCTGGAGGATGAGGTAGGAGAGTATTATATCTATGAAGATAATGGGGAATGGAATCATGTGTTAAAATGATTTCCCTGTGGACAGGCATATAAGTTCAGGCAACGAATAGCAGATGTACTTGACGCAGAGAGGGATTATGAGGTAAAAGATTATATAGACGCAAAGGAAATTAACTTGAATAAGCTTTGGGTTATTAATAATGTTGTAAAACGTAAACTGGCGCAAGAGAATCCTGTGATCGATAAAACCAATAAGGCAGTAATGTTTATCGATTTTACTGCGGAACAAATCGTCATTACCTTCCGGCAATGCCGAGAATTGTCGTTTTACCCGGAAAGCAGGTTGAAAGAATGAAATTACAGATAAGACAATTACAAAAAAAAGATCATAAAAAGGCAATTCAGTTTGCTATAAAAGGAATGCACTTTGACTGGTATCTCGATAATCCCTTTCTGCTGTATTTGTATGGAACGTACTTCTGGTATATGGAGCTTCTTCGGGCAACGCAGGTTATAGCAGTTTATGCCGGAAAGGAACTGGCAGGCGTATTGCTGGCTGAAATTTATGAGGAAGAGAAAATAGATACCTCTTTTGGCAAAAAGTTATATGTCAGGATTTTCGACTTCTTACAAAACCTTTCTTATAAAGGGGTAGGGACCTATGATAACGCCAACAGAGAAATGTATGCATTGTATCGGAAAAGGACTACGCCGGACGGTGAGCTCATTTTTCTGGCGGCCAATCCGGGAATAAAAATAAAGGGGATCGGAAGCCTGCTTTTACAGGAACTGGAATGCCGGGAACCGGGAAAACAGGTTTTCTTATATACAGATAACGCCTGCACATACCAGTTTTATGAACACAGGGGATTTCAGAGGGTGTGCGAAAAAGAGATATTACTGGCTTTGGGGAAAAAAGAAGTGCCTCTTGAATGCCTGCTATATGCGAAAAAAATACCGTGTCTATGAAAACGCCGCCCAAACAGAAATTATGGGCGGCGTTTCGTCTGGTTTATTGGAAAGTTATTGAAATATTATCCATTGGCAGTAGTTCAGCAATATTAAACAGTGACGAGAAAAATTAAGAATCCGTTATAAGTTTCGGTACAGTTTTCAGGCTTCCAATATTTCATGTACCATTTCTCGTATAATCAGGCAGACTTTGGCAATATCTTCATCACTCATTCCCCCGGCTGAAAGCCTCATTACTTTTTGGGTAAGGAGTATTCCTCGTTCCAGGCCCTTCTCCTCAATCGATTCACTCAGAATACACATTTGTCTCAGCTCCTCTCTTAATTCATATTCCATTTTCATCCCAAAGTCCTGCGTCAGAAGCTTCTCCTTATCTGCCGCAGCTAACACGGGGGACAGCAGTACATTCAGAAAGCCGTGAAGGGTTCCTGCACAGTCTGCCCCGCCGGTTTCATGCAGACAGATAATGACTACCGACAGCTTATCATAGCTCTCTCTTTGCTCCGTGATGTTTCTTCATCGGTTCCTCCTTGGAGAGCGGGAACCGATAACGATGTGCCTCAGCGCCTGTTCTGGTTCCTGCCCTGTTAATACGTGTGGTTTTCGGCAGAAACTGCCAGAATGTGCGAATGCATAAGTTACATATAAGAATATAATTATGATACTTTAGTAATGGCAAAAAGTCAACGCATCTGTTTGATATTTTCAGATACAGGGATACAGGGGGCCGTGAACAATAAATACAGGGTAACAGTTCAGACGGCCCCTTGCGTTATTACACGGTAATGTTTTTATCCCGCTTATTGATGACAGTCACTTATGTTTTGCAATTCCTCCATCCGCTTTACCGCAGAATAATATAGCATCACCAAAGCGGAAGCAAGCAGAACACCCGCAGCAATATCGGTAAACCAGTGGACACCGGACAGCAGCCTGCCAATCAGCATTCCCGCAATTAACAAGATACAAAAACCTTCCGCAGCGATAAGCAAAGCCAACTTATTCCCAAATAGCTGACGGAATTGCAGAGCCGCCGCTGCCATGATACAGACAGTGAGCATAATGTGGGAGGATGGATAGGAGGCCTCTAATTCGGTATCCATGAGAATCGGCCTGTAATTAATAATGACAAGTTCAAAGAAAACATAAAAGAAGACGACCAATGCATACAGTCCGCCCATTGCTAAAATCCGGAAATCCACCTTTAAAATATGTTTTCTTTTGATAAGCTGGCAAAGACCTGCAACTGCAAAACCGAATGCAAAAAGTATGGCAATACCGCCAAGGCAGCAGGTAATGTTATACCATAGAAGGTTTACACCGAAAAAGTCAAAGAGAAACAGATTAAGGGAAGCAAATCCTATCTCGGATTGGTTTGGGCCGACGGGCTTTACATCAATGGTTTTGATGAGTACTGTAAATAGTAGGAAGATCAGAAATAAGAATCCTGTTACTATAAAATTTTTTTTTGAATTCTTTTGCATACAACATTCCTTTCTTTGGCTGTGATAGGTTACCTGCAGACTGCATGCTGATTATCCTGCCAAACCTCAGAAAGGACAAGAAACGTTGCGTCACAATAAAAAAAGACCATGATACGTTTCGTATCAATGGCTTTTTTATGCGAATTCACTTTTTCCGGCGGCCCTTTCTTCCCGTGGGGAAATTGACCCAAAATACAATCTTGCCCATAAAAAACAAGAAGAGAAGAGCGGTGGCGTAGGGCTGTCTGGAAGCGGTAAAGGCGAGAATAGAGAAGGCCTGCAGGAAAATGGAGACGGTCCGTATATAGCTGTGCCACTTTCCTTCCGGAAAGTGCTGCAGGATCAACTGGATAATCCCCAGAACCGCCGTGAGAACCGGCAGCACAAAATAAATAGTCATGGTTATGGTATTTGCGTCGGAATAATCAAACAGGCTTACCATACGTATCATATCTTTATCCTGTTGGCCATAGAGCGGTAAAAATAGAAATATTAACATCATCAGATCTAAAATACCATAAATAAGACTGATAATCCTGCTGATGTTGGTGCGGTTTTCTTTATCGGCAAGAGATATCAATTCTTCGCCGGACAGCAAATCATCAATCGTAACAGCGAAAAGTGCGGATATACTTTTCAATGATTCAATATTCGGATATCCCTTACCGCTTTCCCATTTTGACACAGCTGTTCTTGAAACAAACAGCTTCCCGGCAAGCTGCTCCTGTGTCATATTATTTTGTTTTCTGAGATACTGCAGTTTTTCATTAAATTCCATTTCACCGTACCTGTAATCCTTTGCCGCCTTTTCTTATGATTAGTATTGTAAGTTGGAAGTGGGGATTATTCAAGAATTTATTGCAGATTAGTTGTAAAAAATAGATAAAAATTCTTCCATAGTCTTTCCCTATGGAAATGCTATCCTGATACAGGAGATGCTTTTCATGGCAACGCTATTAATTGCGGAAGATGATCCTAAAACCAATGAGGCTATATGTGAGTATATGAAATCTGCCGTGCAGAAAGCCATCTCTGCCTATGATGGAGCGCAGGCGCTCCGTTGTTTTCAGGAGGAGAAGCCTGATCTGGTGGCTCTGGACATCATGCCCCTAAAATAACCAGGCTGGCCGTGCTGTATGAAATCCGGCGTACAAGCTTTATCCCCATCCTCATGCCACCGCAATAGAGGAGGAATACACACAGGTGCAGAGCGTAATGCCTTCATTGTGGAGCAGAAAAGCCTGAAATCAGAGGAATACAGATAACCTTCTGCTGATTTCGGGCTTATTTTTTGTTTAAATCCCCGTAAATACGCCCAAAATCACAAGTAAAATTCCTTCCCACAAAAATCCTTTCCCCGCATTTCACAAGAATCCACAGCCATCACAAGGATAAATTCTTGGAAAAAGAAAGATACAACCCTATTATGTAATCAAGTTAACAAAACGACTGCATCTTATGAAGAAGGGAAGGAAAAAGATGGCTAAAACGAAAAAAGAAAGATGGAATCTGAAACAGGATTTCCGAAAAAGGTGGCAGCTGTATCTGATGCTGCTGCTTCCGGTTTTGTATATTATAATATTCTGCTATGTACCTATGGGAGGAATTGTAATTGCCTTTAAGGATTATTCATTCCGGAAAGGAATCCTGGGCAGCGACTGGGTGGGGCTGAAGTATTTCAAGCAGTTCTTCGGAAGCCCGGATATCGGAATGCTTCTTAAGAATACGCTGATTATCAGTTTTTATCAGTTGATCGTCACCTTCCCGGCACCTATTATTCTGGCGCTGGCGTTACATATTATAGGAAATGACCGTTTCAAGAAGTTTATGCAGACCGTTACCTACGCCCCTTATTTTATTTCCACCGTAGTCCTGGTCGGTATCGTGCTGCAGTGCCTGCACCTGAATATCGGTATCGTGAACACGGTTATAGAATTCCTGGGAATGGACAGGGTGGATTTTATGGGAAGGGTATCCTACTTCCGCCACATCTATGTATGGTCTGGAGTATGGCAGACAACAGGTTTTTCCGCTATTATATATATCGCGGCCCTGGGAAATGTGGATCAGTCCCTGGTGGAAGCGTCCCTGATTGACGGGGCCAACCGGCTGCAGAGAATCCGGATTGTAGAGCTGCCGGCCCTGAAGCCGATTATCACGATTCAGCTGATTATGGCAATTGGAAGCATCATGGGCGTTGGCTTTGATAAAATATACCTCATGCAGAACACTTTGAACCTGCCGGTATCCGAAATTATCTCCACCTATGTATTTAAGCGGGGCATGAAGGATTTGCAGTATTCCTTTGCCACGGCGGTGGGCCTGTTTAATTCGGTCGTTAACTTTATACTCTTGTTCGCCGCAAATAAGCTTTCCCAGAAGTTCGGCGAAACAAGCTTATGGTAGGAGGGAGCAGGAATGAGAACAATGGAAAAAAACAAAAAGAAAAGAAAGAATAAGGTAAAGCTTTATCACAGCACCCCGGACAGGATACTCACTGCTTCCGTATGGGTATTGTTACTCCTGATTATGATAGTTATCCTGGTTCCCCTTTTGTTTATCCTGGCATCCTCCTTCAGTGATCCCAGTGCGGTTTCCGCGGGGAAGGTTCTGCTGTGGCCGGTGGATTTCTCTCTGGTGGGCTATGAGGCGATTTTCCAGTCTCCCAGCATTCTGCGCGGCTTTATCAACTCCGTGGAATATACGCTGGCAGGAACGGTTATCAGCGTTACCCTGACTTTGTTTGCGGGCTATCCGCTGTCCCGTGTGGATTTGAAAATCCGGGGGCCGGTCATGTTCCTTTTTACGGTAACCATGTTTTTCAGCGGCGGTATGATTCCCACCTATCTGGTGGTGAGTAAGCTGCATTTGATAGATACATTCTGGGCGATGGTCATTCCTTCCGCCATGGGTGTATGGAACGTTATCCTGACGAAAACCTATATCCAAAGCTCCATCCCCCTGGAGATTTACGAGAGCGCTTCCATAGACGGCTGTTCGGACTGGAAGTATTTTACCAGCATGGTATTTCCCCTCTCCAAGCCGATCATAGCGGTTATGGTACTGCTGTATGCGGTGGGGAAATGGAACGATTTCTTCTCCGGGCTGATTTACCTGAATGATTCTGCCAAGCAGCCGCTGCAGATGACTCTCAGGAACATCCTGGTTATGAGCGACAGCACCGGTATTACCATGAATCTGGCGGAACAGATGAACCGCCAGGAACTGAAAACGCTGCTGCAGTATTCCCTGATTGTGGTTTCCTCGGTACCCGTCCTGCTTTTATATCCGTTGATCCAGAAGCATTTCGTAAAGGGTATCATGATGGGATCCATAAAGGGCTGATGCAGGAACGCAAAAAGAGAAGAAGGGTAGGTAACAGTTACCCAAAAAGATGCTTCACTCACGGAAGGATAAGACAGCCTTTCCTGGTGGGTTAAACATAAAAACAAGAAAATATGGGAGGTAGCGTATGAAACGCAAAAATTTAGGAACCAGACTTGTGGCGGCAGGCCTCACGGCAGCCCTGCTCCTTACGGGCTGCGGCGGGAATTCTTCTTCCGCACAGACGAACGGCACCGGGGAAGGAACACAGAGCGCAGGGGAAGAGGAGCGCCCTACCATTACCGTGGCAGTCTCCATGAATGAAAAAGGGGAATATTCCGACGCCAATTATGCCATCAAATATATTGAGGATAAAACGGGCGTAAATATTGAATTTGTCCAGCTGCCCTCTGAAAAAGCGGATGCGGACACCAAGCTGAACCTGATGCTCTCCAGCGGGGAATACCCGGATGTTATCTGCTATGGCATGAACAAGCAGAAAATGGTGAAATTCGCAAAAGAAGGCATTTTCATTCCCATTAATGATTACATTGATCAGTACGGTGACAACATTAAGAAATTATTTGAAGCAAGACCCCAGTATGAGCAGCTTTCCTATGCGCCGGACGGAAATATCTACGGCTTTGTAACCGCTAACGAATGCTACCACTGCCAGGCTTATCCCAAGCTTTGGTATAACACCGAATGGCTGGAATCCTTAGGGCTGGAAGAACCCCAGACCACCGAAGAGCTGAAGGAAGTCCTGCTTGCGGTAAAGAACAGCGACTATAACGGCAACGGCAAGGCGGATGAAATCCCCCTAACAGGCAGCAAGGACTGGGACTGCCAGCTGGAATGGTATCTGCTTAATTCCTTCGTTCCGGTTGACAAGGATACCCTGTCCCATGTGGAAGACGGCAAGGTGGTTTTCTCCTGTAATACGGAAGAATTCAAGCAGGGCCTGATATACCTGAATGAACTGTACTCCCTCGGCCTGATCGACCCCACCTGTTTTACACAGACCTCGGATCAGATGCAGCAGGTAATCCGTTCCGACAAAAACCTGGTATTCGGCTATACCGCCGATCATTTTGCCATGGGCATTGACCTGGAAGACGCCCATCTGAACGAAGTGACCGCAGCTATGATTCCGGCACAAGGCCCCGGCGGCGCGAGATGGCAGCTGCACAAGGATTACGTGGATATGACAGAAGGCTTCAGCTGGTTTATTACCGATAAATGTGAAAATGTAGAGGCGGCTTTCCAGGTTGGCGATTTCCTTATGGGTGATGAATCCTCTATGGTACAGATGTATGGGGAAGAAGGCAACTACTGGGGAAAACTGGATACTCCCACAGAATCCATCCTGCAGGGAACCGATGCGGTTTACTGGATTAAACCCGGATTTACATCCAATGAAGATGATGCGTACCAGAAAAATACGTTCTGGTCAGGGCTGATGAACCAGCTGGCGGAGTTCCGTGCGTCCATGTCACCCAGACCGGAGGATATGTATGTGCCCGATTCCTATGAAGCGAGGCTTTTTGATGAAACGGCAAAGGTAATTCCTTATTTTTATCCCGAATACCTGCCCAAGAACCTGTTCCTGGAGGATGATACGGATTCGGAAACCTTCACGACCATCCAGACCTCCTTACGGGAATATGTAAAGACCTCCATTGCCCAGTTCGCAACCGGTGAAATGAGCGTGGAAAAGGATTGGGATTCTTATCTGAAGGCTTTGGAAAAATATGATGTGGAGACTTATGTGAGCCTGTACCAGAAGGCCTACGATGTATATGCAGCAGAATAAGTAACCTGTGCAAAAGGCGCGCTTGAAAAGGCGCGCCCCTTTCTATTTTAATCTGAAACTGCTATAATTGTTCTGCCGCCGCAAGCTGTTGTACTATTTACCGGCGGCGGAATAAATGAGGAAGGGTAGGACGATGCACAGGTGCGATGGTGCATGTCACAGGAGGGGGCCCCGAATGAAATACAGGAAAGTTTATATCAGATTAATTATTACCTATCTGGCTATTTTTTTGCTGCCGCTGGTCATAAATATTGTCATGCTGGAAAATCTGGCGGTTTCCACCCGGGAAAATATCTGCGCCAGCGTGCATTCCAACATGGCCCATACCATGGATACGCTGGACAATAATTTCCGGGAAATCAACACCATTACGGCGAGGCTTTCCGGTAACGGCAATATCCGTTATATCGCCACACAGATGGACGAAGAAGACAAGAAAATCGAGATATCCAAAATCACCTATGCCCAGGAATATATGGCTGCTATGCAGATCCAGACCTTTGTGGAGGAATATTATGTCCTGTTCCGTGAGCCGGATATGGTCATATCCCCAAACCGGGTTTATTTATACCAGGATTCCTGGCACTCCTTTTTCCAGTACGGGGACATGTCCTGGGAGGAATGGAAGGAACTGATGAAGGGCCACTATACCGAACGTTTTTTCCCGGAGGAGCAGACCAAACAGAACGGGGCCATAGAGGAGAGGATCCTTTTCGTCCAGTCCCTTGTCACCGATACCGGGGTAAAAGGAAACCTGATTTTCCCTATCCGCTCCGAAGCGATCAAAAACCTGATGCGGGATGCGTATATATCCCAGGACGGCTGGGCGTATCTTCTGGACAAGGAAGAGGAGGCGATCATTTTATCCGTCCCTGCGGCGGACGGAAGCTTTGCACAGGTTCCCGCGTCGGTGCTGGAAAATGGGAAGGAAATCCAGGAAATAGAACTGGACGGGAAAACGGTGGAGGTGATACGGGTAGACTCCGAACACCTGGGAATGACCTATATTTCCGTTCTCCCAAAGGCGTATATCACCCTGCAGATCAACCGGGACCAGCAGAAACTGTTCCTGCTGATGCTGGCGGTGCTGTTTGTGGGCATAGGCAGCATCCTGCTCGTTTCCTGGAAAAGAGGAAAGCGGATAGACGGCATCCTGCAGATGCTGTTCAATATGGGCGTGGACGATAAAGAGCCGTTAAAGGGAGATGAAATGGAATACATATCCAATTCCCTGAAACAGCTGATTGATAATAATACGGATTTACAGGAAAGCATTATCCGGCAGAAGCCTGTCACCAGGGCCTTGCTCCTGGAACGTCTGCTTCATGGCGGAGAGGGCGTGACCATACAGGGCCTGGAGGATTACGGCATCTGCCTGCGGGATAAAAGGATGCTGGTAATCGCCTTCCTCATCGGTGGGGGAGATTCCGGGGATGTGGAGCTGTATGCGGAAGAGACGGTGGTCTATAAGCAGGTGCTTCACCAGGCCCTGGATTCGCTTTTGCCCGGGGATAACTATATGTGCGATACGGACATGGACAGCAGTGCCGTGATCTGTACGCTGGAAGATGGGTTCCGGCCCTCCCGCCCCGGTTTCCTTAATGCGCTGGAAAAAATGAGGGAAACCTTCTGGGAGGAGTACGGCGTAAGGGTGCGGATCGCCGTAAGTACGGTATGCAGGGATATGGCGGAAATCAGCAAGGCCTACGACCAGGTATACGAGATGCTTACCTTTGGGGATTCCTCCGGGAAATCCGTGGTATTTTATGAGGATTACCAGGACAGCAAGGAATTTTATTATTTCCCGGTGACGCTGGAGGAACGTCTGGTAAATGCGGTGCGTGCGGGTAATGCGGAAAGCATGCATGCCCAGCTCAGCGAGGTTTACCAGGTTAACGTGCTTTCCCGGAATATCAGCCCCTCCATGATGCATTTCCTTGTCAATGATCTTCAGTGTGCGGTGTTCAAGGCACTGCACAGCTTAAACGACAGGGTGGAAATACAGGAAGAGGAAATTTACCGCCAGCTGGAGCAGCTGAACCGGGAAAATGATATTTTGCTGCGGTTTCACCATATTAACAGCATGTTTAAATATATCTGTGATATGGTGAAGGCCGTAAATAAGGAAAGCAGCAGCCGGCAGGTGGAGGAGATCGAACAATATATAGGTAACCACTACATGGACAGCGATATGGGGCTGACCAAAATATCCGACGACTTCGGGTATGCCAGCACCTATTTTTCCAAGCTGTTCAAGGAACTGTTCGGGGAAAATTTTGCCACCTATCTGGAAAAAATGAGAATCGAAAAGGTATGCGCCCTTTTGAAGGAAGGACATACCATGGAAAAAATAGCGGAACAGACTGGCTATAACAGCGTATACGTGATGCGTACCGCTTTTAAACGGATAAAAGGAATGACGCCCAACGAATTCCGCAAGCTCAGTCAAATACCCCGCAGGAATGAAGAGGAGTAATTGTGATGAATAAAAAAATGGTACTGGACAGGATCCCCTGCCAGTTTTGTGAAGGGCCGTTCTGGGGAAACGGGAAAATGGGAACGGTGCTGTATGTGCAGAACGGAAAGCTTTGTGTTTCCGTGGATCATGTGGGTTTGTGGGAACTGCGGGAAACGCTTCCGGATATGCCGAAAGCGGATTTTTCCCAAATCCTGTCCCATAAAAAGGAATTTATTGAGGGCGATCCCCGTTATGTGGAGAAAACCGATATTTTCGGGGAACATATCGGAAGAACCAGGCTGCCGTCCCTCGCGGCGGAACTGAGCCTGCCCGGAGTCATCACATCCTTTTGGGCGGAGACGGATATGCAGGAAGCCAGAACCACCCTGCGTCTGGAAATGGAGGACCAAAAGGTGTTCCGGGGAAAGATCTGGCTGGATTCCTGCGTGAACGTGCTGGGAATAGAACTGCACGGGGCCGGGGCCGGCTCCCTGGCGGTCAAAGCGCTCGGCTGGGATCTGGACTCCCCCCGCCTGAAACCCCTCCGGGACTGGAACTATGAGCCATGCACCCAGACGGAGGAGAACGGCCTGGTTACCGTGCGGCAGCATTTCGGAGGAAAGGACAGCGCTGTCTTAAGCGCAGGGCGTATGGAATGCGGCGGGGAAAGCCTGTTTCTGGCGGTAAGCATAGAAACCGGGGAGCAGGCCGGGGAAACGGCCATGGCGGAAGCCGGGAAGGAACGCGTGCTGGATTATCTGGCAAACAAAGACGCCTATCTGGAAGCCCATATCCGGGACTGGAAAACCTATTGGGACGGGTTTGACATCCGGGTGCCCAACGAACGGCTTCAGGAGGCGTTTGAGCAGGAGATGTATAAGCTGTACTGCAACGAACGGGAGGATTCCTCCCCGGTAACGCTTCAGGGCATATGGAACCCCAATAACCGGATGCCCGCGTGGTACGGGGATTTACATAACGATCTGAATGTACAGTCCTGCTACTGGCCGGCCTATAAAACGGGCAATGGGAAGCTGGCGCGCCCCTATGTGGATTATTACTGCAGGGCGGTTCCCCGTTTTATGGAACGGGCTTATAAACTATTCGGCATCCGGGACGCGATCCACATCCCCACCATGATGACGCCGGACGGGACCGGCGCAGCCTCCGAATGGTGCTACTGGAACTCCCTTTTAGGGCCGGAGCTGTTCGTGGCGGTGGATTTCACCTGGTTTTATGAGTACAGCAGGGAGGAAGATACCCTGCGGGACAAGATTTATCCGTTTATCGAAAAGGTACTCCACCTGTATCAGGGGATTGCCGTGGAAAAAGAGGACGGTTATCTGCACATTCCTTTTACCACATCCCCGGAAGTGGATAAGGACGGCCACATGTTTATGGCGGACGACGCCACCTTTACCCTTTCCTGCCTCCATTATCTGTGCCGGAAGATGGACGGCTATGCGAAGCTGCTGAAGCAGGACGGATCCCGGTGGCAAGATTTTTGCGGCAGGCTGGCCCCTGTGGTAACGAATGAAAAAGGGCTGCCCGTTTATGCCGGGATTGACGTATTTGCATCCCACCGCCATTTCTGCCACCTGTACCCCATTTATCCGCTTTGTGAGGAGGCGCACAACGATTTGGCGCAGCGCTCCCTGGATACGGCAATCAACCAGGGTTTCCTGGAATTTGCCGCGTTTTCCTGCCCTTACCTGGGCATAATGGCAGCCAGGTGCGGCAGGGGGAATATGTCCAGGACCATGCTGGAACTGTATTGCATGGTATTCCGTTCCCGGAATTCCTTTACCGTAAACGGGGATCCGTACCGGAACGGGATCCTGCGCATATCCGATACCAATGCAGGAGAAAGCGCCGATGCCTTTACCCTGGAATCCGGGTTCTTTATCCCCACGGCCCTGTGCGAAATGTTCGTCCACCGGGCCAAGGATACCATCTGGCTGCAGATGGGCATGCCGGATGAATGGAAGTCCTGCAGCTGCAGGGATCTTGCCGTGGAAGGCGGGCACCGGATCACGACGCAGAGAGAGGACTACCAAATCCGGCGTCTCCTGCTGAAAGCCGGCTGTGAGGAAACGGTTACCCTGCGCTGGAAAGACGATATCCCGGCCGCGCGTGTTGTGAAAAACGGACAGGAGACAGAAGGAGCCGGACGGCAGTCACTCACCCTGGCTGTTTTGACCGGGGATGAAGTGGAAATCGAATGGGGGAAATTAGGATGAAGGATTTACATTTGATTTGCAACGCCCATATGGATCCGGTGTGGCTGTGGGATATGGAAGAGGGGATCGCCGCCGCCATTTCCACCTTCCGTATGGCCGCTGTCTTTTGCGAGGAATATGACGGCCTTGTGTTTAACCACAATGAAGTGGTGCTATACAAATGGATAGAAGAAATGGAGCCGGCGCTGTTTGCCCGGATCCAAAAGCTGGTGGAAAAAGGAAAGTGGCACATCATGGGAGGCTGGTATTTGCAGCCGGACTGCAATATGCCCTGCGGAGAATCCTTTATCCGGCAGATGGAAACCGGAAGGGCGTATTTCCTGGAAAAATTCGGGAAACAACCCGCCACGGCCATTAATTTTGACCCCTTCGGGCATAGCAGGGGCCTTGTCCAGCTGTTGGCAAAGGCCGGTTTTGATTCGTATCTTTTCTGCCGCCCGGGGCAGGGGGACTGCCCCCTGCCGGCGGATGATTTTATCTGGGTGGGGTTTGACGGTTCCGAAATCATGGCCCACAGAGCCGATTCCTACGGAACCCTGATGGGGGAAGCCGGGAAAAAAACGGAGGAATGGATGGACTCCCAGCGCAGGAAGCCGGAGGATCAACAGCCGCTGACCGGCTGTATGCTCTGGGGGGTGGGAAACCACGGCGGCGGGCCGTCCCGGATGGATCTGGAGGATTTGAAGGCACTTAAGGAGCGTACCGGAGACTGGAACCTGCTTCATTCCACCCCGGAGGCCTATTTTGCACAGAGACGCGAAGTGCTGCGGGCGGCCGGCAGAGAGGAACCCAGAGTGGAACGGGATCTGAATTCCTGGGCGGTAGGCTGCTATACCTCACAAATCCGGGTAAAACAGAAACACAGGGAAGCGGAAGGAATGCTTTCAATGACGGAGAAAATGCTGTCCCAGGCGGCTCTCAGAGGACGGCTGCCTTATCCTTGCAAGGAGCTGGAAGAAGCCGGGGAAGCCCTGCTGTTTTGTGAATTTCATGACATCCTGCCGGGGTCTTCCATCCAGTCCGTGGAGGAAGCAAGCCTGCAGATGCTCGATCATTGTCTGGAAATCCTGAACTACTGGAGACGCAGGGCCTTTTTCGCCTTGCTGGAAGGAGAGGCGAAGGCGGAAGAAGGGGAGTACCCGATCTTCATATATAATCCCCACCCCCATCCGGTGGAGGGTATTTTTACCTGTGATTTCCAGCTTGCCAACCAGAACTGGAGCGACGCCTGGGCCCTGCCGGTAATCACCCGAAACGGGCAGGTTCTGGAAAGCCAGGCGGAGAAGGAAGCCTGCAACATGAACCTGGACTGGCGCAAAAGAGTATCGTTTTGCGCAGTGCTTGCGCCTTCCTCCATGAACCGGTTCTCCGCAAGAATAACTATGGCGGATAAAAGTACGGGGAATGCGGCCGGTGAGATAAAAGAAGCCTGCTGTTACGCCAATGACAGGATCCGTGTCCGGATCAACCCGGAAACGGGCCTTCTGGATTCTTATATGGTGGATGGCACGGAATATTTACGGGAAGGCTCCTGCGGGCTGGTGGTGATGAAAACGGATTGCGACCCCTGGGGAATGAACCGGCACAGCTACCGGGAAGAACTGGGGCGGTTCTGCCTGATGGGGGAAGAGGAAGGAAGCCGTTACTCCGGTACCTCCAATGAACGCCACGGCGCGGCGGGCCGCAGGATTCCCAGCGTGCGCGTTGTGGAGGACGGGCCGGTGAAACGGGTGGTGGAAGCGGTCATGGAATACGGCCATTCCCAGGCATGCATCCGCTACAGCCTGCCGGCAAAGGGAACGAAAATCCAGGTGGAAATCCGGGTGAACTGGGCGGAAAAAGGCGCTTTCCTGAAATGGGAAATCCCCACGGCCATGAAGAAAGGGATGCCTTTGGCCGAGACGGCTTATGGCGTGATGGCGCACAGCAGCGACGGGGAAGAAAAGGTGTTCCACCGCTGGTGCGGTTTTTTTGACGAAGAAGAGAACCGTGCGCTGACTGTCCTTAACCGGGGAAATTACGGCGTGGACTTTCTGGAGGGTACCATGCGCATATCCCTTCTTCATTCCGCCGTATATGCCGCCCATCCTATCGGGGACAGGCCGCTGCTTGTCCAGGATCGGTTCCTGCCCTATATCGATCAGGGAGAAAGAAGCTTTTCCTTTGAAATCAATGCGGGGGATGGGGAAGAACGCCGCAAATGGGTGACCCGGGAGGCGGCGGTATATCAGGAACCCCCCATGGCGGTGCCCGCCTTCCCTTCCGGAGAAGGGGAAAAAGGGGGATCGGTCATTCTGGTGGACAATCCGGCGGTGGTATTATCCGCCTTCCGGAAAGGCACAGACGATGCCTGTTATCTGATCCGTCTTTTCGAATCCACCGGAACCCCGCAGGAAACCGGCGTGCGCATACCTGTCCTCAGGCAGGAGCTGTCCGTTTCCCTGGGAGCGTTTGAAGTGAAAACCCTGCGTCTGTCCGCCGACGGAAAACACCTGGAAGAATGCGGGATTTTCGGGGAATAATATCTGTGAATAAATATAAAAACCTCCTTGACTCTCTCATTATGGTATACTCTATACTGTAAATGAGCTCAGGAAACACAAGACACATGCATGTGAGGTAACCCGAATGTTAAAAATAGGTGATTTTTCAAAACTGTCAAGAATCAGTATCCGTATGCTGCGCCATTACGACGAATATGGCCTGCTGATCCCGGCCTCTATCGATTCCGCAACAGGCTACCGTTATTACGGGGAAAGCCAGCTGATAGAAGCGGAACATATCCAGGCCCTGAAATGTATGGGCTTTGGCCTTGCCCTGATCCGTGAAATCCTGGAAAAATACGAGGAACCGGAAGAAATGGAACGCTTCCTTCTTATAAAAAAGAAAGAACTGGAGGCGGAGGCTTTGGAAACGCAGAACCGGATACTTCTTCTTGAAAACACCCTGCGGTGTCTGAGAAAGGACGGAAAACTTATGAATTATGATGTGGTATTAAAGACTCTGCCGGAACGTTATGTGGCAAGCCTTCGGCGCGTTATCCCCGCTTACGATCAGGAAGGCTTGTTATGGCAGCAGCTCAATGAAGAGATTGTCCCCCTGCATGTGAAACCGGTAACCCCCTGCTATGGTCTGGCTATCTTTCATGACGAAGGCTTTAAAGAGAATGATGTAGATGTGGAAATCCAGATTTCCGTGGCAGGAACCTATCAGGATACCGCCAATGTAAGGTTTAAGAAGGTGGCGCCCATTCAGATCGCGTCGGCAACTTATCAGGGCAGCTATGAACAGATAACTAAGGTGAACAGTGCGGTGGCAGCATGGATTAATGACAACGGGTACGAATTCGACGGTACTTCCTTCTGTATCTATCATGTAAGCCCCGCCCAGGCCGCCTCCCCGGAGGAGCTTGTAACCGAGGTCTGCTATCCCGTGAAAAAAAGAGGATAATTTTTACAGCCGCGCTGCAGGATGGATGCAGCGCGGCTGTCTGTGTCATATACAAGCGTAATGGCTTACGTTTACTCTTCAGTAACGGATGGCAGTGTCCCTAAGTTATTGCTTTCCGTATCATCAGGAAGGGATTTCAGATATTCCGTATCTTTTCTATGGGCGATTCCCACCCCTTTAATTTCCCCGTCCTTTGCCAGAGCCACACCGTCTTCTTTGGAAACCGTCGTTCCGTCCGACAACTGATAACCGGTAATCCGTCCGCTGCTCTTTACAAGCCCCACAATATCCTTCGCATCATCCTTGGGTGAGGGAATATCGTCTAATGCCATTCTGGCCAATGCAGAATCAGGTATATCATTTCTGTCCATAATCTTAAGTATCCTTTCAATAAAATTACCGTCCGACAAGAATTAGTATCCACATTGCCTAAAAAGTTATTCAGATAAATGACAAAATGTGTTATCATTATACTTTCAGGAGAAATAAGCCGAGGAGGCGGAAAGAGGGAGAGCTGATATGACAAGTGAGTTCGGTATGGCGGTTCATGCGCTTACCTTTTTAAACCATAAGGGGGAAATTGTTTCCAGTGAAGCGCTGGCGCAGAATATCTGTACCAATCCGGCGCGGGTGCGCAAGGTTATGGCAAAGCTGAAAAAGGCCGGCCTGGTAGAGACGAAGGAAGGGCTGGAGGGCGGCTACCTTTTTTCAAAAAATGCGGGGGAAATCGATTTGGGTATGGTAGCCGGCGCCCTGGAGGCCAGGTTTGTATCCTCCGCATGGAAGAGCGGGAATCCGGATATGGCCTGCCTGGTGGCTTCCGGCATGGCCGGCCTGCTGGACGGCATTTATGACGATTTGGATTCCCTGTGTTATGAAAGGCTGAAAGCGATCACGATAGATGACATCAATGGAAAGATTTTCGGGCCGGATAAAGGATGACCGGTTTTATTCCCGCAGGCGGCGGGCCGGAATTGACAGCATAAGGAGGGAAGGGGAATGCGCGTTTCGAAGGCATCGGAGGAAAGAAGACAGGAGATACTGGACGCGGCAATGCGGGTGTTTTATGATAAGGGGTATGAGAAGGCTTCCATCAGTGATATTGCGCTGAAAATCGGGGTTGCGCAGGGACTGATATACCGGTATTTCAAATCGAAGGAAGCTCTTTTTGCAGGGGCGCTGGATTATTATGCAGGTTGCCTGGCGGAAGAGATGGGGCGGGAAATCAGAAATGATAAGACAGCGCTTCGGGAAAAGATCCTGAATGCGCCGTCCTTCTATCATATTGAGGATGACGACAGCTATTATTACAAATTGCTCAGCGGGCCTGACAGCAAAGGGATCTACCAGCAGTTATCCCTGCGGGTCGCTGAACGGCTGGTTCCGGTGGTGAGGGACGCCATTGCCGCAGATATGGAAAAAGGCAGGCTGAACTGTGTGGAGGATCCGGAAACAGTGGCTGCATTTTGTGTGTACGGACAGCTGGGAGTCCTTTTCCGGGAAGATTTGAGCGGAAGCCAGAAGGTGGAGCGGATCAGAAAATTTGTATCGGAGCAGATACGTTAGATGGGGGAAAAATGGAAAAAGAGGAAAGGTTGGAAAATCAATTCTACAGTCAGGACTGGATGAAGGAAATACTGACCGGAGGGAAAACCGGGCTTTGGATGACGCAGCGCGATATGCGGACTGGGCAGATGCAGATGCTTGCGGATGCGCAGATGCATCTTCTGCTGGGAACAGAGAATATAGAGTTATCCCCGGAAGAGCTTTTTCTGTATTTTGAACAAAGAATAGAGCCGGGCTATGAAAAGGCTGTGCAGGATTACACGAACAAGATGATAGAAACCGGGCAGCAGGCAGAGGTGGAGTACTACTGGCGCCATCCGTCCGGGGGGAAAATCTGTATCCGTTGCAGCGGCAGGATGTACCGGCAGAAAGATGGCATCCAGTATTTCCGCGGGACGCATCAGGATATTACGGAGCTGATACGCCTGAAAAAGGAAAATATCCAGCAGGAGCAGCAGCTTCGGGATCTGGAGTGGCAGAAGGAAAAATATGACAGCCTGTTCCAGTCTGTTTTATGCGGCATCATGCAGTACCGTGTCCTGGAGGACGGTTTTGTTTTTATAAAAAATGCCAACAGGGAAGCGATCCGAATCCTGGGGTATGGACAGGAGGAATTCTGGCAGAAAGAGAAATGGAATCTGGCGGATACGGTCTGTGAGGAAGATCGGGAACGGGTTATTTCTGAATTTTATGCGCTCAGGGATGCGGGGGACAAGATGTTTTTTGAATACCGTATCCTGTGCAGAGACGGGGGCCACTGCTGGATTATCGGAAGTGCGGAGGTAATACGGGATACGGACGATGATCTGATAATACAGAGCGTGTTCCTGGATGTTGACAGACGAAAGAAAATCGAACAGGAAAACCGGCAGCTGGAGAGACAGCTGGAAGCCGGGGATGAATTCCTGCACCTGGCTTTGGAGCACACATCCATTTATGAGTTTTACTATGAACCGGCCAGCGGGACAGGCCGCCTTCCGGAGAGAACTATGAGGTTTTATAAAAGAGAATCGCCGGTATGTCCGCATATGCCGCAGGTATTTGCCGGGGAATATGTGGCGCCGGAATGCAGGGAGGCTTATCTGGACATGTTCCGTGCCGTCGATCAGGGGGCGGCGACGGCCACTGGTGAATTTATGGATAAGAGCCGGAAGCATTGGCGGAGGGTAACCCTGTCTGCGCTCCGGTATGATAAAAACGGCAGAGCCGGCTATGCGGTTGGGATAGCGGAGGATATTACCAAGGAAAAGGAAATGGAGACAGCGCTCCGGGAAGCCCGGTCCAGGGATTCCCTGACAGGCCTGTACACAAGGGAGGCCGGAATATACCAGGTGAAGGATTATCTGGAGAAAAAAAGCCCGGTTCTTCCCTGCTGCCTGATGCTCCTGGATATGGATGACTTCCGCAAAATCAATGATAACTGGGGCAGCACCTTTGCTGATGTGGTGCTTCAGGAAACGGCAGACATCCTCCGGCGCGAAACGAACGAGGGGGATATCCTCATCCGCCTTGGCGGGGATGAATTCATGATATTCCTGAAGGACTGCAGCCGCCGTGAAGCGCTGGTAAAGGGGGAACGGATTACGGAACGGATCCGGCGTCTCTCTCCCGAACGGGAGGAGGATTTACAAATATCCGCCAGTATCGGAATCTGCGCCTCCTCCGTGGTGGAGGATTACAGCGGACTGTACCGGTGTGCCGAGAGCACCCTGCAGTATGTGAAGGAAAAGGATACGGGCCATGTGGCATGCTATCTGGATACCTCCAACGATCTGGGGACATGGCTCACCAACCTGTATGCGGACGGGATGGAGATCACTGCCATTGACGGCAGCAGGCTGAGCGCCGACGAGGAGCTGACCGCATTTGCCCTGGAGCTTTTGGGAAAATCCAGGAATATTTCCGATGCCATGAACCTGCTGCTTGTGCGCATAGGAAAACGTATGAAGCTGGATCGGGTGAGCATCAGTGAAGCGAACCAGGAATACCAGAGTATTTCCTGTATTCACCAATGGGCGGCCAATCCTACGAATTTTTATGGAACCTCTCCGGTTTATCTGAGCCGGGAGGAAATGGATTATGTGATAGGCATGTATGCGGAGGATGGCACAAGCTCGGAAAAGCACATAAAAAACAAGAAGATCATGGCAAGCGTCCTGCATGCCGCTTTTTGGAATGAAGGAAAGTACGCCGGAGCACTCTGCTGGGAAAAAAATGTGGAAAACTACCAATGGAACGAGGAAGAAAAGAGGCTGCTGAAGGAGCTGGCCCATATCATCTGTTCCTTTACCATGAAGGCCAAAGCCGATGCGGTGAGCCAGGCAAAAACCGACTTCCTTTCCAGCATGTCCCACGAAATAAGGACGCCCATGAATGCCATTATGGGAATGACGGCGATTGCCAGGACGGTACTGGACGATAAGGCGAAAACCCTGGAATGCCTGGATAAAATAGAAACAGCCAATGCCTACCTTCTGCAGCTTATCAATGATATTCTGGACATGTCCCGCATTGAGAGCGGAAAGGTGGAGCTGAACATACAGAGGATGAATCTGCATCGTATGGTTAACGGCCTGGGCGTGCTCATCGGCCCCCAGGCCCAGGCGAAGGGAATCCTCTTCACGGTAAAAGACGGCTGCGGCGGGGAAAAAGAGGTAATGGCAGATGAACTGCGCTTAAACCAGGTGCTGATCAACATTCTGGGCAACGCGGTGAAGTTTACTCCGGTGGGAGGCCATGTGACCTTCACAATGGAGCAGCTGGAGGCAGGGGATACGAAAGCGGTGTTCCGCTTTGGCGTGAAAGACGACGGCGTGGGCATCAGCAGGGAAAAACAGACAACTATTTTCAACGCGTTTGAGCAGGAGGATAAAAGCACTGCATCCCGCTACGGCGGGACCGGTCTGGGCTTGTCAATATCGGCGCGGCTTGTGCAGATCATGGGAGGCAAGCTGGAAGTGGAAAGCGAACCGGGACAGGGAGCCTGTTTCCATTTCACCCTTACCCTGCCCTATGCGGAGCCGGAACCGGAGGAGGCGCAGGAGCCGGAAACGGATGACGGGCAGGATTTCACCGGAAAAAGGCTTCTTGTGGTGGAGGACAACGAAATAAACAGGGAAATAGCGGTAACATTGCTCGGCCAGTGGGGATTTGTTACCGAAGAAGCCGTTAACGGCAAAGAAGCCGTGGAAATGTTTATAAAGGCTCCCGTGCATTACTATGACGGTATCCTGATGGATATTAAAATGCCTGTTATGGATGGGCTGCAGGCTACAAGAGCCATCCGGATCGCCGGAAAAGAGGACAGCATCTGTGTGCCCATAATAGCCATGAGCGCCAATGCGTTCAGCGAGGATATGAAGAAATCCATGGAAAGCGGGATGAACGGGCATCTGGTCAAGCCCATTGAAGTGGAAAAGGTAAAAGCTGTCCTGCAAAAATGTCTTACATAGTCAGTGTCAAAAGAAAAAGGTATGGAGGTTTTCATGGGTAACGGACAACACAAGAACGGGAATTTTACATCAACGGTAGGCTTTGTGATTGCCTGTGTGGGCTCGGCGGTGGGACTGGGGAATATTTGGATGTTTCCTTACCGGCTGGGACAATATGGGGGCGCCGCCTTTCTGATTCCCTATCTTTTATTTATTTTTCTGTTCGGCTGGGTGGGGCTGTCGGCGGAATTTGCCATCGGCAGGAAGGCGCGGACAGGTACGATCGGGGCTTATGGGTACTGTTTTGCGAATCGGAACAAGGAGAAAGCGGGGAAGGTTCTGGGATGGTTCCCTTTGCTGGGGTCCCTGGGAATCGCTATCGGTTATTCCATTGTCCTGGGCTGGGTGCTCCGTTCCCTTGCGGGGGCTGTTACGGGAAGCCTTTTGGAAAAGGATGCGGCACAATATTTTGCCCAGGCGGCCGGGGCGTTCGGAAGCGTACCCTGGCATTTGCTTATTGTTGCGGCAGTTTCCCTTATCCTGCTCACGGGAGTGACAAAAGGGATTGAAAAGGTGAGCAAGGTTATGATGCCTTTGTTTTTCCTCCTGTTTGTGATTCTGGCGGTGCGGGTGGCTTTTCTCCCGGGGGCGTCGGAAGGCTATGAGTTCCTGCTTGTGCCCAGATGGGAGGAGCTGCTTCGGGTGGATACATGGGTGATGGCTATGGGGCAGGCTTTTTTCTCCCTTTCGATTACCGGTTCCGGCATGATTGTCTATGGTGCATATCTGGATGACAGCGTGGATATCCCGGGGGCTTCCATACGGACGGCTGTTTTTGATACACTGGCGGCCCTGCTTTCGGGGCTGGCGATTATGCCTGCGGTGTTTGCTTTCGGGATTGATGCGGGAAGCGGGCCGTCCCTTATCTTTATCACCCTGCCCGGCGTATTCAGCCAGATGCCTGCGGGACGGCTCTTTGCTGTGTTTTTCTTCCTTTCCGTAACCTTTGCGGGGATCACTTCTCTCATCAACATGTTTGAGGCGGTTATCGAAAGCTGGCAGACACAGTTTTCCATTTCCCGCATTACGTCCACGCTGCTTGTGGGAGGAATCACTTTTCTGGTGGGGCTGTTCCTGGAGGAAGAAAGCCGGACGGGTAAGTGGCTGGATGCCGTTTCCATCGGCATTGTACCGTTGGGAGCTGTGCTGGGTGCGGTTTCCGTTTATTATGTCCTTGGCTATCCCCGGATACGGGAGGAAATGGAAAAGGGGCATAAGGGAAAGCTGTCGGCAGCCTTTGGGTTTGCTGCAAAGTATATTTATGTACCGCTGACGATACTGGTTCTGATCCTTGGCTTTGTTTATAATGGAATCGGATAAGGCACGTTGCCGCTCACGCCGCCTGCCGCTGTAACGGGACGGGGGCAGTGCCGTGGGGAAGAGAAGGGGGAGCCGCTGTGAAAATTACGATTTTAACGGAAAATACGGTAAGCCGGCGGGGGCTTCTGGCGGAACACGGGCTTTCCGTCCTGGTGGAAACCGGGGCGAGGCGGCTTTTATTCGATACGGGACAGAGCGGCGTTTTTGTACGCAATGCCGGGAAGCTGGGGGTCGGCCTGGAGGGCCTTGATGGTATTGTTCTCAGCCACGGCCACTATGATCATACGGGTGGGCTGCCGGAATTACCTGCAGGGCCGGACTGTCCGGTGTTTCTGAGGGAAAAAGCCCTGGAGGATAAATGGTGCCTGGATAAAGCCGGCCAGGCACGCTGCATCGGTATACCCTGGCGGGAGGAAAGAAAGTCCTGCCGGATGGCCGGAACGCTTACCTTTACCGCAGAAAAAGAGGAAATTTTCCCCGATATTTATGTGCTTGGAGATATTTCCCCCACCGTGCCGGAGGAGGCTATGGCGGATAATCCGTTCCGCATCCGCAGGGACGGACGTTTCGTACCGGACCGTATGGAGGATGAACAGCTTTTAATCCTGCGTACGGCCCGGGGGCTGGCAGTTTTTGCCGGCTGTGCCCACGCAGGCATCCTCAGCTGCATGGAAAAGGTACGGACCTCCTTTCCCGGGGAAACGTGCTGTTTCCTTCTGGCAGGCATGCATCTGCGGGGCTGCGGGGAGGAGCGGGTAAATGCGGTCATAGAAGGCCTGAAGCGCTATGAAATTTCCTGCCTGGTTCCCCTGCACTGTACCGGGACGCTGGCGGCGGCCCGGATGAAGATAGCTTTCGGCAGAAGCTGCCTTATGGCCGAGGCCGGTAAGAGCTTCCATATCCCGGAGGAAGAGTAAGAAACCACAGTGCGGCCGTCTGAACTGTTACCGGTTCCGGGCAATAAGTTAAATTTACCTATTGACATATTTTGTAATTTGCTATAAGTTAATTAATAACAGAAAAAATAAACCTGTGAGAAAGAGTAGTAAGCATCAGGAAATATAGCAGAGAGCCGCAGATGGTGGAAATGCGGTATAGGAACTCATGCTGAATGGACTTTTGAGGCCGGCCTGAATGGAGTAGGCGCCGGCGGGAATTCGGACCCGTTATCAACCCGGCGTGCATAATAGTGCATGCATACGAATCGGATACTGCTTCCGGTTGTATGGAAAGAGTGGACGTAATGTCAATTTGAGTGGTACCGCGATAATAACAGGGTTATTACCGCCTCAAGTATTCCCAGTGGGATAGCTTGAGGCGGTTTTTGTTTGAACAGAAGTAACTGGGAAGATACGGAACGGTTACGAACGGAAAAAGCAAACCGCAGGATGCGGAATCTGTTGTTTAAGCTGTTATCAGAGAATAGGAAAAGGAGAAAAAAGCTATGGCAAACAAAGAAATTCCCTACAAAATCTACCTGGAAGAATCGGAGATGCCCAGGCAGTGGTATAACGTGAGGGCCGATATGAAAAACAAGCCGGCCCCGCTTCTGAATCCCGGAACCCTGCAGCCCATGACCTTTGAAGAATTGCAGCATGTTTTCTGTGATGAGCTGGTTAAACAGGAGCTGAATGATACCGATGCCTATATCGACATCCCGGACGAAATCAGGAAATTTTATAAAATGTACCGTCCTTCCCCCCTGGTGAGGGCATATTGCCTGGAAGAAAAGCTGCAGACACCTGCAAAAATCTATTATAAGTTTGAAGGCAACAACACCAGCGGAAGCCATAAGCTCAATTCTGCCATTGCACAGGCCTATTATGCAAAGCAGCAGGGGCTTAAGGGGGTTACCACGGAAACCGGTGCAGGACAGTGGGGAACCGCGCTGTCCATGGCCTGCTCCTATTTCGATCTGGACTGCCAGGTATATATGGTAAAGGTGTCCTATGAGCAGAAGCCCTTCCGCCGTGAGGTGATGCGCACCTACGGGGCAAAGGTTACCCCTTCTCCCTCCGAATTCACGGAAGTGGGAAGAAAAATCCTGCAGGAGCATCCCGGAACCACAGGTAGTCTCGGCTGCGCTATTTCGGAAGCGGTGGAAGCGGCGACCAGTCAGGAAGGCTACCGTTACGTATTGGGAAGCGTCCTTTCCCAGGTGCTGCTCCATCAGACGGTAATCGGCCTGGAAACCAAAGCGGCTCTTGATAAATACGACATTGTCCCGGATGTGATCATCGGATGTGCGGGCGGCGGCTCCAATCTGGGAGGATTGATTTCCCCGTTCATGGGAGAAGTGCTCAGGGGAGAAAAGGATTATAAGTTCATTGCCGTGGAACCCGCATCCTGCCCCAGCCTTACCAGAGGCAAATATGTATACGACTTCTGTGATACCGGAAAGGTATGCCCGCTGGCTAAGATGTACACCCTGGGAAGCGGCTTCATTCCTTCCGCCAACCACGCCGGAGGCCTTCGTTACCACGGCATGAGCTCCATCCTTTCCCAGCTTTATGATGACGGCCTTATCGAGGCGCGCAGTGTGGAGCAGACCGCCGTATTCCAGGCGGCAGAGCAGTTCGCCAGAGTGGAAGGCATCCTTCCTGCACCGGAGAGCAGCCATGCAATCCGGGTAGCTATCGACGAAGCCATGAAATGTAAGGAAACCGGGGAAGAAAAGACTATCGTATTCGGCCTGACCGGAACCGGATATTTCGATATGGTCGCTTATGAAAAATTCCATAACGGACAGATGAGCGATTATATTCCTTCCGATGACGACCTGCAGGCTGGTTTCGACGGAATCCCCAGGTTCCCCGGGAATGAAATCTAAGAGCTAACCGGATAGATGAAAAAACGGCGCAGCAAAAGGATTGTCACCTTAAAAGCTGCGCCGTTTTTTTTTCGGAGGACGGAAGGAAGTACCGTTCAGACCGGTACGGGACGGAAGGAAGAAAAAGAAGGGCGCAGCTACACCACCACGGAAATAACCTGCTCATATTTATCTTGATATATTTCTTTCCCTCTTTCGGACAGCTTCTGATAGCTTCGTGTCAGTTTGTTTTTTACAAAATCGATTCCGTCGTCAATGTCCAGTTTACGCTGTACATAAGCAAGATAAAAGAGAGAAGGGACGGCATCAAAATGGGATATGGAATCCGCATCGGCCACACAGATTTCTTCCGGGGATTGTTTTTCCATTACCTTGCTGCCCCTGTGGTTTAAAATACATTTCTGCACCAATTCCCGCTTTTTCTCCTCGTAGCGGAAGCCTTTCAGCAAATCGCCCGCCATTTCCGCTCCATGGATGTGATGATTCTCATAGAGCGCATAATCGGTTATGGAGGCGGCATCGTGCAGCCATGCGGCTATTGTTACCACTTCTACATCCGCACCATATATCCCCGCCAGCTGTACCGCGTTTTTTACAACGGCCCGGATGTGATGATAGCCCCCCATTCCAAAGAAATTGGACTCCTTTTCACAGCGCTTTCTGATATCTTCTTCCAGATAATGGATAATATCCGTTCTCATACGTCCGCACCCTCCTCCCTATTTCCGGCATTGCGTTTTTCTGTCCCCTTGACAAAGCTGATTTCATAGGAAATATAGGAACCCCCGGAATGATAACCAAGCGTTTCCGCCAGATGCAGAGATTCCGGGTTTGCGGCATCCCAGCTGGGATAAAGCCCACGGTCCAGACACGCCAGGATGAGACGGGCGGCACAGGCTCTGGCGATCCCTTTTCTCCGGTGCTCCTGTTTTACATCAATTTCTATCTCGATGCCCCCGTTATATACGGTATAGGAAGAGGCGCCTCCGGCGATTTCCCCGTCTTTCAGGGCGGCAAAACCCAGACCCAGCTGTTCATAGCAGGCGCTGTCCGGGAATTGGGAGCACAGGTCCCGGGACCATTCCCCGGATAAGATACGGGGATATAATTCCCTGTCTATCATCCTAAGCTCATATCCTTGCGGAAGCCTTTGGATATAGCTTTCCAGCAGGCTGCGGTCAAAAATATCTTTTTCTTTTTTCAGGGCATACCGGTAAAACTTTTCATAAGTATCCGGATAACAGGCTTCGATCCATTCACACCAGCTTTCCTCACGCGGCACGATAAGAAGAAAAGGGGCGGAAAAAGAAGAAGGGAATTCGCATACCAGCTTTTTGTCCGGCTGCCCTGCAAGAAAACAAAAATCTCCGGTAAGGATCCGCGAACTTTTCGGTTCCGGCAGACAGTCCGCCCAGGCCTGCCCCATGACGCCCTGCAGGCAGGACCAGATCATGGTTTCCTCCCAGTTTCTGAAGAGCGGTTCTATATATTTCATCTCGTCTGTTTTCAATTGTACCATGTTATATTTCCTTTCTGATTCAGGAGACCTGTATTCCCGTCAGGTCTGCAATAAACTTTTTGTTTCGGCATGCTTCCTGTCTTGCAAGCATTTTAGCATAGTGTTAAACTGAATACCAGAGGCGGCCTGAAAAATGTGTCGTGCGGCGTAACCGTTCAGGCTGTGCATTTACGGCGCGGAGCGCAGGACGGGTGTTACCCTGTATAGACAGTTACTATGGCAATATAAAAGGAGGCAGATGAGCTTGAACAGAAAAAAAGCAGGCATGATCGCAGCGGCGGTTATGCTGCCGGTGACTATACTGGCCGGCAGCGTGGCGTTTTTCTTTCATTATGCGGTTGTCAGAGTGGAGAAAAAAAAGAAAACGAATAAACAAAAGAAGGCGGCAGCGGCGCCCAAAGAAGGAGAAGGGCTTTCGTTTGACTGTTTCCGGGATAAAATGGAAGAAGGGGTGCGTTGGTTTAAGGAGCAGGATCCGGAAAAGATAACGCTTACCAGTTATGACGGGCTGAAACTGTCCGCCTATCTGCTTCCTGCAGAAAAAGAAAGCCGGAACGTGCTTCTGCTTATGCACGGCTACCGGTGTGACGGTTATTCGGATTTCTCCTGCCTGTACCGGTTCTATCACGAACAGGGATATCATCTGCTGGTACCCCATCAGAGAAGCCATGCGGACAGCGAAGGAAAATATATCTGCTTTGGGGTAAAAGAACGGTATGATTGTAAAATGTGGGCGGATTATGCGGTGCGCCGTTTCGGCAGCGGCTGCAATCTGTATCTGTCCGGAATATCCATGGGCTGTTCCACGGTACTGATGGCGGCGGGGCTGGATCTTCCGGGCAATGTGAGGGGAATTATTGCAGACTGCGGCTTTACAAGCCCGTATGATATTTTCCGCCATGTCCTGCATATCCAGTTCGGAATGCCTTCTTTCCCGCTGATGAACCTGACGAAAATGGTGGTGAAACACAAGGCGGGTTTTGGCTATAAAGATGTCTCCACACGGGAGGTCCTGAAAACCTGTAAGATTCCAGTGCTGTTTATTCATGGGGGGAAGGACAAATTTGTTCCCACACAGATGACACTGGATAATTATTCCGTTTGCGCCTCTCCCAAGGAGCTGCTCATTGTGCCCGACGCGGCCCACGCCACCTCCAATATGGTGGAACCGGAGCGATACCGGGCGACAGCGCTTGCGTTCATGAAGAAATACGAAAAGTAGTGTGATGCGGATGGAGTCGAGAACAATTATTTTCCATATTGATGTAAACAGTGCCTTTTTAAGCTGGAGTGCGGCTTACCGTACGGAGGTTCTCGGGGAAAAGATGGATCTGCGTACGGTGCCTTCCATTGTGGGGGGCGATCAGGAGGCCCGCCGTGGAATTGTGCTTGCCAAAAGCACGCCTGCCAAGAAATACGGGATCCAGACCGGAGAACCTATCGTAGCGGCCAGGAAGAAATGTCCGAACCTCATAATCATTCCTCCGGATTTTCCTGTTTATGTGGAAAAATCCAAAGCCCTGATCGCACTTTTGAAGCGGTATTCCGATCAGGTGGTACAGTACAGTATTGATGAGGCCTGGGCAGATTTTACAGGATATGAAATGCTTTATGGGGATCCGGTGGTATTCGCCCATAAACTGAAGGATATAATAAAGGAAGAACTTAAGTTCACGGTGAATATCGGGGTTTCCTCCAACCGGCTGCTGGCCAAAATGGCCGGAGATTTCAAAAAACCGGATCTGGTGCATACCCTTTTCCCGGAGGAAATCGAAGAAAAGATGTGGCCGCTTCCCGTAGAGCGGCTGTTCCTGGTGGGAAAAGCCGCGGCGGATAAGCTTCACAGCCTGGGAATATACACCATTGGGGATTTGGCACGTACGGATGTCAATACGCTGAAGGCGCATATGAAAAAGCACGGCGAAGTTATCTGGAACTATGCATGGGGACGGGAAGAAGAGAATCCCATGGAAGAGAAGCCTTCCATGGAAAAGAAGCTTTCCATGGAAGAAACACCGGAAGCCAGGGAAGGAAATAAGGTCTATGGGAACAGCATGACCACACCTGTGAATGTTACCGATGTGGAGTATGCCAGGCAGATCCTGCTGTCCCTGAGTGAGACCGTAGGCATGCGGCTGCGGGCGGATCAGGCTAAAATCAGCTGTGTGAGCATTACGCTCAGAAGTTCGGATTTTATAAACCGCAACAGGCAGATGCAGCTGAGCAGCGCTACGGATGTTACGGAAGAAATCTATGCGGCAGCCTGCAGGCTGTATGACGAACTGTGGGACGGAAGGCCGCTCCGGCTGATCGGCGTTTCCACATCGCGGGTCAGTTATGAGGAATACAGGCAGTATAATCTGTTTGACCAGGGGAAATATGATAAGCTGGAAAAATGCGACAAAGCGATTGACAGTATCCGGGCCAGGTTCGGTGAGGATTCCGTGATGCGGGCCAGTTTTCTGAACAGCCGCATTTCCCATACGGGGGGCGGCCTGAATAAAGAGAAGAGGGCAGAGGCTGTTTCCGGCCCCGAAAGGGAAAAAAGAAGAACGGCAAAGGAGAGATAAATTGAGAAGAAAGAAGGGATTGGCAATTGCCGTTATCCTGGCGGTGCTGTTGACCGCAGGCTGCGGAACGCGGCCGCAGACTGTAGTTCCCGGGGAAAAGACCGGGGCGCAGGAGGAGACACAGACGGTAACAGAACCGGTTCCGGGCGGGGAAGAAGCCGCTGCCTCGGAAAGTATGTCTGCAGAAGCTATCGGCGGACAGGACGGCGTACCGGGAGAAGAAGCTTCCGGACAGCAGGCCTCCAAAGAGGAAAACCAGGAAAAGGGCTATCCGGAAAAAGAGGAAAAAACAGCGGAAGAGGCGCCGGGGGACGGAGCGGTAGTGGAAACAGTGCCGGGGGAAGCTGTGGACGTAGAGAACGCGAAGGAAGAAGCAAAACAGCGGGGGGAATTGCCTGACAGCGCTTTGACGGCACAGACGGATCCGGGACAGGAGCCGCAGGCAGGAGCGGAAGCCGCACTTTGGGTAGAGGAACAGACCGTGGTGATACCGGGACTGGAAAAGGAATACAACTATCTGTTTCTTTCGGATACCCACATTATCTGTCTGGACGGGGAGGAAACGCAGCAGCAGCTGGATAATGCCCTTCCCCGAAGAGATACGCTTTTTAAAGATGCCTGGGGACGGACGCCGGAGGAGGTTTTTCCGGCGTGGATGGCTTATGCCAATGAACGGCAGGTGGACGGCCTGCTGCTGGGAGGGGATATTATTGATTTTCCCTCCCGGGCGAATCTGGCTTTTCTGGAAGAAAATCTGGAAACGCTGGAGATGCCATACCTTTATGTACCTGGAAATCATGACTGGACCTATCCCTGGGAATATATGACGGACAAAGGCAGACAGGAATACCTGACCGCCCTGGCGCCCCGGATGCATGGAACACCCGCTGCCCAGCTGCTGGAAAATGAGGAGCTGGTGCTTCTGGGAGTGGATAACAGCACCAACCAGATAGATCCGGCGGCGCTGGATACGGTAAAAAGCGCGGTGGAACGGGGAAAGCCTGTGATTGTCCTCCAGCATATCCCTTTCGCAACGGATCGGCTGGTGGAAGAAGCCGGCCGGCTCTGGCAGAATCCGGTTCTTCTGGGGAAAGGTGTCCTTGGCGGGATTTATCCCAATGAGGTTTCCCAGGAGTATATGAAACTGATCCTGGCGGACGCAGGGCCGGTGAAAGTGGTTCTGGCAGGCCATATCCACATGGGAGCCAGGGACAGCCTGACAGAAGGGATCTCACAGTATACCGCCGATGCGGGATATCTGGGAAAAGGACTGCTTCTGACCATCCGGGGAGAAGAAGAGACGGAAATGGAATAAAAAGAAGAAAAGATAGGAACGGGGAGAAGATTTTTCTCCCCGTTGCTGTGTCTGTAAGCTTCAGATACGTTCCTTACACTGAGGCCGGAACGGTATAGGTCAGTTTTTTACCAGGCGGATGGTCTTTACTTCAAAGGCCCGGAAGGAGAGTTGGATATCCCCGTTTTCGGAAGGGATTTCTTCCGCAATGTTTTCAAGCATGTCACACAGATAAGGGCGGTACCCCTGGAATTCTGTATGGATCCGGACGGGAACCGCCGCTTTTTTGGATTCGTACAGACGCAGGATAATATCCCCGCTTCCGTCTTCCGCAGGCTTCATGGTATCCAGAAGGATATTTTCCCTGTCGATCTGTATCTGGCTGAAACGGCTGGTGCTTCCCGGCATAACAAGAGCCGGTACATTCAGTTCATAGCCCTGCCGTACCACATCACAGTCCGCAAAGCTGCCTTCCCAGGCGGTAAACGCATAGGTGAAGGTATGTACCCTGTTATCCGCGCGCATTTCCGGTGCGGAAGGGGCTCTCAGCAGTGTCAGCTCCAGGCGGTTTCCGTTCATGCTGATACCGTATTTACAGTCATTGAGTACGGCAGCACCATGGGCCGCATCACAAAGGGCGCTGTAGCGGTGGTTGCAGACCTCGAAACGATCCTTGTCATAAGCTTTCGAACGGTGGGCCGGTCTTTCCACATAACCGAACTGCATTTCATTAATCCCATTTTCCGCATATACGGCAACCGGGAAAGCGACCTTCCACAGGCGGTGAAGCTCCTTCCAATCCACCTGGGTATCAAAGACCAGACGTCTGCTGTCCGCCGCCAGACGGATGTGCTGCGTATAAGTGGATTCGCTGATTCTGCCGGTAACCCGAAGCACGGCTTCCAGTCCCTGAGACAGGATCTCCACAGTGATATCACGGGCGCCTTCCACTTCCTGGTCGATATAATTGGAGTCGATATCCCAGGCGTCAAAGAGCCGGGGAACATCCTTATACAAGTGGAAACAGTTCATAGGTGCGGCGGCAAATTCCCGTCCGGTTTCCTTTACCCGGAAAGAAGTTACCTCACCGTTCTGGTTTATAACGGCTTTTACTACTTCATTTTCCAGAACAAAGCCTTCCTCCGTTTTTTCGATGCGGGCACCTTCGCAGGAGGTCTGCGTTGTGCAGGGAACCAGGGTTACCCCGCCGCAGGAAGGAAGCTCCACCAGGGCCTTTACGCCGTTTTCCGCAGCCTGGGTGGAAACGGAAAGACCTTCCGCCGTACATGCGCCGTCCGCGAAGGCGGGGGAAAGGGTCACAAGGGCCTTCCTGTCAAAGCTTAAGGAATTAAATACGGTAACAGCGTCGCCGCCCTGTTCGGTAAGCAGGCTGTCGGCGGCATCTGCGGTGATACGGGAGGTATCGCGGAAAATTTCTTCAAAGGCCTGTTCCGCTTCTGTGTACACCCTGGCGATGGAGGATCCGGGCAGTATGTCATGGAACTGGTGAAGCAGCAGCTTCTTCCAGAGGGCATCCGCTTCGGCAAGAGGGTATTCCCATCCCTTCGTTTCAGCCAGACAGCTCCACATTTCCATTTCCCGCAGGGCAAGCTCACTCTTGCGGTTATTTTTCTTTACCATGGCCTGGGAGGTATAGGTCCCTCTGTGTGCGCTGAAATACAGCTCGCCTACATAGGTATGCGCAGGGCCGCCCTGTTCCTCCATTTCTTCGAAGAACTCTCTGGGGCCTTCCATTTTCACCTTTACGCCGCCTTCCAGGTCTTTCTGACGGAGGGCGTATTCCACGTAATCCCTGGACGGGCCGCCGCCGCCGTCCCCGTAACCGAAGGGCAGCAGGAAGGCATCCAGATCCTGTACCTGTGTGCGGTTTTTCCATACCTCATTGATCTCTTTGGGATCCGTGCGGTAGGTATAACTTGTGGGCAGGAAGGAGTCCACACGGGACCCGTCCATCCCTTCCCAGGTAAAATAGTGGTAAGGGAACTGATCTCCCTCATTATAGGACCAGAAAATTTTCTGGGTAACCAGATATTTTACCCCGCAGCCACGGAGAATCTGAGGAAGAGCTGCGGTATAGCCGAAGGTATCCGGCAGCCAGAGTACCTGGCTGTCCACACCCAGTTCCTCCTTATAATAACGCTTTCCGTGAACCAGCTGGCGGATAAGGGATTCCCCGCTTGTCATATTGGTATCCGGCTCCACCCACATGGCGCCGTCGGCAATCCACTGGCCGCCCCGGATGGCTTCTTTGATCCGTTCAAACAGCTCCGGATAATAGGTCCGGCACATTTCATAAGAAGCGGGCTGGCTCTGGATAAATTTATATTCCGGATATTCCTCCAGCAGACGAAGCTGGGCGGCAAAGGTCCTTTCTGTTTTGCGGTGCGTTTCCGCCATAGGCCACAGCCAGGCCAGATCCAGGTGAGCGTTGCCAACCGCATAGAAAACAGGCATGGTGGAACCGTTTACCGCTTCCATGGCAGGCCTAAGTGCTTCTCTGGCCGCCCGGTAGCCGGCCGATCGTTTTTCTTTTTCCTGTTCAAAATCCACGATAAGAGTGAATTGCTCCAGAGCCTTTGCAACCTTGGCAGCACGAAGGGAAGTCTCATCCAGGGTCTGCAGAAGCTTATGCAGCGTATCCACGTCCATATACAGCTGATAGGCATCTTCATCCCAGATCCCGTAGGTACAGCTGCCCAAAGTCCTTCTGGCGCCTTCCGGAAGGGGATCCGTAAACGCTCCGGGAAGGACCGGTCCGGTAGCACAGCCGCCGTCGGCACATTCCGGATAATAATGTCCGGCATAGGTTTCCATGAGCACCTCATAGCTGCTTCCGGCTTTTCCTTCTCTGGCCAGTGTATTATCTTCCATAAAATGATGGGGTTCGCTGACCCAATCCGCACGGTAGGTTCCGAAGGACTGGCCGTTTATGAACAGGGTGGACTCCCCGCCCGGCTTCAGATTCATTACAATCCGTTTTCCCTCCGCTTCCGGGGGCAGCTCAATACGGCTTCGGAACCAGCAGTACTCATAGGTATTTCCCCATGTAAATCCGGGCTGCACCGGTGTAAAGGCCATACCGGCAGCCTCTTCGGGACTAAGATGCTCCATTGTCCTGCCTGCTTCCCAACGGAATTCTCCCAGGGGTTCATAAAAATCATCTTTCAGCGTACGGATCCAGTGTTTAAACCGTCCGCTCCATTCTGAATGCATCACGTTCATCTGGGTGCTCCTTTCCATAAATAGTTTTATGTTTTCCCCGCCTTCTCTTTCCGTAAAAATGGACAGGGTATGTTTTTGTTATAACAGGTTACGGTGGTGTTGGCAATCAATTATTTTGGCTTTTTTTCTTTCTTTTTTACCTTGTTTTGAAATCCCGGAAACGGGAGTATCAGAAAAAATTATTTTAAAGTATTGACATTTATTCTCAAATCATATAAAATACATTTTGTCGCGCAGGAATGGCGGAATTGGCAGACGCGCACGGTTCAGGTCCGTGTGGTAGCAATACCATGAGAGTTCAAGTCTCTTTTCCTGCACTTGATAAAGAAGGGCTTTTGGATAACAGATATCCAAAAGCCTTTTCTGATATCCGGAAAAGCAAAAGTAAACCGGTTAGCTGGATTACTCGTACCGCGAATATGGATTGTGACCCCAGATGCAGCGCCTGTTACCATTATTGATATTTGATATAAAGGAAACGAATGGATTTAAGAAACTGTCGGAAAATCCTTCTGAGCAAGAGCCTGCAATGGTATTACTTATACGAGATTTTTTCCATATTGAAGAAAACAGCCAGGACAGGATATTATATGTATTTTATGAGGAGAGCAAGGATGATTGGAACGCAACTAATCCTGCTGGAGGGTATGCCTTCTACAGGTAAAACTACAAATTCCCGGTTTATACAGGTACAACTTGAGCGTAATCAAATTAATGCGGAGTGGATACATGAAGTAGCCATGCCTCATCCGGTACTATTTTTTGATGAGGTTGGTATGACCTATGACGAATTTGAAAGATTTACGGAAAGGTACCCGGAAACAGCTGCTATTCTTAAGCGTATAGCAGTGTTTAGAAAGAGCACCGTGGGGATACATCTGCCCGAAATACAATGGTACTATAAAGATATAATCGGAGGGAAGGCTTACCAGGCTTTGACAGAGTTTGACGTTTGGAATTTTCCTCTTGAAGTATACCAAAAATTTGCTTTGGAAAAATGGATGCATTTTGCTGAAAAAGCGATGGAGGATCAGGAGAAAGTCTATATTATAGATAGTGCGATCTTCCAGTTCCAGATATTCATGTTTTTATTTAAAAATAAGAACTATCAAGAACTGCAAAGCTTTATCAGCCAAATGGAAGATATTATACAGCCTTTAAACCCATGTCTGATTTTCTTTTACAGGGAAAACACCGAGGCGACAATTGAATATCTTGAAAAAGATAGGGGTACTTCATACTTGGATTACATATGGCATAGAGACAAAGACCAACCATACTATTCAGGTAAGCCGGAAGGGGCAGAAGGTTTTAAGCAGTTCCTGCGGGATTATGCCAATATGGCAAATTCGTTGTTCCATTCATGCAAGACAAATAAAATATCTCTTGAAATATCTAATGGAAAATGGACCTTCCTTGAGGATGAGATACTTTCTTTTTTAGGTATCGATCGCAAACCAGGCCCCATTGCTTTTCCGAAAAGCGGTATCTATAAAAATGAGGCATTGGGCTATATAATACGAGTTGATGGCCTTTCCATTACCGATCCAACGGGACAAAATCGAACGCTCTTACCGAAAAAATACAATGAGTTCTATGTTGACTGGCTGCCGACGGTCCTGCGGTTTGAAGATCATAAAATCATTATTTCGGGGTCGCAGATATGCGAGCAATGGACAACCAAGGGCATGATCTATGACAGGATGGAATTATGAGTAAAAGGGATATCGTTCATCTTGTCGTTACTGGTTACAGAGAGATAAGATTGGCAGATAGTTGCATTAAGAACAACTTCTGCGCCATTGAATATAAATGTTCTCATGATATGATGTTATTAAAATAAATCATTAGGAGGACAATATGCTATATTTATCGGAAAATTTAAAAAAGTATCGTTTGTTGAAAAATCTGACACAAGAGGATGTTGCTGAATATTTAGGGATTACAGCACAAAGTGTTTCAAAATGGGAACGAGGGGATTCCTACCCAGATATTACTTCTTTGCCGGCATTGGCTAACATATTTGAAACAAGTGTCGATTTACTTATTGGCATGGATACCATACGAGCAGAGGAAACACGTTTCAATATTCATAAAAAGGCTGTTGCATATCAACGATGCGGAGATTATGATTCAGCTGAGAAAACATACAGAGATGCATTACTAATATATCCCAATAAACCTGGTATGATTCTTGGATTGGCAAGTACATTGGCATTGAAAGGAAATACGAATGAAGCTATTGAACTAATGGAAAGAGGATTGCCTTTGTCAAGCAATGAGAGGCAAAAAGCGACTATGCGTGCGACATTATGTTTCTTATATTTAAAAATGGGGAGAAAAGATAAAGCGAATGGGCTTGCATCGGAACTTCCACATACAAGGGAAAGCAGGGAAGTGATTCAACCGCTTGTGCAGCAGGAATTAAGCAATGTTGAAATCGATAAAAATATAAAAGCAATACTTTTTGGTGACGGAAAAGGAATTTGGTAATAGATGGAAGGTGAATTATCTCTATCTCACAACTTCCAGATATGCACGAATGAATCTGTGAGGGGTTAACCCTATGTCTGCCCGACTGTATAAACAAATAAGAAATAACCGGATGAGGTAACAATTGCTGATTACTTTATCCGGTTTTGTTTTTAGAAAACTTTATATGTCCTATGTAATTAAGGTAGTACATTAATTCGATAAATGTATCGTAAATTCATATTTAATTACCGGGAAATGAAAAGCTTACAAAATTAATACCAAAAAGTAATAGAGGTGTTATTATATTCAAATCTGATTTATTATTCTATTAAAATTAAGTCTAAGAATGCTTATTTTACAGGGGAGTTGAAATACGGAGTTCTCCTTTGGCGTATAAGCCGTACAGAGGATTATTTATATAATCAACTAAAATGTAGGTTGAATTGTACGCGAATCTAAAGAGTAAAGTTATTGTTTTGTCTTTTCGTAAAATGATAATATAATATCGGAGGTGAGTTAATGAATAATGTTATTGGATTAAATATTTTACGGTATCGAAAAGAGCAAAATTTAACGCAAGAAGAACTTGCGAAACATCTTGGAATTTCATATCAAGCAGTGAGTAAATGGGAAAACGAACAAACTACACCAGATTTATCTTTATTACCTGCTCTTGCTTCAATATATAAAGCCCGAGTTAAAACAAGAAATATTTACAAATTATAAGGATTTCACCAATAACAATGGAATTAATGCAATGCATTGTTTTGTAGAAAAACCTTTTATAATGCGACCGCCTGGAAAAGAAATTCATTCTCAACAATGGAAATCAGGAGAATTATTGACCTTATACCACGATTGGTATATTGAAAGCACTTCTGAGTATGTTTTTGATTGTAACTCAGGTGGAATCCCGCATAAACATGCTGCTAATAGAGAGTTTGCACGAAAGCTTTAAACCAAGCAAATTAATTTGACTTTAGAAGCATAAGAACCAAAAGGGGATAGCTCAAAAAAGTGGCCAAAACTTCATCGCGTTTTTTACAATAAAAAAGCGAAAAGCCTCAATAAAATCAAGGCTTCCCGCTCCTAAAACACTAGTGCGGAAGATGGGACTTGAACCCACACGAGCGCATTGCCCACAAGATCCTTAGTCTTGCTCGTCTGCCAGTTCCGACACTTCCGCATGCCTGCACAGTTTTGAGTTCCGTGCTGCAAGAGGTATATTATCATTTTAGGACAAATAAGTCAAGATACTTTTTTAGATTTTTTTATTTTTTTCCAATTAGATAAGTGAAAAGTATATTTCCACTTTATGATTTTTTTTAGCATAAATTTTTTAACTTTTTCATATTGACATTTGCTCTCAAATCATATAAAATACATTTTGTCGCGCAGGAATGGCGGAATTGGCAGACGCGCACGGTTCAGGTCCGTGTGGTAGCAATACCATGAGAGTTCAAGTCTCTTTTCCTGCACTTCATAAAACACTTCAGGACAGGCAATTGTTCTGAAGTGTTTTTTTGCGATTAATAACAGCCTCTATGGCTTCCAGTAAAATAAGTCTTTCATCCGGGCAGGTATACCTGACATTCACACATCCTTTCCCTTTGCCCGGATGGGAGAGTTTTTCTTTCAGAATATCGATATACGCAAAATCCATGGTGTGCATGGAGAAGTGGTTTTTGGCCGGAAAAAAAGCGATATAGTTTCGCTGTTTCCCGCTGCCGAGTTTGTAAGTGGGCATTTGAAAGGAGATGACCTCCTCCAAATCGGAATGCTTTTCGCGCATGTAATTTATGAAAAAATTCATCCATTCCTGTTCTGTGGGGGAAAGCGTTAAGAGATACGCATCCACTTCGTTTCTTGTTTTTGACATGATTTACAGTCCTCCAATTATTTTTTCAGTACTCAAACTTCGCAGGAGCAAAATGGCCTTCCGCCCGCTGGCAGAGCGGTGTCCCCGGGACGGAAAAGGAATGTTCACCAGATCCTCTCAGGCTATGGAGATGAGACCGGTCAAGTGTGTCAGCCTCATCTGACACACTTGACGCCTTCGGGCTCATCGGAATGTCCGGCCTGATGGACTGGCGAATATCCTTTTCCGTCCCGGGGACACCGCTCTGCCAGCGGGCGGAAGGCCATTTTGCTCCTGCGAAGTTTGAGTACTGTACATGAACGGCGGATTGGCCGGCGGCTACAGGATAATTTCCATGCCATCATAGGCAAAGGATATATTGTCCAGTTTTTTTTCCAACTCCCGGTAATACGCATAGGATTTGCCCCAATACTCGTCAATGTGCGTGACAATAATGCGTTTGATTCGGTAGGTGTGTTTCAATTCCATAATCTCATCTAAGGTGAACATATCGTCTTTGAAAGGTGCATCAGCAAGATTCGATCCGTCTTTCAGTATACTATTGTCAGAAACAAGGCCGATTATTAAGATATCCGCATCAAAATACAGAGGATTGGGGACAAACGGCTTCACATCGCAGCAGGCGTAAATAACTTTTTTGTCTCCATCCGATATTACATAAAAGGTCATGTTGCCGCGATGGGTTTTGTTGTTTATCAGGTGTATCTCTATAGTTCCGATTTTAACATAGTCTGTCCCGCGGATTGAAATGCAATGGAGAATATCTTCATAGTAATGCAGGCCGTCACCGTTCCAGGCGTTAATGTCGTCAATAACCTCGGGCAGCGCGATAAAGGGAACCGGGGTCCCTTTGTCGGAAATACAGTCGTAACCCAAAGGCTCCACGATACGTATGCCTCTCGTATGGTCGGGATCCTTATGGGAGACAGAAAGATATTCAATTTGGGAAATACCCTGTCTGTCACAGGCAACGGCAATGTCTTCCGGTGTATCAATGAGCATTTTTATGTCTTCAATATAAAGGCTTGGCCCCAGCCGTTCATACCGGCCTCTTTTGATTCTGGCCTCCTCGCAGATGGGGCACTGACAGAACGGATTGGGGATTGGAGACATTCCTCCGCTCCCCGCAATTTTCAGTTTCATCTGAATACACCTCCCCATTTTTTTATTTCACTAACATAGCCCTGATTTCGCGGATCATGCCTTTTGATATATTATCATCGTCTAACGGCATGATGCTGCTGAGCATCCGTACTCCCTGATAAGAGAAAAGCAGCAAATCCACAACCGCTTCCTTATTGACCTGCTTAAATTCGCCTTTGTCAATGCCATATGCAATCAAACTGCAAAGTGACGCTTTTGAACGGTGATATTGCTTTAGCATAGCGTTATCGTCAGACAGCGGCATACCGCTGTAATATTCATAGAAGGCCAGCCCTAATGAACCGCTCCGGTCAAGCATTTCGGATTGGTAACGCTCCAACAGCTCATCCAACAGAAAGGTGGCGGAAAGGCCTTTTTCCATCTTGCCAGTGACTTCATTTTCCAGATCTTCCATCCATTCATCTATGATATCGGCGAAAATCTGTCCGGTACTTCCATAATGCATATATAATCCGCCGCGGCTAAGTCCGGCTGCCTCACAAATATCTTTCATGGTAACATCTTTAAATCCCTTTTGGACAAATAAAAGCAGGGATGCTTTCCGTATTGCGGTTTTTGTTGCCTCTCCTTTTTGGCCCATAGCCTCAATCCTCCTTTATGCAAATTACCGACATGCGTGTCTATTTAAATATACGACACAAATGTCGGAAAGTCAATGCGGTATTTTCCTACAGAAACAACAGCGTGCAGAATCAATGCTTGATGTATGTTCTTTTTTGAACTATAATAAGCTATGTTCATAATAGAACATTAAGGGAGAAAAGTATGAAAGTAACCTTTTGGGATTTTTATTCCATATTTAATAAGGAATACAGTAACGTTATAAAAAAGGCAGCGGAAGAGACCGGTCTGTCCGTAAATGAGATCAGTGTACTTTTGTTTCTGGCCAATAATCCGTCTGCGGATACCGCTGCTGACATTATGCGTGTCAGGAAGGCGGCAAAATCCCATATATCCCTGGCGGTCAGCCAGCTTACGGAAAAGGGATGTCTGACTCAGCAGCCGGGTTCCGGCCGTAAAATACATCTGAAGCTTACGCCATCGGCAGAACCGCTCATAGCTATTGGCAGAAAAAAGCAGAAACAGTTTCTGGACAGGATATTCCAGGATTTCAGTCCTTCTGAAAAAGAGGTGTTTCTGTCCTGCTTTGCGCATATTATCAGTAATTTACAGGAGGAGGAAGATCAGCATGGGGACAGATAAGACAAATGCATTGTTCGAACAGGCTTCCGTTCCGGCCGCGGTGGCAAAGCTGGCGGTACCCACAATTGTCAGTTCTCTCGTAACGGTGATATATAACATGGCTGACACTTACTTTGTGGGCCTGCTCAACGATCCGGTGCAGACGGCCGCCGTTACCATTGCCGCCCCTGCACTCCTTTCGTTCAATGCGGTCAACAACCTGTTCGGCGTCGGGGCTTCCAGCGCCATGAGCCGGGCGCTCGGCAGGGGAGAGAACACATCTGTCAGGCAGTGCGCTGCTTTTGGATTTTACTGCTCCCTGCTGTGTGCGGTATTGTTTTCCCTGCTCACGGCAGTTTTTCGAAGGCCTCTGGCCGGCCTGCTGGGCGCGGATGCGGAGAACATGGCGGCAACCGGGGCATATATGAAATGGGCCGTCACCTGCGGCGCAGTCCCCTCCATTTTGAATGTGGTATTCGCTTTTCTCGTCCGTGCGGAGGGAGCTTCCATACACGCGAGTATAGGAACAATGAGCGGATGCCTTCTGAATATTATTCTGGATCCTATTTTTATTATGCCGTGGGGATTGGGTATGGGGGCTTCCGGGGCGGGCCTTGCAACTTTTCTGTCCAATATGGCGGCCTGTATGTATTTTCTGATCCTGCTTTATTGCAGGAGGCGGACAACCCTGGTCAGTATCAGCCCGAAAAGTTTTCCGTTTAAAAAGGCAATTGCCGCGGATGTATTTGGTGTGGGTGTTCCGGCGGCAATACAGAATCTGCTGAATGTAACAGGGATGACGGTATACAATAACTTTGCGGCGTCCTATGGTTCCGAGGCGGTGGCAGCAATGGGGATCGTACAGAAAATACAAATGGTTCCCATGCAGGTTGCGTTGGGGGCAACCCAGGGGGTCATGCCGTTTATCGGCTATAACTATGCCAATAAAAACCACAAAAGAATGAAGGAATCCATTCTGTACATGCTTAAGCGGATCCTGCTCCTTATCGCTGTCATTGTGATAACCGGCATCGTGTTTTCCCGCGGCCTTGTGGGTCTGTTTATCCGGACGGATTCCGTTATTGCCTATGGGGCAGGTTTCCTTCCCGGCTTCCTGCTGGCTCTGCCGTTTATGTGTGTCGATTATATGACGGTGGGAGTTTTCCAGGCGATGGGGGAAGGCCGGAAGGCTCTGATCTTTGCTTTCTTAAGAAAAATTGTTCTGGAAATCCCCCTTTTGATTCTTCTGAACCGGCTTGTTCCGCTGTATGGACTGGCATATGCCGCCATGTGCGCGGAAATTATCCTGGCCCTTGTATCCATAAAGCTGCTGAGGGATGTGCTGAAAGGAACTCCCAGGTAATATCTTCCATACCCGGCGCATATAATTAAAATAGTCTGGGAATTTTATGATATTTCGGACATGCCTGAAATGTCATGAAATCCGGTCAGATGTCCTGGGTGCAGATAAAAGGTTTGGCGTCCCCCGGCCCTGCTTCCCTGTGCGGCTGCTGCCCTGCAAGGTTCCTTCCAGGGGACGCTTCCGCTCGGATAATCACGCAGCGGTACTAAGGCTGCAAAAGACGCAGCCTAAGGACCGGCGTGCTTATAACGCCCCTTCCAGGAATCCTTGCAGGGCAGCCGCCGCACAGGGAAGCAGGGCCGGGGGACGCCAAACCTTTTATCTGCACCCTGATGTCAATTTCCGTTTGACAGTGAGGGAGGAATCGAGTACAATTTTACAAGATCAGGTGTTTATCTGATATTACAGCTAGGTTTTTACCAGCCTGATCGGAATACGTGCGGTGCACGCAGATGGGAGCAATTATGAAAAAGAAGTATAGGGGTATCCTTGCAGGGCTTTTATGTGTCACGGCTGTTTTGGCTGCCTGCGGAAGAAATGCAGAGGAAACCGGGAATTTTAATACGCCGGATAATAATGCTTCAGGCAGTTCGGAAACGATCCTGGCATTGGAATCGGAAGAAGATGCGGCTGCAGAAACGGGTGAGCCGGAAACTGTCCTTATTTATTTTGGATCCAGTATGGGAAAGGAATTGATGACGGAAGAGGTGGAGCTGCCGAGGAAAACACCGGAGGCCATTATCGGGGCCCTGCGCACGAAGAATATTGTGTCGGTGGATACCAAGGTAAACGATTTCCGATTGTCGGAGGATGGAAAGCAGATTGAGCTGGATTTATCCTCCGGGTTCCGGGATTATCTTAAGACCATGCAGGAGGGAAGCGAGGCTGTGATCATGGCGGCGCTGACCAATACCTTTCTGGATGCCTACGGTGCCGGGGAACTGCGGGTGACCATTAATGGGGACACTCTGGAAACCAAAAACAGAACCTATAAGGACGAGCTTACCTTCGTGGATTCCGTGGAGTAAAAGGGCTGCATTTCTGAAATCAGAAATGCAGCCTTCTTCTTACGGCGCCCCGTAACCGTTTTCGGGAAAGCATGGTGATCAGGGCAACGATGATAATCGCACAGGCGGTCAGAACCACCGCGGACCAGGTGAGCAGATAAGGCTCCGCCAAAAAGCGGCGGATGAGCAGTTCGATGGAAATGCACAGGATCGCAATTTCGGCAAACAGATAAAGAGCGGTGGCAAGAAAAGAAGAAGATATCCGCCTGCACAATGCCGCCAGAATAATAGCCAGCAGGGTGACGACGCCGGTAATGGGCAGGGCCAGTTCATAAAACCAGCGGGAGCTGGGTGTATTGAAGGTTATCAGGTATTCATAAAGGCCGATGGCCAGCCCGTCGAACAGCAGGGAAAAATAAACGGGCAGCTTCGAATAAATAAAAGCGGGAATAGCGAGTACCCACAAAATAATGCAGATACCGATTACATACAGGGACCAGGCGCTGTTGTTGAATACCAGCAGGTTCAAAAGTCCGCAGGAGGCGCCGGCAGCGATGAGGACAAGGGAATAGAGGATTGCCACATCTTTGTTTTTTACCGTTTCCACCTGCCCGTTTTCCCTGGGGAAGGGAGGGACGGAATGGTTATAGGCTACTTCGTTGGGATTGATGACCGGCGTATTACACAAAGGACAGCGTTCCAGCGATTCGTCCAGCTTTACGCCGCAGTTCACACAATATGACATAATTAGACTCCAATCTGCCGTGAGGAAAGCAGCCACGGCGTTTCTTTTATTGATTACGGAGACAGCCTGCAAAGCTGGCATCCGTTGTCAGTGCCTATTCTTCGTCAAAGGTACGGTTGCTTTCAATGGTTACATGAATGCCGTCCTCCACCAGCTTACGGAAAAAATAGCGCTCCACATCCGCTTCGATTATACAGCTGGCAAAATTGATGGTCAGGGTATCTTCAAAGCTGATAATGGCACAGTTGGTCCTTGACGAAAAGGGCTGCCCCATATAAATATCAAAACGGTCGATATACGGCTTCATATCCTCCGGCACTTTCATTGCCCCCATATTGGTCAGCCCGGCGGAGGAATTTTTATCCTGTACCTTGCGGTAGAAGGTCCTCACCACAATGTCCTTCAGAAACAGGGGAACTACGCGGATAAAGGGATTCCGGGTGGTGGCGGCGTTGGTGGTGATATCGCCTCTCAGAAATTTTTCATTAATATAATAGCGCATGAAATTATGCACTTGGGTAACAATTTCTTCAAAGGTATAATTCCCCAGCCGGGGATCGATGGAAGGGTAAACCATGGTGATGAAATTGCGCAGGGTTTTGGATGGGAAAAAGCGTCTCAGGTTTACGGGCAGGGCGATTCTGACCGGATACAGCTTCAGGTGGAAATCCATGTGCTGCTTGTTCAGCAGGGCATAAAGAAGGACGGAATTCAGGTATTCCGTGATCGTTGCGTTATAGCCGGCAGCTACGGCCGCCACCTCCTTTACGGACATGATTCCGTCTATGATGTTGAAGGTATGGAAAGGCTCCTTGGTGCCTCTGACCCGGTAGGTTTTTTCCGCCGGACGGGGCGGGCAGAAAAGTGCGTTGGCATAGCGCATATAGGCATCCTCCAACTCCTCCGGATCCGGTTCCCCTTCCACATCCAGCACATAGCCGCCGTTGGATATGGCAGCGCCCAGCAGGCGCAGGTAAACCGCGGTGATGGTCTGAAGCACGCACATGCCCCCGGAGCCGTCACCCAGACAGTGATGGCATTCCAGGGAGATCCGTTTCCCGTAATAAAATACCCGGAGGAGGTACCGGCTTCCTGATTTGAAATTCATGGGCATACAGGGATTATGGATATCCGGCTGGACAAAAGGGCCGGGCCGGTTGTTTGGCTCCAGATAGCGCCAGAAGAGGCCTTTATGGATACAGACCTTATAGGTGGGAAAACGCCTGAGGGCAATATCTACCGCCTGCTGCAGCACCTCCGGCTTTATTTCCTCCTTCAGAAGGACGGAAAGCCTGTAAACGGAAGAAAAGTCCCGCCTTTGCAGGGTAGGATATACAATCGCGGACAGATCCAGCCGGTACCATACCCTGGATGGGTTTCCGGCCGCCGCGCCGCTTTTTTTGTTGGTATGCATACGAAATGTCATCGGCTCGATTCCTTTCTCTGATATTATTATTATAAAATTATTCCTACCTTTATGCAAGACTATCACGGATATAATATATGCCGGCCGCCGGATCCCCTTTACGTCATTTTCTATCTATGATAGGATGAAAAAGAAAGAATTATTCGAACTGTTTATCATGCACATAAGCGATCCGGCAGAAGCAAAGCAAAATCCTGTGGGGGATGCCGGGCGGAATGAGAGGAAATATGGCACTTTTTGATAAATCTATGAATGTACTGAAAAAAAACAAGGAACAGGAACAGAACCAGAATCTGATGAAGCTGATAAAAAGGGTGCACAGCGTGGTGGAGAACACGGATATTGAGAAGCACCGGCAGTCCCAGGACTACTTCGGGGCGCTTCTGGGGAACAGCAAGGATATGGATATCTGCTCTGTGGAAGTGGAAGGGATGCACTGTGAATGGGTGCGGGCCAACCGGGTGCACATGAAAAAATATGTGATTCTTTACTGCCACGGAGGAGGCTATTCCACCGGCAGCTGTATCTATGCAAGGACGCTGACTACCAAGCTGGCTGCCTCCACCTCTATGGATGTGTTCTGTTTTGACTACCGTCTGGCCCCGGAATATCCGTATCCGGCCGCCATGGAGGATGCGATGAAGGCGTGGAATTACCTCATGCTTCTGGGATACGGCGCAAAAGATGTGATAGTGGTGGGCGATTCGGCCGGCGGAAACATGGCGCTGTCCCTGGTGGTGAAGCTCAAGGAGGAGAATCGTCTTGTGCCGAGAGGGATCGTCCTCCTGTCCCCGTGGACGGATCTGACGGCTTCGGGAAAGACCCATGAAAGCAGGGCTGAGGTGGATCCGGTACTGGATGAAGAATACCTGAAGCAGATGACGGAAAATTATGCTGCCGGGCAGGATTATGAAAATCCGGAGATTTCCCCGCTTTTTGCGGATTTGACCGGATTTCCGCCCACCTATATCCAGGTGGGGGATAATGAGGTCCTTTTAAGCGACGCCACCATGCTTCATAAAAAAATGATAAAGGCGAATGTGCCGGTCCGTCTGGATGTATTCAAAGGGATGTGGCATGTGTTCCAGATGTCGCCTTTTAAAACGGCCTATGAGGCCATGGACCAATGTGCGGAGTTTATTTTTGATATCTGCCGCTGACAAGCCTCACAGTACGAAGAACGGAAAAACCGCATCTTGACGGAGTTGGGAGGGAATGGGATGGAATATCGGATACGGCCTGTGGAGCCGAAGGATGCTCCGGGGCTTAGTGCCATCCGGCGCATGCCGGGCGTTTTTGAAACGATACTTGGAAATCCCGGAGAAAATCCCGGGAAAATGGAAACGATGATCGCCGGCCTGGGGGCGGATGATTATTTTTTTGTGGCGGTAACGCCCGACGGACAGGGCGGGGAACTGGTAATTGGTTCCGTAAGCCTGAAGGTGTTTGCAAACCCCAGAACCCGTCACGCGGCGGGAATCGGGATTATGGTGCACAAGGATTACCAGAACCGGGGAATCGGGCGGGCGCTGCTGCAGGAGGCTGTAAATCTTGCGGACAACTGGCTGATGCTGATCCGCCTGGAGCTGACGGTTTTCACGGATAACGAACGGGCCATACATCTGTATGAATCCATGGGCTTTCAGCGGGAGGGGATCCGCAGGAAGGCAGCTGTCAGGAACGGCGTCTATATGGACGAGCTGGCGATGGCCCGGATCCGGGAATGACCGGAAACACTGGCGGCAGGCCTGCCTTGCACAGGCGGTTCGGGAAACGGGAAATATACGGAAAGACAGAGGAAAACGACAATGGGAATCCTTCATAAAGCGGCCCAATACCGGGCATATAAAGAAGGGGTGATCCATACAACCCTGAATCCCAAGGGGCCGGGAGCGGTACGGATCCATCTGATTCCTCCTAAATGGAGGCCTTTTTCAGAGGCACCTTATGTAATGATATTAAACGGCTGTTTCATCTTGCCTCTGGGTTATTCCTGGGCTATCCTGCTCGGGAATTTCATCAGTGAGGTGAACCGGTTTGACGGGGAACCCATCGATGAAAGACAGATGCATCAGATCATGGACCGGGCGGCGGCAAAAACCAGGCGGGTGTATTATGTGAAGGAACAGGAGCTGAAGGAGGATTTGCAGGAAATGCTGGCTATGCTGTATGGGGTGGCGCGGGGGGAAGAGCCTTCCGGGAACATAGAGCCGCTGTCTCTCAGGGAGTATGCCCGCAATATGACGGCGCCGCACCGCATGGATCTCATGGTAAGCTCTATGCTGGACGAAGAGGGAAAATGGAACTGCAGCCTGAAATGCAGGAACTGTTATGCGGCCGGGCAGCCCGCAGCGGGGGGAAAGGAGCTATCCTCCGGGGACTGGTTCGATATTATCGACAAATGCCGCAGGGCGGGGATCTGCCAGCTGACCTTCACGGGAGGAGAACCCACCATGCGCAGGGATTTGCCGGAGCTGGTGGAGCATGCCCGCTGGTTTGTCACCAGGCTGAATACCAACGGTACCATGCTCACTGAGCCGCTTTGCAGGAAGCTGTTCGAAGCCGGTCTGGACAGTGTCCAGATCACCTTGTATTCCGGAGATGCTGCAGTACATAACCGGCTGGTGGGGGCGGACTTGCCTGGGACATGGGGAAACTGGGAAAAAACAGTGTCCGGGCTGCACAATGCCCTTAAAGCAGGGCTGAATGTGAGTGTGAATACCCCGCTTTGCAGGGAAAATAAAGACTATATCCGGACACTGGCTTTTTTGAAACAGACCGGTGTACGCTATGTTACCTGTTCGGGCCTGATAGAAACTGGCCGGGCGGCATCCGGGGAATCCCAGCTGCATGCGGAGGAGATGAACGGCCTTATCCGGGAAGCCATGGCTTTTTGTTCCCAGCACGGGATGGAGCTGAGCTTTACCTCACCCGGCCGGGCAGATAAAGAGGTGCTGGAAGAACTGGGAATTGCGGTGCCTATGTGCGGCGCATGTCTTTCCAATATGGCAGTCGCCCCGGACGGGAGCGTTGTTCCCTGTCAGAGCTGGCTGGGAGAGGGAGCGGCGATCGGCAATATGAAGAAAGACGGCTGGAAAAAGATCTGGAACCATCCTGTTTGTAAGTCCATCCGGGAAATGGAGGAAGGGGAAGCCCTTTCCTGCCCGTTAAGGAAGGAGGCTGCAAAAGCATGGGGGTGATAGAGCAAAAAGCCGGAAAAAAGGAGAAGATGCCGGACAGCCTGAAGAACGTGCTCATCTTTCTCTGCGTTGTTGCGGCGGGCGGCTGTATACTGGCTGCTTATCTCATCCGGGGGAACCTTCCCCTGGACAGGCTCTTAGAGTACCGGATTACGGTAAGCCCCGGGAAGGATGGCTCCCTGGAAATAACCTACAGCTATCAGTGGGAGGTCCTCAATGACAGCAAGGAAGGGCCTCTGACCTGGGTCAGCCTTGGGGTGCCCAATTCCTCCTGTACCCTTCTTGGATATGATGGCGCCATAGCAGGGCTGCATTCGGCTTATAATGGGGGCGGCCTGATGGAATTTGATCTGGACAGGGAATACGGAAAAGGGGAGGTGGCGGTTTTTTCCTTTACCATCCACCAGGAGCGGATGCTGTGCAGCAATAAAAAGGATGCATCCCTTCCCTATTATGACTTTGCGCCGGGCTGGTTTGACAATATGGAGGTGGAGCATTATCTTTTTACCTGGGAAGGAAGCCCTTTTATCACAGAAACAAATGCGGACAGACAAGAAGGGGCGGATTATGTCTGGGAAGGCAGCCTGGAAAAGGGAGAACGGCTGTGGATGAAGCTGTACTATGAAGAGGCCGCATTTACGGATCCCGTGCTTGTGGAATGGGCGCCTGCATCCGGACACAGCGAAGGGGAGAGTTCCGTGGATGACGGTATGGTTATGATTATCCTGTTGTTTACCATCATAGTCGGCTATAAAGCTTCCTGGGGCAGGGGAAGGTATGCATATGGGAAGGGGCGCGGCTATTATGGCAGTTACCATGGCAGGCATGGGGGGCCGGGTACCGGCTGCGCCTGTGCCTGTGCCTGCGCCTGTGCCTGTGCCGGAGGCGGCCGGGCGGGCTGCAGCCGGAAGGATTTTTACCATACGGAAGAAAGAGAGGATGAAAATGACATTAGGGGAAGTGTGCCTGTTGACCAATCGTGTACCGGAGCTGGCGGAATTTTATAATTGGCTGCTGCAGACGGAAAATAAAAGCGGGGATCCGGTTCATCAAACCATCCTTGCAAAAGAAACCATGCTTACCATCTATAATGACGGGGAAGAGCACAGCCTTCCGCACGCCCGCATCTGCCTGGCGTTTACCGCAGAGGATGTGGATAAGGAGTATGAACGGCTGAAGGAAAGAGGGATTACCATCATCGAAAAACCGGCCGCCAGACCCTGGGGCGCCAGAAATATGAGTTTTTATGATCCGGACGGAAATGTGGTTTATATACGCAGCCTCCCGAAGCAGGAAGCAGGAGAATGAGATGGAAAAAAGGGAACTGATGACGGCGAGAGGAACCGTTTATTACTGGATAGAAAAGAATAAAAACCCGGATGCGAAATGGATTCTTTTTACCCATGGGCTTACCGCAAACCATACGATGTTTGAAAAACAGACGGCGTTTTTCCGGAAAGAGTATACGGTTGTCACCTGGGATGTCCCTCTTCATGGGATTTCCAGACCTTACCGGAATTTTACCTATGAAAACTGTGCGGAGGATATGAAGGACATACTGGACCGGGAGCAGGCGGAAAAAGCGGTGCTTGTGGGAATGTCCATGGGAGGCTATCCCAGCCAGGCGTTTGCTTCCCGTTACCCGGAGAGAACAGAAGGGTTTGTGGCTCTGGATACCACGCCCTTCGGTACCGGCTATTATTCTAAATCCGATATCTGGTGGGTAAAGCAGGCGGCCCCTATGGCCCGGTGGTTTCCTGAGGGATTGCTGAGAAAGAGTATGGCGCAGTCTGTATCCCGCACAACATATTCCCGTGAAAAAATGACGGAGATGCTGTCTTGTCTGACAAAGGCACAGATTATTGAACAGATGGATATTGCTTACGGCGTATTTATCAAAGAAAATAAGGACAGACAGCTGTCCTGCCCCGTGCTGATTCTGGCCGGGGAATATGACAAAACCGGAAAGGTAAAAGCCTACTGCAGCGCATGGGCGGAAAAAACGGGGTATCCCCTGCACATCATAAAGGATGCCGCCCATTTTTCCAATGGGGATAATGCGGAGCAGGTGAACCGGGAAATCGAAACCTTCATAAAGCGGTTGTAATGCCGGAAACAAGTAACGGAAAAGGAGAGATATGACGGAGAGAGAAAAAATGCTTGCCGGCCTTTTGTATGACTGCGGGGATGAGGAGCTTTTATCCCGCTGGCATAAGGCCAAAGACTTAATGAGGGATTATAATCTGACCGATTCGCAGGATATAGACAGGAAAAACAGGATTCTTGATGAGCTTCTGGGCGGACGGGGACAGAATTTATGGATAACAGCACCTTTTTATGTAGATTACGGAAACCAGATTTTCTTTGGTAACAATTGTGAGGTTAACATGAACTGTACTTTCCTGGATGGCAATGTGATCCGGATCGGGGATAATGCATTGATAGCCCCCAATGTCCAGATTTATACGGCATTTCATCCCGCTAATGCAAAAGACCGGTTCGGGGAGCCAAGGGAGGATGGATCCTTTTCTTTCTGCAAAACCCGGACCGCTCCCGTTATCGTCGGGAATAATGTGTGGATCGGAGGCGGGGCAATCCTCATGCCGGGTGTGACGATTGGTGATAATGTTGTCATCGGTGCAGGAAGCGTGGTCACCCGTGATATTCCATCCGATTCCGTAGCCTGCGGGGCGCCCTGCCGTGTGATCAGGGATAATAATTAAAGCCTGCGGGGTCCGCGTCCGGGGAAGGAGGTATTGTCGGGCGGCACGATTTTTTTCGCTTCGGTGAGCCCGCCCTGGATCAGAAAGGTGCGGATTACCTGGAAAATATGGCAGTAGCATTGGGAGAGGCAATCGGTAAAACCCGTCTGATCCTTCTGCTGCAGATATCGGAAGGCCTCCAGGCATTTTTTCTTAAGCTGTGTCTGGCTTCTGGTCCCGTTGCTGTAAAAGGCGAAATAATAGCCCCACAACAGCAGTTTGTTGCTCTCCTGCAGTATGGTTTTCAGGGGAGGCAGCGGCAGCAGTTCCAAAATATAGTCAAACATGGAAGCCAGAAGGATTGTGTCTGGTCCGGTAAGCCTGTTATGCAGGCGGGAAGCGTCCATCCGGTTAAAGACCAGCTGTATGGCGGGGCGGATGGCGATAGCCATAAACTGCAGCGCGCTGAGATAGAGCAGCGTATCCCTTTTGTAGGTTTCATCCTTCATACAGCGGAAGGTGGTTTCCTCATCAGGAAGGATGGCTATGGTCCCTTTCCCGTTTACGGTTTTGGCAAACCCCAGTTTGTTAAGGACTGCAAGGGCTTTCCTTATGGTGGCGACGGAAACCTGGTACTGGCTGGAAAGGCAGGCTTCGGAAGGAAGAAGGGCACCGCGTCTGTAGAAGCCGGTGCCGATTTTGTCTATCAAATCCCGTGAAACCTGGGTGTAATAGTGATCCCGCCCGCGCTCGGAGATCCAGGAGAAGGACGTGCCGGGAATCTCCCGGATAGCAGGAAACCGTTCTGCCAGAAGCTGCAGATAGCCTTGGATGCTTCCTGCGGCAGGGGCGTACAGGCGGGAAAAGGCATCCTGGATTTCCTGCCGGCTGCCGCCGGGAAGAAGGGCGGCAATCGCCATGATACGTTCCTTTTCTTCGTCAGGGATGGTATAAGAGGGATCTTCATCGCCCATCAGGACAAGAGGAACCTGCGCATAGACCTCCAGACTGGCATAGAGGTCATTCAGCAAAAGGCTGCCTGTTCCATGAAGCAGATCATGAAACAGATTAGAGGGGATCCGGCGGCTGTTGAACCCCGGTCCCTTTTGGATATACTTCCGGAACTGCTCGTAATGCTCCAGCTGCTCCAGACTGCAGCTGACTGCCGCAAACGAAAAAAGAGGCGGCAGCAGCAGGGAAATGGTTTCATAAACCTCAACAATGGAGCTTTTGCGCTCCAGTACAAAACGCAGGATGGAATTTTCCCCGGCTGCACCGGGCGGACGGTAAATGACACGGGCTGCTTTTCGTTCCTCCGTGCGTATCAGGCCCTCATTCCTGAGGGAGGCAAGCACATCCTTTACCGTACGTATCCCTACATGATAGGTATCGCACAGCCTGCTCATGGAGGGAAGCGGGCTTCCGTACCGGTAGCAGCCTGTGAGTATCTGTTCCCGCAGACTGTTATATAAAAAATCATACAATGTTTTTTTCTGCTGCATTCGTGGCTTCACTTCCTTCGTTTGCTATTTAGGTTCCCACAGATCGTTTTATATATTTATATTTTTAAAATATCACATCGCAAATACTTCCATCAACCTTTATGCTGACGTATACAGATTTTATCTTGTTACGGAAAAAGTTTCGTAATAAAATATAAAAATGAAAAATGTGTTATGATGTAACACTCAGGTATGCTTCAGGGTAAAGGAGAGGTTCCGTTACACGATGAAGAAATGGCAAAGAAAAGAAAAAAGAATACTGCAGGCGGGGATGAAGGTTCAGATAGCCGTATTGGGTATCCTGATACTGCTAATAGCCGCTGTGACCCTTCAAAGTGCATTTGGCCTGAAAATGGCGGTTGAGAAAAGTACGAAAGCGTATGTAAGGGATGTGGCGGATCAACTGTCTTCCGACATTGATGACCGTTTGTTTAAAATCAGCCGGGAACTGCTTCTGGTGGGAGACAGCCTGCTGCGGACGGGAACGGATTTGAATGAGAGGGAGGTAAAAGAATATCTTGGCAGGAAAAGGGAAATTCTGGAGTTTGGCTCTATGATCGTACTGGATACCGAAGGCAGAAAACTGGTTATCGGAGATCCGATAGAGGAAGCGGGGCATTTATCCGGCATTCAGAATTCCTTTCAGGGGAATAACGGGGTTTCCTTTCTGGACGGTCAGACGATTCTCTATTCGGTGCCCTTATTCCGGGGAAATAAAGTGGTCGGCGTTCTCGGGGGAACAAGAAGCAAAGAAAATATGCAGGTGCTGATCCAGCCCGGTAGCTTTAACGGACACGGGCTGAGCTGCATCGCGGATAGGAACGGAAATGTGGTGATTTCGCCAACGGATCTGGAACCCTTTATGAAACTGGATGATATTTTTAAAAAAGAATCCGGAGGAGCCGCAGCCGGCAATATTCACCAGATGCAGGAAAACATGAAAAAGGGGACGGACGGTGTGTTTTCTTTTGTTGCAGTGGACGGCACACAGCTAATCCTTTCCTACAATTATCTGGAAACCTATCACTGGTTTTTGCTCACACTGGTTCCGGCCGATTTGATCTCCTATGAAACCGACCGGTATATTATGCAGACATTTGCCATTGTGGCCGGAACCATACTTCTGTTTTTGCTGCTGCTTTTCGCTTTATTATATATTTACCGGAATAACCGCAGACGGCTGGAGCATATCGCCTTTGTGGATGAGGTAACAGGAGGAATGAGCAATGCCGCCTTTCGGATAAAACTGAAGGAAATGTTAAAAAGTGCAGAAAAAAACCGGTATACGGTCGCCGTAATCAATATCTGCAATTTCAAGCTGATAAATGAAAGCTTTGGAAGCCGGGAAGGGGATAAAACACTGCGATACTGTATGGAAGTGCTGCAGAGGAATGTGCGGAAGGGGGAACTGGCGGCCAGAGGAGAAGAGGATAATTTCTTCCTCTGTCTGGAGGAAAACAGGCAGGAGGCCATTACCGCCCGGCTGCAGGCAGTTATTGCCGATATTAATTCTTTTAATCGTACGGCAAAAAACCCTTATTATCTTTTCTTCCGTCAGGGGGCGTATCTGATTGACGATCCGCAGATGGATATTACTATTATACAGGACCGGGTGATGACCGCCTGTCTGAACCGGCAGGAATACGAAGAAAACACCTGTGTTTTCTATGATTTTCATTTTACGCAGCGGATAAAACAGGAACACGAACTGAACGCCATGCTGCCGTCCGCTTTGGAAAACCGGGATTTTCAGGTGTATTTTCAGCCAAAGGTTAATCTCAGGAAGGGAAAGGTGGCCGGTGCAGAAGCCCTGGTACGCTGGCGGAATCCTGAAAAAGGGATGATATCGCCGGAAGACTTTATTCCCTTATTTGAAAAGAACGGGAATATCTGCAAGCTGGACTGCTACGTATTTGAAGAAGTGTGCCGCATTCTGGATCAATGGCGGAAGGAAGGCAGGGAGCTGTTTCCTATATCTGTCAATTTATCCCGCCAGCATTTCAAAAATCCGGACTTTATGGAACAGTTTGTGGAGATAGCGGTTAACTATCAGATACCGAAAGGTCTGCTGGAACTGGAATTGACGGAATCCATCTTTTTTGATGACAAGGGAATTGCTTTGGTACGGGAGAACATAGACAAAATGCATGAACTGGGATTTAAGTGTTCCCTGGATGATTTCGGATCCGGCTTTTCCTCCCTCGGCCTGCTTAAGGAATTTGATGTCGATACCATCAAACTGGACAGACGGTTTTTCATGGATATGTCAAAACCGAAGGCGCGGGATGTTGTGGAATGCCTGATTGAACTCTCCCGGCGGCTGAAGGTACAGACGGTTGCCGAAGGAATTGAAACCGGGGAACAGATTGAATTCCTGAAACGTATCCAATGCGATATGGTGCAGGGGTACTATTACTCCAGGCCGCTTCCGGCAGAGGAATTTGAAAAGTGGGTAGGGTGGCGGTAAATAACGGGATATAGCAACGGGAGCCTGGAAGCTCCCGTTCTGTATGTGCAGGTGCCGGCTCTTCCTTTTTTGTTTTCGGAATTCGGAAAGATACATGGGAAAAGTAATATGGAAGGGACATGGAAGGAAAACAGAAGGAACATAAAAAATCATAGAAGAAACATAGAAAACACACGAAAGACATAGCACGAATGGCATAGAAGATTGAAACAAAGGCTTATACATGGTAGGATAGGAAAAGGCGGGAGCACATAAGAGGGCCAGGCACACCAGACGGAGCCTTGTCTCATTAGAAACAGTGAAAATCCGCCGGCTGTTCATGAAGAGGAGAAAGAAGCATGGATATTCTGGTATTGGGAGGAACCCGTTTTTTCGGCGTTCATCTGGTTGAAAGACTTTTGCAGGCAGGACATCGGGTCACAATAGCAACCAGAGGGCGGACAGAGGATCCCTTTGGAGAGCGGGTAAAACGTCTGAAAGTGGAGAGAACAGACGGGGAAGATATGAGAAAAGTATTCTGGGGCCGCTGCTATGACTTGGTTTATGATAACCTGGCATATTGCCCGATGGATATAAAAACAGCTCTGGATGCCATTTCCTGCGGACGATATATTTTTACTTCGTCCGCATCGGTATATGAACTGCACAGGGACACCAGGGAATCGGATTTTTCCCCGGAAGGAAAAGAACTTGTATGGTGCCGCCGCGAGGAAGTGGAATATGACGAAGGGAAAAAAGGGGCTGAAAGCGCTTTGTTACACGCATATCCCGGACAAAAGGCGGCATTTGTCCGTTTTCCGTTTGTGATTGGAGAAGACGATTATACGGACAGGCTCTATTTTTATGTGAAGAATACGATACTGGGGATTCCTATGTATGTGGATAATCCGGACTGCCGGATGAGCTTTATCGGCTCCGTGGATGCGGGATCCTTTTTAGCGCAGCTCGCGGCAGCGAAGCTGGAGGGGCCTGTAAATGCCTGCTGTAAGGGAACCCTTTCCATCAGGGAAATACTGACATGGGTAACCGCAGAAACAGGAAAAAATCCTGTCCTGTGTGAGGAAGCTGCCCCGGCACCCTATAATGGAGCAGAAGATTACAGTCTGAATACAGATAAGGCAGAACAGGCCGGTATCCGGTTCCGGGATCTTCACAGCTGGATTTTCGGGCTGCTTGCCCATTATGTGGAGCGGGCTGGAAAAGAAATAAGCCCTTCTTTTTTTAAGAAAGGAATATGAGGTTCCGTTTCATTTGGAGTCCTGTTACAATAAGCGGGAAAGAAAAATAGCGGTACGGCAGGATAGGAGGCGGGTGAAGCAGAATGAAGAATAAGATGATTATAAGAGAAAATACAGAAGCTTATATGAAGGAACTCCGTAGGTGGACGGAGCAGGTACAAGACAGCAGACTGGAAGAAATGGCCTCTTTTTTCAGAGACAGACTGGGAGAGTATGAGGCGCATATGTCCGTTTGGCGTTCCGCCTATAAACACTTGGCAGCACTCATCCCTGAAAATACGGAAACCCTGCTGGATTTGGGATGCGGCACAGGTCTGGAGCTGGATGAAATACTGCCAGTCCGTCCTGCCCTTGAGGTGACGGGAATCGATTTATCACAGGATATGCTTGCGGTTTTATCGGCTAAACACCCGCAGGTTAAACTGATTCAGGCGGACTATTTCCGTTATGATTTTGGAAAACAGGTTTATGATATGGCGGTTTCCTTTGAATCCCTGCACCACTTCAAGCCTGCGCTAAAGCAGAAGTTATACAGGCGGATATGGGAAGCGTTGAAAGAAGGCGGAACTTTTATAGAAGCGGATTATATTGCCTGCTGCGAGGAAGAGGAAACATTATTAATGGGTCTTTACGATTCCAAGCGCGAAAAAGAAAAAATCCCGGAGAATGTTTATGTCCATTTTGATACGCCGCTTACCTGGGAGCACGAGAGAGAAGCCCTTTCCGGGGCGGGCTTTACAGGCGTGGAACTTATCTGCAGTATCGAAGGGGCAACCTTCATAAGAGCGGAAAAGTAGAAGAATAAAAAGAAAAACATGCTGATGATAGTAAGGTGCGAACCCCAAGTGCACATGAATTTACCGGGGGATTCGCACCTTGTTTTGTGTGGAAAACGAGGTTTTTTTGACGGTTTTAGAGAGAAAAAGTACGAATAGGATAGATTTTCGGTAGTTTGAACAAGGAAAATGTGTTAGAATGAGATGAAAACGTTGAGTTTTGCAGTCACAACCCTTTGCGGGTTGTGTGGATTGAAATATATCCATGGCACCGGCAAAGGGAAGGATTTTACCGTCACAACCCTTTGCGGGTTGTGTGGATTGAAATTTTAAATGTCATGATGTTTCTCTTTCTCCCGGCATAGTCACAACCCTTTGCGGGTTGTGTGGATTGAAATAGGCCAGTAGGCCGGGAAGGGGAAAGGATGAACGTCACAACCCTTTGCGGGTTGTGTGGATTGAAATGATGGTGTTGGTCACTGTAAAGATGGAGCTGTCGGTCACAACCCTTTGCGGGTTGTGTGGATTGAAATTGCAAAAAATTGAATATTCATCGGGATTCTGCATCGTCACAACCCTTTGCGGGTTGTGTGGATTGAAATTCGCATAGTTCTCCTTTAACCAGTCCTCAAGCCTGTCACAACCCTTTGCGGGTTGTGTGGATTGAAATGCATCAAAATATGGTTATTAGCCCTAAAAATAAGGTCACAACCCTTTGCGGGTTTAAATCCGATTATGGTATCGGTGTTGTCTTTACAAATCGTCACAATCCTTTGTGGGCCTTGTGGACATTTATTATTGTGGTATACTAATAAAAGTGAATTAGTTTATGAGAAGAAAAATTGTGCTGTAATAGTTAAGTATGGTAACTTTTAATAACGAGTGGGTAGAAAATTTTATGGTGCGAATGTGAAGTGTACATAAAAACATGGGGGGATTCGCACTGTAAAAAAACTGAATAATGCATGGATATAATTGTTTTATAAATACATAACAAACAATGGTTAATGATTTTATGAAAAGAGTATAGTTTTTGCCTTTATGAAGCATGATTTTTGATGTTTTTTGCTGTCGAGGCTTTCACAGCCTCGTGGATTGAAATGAACTTTGACCCGGAGATAGAGGGGGAGACTAGTCGAGGCTTTCACAGCCTCGTGGATTGAAATCCCTATCGTAAATAATCTGTGTCACCCGGAATTGTCGAGGCTTTCACAGCCTCGTGGATTGAAATAAAGGAATCAGAACTGATAAATTACCATCAGAATGTCGAGGCTTTCACAGCCTCGTGGATTGAAATTACCTTAAAACAGTCCTGTGCTTCCCTCTGAAACGTCGAGGCTTTCACAGCCTTGTGGATTGAAATACCGGACGATTCACAATCCAGTCACGTATCCTGGTCGAGGCTTTCACAGCCTCGTGGATTGAAATTCGATTTTATCTGTGTCAATCCTCATAGTCTCTCGTCGAGGCTTTCACAGCCTCGCCGTACGTCTGTTTTGCCGGTGATTACCTAATTGAAAATCAGATGAATGGAGGATGGAAAGAGGGTTTGTGATGAAGGCTCGTTCAGAACCTCACTTTCTGTTTCTGACAAAAAATAACGTATTATGGACTGTATCCCTGCTGATTGAGGCAGGTGGTACCAAACTTTTTTATCCACACCCTGGAATTCAGAATAAGGCAGATTTCAGACTGCCTTATCTTCCGGGGAAAACCTCTGTAATTAGCCTGTTCCCGTCCTGATTCTGTAATCTCTAAACCTGCGGTTAAGGGTTGACATTGTCCCGCGTCTCTGCCGTTTGCGGCCTCATAAAATCCGGTCAAAAATAAAAAAAATTTGAAAGGGATAGATTTTCCCTTCCTTTTACGAATCAGATAGTGAAAGGAGTAAACCAAAGGATAGAAAAAAGAGGCTGCAGACTCGGCTTTGGTTTGAGATGGAGTGGTGTATGAAAGCAAATGAAGATAATTTTATCTCCCTGATAAAGAAACGCCGGGAAGAGGGAATCCGGTATGTAATGGAAGAATATGGAGGACTGCTTCAATCCATAGTGAAAAAAAGGCTCTTCGGTATGCCGGACAGGATTGAAGAATGTATGAATGACATTTTCTTCGGTATTTGGAATAATATCAGTTCCTTCGACCCCGGCAGAAGCAGCTTTAAGAATTGGGCGGCAGGAGTTGCCCGCTTTCAGGCTATTGATTATCTGCGCAGATACGGAAGGCAGCTTCAGCAGGAAGCATGGGAAGATGTGGAATTTCCCGTGGAGGATGATAACCTGCTGCGTCTTGTTGAAAGAGAGCTTTCCCGGGAGACGGAGGAGCTGCTGAACTGCCTGAAACCAGAGGACAGGGAAATCTTTGCAAGGATTTTCATACAGGATCAGGATGTGGAAACGGTAAGCGCGGAAATGGGGATTCCCAGGGCCGCCGTTTATAACAAAATCTCCCGCGGCAAGAAAAAAATGAGGCGCGCTGCGGGTGAAAACCGGAAATAAGGAGTAAGCTATGGATAAAAGAATATATGATATGGCTAACAATATTGTCACGGGCTTTTCCGAAGAGGAAAATGCGGAACAGGATATAAGGAAGCTGACAGAAGCAGAAACAGGAAAATATATGCACAATTTCAGAAAAAGAAAGAAAGGCGGAAAGAAAAGTATACCGGGGCCTGGAAAAATGGCGGTTTGTGCTGCGGCGCTGCTTCTTATCGTGGGAACAGCCGCAGCAAGCAGTGAGGTACATGCCGCTATAGAACGGCTGCAGTGGACAATCGGAAGTGCACTGGGCCTGCAGAAGGATTTGGAGGATTACAAGGAGGTTGTGGATACTACGGTGATGGACAGCGGTTATGCGCTGACTTTGCATGAGGTAGTGGCATCCGAGGAAGAGCTGTGGATCAATTTGTCCGTACAGAAAGAAGACGGTACCCCTCTATCCCTGGATGAAATTTCCCCCGACGGTATTATTGCAATCAATGGAAAACGGATATATGCAGGAAGCGGCGGCGGAATCCATTATCTGAATGAGGAAAAGACGGCTGTCGGAATGGAAATGCATTACAGCAGCGACGGCGTGGATCTGACAGGAGAGAAAGATTACCAGATCATTTTCCGCCATTTGGATAGGGAAGGGAAAATCAAAGGAAACTGGACCTTTTCCTTTACGGCCGATGCCTCCACTTTAATGGCGGATACGCTGCGCATCCGTCTGGAGAAAACCTTTACGCTCCCCAACGGAATTGCTGTTACGCTGACTGAATTTACCAGAAACGATCTGGAACAGCGGATTTTTTATACCGCGGAGGCAAAAGAAGCGATAGATTACGATTTACTTGTCAAAGCTATAGATGAGGAGGGGCAGGAATACACCTTTTATTTAAGCCAGTTTAACGGCAAAGAGAAAAAAGGGTACCTGCGTGCCCAGGATACACGGATTCCGGATGGGATCGCTCATGTGGAAATGACTCTTTATACGGTAGCCATGCCGAAGGAAAACGGCAAAATGAGTAACGATTTCCAGCCGCTGGGAGACAGCTTTATGGTGGAAGTCAAAAAACCTGCGGGAATATAAGAAACGTACCGTAATCCGGGTGGCACAACAGAAGAGAACGTAGTACAATAAGGACAGATAGTGTGAAAGAAAGTAGAGGTCAGCCAATAAATGGCGCACTTGAATAAGCTGTCACAAATGACAACTTTTAAAAAAGTATATTATTAACAATAATTACGAGGCTACAGGTTCTTGTGGCGGAGGAT